>JABAOE010000100.1_pt11 | contig 96525 bp, 100 predicted proteins | sample 7062141 | NCBI WGS metagenome assembly JABAOE01 (sample SAMN14538627, study PRJNA623070) | marine sediment metagenome | biome: marine biome [ENVO:00000428]; feature: marine pelagic biome [ENVO:01000023]; material: deep marine sediment [ENVO:00002113] | place: India: Gulf of Khambhat ... | reverse complement strand
CGGGCCAACCGTGCCACCAATGCCGCCAACCTGGTGACAAGCCACACATTGCCTCTCACTGAACAACCGCTTGCCGGCTCCGAGGTTTCCCGGCGGATCGAAGTAGTTAAAAATAAAAAGAAAAGCAATGAGATGCTCGACCTCCTGCTGGCTAAATAGCGGTGGGGAGATGTCGAGGCTACTCATCTCCTTAACCATCACCGGCAGGTGGTTCCACATGGATGCGGCGAGGTCGTAGACCGATTTAGCCGAAGTGACGCGCGCTAGGTCAGGCCCCACTCCGCCACCCACACCGTTGATCGCGTGGCATTTGGAACAGCCCTTGGCCCCAAATACCCGTGAACCCTCCATGGGGTTCTGACCCCTTGTGATAGGCGATTGAGCGGAGGCAAAACCATGAAAGCAGAGGAATAACGTGATCGCAGAGACGATCATCCATATTAAAAGACGGGCCATCTCGACCTTCTCCCATCGGAGCAACTGGAAGCAAACCACTTTGATCATTCTATGTATTAAACCTGTGTCAGGCAAAAAACAACCTACCTACCCTACGAAACACTGAACGGCAAAGCGGCCTAAAAACATTGGCTTTCCCGTTCCTATTCAAACGAAAAACATTATAAACCTTACGCGACCTTCTTGCCATGTTTACCACATTGACGTAACCTAAATTGCTTCCAACTACCTGTGCTTGAAAAGTTGAAATCATCATGCAGAGTACAAATCGTACTGTATACAGTTGCTTGACAGCGTCGCTCAGAGGGTATCCAACCCATGGCGAGGAACCTATGCCCAGAGTGATCCTCCACACCGGATATTCTGTTGTTGAAACTCTCCCGCGGGTGAACAAAGCAAACCATCTAGTGTGGTGTCTGCTGTTGGCCGCTTTCATTTTTCTTGGCTGCGGCAATCTAAGGGCAGAGGACAAGATAACCATTGGTCCCGTGGAAGAAGTCGTATTGCTGCCCTGGGGAATCAAGCTGTTAGCGCGTATCGATACCGGCGCCAACACCAGCTCCCTGGGGGCCAGGGACCTAACAATCAACGGCAACGAAGCGGATTTCAAAATTCGGCCCGAGTATGGTGGACAAAGCATGAAGCTCCCCATAGTCGAGTGGCGTGGATTTCGTGCCGGCGGCGTCCACGAGCTGAGGCCCGTGGTTGAGATGGAAATCTGCCTGGGCTCCAAACGCATTCGAACCCAGATCAATCTGAACGACCGCTCCACCCTCGTCTATCCACTTCTCATCGGCCGGCGAGTCCTGCGGGAGAATTTTGTGGTGGACGTTAGCCGAAGAAAACGGCTCACCCCTAATTGTCCAGGAGGCGACTCGAAGTGAACCGCCCCGCTGCCATTCTGGCCTACGCTCTGTTCATCGTTCCGCTGCTTCTTATATTGTATCGAATTGTTGGGCTTGGGTATCCCATCTTCCCCGTGGCCCCGGGCAAGGCATGGCAAATTTCCATGAACGGATTCGTGGAAAAAACAGGGCCAAGAGTCCGGGTGGAGATCGGTGTGCCCACTGGCGGGGCAGATCAAACCATCGTTAACGAAGAGTTCATATCCGGTGTCCTACAATTCAACCTGCTTTACGATCCTCCCGATCGCACCGCGATCTGGTCAGAGACCGAAGAGTTCACGCAGGAAATCATTGGCTATCGAATGTCTCTGATGATCCGCTCGGAAAAATCAGCTAAGGATCCTCCCCCGGAGCTTGGAGATTTTCCCTCTGCGGTGAGCCCGGGAAACCAGACCGTTCTACGGCGGTTGGCGGCGAAATGGTCCCGCCAGGATGGTGGCGAACGCCTCCTCTCTGTTGCCGCCGCGGCAAATGGGGACTGGGGCGATTCCAGGCCGGCTCAAGCTGATCTGCGGGCATGGGAGGCGCTAAAACGTCGAATCGGTTCGTTAACGGCTCTACTGGTTTTACTGCGCGCTGCTGACCTGCCGGCCCGGGCCGTTGAGGGCCTGCCGTTTGATGAGAATGAGCGCATGAGACCGTTCCAATGGATCGAGGTTTGGACAGGGACACAATGGGAACGAATGAATCCCAATACTGGCGAGCTCTACCCGCCGACCCAACGGCTCCTGCCCTTGGCCATGGGAGGTCGGCCTGTCATCCGCGTGGAAGGAGGGAGACTCTCCGAGGTTCGTTGGGGGATGAAGCAGAGTACCGTCAACCGATGGGAGGCACACTACGAGCGTATCAGACAATCGGAGGGATGGCTTAACTACTGGTCCCTATTCGACCTGCCCCCCGACTACCAGGATACCTTTCGTATTCTCATACTGGTCCCCGTCGGTTGCCTGCTGGTTAGCATCCTGCGCAACGTCATCGGGTTCACCATCTTCGGGACGTTTATGCCTGTGCTCATGGCCATCGCGTTTCGTAACACGGGGATCCTGTTTGGATTGGGAATCTTCTTTTTTATCATCGGAACGGGCTACATTCTGAGACACCTTATGGACCCTCTGCGCCTGCTGCTGGTCCCACGGCTATCGTTGATTCTCACCCTGGTGATCGCCGGATTGACCGGGTTCGCCAATCTGGGTAGCAAATTGGACATCAAAGAGTTCATGGCCGTGGGGCTTCTGCCCATTGTGATCCTCACGATGGTTATCGAACGATTTTTCGTCACGGTGGAGGAGTCGGGCGCTGTGCAAGCGTTTCAAGCGGCGGCCGGGAGCGCNNGGAGCGCGGTGGTCGCCGCCATTGTTTATGCCCTCATTCAATGGGATTCCCTGCAACTGACATTTTTCGTCTATCCCGAACTCATTTATGTCGTTGCCGGCTGCCAAGTGCTATTGGGACGTTACACGGGATTCCGACTGTCGGAGTTGATCCGATTTAGGAAATTGAACAGGTCGACCTGATGCTGTCAACGCTTCGCGGACTCCGTCAAACTGGGATTCTCGGCATGAATCGGCGCAATGCCGACTACATCATGCGTTGCAACCCGCGCTCCGGATATCCCCTGGTAGACGATAAGGTTTTGACCAAGGAACTTGCCGGGAAAAATGGCGTGCCCGTTCCGGCCCTATACGGTGTCTTTGAGCATCAACGTGATATTGCAAGTCTCGACCAGTTCATCAAGGGACGAAGCGAGTTTGTCGTCAAACCGGCACGGGGCGCAGGAGGGGGTGGTATCATCCTCATTACTGACCATGGGTCTGAGGGCTTCGTAAAATCCAGCGGCGAGGTCATATCCCGGGAAGCCTTGGAGCACCATATTTCCAACATCCTCACGGGGATCTATTCGCTCGCAGGGCTGCCGGACCGGGCCATCGTGGAGGACCTGATTCATCCCCACCCGGTTTTCGCTGCGATTACATACCGTGGTGTGCCCGACATACGTATCGTAGCCTACCGGGGGTGTTCCGGTCATGGGTATGGTGCGTCTGCCAACAACGGCTTCCGACGGCAAGGCCAACCTCCATCGCGGTGCCATTGGGGCCGGCATCGATATCTGCACAGGTCGCACCATTACAGCAGTCCACCGGTCAAGCATAGTGACCCACCATCCCGATACTGAAAACCCGGTGAGCGGAATCGAGGTCCCTTATTGGAGCAGCATGCTCCTTATCGCGGCTCGTGGGATAGACTTAACCGGTCTCGGTTACATCGGTGTAGATTTGGTTATCGACCGGGACCATGGTCCGCTCCTTCTGGAGATGAACGCTCGCCCAGGTCTGGCCATTCAGCTGGCAAATCGAGCAGGCCTCCACAGACGGTTACAGCTGGTTGACCAGGCGCCTGCAGAAATCTTTGCCGCACCGGAGTCACGGGTCGCATGGGCAACCGAGACTTTTACAACTGACACACCGAAAAACTGACCCATACCTTTGTCGGATTGCATGGCGAAAGTCAGAGCGGTTTAGCGGTTTGCATTGCAGCCTCAATTTTGCTTTACGCAGAGTTGATCATTTTCACGCTCTGGCAGCCCGCAACTGACAGGGGCCACACAACGTGACTTTAGAGGTTGAATTCCCTATGATAATGCCGTCTGGGAGGAGACATATATCTGCCACGCTTTAAAGGCTACGGACTTCTGTGGGTTAAATGATGCCTAATTGAAGTCATTGTTATTAATAGGAGGTCATCACCAATGCCTATCATTACGATTTACCAGGGCGCCTCAGGCAGCGGCGATGCGCTGGCCCAACAGGTAGCAGACGACCTGGGTTACCGCTGTGTGGGAAGAGAAGTTCTGCGGGAAGCGAGCCAGCGATTTGATATCCCCGAGGCAAAACTCAACAAGATCCTTGAGCGCGAGCCCAACTGGTGGGAACGATGGTTGGAAAATCTCCGGCCTTATCGGATCGCTCTCCAGGCCGCTATGTGTAGTGTGGCCCAGGAAGGTAATATCGTTTACCACGGTCACATGGGTCACGAACTATTCCCAGGCATTCGCCATGTTCTTAAAGTCATGCTTACCGCGCCTCTGGAATACCGAATTGATCAGGTCCGAAGCCGTCAGCAAATTTCGGAAGAAGCCGCACGGAAATTTGTGGAGGAAGTCGACAAGGCTCGGCGCGGACGAATCAAGGCGTTATTTGAAACCGATCTACACGATCCGAGTCGTTACGACCTCGTTCTCAATATGCAGAGGATCGGTCTCGAGACCGCCAGAGGTATGATTGTCCAGGTGGCGCGACTCGACGAGTTTCAACCCACAGCCGCCTCGGAGCAGGATTTTCAGAATTTAACCCTGGCCGCGACGGTACAGAGCACCCTTGTCATGAAACCGGAGTTCCGCAACCTGGGAATCGACGTCATTGCGAATAAGGGAGCGGTCAAATTAACGGGTGTCCTCTTTCAATGGGCCGCTGAGGAGGAGATCGTCAACATTGTCAAAGGGATTCCTGGGGTCGTCAGTGTGTTGAAACTGATCTGGTGGTAAGCGATGAGCACCTTGGAGACGGTGTGTAAACAACGAATCTGAAAGTCAACGTTTTTTCCAGCCTCTTGCCATGGATCCCGATTTGCAAGCACACTAGAGACCGAGGAGCCGTCGGGGCTCGTCACAGAGCATCCGGTGCACTTGCTCCTGTGGAATCCCCGCATTGAGGAGCGCATTCGCAAACGCTGCGAGCGCATCAGGACTCCGCAGATTGTTCTGCTGTCCGGTATCACTGGCGGCCACCCACTGAGCTGCGTGCAGCTGTTGAACCCGTGCGGACACCTCGCCCGCCGTTGAGTTGCCATTCGGAGAAACCGTAAAGTAAGCAATCTCAAACCAGGTCCACTCGGATTGCATCTGGCGCAGCTGGTCAACCGACAATGAAGGCGTGTTAAAGAAAACATGCGTCACAAGCAGTCGGATGTCGAGCCGCTGCCTCTTGATAAAGGAATGGAGCCCGAGAACCTCCTCAGCGGAAACGTGACCCGTTCCCAGAACAGTTGGACGTCCATCCATCACCTCAAGGATCTCTAGGAGCGGAGCTACGGGCTGGTTTTGCTCATTAAGGATCCGAATTCCCTCGGGCGGACGCCGGTTCACGCTGGCACTCTGAAACGGGAAGCCGCCAAGAACACCAAAGCAGTCGCCATGAGCCGCGGCATGGATCGTGGGAAGCCATATTATCTTGGCGCCTAGTGCGACTGCCGCTTCCACGGCAAAGGGGTTCAGCCCCCCAACAAACTGGTTGAGGACAAGACCGCCGAAAACCCTTACACCCTGGACCTTACCATCGACAAGCGTAGCGCTCTCGACACTACTCCCATGGTGGCTTTTGAGGACGAGACCTGCCATCCCCGACTCGCCGCAGACCCGGGCGAGGTCCCATACGTCACCCCATCGCTCGAATAAACTGGGGGCTGCGTGCACATGGAGATCCCAGGCACCTCGGATGATATCGGCGCCGGCAGGCATATCAATCAAAATGCTTGGAGAGCCAAGCCGCAATTCGCTCCACAAGCGCACGGAAGATCGGGTTATCGTCGTACATCCACTCAGTGTGACCGGCGCCAGGGATCCAGTATCTCTCCTTGGGTCCCGGGTAAACGGAATATAGAGACTCAGCTTCGACGAACGGATGCAGCTGATTGTTTTCGCCATGGACAACCAGTAGCGGACATCGGCCAGATGATTTACATCGCGTTCGGGGGCAAAACCCAGCAGGGATTCCGCAAAGCTAAAGTGCACCGTGCCGCCGAAACCGGCATTCGGATTAAGCGCCCCCTCGACGTAGCTCTTTGTTACCGGATCCAGAGGGTAGATCGCGAAAGGGTCTACTTCGATGGTCTCAGGTGATCGGAAGGCTTTTACCTGTTGTTCCTGAAACCAAGCGCGAAATCTGCGCCAGCCGGCTTCTCCCCGTACGGCACGCTGAACCCGGATGGCATCATAGAGCCCGTTGATACAGATCAAGCCCTGTACATTCGGTGCAATGGGTGTCGCCTTCAACACCAAGCCGCCACCCATCCCCCAACCCAGCAATACGATCCGGCGATTTCGCATCCGCTCCTCTGTCGCCGCGAAACTCAGAGCATGTACGATATCTCGGATTTGTTCGTCGATGAGAACCTTACCACCCACAACCTTCATCTTGCCGAAACCGCGATAGTCAAAGGTAAAGCAGGGGTAACCAAGGGGGGTCAAAGCTCGGGCAAACCTTTCGGGATGAATGGTTTTGAGCCCCATGAAACCCGAACAGGGTACAATAAGGGGTCGATCATCCGACCCCTCGCCATTTGATGGGAAAAAAAAGGACGCGTCGAGTTTTAACCCGTCGCTAAAGAAATGTGTTGCTTCTTCAATCAACTCAAATTCTCTCGTTCGAGCTTCATAAGTAATGACGGTCAATGATTTTCGCCAAACGTCGTTGGAGAAAGTTGAGGTCGTCGTCTCGCAAGGTGTAGAGAACAGTGCGCGCTTCGCGTACCTGTGAAAGATGGGCCTCACCGAATACCAACTCCTCTCCGTCTCCTCCAGAGCTCGTCACGGCCTGGCCAAACGGATCAATAATCTCACTGCCGCCCCAGAATTGCAGCTGGTTCTCGCTCCCGGTCCGATTTACAAACACGACGTAGCAGCCGAAGATGGAAGCATAGAAGCGGTTTAGTCTCTTCCAGTTCTCGCGTGTCGAAAGCCGACTCCCCAGAGCCTCGTCCGGACTACATGCCGAGATCAGAATGATATGGGCCTGGTCCGAGGCTGCGAGATGGACCGATGCCGGGTTCCAGGCATCGCCACAAATAAACGGCGCCAACCGAAACCGGCCCAGGTCAACGGGGTCAAAATTGCGACCTGCGCTAAAGTATTTGCGTTCTTCGAAGACACCGTAGTTGGGCAAATAAATTTTACGATGAGTTTGCAAAAGCTGTCGGTCTTTGATGAAAGCAAGGCTATTGAAAAAATGAAAGGAATCGGTTTCCTCTACAAATCCGATGGCTACGGTGATTCCTGAAGTACTTTCCACCAAGCGTTGAAACAACGGGCTATCGATCCGTAGGGCCAATTCGTGGAACCGGTTTCCCACGGCATATCCCGTCAGGGCCAATTCCGGGAAAACCAGCAGGTCGACCCGCTGCCGAGCCTTGTTGACTAGCCGGCAAGCCTTGTCCACGTTGGCCGGGATATCTCCCAGGGTGGCATCGATCTGAGCCAAGCCAATGCGCAACGTTTGAGCCGATTGCAAATCAATACTCATACAATGCCTGAGTCGGACACGGCGGAACTTCAAAACTCCCCTTTGTTGTCACCGCCGACGATTCCTTGAAATTTGAATGGGAAGCCATAGATACTGCCCCACAATGCCAGTATCCAAGCGGCAGCCGGGCATGTCAACCGGTAATTCGCAACGCCAAGACTGGCCAACCCCTTTGCCTTACTCTGCGCAAAACGGTCTGGTGGTTTGAAAAGGGACTAGTCCGGCATGGTGTACAGAATGCAATGGACGGCACCGTTGTCCTGGATGAGGTAGTCCGCCGGCATGCGGATGATTTTCGCGCTCGGATAGGCCTCGCGAAAAGTGGCCACTGCCTTCACGTCGTTCTCATCCGTTGAATAGGATGGGATGACAACAACCTCTCCCCGTTCTCCACGTACGTACACGGAGTTTACGTAGCTGGCGAATCCGACCTCTGACTTGCCGTACACGGCATTACCGGAGGTCGAGACGAGACGGCGTGGATTGTCGGACGAGTCCCTCTCAGCGGATCGCAAGTCATAGTGATCAAAGGTATGCGGACGTGGCATATTTATCCGAATCAGGCGTCCCCGACCGCGTTTTTTAATTATCGCCTGCAACGTCCTGGCATTTTTTTCCATGGCAAAGTGAGCCAGGCGCTCCAGGTAGTCCAAAGGCTCCGCAAGGTTTTTCCGTGGAGCATATTGGCCCAAGAGCCATACATCAGGAGATAGAACTTTAAAAAACATATCGATGTGACCTGTGGATTCCACGGGGATTGGATCCAAAATATGAGTCTCCCGGCAGCCTATCCACGCTTGGAATAACTTCCTAGTCTCCTCCAGCCCGGTCTGGTTGTAACCGAGCGTCTCCGACGAAGTGAAACAGGTGCCCTGACCGTCCGTGTCGAAGTTCCCGCCGTCCAGGTACAAGGGCGACCGCACCCAGCGGATCTCTTTTTGACGGAACAACCAATAAGCCATCCGATCATCGTAGAACCTACTCTCGGTGGCCGCGTGCTGGGCGTAGACGGGGTCAATGCCATACAGAGCACCTGTAGCTTCCCCCCGGGCGAGTAGCACGCCGTAGTCCCGAATCCAGATGGAATTCACCTCGAAAGTCTCTAAAACTAATCGCCTGTCGCGCAGATGGTCTTGAAGACCCTCCGCATCGACCCAATGAGCAAAACTTAGCACCTCCTCTGCGGCGGGTACAATCACGGTCACGTTGACCAGCGGCAGCACGGCTTTGATCAAGTCTAGATATGCCTTTCGGACCGCGCTCTGGCCCTGGGCTCCTATGGACGAATCGGAGTAGTCCGCAGACAAGACCATGACCAGCCGCCGATGCCCCTCCCACTCCCCCAAAGGACGAATGGCCTCACCTGGCGGGGGAGTGAATTCGGAAGGAGACACCGCAGCACAAAAAATATGCGCCAATAAAAACCATGTGGAAGCAAAAAAGAAAATCAGGTGGGGGGAGGAGGAGCGGCGCGTACGCATTAAAAGGCTCATGCCGAGGTCAATTTGAGCCTAATGCGCGTGGTGGGACAGCTGGGCTCCTGTCAACTCCCCATCGCTCTCGAAAAAGCCACATATTGGAGCTTCGACAAAGACAAACCCAACCATCATGTCATTCCAACCCATTGGATACTGCCGCTCCTTTCCTTGGTCTATGTGGAGAGCAATAGCCGTGCCCCTGCTCCACGATTGTAAGCGCCTGGGGAGGCTGACAATTATTGCAAGATGGGATCGGTCATTTTAAGCGATATGCAACGATTTATGCCGCGACAAGTGTTTTTAAGAGAGAATTTTCTTCCATTCAGGGACTTGGCGAGTGACAAGCAAAACGTTGCAAAAAGCCACGGCCTGATGCAGATCGCCAGACTCATATCCGGTGATTTTACTTAACTTCGGGGAATTATGTGCTTGCACCCGGGGTTACGTTTGCTTTACCAGTTTCCTTACGGCATGCGGTTTGCATCCTCCAAGCAATAGGGATTGGATAAGATCAGTTTTTGAGGCACTCAAGAATTGGGCAAGTTGGTTGGTAAGCAACGTAGTAGGGAGAAAATGCTGCAATGAAATGCGGTATTTATTCTACGAAAGTGATGGATAACAAAGGCCGCGTCTGGGATCTCGGCAAGGGTGAACACGTACCCGAGGAGGAAAACGTTTGGGTGGTAAATGCTTGGACCGAAATGATTGCCCCTTTGGACATCAAAGCTGCTGTCCTAAAGGCAGAGTGCCTTAAGGAGCAACCGACAATGTCACCTAAGCCTGTTGCCAACCGAGCACGGCTCGCTGCTTAGGTCATCGACTGCTGCTTTTGGTCAGCTCGTCCAAGATTATCGCCTATCCTGCCGTGGCACCACCAACTTCACCTCGCGAGGCTTGAAGGGTGCATGGGCGCACGATAAACACACTGCAGGTTTCAGCTTCAGGAGACAGGTAACCATGCCCAACCTCACAGAAGTTCCCAATTGGATTAGAGATGCTGTTTTCTATCAAATTTTCCCGGACCGTTTCGCAACGAGCCATCGCGTTGTTAAACCCCAGAATTTAGAACCCTGGGACTCGGAACCCACCGTGCTGGGTTACAAAGGGGGCGACCTCTTTGGAATAATTGAGCACATCGATCACATTGAAGCTCTCGGCGCCAATGCTTTGTATCTGACGCCTGTATTCCGGGCGGCTTCGAACCATCGTTATAATACACACGACTTCTATACGGTCGACCCCTTGCTGGGTGGGAACCAAGCTTTAAGCGAGTTAATAGAAGCCTGTCATCGGCGAGGTATAAAGGTCATTCTTGATGGGGTATTCAACCACTGTGGCCGTGGCTTCTTCCAGTTCAACGACATCGTCGAAAATGGCCGCAACAGCCCCTATCTGGACTGGTATCATATCCACTCGTTTCCGTTGAACGCTTACAATCCGAACCGTGGACTGGGCTACGAGGCCTGGTGGGGCCTCCCTACGTTGCCAAAATTCAATACTCAAACGCCGGCCGTACGCGAATTTCTATGGAACGTTGCAACCTACTGGTTAAACGCCGGTATTGACGGCTGGCGGTTGGACGTACCCAATGAGATTGACGACGATGAGTTCTGGCGGGAGTTTCGCCGTCGCTGCCGCGAGGTCAATCCCGATAGCTACCTGGTGGGTGAAATATGGGAAGACGCGACTCGCTGGCTACAGGGAGACCAATTCGACGGCATTACAAACTACGAATTCGCCAAGGCGATCATCGGCTTTGTCGGGGCTCATTCTCTAAACCTGGAGGAAATCAAGAAGTGTGGATACAGAAGCATCCCGCCTCTCACCGCGGAGGCCTTTAGCGCAGTCATTTCGAACCTTTCCAGCAAATACCGCCATGAGGCCATCAATGCCCAGCTCAACTTTATTGGAAGTCATGATACACCGCGGGTCCTTACGGTCTTGGGAGGCGATGAAGCCGCGGTTCGTCTCGCGATGCTCTTTCAGATGACCTACCTAGGGGCACCTTGCATCTTCTACGGCGACGAAATCGGAATCGAAGGCGGGCACGATCCATACAATCGCGTATCGATGCCCTGGCAAAACTCAAAAATCTGGAACCGAGACTTGTTACAGTTCGTAAAGCGTCTTATCCGTCTGCGTCGAGACCACGCTGCGCTACGCCGGGGAGCCTATCAGGAGCTTTACGCGAAGGATGGACTCTACGTGTTCACTCGTGTTTCCAATTCCGAAACACTTACCGTGGCCCTTAACGCAGGGAATGCCTCAACCAAGGTTGAATTCGCCTTAACTGATTTTCCGGGGATTTGGGGCGGGTATCGAGACCTACTGGGTAACGGTCGTGCATTGGTAAAGGACGGTTTCTTTCAAGGGCCGGCGCTTCCGGCACGCACAGGTGCACTCTACTTGCGCGAGAAATAAAACAGTTTTCATCATACCAAGCTGCCGATGACCGCACACCGTCCTACCGGCCCCGGCGTTGTGATGGAGGCGTCTGGCGCTTGCGATAGGCGACGTTTGCCTTTAAGTCGAGATTCCAGATCTTCCCGGATTTGTCCCGTCGTGAAGTAAATGTCATTGTCTGGAACAATCGCTTTGCGCCTGGGTAGGATTCCGCTCGGTCGTAATCGTTGTAGTCACCCATACTCTTTTTCTTCATCGTTACTACCTCATGGCATCATGCAAACGGAAGAATGGGCTGTTCGATACCAATTTCCTCCGCCTTGCCTTCTTCCGGATCATCAACAGGATCCGTAGGAGATGGTATGGGGTCCTCAGCGTAGCACAAGCTGTAACTAAATAAAGGTTGTGCGAGAGCAAACACCAGAAGAAGCGCTACTACCATAGGCAACTTTTTCATCTCAGTCGACTTCCTCTCTCTTTTCAACCATCCGACATTCGTTTGCAGAACGTTCAACGCCACGCAGCGGTCGCAGTCGCATCCCTCATATCCGTGACAGCCCTTCCGGGCGTAACACGCCGCCCACTGTCCATGTGGATTCCGGCACCGGTCACAGCTCGGATGGGGCACCGTTATCCCACAACAGAACCTATCTCTAAGGACTCTTTCCATTCTAGACAAATGTTATTTCAGCTTTAGATGACCAATGTAAACTCGAAATCGCTCTCATTGCTCTTAAATCCCGGATGCCAATGGGAGCAATTCGCGTGCCAGCGGCGAGGTTGCGACTCGAACACAAGTAACTCATTATCAAAGGCATTTTTCCCCTAAAAAAGAATCCCCTATGGGAAAATACCACATGCATATGGCGGCACCGACACCAGAACCGAGTTTCCTTCTTTTTTTTCAACAAGTAGTCGGAGTGTTGCAAGAATCAACGCTCAGTTGAAAAAAATTGCGCGTCGGTTGTTTAGGATGACCAGGGAGCATACGCCACGAAGGTCGGTCTAAACGTCACAATTACTAGTGAAACCCTAGAATAATCCGTTGATGGCATGGAACTCCAATGCCAGGCCAGGATACGTTCTCTTGACTTGCAGCCTGCGATGCGTATGGCTCACGCATGACCCTTGCTGCACAGCATTATTCAGAAGACAATCGACGGTCAGCTACGCGCTTTCGAACTTTACCAGCTGCAATCTCCCGAAGCGCCAATACGACCTCTCGATTGTCACATTCAACCAGAGGCTTTGCCCCCCGGAGGAGCTGTCTCGCCCTTTTTGTCGCAAGCAAAACAAGCTCAAAATGGCTCGAAGCTCTCGTGAGGCAGTCCTCAACTGTGACTCGGGCCATACTTCACCTCCCCTAAATCCTAGATCCAAACGAACGACATCCAGGCTGCTGTGATATATAGACAACTACGAGGCAATTGTGCGGCCTTCTACGCTCCTCAATACCTCACGAAGCCTTCGTATTCTTTTCAACATCTGCTTTGCTCTGAGTCTCATGATCAATCTTGTTCTTACAGTTCTTTTCATTTTGGTCTCCTACCTCGAAGACACTGCAGACCGAAAACTTGGAGGAATCTACTCATGGGTCGTTTCATTTCTGGGGTTTATCTGCCCGGCGTGACATCCGCTGATCTGACAATTCGTCGTGGTCGGAGTAAAGCCCGGAAGCTGAAGTGCACACAAAAAGCAGCCCGAGAATGATTGCGTTCCAAAACGCCCCTGACCTATCGGCAAAATCGAGGAAAAACGGTGAAACAAACAACCATAGGCCGAGGACAAGGTGAATCATAAACCAGATGGTGTACTTCATTGGATTCTCCGCCTGCATGTGAGAATCAACTCGCAATGGCAATTTGGCTTTCTTTCAATTCCACATGTGACAATGTTGCCGTTTTCAGACTTTCTTCCCGCCATTGTCTAAGCCCTTTCCGTAAGAAGTCCGGGTCCAGCTCGAAGCAGTCACAGATACTCTCAAAAGAAAAGAGCCAATGACAGTTCTTTTCTTGGATCCAACCATCAACCTGTCGAAACAATCTGCGCCCGCGAGTGCTTTGGTCAATCGCATACTTGCGATAATCGTCCAACGCGTCCGATAATACCGCGAACATCAGGCTCGTTTCAGGCTCGAGATGGGTCTTTCTCCGCAGGTTTTCCAGGTACTCCGCACCAATCAGAGTATCCAGTTGAAACATCGCGTTGTCGGTTCCTTCCATAATCATTTCACTTCGAATTCCCCACTTGAACCCCACTAGGCGTCCCGCAACCCATGAGATCGGAAATCCATGACTGGAGCCGCCCCTTTGTAGGGAGCGGTTGTGATGAACTCACCACGTTACGTACCGTCACGTTCTTGTGTCGGATCCGATCGATCCCATTCAACCTCACCCCTCCTCTCAGGCACACTCAATCCTTCTGTGCCTCCAGCTTCCTCCTTCATCCATTCTCCCCGCTCTCCACAACCGGTAAGCATTAAACCGACCGCCAACAAAACGATGGCCGACCAATGAGATACCATTCCTTTCATAATTGGCAACTCCTCAACGATAAATAGAAATGCAACCGCTGTGCCATTGTTGTAATGATACGGGCCAATGTTAACCGATTGAAAACAAAGGACGGCTTTGAATCACTGATGGAAGTGAGAGGCAACAGGCTGCGGCAAAAAACAACAGACGATGGCAAGTTACCACAGGCGTCTAGACACCAATGTCAATGAATTGATGGAACCCAATCGTGTCACGAGCATTTCTAATAGGCCGCAGGCCCGCCACCGTTAACTGGACTTGCGGAATCGATCTTGATCGGTAATACGCCACAGGTACAAGGTCCAGTTTGCTCCCTCCTGGTCGACGAGTTGCTCGAGCGTCTCCGGCTTCCAATCCTCCATATCAAAATCATTTGAAACCACCCGTGCTCCGGGCCTCAGTTGACGCCAGAGTTTCGGTCTGAGCAGCATGTTTGACTCGGGGTAGAGGTACATAGTCACAACCGTCGCAGGTGAAAGGTCGACGGTCATGACGTCCTTCTGATGGAACTCCACCAGATGTCCAACACCTTCCGCAGCGGCAAACTCACGTGACTCCTGGACAAGTTCCGGATTGATCTCAACCCCCACCCCTTTCACTCCGTATTTCTTCGCGGCCATGATAACGATGCGTCCGTCGCCCGACCCGAGGTCATACACAACGTCACCTGTTTTGACTTCGGCCAGCGCCAACATTCGTTCGACCACTTCCATGGGCGTTGGAACGAACGGGGCCAACTTAACCGGAGCCTCGGTCACGGGGCGGGTCACCGCATTTGCTTTGGCGTTCGCGATTTCCTCTCCAATGCTCTGGCTCGGTGTGTCCTCGCACCCGTACCCCAACAGTAAAATCAGCGTAAGGAGCAATCCTCGAATCAGGAGCTTGGGCAGGTTCCTTGAATGCCAAGCCACGAAATCGACTCCGGGAAAGCCCTGGCGTTCGCTGAGCTCATCATAGGAACCACATGATAGATTCCACCTTGGACAATTTTTCATATGCCTTTATCCTATTTCGCTTTCACACCTTGAAAAGTAACACCGCAACCAATACAACAGCGACGCAAAGTCCGAGGATCACCACCGCTATTTCTTCAAACGGTCCTTTTGCCCTATTCAATTCACGTCCCTTAACACTTGGGAAATCGACATTCTATGAATATCCCTACGAGGCTAGCTTCATGCGAGCCCTTTCCTTGCGGCTCCCTGGAATTACAGAAAAATTTTCTCTTGCCCTTTCCCGCCAGAGCCACAGTCCCTTGCGAATGTATTCAGGGTTAAGCTCCAAAGAGTCACAAATGTTTTCGAAAGAATAATACCAATTGCTATTCTCTATCAGGATCCATTCCGCTGCTTCACGGAACAAATCTTCTTCCTTTCCGTCTTGAAAGAAAATGTACTTTTGAAAGCATTCCACGGCATCCGCCAAAACTGCCAACATAAGTCGTTTCTCGGGTTCGAGAGGCGGGTCGTTTCTCATACTATGTGCTGCAAGCACATCGGGTTCAAAAAGATAAGATATTTTATTTTCCATCGTGTACCTCCGTTTAAGGAGCGTGGACCCCTTGCCTGGTGTCCCCGGTGCATTGATGGTCAGGACTAAAGAGACAAGGGGAGATAGCTCTCCCCTTGTGCTCGGTTTTCCTTGGCTAGCCGATGAGTGGATTAGTCGCCGGTATCCGCACCGTCATCCGGTCTCTCCGGGCTAGACGTTTCCGATCCTTCTGACTCTTCAGACCCATCTTCCTGGGCAAAAATCAGCACGGGATTGGTTAGGGGCAGCGCGAACGATAACCCCAACACGATCGCTAGCATGATGATGAACTGCTTCATTCTTTTCACCTCCTTTCTTTATAAATTTGATCTCTTCAAAACCGTACGAGTACGAAAACCACTCTTCTTCGATTCGACTCCTCAGGAATCGTTCTCATCGCCGTGCCACAGATGCCGGTCGTGCCTCTGGTCGGCAACCTCTTCTTTTCCCTTTGGGTCGTAGTTGCACGGACCGTAGAAATCGATGACGTCGACTTCACCTGCAACCCCAAGGACCGGACGATTCGTCCGCAGAGATTCCTCCGTGATGGCCGCAAACTGCATGTGGCAGTAATTGGCCTCCTCGATGGCAACTTCCTTCACGAGCAAACCTTCCTGCGACATCACGGGGGAACCCAATCCAATGGTCCCCAGCAATACCAGACCCGACAAAACTGACCTGTTCGTTTTCACTTCTAACTCCTCCTTTTCTTTCTTACCCAGACCTTAATTCACCTTCAGATCGTTTTACCTTGCAATGCCAGTGCCAATTTGAGGCGGCCTTGGCAGAAGGCCAAGCGATTGAAAAATAAAGGCGGACTCCAGGCGACGTTCAAAACCTCTTTTGCAAAATCCAACGAACTAAATTTGCTTCTCTCAATATGGGGCCATCTTTTTGAGTGAGCTACTGCGTTGAACGATCGGAAGGGGAGATTCACAACACAGAGTGGCAATTTGCAACATTAAATGGATGTAGAACTCATATGAGAAGCCGTAGGATCTAAATTGGCCTTATCAGGATCATTTGAGGTCAACTTTTTTTCCGGAAGAATGACCAAAATTCGTAGGAGTTCCAAAGTAACTGCCCATAATGCAACCTTGGGGCGAGTCCCGGAGCCTGTGGAAATAAAAACGGTGAAGTCGCCGTCAGGGCAGGGCGGTGATTCCTGCCACCCTTGAGCGGCGGGGATGGCGTCAGCCTCAGGCTGATCCATAACTACGGCTGTAAAGGCAAAACCGGAGAGTGGCCCTTCGCGTCAGTTGTACAAAGACTTATGCGCTGCTGAGCGGGGCCGGTGAGGCTTACGAGCTTTGGGGGATGGGAGTAGCCATTCCTCTCGCCAGGTTACTCCCCTCCATTAAAGGTACGATTCGACTTAATAATCTTCTGTAGGCAATGGCACCGGTTCTTTATTCTTTTCGGGTTTCTCCGCGATCATCACTTCCGTGGTAATTAATAAACCTGCCACGGAAGCCGCGTTCTGCAGGGCGGAGCGCACCACCTTGGTGGGGTCCACAATCCCCGCTTTTGTTAGATCCTCAAACTCCTCCGCGGCAGCATTGAAGCCGTAAGCGTCTTTACCCCTCTTGATCTTATCCAGGACAACTGAACCGTCCGCACCAGCATTCTTGGCAATCCATCTCGCCGGCTCCTCCAGCGCCTTCTGCACGATGCGGACTCCTACCTTTTCATCGTCCGTGACCTTGAGGCTAGGAAGCGCTGCCGCGGCCCTAATCAGCGCGATGCCGCCGCCCGGGACAATTCCTTCCTCCACGGCAGCTCGTGTAGCGTGCAACGCGTCCTCAACCCGGGCTTTTTTCTCCTTCATCTCCATTTCGGTCGCCGCTCCGACCTTGATTACAGCCACACCGCCCGCAAGCTTTGCCAACCGCTCTTGGAGTTTCTCGCGGTCGTAGTCCGAGGTCGTCTCTTCGATCTGCGCCCGGATCTGCTTCACCCTACCGTCGATCGCCGTTTTCTTTCCGGCTCCTTCCACAATCGTGGTATTATCCTTATCCGCAATGATTTTTTTGACCTGGCCTAAATCCTTCAAGCCCACGTTTTCGAGCTTGATGCCAAGCTCCTCGGCGATCATTCGACCGCCCGTCAGGATGGCAATATCCTCCAACATGGCCTTGCGCCGATCGCCGAAGCCTGGGGCTTTGACCGCGACGCATTTAAGGGTCCCCCGGAGTTTGTTTACCACCAGCGTTGCCAGGGCTTCCCCTTCGACGTCTTCGGCAATGAGCAATAACGGCTTGCCGCTTTGTGCCACCTTCTCCAAAACCGGCAAGAAATCTTTCATGCTGGAGATCTTTTTCTCGTGGAGAAGGATGTAGGCGTCTTCCAGGACGGCTTCCATCCGTTCGGCGTCAGTCACGAAATAAGGGGATAGATAGCCGCGGTCGAAACGCATCCCCTCAACCAGCTCCAGGGTCGTTTCCAATCCTTTTGCTTCTTCAACCGTGATCACGCCTTCCTTGCCCACCTTGTCCATGGCCTCGGCAAGGATATCGCCGATGGTCCTATCGTTATTAGCAGAGATGGTACCCACCTGGGCAATCTCAGTGCGGTCCCGGGTCGACTTGCTGAGGGCCTTGAGCTCCCCCACGACTTTGTCGACAGCTTTATCAATGCCCCTCTTGATTGCCATGGGATCGTGACCCGCAGCCACCATTTTCAGCCCTTCGATAAATAACGACCTGGCCAAAACCGTTGCGGTGGTCGTACCGTCACCCGCCACATCGGAGGTCTTACTTGCAACCTCTTTCACCATCTGCGCGCCCATGTTCTCAAACTTGTCCTCCAGCTGAATTTCCTTGGCAACGGTAACCCCATCTTTAGTAATTGTCGGGGCTCCCCACGATTTTTCCAAGACCACGTTGCGCCCTTTGGGTCCCAGAGTCACGGTTACCGCGTCGGCGAGAATATTCACGCCGCGAACCACTCGGCTTCGCGCCCCGTCACTAAACTTCACTTCCTTCGCCGCCATAAACCCTCCTTATTCGATAATCCCCAAGATATCTTCTTCCCTCATGATGAGGTGCTCTTCGCCTTCTAGTTTGACCTCGGTCCCGGAAAACTTGCCAAACAATATTCGATCTCCCGCTTTAACTGCCGGTGCAACACGCTTTCCGTCCTCATGCCTACCGGGACCAACGGACACAACCCGACCCTCCTGGGGTTTCTCCTTTGCGGTGTCGGGAATTATGATCCCCCCTTTGGTTTTCTCGTCTTCTTCAATCCGTTTGACGATGACCCGATCATGTAATGGACGAACCCTTGTGCTCATTGAAAACCTCCTAGTTATGATGAGCCGGCAATGACCGTGATGTAAATTGTTCCTTGGCAATTGCTATGCCAGAGTGAGCGCGATAGGGGATACATAACCCATTAACCCTACGAACAATTTTTCGACCCCAGAGGCCAGGTCACGTTGCATCCTGCCATTCCCGTGTCAGCACTCCATTTCCATTTGTCCGTTAATTGCAGTGGTGATTGGAGAATTAAGGGCTGTTGCAAATAGCAATACAGAGAGGTATTTTGCAACATAGTTATCTACTACCGGTCTAAAGATTCAGAAGTTAATCAAGCGATATCAATTATCTTGCTCTCCTGAAGGTAGTCTCAGTATTGGAACGCAGATTGCAAAGTCACTCATACCCAGTATGAAGCTAGGCGCCAGTCTGACCCTTTATCTGGTGGGTGTCGTATTCTGCACGATGGTGGTCTTCGGCTACCTGAGCATCCAGCACGATACACAAAACGTATTCAAAGAACTGAGATTGGGAATGGTGGGGTTTGCCGAAGCCATTCAGCAAACCCTCAGTGACGTCTTTGGAGATGAGAGGGATTTAGAGGGTACTAGGAATTTTGTTGCTAGCCTTGGGCCTGAAGGCAACATACACGGGATTGTTGTTTTCGACGCTTCAGGTGAGACCGTGACGATTTCTCCGTCACTAGCAGACCTCTCGGAGACCGTATCAGAAATTGCACTGGATGAGGTCCTGGAGACTGGTGACGAACTGGAAGGCTTGATACAGCGACCGGGTCAATTGATTTATTACCGGCTGGAACCCATCAGAAATTCATCAGGGATCTTGGTAGGAGCGTTCCTTCTCCTGCGCCAGGGGGACGAGCTCATCCAGGCCATTGAAACCAGGAGGAACAGAATTATCGTCACAACAGCGATCCTGGTTGTACTCATCTGTCTTCTCATCTTTACCATCGTCCAGACCAAAATATCACGACCGATTCGCGAATTGATTGCCCGCATTCGTGAAATCGGAGCCGGGCATTGGGAGCAACGGATCGAGGTTCGAGGGGGAGACGAGATATCTGCACTAGCCCAGGAATTTAACCACATGAGTTCCAGGTTGAGCGAGACCCATAGCCGGCTGCTCCAGGAACAAGAAGATAGGCTCCAGCTGGAACGGGACCTGCGTCATTCGGAAAAGCTAGCCTCCGTCGGACAGCTGGCAGCAGGAGTGGCGCATGAGATCGGAACTCCGCTCAATATCATTGGCGGGCGTGCCGAACAATTGTTACGTAGACAACGCACCCCGGAGGAGATCAACGAGGTCTTACAGACCATTCGAAACCAGATCGACCGAATTGCAGGAATCGTCCGCCAACTCTTGGAGTTTTCCCGGCGGAAAGAGCCTGCTTTTCGAAAGATGAAGGTTTCATCGGTGATCGCCAATGTCAATCGACTATTTCAACATCAGCTTGAGGAACGAGGTGTGACGGTCAACGTCACGTCTCCTGATACGGAACCGACGATTCTAGCGGACCCTGATCAATTGCAGCAGGTTTTCATCAACCTGTTTCAAAATTCTCTCCAAGCGTTTGATCATGGAGGGATAATTCATATCGAATGCCAACTTGCGAACAGCGGTCAATCACAAGCGGGACATTCCCCGGGGAAGAATTATCTCAGAATTTCCTTCGAAGACAACGGGCTAGGGATCAGGGAAGAAAGTATGGGACGAGTCTTTGAACCGTTCTTTACCACCAAAGACATTGGCGAGGGAACTGGACTTGGACTCGCGGTCAGTTACGGGATCATAAAGGAACACGGCGGGGATATTAGCGTCGAAAGCGACCACAAAAGCTTTACTCGCTTTGTCATTCACCTACCTATGCCAACGGAATCGAAACAGACGAATGGAGGGAACAAATAATGGACCCTGGGAATGATTCTGAATTGAAAGCCGCCCGTATTCTAGTGGTGGAGGATGATCCGGAGATGTGCCGATTCTTGAGCGACCTCCTGAGCGATGAAGGATACGAAGTGGAAACCCTCCATGACGGTCAGTCGGCCCTGGAGAGATTCAAGCAGGACGGGGTCGATATCGTCATTACGGATCTGATGATGCCCGGTATGAAGGGCAATGAACTCGTCACCGGTCTGAAGGCAATCGACCCCGAGGCCTTGGTCTTGGTCATCACTGCGTTTGGTAGTATCGAAAGTGCCGTTGAAACCATGCGTATAGGGGCATTTAGTTACATCACCAAGCCCTTTCGCAATGAAGAGATTCTTCTCAACCTTGACCGCGCACTGCAGCAAAAGGGTCTTAGGAGGGAAGTTCAAAGACTTCGCAATGAGATCGAAGGGCGCTACAAGATAAAAAATATCGTTGGCAAAAGCAGCAAGCTCATGCACGTGCTCGAGTCCGCAATGCAGATATGCGACGTGCCTGCCAATGTGCTCATTACAGGGGAAAGTGGAACGGGGAAAGAAGTGATTGCAAGGGCAATCCATTACAATAGCAGCCGTTCGCGTGCGCCGTTTGTTGCACTGAACTGTGCGGCCATTCCGGAGACGTTGTTGGAAAGCGAGCTGTTCGGGTACCTGCGAGGTGCGTTTACAGACGCGAAAAGGGACCGTAAAGGGCTCTTTCAGGAAGCCAATGGCGGGACCCTCTTCCTCGATGAGATAAGCGAGGTAGCCGTTAACCTTCAGGCCAAGCTCCTTCGTGCCATCGAGGACAAGGAAATCAGACCTCTTGGTGGTAACCGTTCGGAGAAGGTGGACGTACGGCTCATTGCCGCCACCAACAGAAAACTGGAGGAACGAGTCACCCAGGGAGCTTTTCGGCAGGATCTATTTTACCGATTAAACATTATCCGGATTGATCTTCCGCCCCTGCGCGAGCGAAAGGAAGACATCCCCCTTCTCGTCGACCACTTTATCGAGAAGTATTGCCAGAGGAACCAAAGGAGGATAACCGGTCTTACCGAGGGTGCCCGAAATGCTCTTTTGACTTACTCGTGGCCGGGAAACGTGAGAGAACTGGAGTATACCATCGAGCGAGCCGTTCTTCTTGGGAAAGGAGAGCAAGTCAGTGAGGCTGACCTGCCAATGGAGCTACTGGCAGCCAGTAGCAAGGAAGTGTCCTTGGGCACCGCTTTATCCAAACGCTATACCCTTAGGCAATTGGAAATGGAATACATCAAAAAAGTTCTCGAGACTACCAAAGGCAACAAGACCGAAGCGGCCCTTATACTGGGTGTTGACCGCACCACGCTCTACAGGAAACTTGAAGAAGAGAAAACGATTGGGACGGAATAATCGTTTTCAAGAATCATTCGTTTCCCTTTGCCATCCAATGGAAGCACGTCGTTCGCCTTTTTCTGCCTCCCGCTTTTGCCGCCGGCACTTTTGACGGCGCTAGCGGGCCGGCACCCACAAGCATTTGTGGGTGCAGCCATAACTTGGTTTGAATTCCTCCCGAGCGGCGTGTAAAAGCATTGATCAAAGCGCTGCGGCGTTAGAATATTGAATCAAGGAGAGTTCCAATGGCAACGGTAGCGACCCCTTTACTCCCTCTGGTAAGGCGTTTTTTTGAGCTGGACCCGGTCCAGGCTGCTCATAGCTTGGAAACCATGGATGAAGACGAAGCGGCATTAGCCCTTAAGACCCTTCCCCCAACACTTTCCGTTCAAGTCTTTCGGCACCTGCAGCCCAATCAAGCGGCTGCGCTTATTAAAGTCCTACCCGAGTCTCTCCTGAGCGGGATCGTGGAGCGGCTGGAGCCCACCCAGGCTGCATCCATCCTGATGACGCTTTCGGAGGACAGACGCAACTCATTCGTAGAACGACTTTCCCAAAAGAATAGAGAACAGATTCGGGAGCTGCTCACTTACCCGGAAAACAGCGCGGGACGGCTCATGACCACGGAATTTCTCGCCCTTCGAACCGATACGAAAGTGAGAGAAGCCATTCAGAGGATCCGCACTCTTGCGAACCGAAAGGCGCCGGCGTCCTATGCGTACGTGGTCAACGAAGAATACCATCTGGTGGGCGTGATCAACATGCGCGATTTAATTATCGCACAGGGCGATTCCACGTTGGCGTCCATCATGAGAATGCATGTGTTTTCAGTTAACGCGTTCGCGGATTGTGAAGAAGTCGCCGCGGAACTGGCTGAGAAGAAATACTTCGCCGCACCTGTGGTGGATCACGAAAATCGGCTTCTGGGAGTCATCAAGGCGGACCAACTGTTGGGTGACGTTCAGCAGAGGGCAACGGAAGACATTCAGAAGTTATTCGGTGCCGGCGGAGACGAGCGGGTTTTTTCACCCATCAGCTTCTCCCTGCGGAAACGTTTACTCTGGCTCAACGTCAACCTTGCCACGGCTTTTCTGGCGGCTTCCGTGGTGGCATTGTTCGAAGGCATTATTGCCAAAATTACGGTACTTGCGGTATTTCTCCCGGTGGTGGCGGGGCAAGGAGGAAACGCCGGCATTCAGACCCTCGCAGTCGTTATGAGAGGCCTGGTCATGCGCGAGATCGCACCGAGTCGAGTCTGGCCCCTGCTCGGGAAAGAGGCCATTATTGGAGGCTTGAATGGCTTGGCCATTGGGGTCGTTACCGGAGCCATCGCTTGGTATTGGGCGGGGAATGCCTATTTGGGAATCGTTATTGGACTTGCCATGATTGTCAATTTGCTCGCTGCCGGATTGTCCGGTGCCGCGATTCCCCTTTCCATGAAGGCCATGGGACTCGATCCCGCACAATCGTCTGGGATCATCCTGACAACGGTCACCGATGTGGTTGGGTTTTTTGCCTTCTTGGGCTTAGCCGTACTGTTCCAGGGCTACCTGATGTGAACAACAAAGCAACAAGCGCAGACTTTCGCTTGTTGACACAAATTCGGAATTACTCCCGGGGCAAGGCCGACAGAAAAATGAAAGAAAATTTTTCCTCGCTAAAGGATGCTAAAAAGTCTTGAACGATCGAATTCTCGGATATGACCTAGGTCGAGCCTTGGCGTTGGCGGGCATGGTCGCGATCAGTTTCTGGGACCTGGCTGGCGAGAAGGACTCCCCGGAATGGTTTTACATTTTTATCCAGACCATTATGGGCCGGCCCGCAGTGATGTTCGTTATGCTCGCCGGCGTGGGTCTTTATTTGCTGTCAAAATCCGCCTACACGAGCCAGGATGCCACGCGGATTGCCGAAAATCGAAAAACCCTGATGAAACGAGCCCTGTTCCTGTTCGTTATTGGAATGTTGAATACCCTCATATGGCCGTGGGATATCCTGCATTTTTACGCCGTCTACTTCCTCATCGGCGCATACCTTTTGATCGCTTCCAATCGCCGGTTTTGGGCCATCATTATATCCGCCGTCGTTGTTTTTTCCCTTTTTATGCTTTTAACGGATTTCGAGAGGAATGAGGATTGGGACTCAATCGGTCCCCAGGATTTATGGCATGTGCCGGGTGTGCTGTATCACTTCTTCTTTGCAGGGTTATATCCTGTATTCCCGTGGATAGGTTTTTTATTTATCGGTGTCTGGCTTGGTCGCAAGGATTTGACGGAGCCTCGTTTCAGACGGAAAATTTTAATTGCTTCGCTGGTAGCGGTTCTTATTACAGAAGCCGCCTCGGAGATATTCTTTCAGATGTCTCCGTCGGAGTGGCGCCTGAGAAGGTTGGTCGGCTTGGAGCCATGGTTCGATATCGATCCCTGGGAGCCCATGCCGTTATTTTTTGTTTCCGGAGCCGGGTCAGCCATAATTGGAATTAGCCTTTGTATCGTCCTGGCCGAGAAACTAAAAAATGCGAAATGGCTCCTGCCATTTGTGGTTATGGGCCAGACCACCCTCACACTCTACGTTGCACATACTCTGCTGGGAGCGGTTATCGTTTGGTTCATGAATTATTTGGAACTTGAGACGGAACTCTTTCCCGCCTGGGGAACGCTTGTGTATCTGGCAGGTGCTCTGTATTTTTGCCGCTGGTGGAACAAAGTTTATAAACGAGGGCCGTTGGAGCTCGTAATGGGTCGGTATTTGGCCCTACCCATGAGATTGACCGTAACGGGAACGCCTCCGGCGGATCTGACCAAAGAGGCGTGAGAGTCAAACGACAACGCATTCGAATTAAGGCTGATAGTGAACCCTGGTCGCATCACGATGATTCTCCGTCATAAGCAAATCGTCTCGTTCATTTGCCTAATGTGTTCGGGTGTTGCATGCAGCACCCTCACCACAGGGGGGTTCGAAAAGTTAGGTTACGTTGTGCGGGAGAACGTAACCTACCGAGAGGGAGATGACTTTGAGCTCAAGCTGAACATTGCCCGACCTGCAAAGGGTCGTGGGCCCTTCCCCGGTATAGTCTTTCTCTTTGGGGGCGGATACAAAGTAGGAAACAAAAGTAACTGGAACTTCGTCATCAGAGAAGCAGCGAAGAGAGGTTATGTCGCCGCGGCCATTGACTACCGCCTAACGGATGCGACGGATAACGGCAAACCCAAGTACACCTTCCCCTCCCAAATTCACGATGCAAAATGCGCAGTTCGTTGGTTGAGAGCCCGTGCTTGGAAATACAGGCTAGACAAAGACCGTATCGGTGTCGTGGGATTTTCTGCTGGCGGCAACTTGGCACTCATGCTTGGGCTCACCCATTCGTCAAACGGTCTGGAAGGCAATTGCGGCAACCCGAAGATCTCCAGTCGCGTGCAGGCTGTCATAAACCTCGCGGGCGGAACGGACCTGGCTCTTCACTACGATATCTATCCTTATGATTACGGGGATCTATTAGGCGGAACTCCGGACGAGCGACCCGAACGGTTCCATGCCGCCAGCCCTCTTACCTACGTTAGCTCGGACGATCCGCCGGTACTAACCATCTGCGGGAGAGAAGATCCAGTCTATATGCAGGAGCTACTGCTGGACCGTACGATGAAGGAGGTTGGAGCCTCTCACACTTTGGTCGTAAGAGAAGGCGTCGGGCACTTGCGATCCCAACTGGTCAATTTTGCCGAAGACAATGTTGCGTGGGAGTTTCTCGATGAGCAGCTCAAACACGGCCAAGAATGACAACGCCACGATCAATTCCTCCCATCAACCTTAACGCTTGCGCGAGTGCCTTCCAGTACCCAGGTAGCTACCTAGATCGTGGTCTCACCATTGAACTAAAGAGATGCGTTCGGGATCGAGAGGTGACTACTCGTCGATCCCATCGCTGGGTAGTGTCTTGGCCCATTCATAGCCCCTGTGGGCGCGCTCGTGGGCGTAATTGTACAAGGCGTTCATATAGTCGGTGTCGAACTGTTCCCTGCGGATCACTTTGAAATCCGAACCAATGAAGGCAAGGTTAAAACCTACATCGTTTTGTTGGGTCGTCAAGTAGATCCTGTAGAGGTCGCCAACACCCTGCGTCTGGATCATGGACGTTACCGTCCGGCCAAGGATGGTCATGGCCCTACGGTCCACCGAAGCCCAATCGGGATCAAGGCGCGAGTTGCGGATGATATAGGCCGTCCTTTTTCTTCGGTCAACCAGAAACCCTCGTTTGCGTATATAGTGGGCAAGGGACGGGGGCACGAGAAACACCTGGGCGGTGGCACCCCCGTCCACATGCATTTCTTGATACGATTTTCCGTCCACCTCGACATCAACCATCATGGGAGGAAACACCCCGGGAATCGATGCGGATGCGAGCAGAATGTTGCGGAATAGCTCCAGTGCCTTGGGACTACGGCTGGCTGCCATGGCTCCCATGTTCCAGAGCACCGGTCTCCGTGAATCCAAGTCGGTGGTCGCGATGAGGAGCCATCGCCCCCGCTCGTACTCGGTGGCAATTCGTTCCAACAGTTCTTCGTTCACGTGTCGTGAAATCAAGGCATAGAGCGGAGCGCTATCGCGCAGAGAGTCGTGAAAGACAGCTGACAGCGGGAGCCTCATGCGGGAAATATCTTTTGGGCCGATCTTGGTGTAGACCGCTATGAGGACTTCATCATATTCAGACCCTAGAAAAGCAAAGGGAGCAATCAGCGCCCCGGTACTGACACCGGTGACGACCCTGAACTGAGGACGGTTGCCCGCTTCAGTCCAGCCCACCAATAACCCGGCACCAAAGGCACCACTGTCCCCACCACCAGAGATCGCAAGATAGTTGAGGTCAGGTAGCGCGGCGTTTGGATCCGTCAGCGAGAGCGCCTTTTTCTCCCGGTCGATCTGCTGAACCGCATCATCGAAGAACGGCTCGACGTCCTCGGGCAACCAGTAGCGCACCCTCGGCATATCTGGAATCACCGCCGACCGGGTCAAGTCGCTAGGAACGGCGGGAAGACGATCCGGCCACCATTTATTGAGGAGACGTCGCATCACAACTCCAGACAAGAACCCTAATCGGGATATTTCAATCCCGAACGATTGTCAAACCATGCCCTCCTCACTTTTCCGAATCATCACCTTTGCCATCACTTTTAGTTTCGGTAGTGATATCTTCCGCCTCTTTTGCAGCTGCTTCTTTTGCCGCTAGAGCACGTTCAACTTGCCGCATGGTTTCCTGTGCAGTCTCTTGTGACTTTTCCAACTCCATGCGTTTCTGGGTGATCAGGTCACTCTCGGCACCCTCCTTCAAAAGCTCGGAGAGTTCTGTATCAAGCTTCACAACCAGCTTTGCCGCGCTGTCGGATTCCGCTTCAAGCTTGGCCAGCTCTTTTTCAGCCTCTTCGAGCTGGTCCAGGGTGGAGGCAACTTCGGCCTGCGTCCCCTCCTCGGGCTCGGCATCGAGGTCGACGTCTTGAGCGGCGAGGGAAAGGACCACCATCGGAAGCTTGGGTAGGATATTGGCAACTTCACCACCGAATGGATGATAAAAGCGACCGCCATAAATTTGAAAAGGCAAGAACACGATCTGCGAGCTACCAGAGTGTTTTTGGATGACCTCGCGATCGGCCTCATCCACCACTACTGGCTCGGCATTAATCCGTACCTCTTCTAGTATGCGACGAATTTCCTCGATGCGGGATTCAGGAGCTTCCCTGTCGCGACACTGCGCGAGAACGCGGATCTTTGCCTCTTCCCAATCCTCGCTTCGGGTCATGAGATAGGCCAGGATCAGCATAAGCTCCGAAGAACGGTTGTCCGACCACCACACATCGATGATACGATCCGGGGCTGGAACCTGTTCCAGCGCCTTCCATTCCGCCTCGTGAGCATCCAGAACCAACAGGTTACAACCGAGCCGAAAGGCAGTGCGCAGGTTCTCGCTGAGCTCTTCCCCTCCGGCTCGGCTCGTGAAATTCAAAGAACCGCCCATCCAATTTGAGACAACGGTATTGATTCGAATGGGCCCCAGCCCCGCCGCTTGAACGACAGCCCCTACCGCATCTTTAAAATCCGCCGTGGAAACCACTAGAGGGAACGCCATGGATTCATAGCTTCGGAGATCCTTTGTCAGGACCGCCAATGCCTCCTGTCGCTTTCCAAGCGTCTCAGATTCGGATCCTTCAATGATTTGCACGACTGTCGTTAACCCAGCGCCCCCCTCAACCCATTGGGTAAAGCGCAGAAGTTCTCGGCGGCGGGACTCGTCTGAAAACACCAGGAACTCAGGCCGCCAGTCCCTGGGGTGCTCAGGCTCCTCCGCTGCAGCCAGGAGATGCTCCCGTACCTGTTGGAGGTGAAACGACCGCCGACTATCCGCCCAACGTGCCGGCACCGCCCGGTATTTGAGATATTGAAAAATTGCAAAGACAATCGCGAGGGCGACAGCACTGGCAGTGATATCTATAAATACCATTGCTCCAACGCAGATAAGCCCTCCTCCAAGACTGATTCGACGGTCGTACAAGCGAAAGCTAGGCCGAAAGGATGGGCTGGCAGCCCGGGCCTCAAAATAAGTCGCGTAGTTCAGAAGACCGTAGGAAACCAGAAACAACATGGAGACCACGGCCGCCACCAAGTTTAGGTTTCCCATGGCGATGACAATGAGAGCGATGCCTCCGGTCAACACTACCGCTCTGCGGGGATTTTGCGTTGGCCCACTACCCTGGGCGAACCGACGCAAAAGCGGGAATATACGGTCGCCGGCCATGGCCTGGAGTATTCGCGGCGCACCTAAAAAGGAAGCAAGGGCGGAGGACAGGGTCGCAGCGATGACCCCGGCGTCGATAAGTGGGGCATAGCTGGAAACCTCTTTCATTGCATCATAGTCACGCGACAACACCTCGTTAGGCAAAACCGCGGCAAACAGGAACGCGGAACCGAGATATACCAAAACGGAAAGACCCACAGCCGTAAATGTGCCTAAAGGGATGCTTCGCCCAGGAGACGCCAGATCGCCGGACATGCTGACTCCCTGGGTGAAGCCTGTTACCGCCGGGAAAAATATCGCAAACGCTGTCCAAAACGGGATGGCGTGGCCGGGTAACAACCAGTTGCGCTCCACGAGACCGGAATCCCATTTTTCCAATCCACCGATTGCGAACACCACGAGGGCGGCGGCAATCAGAGCCATAACAACGTATTGAAATCTCGTGGCCCAATCCGCTCCGAGCCACGCAAGGACAAACAAGAAGGTGACTGCAAGAGCTGCGATCGCCTGGGTCCAAATCCCGTTTGCTTGCGGAATCAACCTCGCCGTAGCTTCCGCGAATCCGATGGTATAAAAGCCAACGGAAATGGACTGAGCAAGGAAGAGCACCAAACCGATGGCGCCACCAAATCCCAAGCCGAGAGTACGGGATATGACGTAGTAGTCGCCACCAGCTTTCACCCTAAGGTTGGTCGCCACAGCGGATATCGAAAAGGTGGTAAGAATCGATATCAAGTTGGCCAAAGCGATGATGGATAGCGCGTTGCGAAGCCCCACGCTTCCCACCACGAATCCCAGGCGCAGAAATAAGATGATGCCAAGAATGGTCAAGATACTGGGGGTGAAAACCCCACGAAATGTTCCGAGGGTTCCTCTGGCGGTGTGCACTGTTGCCATGGCCATTAAATACCGTACAGGAACGGCAGTAACCAGGAAAAGACGGCCCACATAATGATGGTCAGGGGTACACCCACGCGTACAAAATCTTTAAAGGTGTACCCCCCGGCGCTCATGACCAGCAGATTGGTTTTATACGCAATGGGAGTGGCATAACTCATGTTGGCGCCAAACAGGACAGCCAACACAAATGCCTCAGCCGGAAGGTTGAGCTCATTGGCAATTCCCACGGCGATGGGAGTCCCGATGACGGCTGCGGCGTTGTTCGAAACGATATTGGTCATCACCGCCATCAGCAGGATTAATCCGCTCAGGACCCCCGCCGCAGGAATTCCTCCCGCCAGCGCTACGAAAACCTGGGCCAGGTAGTCCGCGCCACCTGTGCGTACCATAGCCACCCCCAGCGCCAGACTGGCAACGACGATCATAATGACCTGCGCGCTCAACGCACGGGTGGCGTCACGCCAGCTGAGACAGCCGGTCAGAATCAGGACCAAAACTCCCGCAGAGGCACTAATGGCGATGGGTAGAATTGCCAGCGCGGCCAGAGATACAACGGCAGCCATGATACTTAACGCAAGCGGCGCCTTCGCTGTATGGGGAAGGTCCGTTGTAGCGTCAAGTACGAGCAACTCGTTGACCCGCTTCAGCTCAGCGATGCTATCACGGGGCCCCTGAACCAATAAGACATCCCCCGTGCGCAGGATGACATCCCTCAGGTCCGTCCTCATGGCCTCAAGGGCCTTCCCGGGCCGTTGTAGCGCAAGAGTTACCAGTTGATATCGGTCGATGAGTCGCGCCGTGTTAAGGGTCAGACCCTCAAGAGGGGAGCCTTGAATCACCACGACTTCGGCAAGCTGTTGATCCTTTGCCGTCAGAGGGTGCTCCTCATCCACGGGTACGTCCCCGGCGTACAGCGCGGCACCCAATGCTTGCTCGAATTCCTTGAGTCGCTCGGGAGTATCCTTTACCAGCAGTCGGTCCCCCGCCTGCAAAGTCACGTCCGGTAGCGCCATGACGAGGGTTTTGGGTTGGCGTTGGATGTGAACCACCTGTAATGTACCGCCCGTTTTCTCCCGGGCCTCGGAGAGCATTTTTCCCTCTGCAAAGCCTCCCTCTTGGATAACCAGCTGCGCGGTAAAGATGTGCGGCGAGCCGTCTTCCAGTTGCGCCTCGCGCTTTGGGAGGATCCGGGGTGCCAAAAACCAAAGGTAAACGATGGCCACGCTCCCTGCTACCGCTACGGGTACGAAGAAGTCGAACATTTCAAGCCGACGCAACCCCATGTCTGCGGCGACACTGACGACCAGCAGGTTTGTGGAAGTGCCGATGGTGGTGGCCATACCGCCCACAAGAGTCGACAGGCCCATGGGCATCAGCATCGCCGAAGCAGATGCCCCGGTGCGTAGCGCTACACTTACCAGGATGGGCAATAACAAAACTACTACAGGCGTGTTGTTAACAAAGGCACTAAGAATTGCCCCCACCACGAGCGTAATCAATAGAGACAACGAGGGGCTCACTTTCCAGATACGGGTCAGAGCCCGGCCCACAGGTTCCAGGGCACCGGTGCGCATCAGCCCCTGGCCAGCGATCATCAGGGCGCACACGGAGATCAGTGCCTCATGTCCAAAGCCGCTGAAGAACTCCACTGCATGGAGGGTTCGTCCCGCGGAGCTGTAGGGAAATATCTGGAATCCCAAGGTCAACACAGCCAGGACGCACAGGCTCGACGTCTCCAACGGAATGCGGTCCCTGGTGAAAAGGAAGAGGGCCACCACCACCAACATTAGCACGGCAATGGCATGGGGATTCGGGAGCGGGGGTAGGGTCATGGGTCCGATGGGTGCCTACTTCTTTGGTTCCGGCCGTGGGGTTTTGGCACGGGTTTCCTGGTTGCGATTGGATGATAGTGGCAAACACCCTTTTTGGCAAGAAAAGAGATCTCGATTCCGGGGCGTTGACTGGCAAAGGACCTCCGCTACGGCGCCTTCCATTGGCTTACAAAGTCATGGAGAAATCAGGAGAATTCGGAATTATTTCCTGGACAGGAAAGGACAGTTTGTAATATCATTTAGATGAATATTTGTAACTTTGCCTGGTAACCGCCTTGATAAAAGGAGGTATTTTCTCATGAATATGGGCCAATTCAATGAGCTCGCTCTACTGATTGAGCAGTATCTGCCAAAGCTCTTAGCCTCCCTCGCAATCCTGGTTTTTGGATGGATTGCCGCCCTGTTGGTCGCGGCAATGATCCGCGGAGCGCTCCGTCGCACGGGACTTGGCGCCTGGCTTAACCGCACCGTGGTAGGCGAAGACAAAAAAAGCAAACTGTTCGATGTAGAGCACCTGCTGACCAGAAGCGTTTTCTACTTGATCATGATCTTCGTTCTGGTCGGCTTCTTTCAGGTCCTGGGCCTGACGTTAGCTACCGAGCCCCTCAACCGTCTGCTCAGTGAAGTCTTTACTTTTGCGCCACGGCTGCTGGTTGCCGGAGTATTGCTGCTTGTCGCATGGATCGTTGCCTCCGCACTAAAATTGGTCGTGGTTCGGCTGCTGGGAGTGGCAAACCTGGATGAAAAGATTGGCAACCAGGCGGGCCGATCGGTTTCTCTCACGAGGACTCTCGGTGACACGGTTTACTGGGTAGTGTTCTTGCTGTTCCTGCCTGCAATACTGAATGCTCTCGCCCTCGAAGGACTCCTTGCGCCGGTTCAGGGAATGCTGGACAAGATCCTCGTAGTGCTCCCCAATATCGTGTCCGCGGGAATTATCCTGGGTGTTGGTTGGCTACTGGCCCGTATCGTACAGCGCATTGTCTCTAACCTGCTGGTGGCGGTGGGTGTCGATCGGCTGAGCGAGCGAGTGGGCCTAGACCGAATTGTCGGTTCACAAGGCGTTTCGAGCGTTCTGGGATTGGTGGTCTACATTCTGATTCTAATTCCCGTCCTCATCGCCTCCCTCAATGCCCTGGCTCTGGAAGCCGTAACTCAACCGGCAAGCAATATGCTCAACACACTGTTGGCTGCGCTCCCCGCCATTTTCGCGGCGGTATTGGTGCTCATCCTCGCTTACGTTGTGGGACGCGTCATTGCCGGCTTGATCACCAATCTACTCACCGGCATCGGCTTTAACACGGTTCTTTCGCAAATCGGTCTTGGTCGCGCGTCGACCTCCCAGACGGGTGGACGGAGCCCATCGGAGATCGTGGGCTTTCTCGTGCTGGTAGCGGTGATGCTCTTCGCAACGATTGAAGCCGCGCGCCAGTTGGGCTTTGAGCTTCTGGCCACCCTGGTTGCGGACTTTACCGTGTTCGCGGGGCACATTGTCCTTGGACTGGTCATCTTTGGCATTGGCCTCTACCTTGCGGACCTGGCTTCGCGGACATTGCGTAACAGCGGCGCCGTCCAGGCGGGTCTGATGGCCACTTCGGCCAGGCTTGCCATCATTGTGCTGTCCGGCGCCATGGCGCTGCGCCAGATGGGCCTGGCGAGCGATATTATCAACCTCGCCTTTGGTCTCCTTTTAGGCGCGATCGTGGTGGCCGTAGCCCTCGCCCTCGGCCTCGGCGGTCGTGAGATCGCCGCTCGAGAACTAAACAATTGGATCGAGTCCCTGAAGACCAGGCGTTCACGAGGGTCCAGCGGCACCAACTAGCGTGTCCCGGACGCCCGGACAGCAAACAGATATCGCAGTTCCGCTGTCCGGGCGTTCATAACCTACGAATCAGCCAAGCATTTCTATTATTCACCGAAGCGGCTTTCCCATCACTCCTAACCCTCTTTTGGGGTCCGGGTTTTTCACTGAAAAACCCCGGCTAGTTTGAAGGGTTAGGCAGTCCATGCTATAAAGACGCTTTGGGGGTTAGCATGAAAGAAGCCATTCATCCCGAATACAAGCCGGCAACCATCAGCTGTGCTTGCGGAAACGTCATTGAAACTCATTCCACGGTTGAAAATATCCATGTGGAAATCTGCTCCAACTGCCACCCTTTCTTCACCGGCAAACAAAAGCTTATGGACGCCGCCGGTCGAGTGGAAAGGTTCAAAAAGAAATACGGGATCAAGGACTGAGCAACAGGCTGAGCGCACGGGGCTGAATGTAATCAGCTAGATCAGTCAATCTATTGAAAGGGCAAAGGGCAGAAATCTTCCCTTTGCCCTTTTTTGTTCTCAATCACCAAAAAGGTAACGAGCCGATAGACCATGCTGGACAAATTAGAGGAAGTCGAAAAACGATACGGTGAACTGGACCGTCTTCTGGCGGACCCGCAACTCCTAAGCAATCAGCGGGAATATTCCAAAGTGGCCAAGGAGCGTGCAGATCTTCAGGAAGTGGTCTCCTGTTACCGCGAATGGAAAAGGGTAGAAAAAGAAATTGCGGACAATCGCGAGCTGCTCAATGAGAAGGACGATGCTTTGCGAGACCTTGCCAAGGAAGAGCTCGCCAGCCTGCAAGAGCAAAAAGAGACTCTGGAAGGCCAGTTAAAAATCCTGCTCCTCCCCAAAGACCCCAACGATAGCAAAAGCGTCTTGCTGGAGATCCGGGCCGGGACCGGGGGAGAGGAAGCGTCGCTTTTTGCCGCGTCTTTGTTTCGCATGTACACCCGTTACGCGGAGTCCCGGGGATGGAAAGTGGAAGTGATGAGCTCCAATCCAACAGGACTTGGTGGATTCAAGGAAATCATCGCCCTCATCGAGGGTCAGGGGGTCTACAGCCGGCTGAAATTTGAGGGGGGAGTCCACCGGGTTCAAAGGGTTCCCGTAACCGAGGCCTCGGGTCGCATTCACACCTCCGCTGTGACAGTGGCGGTATTGCCTGAAGCGGATGACGTAGAAGTAGAAATCGACGCCAAGGAGCTCCGGGTGGACGTATTTCGCTCTTCAGGTCCCGGCGGACAGAGCGTCAACACGACTGATTCGGCCGTACGAATCACACACTTGCCTACCGGACTCGTGGTCACTTGCCAGGACGAGAAGTCCCAGCACAAGAACAAAGCCAAGAGTCTCAAAATCTTGAGGGCGCGCCTGCTTGAGCGTAAGCAGGATGAACAACGCACCGAGATTGCCGCCTCAAGAAAGCTCATGGTGGGGAGCGGAGACCGAAGCGAGCGAATTCGGACCTACAATTTCCCTCAAGGAAGGGTTACGGATCATCGGATCAATTTTACTCTGTACAAGTTGGATCAGGTTATGGACGGCGGCATCAATCCTCTGCTTGACGCACTGATCACCCACTACCAGGCTGAAGCGTTACAGGCCACCGGGTAAATGCTAACGGAACTGCGCTAAGCGCATGGCGCAAAGCGATATCATTACCGAGTAGTGAGGGCTGAGGACTGATTGGTGAGATACGGGAATCGAGAATAGCGGATTGAAGATTGAAGATCGATTCAAGAATAAGAACACGATCCGAACGCTTTGCGCTGCGCGCTCTGCGCTTTGCGGTTTAGTCTTGGCGTGAGAATTGGACGAATAAAGTGAACGGTGTCGATTCGCAAATAGATAATTTTTCTAGCTGGCACCCGCGGACCGTAGCGCAAGCCTTGGCCGAGGGGGCGGAGCTTTTGTCCTACTCCGGCGTGGAGAGCCCGCGCCTCGACGCGGAACTCCTTCTTTGCGAAGCGTTGGGTGTAAAAAGAGAGCGGCTGTACGTAAACTACGAAAGTGCCTTGGCCCGTCAATCAGGTTCAAACTATGCCTCTCTTCTCAAACGACGCCGCGAGAGGGAGCCCATGGCCTATATTCTGGGACACCGGGAGTTCTGGTCTCTCGATTTTAGGGTGACACCCGACGTCTTGGTGCCCCGGCCAGAGACGGAAGTCGTCGTGGAGGAGGCGCTGGACCAACTGGCAAACCTTGAGAAGGTCCTCAAACCATCGCGACCAAAGCCCGGATTTCGAATTCTCGATCTAGGCACGGGTTCCGGTGCCATTGCGGTAAGCTTGGCAAAAGAGAGAAATGACCTGGAAATATGGGCAACAGACCTATCATCCGCCGCCCTCGAAGTCGCGCGGTTCAACGCTCAAAAGCACGGGATACAGGAACAAATCCAATTTTGCCGTGGGGACCTCTTCGAACCGGTGGCTAGGCAAAAAGGGTTTTTTCATTTGATTGTGTCCAACCCACCCTATGTTAACCAACAGGAGATGTCCGACCTTTCTCGTGAAGTCGGGTGGGAACCCAGGCTGGCATTGGACGGCGGCCAGGACGGGCTGGATTTTTACCGGCGGATTATCTCACAAGCGCATCGGTATCTCGTGGAAGGCGGTGTTGTAACAATGGAGATGGGATGGACCATGGGACCCACCCTATCCTCACTTTTCAACACGGCGGCGAATTATTCGAAGCCCTCCATCCGTCGCGACTGTGCAGGCAAGGAACGGGTTATCTCCGCACGGACGAAAGATCTTCTTCGGGAATCTGCGTAGAAAGGATCGACGCGAGTGGACAGCATTTCGGTTCAGGGAGGCCGGAGACTCGAGGGCGAAGTAGCCGTGAGCGGGTCGAAAAACGCGGCCCTTCCCATCCTGATGTCATCGCTGCTCACCGCGGAGCCCTGTTTTTATCAAGGGATTCCGAATCTCAGGGATATTTACACCACTTCGAAGCTGCTTACCGGTCTTGGGGTAAAGATAGAAAGCACCGGTCTGGGAGAGCTCACCCTACAGGCGGAGTCCATTACCAATCCGAAAGCTGACTACGATCTCGTGAAGACCATGCGAGCTTCTATTCTGGTACTTGGACCGCTCCTTGGACGCTTTGGCATCGCTCATGTTTCCACCCCGGGTGGCTGTGCCATCGGTACCCGGCCCATCAACTTACACCTGAAAGGCCTTGCACAGATGGGTGCACAGATTGATCTCGTGCACGGTTACGTGAAGGCCAAAGCCAACCGCCTTCGCGGCGCAACCATATATCTGGATTTCCCATCGGTGGGTGCCACGGAAAACCTTATGATGGCCGCAACCCTAGCGGACGGCAAAACCGTGATCGAAAACGCAGCCGAGGAACCCGAGATCCTTGAGCTGGCCACGGTTCTCAATGAAATGGGAGCGGGTATCAGCGGCGCAGGAACAAACACCGTATCGATAGAAGGTGTGGATCGCCTTGATGCCGTCTCCCACAAACTGAAGCCGGATCGAATCGAGGCGGGAACCTTCATGGTGGCCGCCGCCCTTACCGGCGGCGAGGTTATGGTAACGGGCGCGCCGGCTGAGCATCTCGAGGCGTTTCTCATAAAGCTCAGCGAAGCGGGAGCCAAGGTCTCTATAGAGAAGGATGGGATCAGGGTTAAAGCATGCAGTCAGCCAAAAAGCGTGGACATCAGCACCCTCCCCTATCCGGGATTTCCCACGGACCTTCAAGCACAGATGATGGTGTTGATGAGCGTGGCCGATGGGGTCAGCGTCATCACAGAAAACGTTTTTGAGAACCGTTTTATGCATGTTCAGGAGCTCAACCGAATGGGTGCAAACATTCGACTCGAAGGGAACCGGGCCATTATCAAAGGAGTCGACGGACTCTCCGGAGCGCCGGTGATGGCAACGGACCTCAGGGCCAGCGTCTCTCTGGTACTTGCGGCCCTCAAGGCGGAGGGATCCACGGAAATATCCCGGGTTTATCACCTGGACCGAGGCTATGAGAACATAGAACAAAAGTTTTCCTGGCTTGGTGCAGACATCCAGAGGATCAAACGGTGAAGATTACCTTTATTGACACGAAGAGCGCAAAGTTCAGAAAGGCCCTCAAAACGATCATTCAGAGAAGGGATGAAAAAGAGGAAAGGTTTGAGGGACCCGTTCAGCAAATTATCCGCAACGTGCGTCGAAACGGCGACCTTGCCCTGACACGCTACGCCCGCAAGTTTGATGGCGTGGCCCTAAAACCTAGCCAGATCGAGGTCAAACCGCGGGAGATGGATAGCGCCGTCAAACGCATCTCCAAAGAGGACCTCCGGGCGCTTCAATTTGCCGCACGGCGGATCGCCCGTTTTCACCGTCGTCAGCTGGAGAAAAGTTGGCGTTACCGGGACCCTATGGGAATGGTCCTGGGTCAGAACATGAACCCCCTGGAACGGGCCGGCGTCTATGTCCCCGGAGGAAAAGCCTGTTATCCGTCATCGGTGTTGATGAATGTGATCCCCGCAAGGGTCGCCGGAGTCAAAGAGGTGATCATGACTTCTCCCCTGGGTGCGAGTGAGGTTCCCATCCTGGCGGCGGCCAGGGTAGCGGAGGTTGACCGGGTCTTTCGCGTTGGCGGTGCTCAGGCCATCGCGGCCATGGCCTACGGCACCAAAACGATTCCAAAGGTGGATAAGATTGTAGGGCCCGGAAATATCTTCGTGGCTACGGCAAAACGGCTGGTTTTTGGTCAGGTAGGCATCGACTCCATTGCGGGGCCCAGCGAGGTACTCCTTCTGGTGGATTCCAGCGCTGATCCGGCTTATGTGGCCGCAGACATGCTTTCCCAAGCGGAACATGATGAAATGGCCGCGGCTCTTTGCGTCACATCCTCCCGTGCTATGGGTCTCAAGGTCAAAGCTGCTCTGGAAAAGCAGATCAAAGAAACCAAGCGAAGGGCGATTACCCTCAAGGCCCTGGAAAGATTCGGCGCCATTATTGTCGCCCGCGGACTCAGCGAAGGTGTAGATCTGGTCAATGCGATAGCTCCGGAACACGTGGAGGTCATCACTCACAACGCTCGGAAGTGGGCCGACTCCATCCGTAACGCGGGTGCCATCTTTGTGGGCCCATACACGACTCCTGCATTGGGCGACTACGTGGCGGGACCAAACCACGTATTGCCAACCGGAGGTCGTGCCCGATTCTTTTCCCCCCTGGGCACCTATGATTTTGTAAAGCGGACAAGTTTCATCGAATCCAACCGGAAAGGCGTGACCTCATTGGCTTCATGGATCACCCGGTTGGCACGCCTCGAAGGACTGGACGAACACGCCCGCGCGGTCGAATTGCGAATGGAAAAATAAAAGGAGAGGCTCGATGGCTAGAAAAGGCAAGATCGAAAGAAACACCAAAGAGACACAGATTGCCGTGGAAGTGGAGCTGGACGGCAATGGAAACTCACAAGTAGAAACCGGTATCCCTTTTCTTAACCATATGCTCGAGATCTTAGCCCGACACGGTCTGTTTGACCTGCAGATCAAGGCCAAAGGAGATCTGGAGGTGGACCTCCATCACACCGTGGAAGACGTGGGCCTGGCCCTCGGACAGGCTTTTAAAGAAGCTTTAGGGGACAAGCAGGGAATTCGCCGCTTTGGAGAGTCCAGCATCCCTCTGGACGAGGCCCTCACACGGGTGGTGGTGGATCTCAGCGGAAGACCGTACCTCGCCTATAACGTAAAGATTCGTCCCGGGCGGGTGGGAAACTTTGACACTGACCTGCCACACGAATTTTTTCAGGCCTTCGCAAACCAACTGGGGATGAATCTCCACATCCACATGGTTCAGGGGGAAAATCCCCACCACATTATCGAGGCGAGCTTCAAGGCTTTTGCTCGTGCCATGGAAGGCGCCACTCGCATCGATCCTCGAATCAAAGGAGTTCCCTCCACCAAAGGAAGCCTATGATCGCTATCATCGATTACGATATGGGCAACCTTCGCAGCGTTCAGAAAGGATTCGAGCGGGTGGGTTTTCAGGCGAAGGTGACTCGGGACGCGCAACAAATCGCATCCGCGAGGGGTGTGGTCCTGCCAGGGGTCGGTGCTTTCAACGCTTGTATGGCGAACCTCAAGCGATTCGGCTTGGTGGATGTCGTGCAGGAGTTCGTACGCGGACAAAAGCCATTCCTAGGTATCTGCCTTGGATTTCAACTCTTGTTTAGCGAGAGTGAGGAGTTCGGCCGGCAGAAAGGACTGGATCTTTTTCCCGGCAAAGTCGTTGGGTTTCGCCCGGGGGAGCAACAAAAGGTCCCCCACATGGGGTGGAATTCCATCAGGAAGCAAAAAAATTCGCCCTTCTTGGACGGCATCCCATCCGACGAATTCGTCTACTTCGTGCACTCTTACTATGTTGTGCCGGATGAAACCTCGCTGATCGCCACAACGACACCTTATGGGTTGGACTTCGCTTCCAGTATCGCAACGGATTATCTCTTCGCCTGCCAGTTTCACCCTGAGAAGAGCCAGTCGGTGGGGCTCCGAATTCTTTCCAACTTTGGTCGATTCGCTGAAAGAAGCTGAACGTGAATTGCGGGAAGATTAATAACTCTCGCAAAAGCGCAATTGTGCCCTGAGCACCGAGTGCTGAGGACTGAGTGGGGAGAAAAGGAAATCGAGAATAGAGGATTGAAAATCGAAGATCGACACAAGGACAAGGACACGATCCGAACGCTATGCGCTTTGCGCCATGCTCTTTGCTGTTAGGGCCTTTTTATGTTGATTATTCCCGCCATTGATCTCAAAGACGGTCGGTGCGTCCGTCTTTACCAGGGCGACATGAGCAAAGAGACCGTCTATTTCGAAGATCCCATTGACGCCGCGAAGCATTGGGCTGACCAAGGGGCAACACTCCTGCATCTGGTCGACCTAAATGGCGCCGTGGAGGGGCATCCGGTACACAAGAAAGAAGTCGCTTCCATCTGCCAGGCCCTGGGCATTTCTGTTGAATTGGGTGGCGGGCTCCGATCCATTGAGGCTATTGAGGAAGCGATACAAACGGGGGTGCATCAGGTGGTTTTGGGAACGGCGGCCTATGAAAACCGGGAAGTGCTTCGCACCGCGTGCGAGAATTGGCCTGGAAGGATCATCGTTGGTATTGATGCTCGGCACGGGAGAGTTTCGCTCAAAGGTTGGCTGGAGGATACCACCATGGATGCCGTGGACTTGGCAAAGCGATGTGAAGAAGACGGCGCCTCGCGGATTGTCTACACGGATATCAGCCGGGACGGAACGCAAACCGGCGTCGGTATCGAAGAAACGCAACGTCTCGCCCGGGCCATTAAGATCCCGGTCATTGCGTCTGGTGGTGTCGCAACGTTGGAGGATATTCGACGCCTGAAAACCATCGAGAGCGATGGAGTCAAAGGCGTCATTGTCGGTCGCGCCCTCTACGCCGGGGCTTTTACACTAAATGAGGCAATCTCCACCGCAAAATGATGGAATGGTTTAACCGGTCTTTATCCGGTAGCCATCGCAATCTAAACTTTCCACTGGAACAGATTGGTGGAGGGTCGAAAATCCGGGAAAATTTGGCTGAGGTTTTTAACTCCCAGGTGATGGTAGAGCACATCGGCACAGACATGGCGATAATCCGTTGTGAGGTCGAGATCCCGTCCCTCGTAACGTTGCTCCGGTTCGAGCCCAGGCCACCGACCGTAAACTCTTCCACCTTGGACCTTGCCGCCGAGGACAAACATCATATTGGCATGCCCATGGTCTGTACCTCGATTACCGTTCTCTTTAACGGTGCGTCCGAACTCCGATAACGTGATGATCACAACCTCTTCCATACGGTCTCCCAAATCACGGTAAAAAGCCTGAATGCCCTGAGCGAGTTTTTGCAGATTTCGCGCCATACGGCCCTGACTCCCGCCCTGGTTCTTGTGGGTGTCCCAACCGCCCAATTCGGTGAAGGCAATTTCCACCCCCATCCCCGCTTTCACCAGACGGGCGATCTCCCCCATGGATCTGCCGAAGCGACCTCTGGGGTACGCTCCGGTGGACGCCGGAATGGTTGCGGCGATTCCCTCAAGCGCGGATATTGATCGAAACAGATTCACCCCATGGCGACGCAGCAAGGCATCCGAGGTCTCTCGATACATGGCGGATAGCCGCCGGGTGACTCCTTTATTGCGCAATCGAAACCCCTCTATATTCCTCATGGTGAGCGCCGGCATGGGTCCCGCTAAAATACGGGACAAATGATTCCCCAGGGCGACGGCGCGAAAAGGATCAGGGTTCTTTGATTCACCTTGAAGGTAACGGTTCAGCCAACCATCAGGTGTGCTTTTGATACCCGGTGTGCCGGTTTCCATGTAATCCTCGGCGTCAAAATGGGACCGGGTATTGTCCGGTGAACCGGTGGCATGGATGAGCGCAAGGTTGCCCTTTCGGTAAAGCGGGTAGATTGGAGCAAGAGCAGGATGCAAGGAAAAAAAGCCGTCCAGGTCCAATGATCGGTCGTCACCTCTGGCCGGTTCCCGAACAGAGATGCCCGGTCGAAGGGTGTAGTAGTTTCGGTCTTTAAACGGTATGACGGTGTTCAGCCCGTCGATTCCTCCGCGGAGAAAGACCACTACCAGAGTCTTGCCTCGGGACGCAGTCTCTTGCTGGGCCGCCCTGAGAAGAAATGCGGGTGGAAGACCAAAGGCCAGCAATCCCAGGCCCGCAGATGTCAAAAATTGACGGCGAGAAAGATTCATCTCTATCTCCTCTGGAACTCCGGCGCGGCAAGCCTCATGGCGTCTGATTGACGGGCTTTGACCCGGGTTCCACGAATGCGATTGGTAGTCAGATCCATGGCAAAGTTCAGCCGGGCTAAAAGAGTCGCTGGACTGATCCACTGCTCCGCAAAATCAGGATAACCCGTGGGCGGGCGGGCCAAAAACAATGGCTCGCCCATCCGACGGAGATGCCGTTGTAGAAAACGCCGTCCATCCGACTCGGCGTTCAATGCTCTGAGGGAACTGGCAACGAATTCGACAGGTTTTTTGATCTTGGCTTGCTGGTACTCGGAGGAGTAAAACTCCGGCGAGTTCAAGATAACGCGCAGGACGGAACGGATATCACCTCCTGTTTGGCGAAAGACCGCCGCCGCCTCTTTGACCAATCGAGGCGGTGGATCGTCTGCGATGAAACGACGCACTAACTTTGAACAAATAAAATTGGCAGTGGAAGGGTGTTCGGCAAGCAGGTCTATCACTCTCATCCCATCCTCCATCCCTCCTCCGGCGGGAATAGGGGTTCCCAAGACCCATTTCACCCCGTTATCGTTCTGGCGCGAATTGAATCTGAAGGTTCCGATTTTTCTGGGACGACGGATGGTCCACCCGGTAAAGCAGCGAGCCACTTCCTCCACGTCTTTTTGGGTATAACCCCCATTGACCCCAAGGGTGTGGAGTTCAAGAAGCTCACGTGCGTAGTTTTCATTGAGTCCTTTTTTAAGAGTTCGCTTTCGCCGTTTGTTTCGCCTTCTCTTCCAGGAATCCGGGCTTACGCTCACCCAATTGTCCAGATAGTAGAGCATCGCGGGACTCTGGGCGGTGGCTACCAGGAGTTCACGAAATTGTCCGAGCGCATTCGGTCGGATGGTATCCCGATCGTAGGACGTCACCAGCCAGCGATTGGGTCCCTTTCTAGCATAGACATTGAAATGGTTGGACCAGAAATCTACCATCATCTCGTATAGCTGGCGCCGACTGTAAACTGCCCGAAGCATTTTTGCCTGCTGGAGTTCATCGACGACGATGCGTGGTCCGCGCATCTGGTTCATGTTCATTTGAGGGGTGCGTTTCTGATCCTTCGCCCGAGGATAGAGCTCCAGGAGCTCTTGATTGGTTAGGTTCAATGTCTTCAACTTTGCGAGTTTCTCGTCGGACTGCTGATCGGCCATGGATTCGGGATGGAGCTGCTGCTCGAGATAGTCTGAAATTCCCATTCGCCGGACTTCTTCCATATCCGCACCGGTAACACCGAAAGAAGTTCGCTTCAGGAAGTGAACGATTCTCTTTTCTTCATCGGCTATGGGCTTCATCGGTACTCCCCTCGCCATCGCCGCTGACGCCTTTTCTGTTTGCGCTTACCGCGTGAGTCTCTCTTTCGCTCTTTGGAATACTCACGGCGTTTCTTCCGCCTCTCGCGAAGCTCACGGCGTTTCTCCGGTGATAGCTGTCGGTACCTTTCGTAGCGACGCCTCAAATTTTGCTTTTTCTCCGGCGAGAGAGACTGCCAACGGTTCCACCGCCTGCGTAGCCGCTGCTGCTGTTCCGGCGAGAGCTGCTGCCAGCGCTCATAGTTTTTTCTGACAGCATTTCTCTCGTCAGGTGGGAGACGGCGCCAGGAATCCAAATTGTTCTGCAGCTTTTCTCGTTCCTGGGGATCTAGGTCCTTCCAACGTTGGTAGCGGTTTCGTAGTTGTTCACGTTCCTCAGGGCTCATTTGCTGCCAACGCTGGCGTGCCCGCTCCTCATTAAACCTCTCCTGAGCCCGGGCCGAGGACACCGGGAGCCAGCAGATCGCGTTTAATAGTATGATTACTGCAAGTTTCCGGTCCACCTTAATCCATCCTCGATTCGCATATCTGTTGCGGGCACTTCCGCCCTCTCCCTTGCGGGCGTGTTCTCCACTTGAGCGGTGGAGTCTAAATCTTTTATCAACTCCAGGTTCCGGATCATTTCCCAGTCCTGCAACAACTCTATCATTTGCAGCAGCTCCCGCTCCGGCGGTTCCTCCGAGATTGCCGAGCGGGAGGCAGCGGCCTGAAGGCACACCACCATGATTATCCATAACAACAATCTCACTCGACTGGTCACTCCCACCCTATGCAGATTCCTGCCCGTTGGAGAAGGGTCCCACACCTTCCAGCACATCCATGGAATCCAGCAGATCGAGGTTTTTAAAGAATTCAACATCGTCAGCTATTCGGAGGATTTCAATCACCTCCTCATTGGATGGCAGTGGCGGCGCGGGTCTCCATAGTGTACGGTTAAGGGTGAGAGTTAAAGCCAGTATCAGTACAAAAGCTGTAGCCACGGCGGGAACGGGCCACGGCCGAACGAGCGCTAACAGCCAGTCCCACCACGTTACCCTGGTGTCCACCTGATCGAGTTTGATCCGCATCTCCCGGGAATAATCGTCCCAAAAGCTCTGGGGTGGATGGTCTTCTGTCACGGTGCGAGGTAAAAGTGAACGCATCGATTCGATGGACTGTCGGCATGCAACGCATTTCCGCAGGTGGGCTTCGACTCGGCTCGATTCGTCCCCTTCGAGCTCCCCATAGTAAAACAGTATAAGATCGTTCTCGTACTCTTTACATCCCTGCAATGGAAATTTTTTGTGACCAGCCATTCTTCACTTCCTATACGAATTCCGCCAGATTTTTCCTCAGTGCCGTGACCGCTCGGTGGAGATGGACCTTAATGGTTCCTTCCGCCGATTTCATAATCCGGGCAATCTCCTGAATGGAAAGCCCTTCGTGGTTTTTCAGTAGAAACGCCGTACGCTGATTCGGCGTAAGGGACTCCAGGGTCGCCGCCATCTTTCGGGACATCTGTTCCGCGGATAACTGCTGATCCGGCGACGTTGGATGGTCACCGGTCAGGGTCGTTTGACCGTCCAGTCCTTCTTTTTCCCCAAAGTCTTGCTGAACAAGACGACGGTGTTTGCGCTGGTGGTCGATACAGAGATTAACCAGGATCCGGTAAAACCACGTGTAAAAACTCGAACGCGAATCAAAGCGTTTGAGTTGCGTGTAGGCGCGCAGGAAGGCCTCCTGGGAAATATCCTTTGCTTCCTCACGATCCCTGAGGTGGTGAAAGGCGACTTGATAGGCTTTTTGCTTGTAACGTTCCACGATCATCTCAAATGCCTTTCGGTCACCCGATTTCGCCAAACCGACAAGCTGGTCATCCTTAAGCTCCACCGGTCCTGTATTTTCCATGAGGGATTTGCCTTTGCAAGTCAGTGCGCGATTTGAATCCCGAAAATCCTGCTCCCTCAGACCGGGAAGGGGATGAGGGTCCCGGCTTACGCCTGCCCCCATCCCCGGTACCAGCATCGACCTGGCCTTTCAGTGATCACTCAATTCTGCCCGAATCCTCCTCTATTCTGCCTGAATCGCCTTCCGCCGTCACGTTCTCCATCGGCGCCCCCTCTGCCCTCGCCGCGTCCTCTTCCGAATCCTGGGTTATCCTGCGACGTCCCATCCCGATGGCGCCTGAATTCACGCCAATCCCTACGAAATTCCCGGCGATCCGCCCGCGCTTCACGGCGGTGCTGTCTCATTTTGTACCTTTTCATCCCGTATTGTTTCATCCGGTGTTGTCTCCACTTGGCGGCTCTACGGTATTGCTTTCCGTGAAAAGCACGGTAACGCTGATGGGCACGACGGTGCGCCTGGCGGTAGTGCTTCATGCGCCTATGCATCCGCCGATGAAATTTATGGCTGGGTCGATCCTTGTGGCTTCGAACATGATGGGTCCTGTCATTTGACCTTCTGAAATTCCTGGCATCCACAGGGGTTACAAAAACGCTGCCCAATAGAATCAGTGAACTCATGGCAAGGCTTCCAAGTGTCGTCATGTTTAATTTTTTCATTATTTTCTCCTCATTTATTGCTTGGCCTATAGTCCCTTAGACGCGACCAAACTATATTGGTTTACGTGTCTAATGTTTTCAATCTGTTCAATACGACTTTTCCTGACGTAACTGCTCGATTTCTCTTCTCTGCCGATCGATTTCCGCTTGCATCTCGTACAACTGTTGCTGGGGGTCCGTCAGAGCTTGCTGTTGCCCCTGCAAATGATCCCCGATCAATACTCCGGCCCCAAGCCCGATCAAACTCCCGATTCCCGCACCGGCTCCTGCATGGCCTGTAGCACTCCCAATGATGGCACCAAGTCCGGCACCCGTTGCGGTTCCTATTGCCGCTCCCTTTTCCCTTGTGGTCAAGGGTGCGGAACAACCTAAAGATCCTCCGAAAAGCAAGAGAGCCATCAATACGATAAAAGCCCTGTTCATGATTCCTCCTTACGTACAATGGTTCCATTCCTCGCTACCACGGAAGCGGAATAACGACTGACAGTTCATCGGGACCGATTCGGATAGACGATGAATCGTTTTCCACTTCCACTTCTCTCTCGATGATCACGGTGTGAGGGGGACGTCGGACGGGTCCGTGACCCCAGTAGCCCCTGCGATGGTAACGTTTCCAAAATCTGCGCGGAAAATGTCGATGATCTTTGACCCAATAATAACGTCCGTGGCGTCGGACGTAGTAACCTTTTGAGTGAAAGCGATCTGAACCACGTCGAAACGTGCGTACTAGCTTGCCCCGCCCGTTGTCGTACGCTTTCACGATCTTTGGACGGTGCTTGAAGGATGAGCCTACCTGACGTCCATGTCCACCATCGGCGAATGCGGATCCGGAAGCGATCAGCAGTCCGCCTCCGATTATGCTCGTCCACAAGAACGCTCTCATTCTATTCATAAACACCTCCTTGAAATGTTTGTTTTTTTAGGCCCACAGCCGTTTAGACGCTGCGCAGGGATAATGGTTTACCAGAAAAACGGCATGGCGCATGGTGCATAGCGCAAAGCGCCGATTCAAGACGAAAACGAATATGGCCTGAGCCGAGTGATGAGTGATGTGTGCGGAGGATTGAGCTTAAACTGCAAAGCACTTAGGGCATAGCGCAAAGCGGAGTCAGTACTGAGTAACGAGTGCTGAGGACTGAGCGTGTGAACAAGTGACAAGTGTTAAGCGTCGAGTGTTAAGATAAATGCGGCTATTTTTGACTTAACACAGACAACTTAACACTAAAAACTGGCTAGAGATTGCCCACGAGGTCGACCATGCGTCGGCGCATTTCTTTGTCGGGCAAGCGTCCCATACCAGCACCCATATTGTCCACAAGGTGTTTTGGTTTCCGAGTTGCTGGTATGGTGCAGGTAACCGCTGGATGGGAGAGAATGAACTTCAGCATGAACTGTCCCCAGGTCTTGCAATCAAACTCGGCAGCCCACTCTGGCGGCCGGGTTCCAAGGGCCCTCACCTTCCTGAACAACCGTGCCCGCTGGAATGGTCTGTTGACTAGAACGGCCGTACCGGTATCTGCGGCCAAGGGCAGCAGGCGTTTCTCTGCATCCCGTGTCTGAATATTGTAATTAAGCTGCATGAAATCCGGTTTTTCGCTGCGAATAATGCTCTCCATTTCCCCAAAATCTTCCACCTCGGAAGTGGTCACACCCAGGTAGCGAATCCTGCCTGCGTCCTTCCACCTCCGCAACGTCTTGAGGTGAGTCTGCCAGTTCTTCAGGTTATGTACCTGCATCAGATCCACCCGATTGGTGTGCAGGTCTTTGAACGAGTGCTCCATCTGTTGAATCCCTTCCTCCCGACCTTCCCATGTGCTGACCTTGGTGGCGAGGAATAGCGATTTTCGGATGCCCAGCTCTGCAGAGAGGTCTCCCAGTACACCCTCGGATCTCCTGTAGCTCGGCGAGGTATCCACCAGTTGTCCTCCCATCTCGACAAAGAGACGGAGAACTTCCTTCACGGGTGCCCGGTCGGCAGGATCGGAACCCACGTTGAATCTTCCGGAGGTACCCAACCCAACGGCAGTGATCATCTCACCCGACCGGGGGATGGTTCGTTTCAGTATTGACTGAGCAGCAAAGAGTTCCGGCAATCGTCCCATGGTAAGGGTTGCACCGAGTCCCATGATCAGCTTTAGAGCATTTCGTCTTGATAATTTCATAGAACCATCAAACGGAACATTTTCGCGATCAGCCATTATTCATACCTCCATGGCAAGTCGAATTTTAGAACTTATGTTTGAAGAACCTGTCCTTGCGCCACTCCGCCGGTGGGCTCCATCCGTAGCGTTTCCTGTTTTTTCCCCAATCCCCATCCTGTAATCAGCCAGACGGCAGCAATAGGGATGGCGATAAATGATATGACCGATAGACCAAGTCCCGCACCCTGGAGACCTGCAAACACCCATCCGCTCACCGCGTCACCTCCCCGGTAGACGACCGTGTCGATGAAATTTTTCGCCTTGTACTTCTCCTCCCGGCTCACCACCGTATAGAGCATCTCCCGGGCTGGACGAGAAACGGCGTAATTCCCAGCCCGTCGCACAATCTGAAATCCGATTAGCACAGCAAGGGATGGATGCATCCCCAGCGCAAAGAAGCCCAGCACAAAAAGGCCGGGTAAGAGCGTCAAGGTGAAAGGCACTCCGAAGCGTGCAACAATTCTCGCTGTGACCAGCACCTGGCCAATCACTGTAAGTGAGTTCACCGCAAGATCCATATAAGCAAACACGGCGGTCCGGCTTGCGGAGTCGGCGAATGCTCCTTTGATGATGTGCGCCTGCTCAAAGTATAGAAACGTGGATAGGGTCGTATAGAACCAAATATAGAGACATATTCCTAGTAAGTATGGCGATCGGAAAACCGCCTTTACTCCGGTGAGAACGCCTCCTCCAATCGGACTCTCCGCATTACTCGCGTCAGCTTGTAAGCCCTTTCTCTCCGAATCGGTAATTTCATGTGACGCGACGGTCTCTTCGGATTGTGCGGCCCAGTTTCCCAACTGACGAATACAAACAACCGCCAGGCCCAGTACAACTGCAGAAATCAACAACAGATTGAATGTTCCAACGGGTTTTGCGAGCACCGCGGTCACCGATGGACCCACGATGGCTCCGGCGCTCCCACCGGCCGCAATGAAGGCAAAAAGACGTTTTGCCTGTTCGTTGGTGAACAGGTCCGCCATATAACTCCAGAAGACAGACACCACAAAAAGGTTAAAGACACTAACCCAGATAAAGAAAGAGCGTGCGACATAAGTCACCGCAACGCCGGATTCTAACAGGGCATAGAAAACTAAGATGTTGATGATAAAAAAATAATACACGATGGGCAAAAGCTTTTGACGAGGAAATCGGGCCGCCGCCGCTCCAAATATAGGAACCGCAACCAGCATGGCAACGAAGGTGCCCGTGAACACCCATTGGAGGTTTCTCACCCCTCCCTGGATACCCATTTCATCGCGCACCGGACGAAGGATGTAGTAGCTGCACAAGAGGCAAAAAAAGTACGCAAAGGACCACCAGAGGGCTCGGCCCTCGCCACTTTTTACATTTACGATTCGGTTGAGCATCAGAGAAGGGATGTCTCTTAGGTAAAATGGTGAATCTAAGGTTCCTACAACGTCTAAATGCAAGCCTATAAAACTGCCGACTACAGTTCAATGGTGGCGAGTTCACAAAACATTCTGTGAGTCATCTCTTTTCCATTGCGGGGCTTTCGCGGGACATTTTAAATATGATAGGGGTGGACTATGCTGATCATCAACAACCAAACGGTGGAAAAGATTCTCGACATGAAGGGGTGTCTGGAAGCCCTGGAAATCGGCTACAAGGATTTGAGCCAAGACCGTGCGCGTTATCGTCCCCGCATCGATCTGTTTGCTCCCAACGATGACCCTGAGCTGATGTTTCGCTGGGGCACCATGGAAGGCGCATCGCGCACTCTTGAGACCTTTGCCATTCGTATGAAGTCCGACATGCTCCACTGGCCGGACGGCAAGACTGTAGAGAAATACAGCATCGAGCCGGGAACCTACTGTGGACTGATCCTGGTCTTTTCCACTCGCAATGCAGAGCCGCTGGCGATGTTAAACGACGGGATCATACAGCACATGCGCGTGGGGGCCTGCGCGGGTCTCGGCGCGAGAGTCCTGGCGCGAACGGACGCCTCGGTTGTAGGGATGCTCGGATCGGGTGGAATGGCCCGTAGTTACCTGGAAGCTTTTCACGAAATTAGAGATCTCACCAAAGTAAAAATCTACAGTCCAACCAAAGCGCACCGTGAGGCCTTCGCGCGGGAAATGAGCGCTAAATTGAATTTGGAAGTCATTCCCGATAGCGAAATAAAAAATGTCGTTCAGGGCTCGGACATTGTCGCCACCTGCACCGATTCCATTGAGGTCGTGGTACAAAATAAGGAATGGATCCAATCCGGTGTCCACCTCACCTGCGTGAGACCCAATGAATGGTCTCCCGAGATCGTTGATGAATGTGATCTTGTCATCAAACTAGGGCGCGGAACGATCCTAAAGCTGGACGAGGAGATGCAACGCATCGCGGGTTACGCCGCGTACGTAGCGGGGACACCGTCGGAGATGAAGCGCATCCGCGAGCCCACCGTGGACCTTTTCGAGAAGAGCTATCCCACTCTGACGGACATCATGTCAGGCAAAGTGAAGGGCCGTACCAGCCGTGAGCAGAAAACCTTTTTCGTAAATGACGGCACCCAGGGCCTCCAGTTCGCTGCCGTGGCAGGATACGTGGTGCATAAAGCAAAAGAGCTTGGTCTGGGGCAAGAAGTCCCAACGGACTGGTTCACCCAGGACATTCGGGACTAACGCTAGCCCCTCCGAAACTCCAAAAGTCCGACCACCCTCCAATCTTCTTTCTAGCCCCCCCTATAGAGCCTCGTTGAGACGATAAAGTCAGGCAGTTCAAGGGAAATTTTACTTGACAATTAAATCATTTATACATAAACATTTGCTATTCAATTTATTTTCGGGGTGTATATGAAAATTCTATTTATCACTCCCCCCATGGGGAACTGGGCACAAATGGGCAAGCGGCACATGGCCGCCAATCCACTCCATGCACAATTGGCAGCATTTATCAGAGAGAGAAAGACTGCCGAGGTTGACGTCCTGGACTGCCGTGCGCTGGAACTGGACCTGGATCAGATGATGGACGAGGTCCGCAGCAGACGTCCGGACGTCGTCTTCTTCGGCACGGTCATCGCAGCGGCAGGAGGAGTAGCGCCGCTCAATCGCTTTCACATCGCCATGCAGCGCATTAAAGATGAGTTGCCCAAAACAATAACTGTGGGCGGCGGCGTGATGTATACCGCCATCCCCAGGGAGATCATGCGTGACAACCCGCAGGTTGATTATCTAATCGTCAGCACCTTTGGTGATTGCGAATACACGCTCATGGAATTCCTGGAGGAACTAAAAAGTCCGTCACCGAATTTAGGCCGCATCAACGGCCTCGTCTATCGCAACGGCGACGAGGTAGTTCTCACGCCCCGCAGGGAGTTGATTGCAGACCTGGATGAACTCCCCATGCCCGCCTACGATCTTTTTCCCATGGACCGCTACATCGGATTTTCAGCCATGACAAACTACAACGAGACCGTGACCTCACGGGGCTGCGAGGGGGCATGTCACTTCTGTTACGAATGGTGGTTGGTGGATCAACGCAGCCCGCGGGACTTTACCACCCACCGCACCAAATCCGGAAAACGAGTCGCCGAGGAAATGGAACTCCTCAACAAACGGTATGGGGTCAAGTCCCTCATCTTCATGGACGATGACTTTAACTCCAATCGTCAAAAGATGGTGGATCTCGCGGACGAGTTGGAAAAAAAGAACCTGGACATGGAATGGTTTTTCCTGGGCCGGGCGCAGAACTTTATGCGCGACGCCGACCTGATCCCGAGACTTCGCCGCCTCGGTCTCTACCAGGTGCTCATCGGCATTGACGGTGGAACCGACGAGGAGATCGCTGAAGCTCGCAAGGGACCCGTTAAAATCGGTGTCACAGAACTGAAAGAAGTCATTGGGTTCCTGCGACAAAACGACATCTCCACCGTGGCCACCTATCTCAACGGCTTCTGGGAAGATAGCGAGGATAAGCTTCGCCGCCGGGCCGCAGCGGTGGATGAAATCGACCCGGACATCGTGGCCATTCAACTCTTAAACCCTATTCCCGGCTCTCCCATTTGGAAACAGGCGGTGAAGGAAAATATCATCCAGACCAATGACCTGAGTCTCTGGGATCTGCAGCATGCCGTTATGCCTACCCGTTATTTGAACCGGCAGCAGCTTGGCGAGTTGACGGGTTGGGCCCTTAAGTCGTTTTACAGCAAACCCGGGAGAGTCGACAGAATCATGAACGGTTACTCTTCTCCATACGTCCGTATGAAGTTTCTGGCCCACAAAGAAAACACCGCCCGCTACGAGAAAGCCGCTACCGAGGATAGGGCGGGAGTTTAGGAGCATTCATGAAGACCGCACTTGACGAGTTGAAGCAGATCAATCCAGAGCCAAATGATTCCACGGTCGTTGACGACATGAGGGAATACATTGACCGACTCGATGCCGAAGGGGAGCTCCAGCGGATCGATGCCGAAGTGGACTGGAACCTGGAAGTGGGAGCCGTCATTCGCCGCTCCTACGACCTGAAAGCGCCGGCACCCTTCTTTCAGAAGATCAAAGGCTACCCCAAAGGGTTCCGGATTTTGGGAGCGCCCGTGGGCACCAGCGCAAATCCCAATCAGTACTACGCCAGGCTGGCTATTTCCCTCGGTCTGGAGGCCAACGCCAACCCAACCAGCATCATGGAAGAGTATATGCGGAGATCCAAGAACCGCATTAAACCCGTGGTTGTGAAGTCCGGACCCTGCAAACAAAACATCTTCACTGGAAGCAATGTGGATTTGGAAAGATTTCCGATTCCCCTGATCCACGATGGGGACGGTGGCAGGTACCTCGGCACCTGGCACATGGTGGCAACAAAAGATCCTGACACCGGTTGGGTGAACTGGGGTATGTATCGTCTGATGTTTCATGACAGGAATACCCTGGGGATCCTGTTTGGGAGTACACAGCACGGCTATTTTCACTACAAGCGATCCGAAGAGCTCAACAAACCCTTGGAATTCGCGGCTGCCATCGGCACCGATCCCACCACGCCGGTCATCTGTGCGAACCGAATCGCACCGGGAATACCCGAAGCGGAGGTCATCGGCGCTATCCGGGGTTGTCCTTTAGAGTTAGTTCGGTGTGAAACTGTGGACCACTTAGTGCCGGCAACCTCCGAAATCGTAATCGAAGGTGTGATGAATCCCGGTGATCGAAGAGATGAGGGTCCCTTCGGTGAGTACACAGGATATCGCGCCGGTGATCGTGCGCCTCGTCCTGTATGTCATGTCACCGCCATCACCTACAGAAACGACCCCATCCTTCCTGTCAGCTGCATGGGAGTCCCCGTGGATGACTGGGCGGCCCTCAGACCCGTGCATATGGCTGCTTTGTTGGAAGAGTTGCGGGACCGCGGATTTCAGGTAAACGGACTCTATTCGCCTCCCGAGGGAACCACCAACCTCCTGTTCTTGTCCGCGAAGATGCTCTATCCCTACTATGCCCAAACCTTGGCTTCGGCAGTCTGGAGTTCACAATCCATCCGTCCACTACCCTACCATCTATTTATTTTCGATGAGGACGTGGATGTGACGAATATGGGGGAGGTGATCTGGGCGTTCAGCACACGATGTCACCCTGAGCGCAACATTCACAAGTTCTCACCTACGGTGGGAGGCTCGCTGATACCGTTTTTGAGCTCTGAGGAGCGGAAAACCCTTCGCGGTGCCCGGGTGCTGTTCGACTGCACCTGGCCGAAGCATTGGAGCAAAGACCAGATTCCGGCAAAATCGTCCTTTGATGAAGCGTGGCCCGTTGAAATTCAGCAGCGGGTTCTCAAACGCTGGAGCGAGTACGGCTACCGATCCTGAAGATATCTCGCGTCGACCTCAGACAATAAAGAGTTCTTCCGGCTCGACATATTTATCGATGGCGCCCATCCGATAGAAGAAATCGGTGTAGGCGGCAATGTTCTTTCGCTGCTCCGGACCGAGCCTGTATTCGTGGGGGTCGAATCCCAGGAGCGCAATCTCATCCCGAGCCAATTTTTCTTCTGCCTCATCCCGGTAATGGGACGCTCGTTTATTGGCTTCAGACAATGCGGCCATCACTTTCGCGGGCACATTGGGATCGGCGGCCACAGCCTTCTTTCCCAGTACAACCAGATCGGAGATGGGATAAAGACCCGACCTTCGATACGCCTCCGCAATGGTAGTTGGGTCGTTAACCAATACACGGACTCCCGGGTTCGCCGCCACCGCCTCATCCAAACGGTCGTGTCCAAACATGGAAAAATAGCGCGGCCCGCTGGTAAGGACGACGGCATCCAGCTCGCCTTTCATCAGGAGTTGGAACCCCTCCTCGTCGGTGGCAGGCCCCTGTTTGACCTGAAGACCCATTTTGTTGTTTTTGAGATTGTCAGGATTCCCCATGTAAAAGGTCATCTCTTTGAGGGACAGCCCGTAGGCCTGCTCCAGTATCATCAGCACGGCGGCACCCGTCCCGGAAGAAACCGTCAGGCGGGAACCGATCCTCTTTCCCGCCAGGTCCCCAGGGTGAGTGAGGTTCGAATCGGCGCTTACGATAAGGTTTCGCTGCATGTGTTCGCGGCCGAAAAAGGCAGGGATGGCCAGGCGAGGGGCACCCTTGAGCAGGTCGATAATATAACGCCTGAGGCCATTTTCTCCCACGTCCACATCCTCCGCGTGGGTCGCAACAAAACGCTCCGGCGCTCCCGATATATCGGTCATCGCATCCCAGGTTAACCCCGGAACTATCACCGAATCATCCTCCAGCGCCTTGGTCCACGGGGCGGGAGGCAAAACCATATTTACATGTGAATTCATAGCTTCAGCCCTTTAGATGTCACACCACTGACACACCGCACATTAACGACCGATCCAGCCCTTGATGGTTGTTACGGTTTTTTGACTGACTCCCAGGAGACGAGGCATGACGTCGTCTTGCAAAACCTCTCCCCGAACAGAAGGACTGATGGCCAAACGTTTTTTCAGTATCTGTTTGACGGTGGGGTCTTCCAGCGCCTTGTTAAATGCCGTTCGCAATTCCTGCACACGCTTCTTAGGGACACCGGGTGGTGCAAGGTAGGTTTTGTCCAAATCCGTCGGTGTCACAATGAAATCGGAGAGTTCACGCATCTCGGGCGTAAGGTCTAATTTAAACCATTCCGGCGCGTTTCCCCTGATTTCGGGAGGCACGCTGTCACCGTGGGTCAGTACGAGAAGCACCCGTAGCCTGCCTTCTCTAATTTCGTCTTCGGACGTGGCAAAACGATCCAGTGTCACGTCCAATTCGCCCTTCAGGACAGAGGCGACTCTCAACGCGGAACCACGATAGCCCGGAACAAACTTCAAGTTAACACCCATGGTTTTCAGTGCGTGACCGATCATTTCCGTCGAACCGACACCTGTTTCCGATTCGCTCCCATAGAAGATTGGCTTTTTTGATTCTAATAGATCTTTGAAGCTCTTAATGGGATGGTCGCCGCGGATCACGATAAAGTAGGGGCTTTCCGGCATGGCACCAATAAAATTGAAATTTCTGAGATCATAACGAGCGGAACCGATTCCCAAACGCTGCGCTCGATACATTGCGTTGGTGGCCGTTGCGATGGCAGAACCGTCTTTCTTCGCCCGGTGGTAGAGGTAATTTAACATAATATCGCCGCCTGCTCCGGGCATGTTCTTGACGATGAGCGCGGGTTTGCCGGGAAGATACTTAGGTAGGGTCCGAGCCATAAAACGAGCGTACACATCCCTTGACCCACCGGGGGCTGAGGGGACGAACACGTCCACACTATCCGCACTCGCAGGTGGTGGGGGGACCAAAGCGATGGCTGACACCGTTGAGACGAACACCGAACACAAAATGAGCTTGAAAAGGAACTTCATCATTACTCCTCCTTCCATTTAGTACATAATTTTTTTGAGCTCAGCGACAACCTCTGAGGTCGCTTCCTGGAACAGCTTATCAAACATTTGGGCGATCTCCTCTCCCGGTATCGGTTTAATCGGCAGCCGCACCCTCTTTGCGTGATCTAGAAACTCTGGGTCCTTCATCGTCTTGTCAAAGGCTTGTTGGAGAATCTTGACCCTATCCTTCGGTACGCCGGGCGGCAGCATCATATTCCAGCCCACAACTCGCGGGAATAAGATAAACGTTCAATAAAGGCTTCATCTCGCTTGGCACCAGATCAGTAATCAACGGCACGTCCGGGGGAATGTCCGGCTCACGGCGATGGGCAATTTGGACCAGGACTCGGATGGTTCCATTTTCCAAAAGCTCCTTCCCCGTGGATTTTACCGATGACCAGCCCCAACCGCAGATTCCCTGTACTTCCCCGCGCCTCAAGGCCATTCGTATAGCCGAGGTGCCGGGATACCCAGAGACGACTTTAAAATTCGTTTTCAGGAGCTTGTTCATCAACATGGGTTCCATGGTTGTACCGCCTCCCCGCGACACAGCACCGCTATACAAGGGTTCTTTGGAACCGATGACATCCTGGATGGTTTTAAATGGAGAGTCCGTGCGTACCACACAGGTGCTGACCCGCGAGGAGAAAGCACCGAGCCAGCTGGCCCTTCTAACATCGAACTGCACGGCGGAGTCCCCCGCCAGTTGCAAGAAGGCATTGGTGGTTTGAAACATTCCGATGGTCAACCCGTCCGGTTTGACCCGATTGTAAAGGAAATTAACCCCCACCATGCCGCTCGCCCCGGGCATGTTCTGGACGATAATCGATGGCTTGCCGGGAATGTATTTTGTTATATACTTCGCGGCTGTTCGGCCATAGGTGTCCCAGCCGCCACCCGGCGGAAATGGCACGAGCAACTTCATGGTTTTGCCGCGATAAAATTCTTCACCTGAAACGATTGTCGAGGTCGCTGGTACAATGAGGAGGGTCAATGTCAAACCGATTACAGCCAATCTGGATCTTTTCATTGTTACATCCCCCTTTCTCTAACCACTGACGGCTCGCACCCTATCACTGCGGGAAAACTCATGTCAACTCTCACCAGGGCTCGCCGCGAATAGGACTGAAAGGGTCTGCGTGTCGGAAAATACACCATAGTGAAGGGATCCTTACGCAGCGGGGAGTAAGAATTGGTCCGCTTTCTATTCTCCCCCCTTTTGACTATATTTCAGATTAGGCGCTGCCAGCGCCCTCAATCTATGCTTACGAAACGAATCATTCCATGCCTTGACGTCGACCTAGGACGTGTCGTGAAGGGAGTCAACTTCGTTGGACTCAGGGACGCAGGAGATCCAGTCGAGGTTGCCAGGGTGTATGACGAGGAAGGTGCCGACGAGCTGACTTTTCTGGATATCACGGCCTCCCACGAGAAGAGGCAGATCATCTTGGACATCGTAGCCCGTACGGCGGATCAGGTCTTTATGCCCCTCACCGTGGGCGGCGGGATTAACCAACTGGACGACATCAGAAAGCTATTGAAAGCAGGCGCGGACAAGGTTTCGATCAACACCGGCGCGGTGGCGAGACCAGACTTCGTCCGGGAGGCGGCGGAAACTTTTGGCAGCCAGTGCATCGTGGTTGCCATCGATGCCAAACGTGCAGATGATCATTGGGAAGTATTTACGCACGGTGGAAGAAAACCAACGGGTCTTAATGCAAGTGATTGGGCTCATCGTATGGCCACCTACGGTGCCGGTGAAATCCTGCTAACCAGCATGGACCGGGATGGCACCAAAGACGGATACGATTTGGAACTGACCCGAACCATTTCTGATCGGGTCGACATTCCTGTCATCGCATCGGGTGGGGTGGGAACCCCCGAACACATCTACCAGGGCCTTTCAAAAGGTGGAGCCAGTGCTGCTCTCGCAGCCTCTATATTTCACTACCAGGAATACACCATCCAGGAGTGCAAATCCTATCTCAGAGATCGGGGGATTCCCGTCAGGATGCGGGATGGTGCGCGTTGAGAATCGATCCAAGAGAGCTAGAAAAAAAACTCCAGCGCATTGTTTCAGAGAGAAATCCCTTCACCAGCCCGAGGCATCTGACTGCCGTCGAAACTTACATTGAAAGAGAATTCCGGAGCTACGGCCTGACCGTCGAATCCGATCTCTTCAATTATCTCGGGAAACGCTATCGTAACATCATTGGGAGGACCGGCTCCAACCCAAATTCACCGCTCATCATCATTGGCGCGCATTTCGATTCCGTCTCAGGGACTCCGGGAGCCGACGACAACGCCAGCGGTGTCGCAGTAATGCTTGAGACGGCACGGACCCTGTCCCGAATGAGACTCCGATCTCCGGTGCTTTTTTGCGCCTTCAATCTAGAAGAACTCAACATGATCGGCAGCACTCACTTCGCGAAGAAACTCAAGGCCGCAGGTTCCAGGGTCAATGCCATGATTTCACTGGAAATGGTGGGCTATACGGACCACCGGCATGGAAGTCAAAAGTACCCCACAGGCCTTAGTTGGTTATATCCCGATAGAGGACACTTCATCGGTGTGGTCGGCAATTGGAACTCAAATTCGCTGCTGAAAGGGTTTGCGCGCTACCTGCGCCAAGTTCGCGGACTGCAGGTGGAGACCCTATCCGTGCCAGGTAACGGAGGGTTCATTCCGGCAGTCCGCCTGAGCGACCATTCCCCCTTCTGGGACCTCGACTACCCGGCGCTGCTCGTCACGGATACATCGTTTTTTCGTAACCCCCACTATCACGGTCCCACCGATACCATCGAAACCCTCGATCTGGAATTTATGGCAAAAGTCTGCGAGGGCGTGATCCGCGCCGTTTATCAAATGGCCAACAGCTACTGGTAGCGAAGAAGCTAAGCGCAAAGCGCATAGCGTGGGAGGGGATTCACCGGGCTGGGAAAAAGATGACTCCCGCAAAGACGCGAAGAACATAGCGCAAAGCGCTATCAGTACTGAGTATCAAGTGCTGAATACTGAGTCGGAAAAATGAGAATCGAACCTTGATGATTGAAATTGCCGTGGAGAGAGAGATCCGAACGCATTGCGCTTAGCGCCATGCGCTTTGCTATACCAGATTCAGGCTTCCTGGGATTCCAGAAACCTTTCGGCATCGATGGCGGCCATGCATCCGGAACCGGCGGCGGTAACGGCCTGGCGGTAGACATGATCCTGTACGTCGCCACAAGCAAAGACACCCTCCACGCTGGTTTTGGTACCGTCACGGGTGAGGATGTATCCCTGCTCGTCCATGTCTAACTGACCAACAAAAGGCTTGCTGTTTGGCTCGTGCCCAATCGCCAGAAACACACCGTCACATTTGAAATCTTCGGACTTTCCCGTCTTGACGTTTTTCAACTTCACACCGGTCACTCCGCCATTTTTTGCATCACCACGAATCTCTTCCACCACCGTGTCCCAGATAAAGTTAATCTTGGGATTTTTCATCGCCCGATCCTGCATGATCTTCGACGCGCGGAGCTTGTCCCTTCGATGAACAACATAAACTTTGGATGCAAATTTGGTGAGAAAAATGGCCTCCTCCATGGCCGTATCCCCTCCTCCAACGCAAACCACCTCTTTCTCCTTGAAGAAAAAACCGTCGCATGTGGCGCATGCCGAGACACCGTACCCCATGAGCTTTTTTTCCGACTCAAGCCCCAGAAGCTTCGCCGAGGCGCCAGTGGAAATGATTAACGTGTCGCAAGTGTAGGTTTGTTTGCCCATTTCCAGCTCAAACGGCCTTTTCTGGAGATTTACCTTGGTCACGTCCCCAAACAAGGTTTTAGTGCCAAACCGTTCCGCCTGTTTTTTAAATTCATCCATCAACTCCGGGCCCAGAATACCCTTGGGAAATCCTGGATAGTTCTCTACGTCGGTGGTAATGGTTAACTGTCCGCCGGGTTGACCTCCTTCAATAACAAGGGGTTCCAATTCGGCTCTCGCAGTGTAGAGAGCGGCCGTGAGACCCGCAGGACCGGATCCCAGAATGATGACTCGGTAATGGCTTTTTTTCTCCATAAATTTTCTGTAGCATAAAAAACCTTTGGCAGGAAGTAACCGTAATTTCCGCCCAATTTAAGGAGGCGAACGTGGCCAAACTCTCCCATTTGGACGCCCAGGGCCGTGCGCGGATGGTGGATGTGTCTGATAAGGATACGACCAGCCGGATCGCGGTGGCACGGGGGAATATATTCATGCGTCCTGAGACCCTCGACTTGATTGTGAACAAGAAAGTAGCCAAGGGAGACGTTTTCGCCGTGGCCAGAGTGGCGTGGCAGGCATCATGGGAGCGAAAAAAACACCGGAGCTCATTCCCATGTGCCACCCCCTTAATATTACATCCGTCGAGATCTCTCTTACCCCTGAAAGAAACCCCGCAAGAGTTGAAATCGAAGCCACCGTGAAGGTGAAAGGTCAAACCGGCGTCGAGATGGAGGCCATGACCGCCGTCTCGGCCTGTGCTCTTACCATTTACGATATGTGCAAGGCGGTGGACCGGGAGATGACTATAGGCGAAATTCAGCTCATGCAAAAAAGCGGCGGCAAAAGCGGAACATTCAACCGAAACAAATAAACTTCTCGGAGAGAGATAGATCGCGCAAAGCCGCAAAGGACGCTAAGGAAAAAATTTTTAACTCGAAATTCGAAATAAAATCCAATGATCAAATTTCAAAACTCAGAAAACAAGTTGGAGTTTCTCAGAAACACGAGGTTTCGTCTCCGACCTGTTTTGAGAATTCGTCATTTGAATTTTGGATTTGTCTAGGATTTCGTACTTTGGATTTAGGATATAACTATGATGCGTCTTTGCGGGAGAATCTGATCATCATGTCACGATATCGAACCATTAAGGATTGGCCGGAAGAGGATCGGCCCAGGGAAAAACTTCTCCACAATGGCGCCCAGTCCCTCACCGAAACCGAGCTTCTCGCCATTATTCTTCGAACAGGGAACGCCAGCACTAAGGAAACCGCCCTGGATCATGCACGGGCTTTGCTCCGGCGCTTTAAGGGACTCAGGGGCCTCGACGAGGCAACTCCGAAAGAACTGGAGGTTTTCAAAGGCATAGGTTCCGCCAAATTGGCGCAGCTTAAGGCCTGCCTGGAAATCGGGCGTCGGATGGGACAGGAAAAATGGAAAGCAGGCGAGCCGTTGCGTTCTCCGGAGAGGGTTTATCTTCACTTTCATAACAAATTCCGCAAGGCAAAGCGCGAAATGTTCTTTGCGGTGCTGCTAAACAATAAGAATCGAAAAATACGCGAGGTAAAAATTTCCGAGGGATCTCTGACCGCGTCTTTGGTCCATCCCCGGGAGGTTTACAACCCCGTGATCCGGGAATCCGCCGCGGCGGTTCTTTTCGTCCACAATCACCCGAGTGGCGACCCGACTCCGAGCTCCGAAGATTTGGAAATTACCAAGAGGCTAAAAGAAGTCGGCGACGTGATGGGTGTCCGCGTCCTGGATCATGTCGTGATCGGTCATGACCGATTTTTCAGCTTCAGCGACCGCGGCATGCTGTAAGTCAGTACTGAGTAACAAGTGCTGAGTACTGAGTGGGGAGACGAGGAAAACGAAAACAGAGGATTTATGATTTACGATCGCATAGTGGCCAAGAAATTGTATCGGACGCTATGCGCTTTGCGCTATGCTCTTTGCTGTTAACTTATGGCAACAAACGGGGATCAAACATACATCGATGCGAAAGGCCGGAAGCGCTGGCGCGGCAATGATAGAATTGCCGATCAGATCAAGGCGATGGGTGACTATCTGATTATCTGCGGCTACGACGAATCCCATGCCAAACAGTATGGCCGAGTTGCGTATACCATCTCCCGCTTTCCGGAGTCAGTGATTCAACTGCACCAGGAGGGCCGACTAAACAGGATTCCCGGAGTGGGACCCACCATTGCTGGAATCATCGGCGAGTTCATCAAGACAGGGACCTGCGAAAAGATGGAGCAGTGGGTGCATCGGGTCCCTAAAACCGTGCTGGAATTAACCGAGATACCGGGCCTCGGGGCAAAGACCATTCGCATCCTGAGTCGAAAGTACAAGATCCGAAGTCTTAAGGACCTCAAAAATGCTCTAGGTGAAAATAAGCTTCAAGATGTCAAAGGCATCGGACAAAAGACTCTCGACACTATGAGGCGTTTCGTGGCCGACCGGTGAATCATCTACCACTCATGGCGCGGTTTGGCAGTGTACGATCAGTGCAGACCGGGCAAACCGACAAAGCTACCCGCGTTTTGTTCCGCCAACAATCGCATCAAGTGGGCAAACCGAGTTCTGTTCACCGTGGCAAAATCACTCTCAAAAAGAACCGGAAACCCAAAGGTATGGATGCGTACCCTGGGCCGGCCGGAAGCATCTTTTTGATTGATCACGGCGATTTCCCTGAGGACGGCGTCGGTGCTGCCGCTGGAGAAATCGTCACCGAAGACGTACAAACTGATTCGTTTATCTTTGCTAAAAAACTTTCTCACGGCGAACAGGACCCCTTCCACGGGACTGCTATTGCTGAAGCTCTGCCAGTGTTTAAACCGGCTGATGACGGCTCTTCGCCGTGCAGGCGTATCGGGGATCCAACGTCCCGCATACGCGCCATACATGTATTCTCCCATGTCATTCAGGACCTGGATCCCCTTGACTTTGGGGTGAACTGCTAGTACCTCCTCAACTTTTTTCACGACCAACGGCCAGGCCCCCCTCAGCATGCTGCCGGACGTATCAACGATAAAAATAATGTATTCACTATCAACGGGTATTCCACCGATGGTGGTGTCTTTCTTGGGGGGTTTGTAGCTTGGCTGGGCGATCAGCCGCTTCATCTCTTCGCTCAGGGTCTGCCGTACGGTCTCCAGCGCCTTCTCGATTTTAGCCTGTTCGGTCACCTGACTCTTGGCCTCCGCGCTGCGGACCTTTGCGGCGGTCCATTGTCCGCTCAGCACCGCTAGACGTTGCTGGATTTCGAGAAGCCTCCTATTCTTATCAGCGAGCTTACGGCTCAATCCCTGACCTTCCGCCACAACTTTCTCTCTCTCGCCCTCGATTTCGGCAATCCTGTCGCTCAAATCAACCAGAACCCGCTGGATCGTCTTGGGTTCACTGGCGAGCGCAATAATCAACAAAAGAATGATGGCGCCAAACCCGCATGAGATCGCGTCGAGAAACGACAGGCTAAAAATCTCTATGCTGCGCCGCCGGCTTTTCGTCACGGCCAGTCCCTCGAGGGGGTGATGAAGGATCCTCGTGTCTTAATGGCCAGCCTCCAATAAGCCTCCGCCGCAGTGGGATCCCCTTCCAGCGGAAAGAGGAGTGTATTGACCGGAATTCTACCCGGCAATCGTCTGATTGCCCCCTCAAATAGTTTCAGCCGCCTCGTCGCCGATATGGTACTCGCCTTTGTGGGCCGCACTCCCTGAGTGGGAAGCCCGTCGGTAAGCAGTACAACGCTGTCGGGCTTGGGTTTTAGCCTTTGAATAACAGCAAACGCCTTATCTAGGCTGGTTCCCTTCTCCGGCGCCAGGGTTCTGACGGATGCAATAGCCTGGTTTAGATGATCAGGGTTGTCGTTGGACAGCCATTTCCCATCCGTGTCCGGAATCACCGGATATGCTTCCGTATTGAAATAGTAGACCTGAAATTTTTTCTTACTCTGGAGATTCGCCACCAACCAGTGAACTGACCGGACGACACGGCGCCACTTGGGTGCGAGCCTGCGGGACTCGGTATTCATGAGTTTGCGGCGAACAATATTGACAACGGTTTCGTCCAGCATACTCGCCGACGCATCCAGCAATATCAGTGTACGGTCACCGCCGAGCTTCAGTCCGGTGAGATATTGTCTCCGGCCGTCGCCGGTGAAGCCCACCAGGCGCCCCTGGGGCTTGGCCGTTATCGTTTCCCGAGATTCCAGAAGTTTTTTTGCGCTTGCGAGGGCCTCCTGCTGCTTTTTGATCTCGCTAATCTGACGCTGCTGCTCACGTGCGGATCTTGCGGTCTCATCGGCCTCACGCCGCGTTTGCTGGATTTTTTCCAACAACCCCCTGGCATTTCCTTCCAACTCGCCTTCCTTGATCTCCGTCTCTGTCACCTCGTTCCGCAGCTTGGCTAAATTAGCGCGGGCGAAATCATACAACGCGGTTACCCGTTGCAACTCGCCTTCAAGGTCCTCTTTTTTCTCCTCCCTTTTTTGCAGCACCTTCCCGTTGAGTATCATGACCAGCAGCACCACGGCGCCGAAGCCGCAGAACATGACGTCGAGAAAGGCCAGACTAAAAGGATTGCTGTCGCGTTTTTTCACGTTCCCAAAACAGGATAAATCTTCAAGTCTTGAGTCGGGCGATAAACATGGAATCGCAATAACGTTCGGTGCCCAGCACCAAACGCTCTTGCATCAGTTGGACCTGATGGATGATGAACATCAAGATGATGCTGATCAGCAGGGCAATTAAAGTGGAGTTAAACGCCACACCGAGACTTTGTGTCACGCCGGTAATATCACCGGCAACAGCTTGGTGGGCCTGTCCCAGAGCGTTACCGATACCTCGCACCGTACCGATAAACCCAATCGAGGGGATCGCCCAAGCGATATAACGAATGATCGAGAGCTCCGATTCGGAGCGCTCCGATTCCGACTCGCACAATTCATGAACCACCATGGAAGCGTCCTGAATGCTTTGGGTTGTGGAAAAACGATCGCTCGCGCTGAGCAATACGCTAGGCAGGATGTAGTCCTGCATCTTCGCCGGTACCTCTTCCCGGATCCGTTTTGCTATACCACGCGCGGTATCAACGTTAATATCGGTGTTATCCGGCAAACCGATGAAATCCCAATCCAGCTGACGCTGCTGGCGTAGGGCGATCCAGCCCTTGTAGGTCAGGATGGCCAGTGCCCAGAACATGAGCACGAAACAGGCCTCTTGTTCGTAATCGCGCAGCATAACCCAATAGGAACGTTGGGGCACGAAGTTTGGATCAATTTTCATCTGAGCATGCTGTTCGGCCAGAAAGGCGTCGGCATTGGGACGAATCACTGCGACGTAAACAGCGTGAACAATGATGAAAGAAATCAAAAGCGCAAAGACTTGAACGACCAGCTCAGTGGGAAAATATCTTTTCATGGCAACACCTCAGATGTCCGTGGGAAAAGACACAGCTCGATCAGCGGACACTTTTTCACTGGGAACAAACGGCTGAGACGGGGGCGATGGCGGCTTCTTTCTCTCCTCTACGGCCGTCGTCGGAACGCGCTCTGCATCGGAAGCGGCTGGCTTTGACTCGGATGCCGCAAGGGCGAATCCGATGACCGCGACAGTGACCAACAGCACGATCAGGCGAATAATCGCCTGGCGCGTATTATTCAGGCTTTTTCGTAGCATAGCGTACAACCCTGAAACCAATATCGTTACGAGGTTTCAACGTATAGTCACGATATGACAACCGCAATTCCGTAATACCCCCGTGGCGCCAACTCGCCCCTCGGACGACATGGAGGTCCCCCGTTTTGGGACCCACGGGGTCGCGCAACACTCGCTGGCTGCCCCCCGTATAGACATAGTAGTAGTCATGAATCCATTCCGCGACGTTGCCACCTAAATCGTAAATCCCGGCCCCGTTAGGGGAATATTTTCCCACGGGCGCCGCGTACAAGTGACCATCCGAGTATCCCTCAATCGTTACCGGCAACCTGCCAGACGCCGATTTGTCAGCATAGTTCCCGCTGTTTTTTGGGGGTGGCATGTTATCACCCCAGGGATACTTTAGAGGTTTATCCGCGGAGCGCTGCCCCCCTTCATAGCGTGCCGCAAACACCCATTCAGCTTCTGTGGGCAAACGATATCCGTTTGTCATGGGCTCGACGGCCACCATTTTTCCATTCTTCTCTTGATAAGCCGGTGGAAGACCCTCCTGCCGGCTGAGCCAGTTCAGGTAACGCGCGGCATCCTCCCAGGAGACGGATACGACGGGCTGACTGGGCTTGTTCAGACTGACGCCCCTTTCCGTCCCCGAATCGTGCCCTGATTTGAACTTTCGAAACTCGCTATTCGTCACTTCTTTTTCACTGATATAGAATGAGCGGGTGAGCTCCACCCTGTGTTGTGTTTCATTCGAACGGCGGCCTGCTTCACGACGCGAGGCACCCACTTTAAACCGTACCGGTTTACTGATCTCAATCAGCCGTAGCCGCTGACCCGCCACCGTTATAGTTCCTTTCTCCACGACCTTTGCCTGCGGGCTGGGAACCTTCTCGAGCCGGACCTCGATACTCTTCGAGATCGCCGGTCGCGGCGTCACCGTCATGGATTGGGTCAAGTAGCCCGGCTTGGAGATCTCCAATTGGTGCGGCGCGGTGGTTAGACGCAGCCGCTGGGAGGCAGATCCCCAATCCTTTCCATCCACTTTTAGTTTAGCACCGGCAGGGCGCGTGTTCAGGAACACGATGCCGTACTGGGCCTTCAGCTCGATTTTTAGGGATTGCGGCTTGTCACCGTCGAGCCGTACGGTGCGCGACACCGTCTCGTATCCCGCTTTTTCAATGGTAACCTTGTGCTCGTTTCCCGATTTGAGCTCAAGCTGGATGGGTGCTGAGCCGCGCAAGATCCCGTTTACGTTTACATTGGCACCCGTCGGCACGGTGGTAAGGTTGAGAATGCCGTCCGCTTTTTCCAGTCGTAGAAGGGGCAACTTCACCGTCTGATTGGCCTTGACTTTCACGTCCTGAGATAGCGTTTTCCAGCCGCTCTTGCGAAGCTCTATCCGGTGGCTTCCTCCCATGGGCTCCAGTCGAATCGGTGTCAGACCTGCCTTCTTTCCACTCAACCACACTTCCGCCTCGGTGGGCTCGCTGGTAATCTCCAGAATACCCCAACCAGGCTCAAGGGTGACCTCTTTGGTTTGACGGTTTCCCTTCCCTCGGACCTCAATGGTTTCCTTGAATGGGATATAACGATCCGCCAAGACCCTTAGCTCGCGCCGCCCGGCCTCTACCTCCATGGATGTGACCGGTGTACGTCCCATCTCCTTACCATCGATAAAAACAGACGCCGACTGAACGGGACGGGAGACCACATCCAGATAACCCGGCAACTCGATTAATTTAAACTGAACTTCTATTTCCGATCCAAACACGACATCAATCTCTTGCTCGAGTTTCCGATAGCCTGACTTCTCCGCTTGAACCAGATACTTTCCCGGTAATGCCAGATACCGGCCGACAAACGGCAATACCGGCCAAAATCCATCTAGAGATACGGATTCCGGTTCCGGGGTGATGGTTACCCGCACCGGCGCTGCGATAAGGACAAATGCCGCTCCGCTCACTAGCAAGGCAAAAAAGACAAGGAGCGATTTCCATCCTCGAGTTTTTCGCTCACGAATTGGACCGATGGGCCGGACGGGGGCAATTTGCGGTCCCCGGGGGGTTTCTCCACCCTTTTGATCGTCGCCTTCAGTCCGCCCTCCATCCGCAGATTCACCGGGACTCTTCCCTTCCACAGGAGAGAGCACCATTTCGGCACCTGACTTTGCGACTCGAATCGAGTGGGAGCCGATGGAAATGGTATCACCAGATTCAAGCCAGGCGGATTCCTGAAGAGCTCGGTCGTTTAACTTGACAGGGCCTTGGCCGGGTGCGGGTTGAAGGAATATCTCACCCTCTTTATCCCCAAGCCACGCCGCGGCCGTGGGCTCCGCGCCTTCACCGATGAGTAAAGATCCGTCGTGAGACACGCCAATGGCCAGAGGAAGCTCCGGCCGCGCAAAATCATCGCTTCCTTTAAAACCCTGAATCCGCAAAGTTGCCGTCAAATTTCTTCCTCACAACGAATGACAATGACGGTCTCTTCTCCGGAAGTCGGAACCCGGAATCGCACACGAACATCTCGATAGCCTTCCCGGGAGCCCACCGCGGTATATTCCCCGGGGCGAAGCTTCATGCGACGCTCGCTGAACCGGCCAAATCGTCCCACACGATAGACGGTCACCTCCGTAAATTGGTCGGAGCGTAGGACCACCGGCCGAGGGGTGCGGTATTCTCCAATCAATACGCTCAAGCGCTCGAGTTTTCCACGCAGATTGGGGCCCAATTTGGGCATACCGTCGGACGCGTCGATCAATTTCTGTGCCTGAGCCATTGGATCGGGTGATTGTAGACGATCCGGCTTGTCGAGAAAGTAATCAATCTCCCGGTTCAACTGAACGTATTTTCCAGCCCGTTTTTTTCCCAACAAGGCAAAGGTTGCATTTGGATCGACGGCCAGAGCCCGCTCGTATGCTTTGAGAGCTTCATTCCAACGGGCTCCCTCCTCATGCCGTAACGCACTGATGCGTGTCTCTTCGAGGGCCGAGACCTGCTTTGCTTCCCGCAATCTTGAACTGAGATTTTTAACTTCGGGAGCGTTGGGACGAAGCTTGGCCGCCTGATCAAGAGACGCCTGGGATTGGTCATAGTCCTTTCGCTCCAATGCCGTCGAGGCGGCGATGATAGCGGATCGGTATGTTCCCTCGGCAACCAGGTCATCCAATCGCCGAAGATGCTCACGCGCAGGCTGATAATTGCCATCGATAGCAATGGCGGCGGCGTACTCTTTCTTAGCCCGGCTCAGGTCCCCCTGGGCCTCGTATGTTCGTCCCTGTTGAACCCGCTCGACCACTTGTTTCAGGTTTTGCGCCCTTTTCAAACCGAGGGTTGCGGCGCTATTGCCCGGATCCAAGGCAAGGGCGACCTCAAATTGAGTCTTTGCCGCCCCGTCATCCAGCACATCGAGGGCCTTGCTTCCTCTTCGTAATGCGTTTTGCAACCGATTGGGGCGGCTTTTTTCGATTTGGTTTAGCAACGACAATGTCTCGCTGTAACTTTCAGCGGCTTGGCTATATCTCCCGCCATCGAGATGCGAATTACCATCAGCAACGATGGCCAGCGCCGCGGGATAGCCGGAAGCACCTTTTTCGTTGCCCCAGATTTTGACCCCATCGTTCTCGAGACGCGCTTGTTGTTCCAGAACAGTCCGCAACAAGGCTTCCGCTTTGACCCGAGTCGCGCCTTGGGATTCTTTGGTCTCCCTAATCGAAGTGATTGAATCACGGGACTTGGGAGTTTGTGATGTGTCCGGAGAGTTGCCAGCAGGTCGAGTAACCCACTGGGGCAGAATCAGCACCACCCCCAGGGCTCCAAAGGAAACCACCCCTAGCGCAATGAATAACCATGTAAAGGAGCCTCTCGTTCGAGGCTTTTGCATCGTTGAACGTGATGCAGTGGGTGGTGTGAGATCTGGTTTAGCCTTCGCCGGCGGTGGCGTGAGCACCGGTCTGCGTGGCGTCTGTTCCACTTAGCGGATTCCTCGTGAACTAAAGTTGCTCCGTTTCCATCTCGCTCTGAGCCGGCGGAGCGGGTGTAGATTCGGCTGACTCACTTTCACTTGGATCGGCGGATTGTCCCTCAGAGGGGACGAAAGGATCCAATTCTCCGACTTCCCGTTTGTGAATCTCATTTAACATTTCACGCCACTGTTTGAATTTTGCTTCTGCGGTTCCCCTCAATTCCACCGTTTCACCTTCAATCTCAACCACAGTGACTTTCAGGTCTTCCGTCAGCGAGTTTCCCAGCTCTTCGAGTGCCACCTGGTGAATTTCCATATCCGCTTTCGCTTGCCTCGACGCCTCCATGGCCATGGTGGCGCCCACCACCGTGGCGCTTCCCGCCATCACACCGCCTATGGCAGCACCGGAGCTCCCACCCGCCGCAGCCATCCCAACTCCTGCAAGAGCTCCCAAAACCGTCAGCGCCACAGCGCGGCTGACCCTTTCATTCCGCTTTTTTTCAACCTCACGAACGGCGTTCATCTCGTTAAGACGTGCATTGCGCCATTGCGTGTACTCGACCCCCATCTCCCGGGATAGCCTCTCGAATTGCAGGTCAAGCGTATCAACCAGTGCTTCTTCCCGGACACGAATGCGTCTGATGCGCCCCAACATTTCATCATCATCCGCCGGCAACCTGGCAACCTTGAACACAGGGCTCGTCTCAGAGGGCTGAGGTTCCTCTGACTCAATCGAGCTTGATTGTGTCTTCGGATCACCGTTGACCAGGTAGCCCTTGAAAGCATCCGGCGCAAATTCCTCCGCGAATTTGAGTTCTGCAACCTGACGAACCGATTTCACGTCTTTCGGGGACATGTTTTGCCGAAATTCAGCCACATCGTTGGCAATTCGATTGTAAAGATACTGAAAGGGTTCGTCACCGTCTCCCAGCAACCCATAGCGTGCTATGTCAATGACTTGCTCATACTCCTTTTCAAACCATACCCGACCGGTTGCGTCCTGCACACTTATCTCAAGCTTGATGATTTCGCCATCGGACTCCAGGATTTTGCCCGTGATAACCACCTCTCCGCCCGTCACAGCGTCGGGAACAACCCGTACGGGTCCCCAGTAGCCCGATTGCTGCATGGCGTTTCTCAACTGTACCGCCGAGTAGTATCCTTCCGCCTTACGAATTTCGCCTGATAAACCGCGGGCCCGTTCTTTCTTCTTTTTCTCTTTGGGTATCTCGCCCGGCTCAAAGGGTTTGACCCGAACTCCCAAGAGTTCCTCTTCAGCCAATTCAGTTTTCGGTCTCTCGAGTACGACAGGATTATAGCTAGCGGTCCGATTTGCAAACGTAGAGGCGCAGCCGCTCACATAGCATACGGCCACCAGGACTCCGATCCCTTTTCTCCATTGACTAGAGAACTTCATCTCTTCGACGCCTTGTACTTTCGATATTCATCCCACAACTTTTCTTTCAAGATCGGATCCTGTTCTTTTTCCGCCGCCTCGCGCAACTGGCGTGCAACCACGTCGTCATCTGTACCCCCTCCTCCACCTTTGCGGCGCTGGACGGTTTTTCCTTTTTGTTTTTCCACTCCCGGACCGGCTCCCGCTTCCACCATACGACCGTCGGCACCCATGCCTCCTCCCGCCCGCTCCGTTGCCGAGGATCCACCCGACCGGTTTCCAGTCGCACCGGGACTTGAGGGTATACCACCGCCGCTCGTTTCCTGTCTTCTTACGCTTTGGCTGCTTCTACGCCCCCCACTTCCCGTGGACTTTTGACTCGCCACCACCTCGCGAACCTTTTCTTGTTTTTCCTGCTGCCACAGATCGAATTCATTGAGTGACTGGGTAAACGGGTCTTCTGTAGAAGACATTTTTTCCATATCGGTCTTCGCCATCACGGGAGGCTGTGGCGAATCTTGCTCTGATTGCGAAGGAGCCTCTTTTTCTTCAAGAGGGGGGCACTTGAATCCCAAACTGTCGGGATTCCCACCGAGCGTTCGGTACCTATGGCAGGCTTCCAACATCTTACGATATAGCGAAGCGACGAACTCTGCGAACTCTTCAACTGCAAAGTCTTTTTTATCCTTTTCTTTTTTCCGACGGAGCTCACGGAACTCACCATCATTCTGGCGCCACTCGACATCAGCGGCGCGCAATTCGGCCAACGCTTCTGCCAGCATTCGCTGGGTATCGGGTTCCCGCTGAGTCGTGGGCCAGGCGGGACTCCCGATTAAGAGCCCGGAAAACACCAGACCAATGAGACGACGGCTGGTCGCCCTTCCCAGCCGGCATCGCCAATCCGGTCCATGGCCGATGTCTGTAACCCTGATTAAACTTTCCATGCAGTTTTCAGGCAGTTGCGCCCATCAAATATCAACGATAACGGAACCTCGAGCGCCAGTCAATGCGAGGCTGGCCGACAGACAGACTTGTTGTTTATCCTTCTAAAACAAGTACTTACAAATTCGCAATCGAGAAACTCGGACGACCTTTCTGAACTTAGTGGCGCCGCCGCAAGAAACAGTTGTATTTCTGGGGATAAAGTCTATTTCCCAGCGGAAAATTCGTAATGAAGCCTCCACGGGCTTACGCCCGTGATATCCTTCATTTCTTCGGCGGAATCCACCGAAGCACCCTCCTTCGCTCTTCGAGCTTCGGAGGATCCGACGGTCGCATTCATCCATGGGCTTACGCCCATGGTTTTCTGCGAAGGCGGAAAGATTTCTCGATGAGTCAAAAACCGGGAAGTCGAACGGAAGCCTGTTTGCGTCAATACTTTGATAGATACTTTAGCAGCTCCTGGGCACCTGCAGGCGGTTTCACCTTGCCAGAAAGAATATCCTTGGCCAACACCGCCTTGCCGTAGTATTCCTTGTTGGCCTCCGTACGGGCACCAATGACCGTACCTTCCAGAGAGATTCCGCCGAATATGCCCTGTGAGCGACTGTAAGTGTACATCGCCGCCTGCACGGCGACACTGGCCTCCGCGGCACGTCCCACCGGCCCCGCCGCCACGCTGAGGGCCCCTCCTAGGGTAACATTGCCCCCTTTCGAAAAGGCATCCACCGCCTTGTCCGTATTGAGAACGATGATAAACTCTGTGATCTGGGCGCCGGCTTGAAAGCCTACCCCTACCCCTCCCGAGCCAATTCCGGAGGGCCCGCTCCAACCTTTTTTGGTTCGTGCCACGACAATACCCGTTCCTCCACGGCCGCTAAAAATGAATCCCGCTTTGGTGATGGTGAGAATCGCAAGGCCCCTGGAGTCTTTCATCACCGAGGGCGGAATGGAATGCTCGGGGATGCTTTGAAAGCGCTTCAAAATCGTCAAGGCCTGATCCACGTCGTCCTGCATCGCTGCGTGCCCCGGGAGCGCGACAAGGATTATGAAAATGAATACGATGAAATTATAGATTAGGGATTTCATGAAATTTCCTTTCTTCTTAAGTGTAACGGCGGGTTGAAAAAGAATTAGCAAAAGTATGGGCAATACCGGAGCAGTGTCCAGATCATAGCATGGATTCGGCCTGAGCTGGAACCCCCTGCGCTCTGCCACTCCTCTCGGTAAGACCGCAAGATTCCTAATGAACAGCCAGAATGTGTATATGATGGAAGTGGCTTGCCAAATAAATCGAATTTATGAAGAATGATCCCCAGCGATCGATCCCTGGCAAACCACATCTTAGATTTCTACCTTGAAAGGAGAATCCAATGGTCACTCTCGGAAGGCTGAGTCATGTCGCGTTTAAAGTTCCCAAAAAAATTTTTGAGGAAGAAATTGACTTCTGGCAAAACCTTGTCGGTCTAACCCTGGTGCGCCGGATCGATGGGGGCGCGTTCTTCGCAGCGGACCCGCTCCGCGACCATGAATTTATTTTGTTTGCCGTCGACGGGCCCGTGGCCGCACACGGGCAGGACGAATGTATCCTGCATCACCTTGCTTTCGACGTGGCAACGGATGAGGAGGTTGACGAGTTGACGGAGCGCTTTAGGGCCCGTGGATTTCAAGTGGATGAACCCACCATGGACCGCAAGCAGAACAAGGTGACCAGTCCGGCAGGCATTGATTTCGAAATCAATACCCCACCCCACCGTTACACGAGTCCGGAGGCGTTTCGAACCCGCTTCACTAAAAAATAACTTTCTGGAGGAACCAGGAGTTTGGCGCCTATAGCGCCGTGGTACCGGTCTTGTTTAGGAGAAAGCCGTTTCGACGTCACGGACTTCCATCTTGGCAACGTTTTCTCCAAGCTTGATGCCCGCCGCTTTAATTTCCGCCTGGAACGCCTTGCCCTTGGCCTCACGTTCCGCCTCGTCCTTATACGCCCGAATCCAGATAAACTCGTTCTGGGGGCGGTTTATATAAGTGCCGACAATGGGGACCCCGATCTTCTCGTGAATCCCAACGATGTCGTCTTTGAAATGTTTCAGGAACGCGTCCATCTGGCCTTTGTTGATCGTGTAAATACGAATTTGTGACAGCATATCAAACCCCCTCGGTTATAATGATTTGCCGCACAGAAACTATCCGAGGACGAGGCACACTGTCAACCATTGAGCCAGCAACTAGATGTTTTGTATGAGTCTCGCGAATGCGTTTATTGAATGGACGTCTGGCTGCTAGCACAAGAATATGAATTCATAGACTGAGGCACACCATCGGCGGGACGTCGAACTGTAGGACCTTACACCGCTTGCCATCACCCCCAGGGTTCCGTGGGAATCTTCTCGAAACGATCCCCGCCCACCAACTCCAGCGGATCCATCTTCTCAAGAACTTCATCAGGGATGGAAAGGCGCTCGGCGAAAGGCCTGCCCAACGGTTTCGTGCAATCGAATGCGATCTTCGTTGTTCGGGTCTTTCCTGAAGAGCTGGGGTCCAGGGCAGTACCGATCATGTCGTTCAAAACGATTAGACCGCGATCCGCCTGGAATCGGGTGGCGAGAGCAAGGAGGACTTCTTTCTCCTGAAAGATGTCCACGTCCTCGTCGAAGACAAACACATGTTTAAGGGTGTGGCTGGCGCCAAATGCGGCAATGGCGGCTGACCGGCCGTGGTCTTCCAGGGTCTTTTTGATCTGGAGATACATGTGCATCACGCCACAGCCGGACATCGGGACATGGGCTGCCTTGGCACCCGGGACCAGTTTGCGCACCGCCCGGAGCACATCGCCTTCTTTCGTGAGGCTGCTCAGCCAGTGGGTATGTCCCACCATGACGTCATCCCAGTAGGCATCCTTGCGACGGGTAATGGCCGTGACTTTGAATGTCGGCGCCCAGTTCTGCGGCCCCACGTAACGGGTGAATTCCCCAAATGGCCCTTCAGGTTTTCGCACGTCGCGGGGCACAAATCCTTCAATGACTACCTCGGCATCAGCCGGTACCAAAAACTTGTCACCCAGAGTTTCCGACGGCACGAGCCTCATAGGGCTACCCAGGGTTCCACCGGCAGTCTCGTAATGGCTCTCATCGGGCCCGATATGGTTTTCTGCACCGAGGAGGACCAGTGGATGATGGCCGATCCAATAGGCGGCCGGCATGTCTTCACCGGCCTCTTCGTACTCCCGAAGATTTTTTCTGTTGTGCGAATGGGGACCCAGATGGACGCGTATCTCGTCTCGACCCGATAGCCACCCGCGATGGTATGCGGAATTGTCGAGGCCGCTGGTACGGTTGAAAGTCAAGAATAGCCCCTCCGTGATGTATCTTCCAGGATCCATCTTGTGATGGTGCGGTGCGGGAAAGCGTCTAACGTCCAAGGCTGCCCCTTTTTCGACTACCTGTTTGATGGGAGCTTCCGATTTTGAGACGACCACGGGTTGGATACGTCGCTGCACCCGTGTGAAACAGTCGATTCCGGCCTCCTGAACGGAAACTCCCATGGCGCGTGCCAGCCTCAAGCGGCTTGCCATCATAAATGTCATTAGCGGCATCTCTGCTCTTTTGCCGTCTATCAGTACGTTTTGGAAGATCAGCAGCGGGAACCGCTTAGCCTGTTCCATCTTCATGGTGAGGGCAGTGATCTCCCACTTTCCATCCACCGGCTTTTCGATGTGCAGCACCTCATTGGGATAGGCCCGTTCGTATTCCCGGACAAAATCATGCAGGTCACGGGTCAGGAGCAATGGGTTCTTTGCAGGTTTTTCGGTACTATCTTTCACAATCTTAGCCGTCCCTAAAGCCATTTTGCCTCCTTAGGATCATTGCGCAGTCACACAGATTGTCTGTGCCTCAAGCGCATTATCACCCGATCCGTTTACCTGTCAAGGAAACGGTTCAAGGCGGGGAAGGACGATTTTCAGGCTAGAAAGGCAAATAGGTCGGGCTACGAGCCGAAGATGGCCCGTATGATACTGCTGAATACACCATCGCGTCTCGAAGACGTGCTGCTTGTGGCATTCGTTTCGCCATTCGAACTGGGGCTCTTGGGGGAAGAGTGAGGCTTCGGTTTTGGGCGATAGTCCTGAACGTAGTCGGTAAGCCAGGACGCAGGTACGGCCTTGGGCTTGTTGGCAGGATTACCGGATTTGACCTTCCTGCCCCGATGGCACTCCTTCACGATTGCGGCGAGCATATTTTTTACGTTGGGGCTTTTGAGCTTTTGCAAATCGGCAATTAGGGAAGATTTCCGTAGATTGAGAAAGTCGCGCCGGCGGAATAACAGGTTGTCGCCGTTATTGTATTTCTTCCACAGGCCCGGGTTTTCAGCCAGGGCGCAAATGGAGAGTTGGATCACCGCGTTCGAGAATTTGTCAATTCCCTCGTGGAAGTGCTTTTGCGTGCGCCGGGGGCTTTGATAGTCCGGGTGTCCCGTCTCGTTACTCACTTGACCCTCCAGCGACGGCACCCACATACCGTCGTAGTCGATCAAACGGAGGTCCCCGTTGGGCCGCACCAAAACGTTTCCGTGCTGGAGGTCTCCATGAGCGATTTTTGCAGAGCGCAAGTCCGCCAGAAGCTTCTCCCAGGCGTGGTGTAGCTTTGTGAGCACTTTCGGACGCGACAAATTCTTTTCGATAAACGTGTTCAACGGGTCGCCGTCCAACCATTCCATCTTAACCAGAGGAAAAGATTTGCCCCGCACCTTGATTCCATTCTCCTGGTACTCGAAAGTCGCAAAGTAAGGGAGCCACCGGTTTTTTTTCAGATGGTCCGATATTTTCGCGTAGCGCTGGTGGAGGTCAGGAATGTTACGGAGAAAACACTTCACCGCCCAGCGTCGCCGGCCAGCGGTGATGAACTCGTACACGCTTGCAAAGGTGCCGCAGATGGGCCTGGGCATACCGAGTTTATTCGTAACGGGAGTGCCGGAACAAAGCTCCGAGGAGGCAAATGCCGACCCCGGGGATTGGACCGCCTCCTGATAGTCCACCATGCTTGGCCAGAAATTCGTATTCGCCATGGGTTACGCCACCTCCACGCGAAGCAGGGTCATGTCGTCGTTACGTACTTCACTTTGCTCGCGAAGCGCCGATATCATCTCATCAAAACACTGGCTCTGAGCTCCTTTGAAACTACGTTCCGCTGCTGGGTCTAAGCCGCGAAGCACGGACCATGGGGATCGACCGCCCTCATGTTCCATCAGGATCCACTGAGCCAGCGCATCGGTAGCCAAGTAGAATGAATCTCCTGGCCGCCACTCTCCCGATACTCTCTTGATTCGGGACCTTTTCAGTCCAAAAGAGGCTGCGGCGTCGGTGGAGATGAGATGAGGGGTGTTATCGAACTGTTTAGAGCCGGATAAGGGGGCGACGGTGAGAAGCCCGTCGTCTCGTACGTGAAAGAAGCAACTGTCACCTACGGCCGTGACCACCCATGAACCACCAGGGGCATCGTCGGCGTTCCCATTACGAAGGGATAATCCCACCAGAGCCGCATGGGCTCCCCGTCTAACCTTGGCCTCAAGGTACCAGGGAAGCGGGCGGCGATTCACGATGCGGAGCCAGCAGCGCTGCAAGCGGCTGAGACTCACCCCCCGATGACAGTAACCGCGGGCGAGAAGGCGTGCCCACTCGCCCGAATAGGCTGATTCCGAGGCGCCGTCGGCTACGGCGCAGTGAAATTCGGACAAATCGGTCCGGAACTCACATTCCGGAACGTAGGCATCCTCATACTCATGCTCAAGGTTTCCACGCTTGGGCGTATGAAACGCCTGAGTGCTGATCCACATGAAAGCTAACGGCGGCTCTAGCGCGGGTTCTCGTCGTCGCCACTCCAATTGGGCTCGTCAGAGTCTTCCATCTCGACATCCGAGGCATCCTCGCCGGCGTCCGCCTCATACTCTGCATCGTCCATCTCGGCATGCTGACCGTCCATCTGGACGTTGCTCGGACGGGTACCGATATCAATGGCCTGTACCAGCAGGACCATGTCTGCATTCACAACGAAACAACGGGAATCTTCGGAAGTATCGAAGCCATGTTCCACCGCCAAACCCCGCATGGCGGGGGTCAGTGGGCTCGCCGTCTCGAAGAGCATCTTGGAATAGGCGTCGGGCAATTCACCCGGCGAATCCAGGAACGACATCGATTTGGCCTTCGGATTGGCCGATAGGTGAATGTTGAACAGCAAGACGTTCCCATCGGACGTGGAGAGACCGGTTAACGACTGGAGCCGCTCTGTCGGATTACCGTCGTTCGACTCGCCATCGGTAATGTTGATCACGATTGGAGGAAAGCTGTTCGGATGTTCGGCAATCCACAGATCCAGGATACGCTTGGCTTCCCCGGCAGCCTGGCACATCGGTGTTCCACCGTTGGCGACGGGATCGAACCACACGGGGACCCGGACCTCCTGATCCACAAGTCCGCCGGCCCCATCGGAAACCTTTTTCGTCCGCTCTTCTAAGCGGGCCGGGTTTTCCGCAATCTCGCTGATGGGAATCAACTCGCGACCAGCAAGGGGACCCACAAAGCCCGGTCCGACGTTCTTGCCGTACCCGATAACCCCAACGTAGTAATAGTCGCGGACCCCGTCCGACTTGGCGCATTTAATGGAAAGTTCCTGGAGCCATCGATTGATGGTATCGGCGACGCCGTCCGCCATCTGCTGGGACCCGTCTCCCATGGACACCTCGTCCGACATAGATTTCGACTGGTCAATCAAGAAGAGAAAGCAAGATGGATTGTCTCTACTAATTTCAGCTTTGTACGACATGGAATGCCTCCGTTCGGTACCAGACTGGGAATTGTTTGGAGAGAATCGGAGCAAAAGAGGTGCCAGAGTAAAAGCCAACCATGTGTAAGGACTTCGCTCTGCAGCGCATTCCTAAGCGTTCGTTTTCTGCCAAATATTTCGCAAAATTGTGCTGTATCAAAATGAGAATTTTCTTGTGTAGGCCTGGGTTTTGAGCGGCACTTGCGGCTCGATCCCCAAAACGGAATACTAAGAACTAACGAGACGATTTGAACCCAATTTTGACACTCACCAGATATATGCTGGGAAAGGGCGTGGCGATCATGTTCCAGCTATGCCAACACCTGATCACTGTCTGCTTATTATTAGCTTCCGGTTTAGCATTGGCTCAATTCCCCGGGGAAATCGAGCGGAACACCGGTCGGCGGGGTTCCAGCTGTGATAGGGGGTTTAAAAAGTCCCACGGAAAATGCGTACGAATCAAAGTGCCACTGAACGGAAAATTGAATGCTCTTCACAACGACTGGGTTTGCAAGCGTGGATTCCGTAAAGTTGGCCAACGGTGTCTGAAGATTCGTATTCCCAAGAATGCAAATTTAAACTATCGCGGTGACGACTGGACCTGTAAAAGCGGCTTTTTCAAAGTCAGCGACGAGTGCGTGCAGATACGGCTCGAAGACGGCAATGAAGTCAGAGAATGACCGTTAAGGTCGGATTCATAATTGAAGATTGGTAGAACAGGTTGGCTGCTTAGCCTATCCGCCGGCGATGGCGCCGACGATCCGATAAGGCTCTTCACCATTAGCAACCTTGTCGGGCAAATTGGAGTCCAGAGGAGTACCCCTCGACGCCATGCGCGAGATGGAAAAGACCGGCAGGATTGGAAAGCTTCACAACGAGTTCGTCTCCACATCGTGTTTGTCGAATCCCCTCTCTAACACGCGAAGGCTCGGCCGGGAAATGGCCGAAAAGGTCAAAAAGGAAGGGGTCGATGCAGTGATCCTCACCTCCACGTGAGGAACAAGCACGCGCAGCGGCGCTGCGATAACAACCGAGCTGGAAAAGGCGGGCATCCCCGTAGTTCAAATTACTTCGGCATTACCCATTGCAAAAATGGTGGGCTCAAATAGAGTCGTATTGGGTAACGGCATCGTCCACGTCACTGGAGCAGCTAATCTTACGGTTGAGGAAGAGAAGGAACTGCGCAGAAAACTGGTAAAGCAGGCCCTCGAATCCCTGGAGTCCGACCAGAAGTAAATCGAATCAAGCGATTCATAGCAAAGTGCATAGCGCAAAGCGTTAAGAGCTATAACCGCAGACTCACGCAGATTAAATCAAATATACGGATTTAAACTCTCCGAGCACTATTCGAGAGCTCCAACGGAAGAGGAACCCGCGACGCGAGCGCCTATCGGGCTGATATTTCTTTGCGAGGATGTACGAGGCTTGGCCCCATAACCAAGGCGTAGGTATGAGGTTCTCGAGGTCATTCCCGTCGGCAGGACTACCAGTCCAGTGGCGGCTGGGGGCCGGGCTTAATTCCAGCAATATCAGGGTCTTCGCCAGGAGCAGCCGGCTTACGATTGGCCTTTTCGGCCTTGCGCTCCTGTCGCTGGGCTTCCTTTTCCTTTTTTCGCCTTGCCCGTTCCTGCTCTTTCTTTCTTTTAAGAAAGGTGTCGGCCATAGAGTAATGTAGCATCTCCCCCGCCATTACCCAAACGGATCAAGGACCTCAACAGCATAGAGCAGAGCGCTAAGCGCATGGCGCTCAGAGAAGCGAGCAGTTGGCAGTATGCAGCAACGCCGTGGTGGGAAGTGAGCTGCTTCCTGCCCCCTGTCTTACTGCCTACTCCCACTGCTCAGTCCTCAGCACTCGAAACTCAGTACTGGAATCGCTATGTTCTTTGCTACTGGGTTACAAGGGAGCCGCCGCAGCTGCTTCCGGCTCCGGCAGTGCACGCGTAGCAGTGGTTGCCAACGATGATGGACTGCTGCTCCGGACCCTTGACGCATAAATCCCCTATTTTTAGCGGTTGACCCTGCCGGGTCAAAACCGGCAGTTCCAGCATCTGATTAAAATCGCAATCGTAAATGGACCCCTCCCAACCCACGCTCAACAGGTTCCGGCACATCACCTTATCCAAGGTCACGGGGTTGAACGCGGATTCGATGAGCTCCATGTACCGATCGTATTCGTTTCGCACTTTCAAAAACGTCTCAAACCGGGTTATGGGCATGTTCGTTAAACAGTAGAGATGGTTAAAGACGATGCCGTATTCTTCTTTAAGGACCCTCCTGTAGTCTGCCTCCAAGCGTTCCTGCGGCGGCGGAAGGTGAGCCCCAACAGGATTGTAGACCAACTGTAACTCCAAGCCGGTGGCAGGCACTCCGTACCCCAACCGATTAAAGAGCTGAAGCGCCTGGATGCTCTGATCGAAGGTACCCTTGCCCCTCTGTTGATCGACGTTACCCTGCGTGTAACACGGTAGGGAGCAAACAAGTTCCACCCGGTTTCTTTCGAAGAACTCGGGTAAGTATTCTTTACCGGGTTCAAAAATGACCGTGAGATTACACCGATCCATGACATGACGGCCAAGATCAACGCAACGTTCCACGAGGTAGTCGTAATGGGGGTTAAGCTCAGGAGCACCGCCGGTGATATCTACCGTATGAACATCGGACCGCTCCAAGTAGCGAAGTACGGCTTCTACGGTCTCTAAGGTCATCATCTCCGTGCGGGTGGGGCCAGCCTCTACATGGCAGTGGAGGCACGCTTGATTGCAGTACTTCCCCATATTCACCTGTAGGATTTCCACCTTACGCTTGTGAAAGCCGTCACCAAGCGCTTTTATTCTGTCTGCAAAACTCTGCAAAGCGCCTCCAAGACAAGATCATTCCATTTATTAAGAATACTGACAATCTCCCGCAAGTCCACTTCCTGTTTTCTTCGCTCTAACCACCCATTTCCGAAACGCACCGAAAGCCGATTAGAATATGCTTGCTGGATGCCGGTCGCCCATGACGCATGGCCGCTCGACAGGTTCCAGGAAGGTCATCCCAGGAACAGCCCTTCAAAACCATTTTTCCGTCTTTCATAGCGGGGCCCTGCCAGGGGGTCGATGTCCACTCAAACGTATTTCCCACCATATCGTAAAGACCGTAAGGGCTTTTGCCAAGGGGAAAGCTACCAACGGGGGTTGTGGATCCCGAGTGGGCACCGCTGTTCGAATTGTCAGCCATCCACTTGTTTCCCCATGGGAAATAGCGCCCATCTGTGCCCCGCGCCCCTTTCTCCCATTCCTCCTCCGTCGGTAAACGATGCTTTCCCGTTGACACCTGTTCCCTCCAGCTGCAGTAAGCCGCTGCATCCTCAAAGCTTACTAGAACCACAGGATGGTCCCTGCGGTCTTTCGGATAGACATCGTCCCGCCACAGGAACTCCTTGACCTTCTCATACGGGTGAACGAGAAAACCCTGCTGCTGATAAGCCTCGGGAGAAATAGCAGGCATTGGACGCCCGGTCTCGTCCATGAAATGTTTGTATTGCCCATTAGTCACAGGATGCCGATCCATGCAAAAGCCGTTGGTGCGGGAGATCCGACGTGTTTCCTTCTCATACCACCCGTAACGACGTGTAATCTCATTATCAAGGGCATAGGCGTATTCCCTCTCCTGCCTGGTACTGCCCATGGTAAACTTGCCGGCAGAAATAAAGAGCTGCTGGTGGTTGTGAGGACAGAGGATTTCTCTGGGTGATTCCGGGGAGGATTTGGTTTGTGTCGCAATTTCAGCCGCCGGGAGCGGACGGGCAAGGAATAAAAGGACAGCGAATAGGATTGAGATGACGAAAGGGTACCTACCTCCCGTTATTACGCACATCTCGCTCCCTGTTTGGCCTAACAAAGTTTACCCTGATGTATCGAATGACGCTCCAGATCTCTTTATCGCTTAAAACGTTGCCGAAGGGCTGCATGGTGTCAAACTTGTCCTCTTCCACAGACCCAATTTTACCCTTTTTGATCAAGGAAAAGAGAAAATCATCCTTAAAACGCTCCATGAGCAGGGGATCCGTCAGGTTCATCGGAGAAGGCTGGATCAAACTCACAAAGTACCTCGGCGCGGGCTGGATCTTACTGGCCCGCTCGCCGTTTCCAGCGCCGCCCGCACCGTGGCAGATGGCGCAGGCTGCGTCAAAGATCTCCCTCATCTCGGCGGATTGGGACCCTCCTCTGCTGAAGGCCCGTTCGAATTTAATGAGCTCACGGATCTGGTCGTCTTCCAAAACATCGCCAAAGGCCGGCATGGCCACGGCTTCGAGCTTTTTATTAGGGATGGTCCTTTTGAGTACCGCGAGCTTACCGTATTTCACCACATTGAACATGTATTCATCCGTCAACCGCGACATGTAAACGGAATTGATAAAGACCTGTGGACTGGGCTTGGTATTGAACCAGCCGGGGCCCTTTCCATCGCCTTTCAATCCATGGCAGGCAAAACAGATTTCCTTGTAGACTCCTTCGCCAACCTTGAGATCTCCCTTCTCCGCGCTCTGGGCAAACAATGGCACGGGCAACCATAGAAGCAGTGCCAGGAAGGCCCCATATTGTAACCATCGACTCATAACGGACTTTTTCCAGTCCAAATTTCTTGACCTGTTACGACAAGGGAGGGCAACGACCCTCCCTTGTCACATGAAACATTCTCTCCTCTAGGCTAACCCTTAACGGCCGCCACAAGGATTCTTAGCTGCGCATGGGTTTCTGGCTCCACACGGATTCTTGGCTGCGCAAGGATTTCTCGGTCCGCATGGGTTTGCCGCGCACGGATTTGCCGCACACGGGTTTGCTGAAGCCATCTTTTTCTCCGCCTCGATTCTCTTCTTCTCCCACGCCTTCATGGACTTATAAACTTCCGGTGTGAGGGAAGCCACATAGGTGTAGAGATCCATGTATTCTTGCGAGTTGGGATCCATTGGCTCACGGCCAAGGAAAATGGTGTTTCAGAGGTCGTTCATGATGCCAATGGTGGCCATGAACCCCGAGGCGGCCCTGCGTGGATAGTGCAGCGCAGCCCCTCGAAGAGTCGGGATCTCGATATTCATCCGGTTCCCGGACGCGTCCACGGCAGTACCGCCGATGGTGCCACCTCTGGGGTGGCAGCCGGCACAACCCAGCTCGTTGTACAGCTTCTTACCCCGAGCGATGGATGCATCGACGAAGTCATTTGGCTTGAGGGTCTGAAAATAGGGACCCATGGCCAGCTCCTTGCGCTTCTGAGCAAAGAGATCCGAAGGAGCACTGAGAACCAACAGCATAACGGCAAATAGCCCCATGCTGATCAATGATCGCTTAGCATTCATTTTCTTCACCTCCTTTCTTATTTCGTTGTAAGACCAAAATGAGCTAGTGAACGGCGGGTCCGACGGGACCGAAATGATTGATATGGTGGCCCACCTCGGTCCACTTTTTCCCCGCGTTATTGCTTTTGAATAATCGTCCTCCGCTACCCGCATAGATCAGATTCAAGCCGGAAGGATCCAGAGCCAACGTGGTCACCGTGAGGGACACGTCATCACCTACGGCGACCCAGCTGGTTCCACCGTTTGTGCTCTTGAATACGCCTCCGATTGTGCCCGCGTAGACTGTTGACGGCTGTGCCCTCATCACAGCCAACGATAAAACCATTTTGTTGGTCACACCCTGGTTAACGGCTACCCAGCGTTGGCCGGCGTTCGTCGATTTAAAAATCCCCCCCAATGCCGTTCCTGCGTAAAGAGTCGTAGGGGACGAAGGATCGATGGCCAGGGCCCGTATTTGGACATCCTTCAGGCCGCCGTTGATCGGCACCCAGTTATCGCTGTCCTTTTCCTTGGTGAAGGCTCCGTTGAAGGTGCCCGCATAGGCTTTTCCCTCACGGGAAACCACGATTGCTCTGACATCTTTGCTCTCGAGTCCTTTGGACTGGTTCTTCCAATTTCGACCGTTACCGACAAACACTCCCTGGTCCGTAGCAACGTAGAGACGACCCGACTCCGTGGCGTCTGCAGCGATGGCACGAATATTTCGTTTTTCCAGCACCGGAGTCAGAGATTTCCATGATCCCCCACGGTTAGCACTATGAAACACCCCCTGATCCGTTCCTACGTAGAGATGGCGTGAATCCCCGGGGTCCATCAGCAGGGTGTAAACCTGGCGATCGGGCAGTCCCTGGCTGATGGCCGCCCAGGTTGCGCCGCCGTTGGTCGTGCGAAATACACCTCCGCCGTAGGATGCGATGTAAACTTGTTTTGTGTCTTTGGGATCGACAACGACGGAGAGAACGACACCGATAAAAGGACCGCCATGCATGTGCACATGGTTGGCGTGCAAAGGAGCGGCAACGGAACCACAAAACAACATCGCCAGGACCAGAGCCCAGCCTTGCATTAAACTCATCGAAAATCTCAAATTCCCGATCACTTCAGTTGAACCTACTTCTTCGCCAGCTCCAAGGAGACCCTAGTCTTCTTTTTGGCTTTGACGGTGACCTTTTGGGTTTGCTTTCCGAGTGTTTCATGCCAGATCTCCAGGGTATAGGTCCCTGGAGGGACATTGACTATTTCGAAAGCGCCAGATTTGTCGGACAGGGAGTAATAGGGATGTGCCGCCACTACGAGCCAACCATCCATCCACTCGTGCACGTCGCAGTTGACCCGCAGGATCTCCGGCTTGTCCAATTTGATTTTAAGTCGCTTTTTAAATTTGGGTTGGGCCTTGTTTAAGGTGGGGTTAATCGTGCCGGTGGTGCGAAAGTTATGCAGGATCCCGTCCTTGTTGATCAATACAAAGGGTTTGCCCGCCTGAACAATGGAAACATGGGGACGAAACTGGCAACCTCCCTGATCGATCTCGAAGCTGTTGGGAACTTCGAACTTTCTTCCCTTTTTGATGTCGGTCAAGCGAACAACGACATTTTTTACACCCCTGTTTTTCGAAACGAGGAGGGACTCGGTGTACTTCGTTTCTCTGTCACAAACCTTCTTGTCCCGGGTAACGGTGATCTTTTTAGGAGCCGGTGCTGTCCCTTTAAACATGACCTTACCCACAATGCTCCCGCCGTCTGCAACAGCGGTCTCTTGATAAGCCAAGGCGGGTGAAGCAAACAGAAAAAGGACCAACAGGAACAGTTTGCAGGCCACGACTCCAGACTTTTTCATAGAGAGTTTCCTCTCAATTCACTTTCTGTAAGCTCCCCAGGTGCAGGAACACTCCATTACCTGCACCTGAGTATTGAAACAGCTTGCGACCTCCTACCTGGCGGCGGCTGCTGAAAGGGTTTTTGCCTTGTCCGCGCTGAGGGTCTTGGCCAGACAGGGATTTAACGTCTTCGCCGCACAAGGATTCAAAGTCTTGGCTGCGCAGGGGTTAAGCGTCTTTGCGGCGCAAGGATTAAGAGTCTTTGCCGCACAAGGATTGAGCGCCATGGCGGCACAAGGGTTCAAGGTTTTCGCCGCGCAAGGATTCAAAGTCTTGGCTGCGCAGGGGTTAAGCGTCTTTGCGGCGCAGGGGTTAAGAGTCTTTGCCGCACAAGGATTGAGCACTTTCACTACGGTTGGACTCATAAGCTTTGCGGCGCAGGGGTTGGGAGCACAGGGATTGTACTGGGCTTGGGAGAGATCAGGCAGGGCGAAATAAAAAAGACCCACAAAAATAGCTAGATAAAATCGATAGCCAAGAAAATTCCCCATCCTTCGAGTTCCTCCTTTTCCCTTTAAATTCAAATAAGTCTGCATACTTTAACTGTCGTCTAAGGGAAAAGTTCCCGGTAAATCCTGGGCGCAGGAACTTTTTTGACCTAATGTCTTTTTTCTGGATATAGTTCTGATCAAACTGGGGGAAATTCATTGCGCATCAACTATCAAAGTCCAACCTTACTTATCCTATCCGGCCTCGTTGTCTTTCTGGTTGTTGTCTTCATCATTGGCCTGCAGTTTCGAAAAGTGGAGGTAACACACACTCCCCTACCTGCAAATCTTTCACCGGATCAGGATGTGGGCAGTTTTTTTCAAACCTACTGGCAAACACCCATTCCCCTTCAGGGTACGGCTCCCGCCAACTTTACCAAGCAAGAGGCATCGTTGAGTCCCCAGGACTGTGGGAGTTGTCACCCGGATCAGTACAGAGATTGGAAGGAAAGTCTGCACAGTAGAGCCATGGGTCCGGGACCCTGGGGACAGATCATCGACTCCACACGCTCAAATCCCCAGGAAGCGATTCTCTGCCTAACCTGTCATGCCCCCCTGAGCGAACAAATGCCTTTTGTGACGGGAACTGCAACAAGCAGCGGGCAGGGACATACAAACAATCCTCATTTTGATTCGAAACTCCAACTGCGGGGCATCGTTTGTGCCTCCTGCCACGTGCGCCAGCACCAGCGGTTCGGTCCGCCCAAACAAGAAGAAGGGGAAGGACCCAAATACCCTGAAGGCATGCCAAATCATGGCGGGGTTCAACGGACCCCCCATCTAGAGCGGGCAGAGTTTTGCCGAGGATGCCATCAGTTTGATCCGGAGAATTCATTGCTGGTTAACGGCAAGCCCCTACAAGACACGTATCGAGAGTGGAAAAACAGCGTCTGGGGTAAAGCCGGGGCCGCGTGTCAAGAATGTCACATGCCCGAACGCAGGCATCTTTGGAGGGGGATCCATGATCCGGACATGGTCAAGGGTGGAGTTCGGGTAGAAGCCAAGCTAAAAGACGTTCCCGAGAACATTCAAGTTGAGGTCAAAGTCACCAATGCCGCAGTGGGTCACAAGTTTCCAACTTACATTACCCCGAAAGTGTTTGTGCGGGCTGAACTGCACTCCGAAACAGGAGATGTCGTGACGGGCTCACAAAGGGAAGCGATTATTGGTTGGGACGCGCGCGCCGAGGGCGGCCAGTGGAGGGAGTACTTCGACACACGAATCCCCCCTGGTCAAAGCTCGAGTCATGCCTTTCAATGGCCTCGTTCCAAAGGAGTTAAATACGTTCGGGCCTGGGTCGAAGTCCACCCGGATCATTTTTATCATGTTCACTTTTATCCCGCCTATCTGAGCAGTGGGGCACTTTCGCCGGAGGGCAGGCGGCTGATCGAAAAAGCGCGGGAGGAGTCGGGTCGGACAACTTTCATGATTTTTGACGAACGCATCCCGTTGAGCTGAGCCAACCACCATCGGGCGTCAAGAAAGTCAAATTAAATCAATGCCCTAAACCGGTTGCCTCCAAAGTAGACACGGGCCATCCCCTCCGCTAGAATGGCTGCGTGATACGGCGGGGCAAGAATACCAAGGGAGCGAGGGAGCGGTTCGGCCAGGACGCGCTCAAATATCTCGACCATCTCTACCGAGTTGCCCTGCACCTTTCCAGGGACCCTCAAGAAGCTCAGGATCTGGTCCAGGAGGCATACGTCCGGGCGCTGGATTCGTATGAGCAGTTCGCCCCCGGCACAAACCTCAAAGCGTGGTTGAGCCGAATCCTCTACAACTTTTTTCTCGATCACTACCACAAGAAGAGAAAATGGGTTGCCGTGGAAGGTCAGGGATTCCCGGAAGAAGAGGGTCTGGACTTTTGGGAGACCCTTCCCAATCCGGACCCGGGGCCGGAGAATTCAATGTATTTGAGTGAGCTGGGAGATAAGATCAATGAGGCCCTGGATAAAATCCCCGACGAGTTTCGAGCACCCATCGTGCTCGTGGACATGGGAGAGCTTTCCTACGCCGAGGCTTCCGAGATACTGTCCTGTCCCCTGGGGACAATCCGATCGAGACTTTCTCGGGGCAGAAAGTACTTGTACAAGTACCTGAGGTGCTACGCTACCGAAGAGGTGAAACAGGGGAAAAAGACCACAAAATGAGGCCCACCCCTGGGTTTTGCATCAGCTAAGTCGCCAAGTTTTGAACTCAAACCTCACGTTTTTTGCAACCCATTATTCCAGCGGCTTTAAATCAGCCAGCATCGTCGGGATCAACTCCGAAACTGTCGGATGAGCGTGGACGGCCCGCTGAATCACGGTATAGGGTGCCTTGGCGTACATGACGTCCAAAATGGAATGGATGATCTCGTCACCACCGACCCCCAGCACCGCGGCTCCGAGGATTTCCTTGGTGTCGGCATCCACCAGAATCTTCATAAAGCCCTGGGTTTCGCCTTTTTCTACGGCCCGGGCCACACGTGTCATGGGTCTCTTTGCGATCAATGCCTTGCGACCAGACTTTCTCACCGCATCTTCGGTCATTCCTGCACGTCCTAGCGGCGGATCGATAAACATTCCATAAGTAAGTATTCTATCGCTTACGCGCCGCGGATCGTTGTCGAACAGATTCGCCGCAACGATTTCAAAATCATTGTAGGAAGTATGGGTGAATGCTCCCTTCCCGTTGCAGTCACCGATGGCCCAGATACCTGGCACATTGGTACGTAGCTGATCATCTACTTTGATATACCCTCGCTGATCCACCTCCAGACCCGCCTTCTCGATGCCAAGGTCGTTGGTGTTCGGACGCCGCCCGATGGCAAGGAGCAGATGGGTACCTGTAACCTCTCTGCCACCCTCCTTGCAATCGAGGTTAACAGTAATCTGGTCACCCTTTTGAGTGGCGGAAATGCATTCAGCTTCCAACCTAACGTTCACCCCCTCCGCCTCCAGGATTTCTTTGATGGACTGGGAGGTATCTTCATCATCCAGCTGGGTCAGTCTGGGACCCCGGTCTATGATGGTCACCTCGCTGCCGAAGCGCCGGTACATTTGACCAAACTCGAGGCCGATGTAACTCCCGCCTACGACCATCAGGTGCTTGGGAACAAAGTCCACATCCATCATGCTCGAATTGGTGTAGAACCTGACCCCGGGAAGATCCATAACTGCAGCCCGCGCGCCCACATTGATAAAAATCTTATCCGCCTCGATCAGCTCATCTCCCACACGCACTGTGTGAGGACCTTCGAATCGTCCGTGATCTTGATAAACCTTGGCGTTTTTTAAGCCTTTCACCCAATTGCCAACGCCCTGGTTCGAGCGCTGGACGGCTTTGTCCTTACGCTCCTTGACCTTTTTCATGTCCACCGTGATCGGCCCGCCGATCATCACCCCGTACTCAGCCCCACGCCTTGCCATTTGGGCGGCATGGGCGCTGGCCACGAGGGTCTTGGTGGGTATTCAACCGGTGTTGACGCAGGTGCCGCCAAAAGCCTTGCGTTCAACGATGGCGACCTTCATACCCTCACGCGACATGCGCGCCGCCAGTGACGGTCCCGACTGGCCCGTACCAATAACAATGGCATCGAATTTTGTGGCCATATACCCTTCCCCCTTGTGATTATGCGAGACAGCATGCACTATGTTCTTAGGGCACAACAGGAAACGAAGAGACCCCATACCACAAACGCGAAAATCCTCCAAGCGATATTGTGTTGATTTCACAGGCTAAAGGGGTAATATTTCGGGAACTTCCAGGCTAGCCGGACCGTTATACCGGTAATGTCCGTGGGAATAGAGGAAGGAAGTAGCGGAAATGACATGTAAAGAGGCCGAGGAGCTGATCACCGCCCTGGTGGACAACGAGCTGAATGGTCTGGAGCGTCAGGCCATCGACAGCCATTTGAAGAACTGCCCCAGCTGCCAATACGCTTTCGAGCAACAAAAGGAGCTTAAAAAGCAAATCTTCACTCTTGGTGCCAGGGTGTCCGCCCCAGCGGACCTCAGGGCCAAAATCGTGTCGGAGCATAATCTGGAACCGCGGCAGGCTGAACCATCTGTGAGCTGGAAGGGGTTTTCCTGGGCTCCCAGTTTCGCCACCCGTCCTGCCTTTGCATTGGCCGTTCTCCTGGTACTCCTCGTTCCACTACTCTATGTCCTCTGGCCGACAGGACAGCCCATCCCCCTCCTGGCTCTGGAGGCACACGCAAAAATCAACTCCGGAGATCTGTCGATCGTACGTGCTGATACCCCCCTCGACGTCAAAGACCGACTCTACGAGGCCACGGGAGGCAGATTCGCCCCCATGGGTTACGACCTTACTCCCATCGGGCTACAGGCCGTAGGAAGTGCGGTCAAAGAGGTTAGCGACCGCAAAGTTCTGATCGCTGTTTACGAGGGCACGGGACCTTCCGTCAGCTGTGTAACGTTTCTCGGTACGGAGCAGGACGCCCCTGGAAACGCGCAGAGTTTTTTTGACCCGGAAAGAAAGGCCAACTTCTATACCTTCTCGGACGACGGGATCAATGGAGTCATGCATCGCGTGGGCGAGAGAATTTGTCTCCTGGTATCCAAGCGACCTATTCAGGAGCTACTGGACATCGCCCGATCCGTAACCAAACCTACTCGGAGCTAGCCAAGGGGGCCCATTGAAATTGCTAGCACCCTCATGGCTGATCCTTTCAGTCCTACTGTCGCTGCCTATGCGCCTTGGGGCGGTGGATCTTCGTCCGGATGAAATCATCACCGTTCTCGCCAAGGATGCCATCCCAGCCATTCTTTCGCCTCAATTCCAAGACGGCAAAAAGGCTCAGTGGATTGATAAAGAACATTCCGTCATTGGAGTGGAAATCAACGGAGACAGCCGCGCGTACCCCGTCGCCACACTCAGCCGTGTTGAAATCGTCAACGACAAGGTCGGCGGCATACCCATCGCAGTCACCTGGTGACCCCTCTGTTATACGGCCATCGTGTATGACCGTCGAATCGCAGGCAAGGAGTTAACTTTCGGGGTTTCAGGCAAGCTCCACGCAAATTCCCTGATCATGTACGATCACCAGACGGACAGCCTCTGGAGCCATCTGGTGGGCGCGGCAGTACGGGGTCCTTTGGACGGAAAACAGCTCAAACCCATGGAGTCCACATTTACCGAGTGGGGGACCTGGCTGGAGCTTTACCCGGATTCGAAGATTCTGACCAATGGACGGCGGTTTTCGCTCGGCCTGGGAAGAGATCCCTACGAATCGTATTATCGATCTCAGGATACGGGCATTATTCCTACTCGGCTGTCTGATGAGAGAGTGTATCCCAAGGAGTACGTTCTTGGCCTAGTGATTAACGGCAAAGCAAAAGCCTATCCTTATGCCGCTCTCAGCACCCAGCCGGTGGTCAATGATAAATTCCAGGGGGTCCCCATTGTCACGGTTTTTGAGAAGGAAAGCGCGACGGGAATGGTTTTCAAACGCCGCTTCAAGGACCGTGTTCTTTCGTTCAAGAAAACGGAGTTGAAGGGAAAGAAAGGAATCTTTCTCAAGGACGATGCGACCGGCTCCGTTTGGAATGGATTAACCGGTAAGGCCATTGAAGGCCAATTGAAAGGGCAGGAACTGGACCCGGTCCCCGTTACTCCATCGTTCTGGTTTGGCTGGGTGGATCACTACCCAAAGACCCAGATTTTCACCGCAAAGAAATAATCCGCAAAAATCAACCGCTCCCCAATAAATAATCTCTCGCCAAGACGCTAAGTTTGGGAAGACAGAGTAATCACCGCGGAAGCGCAGAGTACGCAGACGCAAGAAATATTTTGCCCAATCGGTAGACGACGATTGGGAAAAAATCTTAGTTCTTAACAGAAGTAAATTCTGGTTAACCTTGGCGTTCTTTGCGTCTTTGCGCGAGTCATCTTTTCCGAATCCCGCAATCCGATTCGTTTCGATCAAATATCCAGCACGAGATTCGTGCGGGGTTTTGCGCTACAGATAAGCACAGTTCCCTCATCCGGCGGGTCCAGGGGCTCCTCCGAGTATTCTACATCCCCTTCTTGCAATGTGGATTTGCACGTGTGACAGACACCGGAACGGCAACTGTATTCGGGAGTCAACCCATTCGCCTCCGCCAAATCCAAAATGCTCTCAAAAGAAGGGTTCCAGTTCGCTTTGACTCCCGATTTGGCGAATGTCACTTCCAGGTCATCGCAGCATTGAGACACTTCTGCCGCTCGCTTTGCTGTGGAAACTTTTGACCGATCCTTCGGTATGGAGGCCGGGCCAAAAAACTCGTAGTGAATTCGACACTCGTCAACACCCCACTCCAGCAGACCATCGAACATGGACTTCATGAAAGGTCCCGGGCCGCAAAGATAAAAGTCGTAGTCTTTATTCGGAACCAGCCGTTTGAGGAGTTCCACGTCTACATGCCCCTGATCCTCGTAGTCTCGTCCCACTTGGTCAGTTTCCCCGGGCTGGCTGTATCGAATATGAATCTGGACGTTCTTGTGATTGGCCGCTATCCGGCGCACGTGGTCCCCCATAGCATGATCTCGTTTATTTTTTGTACCGTGTATGAACCAGATAGGCCGGTTTGATCCCTCCGCTACCATTGAATTGAGCATACTGATCATCGGTGTCAGCCCAACGCCCGCACTGATCAGAGCCACCGGTGAATCCTGACCCGGATCGAGGGTAAACTTCCCTCTGGGTGACTTTGCCGATAGCTTTGAGCCCACCTGGACCTGATCGTGAAAGTAGTTTGATGCAACTCCCGGATAGATTTCCGGCCGGTTCGGCGGCGCAAGGAGCCTTTTTATGGTTAGCCGGTAATAATCTCGTCCCGGCCCGTCGGATAGTGAGTAGGTCCGAAGCAGCGGTCTAAAAGTGCCGGGGATGTCGAGCTTCAACGGCAAGAACTGGCCCGGTAGAAAGGGAGCGAGCGGCTTCCCATCCTCCGGCACGAGATAGAAAGAGGTAATGCTCTCGCTCTCGGCTACTTTGCGATGGACGACATACTTTCGGTACTGCTCCTGGGTGCTCGTTGAGCTCTTTGCCTAGGCGAGACGTCCTTCAAAGGTGCTTTTCCAACCGGGTGAGAGTGCTTCTATTTCGAGGGCCTTCGTCATCTCTTCCAGGTTGTCCTTGTCATAGTACATGAGGCGGTTCACCTCGCTGATATTCATCCCCACGGGATCCGTTTTGACTTTTTCGATGGTGTCCCCTGCACCCACCTCGCCTTCTTCCAGCACTTTAAAATAAAAGCCCAACCGGCCGCTCTCTAGAATTTGATTGTAAAACCCTTCGACTTCCATCTTCATAGCGAGCTTGTAACAGGGTACCCTTGGTTGGGTGACCTCGAAGAGGGACGTACCGATGCGAAAAACATCGCCCACATGCACGTCTTCATCCAGTAACCCCTCCACGGTAAAGTTCTCGCCAAACTGACCCACTTTGAAGTCCGATCGACCCAGTTTACTTTCCCAGTAAGTATAGTTATCGAAGGAATAAGCGTAGACCGCTCTGAACTCACCTCCGTGGCCCATGAGGTCGGCCTGGCCGTCTCCTTCAAGGTTAAGAAACTTTACCCCGACCCGCCCATTGACAGGCTCTTTAAAGATCCGGGTCCGAACGGGCTTACCCTTATGGATCACTTCTTTCGGCAGCGAAACATTGACGGACAGTAGTTTCATTTAGCCTCCTATCTTAATACGATGCTTAAGATTATTTTACCTTCAAAAAACTTCTGACCCGACAACTGTAAGCGTCAGAGGTAACGGGTAATTTCGATCTATCACGAAGCTCACGACGACAAAAAAGAATTTTTATTTTAAACCTCTTAACCTTCGTGCTCTTCGCGTTCTTCGTGGTGAAAGAATTCTCTTCTCCTTTGGTTACGTCGTACCCCAGCTGTGCTCTTAGCGGTCAAAGCATTTGGTAGCTCAGACGAAACGATTTTCAATCCCTCTAGCCTCCCACGATTCTTCGCGCCGAACTCCGCTTTACTCGCACAGGCAGCTCGCCGCCGTCAAATTCCGCATTAATGCGCTGGAGTTGCTTGACCAGAGAGGCATTGATACGCTCCAGTTCCACGATTCGTTTTTCGAGACTCACAATACTGTTAGCTGCCTCCTCCTTGGTAAAACGCTGCTTGATGTGCTGGTTGCAATTTGGGCTCCACGCTTCGACATGAAACACCAGGATACGTTCCGGCCGAGCTTCATAACTCCGGTAAGCATGATCCACGACTTTGGTCATCAACTCAGGGTTATTGTCGATAAATTCGGCAGTGCCCCAGATCTTTATTCTTTGTTGATTGGGATAGTTTATGAAGAAAATAAACGCTTTGTTGTTTTCGCTGAGGTTACCTAGGGAAATGTACTGAGCGTTACCCGCAAAATCCGCGAAAGCGATGGTGTGGTCATCGAGTACTTTTACAAACCCCTTGGGGCCACCCCGATGTTGCACGTGTGGCCGGCCATCAGCACTGGCGGTGCCGAGGTACAAGGAATCCCGCTCCGAAATGAATTCTGCAAACTCCCGTGTAATGACATCCCGCCATGGGCCCTGTCTGCCTCGCTCTTCCATGCGTGCATAGGACTTGCGCGATCCACGTTTTTCCTGTGCTCGCTTGACCGCAGGTGTAAATGCAATTTCACTGATATGGCGTTTCATTGTTATTCCTCAGTTAGGTTGATCAGATTTCTTTGTAATCGGCCGGTTTTCTTAGTTCTGCAATTTGAACTGCCCCCAAACCCATCGTGGTTTGGAAAATCAGAGCCAGTTTCCTTCCCTCATTCCAATCGTTGTGAAGGATTAGAGTCAGCCCGGACATGTGATGGAGGCCAGAATCATCCTTCCTGAACGAACACATTTCCCATCGATTCCTCAAATTGGGTGGGGGAATCGTGTACCCAATCGGCTATTTGCTCACGCGATGACACCGGGAGCAAATTGAGCTCTTTTCTCTGCGCGCTGGAACGCCATTCAACACTGTCCTGGGCAAGCTCGGGATCCTTGAGAATCGGATACCCTCGGTCGCGTTCCCATCGATCAAGATCTGGAGCTCGTGTGACCATCATCTTGGCCAAACCTGCCAGCGCCTCGAGCTTGCTGCCAATTTTTAGCTTGGGATGAATCAATTTTGGCTGCTGAATGTATCGACGTGCAATGGTTTCGAAGTCTTCCGGCTTTCGACCGGTTACCATTTCCACATGGTCCGTGGGGGCCCCTATTTCGAAGGCACCTCCTCGCAGCTCTTCGGCATAGTAACCTAGCTGCGATATCTCCATGAGAGAATAACCCTGAGCAATAGCCGCCTTCGTGAACATTTTAATTGAGCCATGTTGGTATTTGACCTTACGTTGCAAGACGTTACCCAGGATCCCAGCGATGTCGAGAGGCGAGTGCAATTTCGGCCCCGTCGGGCGGTAACTCCTGCCGATATGCGGTCCAGGGTTGGTCAGCACGCCCACCGCCACCCGGGCGATGTCTTAATTGGACGGGGGAGCGTTGAGTCCTTCCCCAAATGGCGCGACCAGCATGCCGAGGTGAACAATTGCAGGTAACCCCAGAAGGTAGACGAATGCGAACAAACCGGGATTGACATAAACCACGTCTACCGAAGGCATCCAACGGTATAACTGATTGGCGATCCAGTGTTCCCGGGTCACAACCGACGGATGGGAAGGGTGGGGATTCCACTGGCTCATCAGGGCCACTACTTCGAGCTTTGCCTCTTCGGCAGCGATGGCAAAAAGCGCCGTGCCGTTCAAGACATTCGGTGCAAAGGGCGGACAATAGTAGGCCCGCTCTACGCCAACCAGTGCTCGTCTCAAATCCCTTAGGTCAAACAGATTACCAACCGCAATTTCAGCGCCGGTTTTCTCCAAGGCGCTGCTTCTAGCGTCACGCTGGCGCACGAATGCTCGCACAGGGAACCCTTTAGCCAACAACTGCGTAACTGCCGCGGCACCGGTATGTCCCGCGGCGGAAGTTACGAGAATCTTGGGTTTGGTCATAGTTTTCTCCATTTCTATCGCTCGGGTTGTCTCCGTGATCCGCCTATCTATGCTAAGAGAGGTGGGGACCAACTTGAGCCAGCAACCGCTCTTTGGGCACTGCACCCACGATTCGCTCCACGGGTTTTCCCCCTTTG
>JABAOE010000346.1_pt4 | contig 98007 bp, 99 predicted proteins | sample 7062141 | NCBI WGS metagenome assembly JABAOE01 (sample SAMN14538627, study PRJNA623070) | marine sediment metagenome | biome: marine biome [ENVO:00000428]; feature: marine pelagic biome [ENVO:01000023]; material: deep marine sediment [ENVO:00002113] | place: India: Gulf of Khambhat ... | reverse complement strand
GCCAGAGCCAGAGCAGGCACCACCGGCCGCCGAACCCGAGGCCACCGCGGAAGCGGCCGCCGAGGCCGCGCCGGAGCCAGAGCAGGCTCCGGTGGAAGCCGAGCCCGCGCCCGAAGCCATCGCGGAACCGGCCGCCGAGGCCGCGCCGGAAACCGTGACCGAGGCGGCCGCACAGGAAGCGGCGGAACCCGAGGCGGCGGCCGTCGTTGAAGAACCGCCGGCACCGGAATCGCCCGCGGAGGAAGCACAAGCGGAGCAGACGCCGGAAGCCGAAGCCACGCCGGCAAAGAAGGTAGCCAAGAAGAAGGCCACCAAGAAGAAGGCCGCCAAGAAGAAGGCTGCCAAGAAGAAAGTCGCCAAGAAGACGGCCGCCAAGAAAAAGGCCCCGGCCAAAAAAGAGGCCGCAGATGAGTGAGTCGCGCAGCGTGCATGTCGCCGACCACCGGGCCCCGGCACGCGGCCGGGCCGTAACCCCCGGACCAGGAGGACTGAAGCAATGGCAGTAACCGCCGCAATGGTGAAGGAACTTCGCGAACGGACCGGCGCCGGCATGATGGAGTGCAAGAATGCGCTGGTCGACGTCGGTGGTGACATGGAGGCCGCCGTCGAGGCACTTCGGAAATCGGGCCTGGCCAAGGCCGACAAGAAGGCCGCCCGGGTGGCTGCCGAGGGTCGCATCGTGCTGGCAGCCAGCGAGGACGGCTCGCGCGCCGTGTTGGTGGAAGTCAATTGCGAAACCGACTTCGTCGCCAAGGATGAAAACTTCCTCGGGTTCGCGGAGCGGGTCGCTGCCCGGGCGTTGGAAACCGGCGCCAGCGATGTCGACGCGCTGATGGCGACCGCCGACGACACTCAGACCCTCGAGCACGCCCGCCAGGAGCTGGTGGCCAAGATCGGGGAGAACGTGCAGGTTCGGCGCGTCGAGCAGGCGCTCAGCGACGGCTTGCTGGGCAGCTATGTGCATGGCGGTCGGATCGGCGTGTTGGTCGAACTGGACGGCGGCACGGCCGAACTCGCACGGGACCTCGCCATGCACGTGGCAGCGATGAGTCCGGCCTATGTATCGCCCGAGGAGGTACCGGAGGAAGTGCTGCAGAAGGAAAAGGAAATTCTCGCCGCCCAGGCCCAGGATTCGGGCAAGCCGGCGGAAATCGTCGAGAAGATGGTCAGCGGCCGGCTGCACAAGCACCTGGCCGAGATCACCCTGACCGGGCAGCCTTTCGTGAAGGATGGGGATGTTAAAGTAGGCAAGCTGCTGGCGCAGCATGGGGCCAGCGTGCGACGCTTCATCCGCATGGTCGTGGGTGAAGGCATCGAGAGGAAACAGGAGAACTTTGCCGACGAGGTCATGCAGCAGGTGACCGGAGGCTGAACTGCAGCGGGGATTTGCCGAAGTGTCGAAAGCCGTTTACGAGAGGATACTTCTCAAACTCAGCGGTGAGGCCCTGCTGGGGGACGAAGACTACGGTATCGACCCGCGCATCATCGGGCGGCTGGCCGAGGAAATCAGCGAAGTCACCCACGACGGGGTCGGCGTCGCGGTGGTGATCGGCGGTGGCAACATCTTTCGTGGCGCCGGGTTGGCGGAATCGGGTATCGACCGCGTAACGGGCGACCACATGGGCATGCTGGCCACCGTGATGAACGCCCTGGCGCTGCAGGACGCCCTGGAGAGCGTCGGCGTCACCGCACGCGTCATGTCGGCCATTTCGGTCCACGACGTCTGCGAGGACTACATTCGCCGCCGCGCCATCCGCCACCTCCAAAAGGGGCGCGTGGTCATCTGCGCGGCGGGCACCGGCAACCCCTTTTTCACCACCGATACTGCCGCCGCGCTGCGCGCGATCGAAGTCGGCGCGGACGTATTGCTCAAGGCCACCAAGGTGGACGGCATCTACACGGATGACCCCAACGTTGCCGCCGGTGCGGAATTCCTGGAATCCGTGAGCTACGACGCGGTCATCGAGGGCAAGTTGCGGGTCATGGATGCCAACGCCATCGTGCTGTGCCGCGACCAGGGCATGCCCATCCGTGTGTTCAACATCTTCACGCCCGGCAACCTGATGCGCCTGGTGCGGGGCGAGACCGTCGGCTCCCGGGTCGAGTAGCGAAGCCGCCAACGGTTCACCCGCGCCGCGGGTCACCCTATACTGCTAATATGGTTATTCGCCGCGCCGTGGGGGCCACGCGCGTCGTCCGGCAGCCCGCGGCAATGGAGACACTCATGCTGCAAGACATCAAAAAAGATGCACGGATTCGAATGCACAAGAGTATCGAATCCCTGCAAAGGGAGCTGGCCAAGATCCGCACGGGCCGCGCGCATCCGAGCCTGCTGGAGCATGTCCATGTCGACTATTACGGAACCGAGGTGCCCGTGGGCCAGGCGGCCAACGTCACCGTCGAGGATGCCCGAACGCTCATGGTCAGCGCCTGGGACAAGAACATGGTGTCGGTCATCGAGAAGGCCATTCTCACCTCCGACCTTGGCCTGAACCCCACCACGGCCGGCACCGTGATCCGCATTCCCCTGCCACCCCTCACGGAAGAGCGCCGTCGCGAACTTGGCAAGGTGGTTCATAACGAGGGCGAGAATGCCAAAATCGCCATTCGCAATATTCGTCGCGACGCCAACCACCACATCAAGGAACTGCTGAAGGAAAAGGAAATCTCCGAGGACGAGGACCACCGGGCCGAGCAGGAGATCCAGCAGATCACCGACCAGTTCGTAGGCAAGGTCGACGAGGTCGTCGCAACGAAAGAAAAAGAGCTGCTGGAATTTTGATGCCGACCGTGCCGGAACACATTGCCATCGTGATGGATGGTAATGGGCGCTGGGCCGAACGACGTAAACGTCCCCGTACTTTTGGCCATCAGGCGGGCCTGAAAGCGCTGCGACGCACCACCGAGCATTGCGCCCGCATCGGCGTTCGAACACTGACCGTGTTCGCCTTCTCCAGCGAAAACTGGAACCGGCCCGAGCGCGAGATCAAGCGCCTGATGGAACTGTTCATGCGCGCGCTGGACAAGGAAGTCTCGGCCCTGCACGAGAATGGCGTGCGGGTGCGATTCATCGGCGACCGTCATGCGTTTCCCGGCGAACTGCAGATGAACATGCGCCAGGCGGAAGCGCTGACCGCCAGCAACCAGAAGATGACCCTGGTCGTGGCCGCCAATTACGGCGGTCGCTGGGACATTGTCCAGGCCGCCCAGGCGCTGGCCAGGCAGGTGGCCACCGGCCAATTGCTTCCCGAGGATGTCGATCATGATCGGCTCGCCGCCAGGCTCGCACTCGCGGACACTCCGGACCCCGACCTGCTGATCCGCACCGGCGGTGAAATGCGAATCAGCAATTTCCTGCTGTGGCAGGCGGCGTACGCGGAACTGTATTTCACGGAGGTCTTATGGCCCGATTTCGGCGCCGAGGACCTTGACCGCGCCATCACGGCCTACCAGGGCCGCGAACGGCGCTTCGGGCTTACCGGGCAACAGGTCAGGGGCGGCGCCGGTGCTTAGAACCCGCGTGATCACGGCCGCGGCGCTCCTGCCGCTGGCTTTCCTGCTGGTGTTCGGCGCTTCGCAGGCCGTGTTCTCTCTAGTCCTGAGCGCCTTGCTGCTGGTCGGCAGCTGGGAATTTCACCGCCTGGCGGGCGTCGCCTGGTTGCCGGCCGGTCTGGGCCTGCTGCTATTCCAGGCCACGCTGTTCGCCCTGCTGTATGCCGGGCTGGACGCCTGGCTGGCGCATGCGTCCGATTTGTTGACCATCGCGTGTGCCCTGTGGCTGCTGATGCTGCTGCGGCTGCGGGGCTACCGGCCCGGCGCCGTCGTAGACAAGCGCTACCGAACGCTGAGCCTCGCCTGTGCGCCGGTCGTCATCACCGCCGGCTGGCTGGCCCTGACAACGCTGCATGAATTGGCGGGGGGTGGCTGGTGGATACTCGTGCTGTTGCTGATTATCTGGGCGGCCGATATCGGCGCCTATTTTGCCGGGCGCGCATTCGGCAAGGCCAAGCTGGCACCCCACATCAGCCCCGGCAAAACCCGCGCGGGCCTGGTGGCCGGCATGCTGCTCGCGGTCGTAACTGCCGTGCTGGCCGGCCAGGCCCTGGCGCCGCAACCGCTGAGCCCGCCGGTCTGGGCCGGCATCGGGCTGGTCACCGCGCTGGTCTCGGCGGGTGGCGACCTGTTCATCAGCCTGCACAAGCGCACCGTGGGCCGCAAGGATTCCGGCATGCTGTTTCCCGGCCACGGGGGCGTGCTGGATCGGCTCGACAGCTTGCTCGCCGGCGCGCCGTTCTTCACCCTCGGCATCCTGTTGGCGCACTGATGGCCGTCCAGGGCATCACCATCCTGGGTGCAACGGGCTCGGTCGGGCGCAGCACACTGGAGGTGTTATCGCGACATCCAGAGCGCTTCGAGGTGATCGCGCTGACCGGTTATCGCAATGTCGAGCTGCTGGCCCGGCAGTGTGCCCGGCACGGCGCACGCTACGGGGTGATCGCCGATGAGCAGGCCGCGGGCCGCTTTCAGGAGGAGCTCGCGCGCCTCGGGTGCAGCACCGAGGTTCTGGCCGGGTCGGACGCCCTGGAACAGGTCGCCGCCCTGGATGCGAATGGCGTCGTCATGGCCGCGATCGTCGGTGCAGCAGGCCTGCGACCTGCGCTCGCTGCGGTGCAGGCCGGCAAACGCCTGTTGCTCGCCAACAAGGAGGCGATGGTGATCGCAGGCGGGCTGTTCCGGCAGGCCACTTCGGACAGCGGGGCGCGGATCATCCCGGTGGACTCGGAGCACAATGCCCTGTTCCAGTTGCTGCCGCCGGATCACGCCGCGGCCCTGGACCGGGCGGGCGTGCTGGAGCTGGTCCTGACCGCCTCGGGCGGCCCGTTCCTGCGCCGTCCCGCAGAGGAACTGGGCGCGGTTACGCCGGAACAGGCCTGTGATCATCCCACCTGGGACATGGGCCGCAAGATCACCGTCGACTCCGCCACGCTGATGAACAAGGGACTCGAGGTGATCGAGGCACGCTGGCTGTTCGGGGCCGCCGCCAGCCAGATCCGCGTGGTGGTGCATCCCCAGAGCATCGTGCATTCCATGGTCGCCTACCGCGACGGCTCCGTGCTGGCCCACCTGGGGGTACCGGACATGCGCACCCCCATCGCGCACGCCCTGGCCTGGCCGGAGCGCATTGAAGCGGGCGTGCGGCGCCTCAATATCTCAGACCTGAGCCAGCTGGAGTTCCTGGAACCGGACCTGCGCCGATTCCCGTGTCTCGGGCTGGCCTTCACCGCGCTGCAGGCGGGCGGCAGTGCGCCGGTGACGCTGAACGCGGCCAACGAATGTGCGGTGGAGGCGTTTCTGGACCACCGGATCCGGTTCACGGACATCCGCCGGATTCTGGAGCGTGCGCTCGAACGGATGCCGACGGCCGAGCTGGAAAGCCTGGCGCAAATCCTTGAACATGATGCGGAGACCCGCGCCGTCTCGCGGCAATTGATCGAAGAGCATGGCTGAAATCCTGGGTTCAATCTGGTGGCTGCTGGTTGCGCTGGGCGTGCTCATCACGTTCCACGAGTTTGGCCACTTCTGGGTGGCCAGGCGGCTCGGGGTCCGGGTGCTGCGCTTCTCGGTCGGTTTTGGCCGTGCGCTCTGGAAACGCCGGGGACGGGACGGCACCGAGTACATGGTCGCGGCCTTGCCACTGGGCGGATACGTCAAAATGCTCGACGAGCGCGAAGGCGAGGTCGAAGCGGCCCAGCTCGATCAGGCATTCAACCGCAAACCCGTCGGTGCGCGGATCGCCATCGTCGCCGCCGGACCGGCATTCAACCTCATCTTCGCGATTCTGGCCTTCTGGGTCATGTTCATGGTCGGCATTCCCGAATCGCGCCCGGTAGTGGGTGAAGTCAGCGGCATTGCGGCCGAAGCGGGCATTCGCCCGGAAGACGAGATCGTCTCGCTGGATGGCGAGCGGACCCGCACCTGGTCCCATGCCATTCTGAGCCTGGTGGCACACGCCCTGGACCGCGACCGCGTCCGCGTCGTGCTGGAGCGGGCCAACGGCGCCCAGCGGGAAGTCACGCTCGACCTCACCCGGCTGGGCAGCGACTTCGCCGAAGAAAAGACGCTGGAGGCCATCGGGCTGGCGCCCTGGCGACCGGTGATCCCGGCCATTGTCGGCGAGGTCAGCGCAGACAGCCCGGCAGAACGGGGCGGGCTGCTGGCCGGTGACCATATCACCCGCATCGAAGGCGAGGCCGTCAGCGACTGGTCGTGGCTGGGTTTCCTGGTGCAAAAGCACGGCGAGGCAGGGGTGGACCTGCAGGTCGAGGTCGAGCGCGGAGGCCGGGCGCTGACCCTGGCGGTTGCCCCGAGAACCGAAAAGACCGGCCTCTTCAGCAGTCGCTTGGTGCTGGGCATCAGCAACCTGGGGCCGGACGAGGAGACGCGCGCCACGCTGGCACGCACCTATGTGCTGCTCAACTACGGCCCCTTCGAAGCGCTGGCCGAGGGCGTGGCCGAGACCTGGCGGCTGACCCGCTCCACGGTAGGCCTGATCGGCAGGATGCTGACCGGCAGCGCCTCGGTGCGCAATCTCTCTGGGCCCATCAGCATCGCCCAGTTCGCCAGCAACTCCGCCCAGGCCGGCCTGTCCAATTTCCTGTTCTTCCTGGGCCTGATCAGCCTGAGCCTCGGCATTCTGAACCTGTTGCCCATCCCGGTGCTGGACGGCGGCCACCTGCTTTATTACCTGATAGAATGGGTCAAGGGCAGTCCGGTCTCTGAACAGGCTCAGTTGACCGGCCAGTACATTGGCCTGGTGGCCCTGTTCGGACTGATGAGTCTCGCATTCGTTAACGATATTTTACGGCTGGTCGGATAGACTTTTCGGCGCTTTCCCCGGGCTGGACGGACCTTCACCAATGACAAGAATTCTGGTGCTTATCCTGGGGTTTCTGCTGGCCGGCAGTGTCGCCGCGCTGGAGCCGTTCACGATTTCCGACATCCGCGTCGAAGGCCTGCAGCGCATCTCGGAAGGCACCGTTTTCAGCTACCTGCCCCTCGATACCGGCGATGTGCTGAGTAGCGCCCGTACCCGCACCGCCATCCGCGAGCTCTACCGGACCGGCTTCTTCGATGAGATCGCGTTTAGCCGCGAAGGCAGCATCCTGGTCATCACGGTGCGCGAACGCGCGGCGATCGCCTCGATCTCCCTGTCGGGCAACAAGGCCATCAAGGACGAGGACCTGTACCGGGTGCTGGCGGACATCGGCCTGGCCGAGGGCGAGGTCTACTCGCCACAGGCGCTCGACCGCATCCAGCAGGAAATGGTGAACCAATATTTCAGCCAGGGCCGCTATGCGGTGCAGGTGGACGCCCGCGTAACGGAACTGGACCGCAACCGCGTGCGGATCGCGATCGTCGTGGACGAAGGCAAGACCGCCAAGATCCGGCACATCAACATCGTCGGCAACACGCTGTTCACGGACAAGGAGATCCGCGACGAGTTCGAGTCGGACATCCCCCCGCGATGGAAATTCTGGTCCAAGGACAACCAGTATTCGCGGGAGAAGCTGTCGGGCGACCTGGAGAAGATTCGCTCCTACTACCAGGACCGGGGCTACATCGATGCCGCGGTCGAATCCACCCAGGTTTCCATCAGCCCTGACAAGCAGGACATCTACATCACTGCGAACGTCACCGAGGGTGAGCGCTTCAACGTCCGTGAGGTGCAGGTGACCGGCGACCTGGTGGTGCCGGAAGCGACCCTGAGGCGCCTGATTCTCATGCAGCCGAGCCAGGTCTTCTCGCGCAAGCAGATGGAGCAGAGCGTGGAAAACATCACCGCGCTGCTCTCCAACGTCGGCTATGCCTTCGCCAACGTCAACCCCATTCCGCAGATCGATCGCGACAACCTGACCGTGGACATCAACTTTTACGTGGATCCCGGCAAGCGCGTGTATATCCGGCGGGTGCAATTCACGGGCAATTCCGGCACCAAGGACGAGGTGATGCGCCGCGAGATGCGCCAATTCGAGGGCGCGTGGTTTTCGCAGGCGGCCATCGACCGCTCCAAGGACCGCCTGCAACGCCTGACCTATTTCGAATCGGTGGAGGTGGAGACCCCGGCGGTGCCGGCCACGGACGACCAGGTGGATGTCATCGTCACGGTCCAGGAACGACCCGCGGGAAGCTTCTCGGTCGGCCTGGGCTATTCGGAGATCCAGGGCCTGATCTATTCCCTCAGCGTGCAGCAGGACAATTTCCTCGGCAGCGGTAAGCGTGTCGGGGCAGCGGTTTCTTCGAGCTCCATCATCAAGAGCATCAACCTCAGTTACGAGAATCCCTACTGGACGGACGATGGCGTCAGCCGCGGTTTTTACCTGCGCTACCAGGAATTCGACCAGGGCGCCGCCAATATCTCCTCGTTCACCAGCAGCGAGGTCGCCGGCGGCGTGAGCTTCGGCGCCCCGCTGACCGAGATCGACTTCGTGCGCGGCAGCCTCGGCATACGCAGCACCGACATCAATATCGGCCAGTTCATTTGCATCGATCTCTCCCCGGACGGCTTCTGCAACGAATTCGTGCTCGTCCCCTCCGCCAACGACCCATTGTCGGCCTCGCTGGACTTCAACGGAGACGGCATCCTGAGCAAGCAGGAGCGGGAGTTCGACACCTACGACATCAGCATGTCGTGGACCCGCGACAGCCGCAACCACTTCCTCAATCCCACCCGGGGCTCACGGCAGCTGGTGCAAGTCGAGGCCTCGATCCCGGGCAGCACGCGCGAGTATTACAAACTGAATTACCGCGCCTCCAAGTACATACCCATATGGCGCGACCTCACCCTGTCGTTCCATGGCAGCCTCGGCTACGGCGACGCCTACGATGACTACGACGCCAAGTCCCAGGCCACGCCGGTGGATCCGGGCAAACAACCCGGTTCACGTTACGACTGCCTGGACGAGGAAATCATCACCCTGGACACCGGCCTGCCGTTCTTCGAACACTTCTACGGCGGCGGCGTGCGTGATATTCGCGGCTTCGATGACAACACGCTGGGCCCCAAGGATCCGTTCTGCCGCGCGGTGGGCGGTGACCTCAAGGTTTCGGGTGGAATCGAGGTGGCCATTCCGACGCCATTTGCCCAGGGCAGCAGCTCCCGCATCGCGCTGTTCGTCGATATCGGCAACGTATACGAGAACCTGGATGCCTTCGACGCCAGCCTGCTGCGTGCCTCTGCCGGCCTGTCGGTGACGTGGCAGGCGCCCATCGGGCCGATCATCATGAACTTCGCGGTACCCATCAAGGAAGAGGAAGGCGACCGAACCGAAAGCATACAGTTCTCGTTCGGAACCACTTTCTGAGTGTACAATGGCGCGTATGAGGTTGTTTTACGGCACATTGCTGGTCGCACTGCTGGGGCTGCTGGACCCAGCGGCCGCCCTTGCGCAGCAATTGCGCGTGGGCTACGTAGATATGAAACAGGTGCTGGACAATGCACCCCAGGTCGTCACCGGTCGCGACAAGCTGGATCAGGAATTCAGGCCGCGAAACGAATTCATCGAAAGTGAGGAAGCGCGGCTGGTGAGCATGGAACAGCGCTTGCAGCGCGGTGATCTCAACGATGAGGCCCGGGTGCGACTGGATCGCGAGGCGCGTGAACTGCGTCGCGACATTTTGCGTCAACGGGAAGACCTGCGCGACGAGCTGTCCTTCCGGCGCACCGAGGAAGTGCGGCAACTCGAAGATCAGATCAATGTCGCGGTACAGGAAATCGCCCGCCGCTATGGATACGATCTCATCCTCTCCAGCCCTGTGGTATACGCTGATTCTGCGCTGGACATCACCGACCTGATCCTGCAGCAGCTCCAGGTCGAGTACGAGGCCGATCAACTGGAAGAATTGCAGCGCTGACCCCGCGGGTTGCTCGACATGAAAGAGGTGTCGCCCGCATACACACTGGCTGAGCTGTGCACGCGTTTTGGCATGGAACTGCGTGGTGACGGCGAACGCGTCATTTCCGGGGTCGGCACCCTGCATGCCGCCGGCAGCGATCAGATCACCTTTCTCGCCAATCGCTCCTACCGCGACCAACTGCCCGGCACCCGGGCCGGCGCCGTGATCCTGGCGCCGGAGGACGCCGCTGCGTGCCCGGTCGACAGCCTGGTTACCGACGACCCCTACCTCGGATTCGCCCGGATCGCGCACCTGTTCACCCCGCCGGCAGCAGCCGAGCCCGGCATTCACCCCTCGGCGGTGGTGGAGGCCAGCGCGCAACTCGGCCCCGACGTGCACGTGGGGGCCCAGGCCGTGATCGGCCCGGCCTGCCGGCTTGGCGACGGCGTGTCCATCGGCCCGGGTTGCGTAATCGGGCCTGGCTGCACGATCGGCGCCGGCAGTACGCTGAAAGCCAATGTCACGATTCTCGGCGGCGCGACGCTGGGCAGGCGGGTCATCGTGCACCCGGGGGCGGTGATCGGCGCTGACGGATTTGGCCTGGCGTTCGCAGGCGAGCGCTGGGAGAAGGTGCCGCAATTGGGCAGCGTCGTGGTCGGCGACGATTGCGAGATCGGCGCCAACACCACCATCGACCGCGGCGCCATCGATGATACCGTGCTCGAGGAGGACGTGCGCATCGACAACCTGGTCCAGGTTGGCCACAATGTGTTCATCGGTGCGCACACCGCCATAGCGGGTTGCGTGGGCATCGCGGGCAGCGCGCGCATCGGTCGCAACTGCCTGCTGGCGGGTGGCTCCGGCGTCATGGGTCATATCGAAATCGCGGATGGCACCACGGTCAGCGTGACCTCCGTGGTCAAGAAGTCCATCGATCGGCCTGGCGGCACCTGGGCGTCCTACCTGGCCGCCCGGCCGTTGCGGGAATGGCAGCGCATCCTCACGCGCATCCACCAGCTGGATCGATTGTTTGCCCGCGTGCGCCAACTCGAATCAGACATCAGGAAACTGGAAGACAATGACTGACATCATCCCGGAAACCATCGACATTGGCCGGATCATGGAAATGCTGCCGCACCGCTATCCGTTTCAACTGGTGGACCGGGTGCTGTCCTATGAACTGGAGCCCGAACGCAAACTGACGGCCATCAAGAACGTGACCATCAATGAGCCATTCTTTCCGGGACATTTCCCGGACAACCCGATCATGCCGGGGGTGCTCATCATCGAGGCCATGGCCCAGGCCTGCGGGGTGCTGGCTTTCGTGTCCCGGGCCGCCGAGAACAAGCAGGGCGGCCTCTACTACCTGGTCAAGATCGACAAGGCCCGCTTCAATCGCACCGTGGTGCCCGGCGACCAGTTGCTGATGGAAGTGCGACAACAGCGCATGATGCGCAACATGGGCCTGTACCAGTGCGAGGCGCGGGTGGATGGCGAGCGGGTAGCCACTGCCGAGATTCTCTGCGCCGGCCGGTCCGATTCATGAAGGCACACCCGACCGCCCTCATCGATCCGGGCGCGCGCATCGCCGAAGATGTCGAGATCGGCGCCTACACGATCATCGGCCCGCAGGTCACCATTGGCGAGGCGTGCCGGATTGGCCCCCAGGTCGTGATCACGGGGCGCACCACCATCGGCCGAAATAACCGCATATTCCAGTTCTCGTCCCTGGGCGACGAGCCCCAGGACAAGAAATATGCAGGCGAGGATACCGAACTGGTGATCGGCGACGACAACACCATCCGGGAGTTCTGCACCTTCAACCGGGGCACCGTGCAGGGCGGTGGTGTCACCCGGATCGGAAACGACAACTGGCTGATGGCCTACGTGCACATCGCTCACGATTGCGTCATTGGCGATCACGTCATCATGGCCAACAACGCCTCCCTGGCCGGGCACGTGGTGGTGGGCGACTGGGCGGTGCTGGCGGGCTTCTCGCTGGTGCACCAGTTCTGCTCGATCGGGGCGCACGCATTCACCTCCTTCGCGAGCCACATCAATCAGAGCGTGCCCCCTTACGTGACCGTGGCCGGTGAAAAGGCGCGGCCCAAGGGCATTAACTCGGAAGGCCTCAAGCGACGCGGCTTCACCGCCGAGCAAATCCGCAACGTGCGGCGGGCGTATCGCACACTGTACCGGGACGGCCTCTCGCTGGAGGATGCCCGCCAGGAGCTCGAAGGAATGGCAGCCCAGGCACCCGAGATTCGCCTGCTGGTGGAATTTATCGACCACGATGAGCGCGGCATCCTCCGATAATCGCCGACCCTTGCCGTTACGCGCCGCGATACGGAACGACCCGCTGACGAAGGTCGCGCGGTGCAGATGCATGCATCCCCCGCGCAGATGGCCGCGATGAACGAGCGGGCGCGCAGGCCGTGCATTGCGCTGGTGGCAGGCGAGGCCTCCGGTGACCAACTGGGCGCCGCCCTGATCGGGGCGCTGCGCGAACTCATGCCGGACGCCGCCTTCGTCGGGGTGGGCGGCCCCGCCATGCGGCGCGAAGGCCTGCAGGCGTGGTGGGATAGCGAGGAGTTGGCCGTGATGGGCTTGTTCGAGGTGGTCAGACACCTGCCCCGGCTGCTGGGCCTTCGCCGTCGCCTGCTCAGACGCATCCGAGCGATGCGGCCGGACGTACTGATCGGCATCGACTCCCCGGATTTCAATCTCGGCCTCGAGCGACGGGCGCGTGCCGCCGGTATCCGGACTGCGCACTATGTCAGCCCCACCGTATGGGCATGGCGGCGAGGCCGGGTCCGGAGCATCGCGAAATCCACCGACCGGGTGCTTTGCCTGTTCCCCTTCGAGCCGGAATTTTACGCACGCCAGGGCGTCCCGGCCGACTACACCGGGCATCCCCTGGCGGATTCCCTGGCAACCTCGATGGATCAGGCCAGCGCCCGGCAGGCACTGGCCCTCGATGCGGGAGCGGACCCGTTGATTGCCCTGTTGCCCGGCAGCCGCGCCAGCGAGGCGGAACGGCTGTCCCGGCCGCTGCTCGAGGCCGCGGTGGAAATCGCTCGAGGATACCCGGAGGCGCGGTTCGTTGCGCCGATGTCCGGCAAGCGCGTACAGCAGATATTCGGCCGCGAGCTCGAGCGCTTCCCGGCCCTGCGCTGCCGGGTGATCGAACACCAGGCAACCGCCGCCATGGCGGCCGCGGACGTGGTCGTGTGTGCCTCTGGAACCGCGGCGCTGGAGGCGATGCTGGTCAACCGTCCACTGGTGGTGGTGTACCGTTTGAGCCCGCTCACCTACTACCTCGGCAAGGCCCTGCGGCTGGTTAAAAGCCGCTTCATCTCGCTGCCCAACATCCTCGCCGACGAGCCCCTGGTGCCGGAATTGTTGCAGCACGAGGTCAACGCCCAGCGCATTTTCGCCGAGGTGCAATACTGGCTGGACCATCCGCGCCAGCGCTCCGCACTGGCCCAGAAGTTCCAGGAGCTGCACCGGCGGTTGCGATGTGATGCGGCGGCAACGGCCGCCCGCTGCATCCAGGGCCTGCTGACGGACGGGCAACGGCCGGTGCCGCAGTGAATCTCGGCGCGATCACCCGGGAGCATGTCTTCATCGCGGGCGTGGATGAGGCCGGTCGCGGGCCGCTGGCCGGGCCGGTGGTGGTGGCGGCTGCCATGCTTCCTGACCGGCACGGACTGCACGGCCTCGACGACTCGAAACGGCTGTCGGCCGCGCGGCGCGAGCAGCTCTTTCCGGACATCGAGCGCGCCGCGCTGTCTTACGACATCCAGATCGTTGACGTGGAGGAGATCGACCGGGAAAACATCCTCACGGCCACCTTCAACGGCATGCAACGCGCGGTCCGGGCACTCGACCCACAGCCCACCCTGATCCTCGTCGATGGCGACCGGGCGCCGGAACTCGATGGCGAGGTGCGCACCATCATCGAGGGCGATCACTGGGTGCCGTCCATATCGGCAGCATCGATACTGGCCAAGGTCACCCGCGACCGGATCATGGAAGCCTACGACCGCGAGTTTCCCGGCTATGGTTTTGGCCGACACAAGGGTTATGCCACCCCGGAACACCTTCAGCGACTGGGGGAACTGGGCCCGTGCCGCATTCACCGGCGTTCGTTCGCCCCGGTCCGGGAGTTGCTTGAGCCGAGCCTGTTTTGAGCCGGCAGCGGCGGTTCAACCGGTCGTGAACCCCTCGCCGCAGGCCGGCGGCGCCTCGAGTTCCTCGACCCGGCGGACTTCGGCCAGCGGCGGGCCCTTGTGCAACCACTCATGCAGCCGTTCGAGCGCCGCGGGCGCGCCGCAGGCAACCACCTCGACACTGCCGTCAGGGCAATTGAGCGCGTGGCCGCTGATGCCCAGCGCGAGGGCCTCGCGGCGGGTGGACTCCCGGAACCACACACCCTGGACACGGCCCTCGATGCGGAACTTCCGGCACCGGGTCACGGGGCAGCTGCCGAGTCGATGAAATCGGTGATCATCTCTCCCGTGACCGGGCCCAGGAACGACTTGACCGCAATTCCGGCGGTATCGAGGATGATGGTGGTGGGCATGACCTTGGGCGCGCCGAAGGGTGCGGGCGGCTGGTAGACATCAACCAGCAGGATTGGATAAGCCACGTCGAATTCGGCCAGGAACCCGACGAGGTCCGTATCCGCCGGGTCCTCGAATGCCAGACCCAGCACCGTGATGTCGCTGCGCTGCCGGTGCAGTGCGGACAGCTCCGGGATCTCCTTGCGGCAAGGCGCACACCACGTCGCCCAGTAGTTGAGCACCACCCACTGGCCCCGGAATTCGGACAGGCGGGCTTCACCGCCATCCAGGCGCTGCAACTGGAAGTCCACCGCCGCCTCAACTCCGGGGCCGGCCCACAGCGGCAATGCCAGGATGAGCGACAGCGCCGCGAGCACGGACCTGCGCCAGTCAATCGGCATCGTGTCCCTCCTTCAGCAGGCTCTTCAGGGAACGATCCATCCGCAGGCCGCTGTGCTCCAGGGCCTCCAGCAGGCCCGCGTCCCATTTGCTGCGGGTCGGCAACTCGGGCAGGCCGCCCAGTGGCAAGTGGAAATGGCCGGCATGGTACAGGTCCATTAGCGAGAACGAATCCAGGTCGCGGGTGAGCAACCAGTTGCCGTCCTGATCCTGGGTGACCACACCGGCCGCATGGAAATGTCCCAGCAATCGTTGCAACTGGGAATCGGATACGCCCTGCTCGGCTTCCAGCAATGCCTCCATCGACAGGCTCGCACCGCTGCGCTGGGCCTCCCAGAGGTGGCCTACCAGCCGGTAGGCGAGCAGGAACTCCCACTCCCACGGCCACTTCCAATCGAGCCCCCGGTCCTTGAAGGTGGTCAGCGCCGCTGCCAGGGATGCCCCCAACAGGATGACCAGCCATACGAGGTAGAGCCAGAACAGGAAGATCGGCACCGTCGCCAGGGTGCCGTAGATGACGTTGAAGCTGGCGCGTGCCACGAACACCACGAAGCCGGCCTTGGCCAGCGAGAACAGCACCGCTGACAAGGCGGCCCCGATCAATGCATGCAGCCAGTTGACGCGGCGATTGGGAACCAGCACGAAACTCAGCGTAAACGCCAGCCAGGTGAGGGCAAAAATGCTGGCCGAACGCATGGCGCTCGAATCGGGGCCCTGTGTATCCAGCCAGCCAAAGAGGTTGCTGGCGCTGAGTACCGCCGCCGCCCCCAGGGCCAGTGGACCGAGAGTCAGTACGGCCCAGTACATGACGATGCGATTGAACAGCGCGCGTTGCACCGGCACCCGCCAGATCTGGTTGAAGGCCTTTTCGATCCGCATCATCAGCAGCAGCGCCGTCAGCACCAGGAACACCGTTCCCGGGAGCGTCAGGCGCCCGACACTTTGCAGAAAGGCATTGACGTACTGTTCAACCTGCTCACCAGCCGCCGGTACGAAATTCGCGAAGATGAACGACTGCAACTCGGCCACCAGCCGGTCGAAAACCGGAAAGGCAGAGGCCACCGCAAAAGCGACCGCCAGCAGGGGAACGAGTGCCAGCAGGCTGGTGTAACCCAGCGAGGCGGCCTCCTCGAAGCAGCGGTCCTCCCTGAAATGCTGCCAGACATGACTTGCGAGCTTACGCACATGCCGCATGTCGCTGAATATTTCGATCTCACGCAACGGCGTATCCCCCGGACGACGGATTCCCGCCAAGTTTACCTGCTGGCCCCGCCTCTCTAAAATGCCCGCTTGGACGCTGCCCGTGGATTGCCGTTGTGAAAATCCAGATCCTGCACAACCCGAGATGCTCTAAATCGCGCGCCACCCTGCAGTTATTGCGGGAAGCGGGACATGATCCGGAGATCATCCTGTACCTCGACTCACCACCCGACGCCGAGCAGTTGCGCGCCATATTGTCAGCGCTTGGGCGGAGTCCGCGGCAGCTGCTGCGCACCGGCGAGGCGGAATATCGCGAACTGGGTTTGGCGGATGAGCGCCTGTCCGACCAACAACTGATAGCGGCCATGGTGGCCCACCCCCGACTCATCGAGCGACCGATCGTGCTGGCGAGGGGCAAAGCCGCCCTCGGCCGCCCTCCCGAGTCCGTCCTCGACATTCTCTGAAGCGCCCGCATGGAAATCCTGGTCCTGTACTACAGCCTGCACGGCCACACCGAAGCCATGGCCAGGCAGGTCGCGCGCGGCATCGAGAGTGTCGCGGGTGCCGCGGCGCGGGTGCGCACGGTGCCGCCGGTCAGCGATGGCCGTGAGGTGGCGGCCAGGGCCGTGCCCGATTCCGGCCCACCCTGGGCCACGCATGAAGATCTCGCCGAGTGCGGCGGACTGGCGCTGGGCAGCCCGACCCGCTTCGGCAACATGGCCGCTGCGCTGAAATACTTTCTCGACGGCACCTCGGCCGAATGGTTCTCCGGCGTCCTGGCCGGCAAACCGGCTGCGGTGTTCACCTCCGCATCCACCCTGCACGGCGGACAGGAGAGCACGCTGCTCAGCATGATGCTGCCGTTGCTGCATCACGGCATGCTGATCACCGGGCTGCCGTTCACCGAGCCCGGCCTGATCAAGACCCGGGGCGGCGGCACGCCTTACGGCGCGAGCCATCATTCAGGCTGGAAGGGGGACAAACCGCTCGATGCGACAGAAGCGGAACTCTGCCGCGCGCTGGGCGCCCGGCTGGCCGGGGTCGCCCTGCGCATGGCGAGCCGAGCCTGACGCGGTGAACAGCCCTGCCACGCGGGCCCGGCTGGTATTGAGGGCGTCTTACGCGGGTGTTTGCCTGTGGCAATTCATCTGGCACACCGCCTTGCCGCCACCCGCCGGCAATGGCAGCCTGCTGCTCGGAGTGCTTGCCGCGCTGCCGCTCCTGCTGCCCCTGCGGGGCGTCTGGCAGGGCCGGCCGCACGGCATGATCTGGGGTGGCCTGCTGCTGCTGGTGTATTTCATGGTGGCCGCCGTGGAAGCCTGGAGCAACCCTGCGCAGCGGTTTGCTGCATGGGTCCAGATCCTGCTGGTGACGGTTTATCAGGCGGCGGTCGTTATCCTCAGCCGCCGACCGCGGCCGGACTGAACGGCCAGTTGCCCTGGCTGGGCGGGCGCGCCCCGAAAAACTGCTCATAGATGGCGTGGAGCCGCATCATGGCGTGCGCCACGCTCGCCGGCACCGAGCCGGTTCGCCGCACCGCCTCCGGCAGCCGTTGCCATTGAGCCCGGAAGGCGTCCAGTCGACCGAAGGACATCTCCGCAATCGAATCGACGGCCGCGTCCGCCTGCCGCAGCCGTGCCAGGATCGCGGCGTCCACCAGCCCACCCTGGCCCTCGATTGCCCGCCGGATGCCCTCCGCATAGAGGCTCTCCTGGGGATACAGCAACGACAACTGCATGCGGAGCAGTGCCTTGCGGGTGGTCATTTCCCGGGTCAGATCGAAACGTGAGCGCATACCCGGCAGCAGCCCCTCCTCCAGGGGGTCGATGAGACTGTGGTACACCGCCGCCTGTTCAGTGCGCTGTAGCGATTGCAGATGTTGAGTGACCTCCGGGCCGATGTCCCTGGGCAGCGGCAAGTCCAGGGCCTCGACACCAATCCCGGTAATGAACCAGTCGCGCCACTCGGCGCCACGGTCCCAGTGGGCCGCCAGCAGCCGGGAGGGAACCGCACGCCCGGCCGCCAGGTAGGTCAGTCGGTTGGGCACGATTCCGCCGCGGCTCTCGCGCATCGGCGTGACAATTCGCGAACCCACCCGCTCGGTGGGACAGCTGTCCTCGAGCACCTCTTCGTCGGCGCCGGCGAACAGGTAGTGGTGCTCCTCGGGGCTTGTGAAGCGGAACCCGAACACCGTGGTCACACCACCTCCATCCAGGTACGTGCCGAGCAGGTCGAACGAAAGGTGTCCGAAGTAATTGGCGACGTGTGGATCATCGGCGCGCACCGGCTCCGACCGTCTTTGCACCCACTCCATGTTGGTGTAGCAGATCGCGATAGTGCCGAGACGCGACTGATCCGCGAGCAGGTATTCGTCGGGAAACAGCCCCCACAGCGCGCGCGTGGAACTGAGCTTGCCGTTCATTTCGCAATATTGCGCCGGATCGCAAGGGCCGATCAGGAGATCGTCGGGACGATAGGCCGTGGACTGCGAGGCATCCCGCTCCAACCGAACATCCGCACCGGGCGCCAGCAGGTGCGCCCGGGCCTCGGCAATGGCCTCTACCAGCCCCGCGCCCATCTGCGTCAAGGCCAGCTGGTAATCCACCAGGCCACGGGAGATGGCATCGTTCACGCCCGCCCCCGCCCCGGCCAGGCAGTCCACCTGTTCCGCCAGGACCTGCACGAGCTGTGAGCCGATCTCCAGCATGTCCAGCAGCCGCTGTTCGTTCTCGGGGGTCTGGAAATAGACGGGCGATTGTTCCGCGAACCAGACCATCAGGTTGGCGAGCGCCGCCCACTCCAGCGGATTGGGCAGCGCCTCGGCGGGCGTCTCGCAGCCGGCGGCGTAGCGCTGGTGCAGATAACCCAGACCGTAATTGATGCGCTGTACCGGGATCAGGTCGAGCTCCCGGTCCAGTTCCACGGCTCCGAATGGGCCATCCGGATCGCCGGACAGGGCCGGGCCGCGAATTTCACCGTCAGCCAGGCCCAGCAGGCTCTGCTGGCAGTCGTCATAAACCTCCCGCGTCACCGCCGAGCTACCGTCGGGATTGCGCTGCGCGATGATGCCGAGACAGGCATCGACGCTGCCGGCGACGGTGTCCCGCACGGGTTGGTCGAAGTAGTAATCGGGGTCGGGGATCATGAGGCTCAGCTGGGCGGCCGCATCCGCCAGTTCCTCGCGCAGGGCGGCCGTGTTCAACGGTTGCGCACCTTCGCGGACCAGATGGGTCAGCACGTCGTAGGCGGCCGCCAGGGCGGAATTCAGGCGCGGATCGACGTCGGCGAAAGCGCGGGCATACGCGTTGGACAAGGCCGGCAGCTGTTCCGCCAGCGCCCGCGGCAATGGCTGCGCATTCTCGGGCGCTGCGATGGCGTGCTCGAGCATGTCGGCGACCAGGAACAGCAAGCCGGCGGAGAACGGCAGGTAGCGGCCATCCTGCAGGCCATCGATCAACGCCGCCAGTCGCAACAGCGTCGTCATGTCGAGGTGCTCGGACTCCGCCAGGTCCGGCGCGGCACTCAACAGGCCCACCCGCAGCCGCTCGAGGCGGAGGGCATCCGGCGGTCCGGCCATGACCGCGGCTCCGACGAGTGTCGCCAGCGATTCGATCCCGTTGCCGACCACCTTGGCCGCCGCCGTGGAATCTTCGGTCTTGGCGGGCGGGGACCAATCCGCGAACCACTCATCCCGAATGGACGCCAGCGCCGATGCCAGCGCGTCGTCACCCCCCAGCCGCTCCAGCATGCTTTGCCACAACACTGGGACACGCGGTTCCAGGTGCCACAGCAAATCCGGCAACACCGCCGCGGCCAGGCGCTCGTCGGTACGGTTGAATACTTGCGCCAGGATGGCTTTGCCGGCCGGGCGGGACAGCGTGAGCAAGGGACTGGTCGGGAGTTGGTGCTCGGACAGCTTCTGCCGCACGAACCAGGCTGCCGGATCGAGGGCCGGTGCATACGGTGCACGCAGGCCGTAGCGCGACACCAGCCGCTTCAACCAGGCGAGATCCTGCTCGAGGCCCCGAGCCGCCGCGACCGGATCGCCAGCTAAGACCTGCTGCTCGAAGTGTGCGACGGCGGCGATCTTCAGCAAAGCATCCCCGCGCGTTTCCGCCCTGGCCACGCTGGCCGTCGCCTGATGCACCGTGGGCCAGCCATCCGCGGCGCTACCGGGCGGCGAAGCGAGGGCCAAGCAGGCCAGTAGCACGAAGCCCGGCAAGCGGCCGCGAACCGCATTTCTCTTTGCCTCAGCCGTCATGCCTGATGTCCCGGGCGTCCCGCAGTCGAAAGGTGCAGGCTATACTAACCGACACCCGCGCTGGCACAAACCGGCCATGCCAACGGGGTGATACCGATCAGAACCTGGATGAAGCCTGCAGGGACCGTTCACCATGATCGAGAGACTGCTGATCATCGCCACCGGCGGCACCATCGACAAGATCTATTTCGACGACCAGAGCAGTTACCAGGTCGGCGAGCCGCAAATCTCCGAGACGCTGCGGCTGATGAACGTCGGGTTTGAATACGAGATCATCGCACTGATGCGCAAGGACAGCCTGGACCTGAATGACGAGGACCGCGAACGCATCCGCGCAACCGTTGCGGGCGCCGATACCGACCATGTCCTCATCACGCACGGAACCGACACCATGGACGCGACGGCCGCGGCGCTGGGGGGCATACCGGGCAAGACCATCGTGCTGACCGGGGCGCTGCACCCGGCGCGCTTCCACGACTCCGACGCCGTGTTCAACATCGGTTGCGCCATCGGCGCAGTGCAATGCCTGCCCGAAGGCGCCTGGATCGTCATGAATGGCCAGGTCTGGGAGCCCGGCAAGGTCCGCAAGAACCGGTCGATGAACCGCTTCGAGGCGATCCGCTGACCGTCGTACGGGGGGCTGAAGGGCCTCAGATCAGGTTGGTGGCGTGAATGGCCACCCCGACCAGCCCGCCTACCAGCGTGCCGTTGATGCGAATGAACTGCAGGTCGCGGCCGATCGCCAGTTCGACCCGCCGGCTGGTCGCGCGACCATCCCACGACCGCACCGTGTCACTGATCAGACTGGCGATCTGCTGGCGGTTGCGATCCACCACGATCACGATCGACCCCGTCAGCCACTCATTGACCCAGGCCTGCATGGCCGGGTCGGTCGCCAGTTCTGCGGCCAGGCTATCCAGCCAGCCGCTGATTTCGGCCCGCAGCCGGGAATCCGGCCGCTCGAGGTCCCGCTGCAGGCGGTTTGAGAGCTCGAGCCACAGGCTGTAGAGGTAATCCTGCAGGGCGTGGCTCTCGAGCAACTGGTGCTTTAGTTCGCGGCCCAGGCGACGATGCTCGGGAGAGGTTTTGAGTTCCCAGGCCAGATGGCGCACCCAGTCGCTGAATTGGCCGCGCATCGGGTGTTCAGGGTCCAGGCTGACTTCGAACAACTGCGCCTCGATGCGCTCCAGCATTTTCTTCAATATGCGGTCGTCGACGAAGCCCGGAATCCACCAGGGGCTTTCCTGCTGCACCCGCTCGCGGATGAGCTCACGGTTCTCAGTCAGAACCACGATGGCATAGCGCAGCAGCTGGGTCAGTAAATGCTGGTGGCGGTCGCCGTGCACCAGCCATTCCACCGTATGACCCGCCAGCGGTGCGAGGCTGACGTCCGCCAGTTGCCGCCGGCTCAGGCGCGANNCGCCCTCGCTCGGACTGCATCCAGCGCACGGTGAACCCGGCCAGGTTGACGGTTTCGAGCTTGGAACGCACCACGGCCGGCGACAGGAAGTGTTCGGCCACGAAGCGCGCCATGGCGTCGCCGAGTTCGTTCTTGCGCGCGGGAATGATGGCCGTGTGTGGAATGGGTATGCCCAGCGGATGGCGGAACAGCGCCACCACGGCAAACCAGTCGGCCAGCGCGCCCACCATCCCGGCCTCGGCAAAGGCATGCAGCCAGGCGGCCCATTCCTCGGGATGGTGCTGGGTGAGGACGAACAGCACCGCCATCAGGAGCAGGAGCAACAATGGAATCCGCTTCATGCGGCGCAGGCGTTGCTCGCGTTCCGCCTCGCTCAGGCCTGCCGCCGATGTCATCGCCTGCTTCAGAACCGGATTTTGCCGGTCAGGATGTCTTTCCACATCACGAAATCGCCCGCCAGGCTGTAGAAAGGATGCTTGAAGGTCGCCGGTCGGTTGCGCTCGAAGAAGAAGTGGCCGACCCACGCGAAGCCGTATCCTACCAGCGGCATGAGCAGCAACCACCAGCCATTGGCGGTCAGCAGCGCGGCCAGCGCGACAAGCAGAACCAGCCAGGTGCCGATGAAATGCAGCCGCCTCGAAACACGGTTCGAGTGCTCTTCGAGATAGAAGGGGTAGAACTCCTTGAAGTTGGCAAAACTCCGGCTCATGCTTCCGCTCCCCGCACCCTGCGAGCACCCACGGGCATCGTGCCAGATGCGGCGGCCACCGGCAATTGACCGGGCCCGGCAATCGACTGCCGGGCGAGTTGACCTCGTGCCGGCAAATCGGTACCTTAGCCTCCCCACGGCGGGCGATTAGCTCAGTTGGGAGAGCGCTGCAGTCACATTGCAGAGGTCACTGGTTCGAGCCCAGTATCGCCCACCATCATCTCCAAGTGATGGCTTGTTGTCGCTTGCCCTCTACGCTTTTTGGGACACCTGGGCGTTCGGCAGCACCCTGCTGACGGCCTATGGTTCGCCTCATACAATGCCCTGATTTGAAGCATCTGAGCGGCTCTTCGATGCCAGCTGAAGCCCGGGCAGCCCCATCCCAAGGAAAGTAGACGAGGACGAGCTGCGCCATTCCCCCCGGACATGCTTGGACCGCGCAGACAGCAATGATCGCAAGGGTTTTCGATACACGTGGGTTCCGAAAAAGAGATACCAAGCCCGGGTTGAGATTAAGGTGCCTGAGCAAACTGCTCTGGCACCTTACTCCCAACCTTTCGCCAGGAACCGTTCCTGCACGGGTTCAGCCCCAGCCGATTTCGTCCAGGTGGTCGTCGTCGATGCCGAAGTAGTGCGCGATCTCGTGAATGAGCGTGGTGGCGATTTCCTCGCGCAGCTCATCCAGCGACAGGTTCATCTCCAGGTGCGGGCGGCGGTAGAGGTAGATGATGTCAGGCATTTCCAGGACATCGTCCACGCTGCGCTCGGTCAGCGGGGTACCGACGTAGAGGCCGAGCAGGTCCTCCTCGCCCGGCTCTGCCTCGTCGCCGGGTTCGTCCGTGACGCGGATCTCGATGTGCTCCAGGGCCTTGTGCACCCAGTCCGGCAGGCGATCCATGGCTTGCTGCGCGACGGCTTCGAATTCGTCGGGGTTCATGTTCGCTAACGCAGTGCCTGCCCGGAGTCGCTTATACCCGGCGCTTATCCGGCTGGGCACCCTGGCGCGCACATGCATGCGGCTCCGGCTTCACGGTGAGGCATCAGGCGTGTGCGACGTTGTCATCGTTGGGGGAGTGAAAATACTCGCTGGTTTCTGCCATCTCCGTGACGAGCTGATGAAGCGTCCGCATGCGCTGCTCAGCCGTGCGGATGTTGGCGCAATCCTCGCAATCCGGGTCCTCGCAGGGCGCATTGGCATACAGCCACCAATGCACGGCACCGGACAGCATGCCGTCGGCGATGTCCCAAAGATCCGCATCCGGATTCGCCTCGGCCAAGCGGTTGGCCAGGGCGACGAGTTCGTCGGCCACGGCCGACTGCATTTCAAGCGTATTCACGGGGTTGTTCTCCGTCATCGACCGCCCCAGGCACCCGCCACGCGCGGGCCCGTCTGGGGCGGGATTCTAGCAGGGGCTAAGTTGTTCCGCTCGTTTCGAGCACCAGTTAGTTCAAGCAGCTTAGATTAGGATCTTATTGCTTTCCCGAACCGAAGCATTACTGCGAGATAGGAAGTAACATGTGAGCGATGCCTCGCTACCTAGTGTCAGGTCACTTTCGTTCAGTTTCAAAATAGAAAATTCCAATGCCCCCAGTGAAGTGACCGTCGTCAATATTCGGCTCGGCTAAGGAAGTCATCAAATCTCTGCCACGTTTATCTATAGCCACTAGAAATTTGTGAACGTCTGCTCTAATTTCGCGCTTCTTATAAAGTGGTAATTCGTAGTTCCAAAGCCCTCTTTGGAAGAACCTGTTACCTGAGTCCTGTCTATTCGCAATATTGTGCTCAATGGTAGCCAACAAGTTTCCAGCGGCCTCAAGGCCCATATCTAGCATATCCATTACGTCGCTAGCGACGAATATATTGTCCTTATTTTGCAGCTTGACTGTTCCGTTCTCGGCGTTCACCGTAACGAGTCCGCTTTTTCTCAACCTCTGCAGAACCTGATTGGTTGTAATTCCCCTTGAAACAAGCGCCTTTCTAACGAGTTGGTCAAAACTTGGCTCGTTCCCCGACAAATATAAGACCAACGGCTCCCTGGTATGTTTTTCAGTAAAAGCGCTATCGTTGAGCCATGAATCAAGGACCTTGAAAAGTGGGGATAACTCGCCGAGGTACCCCGCGCCTGCTATCTCTTCATTACGCGCTTGGATTCCAGTTTGCATTTTCTTCAAGGTTCTGATGTCAAGTCCGGTGAGAACACTAAGCTCTGCCAGAGCTCCGGTCCGGGATAATTCTGAGTCCCCCAACTTCTCAATCGCCTCCTCGACGAAGACCCTGCGAAGCATCTCCTGGAGTTTGACCAATGAAATCCGCCCGATGAGCAATCGAGACAACCTGCGCAAGACTGTTTCAATCGCGCGCGTGAGAATTCTTGCGTCCCGATGGGGGCCCTCATCCTTGACCTGAGACATCGCTGATCCCTTGTTTTGCTGGTCGGAGCTGACCGCCCGAATGACTTACTCCGGTCAGTGCAGCCTGGTTTGGCGCGAACAAGGCAAAGCCCAGTCTGACTGGCAGACCGGACTTTGCTCGTTGTTCACCGGCAATTCCCCCCTTGATGGCCGTGTTGCGGTTCCCCCCCTTCGTTCCGCACCAACCACTGGAATTTCCGATGAATACAACGCGAAACCCATTGAGTGACATTTATGTCATATTTTGACATTGATGTCAAATTTTTTGATGTAAGAATTCGCCGTGAAGTTTATTTCCGTTTTAATCAACTGTTTTTATTTGGTTTTTTATGTAACCTGGATGAATCATGCGTTTCACCACCTGGAGGAAAAGCCACAGAAAAGCAATCGGCAGCACCCCCGTTTGCAGGATGAACACGACACTCAATTGGATCAGATGCTCGATGAGTGCCGCCGCCCTGTCCCGCATGCGCTCCACCGTGCGCTCCAGGTCCAGCGCCTCCCGCGTCCGCTCTAGGGTGCGACCGATCGAACCCCACAGCCCCTCCGCTGAAGGCGCGCTTCCCGCGTTCCCGCCGGCTTCGCGATCCTCGCCCGCGGTTGCATCGGTGATTGCCTGCAGTTCCTCGCCCGCGGCCGTGATCACGGAGGCACTCTCCGTATAGCGCGACTCCAGAAACCACTGGTAAAGGGCCTCGTTGGCGAGCAGGGTCAGGGGTACGGCGAAACGCACAAACAACACCAGCAGGAAGGCGCGTGAGACGATCTGTACCTGCCGCCCGCGGGTCGATCGCGTTTGAAGTAGCACCAGGCTGAGCCATGCCGCGAGGATCACGACCAGGGCTTTCATCACCCACCAGCCACCGACTTCCAGCAGCACATTCTGGATACCCAGGGAAACCGTCGCACCAAGCATGATCCAGGAGAACCGTTCGACGAGGTCGTTCACCGGGTCCAGAATTTCCCCGGGGGTCAGGGTCAGGCCCACCCCGGCGGGCTGCAAGGCCAACTCGGTGCCCTGCACGACTGAAATCAGACCGTTGAGGGTGCGGGCCATGGCGAAGGTCACCAGCGCCCGCTGGAAGAGTGCCTGGTAGCGGTCCTCGGCCTCACGGTCCACCGTGGGCAGGAGCGACAGGGCGGCCGCCAGGAAGATCGTGATGACGATCGTCCACAAGGTTTTCGTATCGATGGTTTTCATGCGGAATGTTCCGCCAACTCGGTTGCCCCCAGGTGGCAAATGCCAATGCGCCCGGGTGACGGCAGCAAGCTATTCGACCCTCACGCGCTTCACCACGACCGCCTCCACGGGCACGTCGGCCGCGGCCAGAGCCTCGCTGAAGCCGGTTTCGACCGTGGCAATGGCATCGAGCACCTCCCTGCCCTCCACGACATCACCAAACACGGTGTAGCCCCAATTCCGTGGATTGGGGTTCAGTTGGTCGTTCGCAGCCATATTGAAATAAAACTGGCTGGTCGCCGAATGGGGGTCGGAGAACCTCGCCATCGCTATGGTGTAGGCGTTGTTTGCCAATCCGTTACCGGATTCGTTGATCACCGGCGCGCGAACCGGGCGCTCGGAGAAATCAGGGCCGTAGCCACCCCCCTGTACGACGAAACCCGGAATCACACGATGCATGACGGTGCCGTCATAGTGCCCGTCCAGCACGTACTTCAGGAAATTGTTGCAGGTCGCCGGCGCCCGCATGCGATTCAATTCGACCACCACGTCTCCCATGCTCGTCTCCAGACGAACCCGGGGGAACAAGTTGTCCGGCAGAACCTCGTCCGGGGCGCACTCGCAATCCGCCACCGCCATGGTGGGCAGCAGGAACAGCATGATCAGGATCAATCGTGGCAGCATGTCGGGCCCTCCGCGAGGTATAAAACACTATCATAGTGTTGCATGGACGGTTCCTTCTTTACCTATCTTCTGGCTGGCCTTGCGGTACTGGCCATCACCTGGTTTGCGCTGCCGGCACCCTGGGCCCGGTTGCTGCTTGGGGCGGCCAGGAAACTCGGCGGCCTGCGCGCGCGGCGCATCAGCGTCGACGGTGTCGACTGGCACTACCTCGAGGGCGGCGATGGCCCGGTGCTGGTGTTGGTCCACGGGTTTGGCGGCGATGCCGACAACTGGCTGCGCATCGCTCCGATGCTCACGCGTTCCTTCCGCGTCATAGCTCCCGACCTGATCGGATTCGGCGAAAGCGCCGGGGGCCCCGGTTTCGATTACGCGATCGAAGCCCAGTCCGGGCGCCTCGATGACTTGCTGAACGCCGTGGGGGTGGAGGAATGCATCCTGGTGGGCAGCTCGATGGGTGGCTGGATTGCCACCCAGCTCGCTATCAACAGGCCCGGCAGAACCAGGGCCTTGTGGCTGATCGCCCCACTCGGCGTGCGCACGTGCCGGCAGAGTGAATTGCTGGCTGCCATCGCATCGCGCCATGCAAGCCCGCTCAGAATTTCCAACCGCGACGAGTTCGATCGCCTCGTCACCCGCCGGATGTTCGCGAAGCGGCCCTGGATACCGTATCCCTTGCGGCATTTCTACAGCCAACGCGCCATCCGTTTGAGCGGCAGCGCGGAGACGATGTTCGAGCAGGTACTGGCATCCTCGCCACCACTCGAAGAACTGGTCGGGCACATCCGCATACCCGTCCTGCTGCAGTGGGGGACGCTGGACCGCGCGGTGGATGTGTCGGGCGCGCAGACCCTGGCCGCCGCCTGCCCGGGCATCTCGGTACGCGTCCAGGAACGGGTGGGACATCTGCCCATGGTAGAACGTCCACTGGCCACCCTGCGCCTGTTTCGGGACTTCATGCGGGAAATTGAGGCGGGCCAGACTCATGTCAGCACGCCGCACTAGGGCCGGAACTATAATCGTGCGTGTCGGCCGCGCAAACCGGCACGCCCGCTGTATGCATGGGCCGCACACGATGAGCGGCAGGTTCGGAATACGGAGGAGCTCGTGAGTCACACATCGGCACTCGCACCCGAAGCGCTCAGGTGGCGCGTCGAGGAATCCCGCTTGCCCTTCTCCTCGACCGCCGAGGTCGACCCGGCCGACCGCGTGGTCGGTCAACCGATCGCGCTCGAGGCCCTGCGCTTCGGTGTGGAGTGCGACGCGCCCGGCCAAAACGTCTACATCCGGGGCGTCACCGGCACGGGCAGGATGACCCTCGTGCACTCCCTCCTGAAGGAACTGAACCCGAAGGCCCGTCGCAGGCTGGATCGCTGCTACGTGCATAATTTTGCCCAACCGGACCGTCCCCGCCTGGTCACCCTGCCCGCCGGCGACGGCCCAAAGCTGCGGCGAATGATGAAAGAAGCGGCCGAGTTCATTCAAAATCGATTGGGGGAAGCGCTCGACAGCGCCCATTTGAAAGCCCGCCGCGAGGCGCTGCATGAGCAGACCCAGTCCGAGCTGACCCGGATCACCGACCCTCTCGAGAAGGAATTGCATGACAACGGCCTGGCGCTGGTTCAGATCCAGACCGGCCCGGTGACGCAGGCAGCGATTTTTCCATTGCAGGAGGGCAAGCCCGTTCCTCCGGAGCGTCTCAAGCAGCTCGTCGCAACCGGCAAACTCGACGCGCCGGCTTTTGCCGCCATCGAGGCGAAAATCAAGCAGTTCAGCAAGCGGCTGGGGGAGGTCTCGAAGGAAGCCAGCCAGGTCTACCAGAAGGGCATCCAGGCTCTGCGTGAGTTGGTGGAAAACGAAGCCCGCATGATCCTCACCAATCTCATCGCCGATATTCTGGAGCAGATGGCCCAGGAACCGGTGCGCACGTTCCTCGGGGAGGTGGTCGAGGACGTCATCGAGAATCGCCTGCATGTGGCGCCGGGTGCGGCGTTGCCGGATGCCCAGACGTTGTATGGGGTGAATGTGGTTTGCACCCACGAGAACATGGAGCAAGGCCCGATCATCACCGAGAATTCACCTACCGTCGCCAACCTGCTCGGCACCGTAGAAGGGGAACTGATCGGTGAGGGCCGGTCGGTCACCAGCTATCGTGGTATCCGTGCGGGATCGCTGGTGCACGCGGACGGCGGCTTCCTGATCCTCGATGCCCGCGACGTGTTGGGCGAACCCGGCGCCTGGCGCATTTTGATGCGGGCACTTCGCACCGGTTGCGTCGAAATCGTGCCCGCCGAATTCGTCTGGCCGTTGACCAGCCAGTCCCTGAAACCGGAACCGATCGATATCTCGGTCCGGGTAATCCTCATCGGCAGCAGTGGACTGTATTACCAACTGGACCTGTTTGATCAGGATTTCTCGGACCTGTTCAAGGTTCTGGCGGATTTCGACACGGAAATCGAGCGCTCGGAGCACGGCGTTTTCCAGTACGCGTCGGTGGTCGCTCGCCTGTGCGAGGCTGAGGATTTGCTGCATTTTTCCGCGGGCGGGATCGCGGCACTGGCCGAACACGGCGCCCGGATCGCAGCCCGCAAGGGCAAGATCACCGCGCGCTTTGGCCGACTCGCCGACATCGCGCGGGAGGCATCCTTTATCGCGCGCAGCGAGGGCGTCGAACTGGTGGAACGCAGCCACGTGGAGCAGACCGTAGCGCGCACCAAGTACCGCGCCAGCCTGCCCACCAAGCGGTTCCAGGAAATGATCGCCGACGGCAAGATCCTGGTGGCGGTGGACGGCGAGGTGATCGGCCAGATCAACGGCCTGGCCGTCATCCATGCGGGCAACCTGAGCTATGGCATCCCGGCCCGCCTGACCGCCACGATCGGCGCGGGCCGCGCGGGCATCATCGACATCGAGGGCGCCGCCGCGCTGTCCGGCTCCATTCATACCAAGGGCTTTCACATCCTGGGCGGACTGCTGCGCAACCTGCTGCGCATGGACCACCCACTGGCGTTCAGCGCCTCCATCACCTTCGAGCAAAGCTACGGCGTGATCGATGGCGATTCCGCCTCCGGCGCTGAAATCTGTTGCCTGCTCAGCGCCCTGACCGGCGTGCCGATTGCACAGGGCATCGCGATGACGGGCGCCATCGACCAGCATGGCCACCTGCAGGCCATCGGGGGCGTCAACGAGAAGATCGAGGGCTTCTTCGACACCTGCGCCGCGGTCGGCCTGACCGGCCGGCAGGGGGTGCTGATTCCGGCGGCCAACGCTGGCGACCTGATGTTGCGAGCGGATGTCGTCAAGGCGTGCGGCGATGGAGACTTCAGTATCTATTCGGTGGCCACGGTCAGCGAGGCGCTCGAAGTGCTCACCGGGATGCCGGCAGGCGCCGCAGACACGCACGGCGTGTACCCCCCCGGTTCCCTGCTGCGGCTGGCGCAGGAGCGGGCCACGGAGTTCTGGCGGAAGACCTGGAGCCAACCGGAGAGCCCCGTGGCCGAACAGGAACCCGGCGCCGCCTAGAGCCCCCATGAACCTGCTGCGCTCGGTTTTCATCACCCTGTTCGTGGCTTATGTCACCGTCCTTTCGATACTTGGCCTGGTGCAGCTGCTGCGCGGCGCAGAGCCCGTGCTGAGCTGGCTGGGCCTGGCACTGGCCGCGCTCGGCCCGTTAGCCTTTTTTGCGTGGATTTACCTGGCCGGTCCGGCCCGGACCGAACGCCACCCCGTGGAGTTCAGTGTCGTGAGCGGCCTCGGCCTCGCGATTTGCCTGGCGTCGGCATGGCGTCACGGGCCGGCTGCGGGCGTGGCGCATGCGTGGGCTGGGCTGGCGCTGGTCGGCTGGCTGGTCTATCTGCGCTGGTACTCTGGCTTTTCAGGCCGTCCGTCCCCGATGCTCGCCCCGGGATCACTGTTGCCCGCCTTCCGATTGCAAAAGATCGATGGCGAGTACGTCGATTCGAGCCTGTTTCGCGGCAGACCCCACGTGTTGCTCTTCTATCGCGGCAACTGGTGTCCATTCTGCACGGCGCAGATTCGGGAACTGGCCGCGGCATACGGTCAGCTCGAGGCACGGGGTGCCCGCATCATCCTGATCAGCCCGCAACCCCGGCCCGAGCACCGTCGCCTGGCCAGTCGCTTCGACCTGCCGCTATGGTTCATGCGTGATCCGGCCAACGAGGCCGCTCGAAGGCTCGGCATCGTCTCACGATGGGGGCTGCCCATGGGGCTGCAGGCACTGGGCTATGAATCCGACTCGGTAATGCCCACCGTGGTCATCACCGATCCCGAGGGCGTCATCATCTTCGCCCATGAGACGGACCATTACCGCCGGCGTCCCGAGCCACAAGCATTCCTCGATGCCCTGGATGCCATCGGCTGAGATCTCAGGACCGCGGCCCGCGCTTCTCGCCGTGGGTGGCGCCGTCTGAGGGCCATCGCCCTGCCCGGCGCAGAGCGTCGCGCAACGCGTATTCAATCTGCGCGTTGACGCTGCGCAGCTCATCGTCGGCCCAACGACGCAGGGCCAGCCAGGTATCCTCACTGATGCGCAGGGGAAAGGCTTTCTTTGCCGCCATCAGAGCTCCGGCTCAGCCGTAGATCGATCCCGTGTTCAGCACCGGTTGGGCATTTTCTTCCCCACACAGCACCACCAGCAGATTACTGACCATGGCCGCCTTGCGTTCCTCGTCCAGGTCCACGACGCTCTGCTGTTCCAGCTCCTCCAGGGCCATCTTGACCATCCCGACCGCGCCATCGACGATCTGGCGGCGTGCCGCCACGATGGCCTGCGCCTGCTGGCGTTTCAGCATGGCGCTGGCGATCTCCTCCGCATACGCGAGGTGGCTGATGCGCGCCTCGATCACCTCCACGCCCGCCTTGTCGAGTCGGTCCTGTACTTCCGCCTGCAATTTGCCCGCGATCTCATGTGGATCGCTGCGCAGGGCGATGACCTCGCCGTCATGCGACTCGTAGGGGTAGCTGGTCGCCAAATTACGTAACGCGGCTTCCGACTGGATGTGTACGAAGCTCTCGTAGTCATCGACCTCGAATATGGCCTCAGCCGAGTCCACCACTTTCCACACCACCACCGCCGCGATCTTGATCGGGTTCCCGGAACTGTCGTTGACTTTCAGCACTTCGCTTTCGAAGTTCCGCACCCGCAGCGACACCGCCTCCTTCGAATAGAACGGGTTGGCCCAGCGCAGACCCGTCTCCCGGACGCTGCCCACATAGGCTCCGAACAATTGCAGCACTTTGGCCTGGTTGGGGTGCACCATGAAGAAGCCGTTGTAGCAGATCACGAGGGCGATGAACGCGAGGACCGTCAGCACGATACCGGTGACGGACCCGGCCTGAACGGACCGGTAGAACAGCCAGCCGTCGAGGATATTGAATCCTGGCAACAGGACCAACGCCACATAACCGGATGCGCATTTGCGCGAAATTTCCTTGATCATGGTCTTCCTCTAATAATATCAATTATATATTATTTTGATCTTTAATGAAGGCCATGTAAATAGGCCGGAAGTCAGAGTCGCGGCTCGAACCGGATCCGCAAGATTCAAAAAAGACGCATTACTATGGCTATAATTCGGCATCGGCTGACCAACAAGGAGAACGCCATGCGCAGCCTGTTAATCGTAATCGCACTGTTGTCTCCCCTTGGTGCCGCGGCCGAGTCCCGACTGCCGTTCCTCAAGGACATGGTCGGCGACGTGCAACTGCCGCGGCCGTGGGGCATTGGCATCGACTTCTACACCATGGACCAGGAGTACGACATCGACTTCCTCGAGTTCAATCTGCCCGGGATCGGGCTCGAGGACCCCTCGCTGCTGGCGGTGACCAACGAGGTGCAACATTTCGACCTCAAGCTCGATGCCTGGATCTTCCCCTTTCTGAATGTGTTCGGCATCGTCGGGCACCTGGAGTCGGATACCGTGATCGACCTGAGCAACGCACCGGTCCAGGGCCTGCCGTTCCCGCTCGGAAAACTGCCCGTTTCCACCGACGGCACCGTGGTGGGTGTCGGGTTCACGCTCGCGTACGGGAATGAGAACTGGTTCACTTCCGTAACCACGACCCTGACCGACACGGACCTGGGTGGCGATTTCAAGTCGTCGGTCGAATCCGTGACCGTGCAACCACGCATCGGGCTGGTCCGGAATCAGTGGCAATTCTGGGTTGGCGGCCTGTACCTGGACACTGAGGAGAAACATGCTGGCACGGTGGAGCTGCCAGTCCTCGGCGACGTGCCTTTCGAGGTGGTGCTGGGTGGCGCGGACGAGTGGAATACCACGCTGGGTATGCGTCATGTGTTCTCCGAGAAAGCCTCGTTGAGTTTCGAGGTGGGTTTCGGCGACCGGGAGCACACCCTGTTCAATTTCACCTACCGACCCTGAACAGGTCGCCAAACTGATCAACATCCGTCCCACGGCCCTGGCTCTGTTCGCAGCCCCGCTGCTGTGCGTGGCTTATGAGACGGACCAGTTCAACAACCGCGCGCAGCCCATCGCCGATGCGACCGAGGCCTTTAACCAGCGCGTGAATGACACCATTGATGCAGCCATTGCGGACTGGCGAGGCCCGCGCAATGACATGAAGGTGGTCAATCGGATCTACCACAGCATCGGCGGCCACCACTGGGTGGACAAACTGGAGCGCTGGGCCATGAATTCGCCCGAGATCGAGCGGCTGGACACAGCGCGGCGTGAATCCATCTATGCCGGCCACCCCATCTGGGCCACGCGCGTGGCCGCCGTCTTCGGGGTGGGCCCCACGGTCAAGATCAACGGCGTCCTGGTGGGGTCCGACAAGCTGGGCCATTTCCTGTCCCAGGGGCGTAAATTCTATCGGCGCTACCTTCGCTACGAAGATGAGGCCCGGGCGGCCGAGCGATCTGCCTACACGGAGCGAGCCCTGTTCGGACAGATGGCGACCGGCTCCTATTCCAATGCCGACCTGGTCGCCAACTACGAGGGTTATCGCTTCTATCGGAGCCTGTTCGAAGGCGGGGTCGTGAATCAGAAACCGGCGATTCTGCAGTGGACCGGGGACGGGTGGGTCAGGCAACGGGACTTCGACTGGGCGGATCATGTCAACGCCTACTGGGACGAGGCACTGAACGTCAATCATTATGACGACCTGTTATATCCGCACATGAAAACCCGGCTGGAAAGTTTCTGCCCCCAATACCTGGACGATCCGACGGCCTGGGAAATCACCGGCGAGCAGGAACTGATCGACCGCTACCACCATCTGCAACTGCGGGAGACCTCGGAGCTGAGGCTGCCGCGATTGTGCGAGGATGCCCGGGGCGGCGGCCTCGTGACAGCGGCCAGTGCGCAGCCCTGAGCAGGTCGCTGGCCGGCGCGCTCAGTTCATCGCCACGCGATCTCTCGCATACCGAACGACACCGTGCTCCGCGCCCGGCCCGGTGAGGTGGAAGCCGTTTTTCTTCAGCACCCTGATCGATGCGACGAGGTGCGGAAAGGTCTCCGCGCAAACCTGCTGAACCGCCGGGTGCCCGAATGCCCACTCGACCAGCCGCGCAACGGCCTCGGTCGCGAATCCCCGGCCGCGAAATTGCTGCAGGATGGAATAGCCGATTTCGACGGAGCCGGCCCGGTCGGGGCGCCCCTTGAAGCCACAGATTCCGACCAGGACCTCCTCCGCCCTGAAGACCAGGTACCAGAAGGACCACCCCTGCTGGGACCCGTCCCGCAACTGCCGTGCTGTGAATTCCATGGCCGTGCGGTCGTAAAGCTCGGGCGGCCAGTTGTCGGGCACCCGCGTGCCCAGGGCCGCGGCCAGGGCGCGCCGCCCCCCCAGGTCTTCCGCGACCAGCGGGGCGGTGGCTGCGATCAGCCGCAGGCGTCCGGACTCGAGGTACCGGAGGGCGGGCGCGGCGGTCCGCTCAGGCATGGCTGGCCTCCAGCAGGGTGAGCCAACTGGGCTCCAGCAGGCGAATACGGTCCGCCGGCCACAGCTTCACCAGGGAGCGGCGCAGCCGCGCCAGGCCGGCGCGCGCGTTGCGTGGCTGGCCCGGCCGGTACACCCCGCGGTCGAAATCCACCAGGAACACCTTGCCGGTGGCAGTCTGCACCAGAATGTTACGCGCGTTGAGGTCCGCGTGGCCGACGCCCGCCCGATGGAACCGGGCAAGGCAGCGACCGGTGGCGGCCCAGACCGGATCTTCCGCGGCCACGCGGCCGAGCAGGTCGGCCAATGGGACCACGCCGAGTATCGCATGGGTCAGCAGCGCCCCCCGGTAAAAGAGCCCCGTGCGGCTGCACAGACCCGCCACTGGCGCCGGTACCGGCAGCCCGTGCGCGTGCAGACGTCGCAGCAGATCAAACTCGAGCATCGGCCGTGCGCGGCGCACACCGGTGAAGAGGTATCGGTCCCGCGTCAGGCGGGCGGGCCAGCCCCCGCGCTGATAACGCCGCAAGACGGCGGAGCCGAACGGGGCATCCACGAACAGCGCGCTGCCGCGACCCGGCGCCGCACCGGTCAGGCGCTGCGCACGCCGCCACCAGTCCGGCTCGAAGAGCTCCGGGCCGGGGTCCTGCACACACTCTGCATCATATACAATGGCGTGAGAATCTCTGATGTCGAGGACGGGATTCATGAGTGGCTTACCGCGGGCTATTGTGCGATCAGCCCTGGTTGGCGTCAATGAGCCCGCGACCACCCCAGGTTTCCCGCCCAATCATGTTGCCGCCCGATAAACCACCTGCCTCCATCTGCATTCTCCGCCTCTCCGCGTTGGGTGACGTGACGCATGTCGTACCCGTGGTGCGCGCCATTCGCAACCACTGGCCGGACACCGCCATCACCTGGATCATCGGCAAACACGAGCACGGCCTGGTGGCCGGCATGGACGAACTGGAATTCCTGCCGTTCGACAAGCGGGCTGGCTGGGCCGAGGTTCGGCGACTGCGGGCGCAACTGCGGCACCGCGAGTTCGACGTGCTGCTACACATGCAGGTGGCGCTACGGGCCAATCTTCTGAGCCTGCTGGTCAAGGCGCCCATCCGGCTGGGCTGGGACAAGCCGCGTTCCCAGGACCGCCACACCTGGTTCATCAATCATTCCATCCGCAGCGTGCCCCACCAGCACCAGGTGGAAGGCTTTCTCGAGTTCGCCCGGGCGCTCGGCGTCCCGGTGTCGCACCCGGTGTGGCAGCTCCCGGTGCGCGAGGATGACCGCGCCTGGGCAACCCGGGTGGTCGCGGGGGATCGGCCGGTCTTGATGATCTGTCCCTGCTCCAGCCAGCTGGTGCGCAACTGGCGCACGCGGCGCTATGCGGAAGTCGCCGATCACGCCGTTAGCGAGCTGGGCATGCGCGTGGTGCTCTGCGGCGGCCCAAGCCGGCTGGAGGCCCAGACCGGCAGCGATATCGAGGCCGCGATGAAGCACCCGTGCAGCAACCTCATCGGCAAGGACACCCTGGGCCGCTTCATGGCGCTACTGGAACGGGCCACCGTCCTGATCTCCCCCGATTCCGGGCCGGCGCACATCGCCTCTGCCCTCGGCACACCGGTCATTGGCCTCTATGCCGCCACCTGGTCGCGGCGCACCGGGCCGTACAACAGCCTGGACTGGTGCATCGACAAATTCCCGGAGGCCACCCGCCGGTACCGTGACAAGGCCCCGAACGAACTGCGCTGGGGGACCCATTTGCATGCCGCCGACGTGATGGACCTGATCACCGTGGACGAGGTGATCGATCGGCTCTCGAGCTTCATGACGACCCTGAGCTCATCCTCGCGACCCGGCATGCCGGGAGTGGAGTCCCAGCGCACTCAGTAGTCCTGGTAGGACTTCTCCTCCCTGAGCTCGGAGCCCAGATGCGCGTTCAGTTCGCGCTTGAGGGCGGCCCGACGGTCATTGCTGCGATAAACGCTGCGCGCCAGCTCTACGAATTCATCGTCGAACTGGCGCTGTGCCTCCTTGGCCCGGATGGCATCCTCGATTTCCCACAACCTCTCGTTGATCGCCTTCAAGTCCGCGCGCAGTCGACGGGTGCGCTCGTCCGATGCCGCGACTTCCTCCCAGACCTGCTCCAGCACGCGCAATTCGTGACGGACATTGGCGCGCTGGGCCGGGTCGGCCATGCGCTCCGACTTGATCTCGAGAATGGTGATCTTGTCCAGCAGCTCGGCCGGCGACACAGGCGCGAGGATGGCGCGGGAACGTCGGGCCGTCACTTGCGTCAGCCTTCCCGGGGCTTCGGGTCAACCATGGGCCCTGCCCCACAACCACACCGCGCAGGCCAGCAGGTAGACGGTGATCCAGAGTTCCCCGTTGCGCAACAGGGCCTGCCGGGCGCTCCACTGCGCGCCGGCCAGGTCACGCCAGGGAAACCGACGCGGAAGGATGGCGTTGCTGCCCTCGCTCCAGGCTCGCCAGTGTTCTCCGAATTTGCGCTCGAGCTTGAAGTCCTCGTAGGCGATCGCGGCCGGGTACCAGATCAGGAAGAAGAGCACGATGCCGGCAACGAGCCACGCGTTGGCACTGGCCAGGGCGAATCCGCCCAGGATGAGCACGTTACCCAGGTAGAGCGGATGGCGTACCAGCGCGTAGGCGCCGGTCGTCGCGAGCTCGCGATTCTTGAAGATGGTGCCCGCGGCATAGACGCGGAACAACTGACCCGCGCTGGCGGTAACGAAACCGACGATCACGCGCTCGTGGCCGGGTTGAACCAGCAAGGCGCAGAACAGGACCAGCAGCAAGCCCAGGGTCTGGCGGTAGATTTCCCGGTACCGAACGCTGTCCAGCCAGCCCAACAGCCCGGCCCGGGGGTCCATGTATTTGGAGCGGTCCTTCACCATGGATGCCGATCTCCCGCGCGAGCCCCGGATTGTTACGGATCAAGCCGCGCGGACTGATACCGTCACTCGGCCTCGTTGACGGCCTTCATGGACAAGCGAATACGGCCCTGCTTGTCGACTTCGAGCACCTTCACCTTGACCATCTCGCCCTCTTTCACGACGTCGCTCACGTTTTCGACCCGCTCATCGGACAGCTGGGAGATGTGCACGAGGCCGTCCCGGCCCGGCGTGAGGGACACGAAAGCGCCGAAATTCATGATCTTGATGACCTTGCCCTCGAAGATCTGTCCCGGCTCGATGTCGGCGGTGATCTGCTCGATCCGTCGCCGCGCCTCCTCGCCCGCCTCCTTGTTCACCGAACCGATGGTGACGATGCCGTCGTCGGCGATATCGATGGTGGCACCGGTTTCCTCGGTGATCGCCCGGATGGTAACGCCGCCCTTGCCGATGACGTCGCGAATCTTGTCCGGGTGAATCTTGATGGTGATGAGGCGCGGCGCGAACTCTGACATCTCTGCGCGCGGCTCAGAGATGACCTTGGCCATCTCGCCCAGGATGTACTGGCGGCCATCGCGGGCCTGGTCGAGCGCAATCTGCATGATTTCCTCGTTGATGCCCTCGATCTTGATATCCATCTGCAGGGCCGTGATGCCGTCCTGCGTCCCGGCGACCTTGAAATCCATGTCACCAAGGTGGTCTTCGTCACCAAGAATGTCGGTCAGCACCGCAAAGCGCTCGCCTTCCTTGATGAGGCCCATGGCAATGCCGGCCACCGGCTGCTTTACCGGCACCCCGGCATCCATCAGGGACAACGACGTCCCGCACACGCTGGCCATGGAACTGGAACCGTTGGACTCGGTGATCTCGGACACCACACGCACGATGTATGGGAACTCCTCCAGGCCCGGCAGCACCGCTGCAATTCCGCGCCGTGCCAGGCGCCCGTGGCCGATTTCACGGCGCTTCGGCCCGCCCATGAAGCCGGTTTCGCCGACGCAGTAGGGCGGGAAGTTGTAGTGCAGCATGAAGGGGTCCTTGTACTCGCCCGTCACCGCATCGATGATCTGTGCGTCGCGGGCGGTACCCAGGGTGGTGGTCACGATCGCCTGCGTCTCACCGCGCGTGAACAGGGCTGAGCCATGTGCCCTCGGCAGCATGCTGCACGCCACCGCAATCGGCCGCACCGTGGTGAGGTCGCGCCCGTCGATGCGGGGCTGGCCACCCAGGATGCGCTCCCGAACGAGCCCCTTCTCGAGGCTCGAAAACCAGCCACCGACGGCACTCTCGGCCGGCGAGCTGTCGTCCTCGGCATTGCACAGCTCGTCGAGCAGTTTCCGGCGCACCGCGCTGATCGCCTCGCGGCGTTGCAACTTGTCGGTAATCGCGTAGGCCTGCGTGAGGTCTTCGCTCGCCTTGCTCGCCACGAGCTGGCCGAGCGCGTCGTCCGCTGCCGGGGCCTCCCACGCCCAAGGCTGCACGCCTGCCTCGGCAGCCAGCTCACGCACGCAGGCAATCACGGCCTGCATGGCCTGGTGGCCGAAGGTGACGGCCCCCAGCATCTGCTGTTCCGACAGCAGGTCCGCTTCCGACTCCACCATGAGCACTGCCTTCTCGGTGCCGGCGACCACCAGATCCAGCTTTGACTCCGCCAGCTGGGCGGCGGTCGGATTCAGCACGTACTCGCCGTTGATGTAACCCACCCGGGCCGCCCCGATGGGGCCGTTGAAGGGGATTCCGGACAATGCCAGTGACGCCGAGGCCCCGATCATGGCGGGAATATCCCCGTCGATCTCCGGGTCCGATGACATCAGGGTCGCGATGACCTGCACCTCGTTCATGAAGCCCTTCGGAAACAGCGGGCGAATGGGACGGTCGATGAGCCGCGAGGTCAGGGTTTCCTTTTCCGTCGGGCGCCCTTCCCGCTTGAAGAACCCGCCCGGTATCCGGCCGGCCGCGTAGAATTTTTCCTGGTAATTGACGGTCAGGGGAAAGAAGGGTCGATCGGGATCCCCCTCTCGCTGACCCACCGTGGTGACCAGAACCACGGTATCGCCCATCGACACCATGACCGAGCCACTCGCCTGACGAGCGACCTCGCCCGTTTCGATGGTGACGCTGTGTTCACCGTATTGGAATGATTTGGTTAGCTTTTGCACGTTTCAGTATCCTGTAGTGTGACGTTCCGAATTGGCGATGGGCACGAACGGCCGAAGGCTCGACCCAGCCCCAACGCGCTCTACGAGGTAGTCGGAATGCTTAACGACGCAGACCAAGGCTCTCGATCAACGCGCGGTAGCGCTGGACGTCCTTCGCTTTGAGGTAGTCCAGCAGGCTGCGTCGCCGGTTGACCATCCGCAACAATCCACGCCGGGAGTGATGGTCGCCCTTGTGAGCCTTGAAATGATCGGTCAGGTGTTGGATCTGCGAGGTCAGCAGCGCAATCTGCACCTCGGGCGATCCGGTATCGTTGGCCGAGCGTTGATGCTCCGCCACGATTTTGCTTTTCGCTTCAGCACTCAATGACATGCTCGCTTCTCCATGCCCAGAGCCCCGAAGCCTTTGCAAAAACCCAGGAATTCCGTTGGGCGCATGCCCGGGTCTTTGCAAAAACCTCGCAGCTCCGGTCTCTCAGGTAGCGGCGTATTTTAACCGCGTGCCAGCAAGCGCACAAGCACTGTGAATGAATATTTTTTATTGTAGTTTCAATTGGTTCAATTTGCGTTCCCAGGCCCGTGACGCATTGCCAGCAGACCGCGCCACACGCCTTCAGCACCATGCGAACACCCGTCGAGGCCGCAACAGGCCGCGCTCATCCAGCTCACCCAGCCCCAGCAGCTGGCCTCGTCGGTCGTAAACACGAGCCCGGCCCGCCTCACTCCCGTCGAACGGCACCGGGTTACCGTGCCGGAACCGCACCGCAAGGTCATCCTCCAGCTCCAGAATGGGCCAGTGTGACAGCCCCGCATCGACGGGCAGCAGGAATCGCTCGAGGCATCCCGCCGCCGCCGCATGCTCCAGCGCATCGAGACTCACCATGTCCTCCTCTCTGAATCCGCCAACCGCCAATCGCCGCAACGCTCGGAGGTGTCCGCAGGTGCCGAGGGCGGCGGCGATGTCTTCGGCCAGGGTGCGAATATAGGTTCCTTTCGAGCAGGACACCTCGAACTCGAGGCGTGGGGAGGCCCAGCGCCGGAGCGTCAATTCATGGATGGTCACCTCGCGAGGCTGCCGCTCGACCTCCTGGCCGGCCCGCGCCAGTTCGTACAACGGTCGTCCCTGGTGTTTCAGGGCCGAGTACATCGGCGGCACCTGTTGCTGGGTACCCACGAACGTTCTCAGAACCGTCCTCACCGCGCCCTCCGCCAGGCGCGGGACCTCCGCGGTCCTGACCGTTTCGCCCTCGACGTCCCCGGTAGCGGTCGCCGTGCCCAGACAGGCTTCGGCCCGGTAGCGCTTGTCCGCCTCCAGCATGAAACCCGCGGTCTTGCTGGCCTCCCCCAGGCAACAGGGCAGCATGCCGGTGGCAAAGGGGTCCAGGCTGCCGGTGTGTCCGGCTTTGCGGGCTTTGAACAGGCTTCGAACGGCCTGCAGCGCGCGGTTGGAGGTCATGCCGGCCGGCTTGTCCAGCAGCACCACGCCGTCAACGGCGCGCCGATCCCGCTGGGAGTTCATTCCTCGGAATCGTCGCTTGCCGCCTCGTCCACCGTCGGCGGAGCGGCGGCCTGGTCCGCCGCGATCGCCGCATCGATCAGTGAATCCATGCGCAGCCCGGTCTCTATCGAGCGGTCATGCAGGAACTGCAGCTCCGGCGTTATACGCATGCGCAATTGCTGACCGAGCCGGGTCCGCAGGAAACCGGCCGCTCTGCGGAGGGCGCGCAGGGACCGCTCGGCATGCGCCGGGTCGAGCATGGTCACGAACACCTTGGCATGTGCCAGGTCCCGTGACACCTCGACCTCGCTCACGCTCACGAACCCGACATCCGGATCCTTGAGCTCGGCTTGAATGAGCTGGGCGAGCTCCCGCCGAAGTTGGCCGGATACCCGGTCTGCCCTGCTGAACTCCCGCGGCATGCCTACAGCGTCTTGGCGACCTCGATCCGCTCGAAGCATTCAATCTGATCGCCCGCCTTGACGTCGTTGTACTGCTTGACGCCGATGCCGCATTCCGTTCCCGATTGCACCTCGTTGACGTCGTCCTTGAAACGTCGCAGCGATTCCAGCTCCCCTTCGAAGACCACGACATTGTCGCGCAGCACGCGAATCGGATTGTGACGCTTCACCACGCCTTCCACCACCAGACAGCCGGCGATGGCGCCCAACTTGGAGGAACGGAACACTTCCTTGACCTCCGCCAGGCCGATGATCTGCTCTTTGACCTCCGTGCCGAGCATGCCGGAGATGGCCGACTTCACCTCGTCGATCGCATCGTAGATGACACTGTAGTAGTGAAGGTCGAGCTCGTGTTCCTTGATCATTTTGCGCGCTGTGGCATCCGCGCGGACGTTGAAACCAATGATGATCGCGCCCGAAGCCTGGGCCAGTGCGGCATCGGATTCGGTAATGGCGCCCACCCCGGAGGCGATCACGTTGACGCGCACCTCTTCGTTGCTGAGCTTGACGAGGGCGTCACGCAGCGCCTCGACACTGCCCTGGACATCCGCCCTGATGAGCAGATTGACGGACAACTGCTCGTCCTTGCCCATGCTCTCGAACAGATTTTGCAGGTTGGCCGCCTGCTGCTGCGCCAGCCTGCCCTCACGCTTGCGCTCCTGCCGCTGGGAAGCCGCCTCGCGCGCCTTGCGCTCGTTGGCGACCGCCAGTACTTCGTCGCCGGCCATGGGCACACCCGACAGGCCCAGCACCACCGCCGGCATCGACGGGCCCGCAGATGAGATCGGTTCGCCCGATTCGTCGAACATGGCCCGGACCCGGCCAAATTCCTGCCCCGCCAGCAGCCCGTCACCCACCGTGAGCGTGCCTTCCTGGACCAGCACGGTAGCCATGGGTCCGCGCCCCTTGTCGAGGCTGGACTCGATCACCAGACCCCGCGCGCGCCGGTCTTTTACGGCTTTGAGCTCCAGAACTTCCGCCTGCAGCAGGATGGCCTCCAGCAAGGCATCGATGCCCTCACCGGTCTTGGCGGAAACCGGCACGAAAATCTCCTGGCCACCCCAATCCTCCGGAATGACCTCTTCACTGGAGAGCTCCGACTTCACGCGCTCCACGTCGGCCTCCGGCCGGTCGATCTTGTTGACCGCAACGATCAGTGGCACGCCGGCAGCCCGTGCATGCTGGATGGCTTCCTTGGTTTGCGGCATCACGCCGTCATCGGCGGCCACCACCAGGATGACGATATCGGTGGCCTGTGCGCCGCGCGCCCGCATGGCCGTGAAGGCCGCGTGACCCGGCGTATCGAGGAAGGTGATCACACCCTGGGGCGTTTTCACGTGGTAGGCACCAATGTGCTGTGTGATGCCCCCAGCCTCCGCATCGGCCACGTGGGTGGTGCGGATGTAGTCCAGCAGCGAGGTCTTGCCGTGATCGACATGCCCCATGACCGTGACCACCGGCGGCCGCGCGACGGCATCGCCCACCTCGACCTCCTCGTCCGCGATCAGCTCCTGCTCGATATCCCGCTCCTCGGCCGCTTTCGCGGTATGACCCATTTCCTCCACCACCAGGATGGCGGTTTCCTGGTCCAGGGGCTGGTTGATGGTGACCATGATCCCCGAGTGCATCAGGGCCTTGATCACCTCTCCGGATTTCACCGCCATCAGCTTGCCGAGCTCGGCCGGCGTGATGGTCTCCGGTATCTCGATCTCGCGAACCACCGGTTCGGTCGGCATTGAGAACCCGTGCTCTGACGGGCGCGCCGAGGGGGTGATGCGCCGGGTGGGCTTGCGCCGGCGCGCCACCGCGCCGGCGGCGACATGCAATTCCTCGCGGCCATATCGGGTGGACGGCTTGGCGCGCTGTTTCTTGCGCTTGCGCTGCTCGTCGGCGAATTTGCGGGCCCGCTCTTCCTCCTTGCGGCGCTCTGCTTCCTCGGCTTCGCGCTGCTTGGCTTCGAGCCGCGCCCTTTCCTCCGCCTCACGGCGGGTTTGCTCTTCCTTGGCCTGGCGCTGGGCCTCCTCAGCGGCCACGCGCGCCTTTTCCTCGGCCTCGCGCCGCAGTTTTTCGGCCGCCTCCTCCTGGGCCCTGGCTTCGGACTCACGCAGGGTCCGCGCTTCTTCGAGCGCGCGGGCCGCTTCCTCTCGGCCCGGGTCTTCCATGTCGCGCTCGCGCAGCGCCTCGCGCTTGACGTAGGTGCGCCGCTTGCGGATTTCCACGTTGACGGTCTTGGTCGAAGCGCGTGGCCCGCTGCCGGGGATGCGCAACTCGCTGACCGACTTGCGCTTCAGCGTGACCTTGCTGGGCGCGGTCGCGTCGATGTTTGACTTGCCGTGGCTTGCGCGCAGGTGGGCCAGCAATTTCTTCTTGTCATCGTTGGACACGGTGTCTTCACCCGTGTGCGCTTCGATGCCGGCCCGGTTCAGCTGATCCAGCAATTTCTCGGGCTTCACACCCAGCACCTCGGCCAATTGGGAAACGGTGACGTCAGACATCCTGAACTCCTACTTGCTGCATTTACGGTGCCCCTTACTCAGAGGCCTGGCTCTCTTCCGCGAACCACGGCGCGCGCGCCGCCATGATCAGGGCGGCGGCGGCTTCCTCGTCCATCTCGTCCACTTCCTGCAACTCGTCCGTTGACAGCTCCGCCAGGTCCTCCTGGGTCCGGATGCCGCGCTCGGCCAGCCGGAACGCGAGGCGCTCGGTCATCCCGTCCAGCTGCAACAGGTCATCCGCCGGCCGGTTCTCATCCAGTATCTCTTCCTTGGCGATCAGCTGGGTCAACAGCGCATCGCGCGCCCGGCGCCGCAACTCGGTGACGATCTCCTCGTCGAACTCCCGGATCTCCATCAATTCGGATTCCGGCACATAGGCCACCTCCTCGACGTTGCTGAAGCCCTCCTGGACCAGGATCGTGGCCACGTCCTCGCCGACGTCCAGGCGCTCCATGAAGGACTCCAGCACCTTCTGAGCCTCTTCCTCGCCCTTGCGCTCGGCGTCCTCGATGGTCATCACGTTCAGTTCCCAGCCCGACAGCTCGCTGGCCAGGCGCACGTTCTGCCCCCCGCGGCCAATGGCCTGGGACAGGCTGACTTCCTCCACCGCGATGTCCATGCTCTGGCGTTCTTCATCCACCACGATGGACGCGACTTCCGCCGGCGCCATGGCGTTGACGACGAACTGCGCCGGGTTGTCGTCCCACAGGATGATGTCGATCCGCTCACCGGCAAGTTCGTTGGACACCGCCTGCACGCGCGAGCCCCGCATGCCCACGCAGGCCCCGATGGGGTCGGTGCGCTTGTCATTGGAACGAACCGCGATCTTGGCTCGCCGGCCCGGGTCCCTGGCGCCACCCATGACGGTGATCAGTCCCTGTCCGATTTCAGGGACTTCGAGTTCGAACAGCGCGACCAGGAACTCTTTCATGGTGCGGCTGGCATACAGCTGTGGGCCCCGCATCTCCCCGCTCACCTCGTACAGGTAGGCGCGCAGGCGGTCGCCGGGGCGGACCGATTCACCGGGAATCATGTGGCGCTGGGAGATGAAGGCCTCGGCATTGCCGCCCAGGTCGAGATACACATTGCCGCGCTCGATGCGCTTGACGATGCCATTGATCAGCTCGCCCTCGCGACCTTCGTAGGCCTCGACAACTTGCGCGCGCTCCGCTTCCCGCACGCGCTGCACGATGACCTGCTTGGCCGTTTGCGCCGCGATGCGCCCGAAGTCCGCGTTCTCAATGCCCTCCTCGACGAACTCGCCAACCTCGATGTCCGGGTCCCGCTGCCGTGCATCGCCCAGGAACAACTGGCTTTCCTCCGCTTCCATCTCGGCGTCGTCCGCGAGCACCTCCCAGCGGCGGAAAGTCTCGTACTCGCCGGTCTCCCGGTCGATGCTCACGCGGACGTCGATTTCCTCGTTGCTGCGCTTGCGTGCCGCCGACGCGAGGGCGGCCTCCAGGGCCCCGAAGATGACCTCTGTGTCGACGCCCTTCTCATTGGACACCGCATCGACCACCAGCAATATCTCTTTACTCATAACACTCTGGCTCCAGCACAGTGATTCTCTCAGCCGGCATGCTCCCGAACCTCGCCCCCCGGCGCCAACAGCGCATCGTAGTCGGGGACCAGCCTGGCCTTGGCTATATTTGTGAAATCCAACGTGATTTCAATCCCTTCCAGTTCCAATTTCACCGCTTCCTTGCTTGCGCCCAGGATACGTCCCTTGAATTTTCGTCGGCCTTCCTGGGGCGCAAACAGGGTGACGCGGGCCACCTCCCCGGCGAAGCGCTCAAATTGCTCCGGGGTAAACAGTGGGCGATCCAGGCCCGGCGAGGATATCTCCAGACGGTAATGCCCGGCGATGGGGTCCTCGACATCCAGCAGCGCCGCCACCTCGCGGCTCACCCGCTCACAATCCTCGATGCCGACACCGCCCTCGCGATCGATGTAGACCCGCACGATCGGCTGCTTCGGCTGGCGACCATGTTCCAGGCCCACGAACTCGTAGCCCAGGTCCGCTACCAGCGGCTGCAGCAAATCCACCAGTTTTGATGCGCTCAACACTCACTCCCGCCGGAATCCGCCCGGCACAAAAAAAGGGCGCACGCGCCCCCTGTCGGCCGGCCCTCGCTCCCTGGGCCGGACCATTACCGCCGAACGGCGATTGCGGCTGCATTAAACCATTGTCACTTCCGTTCGTCGCAAGGGACCACCGGCGGTCAGGCCGGTGAAAGAAAAAGGCCCCTGCTGGGGCCTCTCTCACAAACCTTGGTAGCGGGGGCAGGATTCGAACCTGCGACCTTCGGGTTATGAGCCCGACGAGCTGCCAGACTGCTCCACCCCGCAACAGCAGGGTGGCAATGATAATGACTCGATTGGCCAATTTCAAGCCGCGCGAGCCGCCTGATTGATCCAGGTCCCTGTTTCCCCGCTCAAGCGCCGAAACTGGCCATGCAGATTGCGATCAGCGAGCTGGAGAAGATTCCGAGGCCGATCATCAGCAGGCCGTTCAGGGAGATTGCCGCACCGAAATCCACCGGCACCTCGATCGCCGCCTCCGTCTCGGGTTCGTCGAAATACATCAGCTTGACGACCCTCAGGTAATAGAACGCCCCGATCACCGAGAACAGCACCGCCGCCACGGCCAGCCAGACCAGGCCCGCTTCGAGGGCCGCCTTGATGACCAGCCACTTGGCAAAAAAGCCGACGAACACCGGCACGCCCGCCATGGAAAACATCACCATGGCCATGATCGCGGCATACCACGAATGCCGGTGATTGAGGCCCTTGAAATCCTCGATCCGCTCGGCCTCGACCCCATCAGCGGATAACAGGATGACCATGCCGAATCCGGCGGCCGACATCAGCGCATAGGCAATCACGTAGAACATGGCAGCCCCATACCCCTCCGCGGTGCCCGGCAGCAGCCCAAGCAAAACGAACCCCATGTGCGAAATGGTGGAATAGGCGAGCATGCGCTTGATATTGGTCTGCATGATGGCGGCCAGGTTTCCAACCAGCATGGAGAGCACCGACAGGAACACCAGCATCTGCTGCCAGTCGGGATGCAACGCCTCCATGCCGCCGGCCAGCAGACGGATGGCCATGGCGAAAGCCGCCAGCTTGGGGGCAGTCGATATGAACAGGGTGACCGGGGCCGGCGCACCGTGATACACGTCCGGCACCCACATGTGAAACGGCGCGACCCCCAGCTTGAAGGCCATCCCCGCGACCAGGAACACCAGCCCGAAAACGCCCAGCAGGTCGCCTGATTCCCGGTCCGCCAGGGCCCGCGCGATCACCTGCAGGTCGAGGCTGCCGGTGGCACCGTAGATCATCGACATTCCGTACAACAGCAGTCCCGAAGCCATGGAGCCGAGCACGAAATACTTCATCGCGGATTCGGAGCCGGTGCGGGAATCGCGATTGAAGGCCACCAGCGCGTAGGCCGGCAGCGACGTCAGCTCGAGACCGAGGTACAGGGTGACGAGGCTGTTGGCGGAGATCAACAGCATGATCCCCAGCAGGGCAAACAGGGTCAGCGTGAAGAAGTCCCCGCGAAACAGCCCGAAGCTGCGCAGGTAATGCTTGGCGTAGGTAAACACCAGCGCCAGCAGCACGTAGGCGAACAGCTTCAGCACATCGCCCATCGGGTCGCGCACAAACGAATCGCTGAATGCGGTCACCGCCCAGCCACCTTCCGACAGGTAATCGGCGCGGAGCGTGATGATGGCCGCGAACGCCAGCGTCAGCATGGCCAGCATGTGGATGATGCCGCGCCGTTCGGGCCGCAGGAACAGGTCGACGCACATCAAGACACAGGCCATCGTCAGGACCAGGATCTCGGGCGCGACCAGCATGAATTCCGACACGTTCACCTCACGCCACCTTGGTCTGAATGATATGGGCCAGCAGATGGTCGACCGAGGTCGCCATCAATTCGATCAGCGGGAACGGCCAGACGCCGACCAGCAGCACGGCGACCGCCAGCGTGCCCAGCACCAGCGACTCGCGCGGGTTGATGTCCTGGAGGCCTTTGACGCTGTTGTTGGCCACCGCGCCGAAGATGACCCGCTTGACCAGCCACAGGCTGTAGGCCGCGCCCAGAACCAGCGTCAGACCGGCACAGAACGCATACCAGAAGCTGGCCTTGAACGAGGCGAGAATGACCATGAATTCCCCGACAAAGCCACTGGTGCCCGGCAGGCCCGAGTTCGCCATCAGGAACAGTACGGCGAAGAACGCAAACCATGGCATGGTGTTCACCACCCCGCCGTAGTCCTTGATCATGCGGCTGTGGACCCGGTCGTACAGAACGCCAACGCACAGGAACAATGCACCGGATATGAACCCATGCGAAATCATCTGAACCATGGCGCCTTCCATGCCCAGGGCCGCACCGGAGGTCGAGCCGGTATCGCGAAAAATCCCGAATGCGATGAACAGCCCCAGGGTGACGAAACCCATGTGGGAGATGGACGAGTACGCAATCAGCTTCTTCATGTCCTCCTGAGCCAGGGCCACGAACCCGATGTAGACGATGGCGATCAGGGACAGGGCGATCACGAGCCAATCGAGTGCGGCCGAGGCATCCGGTGCGATGGGCAGGCTGAACCGCAGAAAACCATAACCGCCGATTTTCAGCATGATGGCGGCCAGGACGACCGAACCGCCGGTCGGCGCTTCCACGTGCGCGTCGGGCAACCAGGTGTGCACCGGCCACATGGGAACCTTGACGGCAAATGCTGCCAGGAAGCCGAGAAACAGCCATTTCTGAACGCCCAGGCCGAGCGGATAATCGTGCCAGGCCAGAATTTCCCAGGTACCGGACTGGATATACAGGTAGATCAGGCCGATCAACATGAAAACAGAGCCCAGGAACGTGTACAGGAAAAACTTGATGGTGGCGTAGACCCGGCGCGGCCCGCCCCACATGCCGATGATCAGGAACATGGGGATCAGCATGGCCTCGAAGAAGACATAGAACAGCAGGGCGTCGAGCGCGCAAAACACGCCGACCATCAGCCCCTGCATGATCAGGAACGAGGCCATGTATTGATGAACCTTCGACTGGATGACCTCCCACCCCGCGATCACGACCAGCACCCCGAAGAAGTTGGTGAGGAGTATCAACGGCACCGCGAAGCCATCGACGCCAAGATGGTAGTTGACATGGAAGGTCTCGACCCACGGCCGGAATTCCTGCATCTGCATGGCCGCGCTAGCGGTGTCGAACCCCTGATACAGCGGGATGCTGAGCCACAGCGCGAGCGCAGCCACCGACAGGGCCAGCCAGCGCGCCTGCTGAGGCCGCTGGTCGCCGGCAACGAGCACCGCGATCCCGCCCACGATGGGCACCCAGATCAACAGGCTGAGCAGGGGCAGCGTCGATTGCATCGCGTCCGTCACCTCAGAACACGATGACCCAGACCGCCAGGATGGCGATCAGTCCAATGATCATGGCAAAGGCGTAGTCGTACAGGTAACCCGTCTGCCACTGCCGGACGCGCGCGGCAAACCAGTTGACCGCACGCGCGGAACCGTTCACCAGCCAGCCGTCAATCAGACCGGCATCGGCCCGTCGCCAAAGGCCCTGACCCAGCTTGAGCCCGCCGCGGGCAAAGGTCTGCTGGTAGAACTCGTCGAAGTAATACTTGTGCTCCAGCAGGCGGTACAGCATCGGCACCCGGTTCCGCACTACGCCGGCCAATACGGGGCGGTACAGGTACACCAGCGTGGCGAGCACGAACCCGGCCAGCATCAGCCAGAACGGCGGCGTCTGCAGGGCATGCAAGGCCATGGCGGTGGGGCCGTGGAAGTGTTCCGCCAACTCCGCCAGCACGTCATTTGCCGCCAGCACCCTGATGGAATCGTCCAGCCACCCGCCGAACAATACCGGGCCGATCGTGTACCAGCCGATCAGCACGGAGGGAATCGCAAGCAGCACCAACGGCACGGTCACCACCAGTGGGGATTCCTGCGGGGCGTGGGCCAGTTTGCCCTCCCCGTGAGCTTCGTGCCCGCCGAACTCGCCCGGTTCCTCGACCGTCCAGTGCTGCCGGCCGTGGAAGGTCAGGTAAAGCAGCCTGAAACTGTACAGCGAGGTCACCAGCACACCGAGCAGCACCGCCAGGTATGCCACCCCGCTGCCCCAGCGCGAACTGGCCGCCACGGCCTCGATAATGGCGTCCTTGGAATAGAACCCGGAGAAGAACGGGAACCCGATCAGCGCCAGCGTGCCGATCCAGCTGGTCATCCAGGTCACCGGCATGTAGCGACTCAGCCCGCCCATGTACCGCATGTCCTGCTGGTGGTGCAGGGCGATGATGACCGAGCCCGCACCGAGGAACAGCAGGGCCTTGAAAAACGCATGCGTCATCAGGTGGAAGATCGCGGCCGAGTAGGCCGACACGCCCAGCGCCACGGTCATGTAGCCGAGTTGCGAGAGGGTCGAGTAGGCGATCACCCGCTTGATGTCGTTCTGCACGATGCCGATCAGGCCCATGCTGAGCGCCGTGACCGCACCGATCAGCATCACGAAACTCAGGGCGGCATCGCTGAGTTCGAACAGGGGCGACATGCGGGCAACCATGAAAATGCCTGCGGTCACCATGGTCGCGGCGTGGATCAGCGCCGAGATCGGCGTCGGGCCTTCCATCGAATCCGGCAGCCAGACGTGCAGGGGCGCCTGCGCGGACTTGCCCATTGCGCCAATGAACAGGCACACGCAAATGAAGGTCATCAACCCCCACTCGGCCTGGCCCACGATCGATACGGTGCGGCCCGCCGCATCCGGTGCGCGCTGGAAGACCTCCGCGTAATCGAGGCTGCCGAACGTGGCCACGATCGCGGCAATCCCGAGCAGGAAGCCGAAATCCCCCACCCGGTTGACCAGGAAGGCCTTGAGGTTGGCGTGGATGGCGGATTCCCGGGTAAACCAGAAGCCGATCAGCAGGTAGGACACCAGCCCGACCGCCTCCCAGCCGAAGAACAGCTGCAGGAAGTTGTTGGACATCACCAGCATCAGCATCGCGAAGGTGAACAGCGCGATGTAGCTGAAGAAGCGCTGGTAGCCGGGATCGTCGCGCATGTAGCCGATGGTGTAAATGTGCACCATCAGCGAAACGAAGGTGACCACGCTCATCATCAGTGACGTCAGGTGATCAACCAGGAAACCGATTTCGAACCGCAAGCCGTCGGCCACCATCCAGGTGTAAACGCTGATGTTCTCGACACCCAGCGAGCCGACGATGTGCAGATACAGAACGTGCACGGACAACAGACAGGACGCCGCGACGCCCACGATGGTGACCCAGTGGGCCCCGGAACGCCCGACCTGTCGGCGCAGCAGGCCGGCCACGATCGCCCCGATCAACGGCAGCAGGGGAATCAGAATCAGTTGGGCCTTGAGCGTCATCCTCAACCCCTCAGATCATCCAGCTCGGCGACGTTGATGGTCGCCCGGTTGCGGAACAGCACCACCAGGATGGCCAGCCCGATCGCCGCTTCCGCCGCCGCCACGGTGAGAATGAAAAACACGAACACCTGGCCATCCAGGTGATCCATGAATCTCGAGAACGCGACGAAGTTCATGTTGACCGCCAGCAGCATCAGCTCGATGCACATCAGCAGGATGATCACGTTCTTGCGGTTCAGGAAGATGCCCGCCACGCTGAGGCTGAACAGGATGCCGCCCAGCGTCAGGAAGTGCGTCAGCGTCAGCATGGCTCAGGCCTCCCGTCCATCGGCGTTCGACCGGGGTTTCATCTTGACCAGCCTGACCCGCTCATCGCGGCGCACGCGCACCTGGCGGGCGGGGTTCTGGGTCTTGATTCCGGCGCGGCGTCGCAGCGTCAGGGCGGTAGCGGCGACGATGGCGACCAGCAGCAGCACGCCGGCTACCTCGAACGGCAGCAGATAGTCGGTGTAGAGCTTCTCGCCCAGCGCGGCGGTGTTGCTGTAACCCTGCGGGTGCGCTTCGGGCACCGGGAACTGCCCGGTACCGAACCGGTCACGGCCCCACAGCACGGTCAGGAGTTCGGCCGCCATCACCAGGGCGACCAGCACGCCAAGCGGCAGGAAGCGGATGAAGCCCTCCTTGAGCGGCACCAGGTTGATGTCCAGCATCATGACCACGAACAGGAACAGCACCATCACCGCGCCCACGTAGACCACCACCAGCACGATGGCGAGAAACTCCGCCTCCAGCAGCATCCATATGGCGGCGGCGGTGAAGAAGGTGAGCACCAGGAACAGGGCGGCATAGACCGGGTTGCGCACCGTGATCACCATGATGGCCGCCAGCACCATGACGGCCGAGAAGGCGTAGAAGATGATTTCCTGCAGCGGCATGTCCATCAGCGATAAGCGGCGTCGCGCTCGCGATTGGCCGCAATCTGGGCCTCGAAACGGTCACCGATTGCAAGCAGCTGCGGCTTGGTGACGATGCTCTCGCTACGCTGTTCCATGTGGAATTCGTGAATGTCCGTCTCGACGATCGAATCCACCGGGCAGGATTCCTCGCAGAAACCGCAGTAGATGCATTTGAACAGGTCGATGTCGTAGCGGGTCGTGCGGCGGGTACCGTCCTCCCGTTGCGTGGACTCGATCGTGATCGCCAGGGCCGGACAGACGGCCTCGCACAGCTTGCAGGCGATACAACGCTCCTCGCCATTGGGATAGCGCCGCAGGGCGTGCAGGCCCCGGAAACGGTTGGATTTCGGCGTTTTCTCCTCCGGGTAACGCACGGTGAACTTCGGCCGGAAGAAATAACGCAGGGTGACGCTGAGCCCGCGTAACAGTTCCAGCAGCATCAGGCTGCGCAGGTAGCGTGTCACCGCTTGCATCCTCAGCTCCCCCTCGACACGATGCCGAGCAGCACGAACAGGGCGGCGACCAGTATCCAGACGATGGTGATCGGCACGAAGACCTTCCAGCCCAGGCGCATGATCTGGTCGTAGCGGTACCGGGGAAAGGTCGCCCGCAGCCACAGGAACATGAACATGAAGAATACCGTCTTGGCCAGGAACCAGACGACGCTCCCCTGCCCCAGGAAGGTATCTTTCAGCCCGGGCACCGACTCGAATGGCGACAGCCAGCCGCCGGTGAACAGCAGCGCGGTGAGGCTGGAAATCAGGATCATGTTGGCGTACTCGGCCAGGAAGAAAACCGCGAAGGCCGCACCCGAGTACTCGACGTGGAAGCCGGCGACGATCTCCGATTCGCCCTCCGCCACGTCGAACGGTGCGCGATTGGTCTCCGCCACGCCCGAGATGAAGTAAATCACGAACAGCGGCAGCAGCGGCAACCAGAACCAGTCCAGGATGCCGCCCTGCTGGGCTCGCACGATGTCGCCGAGATTCAGCGTGCCAGCCATGACCAACACGCCGATGAGCGCAAAGCCCATGGCGATCTCGTAGGAGACGATCTGTGCCGCGGAGCGCAGTGCGCCCAGGAATGCGTACTTGGAGTTGGATGCCCAGCCGGCGATGATCACGCCGTACACGCCCATCGAGGTCATGGCCAGGATGTACAGCAACCCGGCATTGATGTCGGCAAGGATCAGCCAGTCGGAAAAGGGAATCACGGCCCAGGCCGCGAAGGCCGGGGCGATCGCCAGCACCGGCGCCAGCACGAACAGGAACCGGTTGGCGTTTTCCGGCAGGACGATTTCCTTGAGCAGCAACTTGAACACATCCGCGAACGGCTGCAACAGCCCCCACGGGCCCACGCGGTTGGGGCCCATGCGCACCTGCATGAATCCGATCACCCGGCGCTCCGCGTAGGTGAAGTAAGCCACTGCCAGAATCAGCGGCACCACGATCATCAGAATCTTGGTGACCACCCAGATCAGCTGCAGCAGGGCCTCGAGCATCAGCCGGCCTCCACCGCAATGGGTCCCGAGCCGTCTCCCAGCACGCGCGTGGCACAGGTGGCGCTGCGCACCCAGGCCGTGCCTGCCGGCACCCGGGTGCTCACGCGCAGCGGCAGTGACACCATGGCGCCATCCTGGCTGACATTGACGGCATCACCCTGCTCGCAACCCAGTCGCCCGGCATCATCGGGATGCAGGGCGACGAACGCGCTCTGCGCATGCGCCGTCTCTTGCAGTGCATCCGCCCGGCGGCACAGGGGGTCCAGGGAAAAGGCCGGCACTTCCCCGGCCCGGTACAATCCGGCGGCCGCCGGTGGCGGCGGCAGTGCCGCGACGGAAATCGGCTTGAATTCCGGCTGCGGTTCCGTCGGCATCTCGCGCCTGACATCACCGATGTCAATCTGCCCGAACCCCTCCAGCCCCAGCTCGGCGCCCAGGCGACGCAGGATTTTCCAGCCCGGCCGGGCCTCGCCCGTTAACCGGCCGGCCGGATGGAGTTCGCTCCAGGCGCCATCCACATTGACCATCGAGCCCTCGGTCTCCGGCCACGGTGCCAGCGGCAGGATGACCTCTGCGACATCCGCGATGCTGCTGGTGGCAAAACTGGCCACCGCCACCACGTGCTCGGCGCCGGCCAGGGCACTGTGCGCCAGCGCCGGGTTGGCCGTGTCGAAATCCGGTTCGAACCCCCACAGCAGGTAGCCCCGCCGGGGTTCTGCAAGCATGGCACGGGCATTCAGGCCCGGGGCGACGGCGGCGCCGGCGGGGCCGCGATGGGGCACCGCGCCCGCCAGCCAGGCACCCACGGAGTTGCCGCCGTGGGCCAGCACGTTCAAAGCCGCTCCGCTCGCGGCGGCGATCCACCCGGAGAGTTGCCGGATCCAGCTGGCGAGGAAATGGCCCTGGGCCATGTGTCCCAGCAGCACCAACCCCTTGTCCGACTGTCGCAATTGTTCGGCAATGGCGCGGTGCACGGCATCCGGCTGCGCCGCTCCGACCCGCTCCGCGAGCGCGTCCGGAACCGCGGCGCCGCCGTCACTGGCCAGCGCTGAGGCAATGGCGGCAAGCTCGTCGACCAGCCGTTGCGGCGCAACGATCAGCTTGTGCGCCAGGTCGAAATGGAAATCCCAGTCGAGCGGGTTGACGGCACTGACCGTGGCGCCTGCGCGCCAGGCCTTGCGCACGCGGTGTCCCAGGATGGGTGCCTCGTGCCGCACATTGCTGCCGACCAGCAACACCGCATCAGCCGCCTCCATCTGGGCGATTGGCATCGCGAACTGCGGGACGCAGGGGCGTGCCGGGTCATCGGTAAAGTCGAGCTCGCGCAGGCGGTGGTCGATGTTGGCGCATCCCAGTGCACGCGCTAGCTTCTGCGCGAGGAAGTATTCTTCGTTGGCGGCCGAGGGCGACATCAAGACCCCCAGCGCCTCGCCGCCGTGTTCGCTGACCACCGCGCGGAGGGCCCCGGCCGCCCGCGCCATGGCCTCGTCCCAGGTCGCCTCGCGCCATTCACCGTCGTCCCGCACGTGTGGCACCCGTACCCGGTCTCCCGCGTACAGCCCGAAGTGACTGTAACGGTCGCGGTCGGCGAGCCAGGCCTCGTTGGTCGCTTCGTCCTCGCGCGGCACGGCGCGCATGACCTGGCCGCCACGAACGTGGTAGTAGAGACTCGAGCCCAGGCCATCATGCATGGCGGCCGAGGGCCTGGCGGTCAATTCCCAGGCCCGCGCCGAGTACCGGAAGGGCTTGTTGGTCAGGGCGCCGACCGGGCACAGGTCGATGATGTTGCCGGACAGCTCGGAGTCGATGCTGCGCTCGATGCAGGTGCCGATTTCGAGCCGGTCGCCACGGCCCACCCCGCCCATCTCGCTGGTGCCGGCGATCTCCTCCAGGAAACGGATGCACCGCGTGCAGTGAATGCAGCGGGTCATGTCGGTCTGGATCAGCGGACCGACATTCTTGTCCTGGACCACGCGCTTGCGCTCCGTGAAGCGCGACACCGAGCGGCCATACCCCATGGCCAGGTCCTGCAGTTCGCACTCGCCGCCCTGGTCGCAGATGGGGCAGTCCAGCGGATGGTTGATGAGCAGGAACTCCATCACCCCGTGTTGGGCGTCGATGGCTCGCCGCGAGCGGGTGTAGACCTTCATGCCCTCCATGACCGGCGTGGCGCAGGCCGGCAGCGGCTTGGGGGCTTTCTCCACATCCACCAGGCACATGCGGCAATTGGCCGCAATGCTGAGTTTGGGGTGATAACAGAAGCGCGGAATGTCGATGCCCGCCCTGTCGGTGGCCTCGATGATCATCGAGTTCTTCGGCACCTCCAGGGCGATGCCATCAACCTCGATCCGCACGGTCTCCACGACCGCCTCGGGCCGGGCGCTCATGCGGCCTGTTCCTGTCGGTCGTCGACCAGCGACCGGCCATGCTGCACGAAATATTCGAACTCATTCCAGAAATGCTTGAGCATGCCCTGGACCGGCCAGGCGGCAGCCTCGCCGAAGGCGCAGATGGTGTGGCCCTCGATCTGCCCGGCGGCCGAGCGAAGCAATTCCAGGTCCTCCATCCGGCCTTCCCCGGCCACGATCCTCAGCAGCACACGGTGCATCCAGCCGGTGCCTTCCCGGCAGGGCGTGCACTGGCCACACGACTCCATGTGATAAAAACGCGCGATGCGGGTGCAGGCCCCAACCATGCAGGTGGTGTCATCCATCACGATCACCGCCCCGGACCCGAGGCCGGACCCGGCCTTGGCCAGCGCATCGTAATCCATCGTCACGTCCATCATGACCTCAGCCGGCAGGACCGGCATGGACGAACCGCCCGGAATCACGCCCTTGAGTGACCGCCCCGCGCGCATGCCGCCGGCCATTTCCAGCAATTCGCTGAACGGCGTGCCCAGCGGTACCTCGTAGTTGCCAGGCCGCTGCACATGCCCGGAGACCGAGAATACTTTCGGGCCGCCGTTGTTGGGCTTGCCAATGTTCAGGAACCAGTCGGCGCCGTGGCGCATGATGTGCGGTACCGAGGCCAGTGTTTCGGTGTTGTTGATGGTGCTGGGCCTGCCGTACAGACCGAAATTGGCCGGAAACGGCGGCTTGTAGCGCGGCTGGCCCTTCTTGCCCTCCAGGGATTCCATCAGCGCGGTCTCTTCGCCGCAGATATAGGCGCCGGCACCCAGCACGGCATGGATTTCCATGTCCACGCCCGAGTCGAGGACATTCGCCCCCAGCAGGCCGGCCTTCCGCGCTTCCTGCACGGCCCGTTCGAAACGCTCGAAGGGTTCGTGATGGAATTCGCCACGCAGATAGTTGTAGCCCACCGTTGCGCCGGTCGCGTAGCCCGCGATGGCCATGCCTTCGATCACCGCATGCGGGTTGTAGCGCAGGATATCCCGGTCATGGCAGGTGCCCGGCTCCGATTCGTCCGAGTTGCACAAGATGTATTTCTGCACCGGAGCCGAACGCGGCATGAAACTCCATTTCAGGCCGGTGGGAAAACCGGCCCCGCCCCGTCCACGCAGTGCAGAGGTCTTGACCGCCTCGATGATGTCCTCGGGCGGGGTCTTCTCGGCCAGGATCTTGCGCCACGCCTGGTAACCGCCGACCGACTCGTAGCTGGCCAGGGACCAGGGTGGGTCGAGGTCCAGGGTTGCGAAGACGACGTTGAACTCAGCCATGACTCAGTCCAGTGCATCCAGAATGGCGTCGATTTTCTCGGCGTCGAGGTTTTCGTGATAATGGCCGTCCACGAGCATCATCGGCGCGCCACAACACCCGGCCAGGCACTCTTCCTCCCGCACCAGCGTGATGCGCCCGTCGGCGGTGGTGCCCCCCGTCTCCACCCCCAGCCTGCGCTCGACATGGCTCACCAGTTGCTCGGCGCCATTGAGCCAGCAGGAAATGTTGGTGCAGATGCTCACCTTGTGTCGGCCCACGGGTTCGCGGTCGAACATGCTGTAGAAGCTGACGACTTCGAATGCCCACACGGGCGGCAATTGCAGGTATTCGGCGACCGCTTCGATCAGTTCCCGCGTGAGCCAGCCGCCGTTTTGATCCTGCGCGGCCATCAGTGCCTGGATCAGCGCAGACCGCCGCTTGTCGTCCGGAAATCTGGCCGCCCACCCGTCGATACGCGCGCTGGTTTCCGCCGTGAGCCGGCCCGGCACGTCGGCTTGCACTGTTTGTTTCCGGGCCATCAGCGGTCGATCTCCCCGAACACGATATCCATCGAACCGATGACGGCGACCACGTCGGCCAGCATGTGCCCTTGCACCATTTCATCCATGGCCGAGAGATGCGCGAATCCCGGCGCCCGGAAATGGGCGCGGAACGGCTTGTTGGCACCATCGGAAACGAGGTAGCACCCGAATTCGCCCTTTGGCGCCTCCACTGCCGCGTAGGTTTCCCCGCGGGGCACGCAGTACCCCTCGGTAAACAGCTTGAAGTGGTGGATCAGTGCTTCCATGTCATCCTTCATCTCCTCGCGGGTCGGCGGGATGACCTTGAAGTTCTTGAGCATGACGTGGCCGGGGTTGGCCCGCAGCCAGTCCACGCACTGCAGGATGATGCGGGCCGACTGGCGCAATTCCTCGACCCGCACCAGGTACCGGTCGTAGCAATCGCCGTGCGCGCCGACCGGCACGTCGAAATCGACGTGCTCGTACATGGCGTAGGGCTGCATCTTGCGCAAATCCCACTCGACTCCCGAGCCACGCAGCATGGGCCCGGTAAAGCCCAGTTGCAGAGCGCGTTCGGGCGACACGACGCCGATGTTGACCGTGCGCTGCTTCCAGATGCGGTTGTCCGTCAGCAGCGTTTCGTACTCGTCCACCCGGGACGGGAAATCCGTCGCGAATGCCTCGATGAAATCCAGCAGGCTGCCTTCACGCCATTCGTTCCTGCGCTGGAGATCCTTGCCCTTGGTCCATGGCGACTCCCGGTACCGGGGCATGCGGTCGGGAAGGTCCCGGTAGACGCCGCCGGGCCGGTAGTAAGTCGCATGCATGCGCGCTCCCGAAGCGGCCTCGTACATGTCCATGATCATTTCGCGTTCCCGGAAGGCGTACAGGAACAGCGTCATGGCGCCCAGGTCCAGCCCGTTGGAGCCGATCCACAGCAGGTGATTGCTGATACGCGTGATTTCGTCGTACAGGGTGCGGATGTACTGCGCCCGGACCGGCGGTTCGATGCCCAGCAACTGCTCGATGGCGCGCACATAGGCGTGCTCGTTGCACATCATCGACATGTAGTCGAGCCGATCCATGTAACCGATGGTCTGGTTGAACGGCTTGCTCTCGGCCAGCTTCTCGGTGGCGCGATGCAGCAACCCGATGTGCGGGTCGGCCCGCACCACCGTCTCGCCGTCCAGTTCCAGCACCAGCCGCAGCACGCCGTGGGCGGCCGGATGCTGCGGCCCGAAATTCATCGTGTAGCTGCGGATCTCGGACATGCTCACCCCGCCTGGAGGGCATCCCGGTCGGCCGCCTCCTCGGCGGCCTGGTCGACGTCGTCGGTCCGATACCGGGAGTCGTCGCGAATCACGCGCGGCACGAGCACCCGCGGCTCGATCTCGACCGGCTCGTAGACGACCCGGCCCTTGCTCTCGTCGTAACGCACCGTGACATTGCCGATCAACGGGAAATCCTTGCGAAACGGATGACCGGTAAAGCCATAGTCGGTGAGGATGCGGCGCAAGTCCGGATGGCCCTCGAACACGATGCCGAACAGGTCGAAGGCCTCCCGTTCATACCAGTTTGCCGAATTCCAGACCTCGACCAGCGAGGGGATGACCGGCAGCGCCTCGTCCGCCAGGAAAACTCGCAGCCGCAGGCGGCGATTGTGCGGCACCGACAGCAAGTGGGCCACCACCGCGAAACGATGCTCCACGGTGTCCGACTCCGGCAGGTCCTGCCAACCGAACCGGCCCGGCCCCAGGCCTTCCACGGCCCGGCTGTAGCCCTCGCGGGTTGCTTCCGACGTTTCCCACTCGGTTACGCCGAAGCCGAGGAAGTCGATTCCGCAAAGGTCGGTCAACTGGTCGAAGGCAAATTCCTCGTGGTCGCGCAGCGCCTTGGCGACCTCCACCCAGTGCTCGGGGCTGACCTCGACGGTGGGCACCCAGGCATCCCCGGTTCCCGGCACCACCCTCAGGGTGTCGCCGAAGTGATCGGCGAGGCGGCCGCCGAGGCTCTGTCGATTCACGTTCATCGGCTCACCGGGCAATGGTATTGGTGCGGCGGATCTTCTTTTGCAGCTGCAGAATCCCGTAGATCAATGCCTCGGCCGTCGGCGGGCAGCCGGGCACGTAGACATCGACCGGAATCACGCGATCGCACCCGCGGGTGACCGAATAGGCATAGTGGTAGTACCCGCCGCCGTTCGCGCATGAACCCATGGATATGACCCACTTGGGCTCAGCCATCTGGTCGTAGATTTTCCGCAGGGCCGGCGCCATCTTGTTGACCAGCGTGCCAGCCACGATCATGACATCCGACTGGCGCGGAGAAGGCCGGAAGAGGACCCCAAAACGATCCAGGTCGTAACGGGCGGCTCCGGCGTGCATCATTTCCACCGCGCAGCAGGCCAGGCCGAAGGTGACCGGCCATAACGAGCCCGTGCGGGCCCAGTTGATCAATGCGTCGAGCGTGGTGGTGACCGCCCCGCGGCTCAGCACCGGGTTCTCCTCTGCCGCCGGCCTGAGGATGTCGTCGACGGTGCCCAGTTCGGTCACTCCCATTCCAGCGCCCCCCGCTTCCACTCGACGAGGAAGCCGACCACCAGCAACAGCACGAACACCATCATGGCTGCGAAACCCACCCATCCGATGCGTTCCAGAGCGACCGCCCAGGGGATAAAGAACGCAATCTCCAGGTCGAAGATGATGAACAGGATCGCCACGAGGTAGAACCGCACGTCGAACTTCATGCGCGAATCTTCGAAGGCTTCGAAACCGCATTCGTAAGGTGAGAGTTTTTCGCTGTCTGGCCGGCGCGGACCGAGCAGCCCGCCGATCACCACCAGCGAAATACCCATAGCGGTCGAGATCAGCAGGAAGATCAGGATCGGCAAGTATTCTGCAAGCATGCGTGTCCCACGTTATTCAGGGGCGGGTCCCGCCGCCCAGCAAGTGTTGTGGTGCCCAAGGCCGGACTCGAACCGGCACGGCTTTCGCCACTACCCCCTCAAGATAGCGTGTCTACCAATTCCACCACTTGGGCACCGGCATCAAACCCTGTGCCGGATCGGCTACCCGCCATCCGCGGCGCCGTCTTCCGGCTCTGCCGAGCCTTCGGGTGCCAGGGGCAGATCGCTCTCGAGGCCCGGTTCAACCGCGGTGTCCGCAGCCGGAAGGTCGGCAGCCTGGTCGATTTGGTCCAGTTGCGGCATTTCGATGCCCGTTTGGGCCGCGGGTTCCGGCAGAGGCTGGGCGCCGATGACGCCCAGATCCTGCTCCGGCGTCGCGACGCCGCGGGCGACGACCACCGCCATCGCCAGGCTAATGAGGCAAAACAGCGCCGCCAGCACCCAGGTCGCCCTGGAGAGGAAAGAACCGGCGCCGCGGGAGCCGAACACGGTGCCCGATGCGCCGCTACCGAAGGCGGCGCCTGCAGTCGCGCCCGGCCCCCGTTGCACCAGCACGAAGGCCACCATCGCGATTGCAATAAGCACATGAAAAATATTCAGAATCTGCATGAATTCAACTTCTCTTCAGGACCCGCATCGGCAGATATCCAGAAAGCCTTCCGCAGTCAGGGACGCGCCGCCCACCAGCCCACCATCGATGTCTTCCCGGGCAAATAAATCGGCGGCATTGGAGCCCTTCACACTGCCGCCGTAGAGAATGCGTAAATGACCTGCAATTGTACCATCCAGCGCGGCAAATTTGTGGCGGATGTAAGCGTGCACCGCCTGCGCCTGCTCGGGAGTCGCGGTGTGCCCGGTGCCAATCGCCCATACCGGCTCATACGCGACCACCGCCTCGCTGAAGCCCTCGATGCCGACCGCTGCGAGCACCGCGTCCAGTTGCCGGGCGACCACCGCCTCGGTCTCTCCGGCCTCGCGTTGTTCGAGGGTCTCCCCGACGCACAGCACCGGCTGCAGGCCCGCCTCCAGGGCCGCCCGAAACTTTTCCGCCACCCCCGTACTGGTCTCCGCATACAGGGCCCGGCGCTCCGAATGCCCGACCAGCACATAGCGGCAGCCAAATTCGACCAGCATGTCGGCCGAGACCTCTCCGGTATGCGCGCCCTGGGGATTCGGGTTGAGATTCTGCGCGCCCCAGGCCACCCGGCCGCCAGCCGCCAGCTCGCTGACCAGCGGCAAATAGGGGAACGGCGGGAACACGACGACCTCGGCCAGGCAAGACGTTTCCAGTCCGGCCTCGATGCCGTCCATGAGTTGGCGGATCATGGTAGTCGAGCCATGCATCTTCCAGTTACCGGCGACCATCAATTTGCGCATCGGAGTCTCCAGCGGATCACGGGTCCAGGGCGGGCGCAAGGATACCCGCCCGCCGTGCGCAGCCGCAAGCCCGCGCCCGTGTCTGGCGGCGGTCGATCGGGTCCGGCGATCGCTTAACGGGATGATGGCGGCTGTAGTAGCATGAGGCATTGCCCCTCGCCCGCGCCGGATCCGCATGCACGACCCAGGCCCACAATCCACCGACCCCTCGCGCTGGGCTCTGGTCACCGGCGCCTCGTCCGGGATCGGCCGGGAGTTTTGCGTGCAGCTGGCCGCTCGCGGCTACCACCTGGCGCTCGTCGCCCGCAGGGCGGACCTGCTGCACGCGCTGGCCTCGGAATTACGCCATACGCACGGCACCGCCTGCCTGGTGCTGCCGACCGACCTGGCGAGCACCGGGGCTTGCCAGGAGATCGAGCGGCGCCTGCGGAAGGCGGAGATCGAAGTGGAGTTCCTGGTCAACAACGCCGGCTATGGCCTGCCAGGCCGATTCACCGAACCGACCTGGCCGGAACACGACGATTTCATCCGGGTGATGGTCACCGCCGTATGCGAGCTCACCCGCCGGCTGTTACCGGGCATGCAAGCGCGTGGGGCCGGCTACATCGTCAATGTCGCCTCGGTCGCGGGACTGGTTCCCGGCTCCGAGGGACACACCCTGTACGGTGCGGCCAAGTCCTTCCTGATCCGGTTCTCGGAATCCCTGGCACTGGAGAACCGCCCCCGGGGCGTGAACGTCAGCGTACTGTGCCCCGGTTTTACCTACAGCGAATTCCACGATGTTGCGGGAACCCGGGACCTGGTGCGCAGGCTGCCCGCATTGATGTGGCAGGATGCCACGGACGTGGTGCGCTACGGCATTGAATCGGTGCTGAACGAGCCGCCACGCGTGGTCGCCATCCCCGGCCGGTTGTACCGTACGCTGGTCGGCCTCAACCGCTTTGTGCCCGGTTTTGGCCGACTCTCCGTCAAGCGCATGTCGAAACGATTCCGACACCTGAAGTGACGCGCCCGAGCCGACAACCGCCGGCCGCCTTCAGGCGCCGGCCACAGTCATCCGCCCGATCAGCAGGGAACCCGACTGGATCGCACCGCGCTGATCGAGATCGTCGCCCAGCGCCTGGATCGTGGCAAACATGTCACGCAGATTGCCGGCCACGGTGACTTCCTCCACCGGATGGCTTATGGCACCGTCTTCGATCCAGAACCCGCAGGCACCCCGTGAATAATCGCCCGTGATGAGGTTGACGCCCTGGCCCATCACCTCGGTTACCAGGAGCCCCCGGCCCATTTGCCTGATCAGATCCGCCTGCGCCTGAACATCCCCGCGCACCCGAAGGTTGTGAATGCCGCCCGCATTGCCCGTGGTCTCCAGGCCGAGGCGGCGCGCAGCATAGCTCGCGAGCACGTAGCCGGTCAGCACGCCGTGGTCGATGAGGTCACGCTCCCGGGTGGCAACGCCCTCGGCGTCGAAAGCCGTGCTGCCCGGCCCGCGCGGCAGGAACGGCAGTTCTCGGATGGACAGCCACCCGGGAAACAGGCGCTCGCCCAGCGTGTCCTTGAGAAACGACGCATTCTGATAGAGCGCGCGCCCGGAAACCGCGCCGACAAAGTGGCCGACGAGGCTGCGCGCCACTTCCGGCGCGAACAGCACGGGCACCTCGCAGGTGGCTATCTTGCGGGACTCCAGGCGCCGAACGGCCCGCTCGGCGGCCTTGCGGCCGGTGAGCTCGACCGCTTCGAGATCTTCGAAGGCGCGGCGCGAATCGTACCAGTAGTCGCGCTGCATTCCGCCCCCCTGCCCGGCGACCAGCACGCAACTCTGGTCATACCGGGTGCCGCTGGATTCACCGCGGAAGCCATGCGAGTTCCCGTACACGGCAGCGCCGACATGCGCCGATACCGAAGCCCCCTCGGAATTGGTCACCCGGGCGTCTTCCAGGCCTGCCGATTCGCAGGCCAGCGCGCGCTGTATCGCCTCCTCGGGATTCATGGCGCGCGGGTGCCACAGGTCGAGGTCCGGGAAGTGGGTGGCCAGGCGCCCCGGGTCGGCCAATCCGTTGCAGCGGTCCTCCTGCGTGAAACGCGCGATATCGAGCGCGCGTGACACGCAGCGCCGTATCGAGTCCGCCTGGAGGTCCGCGCTGGTGGCATGGCCCCTGCTGCGCCCGATGAAGACGGTCACCGCGACTCCGCGATCGCGATGATGCTCCAGCGTTTCGACCTCCCCCAGGCGCACCGTGGCGCTCAGGCCGCTATGCATGCTGGCGGAAACCTCTGCCGCATCCGCGCCGCCTGTCGCCGCCACCTCGAGTACCTCATCGACCAGCACGCGCATGGCCGCCAGCTCCTGATCGCGGTCCGGCACGCCCTGCGTTACCATGGTGGTCTCGTTTTCTGAACCCGGAGCCTTCAAGGCGCCACCCTTCCGTGACCGAGCAGCGCCGCGAACATGCCACGGCGATCCCCAGCAAGAGCCAGCGCAAACGGGAAGCGCTCGCCTTGCTGGACCTTGCGCGCAACCTGANNCCTGACGGACCTCGAAGCCGGGGCGCTCCTGCGCCTGCCGCTGGACGAGGACCTGCGTACCGCCATCGACCAAGCCCGCTCGATCCGCTCCAATGTCGCCCGCAAGCGCGCCGTGCACTACCTCGCCAAATTGCTGCGCCAGCGCGACGCCGGCCCGGTGCTGGAGGCACTGGAACGCCTGCGCACCGAGGCCCGCGGGCTGGCCGCCGCCCATCACCGGGTGGAAGCCTGGCGGGACGAACTGATCGCCGACGGCGATGCGGCGGTGCAAAGGCTGGTCGAGGCTCAGTACCATGCGCACGCGCAAACGCTGCGACAACTGACGCGCAACGCCCGCCGCGAGGCCCGGCTCGGCCTGCCGGCGGCCGCTGCCCGGAAGCTGTTCCGGGCCTTGCGGGCCATCGACGATGAGTCGCCGCTGCCGCCGGTCGGGGGGAAATAAGCGCGGTGCGGCGCCGCGGCACAGGAGGCGCTCACGCCCGAGTGCCCCCCACCGTGAGTTCATCCAGCTTCAAGGTCGGTTGCCCGACTCCCACCGGCACACTCTGACCATCCTTGCCGCACACGCCGATGCCCCCGTCCAACTGCAGGTCGCTGCCAACCATGCTGACCCGCGTCATGGCCTCAGGCCCGTTGCCGATCAGGGTTGCGCCGCGCACCGGACGGGTCACCTTGCCGTCTTCGATCAGGTACGCCTCGCTGGCGGAAAACACGAAACGGCCGGAGGTGATATCCACCTGGCCACCGGCGAAATTCACCGCATACAGGCCTTTGCGCACCGAGGCAATGATCTCCGCCGGGTCATAGGCGCCTGGCATCATGAAGGTATTGGTCATCCGCGGCATGGGCAGGTGGGCGAAGGATTCGCGGCGACCGTTGCCGGTCGGTTCCATGTTCATCAGGCGCGCATTGAGCTTGTCCTGCATATAGGCCCGCAGGATGCCATTTTCGATCAACACCGTGCGGCCGGTCGCCGTGCCCTCGTCGTCGACCGTCAGCGAACCACGCCGGGCCGGGAGGGTGCCGTCGTCGACCACCGTGACCCCGGGCGCAGCCACCTGCTCGCCGATTCGGCCGGTAAACGCGGAGGTGCCCTTGCGGTTGAAATCTCCTTCCAGGCCATGTCCGACCGCCTCGTGCAGCAGCACGCCAGGCCAGCCGGGACCGAGCACCACGGGCATGCTTCCGGCAGGGGCGTTGTCGGCTTCCAGGTTGACCAGCGCCTGGCGCACGGCCTCGTCCGCGAAGCGCTGCCAGGCATTGTCCCGCATCAGCTCCCCGTAGCCGAACCGTCCACCGCCGCCATCGCTGCCCTGTTCTCGCCGGCCGGCCTGCTCGGCAATCACCGTCACCGACAACCGCACCAGCGGCCGGACATCAGCTGCCAGCGCGCCGTCCGCGGCCGCCACCAGAATCGTATCGTGCGTAGCGGCCAGGTTGACGAGCACCTGGCTGACCCGAGGATCCAGTGACCGGGCATAGGTATCGATCTGACGCAACAGATCGACCTTGTCCCCGGCCGCGAGCGACTCCAACGGATCGCCGGCCTCGTACAGCGGTTGCGTTTCCTGCCGTCGCCACGCGGCAACGGCACCTTCCTGGCCGCGCCGGGCGATGGCCCGCGCGGCGGAGGAGGCCTGCAGCAGGGCGGGCATCAGAATCTCATCCGCGTAGGCGAAACCGGTCTTCTCACCACTGATCGCGCGGATGCCCACGCCTTGCTCCACGGCATGCGTGGCGGTCCGGACCAGGCCATCTTCCAGCGCCCAGACCTCGCGCGCCGAGTTCTGGAAATAAAGGTCGCCGGCATCCACCGAGGCGCCCATGAGGTGCGCCAGGACGCGCGACAGGTCGTTCTGGTCCAACCCTCCGGGTGCCAGCAGCTGTTGCTCGGCGATCTTGAGGCGGTCACTGCTCATTGGGTTCTTTTGCCTCCACGCGTGCCTCGACCTCGAGCCGCTCGACGACCGGTTCCTGCCAGGGGCCCGAGAGCGCATAGCGGGCCTCGGCGGCGTCACCCAGGCTCTTCTGCAACAAGCCCTGCAGGGCGAGCCCGGCAGCGGCGCCACCGGGACCACCGGCGATCGCGCCAATCACGGGCAGGGTCTGACCGACCCCGGGGCGCACCGTCATCATATAGTCGAAGCGCTTGGCTACCAGGTCCGAGCTGCCGACGATCGACAGGGTTGCCGCCGTCGACTCTAACACGGTGTTGTCGGTATGCGCGTGCCCGTTTTCAAGGCGGACCGTCCCGCTGGCCTGGTCGAAGCTGAAACCGGTACCGAAAACGTCCCTGAAATCCAGCGCCAGGCGTCGCGGCAAGGCGGCGACGCTCATCAGTCCCAGCATGCGCCCGGCACCGGGATCGGCGCTGCGGATGGTGCCGTCGGTGACGCTGAAACCGATTTCCCCGTTCAGGCGGGCCAGCGCGAATGCGGCTGGCGGGCCGGGCCACCAGGCATCGTATCGCACCATGGTTTGGCCTCCTTCGAGAACCGAGGAAATATCCATCGCATCCATGAGCGCGCCCAGGCTCTCGGAGGTGATCACGATGTTGAAATCGGAACGCGCCCCGTCCGCAGTCGCGATCCAGTCACCGCGGGCCTGGAAATTGAAATGGGCGGAATTGGCGGTCACGGGATCGAAACGGAATCCGTCCTGTATCGGATAGGCCTCGATGCGCGTCTCTCCAAGGTCCAGGCCCAGGTACGCGAATTCCCGCACGTACAGGTGCAGTTCGGGCAATCGCGAGGGATCGGTATCCAGCATGGCCTCCGACGACTGTGCCGGTGGCAGCAGCAGCCGATCGAGCTCCGCGGTCAGACTGCTGGGGCCGGCCGGCGGCTGGCTGTAGCGGACCAGGCCGGACAGTTTGGGGCTGTCGAATTCGGACGATAGCGTGCCCTGCTGGTAGTGGACCTCGAGCTCGACATCCGGAAACAGCCGATTCAGCAAGACCAGTTCGTCCACGTGCAGGTCCGCGGCGCGAAACGCCAGGTCGGCGACGGCGCGTCCGCGCTGGAGCCGCTCACTGATCAGTCTCATCCAGCGGTCGAGGTCGAGGTGTTCGGCCTGGCCGCCCAGCGAGAAAAAACCGGCCTCCGGCAGCCCCGTATCTCGGGGTCCCAGTTGGATGCTGGCCCGCCGCGGACGGCTGATGCCGTCAGCCACGTCAAACTGCAGGCTCAGCCGGTCGTGCAGACGAACGAGAAATACGGGTTCGGCCGATTTGACCGGGTAGCGCACCTGCAGCGGCCAGGCCGCCTCGGGCGGTTTGTCGAGGGGTGCAGGCAGATCGAGTTCGACGCCGACCAGGTCCGTGCCCATCTGCAGCCAGATTTCCCGGGCCGCGTCCGCGCCCGCCTGCCCGACCACCAGGCCCATGTTCCAGCGGCATTCTCCCTGCAGGTCCGCGAGCAGTGGCTCCCCTTGGAGCACCGTGGCCGGTATCACCTCCGAGGCTGAGAACATGCCCTGCAGACCAGCGCGGAACACTTCCGGCGCGTCCCAATCGGCCATCAGCGCCAGGCTCGCGTCGCGTCCCTGGTAGCGCGCCTGCAGGCCCTCGGCCCGCAGTCCCTCGCGGTCGTAGGCCACAGTGCCCTGGATGTCCTCGATGACCACCCCGGACTGCAATTCACGGAAGTCGTTGCCGGCCAGCTCGAGCTGGCCTTCGATACGAATGGGCCCCGCGCCGGCCTTGAGCGGCGCTTCCAGCACCCCGGTCGTCCGCGCCGGCCCCTGGAAGTCGAACTGCTGCAGGTCGAGGTCGACATCTTCGAGCAGCGGTGTCGCGCCGATGAATCCGAGCAGCGTCGGCAAGGCAGCCTCGGAACGGTACTCCATTGCCAACACCGGCTGGCTGAAATCGCTGATCCGGGCGCGCGCCTCCTGGACCGGAACGCCGGCAAGGGTTCCGACCCTGCCCAGCACCTCCATCGAGGTGCCCTGGAATCGGGCGCGACCCGAGACGCGCCCGGCCCGCGGCCACCCCGCATAGTAATCGAGGTCCGCGTCGCTGAATTCCACGACCGCCTCGAGGCTGCCCTCGCCCTGTCGGAAGGGCCAGTCATCCATGTCGCCGGTCATGCTGAAGCGAGCGGCATCGATCCTGCCGCCCGCCAGGCCACGCCGCAGCCACTGCGTGACGTTCGGGCGCATCACGCGCTCCGGCCAGTAATCCTGCAAACCGCCCAGCGAACCCTCCGAAGCGGCCACGTTGATATCGAGTCGCGGTCGGCCTTCGCTCTTGACGAACCGGGCTCGGCCGCGCAGCGCAAGGTCCTCGTTGCGAAGCCGGCAGTCCCTCACGTCGGTCTGCCAGCGTAACCCCCAGACGATTTCCAGCGTGCAGCCCTCAATATTGACGATCGCCGGGCGCCGGAAATTGCCGGGCCAATCGATGCGGACCTGCTGGCCGGATAGCGACAACTGCCCCTCCCCGCCGCGCAGGTCAATCGACCCCGACGCCCCGGCGATGGCCGGCCAGCGGCCCCAGTCCCAGGCATCCAGCCGCTCGAATTCACCGCTCGTCATCTGCAGTTTCCACGCGCCGTCCAGCACCAACTCGAAATCCCGCACCACGCCACGGGCCTGCCGTGGCACGAAGCTCGGCCAGCGCGTGGAATAGTGCGCGAGCGCACGCTGGGTCAGCTGCAGCGGGAACTCGAGATCGATGAACTCTGAGCTCACCCAGATGCCGAGGTTGCCCGGAACATTTCGCGCCACCGTCATGCGGGGGCTGGACCACTGCGCCCCGTCACGCTTCACTTGCAGTTCCGAGAGGTCCAGCCGCCAACTCTTGCGGCTGATGAAATTCCAGCGGAAACGGCTGTTGAGGTGGTCCAGCTGCAGGGCTCGTGCCCCCCCCGGCAAGTGCACTTCGCGCAAGTCCAGCACGCCCTGCATCACCTGGTCCGAAGCGGGCGACCAAGTGCCCCACAGCTCGGCGTTGAGCCAACCCGATGCCGGCACGAGGGGGTGCGGCGGAAGTTGCCGTGCCAATTCCGACAGCATGAGCTCACCGGTCTTGACGTGCCACTCGGCGTCCTGCAAGCGCTGCTCACGATCCAGGGTAATCAACAGCGTGGCCTTCAGGTCGCCGAGCACCCGCGCATCGTAAGGGTCCGATATGTCGGCCTCCACTTCGACCGAAAACCGGCGACCCTCCATCTGCAGGCGGCCGTTGACCGCCGTCAGCTGCGCCTCGACCCCGCGCAGTTCATCCGTGAAACTCAGCCGCGACTGTTCCAGCACGACCTCACCAAAGGTCGCCAGGCTGCTCATTGCCGAACCGTCCGCGGACCGGCCACCACGGCCGCTGACACCCAGACCGGACAATTCGAAGCGCGCCTCGGCATTGCGCACCAGCGACAGGTCCGCGCCGATGATCCGGAAACTGTAGAGCGGCCGGCCCGGCAACACGGCATTCAGCGGTCGGATGTCGAGGGCCGCATGCTGGATGGCGATTGCCTGCGCCCCCGCGCCGTGCAGGGTCAGTCCCTCGAGCCTGATCTGCGGACCGAACGCCCGCCACTCGCCCGTGAACCGGGCAAGGCGAACGGGCTGCTGGAACTCCTGCGAAAGCCAGGCCTCGAGCTGCGGCTGGTAGCGGGCGCTGTAGGGCATCAGCAATTTGCCGATGCCCACCAGGATGGCAGACAGTACCGCTATGAGGGTGAGGGCGGTCCACATCAGCGTCTTGAGGCGTCGCAGCCAGATGCGAAGCGGATTCATCGCTCATCACTCCCCGGCCGGGGGGCCGGGTGCCGCGGGACCGGCCCCGCACCTTCAGAGCAAGACCACATCGAACTGCTCCCGCGTGTATTGCTCTTCGCTCTGAAAACGGATGGACTTGCCGACCAGTTCCTCCAGTTCCGCAACCGTGGTGGAATGGTCGTCGAGAATCGCGTCCACCACCGTCGTCGAGGCCACCACCAGCAGCTTGCTGGCCTCGAACTGCCGGCCGGAGCGGAGGATTTCGCGAAACACTTCCAGACAGACGGTCTCGGCGCTTTTCACGCTGCCGCGGCCGGAACACAGCGGACAAGTCTCGCTCATCAACTGCCCGAGGCTCTCACGGGTGCGCTTGCGCGTCATCTCCACCAGCCCCAACGGCGAGATTTCGCCGATGCGGGTGCGGGCATGATCCTGCTCCAGGGCCTTCGCCAGTGCGCGCATGACCTGTTGCCGATGCTCCTGCTCGGCCATGTCGATGAAATCAATGATGATGATGCCGCCCAGGTTGCGCAGGCGAAGTTGACGGGCAATGGCCTGGGCCGCCTCCAGGTTGGTCTTGTAGATGGTCTCCTCGAGCGTGCGGTGGCCGACGTAGCCGCCGGTGTTGACGTCGATGGTCGTCATCGCCTCGGTCTGGTCGATGATCAGGTAGCCGCCCGATTTCAGGGGCGTGTAGCGGCTCAGCGCCTGGTTGATTTCATCCTCGATGCCGAACAGGTCGAAAATGGGACGTTTGCCCTCGTAGAGCTCGATCCTCGGCAGCCAGTCCGGCACGAAGCGGCGCACGAAGTTCTGCACCGAGGCGAAGACCGCCGGCGAGTCGATCCGCACCTTCTCCACCTCGCCGTGCATGAGATCCCGCAAGGTGCGTAACGGCAACGACAGGTCTTCGTACAGGCAGCTTCCGATCGGCGCCTGCTCGATACTGGATTCGATACCCCGCCAGACCTTGCCCAGGTAGGACATGTCCGCAGCCAGCGCAAACTCATCCAGGCCTTCAGCGTTGGTGCGCACGATGTAGCCGTGGTGGTCGTCGTCTTCACGCAGCAGGTGGACCAGGTGCTTGAGGCGCTCGCGCTCGGCAGGGTCCTCGATCCGGGCCGACACCCCGATGTTGCCGTTGCCTGGCAGCAGGACCATGAACCGCGAGGGGATGCTGAGGTTGGTGGTGAGCCGCGCGCCCTTGGTCCCGATCGGGTCCTTGATCACCTGCACGATGATCTCCGCCTTCTCGCTCACCAGTTCCGCGATCATTGGCCCTGGTGCCGCCCCGACCGCTCCATCCTGCCCGGCATCCTCGCTGGCACCCTGGGCAGCATCGCGAACCATGTCCGTGGCGTGCAAAAAAGCGGTACGGTCCAGCCCCACCTCGATGAACGCTGCCTGCATGCCCGGCAACACTCTCGAGACAGTGCCCTTGTAGATATTCCCCAGGTACCCGTAATGCGAGGCCCGATCCAGCCAAACCTCCTGGAGCATGCCGTTTTCCACTACCGCCACACGGGCTTCAGTCGGCGTCACATTGATCAAGATTTCTTCGCTCACCGGCGAATCTTCCAGGTACGGGCAGCCAGGCTGCGCCGGCATGCGGGGTCGGGACCGCTAGAATAGCATCTCGAACAAGCCGGGGCGCTCGAAGCATGGGTATCAGGCCAGCAGCCCGGCGGTTCTCAGGAGTTCTGCCGTTTCGAACAGCGGCAAGCCCATGACACCCGAAAAACTGCCCTCGATGCGGCGAATGTGGGCCGCGGCGCCGCCCTGGATGGCGTACGCCCCGGCCTTGTCCATGGGCTCGTCCGTGGCACAGTAAGCGTCGATCCATACCTCGGGGAGAATTGAGAACTCCACGCGCGTCACATTCAGCCGGTCGCTGATCGTGTCGGCGCCGGTGGCCAGGGCGATCGCCGAATACACCTGGTGGGCGCGCCCCGACAACGTGCTCAGCATGGCCCTCGCCTCCGCAGGGTCGGCCGGCTTGCCCAGGATTCGCTGACCGATGACCACCGCGGTGTCGGCACCGAGCACGGGCAGCCTATCGCCCGCGAGATCCCAGCCCGCGGCGGCTTTGGCGCGCGCCAGTCGTACCACGTAGGTGGCCGGAGATTCGCCAGCCTGGCGGGATTCATCGATATCCAGCGGCAACACCCTGAATCGGACATCGAGTTGCCGCAACAGCGATTTCCTGCGCGGCGAGCCGGAGGCCAGGACCAGTTGCGCAGGGACGCTCATGGCCGATGATATGGATGCCGGTTGACGATCGACCAGGCCCGGTAGAGCTGTTCGACCACGATGATCCGGGCCAGGGAGTGCGGCAGGGTGAGCGGCCCCAGCGACCATCGGTGCTCACACTGCGCGGGGAGATCGTCGGACAAGCCATCCGGCCCCCCGACGATGAACCAGACATCGCGACCACCGGCCATCCACTGCTCCAGGTTTCGGGCCAGTTGTTCGGTCGACCACGGCGTGCCGCCGATGTCGAGCGCCACCCGGCACGCACCCGGCGGCACGGCGGCCAACAGGGCCTCGCCCTCCTGCTGCCGGGCGCGCCCGACATCGGCGCCGCGGCCGCGCCGGGCCAGCGGAATCTCGATCAATTTCAGGCCCAGGGGCGCCGGCAGGCGTTTGGCATACTCGTCCCAGGCCTCGGACACCCAGCGGGGCATGCGCTGGCCGACTGCGGCCACTTTGAGGTGCATGGGATCAGGCGATCGCGGAGGCACCCGAACGCCGCCCCGCACTCGCCTTCCACAGCTTTTCGAGGTTATAGAATGCGCGGGTTTGCGGAAGCATCAGGTGTACGATTACGTCGTTCAGATCGACCAGCACCCACTCACCCTCACGCTCGCCCTCCACGCCGAGCGGGGGGCACCCATCCGACTTGGCCCGGAGGATCAGCTTTTCCGCCATCGATCGGATGTGGCGGGACGAATTGCCGGAGGCGATGATCATGAAGTCGGTCAGGGTGCTGAGACCCCGCACGTCGATGGCCTGGATGTCGGTGGCTTTGTTGTCCTCGAGGATTCCGATGACCTGTTCCTGGAGTTGCTCAGATGAGCGTTCGTCCGGCTGGCTGTGTGTATTCAATCGTCCGTTTCACCCGGTGTCGGTAAGCCTGAAGCCATTGTAGCCTGCGCCCGTCGGCGTGGCAAAGTCAGGGCCCGAGGGGTCCGTGCTAGCCACGGTACAGGCCTTGCGCCTCGATGTATCGCACGACCGCGTCAGGCGTCAGGTAGCGGGGCGACCGCCCCGCCCGGACCAGGGCGCGGATGTCAGTCGACGCAATCGCCAGAGCCGTGACGGGCAGGCTGTAAACTCCGCCGTGGGTGGCGCCGGCCAGAGCGGCCGGAGTGTCGACGGCGCGGGCCTCGATCTCCGCACCCGGATCGGGCGCATAAGCCACCGGGGTGTCCGAGCGACGCATGATCACGAGGTGCGCCAGCGCGAACAGATCCCGCCAGCGATGCCAGCCGTCCAGTGCATTCGCCGAGTCCTGGCCGATGATCAGCAATATCGGCGCGGACGGGTGCTCCGAGCGGATCTCCGACAGCGTGTCGACCATGTAGGAGGGCCCCTCGCGGCGCAGCTCGCGCTCGTCAATGCGAAATGCCGCCTGCCCCGCCAGCGCCAGTTCGAGCATCGCCAGGCGATGCTCGGGCGGCGACACGGGGCGCTTTCGGTGCGGCGGTTGCCCCGCAGGCACCCACCGAAAATCCTCGATGCCGAGCTGCTCGCACACCTCGAGCGCGGCACGCAGATGGCCCAGGTGAACCGGGTCGAAGGTGCCGCCAAAGATACCGATCATGCCGCTGCGCCGCCCGCCGTCATGCCGCGCACACGTGGCACACGAGGTGATCGAGGCTGTGCCATGCATCACCGGCGGCCATGCCCTTGCTCTGCCGATCGATCAGGCTGAGGCAGGAGAGCGCATGGTTCAACGCCCGCGCCGAGAGCCGCGTGGCCGCCTTGCGCACCAGCACCTGCCGGTCGCGCCAGATGTTGAGGCGGCGGAACACGGTGCGCTCATCCTCGCCGGCCGCGCAGGCCAGGCGGTAGGCTTCCAGGTCCTTCAGGTTGCGGTACAGCGCCCCGGTGACCAGTTGGATGGGCACACCCGTGCGGCGGAGCCCAGCGGAGATTCGCAAGGCGTTCCGAAGGTTGCCGGCCAGCATGCCCTCGGCGAGCAGGAACGCGTCGAACCGCGAACTGTCCGCCACCGCCTCCAGCACGTCGGCCGCAGTGACCGGCCCCTGGCCCTTGATCAGCGCCAGCTTCTGAATCTCCTGGTTGGCGGCCAGCAGGTTGCCCTCGACACGCTCCGCGAGCAGCATCACGGCCTCGCGCTCCGGCTCGAGCCCGAGCAGCTGCATGCGCTGTGCGATCCAGCCGGGCAGCTGCTCCGGCCGTATTGGCCAGATGTCCACCCGAACGCCGGCCCGGTCCAGCACACCGGCCCATTTAGAGTCGCGTGAGCTCTTGTCCCACTGCGCGCAGCTCACGATCAGCATCAGGTCCGGGTCGACGCGTTCGACCCAGCCGCTCAGCGCGGCCGCTCCGTCATGGCCCGGCTTGCCGGTCGGGAGGCGCAGGTCGATGATCCGCCGCGATGCGAACAGGGACGTCGTTGCCCCGGCGTGCTCCAGCGACTGCCAGTCGAACCCCCGCTCCACCTCGAACAGCTCGCGCTCCAGGAACCCCTCCGCACGGGCCGCTTCGAGTATCCGGTCGCGACACTCCTGGACCAGCAGCGGCTCGTTGCCCCCGAGCAGATAGATCGGGGCCAGGCCCTGTTGCAGGCGTGCCTCCAGTTGCTCGATCCTGATCGGCATGCAGCCGGCCCCTTCAGCCGCCTGTGGTTCCGAGGCGACGGATGACGAGCCGGGACAGCTGGTCGGCCAGGTTCTGGCGCAGAAACTCCTCCTCTTGCGCCGCTGCCAGGATGTCCTGCTCATCGAAACTGATGACCCGGCTCTGTTCCAGGAACTGCTCCGGCACCAACACCGCCCCGTCCGCGTCCAGCAACCGGAAACGGACCGTGTGGCGCACCCGGTACTCTCGCACCCGGGCATTGTCGCCAATGGTCAGGATCTCCTTGCGCACCTCGTTGACCGGAACCTCGAGCACGGCCGCACCCTCGGCGTCTTCGACGATGCCGGCGCCGTTCTGCTCCAGCAGCAGTTGCAGGCGGCGAGCGAAGGGACTATAGGGATCCTGGACTTCCAGGCGCACCCGCTCCATGGCAGCGGGCAGCTCGGCCTCAGTCTGCAGCTGGAAGCCGCAGGCTGCCAGCAGCAGCGCCAGCGCCAGCGCGGTCAGTCGGGCCGCATGCCTGATCATGCCGGCCTCAGGAGACCACGATGTTGATCAGGCGATCGGGCACGTGGATAACCTTGCGCACGGTCTTGCCCTCGACATGCCGCTGCACATTGGCTTCCTGTAAAGCCGCGGCGTGGACCGCCGACTGCTCGCTGCCCGGTTCGACCTCGATCCTGGCCCGAACCTTGCCGTTGACCTGGACCACCATGGTCACTTGGCTGCGCACGCGCGCCGTCTCGTCGGCCGCCGGCCACTCCGCCCCTGCTACCAACTGCCGTTCGCCCAGGACCTCCCACAGCGCCTGGCAAATATGGGGCGTCACTGGCGCCAGCATCCTGACTATGGCGCGGCACGCCTCGTCGAGCACCGCACGGCCCGCGGCGCTGTCGTCATCGAAGCGGCCGAGGTGGTTGGTCAGTTCCATGATCGCCGCGATGGCGGTATTGAAGGTATAACGACGACCCACGTCATCGCTGACTTTGGCGATGGTGTCGTGAACCAGGCGTCGCACCCGTCGTTGCTCATCGTCCAGCCGGTCCGGCTCCAGCCCCGGCGCGGCGCCGCAGGCGGCGTGAGAGGTGACCAGCGTCCACAGGCGGCGCAGATACCGAAACGCGCCCTCGACACCGGACTCCGACCACTCCAGCGACTGGTCGGGCGGCGCGGCGAACATCGAGAACAGCCGCACGGTGTCCGCACCGTAGCGATCCACCAGCCGGCTGGGGTCGACTCCGTTGTTGCGCGACTTGGACATCTTCTCGACCGGACCGATGTGGACTGCAGAGCCATCGGACAACAGGCGCGCGCCGACCGCCTTGCCCTTGGTGTCACGCTCGACCTCGACCTCGCCTGGATTCACCCAGCGCACCGACCCATCCCCGGCCTCCTGGGAGTAGGTTTCCGCAACCACCATGCCCTGGCAGAGCAGTCGCGTCGCCGGTTCATCGCTGGCCACCAGGCCGGCATCGCGCATCAGCTTGTGATAGAAGCGGAAATACATGAGGTGGAGAATGGCATGCTCGATGCCGCCCACGTACTGGTCGACAGGCAGCCAGTAATTCGCCCGCTCATCCAGCTGGGCATCCGCATCCGGGCAGCAATAGCGAGCGTAGTACCACGACGATTCCATGAATGTATCGAAGGTATCCGTCTCGCGCTCCGCGTCCCCTCCGCAGGACGGGCAAACAGTCTGGCGCCACGCGGGGTCCGCCTTGATCGGCGATTGGACGCCCATGAACTTCACGTCTTCGGGAAGCACCACGGGCAGGTCCTGCTCCGGAACCGGCACGGCACCGCAGGCCACGCAATACACCACCGGTATCGGGCAGCCCCAATACCGCTGTCGGCTCACCCCCCAGTCACGCAGCCGGTAGTTCACGGTGCGGGCGCCAAGCCCCCGCTCGGCCAGCCACTCGCTGGCCTTCTCCACTGCCTCGTCGCGGCCGAGACCATTGAGCCATTCGCTGTTGATGGCGGGGCCGTCCCCGGTATAAGCCTCTCCCTCCCAGTCATCCGGCGGCTGCACGGTGCGGATGATCGGGAGGTTATGGGCCATGGCGAAATCCCAGTCGCGCTGGTCCTCGCCCGGCACCGCCATGATCGCGCCCGTGCCATAGCCCATCAGCACGTAGTCGGCAATGAACAGGGGCACGGGTTTGCCCGTGAAGGGGTTCAATACGTACGCCCCGGTGAACACGCCCCGCTTCTCGCCCTCATCCGACAGGCGATCGGCCTCCGTGGACTGGCCTGCCTCAGCGGCGAAGGCTTCCACCGCGTCCCGCTGCTCCCTGGTCGTGATCTGCGCCAGCAGAGGGTGTTCTGGCGCCAGCACCGCGTAGGTCATGCCAAAAGTGGTGTCAGGGCGCGTCGTGAACACGCGTATGACGGTGCCGGCGGCATCGGGTTCACCCCCGGCATCGCACAAGCGCAAGTCGAACTCGACACCTTCCGAGCGGCCAATCCAGTTGCGCTGCATGGTTTTGACCGCCTCGGGCCAGCCCTCGAGCCGATCCAGTTCACCGAGCAGTTCCTCCACATAGGCCGTGATCCTGAGAAACCACTGCGGGATCGAACGGCGCTCGACCACCGCCCCCGAGCGCCAGCCCCGGCCGTCGACCACCTGCTCGTTGGCCAGCACCGTCTGGTCGACCGGGTCCCAGTTGACCTCGGCATCCTTGCGGTAGGCCAGGCCCTGCTCCATGAGGCGCGTGAACATCAACTGCTCCCAGCGATAGTACTCCGGGTCGCAGGTGGTGACCTCGCGGCTCCAGTCATACGCGAACCCCATGCGCTGGAGTTGCTCGCGCATGTGCTCGATGTTCCGGTAGGTCCAGGCCGCCGGCGCCGTTTCGTGCTCGATCGCGGCGTTCTCCGCCGGCAGGCCGAAGGCGTCCCAGCCCATCGGCTGCAGTACGTTCTTGCCCAGCATGCGCTGGTAGCGCGAAATGACGTCACCGATGGTGTAATTACGCACATGCCCCATGTGGAGCGCGCCCGATGGATAGGGCAGCATGGACAGGCAGTAATATTTCTCACGGCCCGCCTCTTCCCGCACCTCGAAAGCCCGCTCATCGCGCCACCGCTCCTGGACGCGCTGCTCGATTTCAACCGGGTTGTAGGGCGTTGGTTCCATGGAGAGATGGCATCGTGGCAAGCGTGGGTGACGGGCTGGAAGCTTAACCGACCCCCGGATCATAAAAAAGCCCCGCCTGCCGCGCGCAGGACAGCGCTCAGCGCCCGTTGCCCTCAGGCCTTTATGCGCTCCCTGATATAAGCAAGCAGATCGTCGAGGCCGGGCAGCGAGGGCCCCTGCGGATGCAGCGCTTCGCGGATGCCGGGGGCCAGCGATTTGCCCAGTTCGACCCCCCATTGGTCGAACGCATTGATGCCCCAGATGACGCTTTCCACGAACACCCGGTGCTCGTACATGGCCATCAGTTGGCCGAGGTTCGCTGGGGTCAGTTCATCGAGCAACACAATCTCGCTGGGCCGGTCGCCGTTGAACGTGCGATGCGCCAGCAATTCCGGATCGGCCTGCGGGCCGAACTGGGCCCTTGCCTGCTCGGCGGTCCGGCCCTCCGCCAGGGCGGTGGCCTGCGCCAGCAGGTTGGCCAGCAGCTCGTACTGCGCCTCCTCGTCGCCGTGCGCCGGCCGGATAATGCCGACCAGGCTGATCGGCACCGGCTCCACGCCCTGGTGCAGGGCCTGGAATACCGAGTGTTGGGCATCGGTCCCGCAATCGCCGAACACCACGGGCGCGGTGCCGTAGGACAGTCGCTGCCCGTCACGGCCGATGGATTTGCCATTCGATTCCATGATCAGCTGTTGGAGGTAGGCGGGCAACAGTCGCAGACGCAGATCGTAGGGAAATACGCCCCAGGCGCCGAATCCGCAGATGTTGCGGTGCCATACGGAGGCCACGGCGGAGAGCACCGGCAGGTTGTCCGCCAGGTCGGCCTCCTGAAAGTGCCGATCCATGCATGCCGCACCCTGCTGGAACTCGCGAAACGCCTCGGAGCCGATCCTCGCGGCCGCGCTGAGGCTGACCGCAGACCAGACCGAATAGCGCCCCCCCACCCACCGTGGCAGCTGCAGCGTCTGCTCGGGGACGATGCCGAGCGTGCCGGCGCGCTCCGGTTCGGACGTCACAGCGAACATGCGCTGGCGGGCCGGCCCGGCACCCAGCGCCCGCTGCAGCCAGGCCTGCAACGCCCGGCCATGCATCAGCGCATCGACGGTCGAAAAACTCTTGGAAACCAGCACCACGGCGGTCTCCGAGGGATCGAGCCGGCTCAGCAGGGATTCCCGTTCGTGGGCATCGACGGAGCCCAGGAAGTACAGCTGCGGTGCTGTCGGGTTCCCGGTGTCCAGCGCCTCGGCAATCAGCCGGGGCCCGAGCAGGGACCCCCCAATGCCGACGTGGACGATATGCCGCACCGGCGCCTCCGGAGCGCCCGGCAGGCGCCCCGCATGCAGGGCATCCGCGATGGCCAGCATTCGCTTCTGGCTGGACGTGACGGCCGCAGCCTCATCGGCAGGCAACCGCGCCAGCAGGCTCGGGTCGCGCAACACCATGTGGAAGGCCGGACGGCGTTCCGTCCAATTGACCGGTGCCGCATCGAACAGCTGTCCGCGCGCGGCTTCGACACCGCTGTCCCGCGCTAGCCTGATAAGCAAGCCGAGCGATTCCTCGTCGATGTGCAGGCGTGAGTGGTCGAGCAGCAACCCCTCGACGCCGCGCGAGAACCGCGCGAAACGACCCGCCCGGGCGAGCAACTCATGGCTGGGAATCGTCCGGAGCCTGTTGTTGCTTTTTTGCAACAATGCGATGATTTCGGGGTTCATGCGCGTCACGAGTGTCCTGACCACGACCCTTGACCAAAGTCACCGGATTCTAACTGATGGCACGCGCCGGATGCGCGACGGGCCTTGCATCTGCCAGCGTCCGAGTGGGCGACCAGCCAAGTGAATTTCATTATATTTTATTGTTTTTATTATATTTATTATGGTTTATCGGCAAATGTCGGGGACAAAAAAAACCTCTCCCCGAAACCGGGGAGAGGCAGGCTTTTGGAGTGATGTACCCGTCTTTCGCGCCCTGCGACCTCGGTATTCGTTGCTTTCTTACCAAGGATGGTTGTAATAATACCACTAACTTGCATGTTTTGCCAACCGCAATCTTGCACGCGAAGCCTGCGAATGAACCCCCGCCTCTCGGCGAAATCCGGCGGTTCAGGCCTCCCGCCCGACCCCGCTGCCGTGCGCTTCATCCAGCAGCCACACCGAGCGGGTGCCGATGCGCGCGAGGCACCCACCCACCGTGCCGCGACCCGGGATGACGAGCCCCGGGTCCAGCTCCGCGAGCGGACGCAGTACGAATTCACGCCGGTGCATGCGCGGGTGGGGCACCACCAGGTTCTCGCGCAGCACGATGAGCGCCTCGCACAGCAACAGGTCGATATCGATCGCCCGCGGCCCCCAGCGTCGGCCGCCCCGGCACCGGCCGAGACGCTGCTCGACCTGCAGCAGGCGCGGGAGCAGGTCGGGCGGCTGCAGCGATGTTTCCACCTCGACCACCGCGTTGGTGAAGCTGGGTTGCTGACGGTATCCCCACGGCTCGCTTCGGTAGGCGCCGGATGCCCGCAACAGGGTCATGTCGGGATGCGCAGCGATGGCCCGCTGGGCGGCCCGAACCATTGCACCGGCATCGCCCCGGTTGCTGCCCAGGCCGATCCAGGCCTTCACTCGGCACTCCTTCCTGGCCGGCCTCGCGAGCGTCGCCTGCGCCGCCCCCTGCCGCGCCCCTGCGATCGCGCGGGTGGCGCCGGCGATGGCGCACTCGCCTGCGCCTCGGTCCAGAACTCGGCGGTGGTCTGCAGGGAGGGGTCCTCAATGGCGCGCAGCAGCAGGAAGTCATAGGCCGCCCGGAAGCGGGGCTGGCTCAGCAGGCGCATCGCGCGCCGGCCCCGGGTGCGGTTGAAGCGCGGCTGCATCACCCAGATCTGACGCGTGACGGCACTGAACCGGCGGGGAATGGCCGTGCGCTCGGTCTGCAGCGCGAGCACCTCCGTGGCCGCGCGCTCCAGGCTGGCGAACTCCTGCTCGCCCTGCTCCTGGTAGGCCGTCGCCCGCTCGAGGACGGGCTGCCATAACAGCGCGGCGAACAGGAAGGCGGGAGTCACGGGCTGAGAGGCCTGCACCCGCCGGTCGGTGTTGAGCAGTGCCTCGCGCAACACCACGCCGGTGTGCGCTCGGCCTTGCATGCCGCGCTGCGGCAGCACGGGGAACAGGGGCACGGTCAGCTGGAAGCGCTGCAGGGCTTCCAGGGTGCGTGCCGCGTGCCCGGTCAGAAACAGCTTGCAAACCTCCTCGAACAATCGCGCCGGGGGAATGTTGGCCAGCAGCGGCGCCAATTCCGGAATGGGCGTCGCCGTGTCGGGCTCTGGCTCCACGCCCAGCTTGGCCACGAAACGGGCCGCGCGCAGCAGGCGCACCGGGTCTTCACGGTAACGTTCCACCGGGTCACCGATGAGCCTGAGCCGGCGTTCCTGCAGGTCGCGATACCCGCCCACGAAGTCCGTGATGTCGCCGGTAACCGGATCCATGAACAACGCATTGATGGTGAAATCACGCCGCCGCGCATCCTCGGCCAGCGAACCAAATACGTTATCCCGCAGAATCCGGCCGTCCGCATGTACGCGGTCGCCAACAGACGGCCCTGCCTCACCCCGAAACGTTGCCACTTCCACCAGCACGCCGCCCAGGCGCACGTGCGCCAGCCGAAACCTGCGGCCGATCAGGTGACACCGGGGGAACACGACCTTGACCTGTTCCGGCGTGGCGCTGGTGGCGACGTCGAAATCTTTGGGAATTTTTCCCAGCAGGATGTCACGCACACTGCCGCCGACGATGTACGCCTCGTAACCGGCCTCCTGCAAGCGCCGCACGACCTCGGTCGCGTTCGGGCAGAGCTGCCGGACCGCGATGCCATGCCGCTTGGCGGGTATGAATTCCGAGTTGTTGATGGGTAAATCCCGGGGTTGTCGGCGAGCCTCGCGTCGCGGGCTTCGGCGGTTGAACGAAAAGCGGTGGCTAGTTTACCATGAGCACCCGTTTTGCAGCGTCTGTAGGTCGTTCGCTCCCTTCGTCTAGCGGTCAGGACGCCGCCCTCTCAAGGCGGAAACACGAGTTCGATTCTCGTAGGGAGCGCCAACTTTAAACTTCGGAGTCGCATGCCGGCGAATGACGTTCGTTGTCACTGAAAACTGCATCAAGTGCAAGTACACCGACTGCGTTGAAGTCTGCCCGGTGGACTGCTTCCACGAGGGGCCGAACTTCCTGGTGATCGATCCCGAGGAATGCATCGACTGCACCCTGTGTGAGCCCGAGTGTCCGGCCGAGGCCATTTATCCCGAGGACGACCTGCCCGCGGGGCAGGAGCACTTCATCGCGCTCAACGCAGAGCTCTCCCTGGCATGGCCGGTGATTACGGAGCAAAAGCCGCCGCCGGCCGACGCCGAGCAATGGGATGGGGTGCCGGACAAGCTACGGCTGCTGGAACGCTGATCCGACCTTAACCCAGGCGCTCCATGAAGATGCCCAGGATATGCTCGGCGGAACTGGTGTCCGCGGGCCGGCCGGCGTTGGATAGCAGATAAACACGCGTATGGTCTCCATCCTGCTCCAGGCGGGTCCGGTACACGCCGGAATGGTTGGGGCCCGCGTCGCTGCGCCAGAACAGCATCTTCTCGAAGAAGCCCCGCTCATCGATGCGGATGTGTACATACTCGAACTCATGATCGCCGGCCTCCCCGGACTGCGTCAGGCTCATGCCACTGCGTTGAATCGCGAAGCGCAAGCGCCGGGCGACGCTGTCGGGCGTGTCCTTAACCATCAGGTAAACGCCATCCGCGGACCAGGCCATGAACGCATTGGTATCGCCACGGCCTCCGGTGCTGACCGCGCGTGGTGGGCCCGGGTTCAGTTCGTCCCCAGCGGGCAGCCGCATGGCATCGATCCGGATCGCAATCGGCCGTTCGTACCGGATCTCGTCCAGATCCTCCGGCACCTGCAATGGGGCGCCGTCCACGGACTGGAGGTACTCGGGCTCCTTGTCCCGGAACAGGCTGCAACCCTGAAGGCCGATGAGTAGCGCGCCCAGCGCAATGATGAGGCTTTCTTTCCTGACCATGGCTATCGTTCAGGGCGCTCCCAATACGCCAAGTTCCCGTAGGCAATCCCGAGCCACTTTGCGGTGCGTTTCCGCGAACGGCAACAGGGGCAGACGGATGGCCGGCCCAATCCGGCCCATTTCCGAGACCGCCCATTTTACAGGAATGGGATTCGATTCCACCGCCAGAATGCGGTAAAGCGCGCCCAGCTCCGCATTAACCTCCGCGGCCCGCGCGGCCTGCCCGCCGAGCGCATCCGCGCACATCGCATGAAAACGTGCGGGCACCACGTTGGCCGCCACCGACACCACACCCCTCGCACCGCGGGTCATCGCCTGCAGGCACGATGGGTCGTCGCCACTGAGAACCGTCATCCGATGCCCACACCGTTCCAGCAACTCGTCGATCCGCTGCATATCGCCACTGGCCTCCTTGATGGCAACGATGTTGTCGTGCCCGGCCAGCCGGGCGACGGTATCGGGCAGCAGATCGACCGCCGTGCGAGACGGCACATTGTAGAGCACCAGGGGAATATCGCTGGCCTCCGCGACGGCCCGGTAGTGCGCCTCCAGCCCGGACTGCATGGGACGCACGTAATAGGGGGTTACGACCAGCGCCGCCTCGGCGCCGGCTGCCGACGCCATGCGGGTCAGGTGGATGACTCGCGCGGTATCGACGCAGCCCGTGCCCGCCACGACCGGCACGCGGCCCGCGACCTGTTCGACGGCAGCCGCCACCAGCTGGCCGAACTCGTCGTCCGTGAGTGTTGCGCCCTCCCCGGTGGTGCCGGCCACGACCAATGCGTCGCTGCCCTGCTCCAGGTGCCACGAGATCAGGCTACGCAAGGCTTCGAGGTCGAGCTCACCCGCCTCGTCCATCGGCGTGACCAAGGCCACAATGCTGCCTTGAAACATGAAAAATACTGCGCGTGAGAGGTCGCGCAATAGTACTTGCGGACCCGTTGAGTGACAAGTATCCTGCCCGGGTCACGAGGCTTCGACAGGCCCGGGGCCGGCCGGCCACCGGGTCGCGCACTGCGAGGAGAGTTCATGGTCAGCGTTGGCAAGCGCGTCGCAAATTTCGAACTTCCGGCCACCGGCGATCAGCAGCTCTCTCTCTCCGACTTCAAAGGCAAGACCCTGGTCCTGTATTTCTACCCCAAGGACAACACGCCCGGCTGCACGCGCGAGGGTCAGGAATTTCGCGATGCCTACGACCCGTTCCAGCGAGCCGGCGCCGAGATCCTGGGCGTCTCGCGGGACAGCATCAAGAGTCATGAGAACTTCTGCAGCAAACATTCCTTGCCGTTCGACCTGTTGTCGGATCCGGACGAAGTGCTGTGCCGGCAGTTTGACGTCATCCGGGAAAAGACGCTCTATGGGCGCAAGTTCATGGGCATCGAGCGCAGCACCTTTCTGATCGATGCGCAGGGTGTGCTGCGGCAGGAATGGCGCAAGGTCCGCGTGCCCGGGCACGTGGACGAGGTGCTGGAAGCCGTCAAGGCGCTCGCCTGAGCGTTTGCCGCGACTCCGGAACGACCCGCATGGGCAAGCACAAACGTCTGTATGTCATAGACACGAATGTGCTCATGCACGATCCCACCGCGCTGTTCCGGTTCGAGGAACACGACGTGTTCATACCGATGATGGTGCTGGAAGAGCTCGACGCCGCCAAGAAGGGACTTTCCGAGGTGGGCCGCAACGTGCGCCAGGTGAGCCGGTTCATCGGCGAGATGATGGCGCGCCAGGGCGTGAGCAACCTCAAGCAGGGCCTGAAACTGGAAGTCCCCGAAGGCGTCGACCTGCCGCGCAGCTGCGGCCGCCTGTATTTCCAGACCCGCATGCCGGAACAGCATTCGAGCCTGCTGCGTGACGGTTCCTTTGCGGACAACGAGATTCTGAGCACGGTGATGGCGCTGCGTGAGGCGCAGAGCGCCCAGGACGTCATCCTGGTGTCCAAGGACATCAACCTGCGCATCAAGGCCGCCATCCTGGGCGTGACCGCGGAAGATTACTTCAACGACCGCGCCCTGGACGATCTCAGCCTGCTGTATCGCGGCATTTCCCTGGAAGACGAGTCGTTCTGGGAGCGTTACCCCAAGGTCGACTCGTGGAACAAGGACGGCCACACGTACTATCGCGTGCAACGCGAGGCCGGCGACGACTGGTACCCCAACCAGTGCTTCGTGATCGGCACCGGTGAGGGGATCGAGGCGATCGTCACCGAGGTCTCGGAGCGGGAGTCCGTGCTGCGGCTGGTAACCGATTACCAGTCCGGCCGCCAGGCCGTATGGGGCATCCAGGCCCGCAACCGGGAGCAAAACTTCGCGCTCAACCTGCTGATGGACCCGCAGATCGATTTCGTTACCCTGATGGGCACCGCCGGAACCGGCAAGACCCTGCTGACCCTGGCCGCGGGCCTGACCCAGACCCTGGACCAGCAGCTCTACACCGAAATCCTCGTGACGCGCGCCACGGTCTCGATCGGCGAGGACATCGGTTATCTGCCCGGCACCGAGGAGGAAAAGATGACGCCCTGGATGGGCGCGCTGACCGACAACCTGGAGGTCCTGACCCATTCCGAGGAAGGCGGTGAATGGGGGCGCGCGGCGACCAACGACCTGCTGGCCAGTCGCGTGAAGGTCCGATCCCTGAATTTCATGCGCGGCCGCACGTTCTTCAATCGCTACGTCATCATCGACGAGGCCCAGAACATCACGCCGAAACAGATGAAGGCCCTGCTCACGCGCGCGGGCCCCGGCACCAAGATGGTCTGCCTTGGCAACGTCGAGCAGATCGATACGCCCTACCTGACCGAGACCACCTCGGGGCTGACGTACGCGGTCGACCGCTTCAAGCGCTGGTCGCACGGCGGGCACATCACCCTGCGCCGCGGTGAGCGTTCCCGCCTGGCGGACTTCGCCTCGGAAGCACTGTGAACTGGGGGCCGCACGGCCCGCCCGGCGGCTAGGCGCCGATTTCGGAACTCTCGCCGGCCGCCTCGCCGGTCACCGTCGCCGGATGCCGGGGCCAGGCCCGCAGCACCGCCTGGACCAGCGTCGCGAGCGGAATGGCGAAGAAGATGCCCCAGAAGCCCCACAGGCCTCCGAAGACGAGAATGGCCACGATGATCGCGATGGGGTGCAGATTGACCACCTCTGAGAACATCAGCGGCACGAGCACGTTGCCGTCCAGCGCCTGGATCACCGCGTAGGCGATCATGACCTGCCCGAAGTCCCAGCCCCAACCCCACTGGAAGAACGCCACCAGCGCAATCGGCAGTGTCACCACGGCAGCGCCAACGTACGGGATCAGGACCGAGAAGCCGACCAGGGTTGCCAGCAGGGCCGCATATTGCAATTCCAGGGCCACGAACGTCACGTAGCTGACCGCGCCCACGATGACGATTTCGCCGACCTTGCCGCGCACGTAGTTGGCGATCTGGCCCTCGACCTCGGTCCACACCGAGGACACCAGGCGACGCTCGCGCGGCAGGTAACCGACGAACCAGTCCAGCAACGCCTGCTTGTCCTTGAGCATGAAGAACACCAGCACCGGCACCAACACCAGGAAGATCAACAGGCTGACCACGCTCGCCACCGAGGCGAGCGACCATCCGACCAATTGCTGACCGATGCGCGCCAGTTCGGTGCCCAGGTTCGCCAGCATGGTCTGGATCTGCTGCTCGGAGATCAGCTGGGGGTAACGCTCAGGAAGCTGCACCAGAAGGCTCTGGCCCTGGGAGATGTAGTTGGGCAACTGCTGGATCAACTGCGTGAGCTGGCGCGTGAGGATGGGCGTCAGTCCGAACACCAGGAAGAACAGGATCGCCATGAACAGCAGGAACACCAGGATCACCGACAGCAGTCTCGGCAGTCCGGCCCGCTGCAACCGCATGACCACTGCCTCCAGCAGGTAGGCGATCACGACGCTGGCGAAAAATGGAGCCAGCATCCGACCCAGCCAGAAGAACACCGCGAAGCCCAGCAGCAGGAACAAGCCCAGGATCACGACCTGGGGGTCTGAGAAGGTGCGTTGGAACCAGGCCTTCAGCAATTCCATGGCTCAGCCCTCTGGCCGACGACGAGCGGGGACAATACGCAGCCCGGCGGGTGGAGCGTGTGGCCGGAGCCGGCCAGGCACCGGCGCCTCAGAAATCGAGGGTCCAGAAAGCTTCGACTTCGAAATTCTGATCCAGTTGCTCCGAGGCCACACCGAGCACGCTGCCACCGAACGCAAATTCGGCGGGGGCGTAGGCCGCGTTGAGGTTGAAGCGGCTGTTGATCCCGGTGCGCTTGCTGTAACCGAGAATCATCGCATTCTCGGCGAGCTCGCCCCGCAACGCCCGGTTGAGGGCCCTCGAGTTGGGCTCCGGCTGCGAGCGCGAGCTGAAATCAACGCGCCACTGGGTATCGTCGCCATCGCTCCACGACCAACCGACGGAGTAGACGGTCAAATCATCCCAGTCGAACGCGGGGCTGGTGGAGTCGCCCAGCATGGACAGAAACCGGTCCGGCAAATAGCGACTGGGAAAGGCGTTGATGTCGCTGTACAGGACGCGTTCCACCGACACGTTCAACCAGGACTGCTTGCTGGCCTGGAATGCCAGGCCCACGTGCGCCCGGGCCGGCAGGTCGAGGTCGGCCGGCTGTGAATAGACACCGTAGTAGTTCGCAAACTCTTCCATGTCGATGCGCGACTGGAAGCCCGCATCGAACGCCATCCCTTCCGCCAGCTCGCTGCGCAAGGCCAGACGCACGCCGGTGCCATAGCCGCTGTCCTGGTACGGCGTGTAATAGTTCGGATACAGATAGCTGGGCACGTGGTGGTTGAATGAACGCACGCCGAGCGCGCTCACGCCATAGCTTTGATAAGCAAACACGGCGGACACCCCCAACACGCTGTCCTCGCTGACCTGGTGCATGATGCCGGGAGCAAACAACTGCCGCTCGAAGCCCAGGCCCGAACTGTCCTGCATGAAATGGAAGCTGGAGGTGCGGGGATCACGCGAGTATTGCCACTCCAGCTTGAACTGGAACTGAGTGGCGGACTCTCCGAGGAGGTCCTCGGCGAAGGCCGGCAGGATGAGTACCGACTCTGGGTTGAGCCAGCTCACATGCACCGGCTCCGAGCCGCCATCCAGCATGAACTCGGGGGTGAGTTCGCGCGCCAGGTATTCCTGCCATGGGCCCAGCTCGAAACCGAGCACATAGAATGGCGTGAGGCCGGTGCCGCCGGCGGCAAACCCGGCCATCGGCAGGCCGTACGCCTGGGCAGCCGACACCCCGGGGAACAGCCCCGTCAGGATCAGCAGCAATGGCAGCAGCTTGACGCGCATATCCGATACCTGTGCCCGGTTGATTCTTAACCGCTTAAGCGAGCGCCAATATGGCAGGAATACAACACCTTGTCAATGAATCCGGGCGGCCGCGGCCGGAATCGGGCGAGCTTCCGGCCCGGGAAGAGCCATTCCCGTTAATGCCCTGATTTTTATCGCTTTGAATACCACCGCGCCGGATTTTTCAAAGCCGACACGGGTGCACGCATGCCCCTGCCTTTGCGCCACAATGTTGTTAGAATGCAACAGCAACCGGCGAGCCCTCAATTAAGTGCGAACATGACCCGACCGCCATCGCTCGAAACCGCCGCCCTGACCATTGCCGGTTCCGACTCCTGTGGTGGCGCGGGCATTCAGGCTGACCTGAAAACCTTTGCAGCCTGCGGCGTGTTTGGCGCCTCGGTGGTCACCGCGATCACCGCCCAGAACACCGAAGGCGTGCGCGCGGCCGAACTGACCGAGCCAAACCTGGTCACAGCGCAACTCGAGATGGTGCTGCGCGACCTGCCGGTGGCGGCCGTCAAGACCGGCATGCTCGGGGCGCCTGGCAGCATCGATGCCATTCGGCGGGTGCTGGGCGCCCAGGAGCGGGCCATTCCGCTGGTCATGGACCCCGTGATGGTGGCTACCAGCGGCGCGGCGCTGGCCGATTCGGAAACCATCCAATCGATGCAGGCGTTGCTGGCGGCAGCCTCGTTGGTGACGCCCAACCTGGATGAGGCGTGCGCGCTCACCGGCCGCGAGGTCCGCGACGCCGGCGACATGGCCAAAGCGGCCGAGGCGCTGCTCGAGCAAGGCTGCGCGGCGGTGCTGATCAAGGGCGGCCACCTGCATGGCCCGGAGGTGACCGACCTGCTGGTGACCCGGGATGCGCGCCGGGCCTGGCGCCATCCCCGCCAGCCCGGACAGTATCACGGAACCGGTTGCACCCTGTCGGCCGCCGTCACCGCGGGGCTTGCGCTCGGCATGGACATGGAGACCAGTGTCGAAGCCGCCATCGCTTTCGTGCAGGCCGCCATGCAGCGGGGCCGGGCGGCCAGGCGTGGGCCGCTGGTACTGCTCGGCCACAATCTCCCGGGCTAAACCAGGCGTTCGATGATGGCATCCGCCATGCCGGCGGTGGTGCCGTCTCCGCCCACATCCGGCGTCACCCGGTCCCGCGCCTCGAGCGTGGCCCGGATTGCCGCACGCAATCGCGCTGCCTCGGACGCCATGCCCAGGTGGGCGAGCAATTCGGCTGCGGCCAACATCAACGCACAGGGGTTGGCGATCTGCCGGCCGGCGATGTCGGGGGCGGAGCCATGCACGGCCTCGAACATTGCGGCATCGGTACCGATGTTGGCGCCCGGCGCCAGCCCCAATCCGCCTACCAGCCCGGCGCACAGGTCCGAAATGATGTCGCCGAACAGGTTGGTGGTGACGATCACGTCGAACTGCCAGGGGTCCATCACCAGGCGCATGCAGGTGGCGTCCACGATCATCTCTTCGCTCTCGATATCCGGATATTCCCCGGCGACCTCCCGGGCCACGTCGAGGAACATCCCGGAGACCGCCTTGAGAATGTTGGCCTTGTGGACGATGGTCACTTTGCGGCGGCCGGCGCGCCGGGCCAGATCGAAGGCGTAGTGCGCGATGCGCGAGCAGCCCTCGCGCGTCACCACCATCTTGGACTCGGCCTGCTGCCCGTCCTCACTGACCCTGGAGTCTGCCGCCAGGTAGGCGCCCTGGGTGTTCTCCCTGACCGTGATGATGTCGATATCTTCGTAGCGCGCCCGGGTTCCCGGCATGGTGACCACCGGGCGGACGTTGGCGTACAGGTCGAATTCCTTGCGCAGCGTGACGTTCACGGACCGGAAGCCCTCGCCCACGGGGGTCGTCAGGGGTCCTTTGAGCGCCACCCGGTTGCGGCGGATGGATTCCAGCGTGGCCCTCGGGATCAGCTCCTCGCCCTGTTCCAGCGCGGCCAGGCCGGCGTCCACGAACTCGAACTCCAGCCCGACCCCCATCGCTTCCAGCACGCGCAGCGTGGCCTGGGTGATTTCGGGGCCGATCCCGTCGCCCGGGATCACGGTGATCGTTTGGTTCATTCCCGGAGACCTCGACAATCAGTCGTGGCGAGCGTCAGGACCGCAGCGGCCATGCAGTCGCGAATGCTACACGCGGCGCCGAGGCGACCGGGCATCATATGCAGCTGACCGGGATCGGCAACCCGGCATATCGGCTGGCTTGCCGCGCCGGACCCTCCGGGAACAAGCGGTACAGGACGCGACTGCTTGCCAGGTCGGGGCGCCGGCGTTTCAGGGCTCCCACCAGCGCCCGCATCGGCGGCGCGATCTCGTACTGCCGGTAATAGTCCCGCAGCAGCTCGATGACCTGCCAGTGCGCCTCGGTCAACTCCATGCCATCCACGCGCGCGAGCGCCTCGGCGACAGCGCCATCCCAGGCCGTCCAGTCAGTCAGGTAGCCATGCTCGTCCAGCGCCAGGCTGCGGCCATCCGGCAGTTGCACGCTCGCGCTCACCGCCAGCTGATCACCCGCTGGTGCGCCCGCACGCGATCGACCCAGTCCCGATCGCTGAGCAGCGCGACCGCGTGCTGCTCCGCGTGCCACGCCAGCCCCCGCGCCACCACGTCGGCGCGCAGCGCATGCACCCGGTGGTCGCTCACGAGGTGCCGCAGGGTTTCGAGGGAACCGGTCGCGCCCAGCATCTCCACGCCGGCATCGACCAGCAGCACCTCGTCGCCCGCCACGAGCAAAGCGGCGCAATCGGCCGCCGCGCGCGGATCGGAGCTGAGTAGCTGGTGCAGGGTCGCCATGCTCGCTCACACGGCCAGCACATGATCACACAGGGCCAACTGACGGGCGATTTCCACGTCGTCAACCGCCTGCACCGCCAGCGAAAGCGGCCGATCTCCCTGCCCGACCTGCGCCCACTCCGCTGCGTTCACCAGCGCCTCGAGCGAGGTCAAGTCGGGCAGGCTCCCCCAAGCGGCCAGGCCCTTCGGCAACCCGGCGGCTGCCGGCTCCCGCTCGGCCAGCAATTGCAGGATGCCCGCTCCCCTGAACACCAGCAGCAGGCGTTGGCCCAGCGAGGCAGCCGCCAGCGCCATGTCGAGTTGATCGCGGGACGAACGCCCCTGGAACGGGCCACTGCGGATGACCAGGCCAATGCGCGGCTCTGCGGTCGGCACAGCTAGAATCCCACCACGCGATCGCTGGAGCCCACGCGGCTGAACAACTCCACCAGCCCTGCCAGCCTGAAGGGTGGCGCCAGAGCCTGTTGAACCGCCGGTGCACCGCGGCGGGCACTCGCCGCCGGGCAGACCAGCAATTCGAAGCCGTGGGCCTGCGCCAGCCCCCGCCATTGGTGGTGGACGTCGGGCAAGCCGTCATCCGCCATGCCGCCTGGCAGCGCGTGGTACACGCCATCCCCGTGAAAGAATACCGCGACCACCTGCTGACCCGCTTCCACGGCCGCATGCGTGAAGCGGAACGCCGCCGCGGCGCTGGAAGAGCCCCAGGGGCTCGCGTTGACAACGACCAGCATTTGCACGTTAGATAAGCATCCTGGGGCTCGGATTCGGCCCGGGCCAACGGCCCCTGACCGAACCCGGGGGACAAATGATTGTCTCAGAATCCATGGGCGGAGTCACATCCAGGTCATGAGCCACAAACCTGCCAGGCAACGTCGCTGGCCGCGCTGGCTGCTGGCCGCGCTGGTCGCGGCAGTGGCCTGTTCTGCCGCAGCCCAGTCCGGGCGTGTGCCACTGCCCGACATGGGCAATTCCGCCGAGAACGTCATCTCCGAGCGCGAGGAAAGCGATTACGCCAAGGCGCTGGTGCGCCAGATGCGCGCCTACGAGGTGTTGGTGGAGGATCCCCAGATCAGCGACTTCTTCTCCGACATGGGCTACCGCCTGGTGGCCAACAGCGACCGCCCCGACAAGGCCTTCATCTTCGTGGTGCTCGATGAGCCGAACGTCAACGCGTTCGCCGCACCCGGCGGCGTCATCGCGCTGCACAGCGGGCTGATCCTGTCCGCCGAGACCGAGCACGAAGTGGCCGGCGTGCTGGCGCACGAGGTGGCCCACATCACCCAGTTGCATCTGTACCGGGCATTCGAGAAGGCACAGCGGATGAGCATTCCCCTGGCGCTGGTCATGCTCGGCATGATCCTCGCCAGCGGCGGTGACAGCGATGCGATTACGGGCGCGGTGATGGGCACCAATGCCATGGCGCAGCAGATGCAGATCAACTTCACGCGCGAGAACGAGAAAGAGGCTGATCGCATCGGCATCCAGACGCTGTGGCAGGCCGGCTATGACCCGCAGGGCATGGCCTCGTTTTTCGCCAAGCTCAATCGCCTGACCCGGGCCAACGGCGAGGGTCCGCCCGAATTCCTGCGCACCCACCCGGTCACCGTCAATCGAATCGCGGAAGCAGAGGACCGGGCCATGAGCATGCCCCGTCCCGCCACCGCCGACGGGGTCGACTTCTACCTCATGCAGGCCCGGCTGCGCGCGCTGCTGGAGGACGAGCCGGAGGATGCGATCACGCACTTCAGGAACCGCCAGGAGGTCATCCAAAGCCCACCGCAGGCCGAGGCCAACCGCTTCGGAATGGCCATCGCGCTGCAACGCGAGGGCGAGTTCGAAGCCGCAGCCGAACTCCTCGCGGGCCTGCTCGAGCGGGACCCGGGACGCCTGGCTTATCAACTGCAGAGCGCCAACCTCGATCTCGAGCGGGGCCGCGCGGACCTCGCCCTGTACCGTCTGGCCGGGCTGTACCACAACTTCCCCGGCAACCATGCCATCGCCATGCAGTACAGCGAAGCGCTGATCCGCGGCAACAACGCCCAGCAGGCGGAAACCGCCAGCGTCATCCTGCGCCAGCAGATCCTGTTGCGGGGCGAGGACCCCGCGCTCTACGCGCTGTACGCCCGCGCCGCCAACATCGCCGGCGACCATGTGCGGGCCGCCGAGGCCATTGCCGAGTCGTATTACCAGCGCGGCGGCATCCGCGAAGCCATGCAGCAGCTCGAAATGCTGTCGCGCAAACCCGACCTGGATTACTACCAGCGCTCGCGGGTCACGGCGCGCCTGCTGGAGCTGCGCATCCAGATGGGCCAGCTGGCGGAGCAGCGCCAAAGCAGCTGAGCAAGGGTTTCGCGGCCGGGCGCCACATTCCCACCGCTTCCAACCTGTCATCAAACTGTCATGTCGCCCGTTATAATGGCAGGGCATGAAGCGTGATCCCGAAATGCCATGAGCGATCGTGCCGCCAACGTCCTCGTGGTGGACGACGAAGCCGCCATCCGCGAGATGATCGAATTCGCCCTGCGCCGGGTGGGCATGGACGTGAGGGGCGCCGGCGACGCCCGCCAGGCCCTGTCATCGATCAGCGACTGCAAGCCGGACATCATCCTGATGGACTGGATGATGCCGGGGGTGAGCGGTCTCGACCTGACCCGCCGTCTGCGCCGCGACTCGGTGACCTCCGACATTCCCATCATCATGCTGACCGCCAAGGTCACCGAAGACGACAGGGTGGCGGGCCTGGAGGCGGGCACCGACGATTACGTCGTCAAGCCGTTCTCGCCGCGGGAACTGATCGCACGCATCCAGGCCGTACTGCGACGGGCCAGCCCGGCCGATGCCCGCGGCCGGATCACGGCCGGCAAGCTCACCCTGGACACCTTGTCGCGGCGGGCACTGGTCGATACCGGAGAGGTGCGGTTGGGCCCCACCGAGTATCGATTGCTGGAATTCTTCATGTCCAATCAGGGCCGTGCATACAGCCGCGTGCAGCTTCTCGACCACGTGTGGGGTACGAACGCATACCTCGAGGAACGAACCGTGGACGTGCACATCCGCCGGCTGCGCAAGGCCCTGGAAAAGCACGGTCTGAGCCATTGCGTCCAGACCGTGAGAGGGCATGGGTACCGGTTTCTCGCTGAGGATTGAACCGGCCCATGGCGACAGGAAGCTGGCAGCACCACCTGGGCCGCGCCCTGCTCGCGGCCGCTGCGGTGCTGGCCGTTGCGTGGCTGAGCGGCGAGCCCGTCACGGTCATCGCGATCGCGCTGGCCGCGCTATTGCTGTGGTATGCGCTCAACGCCTGGAGGTTGAATGCCTGGCTCAACAGCGGCGCCCGCGAGCCGCCGCGCAGCCTGGGTCTGTGGTCGGACCTTTTTAACCACATCACGGAATTGAAGAACCGCAACCGATTGCAAGCCGAGCAGTTGCAGGAGCTGAGCAGGGAATTCGAGGGCATGACCGATGCGTTCCCCGACGCCGTCATCGTCATCGACGACGATGACCGCTTGACCGGGATCAATGACGCGGCGCGGCTACTGCTGGGCCTGAGAATCCCCGATGACCTGGGCCGGCCGGTCACCAACCTGCTGCGTGGTTCGGATTTCGCCAATTGGTTGGCCGTCCAGGACCGGGTCGAGAGCCGCCTGGAAATACCCTGCCCCGGCGACAGCACCGTCCACCTGTGCATCAGTGCGATGAAGTATCGGCAGGGCCAGCGGCTGCTGATCCTGCGGGACACGACCGAAATTCACAACCTGGAGCGCGTGCGCCGGGATTTCGTCGCCAACGTGTCGCACGAGCTCCGTACGCCGCTGACGGTCCTGCTCGGTTACCTCGAATCCATGCAGGAGAGTTGCGAAGAGGAGCTGCAACCCGTCGTCCTGCGCATGCAGGATCAGGCCAGGCAAATGCAGGCCTTGCTCGGTGACCTGCTGGAACTCGCCCGGCTGCAAGGCGGTGAGCAGGAGGACGCGCAGGCGGCAGTGGATATTCCGGCCATGCTGATGCTCCTGAAGGAGCAGGCCGAGGAACTCAGCCAGGGGCATCATGCACTGCGGTTTGAAATCCAGCCAGGCTTGCACCTGCGCGGCACTGCCGCGGACCTGGAAAGCGCTTTTCGCAACCTGATCAGTAACGCCATCCATTACACTCCGGATGGCGGTCGGGTGACCGTGCGCTGGCAAGACCGGGCGGATGGTCCCGCTCTGAGCGTCGCCGACACCGGCATCGGTATCCCCAAGCGGGACATCGGGCGGCTCACCGAGCGCTTCTATCGGGTCGGCGCGGACCGCTCGCGCAATTCCGGTGGCACCGGCCTGGGGTTGGCGATCGTCAAACACGTGCTGAACGCCCACCAGGCGCGGTTGACAATCGAGAGTGAATTGGGCGCAGGCAGCCGCTTCATCTGCCGGTTTCCTGTCGAGCGGCGCGTGATGGCGCCGGAACCCGAGGCGGCAACCCCTTAATCCCGGGAATCGTCTGCCGCGTGTGCCGCGCAGGGACCGGGAGGGTTTGACTCACCGGGGGCACACCGCCCCATCCCGGTCACGCGGTGATCCGGACCCGGACCACCGAATCCATCGATTCGCCGGCTGCCGACAAACCGTCACAGAAACGTCATATTTCCGTCATATACTGCCGCGCAAATCCTTTCCACCCATCGGAATCGAGAGGGCACTCTGTGATGAGACGCAAACCGATAACCCTGGCCTGGATCCTGCTGCTCGCACTGCCCGGGCTGGGCCTGGCGGCCGAATCCGCAGACCCCGATCTTGTCGCCCTGCGCGCCCAACTGCAGGCGTTGAGCGAACGCCTGGATGAACTGGAGGCCGCCAACGCCGAACTCCGGCAGAGCCATGCGACGCTGCAACAGGCCAGCCGCGAGACCACCAGCGCGGTGGCCGCGGTCAGTGAGCGCACTGCAGCCATGTCGGAGCAGTTCGACCAGCAGGCGGAAAGGAAGTCCTGGGCGGATTCCGTTCGCATCGCCGGTGACTTCCGTTATCGCTACGAGACAATCGACCCGGAGGGCGGGGATGAGCGCCGCCGCAACCGTGTGCGGGCGCGAGCTGCGATCATCGCCAAGGTCAAGCCGGACCTGGAAGTCGGATTGGGAATCGCCAGTGGTGGTGACGATCCCGTGTCGACCAACCAGACCCTCGGTGGCGGCGGGTCGACCAAGGACCTCGGGCTTGACCTCGCCTACTTCGACTACTCCGGCTTCGCCAACACGCACATCGTGGGCGGCAAGTTCAAACAGATGCAGTACAAGCCCGGCAAGCATTCACTGCTGTGGGACAGCGACTGGCGGCCGGAGGGCTTTGGCGTGGCCTGGGACAACGGTCGCTATTTCGCCAATGCCATGGGTAACTGGGTGGAGAGCGACAGCGCCAAGACCACCGAGTTCGCCTACACCCTGCAAGCCGGTTTGAAGTGGCGCTCGGAGGGCGGTCTGAAACTGACCGCGGGCATCGGCTACTACCGTTTCGATACCGCCGGCAAGGGCTCGTTCTTTGGCGATGACGACGATTTCTTCGGCAACAGTTTCGATCCGGCAACCAACACCTACCTGCTCGATTACCACGAAATCGAGCTCTTCGCGGACCTCGGCTTCGAGCTGGCGGGCCGGCCGGCCATGGTGTTCGCGGATTACGTCCAGAATCAGGACGCGGACGAGTTCGATACCGGTTATGCGCTGGGTTTCAAATACGGCAGCGCCAAGGCCAAGGGAACCTGGGAGTTCGGCTATGCCTATCAGGACCTGGAGGCCGACGCGGCGCTGGGGCTGCTGGTCGACTCGGACTTCGGGGGCGGCGGCACCGACGTGTCCGGTCACGTGCTGCAAGGCGGTTATGCCATCGCCCCGGGCTGGAACGCCAACTTCACGTATTTCATCAACGAGGCGGGCGCCAATGCGGGCGCCAAGCGTGACTACGACCGGCTGCAGCTGGACATGAGCTTCAAGTACTGACAGGGCCCATACCCCGCCGTTCTCCCGGGGCCGCACGCGCGGCCCCGCTCGGCCAGACGGCGCCACGCGCGTGCCGCAGGCCATGAAAGCCGGACCCCCAGGCTCTATACTTCTGGGTCATGAACTCTTC
>JABAOE010000556.1_pt4 | contig 98691 bp, 76 predicted proteins | sample 7062141 | NCBI WGS metagenome assembly JABAOE01 (sample SAMN14538627, study PRJNA623070) | marine sediment metagenome | biome: marine biome [ENVO:00000428]; feature: marine pelagic biome [ENVO:01000023]; material: deep marine sediment [ENVO:00002113] | place: India: Gulf of Khambhat ... | reverse complement strand
GTGCATTCAACCGCTCTGCCACCTCTCCGAATTGTGTGCCTTCGATCCTATCGGACCAGTGCATGGACTCGGACCGTCCTGGTCCTCGCCCTGCGGGCGCGCTTCGCGCGTCCCGATTCGTTGCCGACGAAGCGGTCAACCGCTCTGCCACCTCTTGGGAACAAGTTTGCGGCTCGGACAGGCCTGGCACGTCTATGCGCCGGCGCATTGTCCTTGCTGGCGCGGGTCATTTCAACAAAACCGCCGGCCGCTATTGATTTTCGCCCCGGCGAGCAGCATATCCATCCGAACATACCGGTTGCCTCGGGGTCTGAATGGCATGCGGTCTTTTTTCGGCAGGAATTGTATGTCTTTTATATCTTTTAATAACAAAGGCTTGAAAGCATTTCTTGCAGTGGTTTGTTTAACAGCTGCCGGCCCGGTTTTCGCGGATATCGAGGGCGATCTCAGGTCGGCGTTCGCGTCGCTCGAGAAGAGCGGATCTGCGTCTGCCGAGGACTGGTTCCAGCTCGCCCGGAAAGCGCGGCAAGCGGACGTCCTGGGAATTGCGGAGATTGCGCTCGAGCGCGCCGGGTCTGCAGGATTGTCGCCGCTGCAGCTTGGCGTCGAGACCGCGCGTCTGCAGGTCGCCGGCGACGACGCCGCGGCAGCAGTCGCAGCGCTGCGCAGCCTCTTCGAGCAGGGTTTCACGGCAGTGGGTTTTCTGCGGAACGATCCGCTGATCGAATCGCTGGCGGGTAACGCGGGCTACGACGCCCTGATCGAGGAGATGACGGTGCAGGCCTACCCCTGTGCGCATACGCCGGGCTTTGCCGATTTCGACTTCTGGATCGGCGAGTGGGATGTGCACACCGCCGACGGCCAGCAGGCGGGTTCGAACTCGATTACTCGCGAGGAGCGCGGCTGCGTACTGGTCGAACGCTGGCGGAATATCGCCGGCGGAACCGGGATGAGCGTCAATTTCCTGGACCTCGCGAGCAACGAATGGGTGCAGGTCTGGAATGCCGAGGGCGGCACGCAGATCAACATTCGCGGCGGCCTGACCGACGAGGGGATGGCGATGGCGGGCACGATTCACTATGTCGCCAACGGCACGACGGCGCCATTTCGGGCGCTTTGGACGCCCCTCGACGACGGGCGTGTGCGACAATACTTCGAGCAATCGAATGACGGCGGAGAGACCTGGGTGCCGTGGTTCGAGGGTTTCTACACGCGCAGGTCGGATTAGGGTGAAGTCGCTTTGAACCAGCATTTTCGACACAGGCAGTTCCCGGCCGGGAATCCACTGGCCAACGCGCTCGTCGTTATCGTCGGCATCATCGTGATTTCCCTGTCGCTGGCGCTCGGCTTCTTCGTATTCCTCGGCATTACCGGCTTTCTGCTCGTCATGGCGGCCGTCGTGGGCGTGCGCAACTGGTGGTACCGACGCCGTTTCGCGGCCCGGGACGGCGCAGAATTTCGCCGCGAAACCACCGTTCACAAGCAGATCATCGAGGGCGAATACCGCGAGGTCAGGTCCCGTCGCGAGGATTCCCGAAGCCCCTGAAACGTGGTCAAAGCGGGCAAAACCTCGTAAGCTCGGCCCCATGCGAAACGGCAGGCCAGATCCGGATCGACGCAAGAAGCGAAGACGGCGCCGAATCCAGGCGATCGTCATTTATACCGCTATTGCTGTCGGCCTCGCCTGGTTTTTCGAATCGCAGGCGACGACCACGATGATCTTCGTGCGGCACGCCGAAAAGGCCCTGATTCCGGTTGACGATCCCGGCCTGTCGCCGGAGGGACAGTCGCGCGCCGCCGAACTCGCCCGGCAGCTCATCGATGCTGACGTCGTTGCCGGCATCGACGCCATCTACTCGACGCCCTACCGGCGTACGCTCGAAACGGCCCAACCGATTGCCGATGCGCTGGGTCTGCCGATCAATACCTACAGCCCGGATGATGACGATGAAGAAACCGTCGATGCCATGGTCCGTGATCACAAGGGCAAGATCATCCTCGTCGTCGGCCACAGCAATACCTTGCCGACACTGATCGCCGCGCTCGGCGCGAGCAAGAAGGTCCCGCCGATCGCCGACATGGAATACGACAACATCTATCTCATCTCGATCCCCTGGTTTGGCAAGACCAAGACGATTCGACTGCGATACGGGATACCTTATACCGGCGATGTGGCAGAAGAACACGCTGCTCCTGCGATGACCAAGTAGGCTGCAAGCGACCGGCCGATGATCAGGCAGGAAGAACTGAGTATCAGCACCGCAGGGCGGGGCACCGTCGACCTGACGGCCGACATCCAGCAGGCAGTTTCGAGATCGGGCATCAAATCCGGCCTCTGCCACGTGTTCCTCAAGCACACGAGCGCGTCGCTGATGCTGTGCGAAAACGCCGATCCCGCCGTCCGTCGCGACCTCGAGACTTTTATGAGCCGCTACGTGCCTGATGGCGATCCCATGTTTACGCACACGGCCGAAGGCCCGGACGACATGCCGGCGCATGTCCGCAGCATCCTCACGCAGAACGACCTGAATCTGCCGGTTGTCGACGGGCGCTGCGCGCTGGGTACCTGGCAGGGCGTTTACTTGTGGGAGCACCGGCACGCGGCGCACCGGCGAAACGTCCTGTTGACGATTACCGGCGACTGATCAGTCGTCCGACGCCACCTTCATGCCCGCGGTTTCGCGAAGCATGACCGCTTTCCTGATGAACTCGTCGTGTTTGCCGATCTTGAGATCGGCACAGACCGCGCCCTGGATGCGCTGGCCCTGGCTGACCAGGTAGGTGATACGGCGCACGCCAAAGCCCATCGGACCGTCGGCGTCGTACATTTTGATGGCGATCTTGTCGGGGTCGCAGACCAGCGTGAACGGCAGGTCGTGCTCTTCCTTGAAGCGGCGGTGGCTTTCGCCCTCCTGGGGGCTGATTCCCACCACTGCGAGTCCGACAGACAGGATGTCGTCGTGGATGTCGCGGATGGCACAGGCTTCCCTCGTGCATCCAGCGGTGAAGTCGGCCGGGTAGAAATAGAGGATGAGCGCGCTGTCCTGCAGTTTCCGGATCAGCGAAAATTCCTCGCCGTTTTCATCCGGCAGGATGAACTCCGGCGCCACGTCACCTACCTTGAGCATGCAGTGCTTCCTCCTCGGCCGGAACGATACATTCCCTTTTTACAAGGCCTGCCTCCTGCATTTTGGCGGATTCTACAGAAATGTGAAGCACCGAATACTTGCAAAAGACGGCCGCTCGGCTGGATCGCAGAGCGGAATCCATGAATTCGTCCCGCGAGCAGCAGACTGCCCTATAATGGCCCGTTTTTCGATCGTGCAGGCGCCGAACTGTCATCATCAGGCCAGGCGACTGGCAGGTTCGCGACCGATCTACATGGAGCAAATGACATGCATCGCAATTTCAGCGGGTTTCTATTTCCCATGACGCTCATTGCGCTCGCCGCCTGCGGGCGGGGCGAGGCGCCCGGGTCGACAGCGGACGAAACCGGGGTGCCGGTTGCCGGCGCCGAGATGCCGGTACCGAAATACAGCGCCGAGGCATTCTTCCAGACGACCAGCTATGCCCTGGTCGGCGGGGCGGCGCACGCCTTCTCCGCGGACGGGACCGCGCTGCTGGTCTCGTCCGACGAATCCGGCGTCTTCAATGCCTACCGGCTGCCGCTGGACGGCGGCGAGCCGACGATGCTGACCCACTCCGATGACAACGCGCTTTTCGCGGTCAGCTGGTTCCCCAATGACGATCGAATCCTCTACACCTACGATGGCGGCGGTAACGAGCTGAATCACGTAATCGTGCGCGAGCTGGACGGGTCCTACCGCGACCTGACGCCGGGTGATGTCGTAAAAGCTGGCTTCTTTGGCTGGAGCGCGGACAACGAGAGTTTCTACCTCACGACGACGGAGAGGGATCAGAGAAGTTTCGACCTGTACCGATACTCCGCGGGCAACTACCAGCGCGAGCTGGTCTACGAAAATCCCGGATTCCAGCTCAGGGCGATGAGCCCGGATGGCCGCTGGCTCGCGCTCGACAAGCCGCGAACCAGCGCCGACACCGACGTCTATCTCGTCGATCTGCTGAGTGACGACCACGAGCCGGTGCTGATAACGGAGCACGAGGGCGACGTCGATCACGGCGCAATGGGATTCTCCGCGGACAGCACGATGCTGATCTACGGCACCGACGAGCACGGCGAATTCAACCAGGCGTGGCAGCACAATATCGAATCCGGCGAGAAAACGCCGTACGTCGTCGCGGACTGGGACGTTCGCTCCGTCGCGCATTCGAAATCCGGCAGGTACCTGGTATACGGCGTCAATGTCGACGCCAGGACGGAGGTGACGCTCCGCGACCTTTCGACGGGCGAATCTGTCGAGCTGTCCGAGCTGCCGGCCGGCGAGATCCGCAGCGTGCGTTTCTCCGCAGATGAGTCGCACATTGCGCTCATCATCAACGCCGATAACTCGCCGTCAAATATTCACGTGATCGACCTCGGGCAGGGCGATGCCCGTCAGCTGACCGACGCGCTGAACCCGGAGATCAAGCAGGAGCACCTGGTGGTCAGCGAGGTGATCCGCTATGCGAGTTTCGATGGCCTGGAGATTCCCTCGATTCTCTACAAGCCGCACGGTGCGAGTGCGGAGAACCCGGTGCCGGGCCTGGTGCTCGTGCACGGAGGTCCCGGCGGCCAGACGCGAACCGGTTACCGGGCAATGGTGCAGCACCTGGTCAATCACGGCTACGCCATCCTCGGCGCGAATAATCGCGGCTCATCCGGTTACGGCAAGACCTTCTATCACATGGATGACAAACGCCACGGTGAGGAAGACCTGCAGGATATCGTCTACGGACGCAGATACCTCGAGTCCCTCGACTGGATCGACGGTGATCGCGTAGGGGTCATCGGCGGCTCATACGGCGGCTACATGGTCGCCGCGGCGCTGGCGTTCGAGCCTGAAGTCTTCGACGTCGGGATCAATATCTTCGGCGTGACCAACTGGGTCCGCACGCTGCAAAGTATCCCGCCCTGGTGGGAAGCGCAGAAGGAATCGCTCTACGACGAGCTGGGCAATCCGGCGACCGACGCCGAACGGCATCGGCGGATTTCGCCGCTTTTCCATGCTGCCAATATCGTCAAGCCGACGCTCGTCGTGCAGGGCGCCAACGATCCGCGCGTGCTGCAGGTCGAAAGCGACGAACTCGTCGCCGCGATCCAGGCAAACGAGGTGCCCGTCGAGTACATCGTGTTTCCCGACGAGGGGCATGGCTTCCGCAAGCGGGTCAACCAGGTGACGGCGTCCGACGCCTACGTACGGTTCCTCGACACCTACCTGAAGGGTGATTCCGGCAGCGACTGACCGTAAAATTCCCTGTCAGTCCCCGTAGCTCAGTCGGATAGAGCATCTGCCTCCTAAGCAGAGGGTCGGGAGTTCGAATCTCTCCGGGGACGCCAGGCACCGGCCCGGCAATCTTTTTCGGTTGCCGGGCCTTTTTTCATGCCGTGGCCGTCCGGCGCCGTCGCAACCGCGTGCCTCGAGCGTGTCGAGAAAGGTGCGATCGCGTATTCTTCCGCAATCGATAATCTCGGGAGAACGCGGGTATGGCCATCTGGACGCAGGTCAAGCAGCTGGCGGCGCAGACGCCGGAAGAGAGGAACCGCTACGTCGATTTCCTCAGGGCCGTTTCGATCATGGTCGTCATCGTCGGCCACTGGCTGATCGCGACGTTCTGGGTCGTGGACGGCAATCTCGACAGTGGTCACCTGCTGAAAACGCATCCCCAGACCCAGTGGCTGACCTGGCTGTTCCAGGTGATGCCGATCTTCTTTATCGTCGGCGGCTATTCCAACGCCGTATCGCTCGAAAGCGCGCGCAACAAGGGAATCGATTATGGCGGCTGGCTGGTGACGCGCCTGAATCGGCTGGTCGCGCCATTACTGATTCTTATCATCGCCTGGGCCGGCATCGGTATCACGATGGGCGCTTTCGGCGTCGGGCCGGATCTTATCCAGTATGCGTCACAGGCGTCACTGATCCCCACCTGGTTTCTCGCCATCTACATCATGGTGGTCATACTGGCGCCGCTGACCTACCGCTTCTGGCAAGCCTGGGGATTTGCGTCTTTCTGGGTTTTTGTCGCCATTGCCGCCCTGGTGGATGTCGCTTTCTTCGCGCTGGATGTTCAGTGGCTGGGATGGAGCAATTACTTCTGGATCTGGCTGGCCGTTCATCATCTGGGTTATGCCTGGCGGGACGGACGTTTCCGAAGTCCCGGCATGCTCCTGCTGTACTCGGCCGCCGGCCTCGCGGTCCTGAGCGTTCTGATCCTGCAGGGGCCCTATCCGCTGGCAATGGTCGGCTCGCCTGACCCGGGCCTCAGCAATACCTTGCCGCCGAAAGTGACCTTGCTCGGGCTGGCCGTCTTTCAGTTCGGCCTGCTGCTCGCGCTCGAGGGGCCGATGCGGCGCGCGCTGCAAAGCATCAACCTCTGGGCGGCCACGGTGCTGATCAATACCATGATCATGACGGTCTATCTCTGGCACATTACCGTGATGATCCTGTTCGTCGCCGTCCTGTTCCTCGCCGGCGGATTCGGGCTCGGCATCGAGCCGGGGATCCATGCCTGGTGGCTCAGCCGGCCGCTGTGGGTACTGGTACTGATCGTATTGCTGACGCCAGTCGCGCTCCTGCTGTCGCCGCTCGAACGCAAACCGCGGGACGCAGCGAAGCCGGTACCTGCGCCGGCGCGACAAATCGGTGGCGCGATGTTGTTGTGTCTCGGTATCGCCTTGCTGGCGATGTACGGCTACGGCGGCGGGCCCTTGCCGCAACTGGACGTCATTTCCTTCGCTATGGTGATCGTCGGCGCTTCGATCAGCGGTCTGCTGCCGGTGCCCGGTCGATCCCGCGCGTCATAACAGGGGTTCGATCGGCAGCAGGTTGACGAAACCGAGTTGCAGCCGCTTGCCGAGCGGCACGTCGTAGTCGGGCGAAAAGTCCTGCGTGATGCGCCAGCTGTTTTCGGGCGCAATGTCGACTTCGATCGCCCTGGTCAGTTGCCGGGCAAGCAATTCGCTCTCGATCAGTACGCCTACCTCGGTGTTCAGGTTGGCGGATCGGGGGTCGAGGTTGAAAGTCCCGATGTAAACGAGGCGGTCGTCGATCACCATGCTCTTGGCATGCAATGCGAATACCGTATCGATGCCGCGCATCGCTGCGGTTTCGCCGATCAGGGACCGGCGAGTCTCGGGATAGGGTTTGTATTCATAAAGACCGATACCTGCATTCAACAGGCGACGACGTTGCTGGTAATAACCGCTGAAGGCGGGAATATTGTCCGTCGAAGCCAGCGAGTTGGTCGAAATTCGGGTTCTCACGCCGCGTGCGTTCAGTCCCGCAAACAGCTCGATACCGCCTTTCGGCATCACCAGGTAGGGCGACTGGATCAGTACCGAATGCTGCGCGGCGCTGACCACGTCGATCAGCCGGGCCGTCGACTGGCCGCCGCCGGACAGGCCTGCGGTGCCCTCGTTCTTGCCGGGCGCATCGCTGATGAATTCTGCGTCCTGCCAGTCGAGATTTGCGAGTAGCGATCGAAAGCGTTCCGGGGCAGTGTCGATCGCCGCGCGGACGGACGGCGCGAAATGCGTGGGGTCCTGGGCATAGGCATGCAGTTCGTTCGCCTTGCGTTCCACCTCGTTCCAGCTGACGGTGTGGTCGACAACCTGCTCGACCGGGACCGCCAGGTCGCTCGTCCAGAATTCCTCGAAATTCGTCTGCATGTCGGCCACGGCCGGCCCGAGCAGGAGGATGTCGCGGTCGCGGAAGTTGTAGTAGGGGTCGAAGTCGAAATACTCATCAGCCATGTTCCGGCCGCCGGTGATCCCCGCGACGCCATCGAAAATCGCCGTTTTGTCGTGCATGCGCTGATTGATGCTGCGGAACTGCGTGACGACGTTGACGAGCTTGCCGATAAACGACTTGCCGACCGTCAGGTTCGGGTTGTATATGCGGATCTGCACGTTGTCGTGGGCGGCCAGCAAGGACAGCGTTTCGTCTCTTGCGTCGATCAGAATGTCGTCGACGATGACCCGGACCTGGACGCCTCGTTCGGCGGCGCGCAGAAGACTCTCCGCCGCCAGGATGCCGATATTGTCCGTGCTCCAGATGAAATACTGGACGTCGATGCTTTCCTCGGCGTGTTGTGACAGCCAGGCGCGCGCTACCAGGGCGTCATCGCCGCGCTCGAGGATGTAGGCCCCGGTATGTTGTTCCATCCGCTGCAGGCAATCCTGGCAGCTGGCGTCTATCCACTCCTCCAGCGATTCTGCAGCGCCGAAGCGGGCCGCCATCAACAAGAGGAGGCCGGCCAGCGCCGTCCTCGGAGCAATCATGCGGTTTGTGCGCATACCCACCATTCCAGTCGCCATCGACCCCGGTATGTCCAGTCTACCGCCGGCAAGCGGTCATTGCGCGACATGGCGCACAGATAAGACCAAAAAAACGATTAATAACAATAGCCTGTGAGTGCGTCCGCGGTGCGGCAGGGCGTTTCGTTGACGCCTGCGCGGATTGTTTTCACAGGAAATCGCCAGTAATCTTCCGCTCATAAACCTTTGGGTCAACCTGATTGATGGGCATCCGATTTCACCGTCTCCTGCGGCAGGCCATTCTTCTGGGCTGGCTGTGCGCGCCGCCTGTGCTCGCGGACCAGTTTCGCGCGGGACTCGACGCGTTCAACAGGCAGGATTTCGAGACTGCGCTGGCCGCGTGGATGCCGCTCGCCGAAGCCGGCGATATCAACGCGATGTACAACGTCGGCCTGTTGTACGACGAGGGCCTGGGCGTAGACGTCGACAAGCGGAAGGCCCTGGAGTGGTACCTGGTTCCGGCGCGCGAAGGCGACGTCTCCGCCCAGTTCAATGTCGCGATGATCTATGACTTCGGCGATGGCGTCCCCGAGGACAACGAGAAGGCGCACTACTGGTATACGCAAGCGGCGCAGCAGGTCGACGAGCAGGCGCAATTCAACCTCGCCGTCATGTATGCGACGGGCGAAGGCGTGGAAGCGGACATCGACAAAGCGATCTACTGGTACCGCTTGAGCGCCGACCTGGGCCATGCGCCCGCGCAGTACAACCTGGCCTACATTTATGACATCGGCAGGCACGTCCCCGAAGACAACCATCTCGCCATGGATTGGTATCGCAAGGCGGCGGCGCAGGGCGACGCCGACGCAGAGTATGCGATTGCCCTGATGTACGACGAGGGCGACGGATTCATCGAAGACGATGCGCTGGCAATCGAGTGGTACACGAAGTCTGCCGAGCAGGGCAACCTGCGCGCGCAGTTCAATCTTGCGATTATGTATGACGTCGGCGAGGGCGTGCCGGAGGACGACGCCAGGGCGATCGCCTGGTATCGGGCCGCGGCGGAGCGGGGACATACCGACGCCCAGCTGAATCTCGGCGTCATGTACGAGAACGGCGAGGGCGCCGAAAAAGACCTGGAGCAGGCGATGTTCTGGTACCGGCAGGCCGCGGACCAGGGCTCGCGGGATGCGCAATACGCCGTCGCGCTCATGTTCGATGAGGGCATGGGCGTGCCCGAGGACAACGTCGCGGCACTCGACTGGTATACGCGCGCGGCGGAACAGGGCGATCCCCAGGCGCAGAATAATCTCGGCGCGATGTATGACGCCGGTGAAGGCATCGAGATCGACGACCAGCTGGCCGTCTACTGGTACACGCTGTCGGCCAACCAGGGTAATACCATCGCCCAGAACAACCTTGGCGCCATGTATTACACCGGCGAAGGCATCGAAGAGAGCAAGGCCGAGGCGTATAAATGGTTTTACATCGCCGGCGAACTCGGCAACGAGGACGCGCTGGATAATCGCGAGCTGGCCGCAAAGGGCATGAGGAAATCCGAAGTCAACCGCGGCCGTAAGCTCGCCATGAAGTGGCTCAAGGAATTCGAAGACTAGCGATCAGCTGGCTCGGTCGCCTGCAGTGGCCTTGGTGAACAGCGCATTCCGGATATTCGTTCAGGAGAAAGATTCGTGGCTATTGCTACACGTTCAGTCGAATACCGGGACGGCGATGCTGTCCTGGAGTCTTACATGGCATGGGACGACTCGGGCAGCGACGACCGGCCAGCGGTCCTGATTGCGCATGCCTGGGCAGGGCGCGGCGAGCACGAGGAGCACAAGGCAGAGCAGCTGGCCGAACTTGGCTACGTCGGCTTCGCGCTGGACCTTTACGGCAAGGGCGTGCGGGGTGGAACCAAGGAAGAAAATGCGGCCTTGATGCAGCCCCTGCTGAACGATCGGTCGGCGCTGCAACGCAGGATGCAGCTCGGGCTGGACGTCTGCCGGAAACAAAAGGAAGTCGACGCGTCCCGCGTTGCGGCCATGGGTTTCTGTTTCGGCGGCCTGTGCGTGCTCGACCTCGCCCGGACCGGCGCGGACGTCAGCGGGGTCGCCAGTTTTCACGGGCTGTTCGGGCGCCCGGGCAACACCGGGGACAATCGAATATCGGCGAAAGTGCTCGTGCTGCATGGCTGGGACGACCCGATGGCCACACCCGACCAGGTCCTCGGTCTCGCCGAGGAACTGACGTCGAAGGGCGCGGACTGGCAGATTCATGCCTACGGCAATACGATGCACGCGTTCACGAACCCTGCTGCCGACGATCCGGAATTCGGTACGGTCTACGATGCAAAGGCCGATCACCGGGCCTGGCAAAGCCTGCAGTTGTTCCTGGCCGAAATTTTCTGAGCCGGAACGGGTCTCAAATTCCATGACGACGTCCCGGCCCGGCCGGGTAATGAGGTACTTGATGTCACCGAACAAGATTCTGAGCTTGCTGCTGGTCGTGGCGCCAGTGATGCTGATCGGGTGCGCGGACAACGACACCGGCACCGAAACGGGCGCTACCGAGCCCTCGGTAACGACCGAAGCCATCGCCCAGCAGGCGATCACGGCCGACCTGCTGCGCGACTATGTGCGCGAACTCTCGGACGACAAGTACGAGGGTCGCGGACCTGGGTCACGCGGGGACGTCGCGGCCCGCCAGTACCTGGTTGGCGAGATGGCGAAGCTCGGCCTCGAGCCGGCGGCGGCAGACGCTTCCTGGGAACAGATGTTTAGCCTGGTCGGTATCACGGCCGAACAGCCCCCGGAATGGACCTTTGCAAGCGCGGATGCATCGCTGACCCTCAGGCAGTGGGACGATTTCATCGTTGGCAGCGGCGTACAGACCGAACGCGTCGAAGTTACGGATGCCGAACTCGTGTTTGTCGGCTACGCCATAGAGGCGCCCGAGTATGACTGGGACGATTTCAAGGGCGCCGATCTCGAGGGCAAGATCCTGGTAATCATGAACAACGACCCGGACTGGGACCCGGACCTGTTCGCCGGCGAAACCCGGCTCTGGTACGGGCGCTGGGATTACAAGTATCTCAGCGCAGCGCGGCAGGGCGCGGCCGGCGCGATCATCATCCACACGCAGCCGTCGGCGGGCTACCCGTTCCAGGTGGTGCAAACGTCCTGGACCGGCGAGCAGTTCGAACTGGAAGCGGCCGGCGAACCGCGCGTGCAGGTCGAGGCCTGGGTCACCGAAGATTCGGCGCGGGCTCTCGTGGAAATGGCCGGTTTCGATCTCGATGCGCTGAGGGAGGCCGCAGACAACCGCGACTTCGAGCCGGTACCACTCGGCATTTCGACGTCGATCGGCATGGATGTCGGCCTGAACCGGGTGGAATCCGCCAACATCCTCGGGCTTTTGCCAGGCAGCGATCCCGAGCTGCGGGATGAGGTCGTGATCTATACGGCGCATCACGACCACCTGGGAATAGGCACGCCCAACGATGCCGGTGACGTCATTTACAACGGTGCCAGGGACAACGCGTCCGGCGTCGCGCAGATCCTTGCCATCGCCCGGGCGCTAAAGGGGCTGCCCGAAGCGCCGCGACGTTCCGTGCTGTTTGCGCTGGTCGGCGCCGAGGAGCAGGGCCTGCTCGGATCGCTTTACTACGCCAATTACCCGACCTTCCCGCCGGGCAAGATTGCGGCGAATCTCAACTATGACGCCGGCAACATCTGGGGCCATACGCATGACGTCACTTACATCGGGCTCGGCAAGTCGACGATCGACACGATCGTTTCCGGCATTGCGGCGGAGCAGGGCCGGGTGGTGAAGCCGGATCAGTTCGCCGATCGCGGGTATTTCTACCGCTCAGACCAGTTCAGCTTCGCGAAAATCGGCGTGCCGGCGATGTATCTCCACACGGGGACCGATTTCGTCGATCGTCCGCCGGGCTGGGGCAAGGAACAGATCGATCATTACACCGACGTTAATTATCATCAGCCGTCTGACGAGTACGACGACAGCTGGAACTTCGACGGCATGATCGCCGACGCGATGCTCGGCTTCTGGGCGGGACTGGCCATCGCCAACGCCGACGAGATGCCAAAGTGGAGCGAAGGCGACGAATTCGAGGCTGCGCGTCTCGAGGCGCTGGAGGCCGTGGCGGAGTAGTTACTCAGCCGTTGGCCCTGGCGCGTCGTCCGGCCGCGAGGGCATACAGAACGAGACCGACGGCAAGCAGGCTGCCCGTCACCACCCACGAACGCGTGTTCGCCTGTGCGCCGATCCAGAGACACAGTCCCAGCGCCAGTATCGGGATCGTGTAACCGCCTTTCAGGCGGTAGGCGGCGGCAAGCTCATCCGGAGAGGCTTTGCCGCGGATTACCGGCAGCGCGCCGATGCAGAGGACGTAAGAGATCAGCCGGGTCAGGGAGCTGGCGGCCGCCAGCCAGGTGAACGAGCCGGAGAGGGCGAATACCAGCCCGAGCCCGCCGAGCACCAGTATCGAGTTGGACGGCGTTGCATGCTTCTCGTGGACGTGGCCGAACCAGCGCGGCAGCAAGCGCTCCTCGGCCATGGCAAACGGCAGCCTCGGCACGGCGAGCATGATGCTGGAGAGGTTGCCGCCGATCGAGAAGAAGGCGCCCAGCGTCATCAAAACGAAGCCGGCCGGGCCGAGGAGTTCCTGCCCCACGTCGATCAGCGTCGCGCTGCCGTCCGTCGCGTCCGGGACGACCGAGATGTAGGTCAGCACGATCAGGAAGTAGAGCACGGCGATGATCAGCGTCGTATTGACGAGTGCGCGCGGCAATGTTGACGTCGGGTTCTTGGTCTCGCCGGAGATGATTGTCGCGCCTTCGAAGCCGACAAAGGCATAGATGAGCAGCAGCGTCGTGCCACCGATGTCCTCGAACACGGGGGCGGCCGAGGGGATCAGCGTCGAGCCGGTCACGTACTGCAGACCCATCATGATCATTACGGCAATCGGTACGAACTTGAAGAACGTAATGACGGCCATCGTCCTCACGCCGGCGCGAACGCCGACGAAGTTGGCCCAGGTCAGCGTCCCGCAGACGGCGAAGATCAACAGTGAACGGCCGATGCCTTCTGCGAACCAGGGAACGACCGCGCCGAGATAGATCGCCATCACCGTGGTATTGGCCGCAAAGGCTGTCATGCGGGAGATGAACAGGAGCCAACCGGTGCTGAACCCGACCAGCGGGCCGAAAGCGGTGGTGGTGTAGAGCACGGGGCCGCCGGAATCCTTGAAGTAGCTGGTCAGTTCGGCAAAGGTCAGTACGACCGTGATGATCAGCACGCCGATGATGAGGAACAGCCAGGGACTCCAGACGCCGGCCTCGGGATAGACGGCAGCAGGCAGCTGGTAGATGCCGGCGCCGATCACTGAATTGACGACGAGAATCATCGCGCCCGCCACGCTGATGCCGCGCGTCAGCTGTTTGCGGTGTTCAATACCGGGTTCGTAAAGTGACACGCGGTCCCCCCTGTCGCGTTAGTTCGCGAACACTATAGCGGTAATGGTGCGAGGATTCAGCGCGACAGGCTGATGTACGCGCGATTGATCAACCTGGCAGGCTCACCGTATCGTTCGTCAAAACCCTCGGTAGGATTCGCGGCCATGACGTCGTCGAGGGACATGCCGGCGTCGATCATCGCGCCGATGCGTGACGCGATGGTCTCGAGCATATCGATATAGTCGGCGAAATCTTCGTGCCCCATGACCGGCCCGTGGCCTGGTATGACGACGCTGTCTGCGTTCAGTCGCTGCAGGACTTCCTTGCAAAAGTGAATCATGCCTTCGATGTCGCCCCCGTTACCGGCATCGATGAACGGATAGTTGGCGTTAAATACATCGCCCATGTGCACGACGTTGGCGCCGCGGAAGATGACCGCCGTGTCCCCGGTGGTGTGTGCAGGCCCGAAATGCAGCAGGTCGATCGTTTCCCCGTTGAAATGAAACTGCATGTGGTCGGAGTAACTGATGACCGGCATCGCCTCCGGCGGGTAGGGTGGCTGCAGGTAGGCCGCCGTCACGAGATCGATGGGGTGTTCGCCCGCCATCATCCTGCGGGAATTGTCCTGCGCGACGATCCAGGTGCCGTCGCGTCCCAGGATCGGGTTGCCGTCGGCATGATCGAAATGCCAGTGAGTATTGATCGTAAAGTCGATACCATCGCCGCCGAGTTCGGCCACCGTCCTCTCCAGCTTCGGCACCATCTGGGCGAACTGGCTGTCCACCATCAGCACGCCCTGCTCGCCGATCGACACGAGGATATTGCCGCCGACGCCGTACAGCACGTGCAAACCGTCGCCGACCTCCTCCGTGCGAACTTCGGCGCTGTCGAAATCCCAGCCGAATGCCGAGCTCAGTTCCTCGAAACTCATGTATTCATGAGCGCGCGCGGTAAAACTGACGGCGAGCAAGGCCGACAACAAGAGGAGTCTTCGCATGGTATTGTCCTTCTTTATTGTTGCGAATCGCTTGGTAATACTAGCATTCGGCGGCGGGGCAGGTGTCAATCCCCGCCGGTATCCGGCTTGCGGTCGGCAGAAACCACGAGGGGGAAATAATGACGACTACCAGGGCATTGCTGTTGTTGTTGCTGTCGCCGGGTTTGGCAGCGGCGGCTGAGCTCGCCGACATCCGCAATTACAAGGAATACTCGGCCACTTTCGCGAGCGCTGGCCAGCCGAGTCGCGAGCAGCTGGACTTACTGAAGTCCGCCGGCTTCGAGCGCATCGTGTACATCGCCCTGACGAACAGCCGCGGCGCGATCGAAGGCGAGGACGCCATCGTCAAGGAAGCGCTGGGAATGGACTACGTTCATGTTCCGGTCATCTGGGACGCGCCGACGGCGGCAGATTTCTATGCGTTCGCCGGTGCCATGCAACGCGAGCCGACAAAGAAGACCTTGCTGCATTGCCAGGCGAACTTCCGAGCCTCGGCGTTCGCATTTCTTTATCGGGTCATTTACGAGGACGTGCCGGTTGCGCAGGCGAAAGCGGACATGAACTCGATCTGGCAGCCGAACGAGACCTGGCGCAAGCTGATCTTCGAGGTTCTCGAAGACAACGGTCTGTCGGCGGAATGTGCGGGCTGCGACTGGGAGACGGAGCGCTAGTCGTCCGTCAGCTGCCGAACGATCAATACGTCACAGGGCAGCTGATCGAGCACTTTTTCCGCGGTACTGCCGAGAATGGCGCGTTTCAGTCCCCAACGCGCAAGCGCACCCATGACCACGAGATCGGCGCCGTGGGTGCGGGCAAACATCGGCAGCAGCTCCTTGGTGTCCCCGGGCAGCTGATGGATGTGCTCTTCGTCTACACCCTTGGCGTCCGCGAGCTTGTCGAGCTGGGCTCGATGCTCTTCCGAAATCTTCTTCGACAGTTCGTCGACCGGCAGCGTGATCGGCTTGAAAGTCCGGGTGGCTTCGCGGCCGATACCGATGAGGCGGTGGTAGCTGTGAAACAGGTGCACGTCGCCGTCTGCCGCCCGGCCGATCGCCTGCGCGGCGTCGACGATGACGTTATCCAGCGCTGCAGGCTTGTCGTGGCTGTGCGTCGGGTCCACCGCTGCGACGATCAAGGGTTTTTCGCGCAGCTCGTGCGGCTTCACGAGCCATAGCGGGTACGGGCAGCTCCTGACCAGTTGCCAGTCGGTATCGACGAAAATCGATCGTTCCGCGGCGCTGTGATATTCAGTGCCTTTCATCACATATCGTGGTGCAATGTTGATGACGTGATGCAGCACGCCGTCGGCGATCGGCCGCTCTTCGAGAACCTCGGCGTTGACGGCCAGCCCCGCGGCGCGCGCCGGCTCGGCCAGGTCGTCGAGGATCTCCTCCTGCGCGGCACGGATATCCCTGGCAATATCGCGAGCTTCGTTCGATACGAGCAGGCCCTCCCGCAGCGGTCCGATATCGGGATCGCACAGGAGCAGCTCAAGATCGCATTTCGCCAGCGTGGCGAGCCACACGGCGCGAGACATGACCTCGGCCGGGTGTACGTCGGGTTCCAGTATGACGAGTATCTTGTCGGTATCGCTCATTCCTTGCTCCTGTACGATCTGGCTAAACCGGGCGGGGTCCACGAAAAAGCATATTCACGCGTCGCTGTTACCAGAATTCGTAAGCCACGATGAATTGTACGGCTAATACGTACTCGAATTCGGTTCACGGCGACCGCCACGGTGCGCCAATTTCGCCGCCGGCAAAAGCATGACCTTTAAATCCAAACGCGCGATAATGCGCGTGCGGCCCGGCCAGCGGCCCGACCAGGCGCCGAGACATCGCCGGGGACGAAGAATAAACAAATCCTGGAAAAAATTGGTATGAGAAACGCTGCACGAGTTTTTCCGGTGGTGATCGCCTCTCTTTCTGTCGCTTCGACGGCGCTGGCGCAGCAAGCCGATTTCGTGGCCCGCAACGGCGCAATATGGACGGTCGATGAGGATAATCCGCGCGCCGAGGCGCTCGCATCTCTCAACGGTCGACTGATCTACGTCGGCTCCGACGCAGGCGTCGCCGCCCATATCGGTCCGGACACGGAAGTCGTCGACCTCGGCGGCGGTTTCGTGACGCCGGGATTCTATGACAACCATGTGCATTTCGAGGGTACCGGGCGGCTGCTCTACGGGCTCAACCTGCTGGACGTATCCGACGAAGAGAACTTCGTGTCCCGGATCCGGGAAGTGCACGAGCGATATGCGCCGGGCACCTGGATTACCGGGGGCGACTGGTCTGCCTACGAGACCTGGGCGGAAGGCGCGGTGGGCGAAGCCGGCAGAGAGGTCAATCCCGACGATCTGTATGGCGACTTCTTCCTGCCGAACAAGTCGATGATAGATAGCTTTACCCAGGATCGACCGGTCCTGGTGCGGCGCTTCGACCGCAAGGTCTACATGGCGAACAGCGCGGCGCTCGAACTCGCTGGCATTACCGCCGGCTCGGCGGATCCGGAGGGCGTCGCCGTCGAGCGCGACGCCGCTGGCGAACCGACCGGCGCGCTCTTCAACCCGGTTTCCGGCGCCGTCGAGTCCACGGTGCTGGTCCGGGATAATGTTCGCGCCCTTTTCGGAGACCTGATCCCGCCGCCGTCGCGGGCGCAGCGGATCGCGGAAACGCAGCGCGCCTGGGCGCAGATGGCGCGTGTCGGCGTGACCAGCTACTGCGACATCACGTCCAACCCGGTCTACGTGGATATCTACCGCGAGCTGCGTGACAAAGGCGAGATGACGGCCCGTGCACGCTATCGTCCGCCGCTGGACCGCTGGACGTCGATGGCCGATCTCGGCATCAAGATCGGCTTCGGTGACGACTGGATCCGGTTTGGCGCCACCAAGGCGTGGATCGACGGCATCATGGGCAACAGCTCCGCGCGATTCTACGAGCCCTATACGCATAATCCATCGAGCCGCGGCATCTGGCGTGACATCATGTTCCCGTTCCAGCGCAGTCCGGACAATCCGGAAGACATGCAGAGTCGCCTGGAGCGGCTGGCGCTGGAGGCGGACGCCAACGGCATCCAGCTTACGGTGCACGCCATCGGCGACGAGGCCAACGGCTACCTGATGGACATGCTGGAGCGCATCATTGGCAAGAATGGCGAGAAGGACCGCCGGTTCCGGCTGGTGCACGCACAGGTCATGACCGACCGCGATATCCGGCGCGGCGGCGAGATGAACATCGTTGCCGAGGTCCAGCCATTCCATACCTCGGATGACATGCGCTGGATGGAAGAACGCATCGGCCACGACCGCTCGCGGGGTGCCTATGCCTTCCGGCGCCTGTGGGACTCGGGCGCAGTCGTCAGCTTCGGTTCGGACTCCCCCGGGACGAATGCGTCGCGCTACTACCTGAACCCGATGCTCGGACTTTACGCAGCGGTTACGCGCAAGACCCTGTCAGGTCAGCCGGAGGGCGGCTGGTTCCCGCAGGAAAAGCTGACGGTGGAGGAAGCCATCCAGGCCTATACGCTCAATACCGCATACGCCGGCTTCGAGGAGCATATGAAGGGTTCGCTGACGGTCGGCAAGCTGGCCGATTTTGTCGTCCTGTCCGACAACCTGCTGACGATCGCCCCGGACAACATCAAGGACGTGACGGTCCGCGCCACGGTCGTGGGCGGCAAGGTCGTCTATAGCGCAGACTAAACCCAGCCCGGCGAGACGCGTCACTTCAATATGATGTCCTTCAGGACGTCGTGAATCACCTGGGTTGCCACTTCGACCAGCAGTATCTTGCCGTCGACCAGCACGCGCTCATAACCGCCTCGTACCGGCGGCAGCAAGACCGCGAGGTCGGCCGGCAGCGACTGCTTTGCAATGCCCGGTGGCAGCGATTTACCGCGCGCCAGGTTCTTGGCGATGCCCGGCGGCAGCCCACGATTGCCAGCCTTTTTACCCGGTCGCCCCGGACGGTGTTCCTCGTAGTAAGCGCGGATGATCGCCGCCTCGTTCGTCGAGAATCGAACGTCGATGCCGATGTCCGCCGCGTCGGCCCCCAGGGGCAGCAGGGCGGTGATGATTGTTGCAATGATTGCGACAAGACGGATGGTCATGACCGTGTCCTCGTAGAGTGCATCCGCCTAATGTACGCAGTACCAGGCCCCGGCCCCGTGCGCGAGGTCACATTTCGGGGCGCTGGTCGGCTAGTTGCTGAAGGGTTCTATGAAGGTCGAGGGCACCGCTTCGCCATCCGCCAGTGCAGGTGTGTACTGGCTGGCGACGATCGTCTGACGTATCGCGTTCAGGCAACTTTCAGTCGGCATGATGCCGTCCGCGTGCTGCAGCGTGGGGCTTTCGGCGCGACCGTCGGGACCGAGGTAGGCGCGCACCCACAGTGACCAGTGAGCCCGTTTGGGGCAGGCGTCATTCCAGGGCTCGTTTCTGCCGATGACCCGCTGCCCGGCGACGTGACGGAAACCGTAAGCCTTGACGTTTTCCTCCCACCCCGGGTTCAGGTAATAGTCGATTGTCTGCTGCTCACCCTCCTTGTTGAACTCGACGCGGAACTGCAGAAATATCTCGCGGGCCTTGCCGTCGACGATCGCCGGGTTCATGCGCGCTTTCCTGGCCGCAGCGCCGATTGCCCGCATGAACGGCTCGTCGTAGTTGTTTTGCAGGTAGCAGCCTGTGCCCTCCATCTTGCCATTCGCCTGGATGCGGGAAACGCAGTTCATGACCACCGAGATATTGCCTTTGATTTCGGGAAATTCGAGCAGGGTATCCATGCGCCGGTCGGCTTCCGGATAGTCGAAATCGGCGGGACGCATGTCCTGAGCGCTCGCGGACTGCGCAAGCAGGAGGCAGGTGATGAGGATGATTCGGGACAACGGCATGGGGTCGCGATAGCTCCGGTAACAGACGTGTCAGCTTAGAAAGATTGTAGGCGGCGAGGTTCCACAATCAAGGAGCCGAGATTGATCTTATAAAAAATATTGATTATCAACAGTTTATGATGCTTTTCTTAGATGGAATATAGCTTAATCGGCGAGCACCAGGGTTTTTTGCCAGAACTCGTACATGGACCGGTACACGTGCAATTGTGCGGCGTTGTCGCTGATGCCGTGTTTGCGCATCGGGTAGATCATCATGTCGAAGGTGATGTCGGCGTCGATCAGCGCGTCACCGAATGCCCAGGAGTTCTGCGGGTGTACGTTGTCGTCATAGGTCCCGTGCACGAGCAGCAGCCGTCCGTGCAGATCCGCGGCCCGTTTCACGTGCGAGGTCGATTCGTAGCCGCTCTCGTTGTTCTGCGGCTGCTTCATGTAACGCTCGGTGTAGATCGTGTCGTAGTAATGCCAGTCCGTCACCGGGGCGACGGACGCGCCGGCGACAAATTCCCGGCTGCTCGTCATCGACTGCAGGGTCATCGTGCCGCCGCCGCTCCAGCCCCAGATACCGACCCGGTTCGGGTCTACGTAGGGCTGCGACTTTAGCCAGGCGATGCCGTCAAGGAGGTCGTTGAGTTCGACCGGGCCATAGAGCTGTTTCACGATGGTGTTGGCGTCGATCTTGCTGCGCCCTGCGGCGCTGCGATTGTCGACCAGGAAAACGATGGCGCCGCTGTCAGCGAGCAGCTGGTGATAGTAGCCGCGACTGCGCCCCTGCCACGAGTTGGACACCGTTGGTGCCGAGGGCCCGCCGTATACATAGGTGACGACCGGGTATCGCCGGCCCGGATCGAAGAATCTCGGTTTGAGCATCATCGCCGGCATGTCGTAACCGTCGCGCGCCTCTATCGTCAGCATCTCCCACGGCAGAAGCTCGAAACGCTCGGCCAGCGCGTTGCCTGCATCGGCCACTAACGCGCTTTGTCGGCCGGATGCCTCCCTGATGCGGATCGACGCCATCGTGTCGAGTGCCGAATGCGAATCCACGTAGCGCTCGCCGTCCGGGCTGAACCAGATCGCGTGCACGCCGTCTTCCGCGGATACGCGTGTCAAACCGCTGCCGTCCAGCCCGATGCGGTAGAGATGCCGTTCCGTCGACGCCTTCTCGAGCGCAGTGAAGTAAACGATGCCGTTGTCTTCGTCGATCGCGCTGACGGCCTGATCCATGCCGCCCGGCCCGCCGGACGGGCGCAGCGCCCAGTCACCCTTGGTCACCTGGCGCACCGGCTCGCCGTTCATGTCGAACAGATAGAGGTGTGAGTAGCCGTCCCGTTCCGACCGCCAGATGAAGCGTTCGCCGTCCGCCAGAAAATGCAGGTCGTCGTGCACGTTGACCCAGCCGTCGTCCGTTTCGCGCAGCAGGTGAGAGGCGGCGCCCGTCTGCGCATCGGCGATGAAGACGTCGAGGATGGTCTGCGGCCGGTTCATCGTCTGCACTGCCAGCCGCGCGCTGTCTGGCAGCCACTTGATGCGGGGCAGGTACTCGTAAGGGTAAACGCCGAGATCGATCCAGGTGGTCGAGGCATCCTCGAGCGAGACGACGCCTGCGCGGACTTTCGGATTCGCGGTACCGGGTTTGGGATGTCGCTGTTTGATCAGCTTCGGCAGCTGCGGCTCGAAGTCCACGTAGTGCATTTCGCCGACGCCGGATTCATCGGTTTGCAGGTAGGCGATCGCGGACGAGTCCGGGGACCACAGGAAGCCACGGTCGGACCGGTTCAGCAGTTCTTCCCAGTAGACCCAGGAAACCGTGCCGTTCAGGGTAGTATCGGAACCGTCCGTGGTCAGGCGCCGTTCTTCGCCAGATTCGATCTCGTACGCGTAGATGTCGTTGTCACGGACGAATGCAAGCCATCGTCCGTCCGGTGAAAACCGCGGCGACGACTCGTCGGCATCGGATACCGCAACGGCGACCGTCTCCGAGTTGCGAAGATTCAGCAGTACGAGATCGCCGTCCTTGACGTAAACCGCCCAGCGGCCGCCAGGTCCTAACGCCGTGGGCCAGCCGAGCTCCTCATAGGCTTCGCCCGGCTCGAGAATGGCCGCCATCCCCTCGATGGCTTCTTCGGCGTCGACAAGCACGCGCGTCCGTCCGTTGTCGGCGTCGACGGTGACCAGGGTGCGTTCATCCTTCGGCAAGCGGGTGTCATAGATCACGAGGCGGTCGTTATCCAGCCAGGCGTGGCGTGGCATCGCGGCTTCCAACAGGCCCTCGTCACTGAATATCCACTCCAGGGAGATTCTTTCGTCCTGGGCGGCGGCCGGCAGGGTGGTGATGAGCGGGAGACAAACGGCGAACAGGTTGCGACGAAAATGCATTGCATGACCTTTACGAATCGGCATTCTTGTTAACAAGCCAGCGTGAAGCTGCTATTTTGCAATCGGCAGTTTACCTGAGAGCACTCCAAAAATATGAGCGACACGCCGCACGACCTCGGAGGTGAGACGGACATCGTTACGGACGAGGCTGCGGGTCCGCCCGATGCGGCCTCGATTCGCAAATTCGCGCTGCCCTCGCTGCTCGGCATCCTGACGTTCCTTACACCGATCCGGGTGGAGGGTAACTGGACCATCCTGATGGGCTTCATCTCCGACTCTGCGGTGAATTTCGTCGGCGCCGGCATGCCGTGGATCGTCTACGTGCTTCTTTGCATCAGCGCATTCGGAACGGTATGGGCGATCACGACGGGCAAGCCGGCAGAGGGCTCTTTGGCATACAGGTTGTTTCACGTCGCGCCGGTCTGGGTCGCGCTTCGCGTGGCTGGATTGATCATGGGCACGATGACGATGTTTCAGCTCGGGCCGGAGATGTTCTGGAGCGCCGAGACCGGCGGTGAGGTGCTCAATATCCTGGCTGTGAACATCGTGTTCATCTTCCTGTTCGCCGGCTTGCTGATGCCGTTCCTGACGGATTACGGGCTGATGGAATTCATCGGCACGATGCTGAAGCGAATCTTCCGCCGGCTGTTTACCTTGCCCGGCCGCTCCGCCATTGATGCGCTGGCGTCGTGGATGTCGTCGGCGCCGGTCGGCGTGCTGATTACCATTCAGCAGTATGTTTCCGGTCACTACACCGGCCGCGAGGCCGCGGTCATCGCGACGAACTTCTCGGTGGTATCGGTGCCGTTCGCGCTGCTGGTCGCGAAGACGGTCGGCGTGGATCACCGTTTCCTCGACTACTACCTGGCCGTCGTGGTCACGGGCGTGATCACGGCCATGATCATGCCGCGTATTCCGCCATTGTCACGTTTCGCCGATACTCCCTATGACACATTGCACCCCATGCGGGAAACGCAGGAAGCGGGCGAGGGGTCGTTGTTCCGTGAGGCAGTCGGGCTGGCGGCGAAACGCGCGCAGTCCGCCCTGCCGCTGAAAGAGCAGTTCCGCGTTGCGGCCGGGCATATCCTCGACATCTGGTTCGGCCTGGTGCCGGCCGTGATCGCGGTCGGCGGCGCAGGACTGATCATCGCCAAGTACACGCCGATCCTGGGCTGGTTGACCGCGCCACTCGTGCCGGTTCTCGAACTGCTCGGACTTCCGGAGGCTGTCGCCGCTGCGCCGGCCCTGCTGGCAGGATTTCTCGACATGTTCCTGCCGGCGTTGCTCGGCTCCAGCATCGAGGCTGAAATCACGCGCTTTGTCGTCGGCGTGCTGTCAGTGACACAGCTCATCTACATGTCGGAGATCGGCATCCTGATGATCAAGTGCGAGATCCCTTTGAGGCTCCGCCATCTTGTCGTCGTATTCCTGTTGCGGACCGCCATCGGCCTGCCGATCGTCACGCTGTTCGCGAAACTGGTCGTTTACTGAACATACCTTCGGCCTGCGTCATCCGCCCAGCGTCGGTCGTTCTGCGACCACGCCCAGTTCGGTTTCGAGCGCGCGGCCGACGGTGATCAACTTGCCTTCCTGGAACAGGTTGCTCCACAACGAGATCGAGCGCGGCACACGGTGCAGGGTCTCGTCGGTGTCGTTCTCCGGGTGGTCGAACAGCGCACGAGGCGTGCGTTCCTCGAAACCGGCACGTATCGCCAGGCTCGGATGCCCGGTGTAATTGGTCAGGCTCAGCATCGGCGTGCCGAAGCTGGGGCCGAAGACGACGTCGACCTGGTCGAAGAATTCGTGGGCCTGCTGCATGACCCGGCGGCGCAGCCGTTCCGCCTGCAGGTAGTCGACCGCGGACTGGTAACGCGATTGCCTGAAGGCGTTTGGCCAGGCGTTATCGATCTGGCGGCGCATCAGGTCGTCGCGTCCGCTGAGCGTCAATTCCTCGAACGCCGCGGCCGGTTCCACATCCAGCGCCGCCGATATCTGGCTGACGGGCAAATCCGGCAGGGAGATCTCCTGCACGTCGGCACCCAGACTGCGCACGGCCTCGAGGGCGTTGCGGTCGACAGCATTGACGTCCTCGCCCGCGAACCAGGCCGGATCGAATCCGATCGTCAATTCGCTGACAGGCTGGCGCCCGTCGTAAGCAAAGCCCATGTCGATCGACCCGGTGTCGAACGCGTCATAGCCGTTCAGCGCCGATAACACGATGGCGTTGTCCTCGGCGTAGCGGCACATCGGGCCGATCTTGTCGAGCGTCCAGCTGAGCGTCATGGCGCCTGCGCGCGAGACCCGGCCGTATGTCGGCCGCAATCCCGCCAGCCCGTTCCTGTCCGACGGCGAGATGATCGAGCCGAGCGTCTCCGTGCCGATGCTGAATGAACAGAGACCGGCGGCTGTAGCCGAACCTGATCCTGCCGACGAGCCGGAAGCGCCTTCTTTCGGGTTCCAGGGATTGCGAGCCTCGCCGCCGAACCAGACGTCGCCCCACGCAAGCGCGCCGAGCGCAGTCTTGCCCAGCATGACCGCGCCGGCTTGCTGCAGTGCCCGCACGACCGCGCCATCGCTGTCTGGGACACGGTCCTTGTAAGGTTCTGCGCCCCAGGTGGTCAGGATGCCGCTGGTGTCGACCAGGTCCTTGAGACCATACGGAACGCCGTGCAATGGCCCCCGCACCTGGCCGGTTGCCCGTTCCCGGTCGGCCTGGTCTGCTTGTGCCCGGGCGACCTCCGGCGTCACGGTGATGTAGCACTGCAGTAACTGCCCGTACCGCTCGATCCGTTCGAGATAGATCTCGGTGAGTTCGCGGCTCGTGATCTGGCCGGTCGTCATCCAGCGCGCCTGCTGTTTGACCGACGCGAATGCAATGCTCTCGGCATCATCCGGCAGCGGCCCGATCTCCTCCGGTACCAAAGTCAGCGCATTCGTTTGCTCCCCATAGTCGATGCCTGGCAGGCGCGGGTCGAAGCGGGTCGCCGGCGCCAGGGAATTCGGAATGTCGTGCGATCTACGGGTCTGCAGATTGGCGATCTGCTGGGCGAAGAAACCGTCCTCCGCCTCCTCGACCGCCCCTCCCAGTATCTGGCGCCTTTCCGACTCGGTAAACTCGAGTCCGAACAGCTTCTCGGCCTCGGCCAGCGTTCGTTCGGTGATCCGCTGGTCGAAGCCCGCCCAGGTGTCATCCGCGGGCGCTTGCTCGGTTCGCGAACAAGCGGCCATTGCCGCCGCGCCACCGCCCATGATGGCTGCCAGCAGGATGCGCCGGCGGTCCACTGTCACTTTGTCGTCCTCGTTCATTCTGTGTCCTTTGTGATCACGAATGGCTATGCTCCTGTCGATGGATCAGTTTAACACCCCGTGGCGGGTGGCCTCGGCGGCGATCTACACCACCCCGACCGATTCGCGCGTCTACGGCACGCTCGATATCGACGTGACCGAAGCGAAGCGGTTCATGCAGGCCAAACGTGAAGCGGGCGTCAAGATTACGATGGTGCATCTCGCCACGGCGGTCCTCGCGAGGGCGGTGGCGTTCGACGTGCCGGAGATGAACTGCTTCATCCGTCGCGGCGCCGTAGAAGGTCGCGAGCGGCTCGACGTCATGGTGCCGGTTGCAATGGGCGGCGAGGGCGTCACCTCGGTCATCGTCCGGGACGCGCACGCGAAACCGGTCTCTGCAATTGCTGCAGAACTCCGTGACAAGGCGGCGCGGGCACGCGGCGGCGATGAGTCGAAAGCGGCCCGCAACAAGTACCTGCTGAACAGGATCCCCTGGCCGCTGCGGCGGCCGGTGTTCCGCTTTCTCAAGTGGATCACGGTCGACATGGGCTTCGAAATCCGCAGGCTCGGCCTGTCCGCCCATAGTTTCGGGTCTTTCGTGGTCTCGGATATCGGCAGCCACGGGCTTGCGACCGGCATGACGTCGCTGATGCCGGCAGCAAAGGTCCCGGCGGTCATCGTGCTCGGCAAGGTCGAGGAAAAGCCCGTTGTCCGTCAAGGGGAAGTCGTCATCCGCACGATCCTGCCGCTGACCGGCACCTTCGACCATCGAATCGTCGACGGGGCGCAGATCGGCAAACTGGCGCGAGGCATCAAGCGCAACTTCAGGAAGCCGGACTGGCTGGACGAAATACCGGAGCAAGAACTCGAAAACTGCCTGTTCGCGGTGCGGGGCTGATCGTTGTTTTGCGGCCGGCCCGGCAAGTCATTATTCTTGCCGCTCCTCGATCATGCTCAATGCAGGACATAAACATGAATTACCGATCACGAATCATGAGGTCATTGTTGTTTCTCTTTGTCATGTGCGGCGCGCCGCTCGCGCAGGCCCAGGAGGAAGCTGAGGACGATTCGCCGAAACCCGCGTGGGCTGGCCTGAGTGACGGCGAGCGCCGCGCTGTGCTCGCCTTCGCCGAGGATTACAAGGACTTCATGGGGCGCGCGAAAACGGAACTCAGTTTCGTATCGGAAGCCATCCGCGTCGCGAGAGGCGCAGGATTCCGGCAGTTGACCGATGGCAGCAATATTCGGCCCGGCGCCAGACTCTATGACGTCAACCGCGACCGCACGATCACGCTGATCGTGGTCGGTTCGGAGCCGTTCACCAGTGGATTCCGGGTGGTTGGCGCGCATGTCGATTCGCCGCGCCTGGAGCTGAAGGGCAGGCCGCTTTACGAGGCCGAGGGATTCGCGCTGTTCCAGACCTACCGGCACGGCGGTATCAAGAACTACCAGTGGGTGAACCTGCCGCTGGCACTGGTCGGTCATGTCGACAAAAAGGACGGCAGCCGCGTCGACGTATCGGTCGGGCTCGACGAGGACGACCCGATTTTCGTCATCCCCGATCTGTCGCCGCACGTGGATCACGACTATCGGGAACGGCAGAACCGCGACGTCATCATGGGCGAAGAGCTCGACCCGATCGTCGCGTCCATCCCGAACGAGGAGAATTCCGTGTCCGACGCCGTGCTGGCATACCTGGCCAGCGAGTACGCAATCGAGGAAGAGGACCTCGTCTCGGCGGAACTCGCGATCGTCCCCGCCATGGCGCCACGCGACGTCGGCTTCGATCGCAGCATGATGGCCATCTATGGCCAGGATGACAAACTGTCGTCGTACACGGCGTTGCGCGCGATTATGGAGCAGGGTACGCCTGCGCAAACATCGCTCGCGTTTCTCGTGGACAACGAGGAAGTCGGCAACGTCAATAACACGGGATCCAATTCGGACTATCTCATCAACCTGATGGGTGAGCTGATCTACCGGCAGCGCGGCGACAGTTACAGCGACAGGGACCTCAGACGTGCGCTGGGCAACACGCTCGTCGTGTCGTCAGACGTCAATCCGGGCATCCATCCGAGCTACCCGGGAGTCTGGGAGCCCGGCAACGCCCCGCGACTCGGTTACGGCGTGAACCTGAAGCTGTACGGTGGCGGCTTCAACGCAAACTCGGAGTTCATCGCCTGGAACCGCGCCTATCTCGACGACGCGGGCGTCGCCTGGCAGACGGCGACCTACAAGGGCAGGGCGTCCGGCGGCACGATCGGCAATTCCCTGTCGCGGCGAAACATGGAAGTCATCGACTACGGCGTGCCGCTGCTGTCGATTCATTCGACTTACGCGGTCAGCTCCAAGGTCGACGTGCACATGCTCTACCGTGCCATGGACGCCTTTTATCGATACAGCCAGTAAAAAAGCAGGGTCTGACCCTATTTTATTAAATTCGGTTCGACCCCTTTTTGTGGTGCCGGCGCCCGCGCGCTACCAGGGGAGTTCGTAGCCCTCAGCGTGCCAGAAGGTGCCGCTGGTCTCGAGGCTCAGTTCGTCGAGCCTGGCGATCAGGCCGGCTGCCGAGTCAATGGCATTCGTATTGCCGCTGCCGCCGGTCATGTCGGTCGCAACATAACCCGGGTGCAGCAGCATCACCGCAATGCCTTTCGGCGACAGGTCGTGGTGCAGGTTCATGCCGACCATGTTGGCGGCCGTCTTGGAGCAGCGATAGCCGTAGTTGTTGCCGGAACCGTTGTCCTCGATGGAACCCACGCGGCTCGTCACGATGCCGACTTTCGAGCCCGCTTTGAGATTGTCGCGCAGTGCCCGCGTGACGCGCAGCGGGCCGATCGTGTTGACGCGGTATTGCTCCTGCATGTCTTCGAAATCGACGCTGTCGAGATTGTCGGATTTCAGGATGCCGGCATTGTTGACCAGAACGTCGATCGTCTCTCCCTCGAGCGCCGCGGCGAGCCTGGCGACGCCGGCGTCGTCGCTGACGTCGACGCCGTCGATGATCCGCGCGCCGCTCGCGTCGAGGTCGGCATTCGACGATCTGCACACGGCGATGACGTCATCGCCGCGCTCCACGAATTGCCGCACGAGTTCGAGGCCGATGCCGCGATTGGCGCCGGTAACGAGTATGCTTGCCATCTTAACGGGAGTCCTCGCTGGTGAGCGTCTTGGTCAGGCGATACAGGAACTCCTGGCCGTCGAAATACGACTTCGCCAGGATGCGTTCGTTCTGGCCATGCGCGCGAGCTGGTTCGTCCATGTCGCTGAACAGGCCCGACACGCCGTAGACCGGGATGCCCGCGTTACGCAGGAACAGTCCGTCGGTGGCACCGGTACTCATGGTCGGGATGACCGGAACGCCGGGCCACATTTCGTTCGTCACCGATTCGATCGCCCCGAGGACTGCCGGGGTCAGAGGCGATGGCGGCGACGGCGTGGCTTCCTCGACCCGCGATATCGACACCTCCGCATTGCCGACCACGGTCCGCAATGTCCCCTCGATGGCGTCGATCGATTCCCCGGGCAATACCCGGCAATTGACGGTCGCCCGCGCCCGCTGCGGCAGCGCGTTCTCGGCGTGACCGCCATCGAGCTCGGTCGCAACGCAGGTGGTTCGCAAGCGGGAGTTGAACATCGGGATGCCGCTCAGCTGCGCAATTGCGGCGGGATCCGGCGGCTCCTGCAGGACGCCGCGCATAGCGTCCTCATAGTCCCCGCCGAGATCGGCCGTGCGTTCAAAGAACATGCGCGTAACCTCATTGAGGCTGACGGGAAAATCGTGGTTGCGGATGCGGATGAGCGCATCTGCCAGGTGATAAATCGCATTGTCCTTGACCGGCAGCGAACTGTGCCCGCCCGGATTGGTCGTCTCGAGGATAAAGGACTGGTAGACCTTTTCGCTCGCCTGCACCGCATTGAGGATGTGCACGCCATTCCGCATGCCGCCGCCGCCGCCTTCGTTCAGCGCGTACTCCGCATCGATCAGTCCGCGGTGATTCTCGAGGAGCCAGGTCACGCCATTGTGCGTGCCGCCTTCTTCGTCAGCCGTCAACGCGACGATGATGTCGCGGTCCGGCACGTAGCCTTCCTCTTTGAGCCGGATCAGGTTGGCAATGTGAATCGCGGCTTCGTCCTTGTCATCGGTGGTGCCACGGCCATAGAAATAGCCGTCCTGCTCGATGAATTCGAATGGTGGCAGGGTCCAGTCGGCAGGATCCGCGGCGACTACGTCGATATGCGCGAGCAGCAGTATCGGCTTGCGTTCAGGATTCCTGCCACGGTAACGCGCGACGAGATTACCTTTGCGCTCTGCCGGCACGAGCACCTGCACGTCCTGCGGCGGAAAACCGGCGGCCAGCAGCTTGTCGGCCATGGCCTGCGCGGCTGCCGTGTTGTCGCCGGTCGCATGCGTAGTATCGATCTCGATCAATTCGCGGAGGAAGTCTTTCGCCATCTGCTGGTGCGGCAGCAGGTCGGATTCGGGCATCGACGTTGCCGAATCCGCGTCGGTATCTGCCGCCGCCGGCGGCGCCTCCTGGCTGCAGGAGACCGTGAAAAAAGCGACGCCAACCGTCGCGAGCAAACGAGCCTTGAGGGACATTTGAGGGAATCTCCGGTTGTGAAAGGCGAAGAGTACGGGATCGAGCGTGGCTTGACGACATATCCGTAGTAAAGTGCTGGCACAATAACAAACAACCGGGGGCGCCAGTGAGCCGTTCATTCGTCGCTTGCATTCTGCTGATATTCAATTCCGTTTCGTCGCTCGCTGACGACATCGATCGCAGCGACTTCCCGCCCGAATTGCGGGCGCTGGAATGGCGCGAAGTGGGGCCGTACCGGGGAGGCCGGTCTGCTGCCGTAGCAGGCATCCCCGATGACCGTGAAACCTATTACTTCGGTGCGACCGGCGGCGGCGTCTGGAAGACGGGTAACGGCGGCGTGTCCTGGACCAATGTCTCGGACGGCTACTTTGGTGGCTCGGTCGGTGCGGTTGCCGTGTCCGACTGGGATCCCAACGTCGTGTATGTCGGCCTCGGCGAAAAGACCGTGCGCGGTAACGTCTCGCCCGGCGACGGCATGTGGAAGTCCACCGATGCCGGCGATACGTGGTCGCGGATCGGCCTCGAGGACTCGCAGCATATTTCGCGGATCCGCGTTCACCCGAAAAACGCGGACCTTGCTTATGCCGCCGTCATGGGTCACCTGTTCGGGCCGAACGAGGAGCGTGGCGTCTATCGCACCAGGGATGGCGGCCTCAGCTGGGAAAGAGTGCTGTACGTGAGTGACGCGGTCGGCGCCGTCGACCTGGCGATGGATCCGACCAACCCGCGAATCCTGTATGCCAGCTTCTGGCGGGTACTGCGGACGCCCTACAGTCTCGAGAGCGGCGGCGAAGGCTCCGGACTCTGGAAGAGCACGGACGGTGGCGATACCTGGACCGAACTGACCGGCAACGAGGGACTGCCGCAGGGCACGATCGGCATCAGCGGCATCGCCGTGTCGCCGACCAACAACAAGAATGTCTACGCGATCATCGAGGCAGAAGCGGGCGGCGTCTTCCGTTCCCGGGATGGCGGCGATTCATGGTCGCGCGTCAATGACGACCGCAACATGCGCCAGCGCGCCTGGTACTACACGCGAATATATGCCGATCCCGCGGACGAGGAGTCTCTGTATGTCCTGAACGTCCGCTTCCACTATTCGAAGGACGGCGGCCGCAGCTTCTCGGAGATCGACACGCCGCATGGCGACAACCACGACCTGTGGATCGACCCGGCGGATCCGCTGCGCATGATCCAGGCGAACGACGGTGGCGCCAACGTCTCGTATGACAGGGGAGCGACCTGGTCGACGCAGAGCAACCAGCCGACGGCGCAGATGTACCGGGTTTCCACTGACAACGACTTTCCCTACCGTCTGCTCGGCGGTCAGCAGGACAACTCCGCCGTCAGGATTCGTTCGCGTTCTGCGCGGGGCGGCGCGATCGGCGTCCGCGACTGGGAGCCGACGGCCGGCGGCGAGAGCGGACACATCGTGGCCAAACCCGACGATCCCGATATCGTCGTCGGCGGCTCCTATGGCGGCTACCTGCGCGTGGTCAATCATCGCACGGGCGAGACTCGCTCGATCGACGTCTGGCCGGACAACCCGATGGGCTGGGGCGCCGCCGAGCTGAAGTACCGGTTCCAGTGGAATTTCCCGATCCTGTTTTCCGTGCACGACACCGATCTGCTGTACGTCGCCGCCGACGTGCTGTTCCGTACCGACGACATGGGACAGTCCTGGGAAACGATCAGTCCCGACCTGACGCGCAACGACAAGACCCGGATGGGTCCGTCAGGCGGCCCGATCACCAGGGACAACACCAGCGTCGAGTATTACGGCACGATCTTCGCCGTCGCCGAGTCCTACCATGAGCGCGGCGTCATCTGGGCCGGCAGCGATGACGGCCTTGTGCACGTGACGCGCAATGACGGCGATTCGTGGACGGACGTAACGCCGTCCGGACTGCCGGAGTGGGCGCAGATCAACAGCATCGATATCCATCCCTTCGAGCGCGGCGGCGCGTATATCGCGGCGACGCGCTACAAGTCGGACGATTTCCGCCCGTACCTGTACCGTACGACTGACTGGGGACGAAGCTGGCAGCGCATCACCGACGGCATCCCGGCAGAAGAATTCACGCGTGTCCTGCGCGCCGATCCCGATCGTCGCGGACTGCTGTACGCCGGCACGGAACGCGGAATCTATTACTCGCGTGACGACGGGCGGAGCTGGCAATCGCTGCAGCTGAACCTGCCGATGACGCCGATCACCGACCTTGCGGTGAAGGAAAAGGACCTGGTCGCCGCGACGCAGGGTCGCGGATACTGGATCCTCGACGACCTGAGCGTGCTGCACCAGGACAGCCCGGCAGTTCGCGACAAGGCGGCGCACCTCTTTACGCCGCGGCCGGCGATCCGCCTGACGGCGGGCGGACGCAGCGATTCGCCCGGCGACGCCGGCACCAATCCGCCGCTCGGCGCCGTGATTCATTATTCGCTGGCCGAAGCGCCCGAGCCGGATACGGAACTGTCATTGAGCGTCTATACCTCGCGGGGCGCCGACCCGATCTGGACCTGGACCCGCAAGCCGGACTCGGCGGACGAGGAAGCGGACGGCGGCGGTCCGAACGATCCACCGGACACCGCGGTCCTGACCGCGGCGCAGGGTCTCAATCGGTTTACCTGGGACCTGCGTTATCCGGGAATGGAACGCTTCGACAACCTGATCATGTGGTCCGACATGCGGCAGGGACCGAAAGCGGTGCCCGGCGAATATCGCGCAGTGTTGACGGTCGGCGGCATGACGCAGGAGGTCGATTTCGAGGTCATCGCCGATCCGCGAAGTGCGGTCGGCCAGGCCGACTACCAGGCGCAATTCGACTTCATCGTGGAAACCCGCGACCTGTTGTCACGGGCGCACGTGGAGATTCGCAAGCTGCGCCAGCTGCGGACCCAGCTCGATGCGCTGAAGCTGCGCCTCGAGGCTGATGCGGATTCGGACAGGGCGAGCGCGGCCCTGATCGAGGAGATCGAGCTGCTGACAGAAACGATCACGCCCATCGAGGAGGCGATCTATCAGACGCAGAACGAGAGCCGGCAGGACCCGCTCAATTACCCGATCCGCCTCAACAACAAGCTGACGAGCCTGATGCGCACCGTCGATGTCGGCGACGCTCGTCCCACCGACGGCGCCATCGCGGTCCGCGAGGAGCTCAGTTCGAGCATCGAATCCGAACTCGAACAGCTCGAGGAGGTCTGGGAAGAACATGTTCCCGCCCTCAACAGCCAGATCCAGTCCATGGGCATCGATCTCGTGTCGATTGCCGACGAATGACAAAAGTGAGAATACCCATGAGGCGATTTTCCAGCGTAAGCCTCGTCCCTTGGCACCAGCGCACTCGCCGGCACGATCGGCGCTGAAGCGCTATCGCTGGAAGACATTGCGTCGCCAGAGAGCGTGCCGTCAGTGCGGCTGAGTCCGCAAGGCGACCGAAGACTAATTGGCGAGGCCGATTTCCTCGAGTAACTCGATGAATCGCGGGTCTTCGCGCACGAAGTCGTAAGACGGGTTGATCTTCATCGACAGGAGGCTGCGGAAGCCGACGCCGGTTCGATTCGCGTCCTGCAGGGACTGGATCGTCTTTTCGGCGTCGCCGAATGCGGCATAGATTTCGGGCACCTCGGTGCCTACCCCGAGGCGATCGATCAGGTCAGCAACGAGCTCTATGTCTTCGTCGTCATCAAGCGCGCGAATGACCATGTCGGCAAGTTGCGCAGCAGCTTCAACGTCCCTGCCGGTCGCTTCCGCCCATTCGACGAGCAATCGCGCCGCTTCTGCGCCACGACGTGCGCGCAAGTTTCCGATCCAGAGATTGGCGCCCAGTGATGAATACTCCGCTGCCTCGATCTCTGTGCTCGACAAGGCGGCGTCCCATTGTCCGGCATCGATGCGCATGTAAATGACATTGGTGCGCATCAGGCTGGACAACGGATCCGCACGCATGCCCAGTTCGGCCGCCGCGATCGCGTCTTCGTGTTTGCCCTGCCATGAGAGCAGATGGGAATACCAGTGCAGCGCATTGACATTGGACGCGTCTACCTGGAGGGCTCGGCGGAAGGCGTCTTCTGCGCCTTCCCAGTCATAATTGTGCAGCAACAGGTGCCAGCCGAGCGCGGCGAGTGCCTGCGGCGAATCGGGATCCAGGGTCACGGCGCGGATCGCGGCAGACGACGCTTCGCGACGCACCCGCTGGGCATTCGCTGCGGCAGAATAGTTGGGTAACTCCAGCCATCCCTCAGCAATGCCGGCCCAGGCATCCGCAAATCCGGCGTCGAATGCGACGGCACGTTCGAACTGCGTGATCGCCGCGCGAATAGATTCGGTAGTACGTTGTTCTACCAGCTGTTTGCCAGTGTAGTAGGCACGGAGCGCTGCCAGGTTCTCGGTCGGCACGGCGTCGATGCGCTCGAGTTCAGCGTCGCTCAGCTCGGCTTCCAGCGCATCCGCGATTGCCGCCGATATCTCTGACTGGATGGCAAAGACGTTGGCCGCACTCAGCTCCCGGGCATAGGTGTCCGCCCAGATGTGCTCGTCCGTCTGTGCGTCGATCAGCTGCACGTTGATCCGGATCTGGTCGCCGGCCCGCTGCACGCCGCCTTCGAGGATGCTGCCGACGCCGAGTTCTGAACCGATCTGGGTCATGTTCTTGGTCGTGCCGCGGTATTCGAGGGCCGATGTCCGCGAGATCACCCGCAGGTCGGATATCTTGGCGAGGCGGGTCAGGAGCTCGTCGTGGATGCCGTCAGCGAGGAACCCTGCGTCTTCCTCCGCCGCGCTGCGATTGGCGAACGGGATGACGGCGATGGATTGCCGATAGGCGACGTCCGGGTCCGGCGCGATCTCGTCCTTGTAAACGTAGTTGTCGAGTACGAGGAAGACGACAGCCAGCGTCAGCAGGAAGAGCACGACATGATTGAGTTTCCTGCCTGTGCGTATCGTAATGCTTTGCGTACGGTCGACGTCCGCAGTCGCCTTGAAACCCTCCGGCGTCAGTTCATAAGCCCAGGACAGCAGCACGGCAATCGGGAACAGCAGGATCAGCATCACGACCAGGACCTGCATGATCCATTGCGGGGCGTTGAAGGTCGGCAGGACGATGTCGGCGACCTGGACGACCAGCCACGAGACGATCGCATACGCCAGGCTGACCTTGAAAATGTTCCGGCGGCGCATTTCACCGAGTATGGCCATACCGTGCTCCGTAACGCAGATTAGGCGATTCTACCGGCAGGCAGGGCCGATCTGCGGCCAATCTGGCGATTTTTTTCAATCCTCGGCCTCGCCATCCCAGTAGTCGACGGCCGTGTCCTTCCTGGCAAACACGATGAAGCTGTCCGGATCGCGTGGATTCCGCGTTTTGCCGCTGTAAGCCCCGTATTTGTCTGAATCCGGGTAGAGAAAGACGTCGGCACGCTCGTTGGTGCTGAGCGCGATGTACAGCAGGTCGGCATCCGAGGTGTTGATGATCTGGTGCGGCTGCTCGGGGTCCGCAGGCGAACAGATGAAGTCGCCCTGGCGGATCGGATACTCCTCGCCCGCGTGCCGCAAAGTGCCTGCGCCCGCGATGATGTAGAAGAATTCCTCGATCACGTAATGCGCATGATAGGGCCAGGCGCGTTTTCCCGGTTGCAGTCGGATCACGCTGTAGCCGAGCCGCTCGGCGCCGATAGCGGCGGATACATCGGCTCTGCCGGCGTGGAACCTGTCCCCCTTCCCGAATTCTATAAACTGTAAATCATCGATATTTATTAGAGGCTTAGACACGATACTTACTCCAGTTTATGAAATAGTGATTTGCATGGCCAGCGGCATGATACGACAGGGTCCGCAGCGGTCGGCGATCGTTTTTGTCAGCTTTGCGACGGCGGCGTATGATGACGTCAACAAGTATGGTCATCGCATCCAATCGTGACGATTTGAGCAGAATCGTGGTGCTGAATCCGAAGGGCGGATGCGGCAAGACCACGCTCGCGACCAACCTGGCCAGCTTTTTTGCGCTGCGTGGCCCGATGCCGGCCTTGCTCGACTGCGATCCCCAGGGGGGCAGCATGCGCTGGCTCGAAAAGCGCTCCCGACTGCGGCCTCCCATCCACGGAATTGCCGGCTTCAGGCCATCGATCAACGTCACGCGCACCTGGCAGCTCCGCGTGCCTGCCGAGACCCGCCAGGTCGTCGTCGATACCCCGGCGGGGCTCGAGGGCCCGCAGATTCACGAGCTGGTCTACGATGCGACCAACGTGCTGATTCCCGTCATGCCGTCGCCGATCGACATTCGCTATGCCGCAAGATTCATCGCGGAGCTGTTGCTGGTAGCCCAGCTCGACCGGGGCAGCGTCAGAGTGGGTATCGTCGCCAGCCGGACTCGCCGGAATACCAAAAGTTTTCGCCAGCTAACGAGGTTCCTGTCCAGCCTGAAGATCCCCGTGATCGCGACTCTGCGTGACAGCCAGAATTTCGTCAGGGCGGCAGACGAGGGTATCGGCATTTGTGACCTGCCGCTCTATCGCGCCAAGCAGGATCTCGTCGCTATGGCAGAAATCGTCGCCTGGCTCGACCAGGGGACCGCCGATGCGCCGCAGTCGGAGGCCACAGCTCGGCATTCGGTCCTTGTCACCGAGGATCACGTCACCCACTGACAGCGCGGCCGGTTGCGCTATGATTCCCGGGATTGCAACGATCGGTGATCGTTACCTCACTACACAAAAACACCAATGGATGCGTCATGACAATCTCTGCGCCACGTTGTACCGCCCTGGCCACAGGGGCCTGCCTGGTTTTGCTGTCGCTAGTCGCTACGGCGGACGACCACCACCTGTCGGTTGCCGACTACCTCGAATTCGAGCAGGTCGTCGACCCGCAGATCTCGCCGGACGGCAGCCAGATCGTCTATACGCGGCGCTGGGTCGAGCAGAAGACCGATCGCTGGGCGTCGGCGCTCTGGATCATGGATGCTGACGGCTCCCGACATCGATACCTGCAGGCAGGGTCGAATGCACGCTGGTCGCCAAGCGGTGACCGCATTCTGTTCATCGACGACGGGGACAACGACAAGCCACAGATTTTCGTTCGCTGGATGGACGACCAGGGGGCCGTATCGCAGGTCACCCGAGTGGATGTGACGCCGTCGTCGCCCGAGTGGTCTCCGGACGGCAGCCAGATTGCGTTTGTCGCCATCGTGCCGGCGGACGACGAGTGGTCGATCGACCTGCCCGAGGCGCCGGAGGGGGCCGAATGGAGCGAGCCGCCGCGGATCCTCGATCGGCTGCATTACCGTCGGGACCGCGTCGGTTTCCGCGACCCCGGCTTCTCGCACTTGTTCGTGGTTCCGGCCGAGTCGGGCTTGGCGCGGCAGCTGACGGAAGGCGAGTGGCACGTCGGTGCGCAGCGTGAAGGCGTGTCCGGCGGCGCTGGCCTGAGCTGGATGCCTGACAGCCAGGCCATCGTGTTTGACGGCTGGAATGAACCGGGCTGGGATCTCGTTTACAGGCGCTCACATATCTATGCGATCGATATCCAGTCGAAGGAAATCACGCAGCTGACCGGAGAGGTCGGCTTCTGGTCCGCGCCGGCGGTCTCTCCTGACGGCAGGCAGATCGCCTTTGCCGGGTACCCCGCCACCGAGATGACTTATGAGCTGCCGCGTGTGCACGTGATGGGCGCCGATGGCAGCAACATGCGGCAGCTGAGCGAGGATTTCGATCGCCCGGTAAGCGACTTTATCTGGGCGAACAACAATCGCGGCATCTACTTCACGGTGCAGGACGAGGGCTACATCAACGTCAACCACATGGGTTTGAACGGCGAGGTGCGCGCGGTCACGCAAGGCCAGCACACGATGACGCTCAACTCCGTGAATCGCAACGGCAATGTCGGCGTCGGCATCGGCGCGTCGTTCTCCGAGCCCGGCGACGTTGTTTCGTTTTCACTGAGTGGCCGCGGCTCGCCGCAGAAACTCACCGATGTAAATGGCGATCTGCTTGCAAACAAGACGCTCGGCGCTCACGAGGAAATCTGGTTCGAGGCGTCGGACGGCAATCGAGCACATGGCTGGATCGTCAAGCCGCCGGACTTCGATCCCGAGCAGGATTATCCGCTGCTGATGGAGATCCACGGCGGCCCGTTCGCCATGTATCGGGGCGCCTTCAATTTCATGTACCAGGCGTTTGCCGCGAACGGTTTCGTGGTGCTGTACACGAATCCGCGTGGCAGCACGGGTTACGGTGAGGCATTCACGCAAGCGATCGACCATGCCTACCCGAGCGTCGACTATCTCGATCTGATGGCGGGCGTCGATGCGACGATCGCGCAGGGCTACATCGACGAGAAGCGCATGTACGTCGGCGGCTGCAGTGGCGGCGGCGTGCTGTCAAGCTGGGTCATCGGACACACCGACAGGTTCGCGGCCGCGGCTGTCCGCTGTCCCGTATCGAACTGGCTCAGCATGGCGGGGACGACGGATATTCCGAGTTTTACCTATTCGTTCTTCAAAAAACCGTTCTGGGAAGACCCGAGCGACTGGCTGCACCACTCGTCACTGATGCACGTGGGCAAAGTGACTACGCCGACCGCCGTGATGACCGGCGAGCAGGATCTGCGCACGCCGATGGCGCAATCCGAGGAGTATTACGCGGCGCTCAAGATGCGTGGCGTACCGGCCCGCTTGTTCCGTTTTAATGACGAGTACCACGGCACGGGCACGAAACCGTCGAACTATATGCGCACGATCCTCTACATGACGTCCTGGTACAACCGCTACACCACCGACGGAGAGGTGGCGTCCGAGGGCGACGAATAAGCGCTATTCAGCGGCAGGGTCGATCGCGACGAAGCGCAGCACGTTGACCCCGGTGTCGTCCTTGAGGGCGAGCCGGTCGTCGACGCGCGCGGCTGCGGTCGTTTGCCCGAGGGCCTCGAGGAAGGAATACTCCAGCGAATTCGCCGGCTCCGGGCAGGCGCGCCGGGTCGCGCCGATGCCGCCGAGGTTCAGTGACTCGCCGAACTGCGCGGCGCCGAAGAAGCGATTGCACCCGGCATTGCCGCCGAACTGACCGTCGTTTCGGAACTGAATGTAAATTCCCGACTCGGCATCGACCACCATGTCACCCAGGTGGGTCAGCTCCCATGTCACGCCGGTGAGTTGTTCGACGGACGCAACTTTTGCATCGTCCGTTCCCTGCATGCCGCGCAGGTTGACGAATGCGATACCGGCCAGGAACAGCATGAAAAAGATAAATCCGTACGCAGCTTTAATGATCCTGGCTCCTGGTGAAATGTTGTCCGTTGGAATACTCAGCGGGCAAGCGTGGATCTTCCGACCGCGGCGAGACCGGGTTCGCGCTTCCAGTTGAGGCGCTTCTCGATCGAGTTGATCATCATACCCGCGACGTCCTTGCCGGTCGCGGTTTCGATGCCCTCGAGCCCGGGTGACGAGTTGACTTCCAGCAGCAACGGCCCTTTCTGCGAGCGGATGATGTCGACGCCGGCAAACTTGAGCCCCAGGGTCTTGGCGGCTTTGGAGGCGATCATGCGTTCTTCCTTGGTGATGCGCGCCACCGACGCGGTGCCCCCCTGGTGCAGGTTGGCGCGAAACTCCCCGGGTGCGGCCTGGCGTTCCATCGTCGCGACGACCTTGCCGTCGATGACGAAGCAGCGCAGATCGCGCCCCTGGGCTTCCTTGACGAATTCCTGTACGAGCAGGTTGGCGCGTATCGCCTTGAACGCGTTGATCACGGATTCGGCGGCCTTCTTGGTCTCGGCCATGACCACGCCACGGCCCTGCGCGCCCTCGAGGAGTTTGACGATCAATGGCGCGCCGCCCACCATGTCGATCAGGTCACGGGTGTCCATCGGCGAGTTCGTGAAGCCGGTGACCGGGATCTCGAGGCCATTCTGGATCAGGAGTTGCAGCGCGTAGAGCTTGTCCCGCGACTGCGCGATCGATTCCGACGTATTGACGACGTGCACGCCCATGCTCTCGAACTGACGAGCGATGGCGCAGCCATAAAAGGTCGCGCTTGGCCGAATCCGCGTGATAACGGCATCGAGATCGTCGAGCAGCCGTCCGCCCCGGTAGTGAACCTCCGGATGCGTCGCATCGAGCTTCATGTAGCAGTGGCGGATATTGACGAACATCATTTCATGGCCGCGTTCGTCGCCGGCTTCCATGATGCGCCGGTTACTGTACAAATCCGGGTTAGTGGCCAGCAGCGCCATGCGCAGCCCGCCATGGGTCTTTTCGATCTTGCCGTAGAGATGATCGATCTCCTCGTCGCTCAGCTCTCCGTGACAGAAGTTCGCGGACGGATCGACCAGTATTCGGTCGTTCATCGCCTGGCGGCCCAGCAGCATCCGAAAACCCATCGAGTCCCGGTTCGCGAGAGTCAGCTCGATTTCCCAGACCCGGTAGCCGAGGGAGAGGGGTGTGCTGATCACATAGCGTTTCTCGGTCACGCCGCTCGAACTGCGTATCATCCGGCGATCGACCACTTTCGCCTCGCACTTCAGGGTCGTTCGCCGGTTAGCCTGCAGGGGATGGATCTCGAAGCTGACCCAGGACTCGCCGTGTCGTTTGAACGGATGAATATTGAAGGCGTGGATGGAGGAGGTCGTGGCGCCGGAATCGACGCGGGCCTTGATGGCGGGCACCCCGAGTTCCGGGAAACCGCACCATTCCTGGCTTCCAACGATGATCTTTTCGTCTGTATCGGTCATCGGGGCACTCCTGGCCGGTTATTCCGGTGTCTGGCTCAGGACAGACATCAATATAGCAATTCCCTCGATAAAATTACCGAGGCGGATGTTCTCGTTCGGGCTGTGCTGGTTGTTGTCGATATTGACCGTCGGCACCTTCGCTGCCGGCAGATCCAGCGTTTCGACAAAAGGCGAGATCGGCACCGATCCTCCCGAGGTGCGAATCAGGATGGGTTCCTCGCCGTACAGGTGCCGCATCCCTGCGCGCGCCATCCTGCCGGCCATGGCGTCGAAATCCGAGCGGTAGGCGTTGTAGCTGAACTCGTGGGAGAACGACACGATGCTGGCATGCTCGAGTCGTTCTGCCATCGTCGGTTCATGATCGATGACGTGGTAGCCCAGCTCGACGATGTGCGAGCGAACCAGGTGCAGCAGGTATTCGTGGTCAGACTCCTTGACCAGCCTGATATCGATCTCCGCTGTCGCCGTCGCCGGGATGATGGTCCGTGATTCGTCGCCGACCCAGCCTGCCGACAAGCCGCGGATGTTGAGCGATGGATACTGGATCGCTTCCTGTAACGTCGCCGCAACCGCATCCGGCGCGATCAGGCCCATATCGGCGAGGATCTGCTGTTCATCATCGGGCACCGCTGCGAGGACTTCACGGGTGGCGTCGTCGATCTCGACACCGTCATAGAAACCCGGGATCGTTACCACGCCGTCCTGCGACTTCATCGAGGCGAGGATGCGGCTCATGTGAAACGCAGGGTTCGGCACGAAATTACCGTAGTGCCCGCTGTGCTGCGGAACGACAGGGCCGTGACTGACGAGCGTCACGGTGACGATCCCGCGGGCGCCGAAACCGACGGTCGGCCGGTTGCTCGGGTGCGGCGGTCCGTCGAAGATCAGCAGCAGGTCGGCGGCGAGCAGCTCGCGATTTCCGTTTACGGCGGCGGGCAGGTGAGGCGACCCCATTTCCTCTTCCGTATCGATGATGACCTTGAGGTTGTAAGGCAGCTCGAAGCCGGCGCGGTCGAGTAAATCCATCGCGACCATGAACTGCGTCATCGGGCCTTTCGAATCCGATGCCGACCGGGCGAAGACGCGCCAGTCCGGATCGAATCGATCCTGCATGAGGTCCCAGGGCACGCGCTCGTAACTGCCTTCCGGCGTCGCCGCTTTCAGCACCGGCGTGAACGGGTCTTCCTGCAACCAGGCCGTCGGATCGACCGGCTGGCCGTCGGCTTGCAGGTAGACGAGGACCGTTGGTAGTGAAGCGGCGGTCCGCCGTTCGGCGAGCAGCAGAGGGCTGCCGGCCGTGGCGATGCGCTGCACCGAGAATCCGCGCCCGGCGAATGCGTCTTCCATCCACTCCACCATCCGCAGTATGTCGTCCGGGTAGTTGGCGTCATTCGGCAGGCTCAGGAATTCGCGGAAAAGCGCGATCGCTGCATTCCTGCTCTCGTCCGTCAGTCGGCGAATGCTTTCGACGGGCAGCGGCTCTGCGATGGCATTGGCCGCGGCACACAACACGCCACTGGCCAGTAAAAGCCGTAATCGATTTCGAGTCATCATGGTGGTTCGCTTTGCTTTGGTCGTTATGTCCTGACAAGCTGGATTAATGCTTCGGTTACACTACACTCTATCGATAATTACGAGATGCGCAATCGGGGGAGGATGGCATGCGGGAACGAGTGCTCGCGTGGTCACTGTTGGCGGTGGCGATGTGTTCGGTGACTGCGGTTGCCCAGGACGTTAATCGGCAGACGCCATTGGTCTACGCGACATACTATGTCTGCGATCAGGCGACGCAAGGCAACATGGATAACCTGGTAGAGACGCATGAAGCGCCGGTTCTCGACAAATGGGTCGAGGAAGGTCGGCTGGTCGCCTGGGGATACATGGCGCATTTTACCGGCGGCAAATGGCGGCGGGCGCTATATCACGCGTCGCCATCGCTCCAGGAAGCCTTTCGCAACCAGTCGGAGATTGATGTCACCGTGTATGCCGACAACCGTGCGGCGGCGCAGGCGCGCTCGGAGGCCTGTGCCGGGCATGACGACTACGTCTGGTCGACAACCCTGGGCAGTCCGCCAGGCACGGAACGGGGAGATGTCAGCCTCTCGGTTTATTACGTATGCAGCGTTGCAGATCAGCAGCGCGCCGACGAAATCTACGGGGAGATCATTGCGCCGACGCTCAACGAGTATCGCGAGAAGGGGGAAATCACGGCCTGGAGCTGGCTCAGCCACGTGCTGGGCGGAGAATTCCGGCGATTGCAAACAATGAGTGGCAACGACTATGCAACGCTGGCCGCCGCACGCCTCGAGGCGTTGCGCCGCGCAGGGCGTGAGCATCCTGAGCTCGCGCGCGAGTTTCACGAGATTTGCCCGACCCACGTCGACTACCTGTGGGCTATCCGCCGGGAATCCTCCTGACAGAGACGGGCTCGATTACTTAACAAGCGCCCGGCGGGGCGCTTTTTTTGTCGGACTTAAACGACAGACCGCGTGTCTATATGATGCTCACAGGATGGCCGGAGATTCCCGCGACCGATGAGTGCCGAAGACATCGAATGCCAGGTTCGGATTCGCAACCTGGCAAAGAGCTTTACCGAGGGTGAGCGCCGTCACGACGTCATTCGCGACCTGAATCTGGATATCGCTGCTGGCGAGACCGTTGCCTTGCGCGGCAGGAGCGGCTCCGGCAAGTCGACCTTGCTGAACCTGATCAGCGGGATCGACGCGCCGGATGCCGGAGAAATAGCGGTGGCCGGCCGGACGATTACCGGCATGAACGAAACTGAGCGGACCCTGTTCCGGCGGCGACATATCGGCTTCGTCTACCAGGCCTTCAATCTCGTGCCGACGTTGACGGTTGCCGATAACGTGAAGCTGATCCTCGAGCTCAACGCCTATGCAAAGGACGCATCGGCGGCGCGCATCGCCGCACTCCTCGATGCTGTCGGCCTGGGCGACCGGGCGGACAGCTACCCGGATGTGCTCTCGGGCGGCGAGCAACAGCGGGTCGCGATCGCCCGCGCCCTCGCACACGAGCCGGCGCTCGTTCTGGCAGATGAACCGACAGGCAATCTCGACGATAGCACCGCATCAACCGTGCTCGATCTGCTCGAAACGCTCGTGCGGGATGCCGGCCGGACATTGATCATCGCGACGCACAGTGCGATTGCAGCGTCGGCGGCGGACCGCGTTCTCGAGCTTCACGACGGAGGACTCCGCGCGTGAAATCCGCCGTCGTCCGCGCAAGTCTCGGCTGGCTGGTCCGTCATCCATGGCAGCTCGGTCTGGCGCTTGTCGGCATCTGCATCGGTGTTGCCGTCATGGTGAGCGTCGACCTGGCCAACGAGAGTTCGCGCAAGGCCTATCGGCTGTCGATGGATTCGCTTAACGGTCAATCCACGCACCAGGTCAACGGCGGTCCCGGTGGCATCGACGAACGCGTGTATGTTTCCTTGCGCAGGTTCTCCGGTGTCAGGAACATTGCGCCGGTCGTTGCCGGTTTTGTCAGCATTGGCGACGACTCGTTGCAGTTGATCGGCGTTGACATCTTTGCAGAGCGCGAATTCCGCTCGTTTACGTCGCCTGGCGATATTGGCGCCGATATCGCGGGCAACGTGGATACACCGGGCATCGATGCGCGGGAACTGGTGAAGAAGTTCATCAGCGGAACAGGCAGCGTTTTGCTGCCGGACTCGGTCGCCCGCCGCAACGGACTGACCCCCGGCGATCGCTTCGAGGTCATTGCCGGTGGCAAGACTTTTCCAGCCGAATTGGTGGGCAGTTTCGACGGGGGAAGCCAGGGACTGTCCAATCTTGTCGTCACCGACATCGCGGTTGCACAACAGTGGCTTGCCATGACGGGCAGGTTGTCGCGAATCGACGTGCGGCTTACCGATGACGATCCCGCAGCGGTCGCCGCGTTTGCCGGGCGCTTGCCGGCCGGCATCAACCTGGCATCTGCGGACAGCCGCACCCAGGCCACGCTCGACATGAGCGACGCCTTCATGACCAACCTGACCGCGATGAGCCTGCTGGCGTTGCTGGTAGGCATCTTCCTGATCTACAACAGTGTCGCCTTCGCGGTGCTGCAGCGACGGGAGTTGCTGGGGATCCTGCGTGCGATCGGGGTTACGCGAGCGGAAGTCCGCCGCATCGTGCTGAGCGAGGCGGCGCTGCTCGGCAGCATGGGGGCGGGCGCCGGAATCCTGGCGGGCGTGTGGCTCGGGGAACAACTCGTTGGCCTGGTCGCGCGCACGCTAAGCGATCACTATTTCGTCGTCAGCGTGACGAGCGTGAGCATCGATTCGCTGTCGCTGGCCAAGGGCTTCGTGGCCGGTGTCGCCGCAACGCTAGTTGCTGCCGCCATTCCCGCCATAGAAGCCTCGAACACCCCGCCCCGACTGGCGATGACCCGATCGGCAGTCGAATCCGGCGCGTCCGCAATCCTGCCCTGGCTCACTCTCGGTGGCGGGGCACTGATGCTGGCGGCCTGCCTCGTGCTGGCTGCTTCCGGCCGCAGTCTCGTGGCCGGCCTGTTTGCCCTGTTCCTGCTGATTTTCGGCTTTGCGCTGTGCATCCCGGCGTTTGCCAGCGCTTTGTCGGCAAAATTGAGCCCTCTCGCAGGCCGGCTCGGCGGTATTCCCGGGCGACTGGCGATCGACGGCATCGCGCGTTCGCTCAGCCGCACCGGCGTCGCAGTCGTCGCGCTGGCCGTTGCCGTATCCGCGACGATCGGCGTGACCGTGATGGTCGACAGTTTCCGGGCATCGGTCAGTGACTGGATCGGCACGACCTTGCAGTCCGATGTCTATGTCGGGGTTGCTCGCGGCTCGCTGGATCCGGAGCTGCTGCCCGACCTCGTGTCGGTTCCCGGTATCGAGGACTTCAGCACCAGCCGCCGCGCATGGCTCGAGACCGCGGCAGGGCGGACCCGGATCATTGCGTTGCAGATGGCCCCGGGCAGCTATGCGGGAACCCGGCTTCGCGGCGGGGATGTCGACGAGGCCTGGCGACGGTTCGACGAGGAGTCGGCGGTGCTGGTTTCCGATGCTTATGCCTACCGGCATGGCGTCGGTCCCGGTTCCACGATCGATGTGCCTGCGGCGCAGGGCACGGCGACGCTGGACGTCGCCGCCGTCTACCAGAGCTACGATTCGAATGACGGCGCCGTGCTGATGAGCCGGGCAAGCTACGATCGTCTCTTCGACGATGACGGTATCGACTCGATCGGACTCTATCTCGCGCCAGGCGCCGATGCGGAAGCGGTCATGAACGATCTTCGCGAGGTGAGTGCAGGCCGGCAAGCCCTGATGATGACCGAAAATGCCCGCATCCGGGATATCTCCCTGGCGATATTCGACCGGACTTTCGTGATCACCAATGTGCTTTACTGGCTCGCCGTCGGCGTTGCCGTCATCGGCATCCTGGGCGCAATGCTGGCGCTGCAGCTCGAGCGGGCGAAAGAGTTCGGCATCCTGCGAGCCATCGGCATGACGCCCGCCCAGACCGGTGTCCTCGTGACCGCACAGAGCGGCTTCATCGGGCTGCTCGCAGGACTTGCCGCCATACCGCTGGGACTGGTCATGGCCTGGATGCTGATCGCCGTGATAAACCGTCGCGCATTCGGCTGGCAGATCGATTTCGTCGTCGACGGGTCGCCGCTGCTGACCGCACTCCTCCTGTCGATCGGTGCAGCGTTGCTTGCCGGGCTGTACCCATCCTGGCACGCGGCGCGCACCCGGCCGGCACTGGCGATGCGGGAAGAATAATAATGTTTAGCTTGAGAAATATTCTGCAAATAATTGTTATAAAAGGTTTTATTGTAAGCGGTTGTAGCGGACCCAGCGCAGACGCCGGGCCAGCAACAGCCGGCGTGCCGGGTTCCTCACGGCTGTCGGAATTGCTGCGCGACGACTCGACGGACCGGTTTCCGAAGGCGCTCGAAACCCGTGCATTCCGTTTCCCGGCCGATCACGGCGCCCACGAGGAATACCGGAACGAATGGTGGTATTTCACGGGCAACCTGGACGATGCCGACGGTCGCCGATTCGGCTACGAACTGACGCTGTTCCGGTTCTCCCTGGTGCCGGCGCTGGAGCAGATGCTCGACTCCGCGTGGCAGTCCAGCCAGGTCTACATCGGGCACCTGGCCGTCACCGACGTTGCAGACCGCCGTTTTCACGTGGCACAGCGTTACTCGCGCGGGGCGGCCGGTCTTGCCGGCGCGATACAGGATCCGATCGGGATCTGGCTCGACGACTGGCGCATCGATCTCGATGCGGGAACCTGGCGGCTTTCGGCCAGCGACGAGCGCTTCGCGATCGAACTTGCCCTGACCGCCCTGAAACCGGTCGTGCTCAACGGCAACCGGGGGCTGTCCCGGAAGTCTGCAGAACCCGGCAATGCGTCCTACTATTACTCGGTTCCGCGGCTCGACACCGAAGGCGAATTGCGCATTGACGGCGATCGTCATGCGGTCAGTGGACTGTCCTGGCTCGACCGCGAGTGGGGCAGCAGCGCGCTTTCACCGGATCAGCGTGGCTGGGACTGGTTCGCCCTGCAACTCACGGATGGCAGCGAGCTGATGGTCTACCAGATTCGCCGCGACAGCGGCGAGGCGGATCCGTTTTCATCGGGCACCTTCACGGACGCGGACGGCAATACACTGCATCTCGAGCGCGGCGACTTCGAGATCGATGTGCTCAATACATGGCGAAGTGAGCGGGGCGGGGTCTATCCGGCGGAATGGCAGTTGCACGTTGCGCCGCTGGGCGCGTCATTACGGGTAAGGCCGGTGCTGCCGGACCAGGAGCTGATCACGAACGTTCGTTACTGGGAGGGCGCCGTCGACGTTTCCGGCGTGTCGGCGGGGAACGCCGTCTCCGGTCGTGGTTACGTGGAGCTGACAGGCTACGCGGATCCCTGACGGCAAGAATCAGGAGGATTTACGGAAGCGGCTGAAGAAGCCGCCTTTCTTTGCGGGTTCCTCGTCCTCGTCCGTCTCGGCAGCCGATGCGTCTGCCACCTGGGTGATATTCAATGCTTCCAGCGACTGGGTCAGCGACGTATTGATCTGATCCTCAATCGATTCCAGCTGCCCGGACTGCGGCGCGGATGCTGGCGGCGCAGCCGGCGCCGGCGAGATATCAGCGACCTGCTGCGAAGCGGCTGTATTGGCGGAATTGAGGGACTGCAGCATATCGGCGCGAATCTGCTGTGACTCTTTGAGGCCGGTGTCCTCGGGCATCGCCGGAGCCGCGTCTGCAACGGATTCCGCAGGTGACGATTCCTCTGTCAGGCTCAGGTCCGGCGGGCCGTTGCCGGGCTCAACCAGTTCGCCCGGTGCGGGCGCGTTGGCGGCGACTTCGGCGGCGATGGCGTCGAAGTCGTCGTCACCGAAAAGTGTCTCTGCCATCGCGTCGCTGAATTCCTCCAGTGAATTGGCATTGCCGATCTCGGTGGCAAATGCCTTGCGTTTTTCCGCTGCGGCTTCCTGCTTCTGCGCGATCGCGTCGTCCAGGGTAATCTCGGGGACCGGCGCCTGCGGTTCCTCTTCCTGCGCTGCGTTGCCGTTGACCTGCGGCAGCGGCGGCGGCGCCATCAATTCATCCATTCTGCCGCGCTTTGCGGCATCGAGGGCCGCTTCGACAGCGTCGACGTCGTTCGTGCGATTGCTCGGGTCGAGGGCGGCGATCCTCGCCGTCATCTCCGACACCTCGGCGATCGGCTTGCTCTGAGCCTCCTCCGGCGCGTTCGGCGCCGCGGGCGCTGCCGCTGCGGCGTCTCCTGCGACCGGCTCGGGTTTCGGTTCAGCGGCGGCCGCCGGTTCCTCTGCCGATTTCGGCGGGGCAGGCGGCTCAGCAGGTTGGCTGACTGCGGCGGGCTCGGGAGACGCAGCTTGCGGATCCGATTGTTTCGTCTGCTCGACTTTCTTTTCGACGTCGACCTGCATCGAATCCGTCAATGTCGGCAATTCGTCGAGTGCCGGTGCCCCATTCGCGTCATTGGCCGATTCGACGACCGGCGTTTCCTTGACTGCGTCGGAGACGACATCGTCGAGGTTCGCGGTCAGGCCTTCCATGACGTTCGTTGCTTCCGTTTCGAACGAGAGCGCCGCGTCGAGATCGAAATCTTGGTCGCCCTTGCCTGCAGGTGCGGGCTGGTCGGCCGGCGCCGCGGCTGACTCTGCAACCACCGGCGGTTCAGGTTGTGGTTCGGATGGAGGTGTCGCTTCCGCTTGCGCCTCGGTTTCCAGCGCTTTCAGGGCGTCTCCGGACAGCTGTTCCTGGATCGCGGTCGACTCGGTGTCGAGATTGAGTTCGTCGACGACGGCTTCGTCCGATGTCGGCGACGATAGAGCGCTCAGTTCCGGCTGGGTATCGTTGATCAGCTCCGGAATCTCGAATTCCGGATCGGCGTCGGCCTCGGCCACGCTCTCGTCCGGTGCGGCGCTGGCGTCAGCGTCTGCCTGTGCAGCGGTCGGTGGCTCGTCCGTGTCTTGCGGCAGCGCCGGATAGTGGCCGGATTCGACGATCATGTCGCGCGCCGAAGGCAGGTCCATGTCGTCGGGCATTGCTGCGGCTTGCCCGGAATCTTTCCCGGACGCTGTGTCGGTCTCCGCTGCTGGCGGCGCTTCCCGGTCGATGTCCGACTCTTCGGCCTGCTGTGCAGGCGTGTCGGCAACGTCGACCTTGATTTCGACGATCGGCACCTCGACGGAATCTTCTGACGGGGTATCGATCGCCGTCTCCGGTAGCGGACCTTCATAGCCGAAGGCGTCGCCCGCGACCTTGTGCATCAGCGTGGCAGACACTGTCTTCAGCCCGTCTTCCATCGCCGTCGTCATCGCCGACTCGCACAACGTATTGATCATGCGGGGTATGCCCTCGGAGCAGGCGAAGACGATTTCGGCAACGCCTGCTTCGAAGATTTTGTCGTATTCGCCGCCGGCAATCCTGAGGCAGTGCTTCAGGTAGCCGTTGACTTCCGGTTGTGTGAGCGGCTCGATCGCCTGGCGGAGGCGGGTTCGCTGGTTGAGGCGGGCCAGTTCGGGCTGGGCCAGCAGCTTCTTCAGCGTCGGCTGCCCCATCAGGATGATATTTGCGCTCGTCGCGTCGCCGGTATCGGCAGCGGTCAACGCTTCGAGTTCGGCCAGCGCGTCGACGCCGATGCGGTTCGCGTCCTCGACGACGATCGCGACCGGCGCGCCGGCGGCGGCACGTTCGGCCAGCAGGCGCCGAAATACGGCGAAGCGCTGAATAGTGCCCTTCGTCTGTGCCTTGATGCCGAATCCGGCCAGCAACAGGTGTAGTACCTCGTCGGGGGCGAGCTGCATGCGCCCGACCCAGGCCGCCATGCGGTTCGGTGAGATGGTATCGAGCGCCCGGCTGACGATCGACGTTTTGCCGACGCCGACGGGTCCGGTCACGGTGACGACCGCGTCCAGCGCCGTCAGGCCTTTTTTGAGGCTGGTCATGGTCTCGACCTGGCGAGGGCCACTGAATACACGGACGCCCTCGGCTTTCGAGCCGAACGGACGCGAACTGAGACCAAAATGCGCTTCGTACATGACTACCCTGGCAGCGAAGTTCGAGGGCTACCGCGCCCAAATGCGGAGCTACTGTCGAAGTGTGCAAGGGGTCCGCACGCATTTCCCGGGTTTATGTCACAAAACCGGCCGCAAATGGCCTGTTTCCGGGCGTTTCGGCGGGATTACGGCGCTTTGCGGCGGTAGCTGGCGTCGAAGGTGGGGTTCCAGGTTTCGCCGCCGTCCTCGGAGATCTCGATGAGCTGGCGCACGCTGCCGTCGTCCCCGGGCGTCAGGGTGGTTCGGTCCAGCCAGGCGCCGGCCTCTGCGTGCCGAACGACGCCCTGGAAACGGACCGAGCCCTCGGGCGGATCGTCGACCATGATCTTCTCCTTGACGCCGCCCGGCGCCATCGCCAGCTGGCTCACCCAGATCTGAGCCCAGTGACCGTCGTAATCGACGAAGAAAAGGCTTTTGCCCTCGCTGCCGTCGCCGGCGGTCCAGTGTTCGAAAATCGCGCAGCCGTCGAGCGTCTTCTCGATGCGATTGGAACCGACCAGGTTGTCGCCGACAAAGACGTCCCATTCGCCGATCCAGAAATCGAGTTTGGCGTAGCGCTCGGAAGTGCTGCAGCTTTGCGGCTCCTGTGCGCCAGCGACTGACGCGAGGAACAACGCAGCGCAGAGTACGAGTGGACGATGCATGGCAGATACCCGCTGTTCAATGTTTAACCGGTGTGGTCTCTGACGCCGGGAAACCTCCGAAGTTGCCGCCGCTTTGCGTTATTGCGGTGAGGCAACCTGGCGCAGGTGGAAATCGAAGGGTCGACCGTTGAGACGCGCATTCATCCAGACGATCAGCATGCCTTCCACGTGCCGCGCATAGCTCAGCGGGCCGAGATCGACGGGTTCGAGGTCCATGCCCGCGACGAGCGCCGCGACCTTCGCCTTGGCATCCGCGTCGTCTCCGACCAGGGGGATCGAAAGCGGCCCGCCGGACGAATCCGGGTCGACCATCTGCTGCCAGTTGAGCGTATTGAACGCCTTGACCACCATCGAGCCCGGCGCCGCCGCCTGGATGGCCTCGGCGTTGGAGGGTTCGGTCAGCATGACCGGCAGACCGGCGTCGTTGCGGCCGTAATGATTGGTCGGATCGATCACGATCTTGCCGGAGAGGTCGCCGAGCTCTGCGGCAATACTTGCCGCCAGCCGACCCGGAACGGCCAGCACGACGATATCGGCGCCGACGACCGATTCCGCCGGCGTCGTTGCCGACGCATTGCCTGCCGTCCGCTCGACCAGCGCACGGACGTCGCTGCGGGCGGGTTCGCGCGACCCGTAAACAATGTCATGGCCGAGTGAGGCGAATTCCGGGCCGAGCGCGCTGCCCACGTCACCGGTACCGATGATCGCGATCCGGTCCGCGTGCGCCGGCAGCGCGGCGAGCAGGAGCAAGGTCAATGTAGACAATAACGGTCTCAGTCGCGGCATCGTGAATCTCCAGGATTTTCCTCGGGAAACGCAGATTACAGCAAGGATGCCGGACGGATGCATCCCCCGCATATCGCCGCGGACGTGCCGGGAGCGGGCAGTCCGGCGGCGTCCCTGCCGTGCATCCGGCCTGCCCATTGAGGATCTGTCAGAAGCGCAGTTCGAAGCCGATCGACGCCATCCAGATGCTGTCCGCTTCGTCAATATCGAACCAGTCCGCTTCGGCGCGGAAGCCGAGGTTCTCGTTGACGTTCCAGCGGGCGCCGAAACCGAGCGCGAGGTCGTTGCCGTCGCTGGTATCGACGAGGATGCCGTCGATCACCGAGTCGGCGTCCCAGGACACGATGCCGGCTTTGGCGAACAGGTCGACACCGTCGGACAAGGGCAGGTTGCCGACGCCGTAGAGGTTCCAGCCGGAGGCATCGATTTCCCCGGATAATCCCTGGAACTGGTCGTTCGGCTCGCCAAAGTCGATGTAGCCGGCTTCGATGCCGAGGTGATTCGAAAATTCGTAGCTTGCGAACAGCTTGTAGCCCGTGTCGTTCGCTTCGAAATCGAATCCTGGTTCGCTGTCTTCGACATTGACATAGCCGATAGACGCGCCGAGTGAAAGACCGTCGGCATAGGCTGCCGACGAGAAAAGCACTGCAAGCCCAAGCAGCGCAACCGTAATCTTTTTCATGATCTGAATTCCTTTGCATAGACATGAAGCGCAAAGGTATTCGGCGATCCCTTAACGTCGGCTGAACGAAATGCTATTGCGTGGTTCGATGCGATAGGATGATCGCATGACCGCAATGAAACCCAGCACCCTCAGGATCGGGCGGCGCTACCGCCCCAATCGGCTCGCGCCGGAATACGACGCGCTTGTGATCGGCTCGGGCATGGGCGGCCTGACGACGGCCGCGCTGTTGAGTGAGCTTGGCTGGCGGGTTTGCGTCCTCGAACAACACTATACCGCTGGCGGCTACACGCACTCGTACGAACGGAGCGGCTATGAATGGGACGTGGGCGTCCACTATATCGGCGACGTCGGCGCACAGACGCGCACGCGCAAGCTGTTCGACTTCCTGAGTGACGGCAAGCTCGACTGGGCGCCGATGGACGCTGAATACGACCGCTTCTACGTCGGCGACAAGGTGTTTTCGGCGAAGGCAGGTAAACAGGAATTTCGCGATAACCTGGTTACACAGTTCCCGGCCGAAGAAGCGGCGATCGATCGCTATCTCGAGCTCCTCGCGCAGGTCGGCAGCGCATTGTCCGTATTCGGGATGGGCAGGGCGATGAAGCCGTGGATGCGATCTATTGCGTCACCGTTACTCAAATGGAAAACGCCCGACGTCATGTTCCGCAAGACTTACGACGTGCTCTCCGAGTTGACCGACGACCAGGATCTCATCGCCGTCATCTGCGGGCAGTGGGGGGACATGGGCGTGCCGCCGAAACAATCGCCGTTCATGGTGCACGCGATGATTGCCCGCCATTACCTGTACGGCGGTTTCTACCCGGTCGGGGGCAGCTGGCGTATCGCGGACACCGTGATCCCGAAGATACAGGCGGCAGGCGGCGAAGTTTTTACCTATGCCGCCGTCGAAGAGATCCTGGTCGACGGAGCGCATGTTCGCGGCGTGCGGATGGCGGATGGCCACGAGATCGGCTGCCCGATAGTGATTTCGTCGGCTGGTGTCGACAACACCTTCAATCGACTGTTGCCCGCTGCGGTTTCCGAGTCGAGCGGCTATGCACGGGATCTGCAGGAGGTTAGACCGAGCGTCGGCCATCTTTGCCTTTACATCGGCTTGCAGAAGACAGCGGCAGAGCTGGGCCTGCCGAAGACCAATTTCTGGATCTATCCGCACAACGACTACGACAAGGCGCTCGCGGACTTTATCGAATCCGACGAAGCGCCGTTTCCGGTGGTCTATATCTCCTTCCCGTCCGCCAAGGATCCGGATTACCTGGATCGCCACCCGGGCACGGCGACGATCGAAATCGTCGCGCCCGCGCCTTACGGGCTGTTCGAACGCTGGAAGGGCAGCACCTGGGGCAAGCGCGGCGAAGAATACGAGGCGCTGAAAGAGGCCCTGAGCCAGCGTCTGCTCGAACACCTGTACGACAAGCTGCCGCATCTTGAGGGTGAGATCGACTATTACGAACTGTCGACGCCGCTATCCACCGAATGGTTCTCCGCATACCAGCATGGCGAATTGTATGGTCTCGACCACACCCCCGAACGCCTGCAGCAGGACTGGCTGACGCCGAAGACCCGCATCGACGGCCTGTGGCTGACCGGGCAGGATATTCTGACCTGCGGCGTCACCGGCGCGATGATGTCCGGCGTGCTGACCGTGACCTCGATGCTCGGCATGCGCAAGGTCTCGCCGCTGATGAAGCAGATATTCGGTTAGGCGCTCAGATCAGCCCGGTGAAACCCTTGACCAGCGCCGCCAGCGGCTCCGAGACGGCGGGATCGACCTCGACGTCGGCCAGTTGATCGGACAATGCCCTGAGGAATTGCTTGGTATTATGCAATTCGGCCATGCCGGACGGGCTCGCGAATGCATCGGCCCAATTATCCATGGACTGGGGCGACTGAAAGCCGACGATCCACTCGCCGAGATGTCCGGCATCCAGCCGCTCGTCGCGGATGATCGCGGCGACCACACGCGCCAGCCGATCGCCCTCATTGAACGCATAGGTCGCGCCGTCGAGGGCAACTTTCGTGCGCACGGCGGCAAGGATCGTGGCGGCCTGTTCGGCCGACGTCGCCGGATGCAGCGCAAATCGCCACAACAGGTCAGCCATGTGCGCGACCGGGTGCACCCAGCCGATGTCAGCTTCCAGGCCGCGGAAATCAGACTCGCCTGAGAGGGCAGTGGCTGCCCGGTCGAGCAGCGTCTGTCGCTCGGTGGCGGTCATGAACGGTTTGGCGGCGTCCGAGCGCATGATCTCCGCGAGTATCAGGGCAGAGAAAGATCGCGATAAGGGGTTGCTGTCCTGCAGCCGAGCGCTCAGCGACTCGAGCAGGCCACGCCGGGTCTGGTCATCCAGCTGCTCCTGGCGGAGCCAGTAGGTAAACAGCTCATAGCCAATGCGGTCACGCAATTCCGGGTCCGCGGACCCGAGGCAGCTGACGAGCTCCGGCGCCAGCTCGTCTGTCGGCAGACTGTCCTGAGAGGCCAGCTCACGGAGGGGCCGCCAGTACTCGAGCGCCGTTTCGGTATCCAGGCAGTCGATCGCCGCCGAGGCGGACCACGGCCAGCACGCGCCGGCGCCCAGCAAGCAGAGTGTCAGGCGGAGTTCAGGCCGCCTCATCCACGCCCTCCACATTGTCGTCGCTGTTCCGGTCGATGAGCTTGTTGTAGGGGTCGATGCCGGCATATTCCGGTCTCTCGTCGACGGTAAACGTCAGCGTATGCTGTCCTGACGTGACCCGGTGCTTTTCGAAGTAGATTACGTGCTCGTCGCCTTCGGTAACATCGTCGAGGTTCTCCGTAAAGATGCCGATATCGATGAGCATATCGAGCGGCGATTCTTCCTGTTGACCTTCGCCATCGGCGTAAAACTTCGCAGCCTCGATCGACATTGTTACGTCGAACCGGCCGTCGGCGCGCTCCGCAACGGTGGCCTGATCCACCTTCAAATCCCAGATCGTGATGCGCTCGAAAAGGTCTGTAATGATGTCCTGCTGCGCGTCAGTCGTCGCCTGGGCACGCAGATTGCGGAGCAGGTCGCGCGAGGTGGGATAGGGGTCGTAGCGGTAGGCCACCTCGCTGATCAGGTTCTGCAGCGCACGATTAACAGCATCCTCGCCGAGGTAGTCTTTCGTCGCGTACATGACGACGGAACCTTTGTTGTAGTGAATGTACTGCTGGTTCTCCACGCGATAGATCGGTTGTTCTTCGATGTTTTCGCCGCCACGCCCTTGCAGGTAGTTGTCGAGTTCATACTTGAGGAACCTGCGCATCAGGTGCGGGCCGTACTCGTCTTCCATAACCATCAGCGCCGAGTACTGTGCGAGCGTCTCGACGAGAATGGTCTGGCCCTGGACCTTCGCCGATGAGACCTGGTGTCCCCACCACTGGTGCGCGACCTCATGAGCGCCGACGTAGAAGACGTAGTCGATCAGCTCCGGGTCGGTTACATCGGCAATGAAGCCGAGCCCTTCCGACCAGGGCACGGTGTTCGGGAATGACTGGGCAAAGCTCGAGTAGGCGGGAAATTCCAGGACGCGCATCTGCCGGTACTGGTAGGGGCTATGGTGTTCGCCAAAGTAGTCGAGCGACTTCCTGAGACTGGCCATGATGCGTTCGATGTTCCAGTCGTGCTCCGGATGATAGAAGACCGACAGCTCGATGCCGTTCCAGTCTTCGACCACGGATGCGTACCGCGCCGACAGGATCGCGTACATGTTCTGCATCGGCGCATCCATCTCGTAATGGAAGCGCCGCCGGTCACCCTCGATGCGCTCTTCGATCAGGTAGCCCGGCGCAATCGCGGTCTGGTCTGCCGACGTGGTTACCGTGGCCTCGAAGCTCACCCAGTCTGCGTCCTGAGTCAGGTAGCTGTTGCCCCATTCGCTGTCGTCGTCGAGATCGGGATACCGCGGCACCGGCTCGAGGCCTTCGCGCCAGCGATCGTTGCGATCCGTCAGGATATTGCCCTCGTTGAAGCCAATATAAGGCCCGAGCGCACCACTGTTGACGAACGTGCCGTTGCCGAATACACCGCCACCGGCGGCGAGCAGGCCCGGTATGTTACCGCTGTGCTTGAACCCGCGCGGCCGGCGTTCGCCGGTGTAAGTCAGCATGCGGCGATCGCCAGGTTTCATCGCGGGACTGAGGCGGAACCGGTGCAGGTTGTAGTCGCCGTCCGCTGACATGAGCTCGGCGCCTTCCAGATTTAACTCGGTGATTTCGGTCGTGAAGCCGAAACCCACCGGCACCTCGAGGATGTCGACAGCTGTCTTGTTCTCGAGGACGTACTCTCCGCGCACCTCGAATGCTTGTTCCTCGGGATAGAGATCGACGTCGACCTTGATGTCGGTAATGCGCGGGATCGGCTGGCCCTTCAGCTCGATATATTTCTTTTCATAGTTCGCCGTGAAAGCGCGCTGGTCGTCGCTGGTCTGGTACTCGTTCAGGATGTGTGTGTTGTAGAAGATCCAGGCTAGCAGTGCGAGGAAGCCGGCGCCGGCGACGGCTATTACCGCGCCCGTGGCGGGTGTGAAGTTCGTACTAATCTTGCGCAGCCGCACCGTGAATTTCTCATGCAATCCGCGATTCCACATCAGGAAGCCGAGCACGCCGAGCAGCACCGCAAAACAGGTCCAATACAGGTTGTACCAGGCTGCGATCGCCAGTTGACCGTCGTAGCCGTTCATGTCGGAGTAAGGCGTGCTGCTGGAGGCGCCATAGATGTACAAGGGATCCTCGAATCCAGCGCCCGGCAGCGTCAGCAGGCCGACGATGTAGAGCACCATGAACAGCATGCCGAAGTACTTGTTCGGCGCGAGGATCTGCAGAACGATCGACAGGACGACGGCGAGGTAGGCGAGCATCGCGTAGTCATAAAAATAACCTGCGAGGTAGAGCCCGGGTTCGAGATTCGAATAACCGTTGAACAACTGCCAGAGCACGGCGACCAGGGCGGTCGACAGCAGGAAGATCACCATGACCAGGACGGCCGCAACCATCTTCGACAGGACGAAAGTCCAGTTCGGCGCCGGTGAACTGCCCAGGATTTCCTGGAAGCGTACTTCCCGATCACGCCAGACCAGTTCGGCGCCATAAAAAACGATGACGATCAGCATCGACAACGTGACGGTGCCGCTCATGACCTGGATCATCATGCGCGTTACGGGGTAGATCTCCGTGCCGAAGAATGCGCCGAGATTGACGAAACTGCCCAGCGATAATGCGCCCGCGAGCGCCACGAGGACCCAGAAGAACACGCTTTTCATCACGCCCCTGACTTCGAACCGGGTCCGCGCCCAGAACTGCCGAAGGGCAGTATGACCCTCGAATGTTGCCGGGCGGAACGCGAAGGCGCCGGGCGCAGCGAGCCGATCTTCAACGATGACCTCGGACGCGCTTTTCTTTCTTTTTTTCGTCTTGCCACTGAGCGAAAAATTGAAGCGCAGCGTGGTCAGGATCAGCAGGGACACGCTGATGCCGAACCAGAGCAGGCGATTGGCCAGCAACAGGCCTTCGAGCGGGACCAGCTCGGTATTGCGTTCGAAAACGGTCCAGTACTGCATTACCTCGCCGAGCGCGCTGCCACCGCTTGGGTCGACAAGGGCGGCGAGCGTTCGGTAGTCGAGGTCGCCCAGCAGGCCGGACGCCACCTGGTAAAGAATGAGCAATGCGACGATCACGGAGTAGGCGATCCGCTGGTCCCGGGTCCATACGGCGACGGCGTATACGATCGCGAGGTTTGCGAACAGCGCTGGCAGACCGATGACAGTCGCTGCGTAGACGTAATGGCTGAGGACGAAGGGTCCGACCTGTTCAGGGTCCAGTGTCGGCATCAGGGTGCCGAGCGCGAAGCCCACCGATGTGCCGAGATAAACGAGGTAGGCGACGAGGAACGCACCGAGGAAACGGCCAAGCACGTAAGCAGACTTCGTAATGCGCGTCGAGTAAACGATCTCCGCCATGCGAAATTCGCTGTCGCGGAGCGCCGCGTTATTCGTGAACGCCGCCCCGACCAGCACGGCGAGTATCGCCATGATGTAGTGCGCCTGGACCAGCGCAAATGGCGAGTTGATATTCGCGCCGCCGGCGCCGCCTAGCTGAACATTGGGGCTGAATACTGCGAGAAATGTCAGCAGCAGGAATGTGGCGCCGCCAAAATAGAACAGGCGGCTCTTTAATTGGTAACGGATTTCGAATCCGAAAACTTTGGCAAACATGTCGACTCTCCGGGGGGGCGGGTCAGGCGTGGGACTGCATCAGCCTCAGGCGGCTGCCGCAGTCTCGAGGTCATCGCCCTGGAGCGTCGCGAAGTAGACGTCCTCAAGATTCGGCTGCTGGCTCTCGAAGCCGTCTCCGGGATCCACAGTGGCCAGCACATGGAGTCGGTAGCGTCCGGCGTAGAGGTGGCTCGAGATGACGTTATGCCGGGATTTGTGATCCTCCACGTCCCCGCGATCGACCGTCTTGGTCCAGATGGAGCCTGACAACTCGGCGAGCAGGTCGGCCGGCCTGCCTTCACGAACGATGCGCCCTCTATTGATGATCGCCATCCTCGGGCAGAGATTGGTCACGTCATCGACGATGTGTGTAGACAGGATCACGACCTTGTTTTCGCCGATGTCGGAAAGCAGGTTGAGGAAACGATTGCGCTCCTGGGGGTCCAGTCCGGCGGTCGGTTCGTCGACAATGATGAGCTGCGGATCGCCGATCAGCGCCTGGGCGATGCCGAAGCGCTGCCGCATGCCACCGGAAAAACCGGCCAGCGCCTTTTTGCGGACGTCATAGAGATTCGTCTGTTGCAGAAGCGTCTCGACGACGTCTTTACGTTCTTTCTTGTTCGTGAAGCCCTTCAGGATCGCCATGTGGTACAGCATGTCGATTGCCGAGATTCGCGGATAGACGCCGAAGTCCTGGGGCAGGTAGCCGAGCGTCTTGCGGAGACCGGAAGGATCCGCCAGTACATCCAGGTCGCCAAGATGAATACTGCCGTTATCCGGTTGCTGGAGCGTCGCGATCGTGCGCATCAGCGTTGATTTACCGGCCCCGTTCGGGCCGAGCAACCCGTACATGCCGGCCGGGATGTCCAGGCTGACGTCCTGCAGCGCTTCGACGCCATTAGGGTAGGTCTTCGAAAGATTCGAGATCTTGAGCATGCGGATCCTCACTTTTTTGTCGGGTGGCCTGACATACAGATGCACCAACGATCCGAATCGTCGGGCAATGGCCGTGGTTATCTGATTTTCCGCGCCAACCTGCAGAATGCAGTCAGATGGTATTGCTTGACCGCTACTATATGAAAAAGTTCGGGAGTCGGCCAGACTCGCCGTCAGCGAGCACGAATCGCAGATTTCATGCACACTTCGCCTGTTGAACGTCTGCAGGCGGCGACAGCCTGGCAGGAAAGGAGCGCGCAATGATTACTGTAAGGCCGTCGGACGAGCGTGGCGCCGTCAACATGGGCTGGCTCGACGCCAGGCATTCGTTTTCGTTCGGCAGCTACTACGACCCCGAGCACATGGGCTTCGGCTCGCTGCGCGTGATCAACGAGGATCGTATCCAGCCTGCGCAGGGATTCGGCATGCACGGGCACCGTGACATGGAGATCATTACCTACATCATCGACGGCGCGCTCGAGCACCGCGACAGCATGGGTAACGGCTCTGTCATTCGCCCGGGCGATGTGCAGCGAATGACCGCCGGAACGGGCGTGCGGCACAGCGAATTCAATCATTCGGACGACGCACTCACGCACCTGTTACAGATCTGGCTGCTGCCGGAGCGAAACGGCCTGGCACCCGGCTACGAAGAGAAGTCATTCGAGGCGGCAGACAAGACCGACAGGCTATGCCTGGTCGCGTCCAGGGATGCCCGGCAGGGTTCGCTCAAAGTCCACCAGGATGTCGACCTGTATGCTGCCATCCTTACCCCCGGCAGCGAGCTCAAACACGTCGTCGGGGTCGACCGCAAGGCATGGATACAGGTCGTGCGCGGCGACCTCCGGGTCAACGGCGTCGATGTGGCCGCCGGCGACGGCGCCGCCGTCGCGGACGTGCCTGAGCTGCGCCTGTTAGCCGGCAACGAAGCGGAATTCCTGTTGTTCGATCTCGCCTGACGAGATAGGCGGTCGGCGACTGCAGTCATCGTTCGCCGGGACAGGTAGAATCCGCCAAGGCAGCCCGGTACCGAGGTCGACACCGCCCGATACGCGCAGCACGTATTTTGGTTAGTCTCTAAATATCAAGGAATTAAAGATGATTCTTCGACTGATTCTCTTATCCATGGCCATGGGGTTCTGTGGCCACGCAGCAGCGCAGGCGGCCGCGCCGTCCACGGGTCCTTACGTGCACGCCGACGGGCCGGCTTTCGAGGTTCCCGACAGGGACGTGCCGCTGAAGGAAGGCCACAAGTATCGGGTGGTCTACGAGCTGACGGGTTACCCGGGGGAGAAAACCGACGTCAATCGCCCGCTGTCGGTGGTCGCAAGATTCATGAACATGCACGGCAAGAACGGTGTCCCGCTCGAGGACCTCGACGTTGCGGTCGTCGTCCACGGGCAGGCGCTGCTCGCGATGCTCGACGACGCAACCTACGAAGACATGTTCGGCGTCAAGAATCCCTCGCTGCCGCTGCTGCATGACCTCGCCGACGCCGGTGTGCAGCTGTATGTATGCGGGCAGTCGCTCGGATTCCGGGGTCTGCACAAGAGCGCCCTGGCGGACAACGTCAAGGTCGGCCTGTCGGCGATGACGCTGCTGGTGACCCTGCAGGCCGACGGCTACACGTTCCTGCCGCACCGCTAGAAGACCGTGGCCGCCAAGGTGACCGCATCAGCGCGGAGGTTGGATTGAAAGACAAGCTGCAGATTACGGCCTACGAGGTGGTCGAGGAGCCAATGCCGCTGCGCACGGCGCAGCGAGCGCGGGAATGGATCGAGGACCTTCCTGAACGCTTTGCGTATCGCTGCCTGCCGCTGGCCATTGCCAACCAGGCCGGATGGGAGATCCTCAACCAGACGCCGTTTACGGCCCGCTGGAACGGCAAGGATGGGCTCGATGCCATCGACATCCGCTTCGACGGAGCGCCGAATCCGCTGGTGGGCTCGCATTTCGGCCACGGGGTGCTGACGTTTTCGCTGGGTTACCTGTTCAGGACCACGAAGTCGCACAACCTCTGGGTCAAGGGACCGGCCAACCTGCCCAAAGACGGCATCGCCCCGCTCGAGGGGATCATCGAGACCGACTGGGCGCCATTCACGTTCACGATGAACTGGCAGTTCACGAGGAAGCGCCACAAGGTCCGCTTCGAGCGCGACGAACCCATCGCCACGGTACTTCCCTATCCGCGCCATTACCTGCGCAAGTTCGATCCGCTGCTCAGGAATCTCAACCAGGACCCGAAACTTTACGAGCAGTACGTCAGCTGGCGCGAGGAACGGCTCGCATTCAACGAGGAACTGCAGCGTACGGGTTCCGAGGCGCAGAAGCAGGGCTGGCAGCGCACCTATATGAAAGGGCAGGACCAGTCGGGCCAGACTTTCGCAGGACACGAAACCAAGTTACAGATCAAGGACTTCCGGAGAGGCTGACTTCATACGCCGCGATCCATCGGCTAGAATTGCCGGATGGCGGGGATCGGGCATCTGTTGAGAGAAATGCGGCGCCGGCGGGTTTTCAGGGCCACGGGAATATACATCGTCGGCGCCTGGGTGGTCGTCCAGGTGGCTAGCCTCGTATTTCCCGCTGTCGACATACCGGACGAGGCCATTCGGTTCGTCTGGCTGGCCGTCATCCTGCTGTTTCCGATCGCGGCCGTGTTCGCCTGGTTCTTCGAAGTCGACACCGACGGGATTCGCAGAACGCCGCCGGCGGACGCGGTGGCCGATGCCGACCTCGCGCTTCGGCGCACGGACTACATCATCATCACCGCGCTCGCATTCGTCGCCGTGTCGATCACCTGGCGACTGACGGTCGACATCCGTGACATCCGGCAGAATCCGCGGGTCGAGTTCGATGCCGGTCAGGCACACCCCAACTCTATCGCCGTGCTCCCGCTGGAGAATCAGTCCGGCGATCCCGAACAGCAGTATTTCGTCTCGGGCATGCAGGACGCGCTGATATCCGGGCTGTCACGCATTCGCGACCTGCGCGTCACTTCCAAGACGTCGACGATGCGCTATGCCGATGCCGGCATGGGATTGCCGGCGATCGCCGCGCAACTCGGCGTCTCCAAGCTGATCGAAGGCTCGATCTATCGCGTGGACGACACGGTCCGTATCAGTATCCAGCTGATCGACGGCGCGGAAGATCGGCACCTCTGGTCGCAGACTTACGAGGAAGACATTCGCGATGTTCTGCGACTGCAGCAGGAGATTGCGCAGGCGATAGCGACAGAGGTCGAAGTGGCTGTCACGCCGGTCAACGCCGGCCAGGACGTCGTACCAAAGGTCAATCCGGCGGCTTACGAGGCGTTTCTCAAAGGTCAGTTTCACGTCGAGCGATTTACGCCGCAGGACATGATGCTCGCCGCCCAGTATTACCAGCAAGCCGTGGAGCTGGACCCGAACTACGCGCTCGCCCATTACGGGCTCTCCAAGCTGTGCGCTTTCCAGGCGCAGGCCGGCGTCATCACGCCGGAGCAGGCCAGGGAGACCTGCTGGCCACCCATCGAGCAGGCGCTCGAGATCGATCCGAACCTGCCGGAGGCGTACATGGGCTACGCCGGGCATATGACCTGGCAGCGCTTCGACTGGGTCGAGGGCGCGAAAGGATTCGAGCAGGCGATCGAGCTGAACCCCAGCTATGCCGAAGCGCGGATGTTCTATTCGCATTACCTGGCCCTGGTCGGCCGAACCGCTGAGAGCACGGAGCAGATGGCCCTGGCGCTCGAGCTCGATCCGTTCAACCCGTTCGTACGCGGGCTGTACGGCGCGCAACTTCTCATGATCGACGACTTCCAGGGTTGCGTCGACGTCATCGAAGGCGTCATGGCGACGACACCCGGATTCGGTTTCGGCCACAACGTGCTCTGGAAGTGCTACTGGCAACTCGGGCAGAAAGAGCAATCCTTGCGCTCTGCCGCCAATTATTTCCGCAACACGCAGGGCGATCCGACCGGAGCGATCGCGCTCGAAACTGCTATCGAAGAAGGCGGGTTAGATTACGCGGTCAGGCACACGGCCAATCTGTTGCTGGAGCATTCGAAAACGACCCATGTCTCGCCGCTCTCAATAGGCGTGCTGTTCGAGCAGGCTGGGGACATTGAGCGCGCCATCGATATGTACGAACGCGCATTTGCACAGCGCGACCCGGACGCTCCCTACATGGCGGTGCTGACCAATACCAGGGAAGTGCACAGTCATCCCAGGTTCCTGCAGCTGTTGAGAGACATGCAGCATGATTACTGGGCGGAGCAGTACGCAACGCTCTGACTTACTGACGCGCGGCAGGCTCGGTTACCGGCCGCAGATCCCGTTTTCAAACGTGACGATGATCGGCGTCGGCGATCATGGGTTTGCGTAGCCGATGGAACGCAGCGAATGACGGATTTCGTCGAGAACTTCGGGGTCCTCGATCGTGGCGGGCATGCGGTAGTCTTCGCCGTCGGCGATGCGGCGCATGGTGCCACGGAGGATCTTTCCAGACCTTGTCTTCGGCAGGCGCTCGACGATGAGGGCCTGTTTGAACGCAGCGACCGGACCGATCTGATTGCGGACCATCTGTACGGCCTCGGCAACGATGTCGCCGGCAGGGCGCTCCACGCCGGCTTTGAGGACCAGGCAACCAACCGGTAGCTGGCCTTTCAGGGCGTCCGCAACGCCGACGACGGCGCATTCGGCGACATCCGGATGCGCGGCGAGTACCTCTTCGATGGCGCCGGTCGACAGCCGGTGTCCCGCGACGTTGATGACGTCGTCGGTTCGCGACATGACGAAGATGTAGCCATCCTCGTCGATAAAGCCGGCGTCCCCGGTTTCGTAGAACCCGGGAAAGCGCTCCAGGTAGGCGCTTCTGTAGCGATCATCGGCCTGCCAGAGTCCCGGCAGCGTGCCTGGCGGCAGCGGTAACTTGCAGGCGATGGCGCCGACGTCGCCGGCAGGCAGCTCGTCGCCGTTGCCGTCGAGCACCCGCACGTCCCAGCCCGGGACGGCGCGCGAGGCGGAACCGGGTTTCACCGGCAGGCGTTCGATGCCGAGGCAAACGGACGCAATTGCCCAGCCGGTCTCGGTCTGCCACCAGTGATCGACGACCGGGACGCCAAGTTTCTGCTCCGCCCATTCGAGCGTTGCCGGGTCGCAGCGTTCCCCGGCGAGGAACAGGGCGCGCAGCGTGCCGAGATCGTAGCGTCCGGTGAGTTCGCCTTCCGGGTCCTGCTGTTTTATCGCGCGGAATGCGGTCGGCGCGGTAAACATGCAGGCGACCTCGTGCTCCGAGGCCACGCGCCAGAAGGCGCCCGCGTCGGGCGTGCCGACGGGTTTGCCCTCGTACATGACCGTGGTGTTGCCGTGCAACAGCGGCGCATAGACGATGTAGGAATGCCCGACGACCCAGCCGACATCTGACGCCGCCCAGTACACTTCACCGGGCTCGACGCCGTAAATGTTCCGCATCGTCCAGTGAAGCGCGACGGCGTGCCCGCCATTGTCGCGAACGATTCCCTTGGGCTGGCCGGTCGTCCCTGACGTGTAGAGGATATAAAGCGGGTCCGTGGCGGCGACGGCGACACAGTCGCGGGGCGTGGCGGTGTCGACGGCGTCGCGCCAATCGACGTCACGCCCGTCGATCAGCGCTGCCGTTTCCTGCTCCCTTTGCAGGATGATGCATTGCTGCGGCTTGTGTGTGGCCAGCTCGATCGCCTTGTCGAGCAGGGGTTTGTAGACAACGATGCGATTGGGTTCGATACCACAGGACGCGGACACGATCGCCGTGGGTTTGGCGTCGTCGATGCGCGTCGCCAGCTCGTTCGACGCGAAGCCGCCGAAGACGACCGAGTGGACGGCGCCGATCCGGGCGCAGGCGAGCATCGCGATGATCGTCTCCGGCACCATCGGCATGTAGATGATGACGCGGTCACCTTTGCCGACGCCCTGTTCGGCCAGCGCGCCCGCAAAGCGGGCGACCCCGTCGCGAAGCTCGCGGTAGGTGATCGTACGCTGCGTGTCGGTGACAGGGCTGTCGTAAATGATCGCCGCCTGGTCCGCCCGGCCGTTATCCACATGACGGTCGACGGCGTTGTAGCAGGTATTCAGCTCGCCGCCTGTAAACCAGCGGTAAAAGGGCGCATTGCCGCGATCCAGTACCGAGTCCCAGCGCTTGCTCCAGGCAATGGCCTCTGCGGCTTCCGCCCAGAATTCTTCAGCCTGCTGCAGGGAGCGTCGGTGAACCGTGTCGAGCGCGCTCATGTGTTGTCGAGTAATTCCGTGGTTGCGCGATAGGCCTGCTCGATGGCGGCCTCCGTCATGGCCTGCGCGCCCGCATCCGTGTTGGCAAATGCGATGCGCCCGTAACGCTTGCGTCCGGCAAGCCAGAGCTTCTCTTCGTCGCTCCAGTCGCTCGAGCGGAACCAGTGCATCTGATCCCGCGCGGCGTTATAGCCGACTGCATAGCCGTGGGGCCAGCGGTTGACCGCGATGCCACGGATATCGTGCGCGGGATCGAAGCCGCCGTCTTTGAGGACCCGGCCCAGCTGGTCGCGCACATTGCGTTCAAAGGTAGCAAACGGCATTGCCAGCAATTCGTGTCTGCCGAGCCGAAAACGCTCCCTGGCAGAGACATCCTTGCCAGGCAAAGGAATGCGATACATCCGGAGGGTAATCGGATCATCGGGCGAACTCGACGTTGCATAGTCATCAAACCTGAGCGGATAGGTCAGGCGGAGGTCGCTCGCAAAGCTCGTGGGGCAATAGACAGACTTGATGCCGAGCTTGGCGAATGCCCGCCAGTTGTCCAGCAGTACCGAGATGGACACCAGCGGCATGCGAATCGTATTGCCGAGCGCGTACTTCTGATCCTCCGGCAATTCCGGACAGATGTGCGGAATGATCGCGTGATAACAGGCAAGCACACAATTCCTTGTCCTTACCCGCCGCGCCGTGTCGCCTTCGACGTAGGTGATCTCTACCGTCTTTTCGTCCAGGTGTTTCACGTGCACGACGGTCGAGTTGAGGCGGATTTTTGCCGGCGACTCGGGCAGGTCCAGCCTGCCATAGTCAAAGCGGGCGGAGATAATGTCGTGCATCGTGTTGCCCGGGGCGACGCCGGGGATCAGCCGTCGAACGAGGAGTCGTGCGACCGACGCATTGCCGTCCGGGAAATGGAAATCCTCCTTGTAATTGTGTGGCTGGTAGCCCTCCGAAGACAGGTACTTCGCGACTCCGAGGCCTTTGGCGCCAGGCAAGCCGTAGCGCAGCGCCGCCATCGCGGGCGCCAGGTCGATACCGTTCCCCATGTAGCTCGCGCGCCACAACATAAAGAAATCGATCGTTTCCTGGCTCGTGCCGACAACCTGTTCGAGAAAGTCGAGGTAATTCATGCTCCAGAGTTTGCGGATCTTTTCCTCAACCGAAATTCCTGCGAGGTAGTCCGTGTCGTTGCAAAATAAGTCGACGATCTCTTCCTGCGCGTCGGGAGTCAGCGGCGAGCGGGCCAGGAATGCGCGCACGTCTTTTTCGTCGCCTACGCCATTCTCGAGCTCGGCGGGCAGCGTGATGTATGCCCTTTGCAGTTCGTCATTGCGGAGTCCTGGCCGCCCGGCCACGAGTTTGTCTTCGCCGAATGACTCGCGCTGAAAAAAGACGGAGCCGCGCAGGTCCAGCGACGGATAGCGTTCGTGATCGAAGACTGCCCTGGCCTGGGTGACATCGATACCGAGATCCTCGATCAGCGCCCTGGCGTGTGGCGGATACTCGAGCGGATTTTCGATGTATGCCGTGCCGCCCAGTTCGACGAACATGCCGCCCTTGTAATGAAATTCGTTGCGCTTGGCGTGGCCGCCGAAGTCGTCGTGATTATCGAGCACGAGGATTCGAGTGTCCGGACCGCCTTCTTTCTGGAAATAGTAAGCGGCCGACAAGCCGCTGATTCCGCCGCCCACGACAACGAGATCGTATTCCTCGTCCGTATCGACGGAGTCGGCAGGATCATCCCATTGCTTGCCATCGCGAATCAGGTGCGCCAGTTCAAACGAGCCGGGATGACTGCCGCGCATGCCTTCGCGGGTTGGCGGATAGTAGCCGGGCATGTTCTGGGCCGTAGCCGAATGATCAGCGGCAGAAACGATCCCCGACGTTAGGAATGATCCTGATATCGCGAGGCTGGCGCCATTGAGGAAATCGCGACGTGAGATATCGCGGTCCATGCCCAGTTTTCGGTCACGTTTATCCACTAAGTCACCACCTTTGTCTTGTCGACGACGCTTTTCAATTCAATACAATGGCTCTGCGTCGACTGCCTTATTGCTGCACTGGCCCGGGGACCAGCGGTTTCCCCATCATTCGCATTGCGGCTGTCATTGCGAGAAACAGGATAACTATAGCAATGACCAGCACCCAGGGGGTTTCGTAAATGCCGGCCATCCAGTAAGCGAGGATGGTCACGGCACCGGTCAGCGCCGCATAGCCCGCCTGGGTCGTCACGTGATTCAGATGCGGGCAGTCGGCGCCTACCGAGGCAAGCACCGTGGTGTCCGATATCGGCGATACGTGATCGCCGAACAGCCCTCCGCTCAAGACGGCGGCAATCGTAAGGTACATCGATGCGTCGAGCTGGAAGGCAACGGGCACGGCGATCGCCATAAGAATCGCGAACGTGCCGTAAGAGGAGCCTGTCGACAACGAGATCAAGGCGCCCATCACGAACACCAGCATGGGGAAGTAAGCCGGCGATACGGAGCCGCTGATCAGCGATGCGAGATAGTCGGCCGTGCGAATGTCGGTGGTCACGGAGCTGAGGGACCAGGCCAGCACGAGGACGATCGATACGTAGACCAGGCCCTCGGCGCCCTTGATGAAGTCGCCGAGCATCTCCACGTAGCCGCGACCCTGGTGCCGGCGCATCATCTCCATGCAGGTCAGCGACGCCGTCAGGTAGGAGATGATCAGCGTGGAGCGAATGTGAGCGCCTGTAATGCCGCCATGGGTGGCATGCCACGATATCAGCGCTGCTACCAGGACCAGCATGACGCCGAGCGGGTAGAGGAACATGCCGACCGGCGTGCCGGGTGCAGCCTCGTCGGCGTCCTCGCGGGTATCGGGCTGATGTCCTTGCGCCTCGACGGTGGCAAGGTACTCTGCCTGGCTACGCTGCATGGGACCGTAGTCCTTGCCGGTCATCACCACGATCGGCACTGTCAGCAGCGCGAGGAACGCATAAAACTGGTAGGGGATAACCTTGATCAGTACCTGGAACCCCCCCTCGGTCAGGCCGACTTCGGCGTAGGACTTTTCGATCAGTCCCATGATGTAGGCGCCCCAGCCGATGAAGGGTATCAGGATGCTGATCGGCGACGAGGTCGTGTCGAGGATATAGGCGAGTTTTTCGCGGCACAGTCTGAATTCGTCGAACACGGAGCGGTAAAGCGGCCCGATGATCAGGCTATTGCCGGAGTCGGTAAAAAAGATCGCGAGGCCCGAGGTCCAGGCCAGCAACTGCGCCCTGGCTCGCGTCGAGACGATCTCCAGCATGCGCCTCGCAAAGGCCTTTGCGCCGCCGGATATCTCGAGCAGTTTGACGAAGCCGCCAATGACCATCATCGTGATGAGCACCTGCGACTGAGTTCCGCTCGTGAATTCCGCCAGCACCTGGTTCTCGATCGCGTCGAGCATCGCATAGAAAGGATTGAAGCCGGCGATGATCAGCGAGCCACTGAAGATGCCGACAATCAGGGCGACGATGACATTTCTCGAATAGAGCGCGACGATGATCGTCAGCAGCGGCGGTACGATCGACAGAAAACCGTAGTCTTGCATGAATCGTTCTTATTCTGATCGGGCGCCGTCGAGCATAGCATGCGGCCCGTTTGTGCCGGCATAATGAGACACAGGTGCATGCGCGGAGTGTTGCATTGAGCGATGTTTTTGCCGGACTGAAAACCGATCCCTACTGGTGGGAGGGGGCACCGCGCGCGGAACGAGCGTCGGCCGAGCTGCCGGACGAAACCGATGTGCTGATTGTCGGTGCGGGTTACAGCGGCCTCTCGGCTGCGCGCATCCTTGCCAGGGGAGGAAAGTCGGTGCTCGTGTGCGAAGCGGGCTTCCTGGGCTATGGCGCCAGCACCCGCAATGGCGGCATGCTCGGTCCGAGTTTTCACAAACTGGGCGTCGCCGGCTTGCAGGCGCACTACGGTGAAGCCCGCACGCACGGCATCCTCAACGAGAGCATCGGCTTCGTCTCGTTCATCCGCGACCTGGTCGAGGAGGAAGGCATCCGCTGCGAATTCCGGCGAACCGGGCGGTTCCGCGGCGCGTCGCGAGCCGCGCACTACGATGCCATGGCGCGCGAGCTGGAATCCCAGGTCGAGGCGACGGGCATCGCTGCGGACGTAGTGCCAAAAACCGACGTCCGCAGCGAGATCGGCACGAACAGGTTCTACGGCGGTATTCGCTACGAGATAGACGGCGGCCTGCACCCCGGCAAGTACCACGACGGGCTCGCCCGGGTGGCGGAGGCGAGCGGTGCGCGTATTGCGACGCATACGGAAGTCACGGCGATTGGACGCGCCGGTGCGGGGTTCAGCGTCGAAACGACTGGCGGCACGATCCAGGCCGGCGCGGTGGCCATCTGCACCAACGGCTACACAGGCAAAGTGACCCCGTGGTTCCGGCGCCGCGTACTTCCGATTCGCAGTTCGCTGATTGCGACCGAGGAACTCGATTCATCGCTGATGGAACAGCTGATGCCGACCGGGCGCATGTACGGCGACAGTCGTCGCGTCATGGCGTACTACCGGCCGTCGCCGGACGGGCGCCGCATCCTGTTCGGCGGCAGGGCGACGTCGGCGGACCAGCCGCTCGACAATGCGAGGAAGCTCCGCCTGTCCATGCTGGACGTATTCCCGGAACTCGCACGGACGCGCATCACGCACAGCTGGTCCGGGCTCGTGGCCTATGCTTTCGATCATGTCCCGCATCTCGGGCAACACGACGGGCTGTGGTTTGCGCTGGGTTACTGCGGCTCCGGCGTGGCCCGCGCCAGTTATTTCGGGACCAGGCTTGGCTACAAGATGCTGGGGGACGAGGAGGCGGGCAGAACCGCGTTCGACGACATGCCGCTTACGAGCAGGCCTTTTTATACAGGCAATCCGTGGTTCATGGCGCCGATCATCCAGTGGCACCGCATGCTGGATCGTTTCGGGATTTAATCCAGCCCCTAGCGAAACTCCGCGCTGTCGCGCCTGACGCGCGCATAGAGATCGGCGCGGATGCCGGCAATCGATTCGGCGAACGCGGGGTCGTCGCGGACCTTGTCGAACAACGCCGACTCCAGTACCCGGATCTCGAGACCGGCGGGCGATGCCGCATAGGCTCTCGCCGACCAGAACATCGCGTTCGCGGCTTCGCCGCGCAGTGCGTAGTAGACGGCCAGGTCCTCGAAAATGACTACTTCGGTCGAACCATCGACACGCAGGGTCTTGTTGCGGATGTCCTCGAGCGTGTCCTCGATAATCGTGTCGGCTTCCACGGACTGGCCGCTCAGTTTCATGCAGGTTGCGCGCAGGACCTGGTGCGGTCCCAGGTTCATAGCCGCGCATCGCTGCGGGTTGCCGTGCAGCAGCAGGGCGCGTGCCTCGATCGCGCGGCTGCGGATGATCCTCGGTTCGAGCGCAGTGGCCATCTTCGCGGACGCGATCGCTTGCTCGTAGCGGCCCAGCTGCAAGGACAATTCGGCCAGCGCGATATGGCGAGCCGGCGCCAGTGGATCCAGGTCGATGGCGCGAGAGGCCTCGGCAACGGCATCCTCGTAATGACCGAGCAAGGCGAGCGACCTCGCGCGCCAGCTGGGGATACTGGCCGCGTTCGGCTGCAGCGCCGCCGCCTGTTCGAAATCAGCCTCGACGGCGGCGCCATCGCGTCCGAGCAGCGCGCCGATGTAGCCTCGGGCGGCATATCCGGCCGCCAGGTTCTCGTCGAGCGCGATCGCGTGTTCGGCAAAGGCCAGCGACTGTGCCGCCAGGGTATAGGCGTCGACGCCCACGTTGTAGCGGTAGAAAACGGACAGCGCATAAGCGGAAGACAGATCGGCATAGGCGGGCGCGTAGCCGGGACTCAATTCGATGGCCAGTTCGAACTGCTTGATCGCGTTGATCAACCCTTCGGCGGTGCGCTCACCGAGCCAGCGCCTGCCCGCCAGGTAAGCCTCCTGGCCGGGTCCGGCCTCATCGTGTTCACCGAACTGCGGCAGGGTGAGACCCGGGATCGTGTCGACAAACCTGCCCGTCGCTATTTGCGCCACGGACTCCTGCAAAGTGGCAACGTCGGTCAGTGAGCCGTCGACCCGTTCCGCCCAGACGCGCACGTCGCCCTCGATATCGAAGTGCTGCACGTCGACGCTCAGCCTGCCGTCGTCGAACGAGATCGCGCCGCGGATGATGTGCCGAACGTTCAGGGCGTTGCCGAGCTGGGGGAGCGTCAGGTCCTGCTGGCTGACGGCTCGCGCTGAATGATGCGAGATCACCTTGAGCGGCGCCATGCGCGCGAGGTGCGTAGTGATTTCTGCCGCTATGCCGACGCCGATATGATCGAGCGTCGCCTCTCCGGTCCGGTTTTCGAGCGGCATAACCGCTACCGAGTCGATGTAGCGTATGCCGACCGGCTGGACGGGGCCTGCGTCATCCTCCGCACTTTGCTGCCAGATGAAGACAATGACCACGATGGCGGCGAAGATGAAAATTAGCCTGGCGGGTTTCATTGCAGGTTGCCGATAGTTCGGGTCAGAAAGTCCTGGCGTATGTTAGCACCTGTCAGCGGCTGGCCCGGTAGGCGACAGGGAAGCGATACAGGTCGCCGCCGATGCGCACGTGAAGCTGGAAGTCCGTGTCGCCGGCCGGTACCGGGATACTGAACCCCCCCGTACCCGTATCGCCGGGATAGATCTCCAGTTCGTCGAGGTACCATTCGTCAATGGTGACCCGCTGGTTCTCCAGGTTGGCGGAGTCCGGTGCAGATGCCGTCGGTCGTCGGCCGGAGGAAGCGCTGCGCGTCGCAGCGCTCAGCGCCGGATCGATTGCAAAGGTGCCGGCTTGGTCAAGCGGCCGACGGCTTCCCGAACCCTGAGCCGTTGCAGTTGACGTCCGTGACCGTGCGCTGTCCGCCATGGGCTCTGTGTGGGGCGGCGGACCGTCCGTTGCAGGATCGTCAGGGGATTCCAGCTTTGCCAGCATTCGCGATTTCCCAAGTACCGCTTGTTCGCCGCTCCCGGTCACCAGCCGGATGTCGTCAATGGTGACGTGCAGGGTGTTCCAGGTGCCATTCGTTACGATCAGTGAAAACTCGGCCAGGTTATCGCCGAGACTGTCAGGCCAGACGCGAAGCGCCACTGCATTCGCACCGAACTGGACCGCCCCATACGGGCCGGCGACGTCGGTGATTGGCGCCAGTCCATCCGCCAGCGGCATGGTCATCGAGCCGTATTCAGCGGACGGCCCGGGAGCCGCGCAGCCGGCCAAAAAGAGTGCGGCGCAGATCGCGCAAGGTATCCCGGGTCTCATTGCTGGCAGGTCCACCCCGATGCAGCACGAATGTCGCGTAATCGTACGCAAAAAGGGGGAGTCGAAGCCAGTCGCCTGGCGCTGCGTGGCGGCAAAAAAAACGGAGCCGGCTGGCTCCGTCTTCTTGTATGCGTCGAATGCGGACTAGAGCGCCTTGACGCCTTCCGCCTGCGGGCCCTTGGCGCCGTCAGCGACGGTGAATTCGACCCGCTGGCCTTCCGCCAGGGTCTTGAAGCCGTCTCCAACGATATTGCTGAAATGGACGAAGACGTCCGGGCCTGATTCCTGCTCGATGAAGCCAAAACCTTTGGCCTCGTTGAACCATTTGACGGTTCCTGTGGTGGTTGACATTTGTTGCTACCTATTCATCAAAAGATTGATACGCCTTCCTGGGAAGGCCTGGATGCTGAAAGTGGAGATGTAACTTATGAGAAACAGGTCGAGGTACTTTTTGAGACTTCGGCTTGGCGCCATAACTACATGCTTACACATCAAGCAGTTGGGACTATATCGCCCAGCGAGGGGCAGTCAAGAAAAATCGGCAGAATTTTATCAATCTGCAGCATTCCGGTTCGGCGGACGCCCAACGGGTCCGGGTCGGGAGCATGGCTGACGGTGTCGTGACGACTGGACTCCGGCGGCGCGTTTGATGACACTCGGCGAATGGATAGCGCTGCGGGACAATTTTCCAGCGTCGCCGAGCTGCTGCAGGCGCACAAGCCGGCCGAGCCTGTCTATTGTGTTTTCCCTCAGGAATACGTGGATACTGCCCGCAGGTTCGTCGGCGGCTTCCCCGGCAGGACGCTGTATGCCGTCAAGGCCAATGACTATCCCGACGTCATCCGCTCGCTGAGCGAGGGCGGCATTCGGCATTTCGATTGCGCCTCGCTGCCGGAGATCGAGCTCGTCAGCGCGCTGGTCGACGATGCCACGTGCTACTTCATGACACCGGTGCGCATTCGAGGGACAGCGCATGCCGCTCATACCCGCTGCGGCGTACGGCATTTCCTGGTGGATCACCCGAGCGGCATTGGTTTGCTACGCCGGGAGGTGGACCTGGCGCAATGCGTCGTGTTTGCGCGCATGGCCGTTTCACATGACTCGGCCATGGTCAATCTCTCGAAGCGCTTCGGTGCCCCGCCAGACGATATCCCGCAACTGTTAATGGCCATCGCCGACACGGGCGCGGAGCCGGCGCTCGCCTTCAATGTCGGCTCTTCAGTGACGAGTCCCGACGGTTACCTGCATGCGCTGGGCATCGCGCGGCAGGTGCTCGAGAAGCTGCCGTTCCGGGTGCGCCTGCTGGATATCGGCGGCGGCTTCCCCAAGGCCTATCCGGGTTTCGACGTGCCGCCAATCGAAGCGTACTTCGCAGCGATCGGTCAGGACATTGATGACCTGCCGATTGCCGATAACGCGGAGATCCTGTGCGAGCCGGGCAGGGCGCTGGCGGCGCCGGGAATGTCGGCAATCGTCGAAGTGTGCCTCCGCAAGGAGAACCGCCTGTACCTGAATGACGGCATGTACGGCATTTTCTGGGAATTGCGTTTCAAGGGGCATGACCGGTTCCCGGTGCAGGCCTGGCGGGACGGCCAGCCGCTTGACGGGATGCAGCAGACGTTCCGGCTGTTCGGCCCGACCTGCGATTCGAAAGACGAGTTACCGGGCTCTGTCGAGTTGCCGGCCGATATCGGGCCGGGCGATCACCTCGAGTTCGGCAACATCGGCGCCTACAGCCTGGCGGGGCGGACAGCCTTCAACGGTTTTCACAGCGACCTGGTCGTGAAGATCACCGCGGGTCGACCGCCGCAGTAGGCGACATGCGCGGCGGTCAGTGGAAGCGCGGTTTGAACTGCGCGCGGTCGATAGTCATCTGCACCCCCTCGGCCGCCAGCCGCGCCTTTTTGAGGAACACTGCGCCAAACAGGTAGCCACCGATTCCGCCGGTGACGTGCGCCATGACGTTGATCGTGCCGTAGTCGTCATAGGCAAACAGCGTGTAAATATCGCCGCCAAGGTACCAGAGCGCCAGCGCCCAGACAGGGAGGGCGACCGATCCGAAGAGGACGATGAACCAGTAATAGCAGCGGATCCTGCCGCGCGGCATCAGGTAGGCGCTCAGCCCGATCATGCCCATCACCACGCCCGACAAACCGACGGAAGAGACCTGCTCCCCGTTGGCCATCGCCGAAATCGATGTAAAGCTGCCGCAGATCAGCGAGACGATGATGATGACGCCAACGTAAGTCAGTCGGCCGATCAGCATCTCCACCATCGTGCCGAAGGCGGCAAAGAAAACCAGGTTGAAGATGATATGCGCCCATCCGCCATGCGCGAAACTCGAGGTCACCATCGTCACCGGGTTCCAGGTTTCCGTGTAGTAGGCCAGCCCGTCGTTCGGATCGGGCGGCACCATGCGCTCATAAAGCCTTGCTTCCTCGCGCAACATGTTCCGCACGTATTGGCGCGACTGCGCGGCGTCGTAGCCGGTTAGCGGGCGCAGGCCCGCCATGAGCTGGTCCATGGCCTTGCGCTCGTCCGGCGCATTGACAATGATGAAGGCGATATCGTCGCAGTACAGGAGATTGTTGTTGGTTTCGATCTGCTCGAACACGATTTCCTGGATGCGGCTGCGTGGCGAATCGCAGTAGCGCTCGACAGCAACTTCATACTCGTGCCAGTCGAGCAGCTGACCGGAAAAAACCAGTGCGCAGATCAGGCACACGGTCGCCGTCAGGAGCGGAAATCGCTCGAGCTTGAAGTCGGGTTTGACGGGCAGAAACATCCGCTCGAAGCTACCGGCATCGGTCCGGCATTTCTTTGCGCCAGTGCCCGGATTGCGAATTTCGCTGCAGGCGGGAGCGCATGCTTCAGCCACATGGACAGCGCGCACCCGGCGCACTAGGATGCATGCACGGTCGCACCGTAAGAGGGGCAGGAAGATGACAAGAATAATTTGCAGGATCTCACTCGTGGCCAGCCTGTTGCTGTCGTTCGGCATCTCGCAGGCGGACGAACCCGAGCTCGGCAACATCTCATTCCCGAATTCCGGGTCCGAGGAGGCGCAGAGCGCGTTCCTGACCGGCGTCAAGGCGCTGCACAGCTTCCAGTTCGACGAGGCGCGCTTTGCGTTCGAGGAGGCGCAACGGATAGACCCGTCGTTTGCGCTAGCCTACTGGGGCCAGGCGATGAGCGACAATCATCCACTGTGGGCGCAGCAGGACGTCGAAGCCGCCACGGAGGCGCTCAGCCGGCTTGCTCCGGACCATGAAGCGAGACTCGCGAAAGCGCCGACGGAAAAGGAGAAGGCATACCTCACGGCGATCGATATTCTTTACTACTCGCCCGGCGACAAGCTGCTGCGTGACAGGGCCTATGCCGGCTACATGCAAGGCATGCACGAGCGCTGGCCCGACGATCACGAGATTGCGATCTTCTATTCGCTGTCGTTGCTCGGGACGGTGCGGCCCGGGGATCGCGGTTTTCGCCGGCAGGCGGAGGCGGCGGCGATCGCGATGCAGGTGTTCGAGGAGAATCCGAACCACCCGGGCGCGGCGCATTTCATCATCCATTCCTTTGACGACCCGGATCACGCGATCCTGGCGTATCCGGCTGCCGTCGTTTACGCCGATATCGCGCCCGCGGCTGCGCATGCGCTGCACATGCCTTCGCATATCTTCCTGCAGCTCGGCATGTGGCAGGACGTCGTCAATTCGAATATCGACGCCTATGCCGCTGCCGTCGCCACGAATGAGAAATACGGGCTGCCAGAGGGGCGCGAGGACTTCCACACGCTGTCGTGGCTGGCCTATGCGAACCTGATGCTCGGCCAGTACGGGAATGCGGAGGAGGATCTCGGCAAGGCGCGGGCGGCCCTCGACCGCAATCCGGACAGCGCGCGCGTGCACAGCGGCTACCTCGACATGCTCGGCAGGCACATGCTCGAAACGGGACAATGGGATGCGATGCCGCTGCCGCCGCTCGAGTCGAACGCCGGCAGGCACTCTGAGTGGGTTGCCGTCATCGGCATGAGCGCGGCCCATCGCGGCGACGTGGACGCGGCCAGGGCGGCGGAAGCGCGCCTGCGGACACTGAGCCAGAGCGCGGAAGCGGCCGGTAACGACTATGCGGCGAGACAAAACGCCGTGCTCGAGCAGGAGGTGATGGCTGTCAGGCTGATGATGAGCGACGACATGGACGGGGCGGTTGCGGCAGCGAAGAACGCTGCCGACATGGAGCGCCAGTACCTGCGGGTGCCGTCGGGCCCGCCGAAACCGATGAAGCCGGCCGGCGAGCTGTATGCGGACGTGCTGCTGGCCGCCAATCGTCCGGAGGAGGCAATCCGCGCCTATGAGCAGTCGCTGCAGTGGATCCCGCAACGTACGCCGTCCATGCGCGGGCTCGCGAAAGCGGCGGACATGGCGGGCGACACCGCCACCGCCAACGAGATGCGGTCCCGGCTCGAAGCGATGCCGGGCGCAAACCTGATGGACTAGAAGTCGGGCGGGCCGTCCGGGTGCGCCTCGCACTCGGGCGGTTGCTGCACGTTGTACTGCAGCACCGCAATGCGCCAGCCCGCATCGGTGCGGATCATGTTGAAGACGTCGATGCCGCAATGCGACCACTGACCGTCGACGTAGATGTCGTAGGGATACCAGACCACGGCGATCGTGCCTGAGACCATGACGGTCGGGTCCCAGCCTCTTTCCACGAGATCGACCTCGATCGGCCGGTCGCGAGTCTCCGCATAGGTCCGCGTGCGGACGCTGTATGCGCCATCCTGCACCACGCCGACGTATACCATCGCCTGTTCGATCATCAGTGCTGCGAGACCGGCCGAATCTTCCGCGGTGATCATTTCCAGGGCGCGGTCGGCAACCGCAATCACTGCGTCTTCTTCGGGACCCGCGACGACATTGCCGGCCGCGAGCGTCGCCAGCACCGCTGCAATGGTCATTCTTATCCGCTTCATCATCTGTTCCTAACCGATGACTTCGGCATAGAGTCGGTGGATGTTCAGCCCGAACAGTTTCTCGAGCTTGTCCTCGTTCATGCCGCGTTTCGACAGGCCGTCCCAGATGGTTTCCATCCTGCGCGGACCGTTGAGTTCCTCGAAGTAGAGCGGCCATTCCTCCCGTTTGAAATTCGGGCCTTCCTCCGCTTTCAGTTCGGCCAGGTACTCCTCGGTCAGCGTAAGCCTGCGATGATCGCGGTCGGAGCCGATGCAAACATGCTCGATGCCGGCGACGTTGATCGCATGCTCGATGTGCTGGTAGTAGAAGTGGACCGCGTTGTCGATCTGGTGGGTCATGAAGGGCCGCATCTGCGTCACGCCGAACAGACCGCCGTGGTCGGCGATCGCCCGGATGTTCTCGTCCGTCGTATTGCGATTGTGTTCGAACAGGGCCTTGCAGCAGGAATGTGAAACGATGACCGGCGCTGTGGACGCCTCGATCGTATCGGCCATCGTTTTCATGCCGGCGTGAGAGAGGTCGATCAGCATGCCGCGTTCATTCATCTTGTCGACCAGTTCGTGTCCGAACGTGGTCAGGCCGGAATCATTGATTTCATTGCAGCCGGCGCCAGCCCAGTTCTGGAAGTTGTAGGTGATCTGGCTCGAACGCACGCCGAGTCCATAGAAAATGTCTACCGTATCCAGGTTGCGGCCGAACTGCGTCGAGTTCTGGAACAGGTAGAAGATCGCGATCTTGCCGGCGTCCCGGGCCTTGCCGATGTCGGCGACGGCGGTCGCCTTCATCCAGAATGCGGATTCGGCGTCGATGAGCCGGTCGTATTCCAGTACGCCGTCCATTGCCCAGTCATAGGCCTGTGCCTCGTATGACTTCGGGTCACACAGCGTTACCGTTATGCTGTTGATCCCCGACTCGATCATCTCGCGGCACAGTTCGTCGGTATAGGCCTCGCGGACCTCGCCCATCGCATCGATGACGAGCGCATCCTGTGTCGGGGTCGCCGCCCATGCGGAAAGCGGCGTGGCGCCCGCAGTCAGCGCGCCGGCCGCACCCAGGTTGAACTGGCGTCTCGAAATCATCTTGTTCCCCCGGTGATGACTGTTCTTGATTGTCCAAAAAGTTTAGCACGCGCCGGACGAGCGCTATTCGTCGACGACGTCGGCCTCGGTAAATATGTCGGTACCGCGTCCTTCCGCCCGACCCACGGTGATCTCCTCGCCGATGGTCAGGGTCATCAGGTCTTCGGCGACGAGCATGGCGCCGTCATAGTCCGTCATGGGCAGCAGCTCGTCAGCACCGATCTCGGGCGGGATGATGTGCGAATAGACGCCCAGGCGGGGTCTCGTCTGGTTGAAGACATAGGCGACCTGCTCGGGCGTCGAATGCACGACAAGGCTGACGTTGGCGAGGATCGCCTCGGGTGAGTTGCCTGGCGCGGGTACCTGGGTCTCGTGGATCAGGACGTCCACGCCTTTGCCGACGTCGATGATGGCGCTGTCCGGCGTCGACCGGGTGTCGCCCGAGAACAGTACCGAGCGGCCCCTGTAGTCGATGCGATAGCCGAGGGTGGCGCCTTTCAGCCCGAGGGATGCGCCGGTCTCGATGTTGATGGGCATGTGCTCGACATCGAACGCGGTGATCTTCAGGCCGTCCTGCTCGAAAAACACGCCCGATTCGACGTCCCTCGCAATGATTTCCGAGCCCGCGGTGTGCACGCCCACGGTGACCCGGTAGTCGATGTCCCAGTCATAGGCGGCCCGGAAGTGCTCCATCATCGCCGTGGTGCCCTCCGGCCCAAAGACCTTCATCGGTTCCTTGCGGCCGAACAGCCAGCCCGTCAGCCACAGGCCGGGCGCGCTGATCGTGTGATCGAAATGCAGATGCGTGATCAGTATGTGGTCGACCGCCGTCAACAGTTCGAAGCCGCCGGCCTGGAACAGGCGCTCGCGCATCCCGGGTCCGGCGTCGACGAGAATCTTGTAGTCGCCCGCTTCGACCAGGATCGACGGTCCATAGCGGTCGTGGGACGGGCGCGGTGCACCGGTGCCGAGAAAGGTCAGGTGAATCTCGTCATCGGCGCCGGCCGCGGCGGCCGTACTGCCGGCACCGAGGGTGATCCCGGTAACTACCAGCAGGAAAAAGCAGGTTCGGTGCATCGGGGCATTCCAGGCGACAGCTGACCCAATCATAACGATTATCCGCGGGGGGGCGCGCAAACTTTGAACCAGTGCCTGTTTACCAACGGCAATTCTGGCCTAAATACCAGCCTGGTTGAGCAGGGCTCAGCCTTAAAAGGCTTACTTAAAATCAGTAGCTTACAGTGCACTTTTAAAGCTTTGGGCAGCTTTTCGGAGTAACTAGCATGAATTTTGACGATATAAGCAATGACCGGCTGCTGGCCGGCGCAGCGGCGGCGATCCTGGCGTTCGTCTCACTGCTGAGTCCCGCAGGCGCGTTGGCGGATGGCTACCTGGGCGCGAGCGTCGGCCAGTCCGGTGTCGAACTGGATGCCGGCGACCCGGTGCAGCCGCTCGTATTCGACGAAGACGACTTCGCGTGGAAGGCATATGGCGGCCTTTCGTTCGACATGGCCGTAATCAATCTCGGCATCGAGGCAGGCTATGTCGACCTCGGCGGCCCGTCCGCAGACGTGCTGGGCAGCCAGGTAGAAGTGGATGCAGACGGCTTTGATGCCTTTGCCGTGCTCGGCGTCGACCTGGGTCCCCTCGGCGTGTTCGCCAAGGCCGGGATGATCGCCTGGGATGCGTCGATCACCGTCGACGGTTTCGATGCCGGCTCCGATGACGGAACCGACCCCGCTTACGGCGTCGGCGCCAGGATCGGACTCGGCTCGCTCGAGCTGCGCGTCGAGTACGAAATGTTCGACATCGAAGACGCGGATGATATTACGCTGTTGTCCGCCGGGCTGGTCTGGCGCTTCTGAACCGACGCGGAAAAGACCTCTGTTACAAAGGGCCTCGCGAGAGGCCCTTTTTGCTAGTAACCGGCGTCGAAGTCGACGACATATTTGAGTGGCCTGTCTTCCCGGTAGCGCCGGTAGTTGTCCACGAATATGGGCACCAGCAGGAGCGGGTGGCTGATCGCCGAGATATGCGCCGTTATGAGCAGGTTGGGCGCCGTCCACAGCGGGCTGTCGCCCGGCAGTGGTTCCTCGTCGAATACGTCGAGCGCCGCGCCGGACAGGCGCCCGGACTCGAGGGCGCTTACCAGCGCGTCGTCGTCGACGACGTTGCTGCGACCGACATTGATGAAATAGGCGCCCTCGGGCAGGCAAGCGAGCGTTGCCTGGTTCAACAAGCGGTCGGTTCCCGGCGTTTGCGGCAGCGTGGAAACCAGGTAATGACACTGGCTTAAAAAGGCGTCGATCCCGGTCGCGGGAAATACCTCATCGAATGCCTCGCCCGCAGCGCCGCTGCGACTGAAGCCGCGGACATGCATGCCAAATGCTTTTGCAGTGCCAGCGATGTGACTGCCGATAGAGCCGGTGCCCATGATGCCGATGCTGCGGCCCTCGAGGATGCCCGAATGCTCGCGGTACCACTGCCGATTCGACTGCTGCGCCTTGCGCTCGAAAATTTTCAGTTCGTGCGCGAGCAGGTAGCCGAACGTGTACTCCGACATCTGCGGTCCGAAGACGTCCTTGACCCCCGTCAGCACGTAGTCGCGTCGTTCATGCTCGATGAGCGGCGTCACGCCCGCCCACGAAGACTGCACCCACTCCACATCCGGCATCCGGTCGAGCGCAGCCGCGATGATGGCCGGGTTGCCGAACAGCACGCGCTGGCCCCGGTAGGCGTTCAGCAGTTCCGATTCATCGCGACAGGCGCGAACAGGGATAGTGTCCGCGCTCAGGCGAGCGACCTCGGCGACAAACTCGTCGGCAATCGGGGTAACGATCAGGCATTCATCCATTGGTTGTCGAGTATGCGGGACGGTCGGGCGTTACACCAAATGGGACCGGGCGGGTAGGCTGTGGATGCCTGGGCTACAATGGCGTTTGCAACAGCAGGACGGAGAGCCGAATGGGTACACCGGTTGGCAAGACTACACGCAAGGGCAGCGACAAAGAGATCTGGGAGCAGGATCGGCGCCACCATGTGCACCCGTATCACAATTTCGTCAGCTATGACCGCTACGGGTCACTCATCATGGACGAAGGGCGCGACGGCTGGCTCAAGGACATCGATGGCAAGAAGTATTTTGATGCCGTCGGCGGTATGTGGTGCACGAATATCGGGCTCGGCCGCAAAGAGATGGTCGAAGCGATCGCCGAGCAGGCGTCAAAACTGGCCTATGCCAACCCGTTTACGGACATGTCCAACGAACCGGCGGCACTCCTGTCGGCGAAGCTGGCCGAACTGGCGCCGGGCGATCTCAATAACGTGTTCTTTACCTGCGGCGGCTCGACCGCAAATGACTCCGCCGTCAGGTTGATCCAGATGTACCAGGGCGCCCGCGGCAGGAAGCAGAAGCGACACATCATCTGCCGCCATGACGCCTATCACGGGACGACCTACCTGACTGCATCACTGTCCGGCAAGGCAGGCGATCGCATGCCGGACTTCGAGTATATCGATGACTGGATTCACCACCTGACGAGCCCAAACTTCTACCGCGCACCGGACGGCATGGACGAGGCGGAATTCTGCGACTACCTGGTCCTGGAACTCGAGAACAAGATTGCCGAACTGGGCGCCGACAATATCGCAGCGTTTTTTGCCGAACCGATTCTCGGCTCGGGCGGCGTCATCGTGCCGCCCGAAGGCTATAACCGGCGGACCTGGGAGGTATGCCGGGAAAACGACATCATCTACGTGGCCGATGAAGTCGTCACCGGCTTCGGCCGTCTCGGTCACTGGTTCGTATCGAAGGACATGTTTGACGTGGAGCCGGACATCATCACCTGTGCCAAGGGTCTCTCGTCCGCGTACCTGCCGCTCGGCGCAGTCATCTTCTCGGATCGCATGTACCAAGTGCTCGGCAACGACGCGGACCGCTGGTTCACTGCCGGCAACACCTATTCGGGACATCCGGTCTGCTGCGCCGCAGCGCTAAAGAACATTGAGATACTCGAACGCGAGAAACTCTTCGATAACGTCCGCGAAGTCGGCGTCTATTTCGAAGAGCAGCTGCATACGCTGCTCGATCTGCCTATCGTCGGCGATATTCGCGGGCGGCTGTTCATGATGTGTGTCGTCAACGTCATGAACAAGGACACCAGGGAGTTCTTCCCCGCCGAAGTCAACATCGGCAAGCGGATTTCGAATCACTGTGAAGACCTCGGCGTCATCGTCCGGCCGGCAGCCGATCTCAATATCATGTCGCCGTCGCTGACGATGACCAAAGACGACGTCGACTACGTCGTGTCAAACCTGCGCACCGCGATCGAACGGACCACCGCGGATCTCCGCGAAGAGGGCTATCTCGCCGCCTGACACCCGGTTTCTGGCGTATTTGCGCTATTATCGGGGCCTCAGTGCGTCGCTAGAGGACGTGCCGATGGGGGCATGTAAATCGCTGTTTTTCTGCCTGCTCGCACTGGCTGCGGCGCCGGCGGCACTCGGCCAAGACCCGAACCACCTGGTGCAGACGATATGCGTCGCCTGTCACAACGAATATACGCTGCAGGCCGGCCTCAACCTGCAGGCGTTCGACGCCCGCAGACCCGAGCTCGATGCCGAGATTGCGGAGAAGATGATCCGCAAATTGCGCGCGGGACAGATGCCACCGAGAGAAATGCCGCGCGACCAGGCGCAGATCGACCACCTGGTCGATACGCTCGAAATGCATCTCGACCGCCATGCGCGAATGGCAGACCGGGCCGGCACCCGCCCGTTCCAGCGCGTCAATCGCGCGGAGTATGCGCGGCTCGTTTACGACCTGCTGGGACTGACGATCGATCCTGCCGAATGGCTGCCTGAAGACCGGATCAGCGCGAGCTTCGATAACATTGCCGATGCGCAGGAAATGTCAACAACCCTGATGATTGCGTATCTCGCGGCAGCCAGCGACATCGCGCGGCGCGCGGTAGGCAATGAAGACGCGCCCCCTGTCGCGACCACCTATTCCAACCCGCCCGGGCTCTCGCAGCACGAGTGGGAACGCGTCGAGGGCGCGCCTTACGGCACGCGCGGCGGCATCAGCGCGTTGCACACCTTCCCGGCGGACGGCGAATACACCTTTGCGATGCGCTTCATGTCGGGTTGGGGCGAGCGTTACCACGATATCGACATCTCGATCGATCGCGAACGGGTGGCGCTCGTACGCTACGGCGGCGATATCGATTACCAGGGGCTCAAGGATTTCCCCGTCGAGACCGAGCCGGTGTTCGTGCGCGCCGGCGAGCACCGGGTGACAGCCGCCTTCATTCGCAGGATGGACGGTCCCTATGAAGACTTGCTGAAACCCAATGCACGCTCGTTGACGGGTACCGAGACGAGTTACGGCACGACCTCGCCGCCGAACCTGATGCATCTGACCATCGAGGGCCCGTACAACGTCGTCGGCGTATCCGAGACGCCCACCCGACAAAGGATTTTTACCTGCCGGCCGACGGCGCCTGGCGAGGCGCGCCCTTGCGCCGAGGACATCATCGAGCGACTGGCGACCGGGGCATTCGGCGAGCCTGTCGAGGACGTGCAGCTGCAGGACCTGATGGGTTTCTATGAACTCGGCGCCGCAGACGGCGGCTTCGAGATGGGGGTCCGCGCGGCGCTCGAGGCCACGCTCGCGAGCCCGCGGTTCCTGTTTCGTGTCGAGCGACAGCCGGGCAACGTGCAGCCCGGCGAAACCTATCGTCTCGCCGGCGTCGACCTTGCCAGGCGCCTGTCGTTCTTCCTGTGGGGGACGAATCCCGATGCGGAATTGATGGCGCTCGGCGAATCAGGGCGGCTGACGCGCAGCCGCACGCTGCGCGCCCAGGCAGAGCGACTGCTCGACGATCCTCGCTCGGAAGCGCTGGCGACGCGCTTTGCGTCCCTCTGGCTGCGCCTGCAGGACCTGCAGAACGTCGAGCCGGACGAATACTGGTACCCCAATTTCACCCGCCAGCTGAGCGATGCCATGCGGCGGGAGACCGAGCTCTTTTTCCATCACCTGGTGAGGGAAGACCGGCCGCTGCTGGAACTGTATTCGGCAGACTACAGCATCATTAACGAACGACTGGCGCGCCATTACGGCATCGATGGCGTCCACGGCGACAGTTTCAGAAAAGTCCTGTATCCCGACGAGCAACGGCGCGGCATCCTCGGGCATGGCAGCATCCTGACCCAGACCTCGCTCGGCAATCGCACGTCACCGGTCCTGCGCGGCAAATGGGTGGTGGAGGTCCTCGTCGGCACGCCGCCGCCACCGCCGCCGCCAGGGATCCCGGATCTCGAGGAAACCGCGGAGGGCGCTGACGGCGAGGTCCTGACCACGCGCAGGCGGCTGGAGATGCACCGCGCCGATCCCATCTGCGCCGCCTGTCACAAAGTCATGGATCCGATCGGACTTGCGCTCGACAATTTCGACGTCACGGGACAATGGCGCATCCGTGAGAACGACGTGCCGCTGGATACCCGTGCAACCTTTTATGACGGTACGCCGATCGAGACGCCGGCGGAGTTGTCCGCGGCGCTGCTGCAGCGGCCCGTGCCGCTGGTTCGCGAATTCACGAAAAATCTCATGGCCTATGCGCTGGGCCGGCGCGTCGAAGCCCTCGACATGGCGACGGTCCGGCAAATCGTCCGCGACGCGGAGGCCGACGAATACCGGCTGTCGCAGCTGATCATGGGCGTGGTCATGAGCGACCCGTTCCGGATGAAGGATGCCGCTGCCGGCATCGATTCAATGACTACCCAGTCGACAACGGACTAACGAGGAAGAAGGCATGCCATTCGTCACCAGGAAAAAGCTGAATCGCAGGACTTTTCTCCGCGGCGCGGGCGCAAGCGTTGCCTTGCCGCTGCTCGATGCCATGCTGCCGGCTTTCGGCTCGTCCGATATCGGCAAGCGGACGCGCTTGATCTGCATCGAGGAGGTGCACGGGCTGCCCGGCTGCACGAAGTGGGGCATAGAACAGAACCTGTTCGCGCCGGCGACGACCGGCCGCGGATTCGAATTATCGGCGGACAACACGCTCAAGGTGCTGGAGCCCTGGCAGGACATGATGACGATCGTGTCGAACACCGACGTGCGCATGGCGGAGGCGCATCATCCGAGCGAAGTCGGCGCGGATCATTTTCGTTCGACGGCGACCTTCCTGACCCAGGCCCATCCCAAACAGACGCAGGCCTCAGACATCCACTGCGGTACCTCGCTCGACCAGCTGCATGCACAGAAATTCGGCCAGGAAAACCTGATGCCGTCAATGCAGCTGGGCATCGAGCCGACCGACAAGGGCGGCGGCTGCGGCTACAACTATTCCTGCGCCTACACCGATTCGGTCAGCTGGGCGTCGCCTACCGAGCCGCTGCCGATGATCCGCAATCCACGCACTGCCTTCGATCTGCTGTTCGGCGCGGGTGGCACCGAACGCGAGCGCGAAATGCGTCGCAGGATGCACGCAAGCATCCTCGACTGGGTCGTCGACGATATCTCGAGCATGAAGGCGGAACTCGGCGCGGCCGATCTCCGGCGCATGGACCGATATCTCGACAACGTGCGCGAAATCGAACGCCGGATTCAGCTGGTCGAGGCGCGCAACTCGAACGGTGAAGAGCGCCAGTTGCCGGGCGCGCCGCCCGGTGTGCCGGATTCGTTCTCCGAGCACGTCAAGCTGATGTACGACCTGCAGGTGCTTGCGTTCGCGGCCGACATGACCCGCGTCACCTCGTTCAAGCTGGGTCGGGACGCGTCCAACCGCATCCTGCCGGAGAGCGGCTCGACGAAGGGCTTCCACCCGTCGTCCCACCACGGCGACAGCGTCGAGGCGATCCAGGAATTCAACACGATCTGCAAGTACCGCATGGCGCAGACGGCGTATTTCCTGGAGCGGATGACGGCGACGGTCGATGGCGACGACAGCCTGCTCGCACAGTCGCTGGTCATCTGGGGATCGCCGATGGGGGATGCGAACGTACACAACCACCGGCGCTGCCCGCTGGTGTTCCTGGGTGGGGCCAACGGCGCCCACGATGGCGGTATCCACGTGCGCGCCGCGGACGGCACGCCGATGGCCAATGCCATGCTGACGATGCTCAACCGTCTCGGCCACGAACTCGCCAGCTTCGGCGACAGCAGCGGCGAGCTCAATCTTCAGAGTTAGCATGAAGAAATATCAGCAACTCGCTGTTTTTATATGTATTTTATTGGCAAGTCAGCAGGGGTTTGCCGGGCCCGTTGCCGATGCGGCCGAGGCAGGCGATCTCGATGCCGTGCGTGCTTTGCTGCGTGCGGGTGAGGACGTCAACGAGACCCAGGGCGACGGCATGACCGCGCTGCACTGGGCGGCCGAACATGGCGATGCCCGCATGGCTGAAATGCTGATTTACGCCGGCGCGAATACCGATGGCGGCACCCGTATCGGCGGCTACACGGCGCTGCATATCGCCAGCCGCCGGGGGCACGCCGATGTGGTCCGTGTATTGATCGATGGCCACGCTGACGTCGACCTCGGTACGACGGTGTCTGGCGCCACGCCGCTGCACCTGGCGGCCGCGTCACACAATGCGGCGGTCGTCAGGCTGCTGCTCGAAGCTGGCGCCGCTGTGGATACCCGCGAGACCGCGTGGGGGCAGACGCCGTTGATCTTCGCGGCGTCGGCGGGACGCCGCGAAATTGTCGAACTCCTGCTCGGGGCGGGCGCCGACCCGTCAATCTCGTCGGCCGTCGTCGATACGGCGGAAATGGAGCGCGCCGACCAGGCGGCGAACCAGCGGCTCGTTGCCGTCCTTGCCGACTTCAAGGAGAAGGCCGGCGGCGGACCTGACTGGAAGCCGAACCCGAACGAGGTGCAGGGCGCCATCGACTTTTCGCGCGAGATCCAGCGCAAATGGCCGGATGTCCCGGATCCCGCCTGCGAATTCAGTGCGGGCGAGGCCGCTTCCCGTTTCAGCCGCGGCGCCTTACCCGAGCGCTGCAAGCCGTCAACGGAGGATCACGGCCCGGAAGTCGCCAGCGATTCATCAGTGCCGCAGCGCCGACTCTCTTACGGGGAATGGGTCGGCCATTGGGGCGGGCTGACACCCCTGCTGCACGCGGTTCGCCAGGGTCACCCGGCCGTTGTGCAGGCATTGCTGGAAGCCGGCGCTGATATCGATCAGCCATCGGCGGGCGACCGCACCACGCCGTTGCTGATGGCGGCCGTCAACGGACAGTTCGACCTCGCGCTCGAGCTTTTGCGGCGCGGCGCCGACCCGAACCTGCTCAGTGACGCAGGTACCAGCCCGTTGTTTGCCGTGCTCGAAAGGCAGTGGGCCCCCTGGTCGCACTACGCGCACCCGGTCGATTATCAGCGGCAGCAAGCGACCCACCTGGACGTCATGAGCGCGTTGCTGGAGGCGGGCGCCGAACCGAATGTCCGGCTGAAAAAACACCTGTGGTATGCCGAGTTCACGACCGCAGTCCTGATACCGGCGGGACTGCATTACGACGGTGCGACCCCGTTCTGGCGTGCGGCGCAAGCGCTCGATGTCGATGCAATGCGCCTGCTGCGGCAGTACGGCGCCGATGCGGACGTACCGACCTGGAAGATCCCGGAGCGGCGGCGTTCAAGGCGCGATCCGGAGCCTGAGGCCGAGCGGGCCGCCGATCCGTCGGGTTTGCCGCCGGTCGATGTCGGCGGTCCGTACGTCTATCCGCTGCATGCGGCCGCCGGTGCCGGCTATGGCCAGTACTTCATGGCGCATGCGCATCGTCACGTGACCGATAACTGGCTCAATGCGGTCAGGTACCTCGTCGAGGAGTGCGGCGCCGACGTCAATCTGCGCGACGCGAACGGTTACACGCCGCTGCACCATGCGGCGGCGCGCGGCGACAATGCGTTGATTCACTACCTCATCGACCAGGGTGCCGACGTGCATGCTGTCAGCCGCAAGGGTCAGACCACGGTCGACATGGCCAATGGACCGACGCAACGCGTTTCACCGTTTCCGGACACGATCGCGCTGCTCGAAGGGATGGGTGTCAAGAACAACCATACCTGCGTGTCCTGTTGAGCGCCGATCGAAAACTCGGGCTCGACGACGCCTACTCGGTCGAGACGCCCGAGGACAACATCCGTCTCTATGGCGACTGGGCCGCGACCTACGAGTCGGAGTTCGTCGCGGACCAGGGGTACGTCGGCTACTTGCGGGTGGTGGAGCAGCTCGCAATACACCTGGCTGACAGGAATTCGGCAATCCTGGATGTCGGTTGCGGCACGGGTGTTTGCGGCGTTGCGCTCCGCCGGCTCGGCTTTGGGATTATCGACGGGATAGACATTTCTGACGCGATGCTCGCCGAGGCGGCGGAGAAGCGCGCCAGCGACGGCGATCCTGTCTACCGGACGCTTCGGCAGGCAGACCTTACCCGGTCGGTCGCGCTGCCCGACGACAGCTATGCCGGGATGGTCAGTGCCGGTACCTTCACGCACGGTCACCTGGGACCGGCGCCGCTCGATGAACTGTGGCGCATCGCGGCGCCCGGCGCGGTCTGTGCCATCGGCGTCAACGCGAATCATTACAAGGAAGCGGGATTCGCGGCGAAGATCGCCGCGGACGACGATCGCGGCGTCATTTCATTGCTCGATGTCGTCGAATTCGAGACCTATACGACACCGCAGGCCGACGTCACCGACGGCAACGATCGCGGCAAGGTCATCGTCTGCCGCGTCAACGCCTGCGCAAGCGCTCAGTCATAGACCACGGCCGCGATGATGGCGAGGTGATCGATGACGCCGCGCTTGAATGAATCGACCCGAATGCGTTCGTCATTGCCGTGCATGCGCGAGAAATCTGCTTCGGGCACGATCGTCGGATCGAAGCCGTAGCTGGGGATGCCCAGGTCGCGAAAGAAGTGGCTGTCGGTGAACCCGGTGGATACATAGGGCGTCACGCGCGAACCCGGGTGCCGTTCGCCGGTGACTTCCTCGATGGCATCGTAGAGCACCGTATCCGTCGGCGAGATGGCGGCCGTGAACGCCATGATGACCTCGATCTCTACGCCGGTGCCGGCGATCATCGCACGCATCTCGTCGATGAAGACTTCGGCCGGACGGTCCGGGAGTATGCGGCAGTCCAGTTCCGCCCACGCTTCGGGCGGGACGACGTTGATCTTGTTCGACGCCTCGAAGCGCGTCATCGAGCAGGTATCGCGCGTCAGCGCGTGCAGGTACGGCGAGTAAGCCTGCAGTCTCGCCAGGAAATCCGGATCCCTGATCGCCGCGTGCATGTTGCTGAACGCTTCCTCCCACTCCGGACCGGCGCTTTGCGCAAGCGACTGAAACATCGAGTCGATCGCCGGGACCATCCTGGGTGCGAACGGGTTTGCCCGCACGATCCCCAAGGCATCGACGATGCGCGTCACCGAGGACGTCGGGTTCGGCATCGAGCCGTGACCGGGCGTGTCGACCGCAGTGAGGCGCAGCCAGACGGGCACTTTCTGCGTGACCTCGACCTGGAACAGCAATTCCTTTTCACGCTGTTCGCCGTTGCCACCTTCGTTGATCAGCAATCCGGCGCCTTCGAAAATCTCCGGGTGGTTCTCGACCAGCCAGCCGGCGCCGTAAAAGCCGCCTGCTTCCTCATCGGCCGTCGCTACCAGCACCACGTCGCGATTGAGCGGCACGCCAGCGCGGTGCAGGCTGATAAATGTGGCGAGCTGGGAAATGCCGGTGCCCTTCATGTCGAGCGTGCCGCGTCCCCAGAGGTAGCCGTCCCGGATTTCCCCGGACAGCGGGTCGGTCGTCCAGTATTTCTCGTCTGCGGGCACGACGTCCGTATGCTGCAGCATGATCAACGCCGGCTCGTCGCCGCCTTCGAGTCGTGCCCAGAGGTTGCCGCGACCGGGTGCGCTCTCTGCGGTCCGGTAGGGGATGCCCTCGGCCTCGAGGATGGCGGCGAGGAATTCGACGGCGCGCGTCTCGTTGCCCGGCGGATTGATCGTGTCGACCCTGATAAAGGCCTGCAGCCAGTCGAAGGCCTGGTCTTCGATGGATTGCGCATGCGCGGAAGTGGCGATGGCCAGCAAAGCCAGCAGTGACAGGCGTTTCAGCATGGTGTGCCTTCGTTGTTGTTTTTTTGCAGCGTAGCACGGAGACAGGGCTGTCGCATGAATGTGACTCAGTTCACGTGCCAGGCGGTGATCCAGACCTCGGGAAAGAGACAATATTCACGGCTATCATTATGAAATCTATGAAGAAAAGGAAGTGACTCTTGCACCTCACCCGGGTTCCCATGAATGTCCAGAATCTCAGTGTCGGCATGTTCGTCGGCCTGCTGGACCGGCCGTGGCTGGAAACCCCGTTCATCTTCCAGGGCTTCGAGATCAAGGACAAGTACGAGATCGAACAGCTGCAGAAGTACTGCAGCCAGGTCTACGTCGAGATCGAACGCGGCAAGCTGGCCGAGAAAACGATCCGGGCGCTGGCAGCCGGTGGCGGGCAAGTCGCGCAGGTCGTCGGCGCCAATGAGCAGGGTCCGGGCGGACCTGCCTGGCTGCACAAGTGGGTGGTCCGCCTGGGTATGCGCGGCTTTTTTGCGGCGCGCAAAAGGCGGCACGCGGGGGAATACGAGGTCAGTTCGACCGTCAGGCGGGAAGCGCCGCAAGCCAGGGAGGCCTATGACAGGTGCGTCATGGCCTTCGAACGGATCTACGACAGGACCCGGCGGGTCCGTAACGTCCGTATCGAATCGGTCGCGAGGGCAGTGACGCCGCTGATCCAGAGCATCCTGCGGAACCCGAACGCGATGGCATGGACCGTGTTTTCGCGGAAGCGCAGCGGCCGGCATTACAGCCGCGCCGTCGCGCGGGCCGTCTGGGCGATCATGTTCGGTCGCCATCTGGGCATGGACCGCCTGGCGCTGGAGCACCTCGCCTGCGGCGCTTTACTGCTCGATATCGGCAACGTAGACATCGACGAGGATGTCATCGCCGCCGAGGGCGCGCTCACCCAGTTTGAATACGAGCAGGTGCCGGCGCACGTCGCGGCGGGCGTCGACATCCTCGCGAGATCGAAGGATGTTCACCCGGCGATTTTCGAGATGGTGGAATTCCACCATGAGCGTTTTGACGGATCGGGTTATCCCTATGGCATCGCCGGTAGCAATATTCCCGCGTTCGGTCGTATCGCCGGCATTGTCGATTGCTACGACGCGATGACCACCAAAACCGCCTATTCGCCGGCGATGGCCGCATACGACGCGGCGCGCGAGATGAACGAGATGCGCGACCGGCAGTTTTCCGGCGAGGTCGTCGAACAATTCCTGCACACGATCGGCATGTTCCCGACGGGCAGCATCGTCGAGCTCAGTGACGGCTCAGCCGGACTGGTGCTGGAACAAAACCCGAAGAATCTCCTGCAGCCGAAAGTCTTGATTCTGCAAACGGCAAGCGGAGATCGGCTCGGTAAAGCTCGCATCATGAATCCGCAGGACTGGGAAGGCCGCGGCTTGTGGATCGCCAAGGGCCACGAGCATGGCGCCTTCGGCATCGATCCGATGGCGTATTTCAATTAGCGAGGGTTGGAGTGTACCCGGGTCTTTCCCTGACCCGGGTACTTTTTCTTCCGGCCAGCAAGCGCAAGGGGAGGTCCGTTGCGGGCGCGCTCTTCGCGACACTGCGAGGATTATTTGCGCGAGATAAGTCCCCCGGGATCGTATAATCGGTGCCGAGGGGGCAGAAATGATAAAAAGAATCCTTTGCCTGTGCCTGGTTTCCGGTATTGCCAACGCCCAGGGTACGCACGCAGACCTTATCGAGTTGTTCGCTGACTGGCGCGATTTCGAGCGACCGCCAATGCTGGATGGCGCGCCGGATTACACGGCCGGGACCTTCGCCCGGCGCCACGCGACGTTCACCGATCTCAAAGCGCGTCTCGACGCGTTCGACATCGACGGCTGGCCGGTTCCGCAGCAGGTCGACTGGCATCTGGTGCGCGCCGAGATGAATGGCTATGACTTCAACCACCGGGTGCTGAAGCCCTGGGCCAGGGACCCGGCGTTCTACGACACCGTCTGGATGAACCGCAGCGACGTGCCGGCACATGAAGGCCCCACCAATCATGCCGTTGTCGAGGTATGGACTTATGACTTTCCGCTGAGCGACCAAGCGGAAGCCAGGCTCGTCGCCGAACTGGCGGTGATTCCCCCGCTGATGCGCCAGGCGCAGCGGAACCTGACCGGTAACGCGCGGGACCTATGGGTGACGGGCATTCGCGACATCCGCTCGCAGATGGCCGAACTGGATCAAATCCTCGAGCTGGCCGGGGGCGGCGCGAGCGACGCACTGCGTTCTGCCGTGCAGGATGCCAGGGCCGCGTCCGAGGCGCTGGTCGTGTTCCTCGAAGACGAGTCGCCGTCCAAAACCGGTCCGTCCGGCATCGGCAAGGACAATTACACCTGGTATCAGCAGAACGTGCACTATGTGCCCCTGACCTGGGAAGACGAGGTCCGGCTGCTGAAACGGGAGCTGGACCGGGCCTGGTCGTCGCTCAAGCTCGAGGAGCAGCGCAACCGGGATCTGCCGCCGCTCGTTGCCGCCTCCAATCCCGAGGAGTACCAGGCGCTCGCCGAGGAAGCCGTGGACCGGATCATGGATTTCTTCGCGGAGAAGGAGATCCTGACGGTTACGCCGTACATGAAGCCGGCCATCGCCGCGCACATGGGCACGTTCCGCCCCGAGGCGGAGCGCAATTTTTTCACGATAGGCTCGCATTACGACCCGGCGCCGCTGTTCACCCATTTCTATCACTGGATGGAGCTCGCGCGCATGGATCTCGAACCGCACCCGAGCCCGGTGCGACAGGGCGCCTTGCTCTACAACATCTTCGACAGCCGCAACGAAGGCACCGCGACCGGCGTCGAGGAGATGTTCATGCACGCCGGGCTGTACGACGACAGTCCGCGCTCCCGCGAGATCGTCTGGATCATGCTGGCACAGCGCGCGGCCCGCGGCCTCGGCTCGCTGTACGCGCACGCCAACGAGATGACGATGGAGGAGGCCGGCGCCGTCCACCTGGAGTGGACGCCGCGCGGCTGGATGAAGACCGAGAAGGAGCTGCTGATCTTCGAGCAGCACCTGTACCTGCGGCAGCCGGGCTACGGCACCAGCTACATCACCGGCAAGTACCTGCTCGAGCGCGCGCTCGCCGATTTCGCAAAGCTGACCGACGAGCGCGGGGAGACTTTCAGGATGCGTGACTTCTTCGATCGCCTGAACGCGATCGACAGTATCCCGATCGCGCTCGCGCGCTGGGAGATGACGGGTCTCGACGACGAGATCCGGCTGATCCTTGCGAACCAGTGACGGAGTGACTATGCGCCAGGTCAAGGTCCTGTTGATAACGCTGCTGCTGACCGCCTGCAGCGGGGCGCCCGATGGCGTCGAGCCGGTCAGCGGTTTCGACCTGGACCGGTATCTCGGCACCTGGTACGAGATCGCCCGCCTGGATCATCGTTTCGAACGTGGCCTGAGCAGCGTGACCGCAAATTACAGCCTGCGCGATGACGGCGGGGTCAGGGTCCTGAACCGCGGCTTCGACGCTGCAGAGGACGAGTGGCAGGAAGCGGAGGGCAAGGCTTATTTCACCGGCCCGGCGGACGTCGGTCAGCTCAAGGTGTCGTTCTTCGGGCCGTTTTACGGCGGCTACAACATCGTCGAGCTCGATAGCGCCGCTTACCAGTATGCGCTGGTCGCGGGGCCGAACAGGGACTATCTCTGGATCCTCGCGCGCAGCCCGTCGCCCGACCCTGCGCTGGTCGAGCGGCTGGTCGGCAGGGCCCGTGACCTGGGCTTCGCCGTCGACGAACTGATCTTCGTCGATCAGCAGTAGCGAGCGCCCGGCGGCAAATACCAAACTCGAATCCTGCAGGGGACGCATGAACACGAAAACCCTTGGTCAACGCATCGAAGAGCACGCGGCCACCCATCCCGACAGGACCTGGCTTCGCGAGCGTCACGGCGATCAATTCACCGAGTATTCCTGGCAGCAGGCGCTGGACCAGATCAATGCGGCGGCCGCCTGGTTCGAGCAGCGCTTCGCTGCCGGCACCAATATCGGGCTGCTCTCGAAGAATCGCCCGCACTGGTTCCTGGCCGACATGGCCATCATCAAGTCCGGCAATGTCACGGTGCCCCTGTTCACGACGCTGAGCCGCGAACACGCCGAGTACATACTCGACTTCGCTGAAGTTAAAGCGCTTGTGCTTGGCGAAACCGCGAACTGGGACGCTGTGAAGGAGGTTTTGGCAGATGGTATCGAGATCATTACCTTGCCGGGGGTTGACTGCGAGCTGCCACATACAGAGTGGGCTGACATTCTCGACGAGTGTGCCGGACAGTCGCCGGATCACCTGGGCGACTACGACGACATGGTCTCGATTTCATTCACATCCGGTACAACGGGCGTGCCGAAGGGTGCCATTCAGACGCACCGTACATTCCTGGAATCCATGATCCGGACACAGCTCAAGACCGAGCTGCCGGAAAATTGCCGGTCGTTCTCGTATTTGCCACTGGCGCATATCGCCGAGCGCTTCGTGGTCGAATCGCTGTCGATCATTCTCGCGGCCGAGGTGACGTTCAACGAATCGCTGGAGACATTGCTGCGCGATCTGAATGAGGCGCGACCGCACTACCTGTTCGGCGCACCGCGAGTCTGGGAGCAGATGCAGCTGGGGACCATTGCCAGTTTCGGTTCGCTGGAGAATTACAACAAAGCGCTGGCCGCCGATCACGACAATGTCGCGGCGGCGGTCCGCGAGAAGCTCGGCCTGCAGGACGCGGTCTACCTGGTCACGGGCGCGGCCCCGGCTGCGCCATCGCTGCTCGACTGGTTCTGGGAGATCGATCTGCCGTTGACCGAGGGCTACGGCCAGACGGAAGCGATGGGCCTGATCGGCGCGACGAAGGATGACAATCGTCGCGGCTCGATCGGCAAGGCCGTCGATTTCGTCGAGCTAAAGATCGGTGACAACGACGAGTTGCTGGTCAAGGCGGACGGTCTCAGTCCCGGCTATTACAAGCGGCCCGACAAGACGGCCGAGCTGTGGAAAGACGGCTGGCTGCATACCGGCGACAAGGCGCGGATCGACGAGGACGGCTTCGTGTTCCTGTCGGGGCGCGTCAAGGAGTATTTCAAGACGATCCACGGCAAGTTTGTCGCCCCGGCGCCGATCGAGAGCGACTTCGCGGCCTGCCCGCACGTCGAACAGCTGTGCCTGCTCGGCCGGGGCTACTCGAAGACCGTGATGGTCTGTGTGCTGACGGCAGCGGCCGCAAACGCGGACCCGTCAGAAGTGGAAGCCGGCTTGCGGGAGCAGGTCGAGCGGATCAACGAGGGCGTCTATGACCACGCGCGCATCGGCGCGGTGATCGTGACGACGGAGCCATGGACGATCGAAAACGGCGTGCTGACGCCGACGCTGAAGGTGCGTCGCGGCGAAGTCGATGAACGTTTTGGCGAGATGGCAGAGACGCTCGCCCGGCAGGCGGCCGAGTCCGGCCGGGTGGTGATCGAACCCATCTGCAACGGCTAGCGAGTGCAGCGGAACGGGACCTCGAGCAGTTCGCGTTCTTCATAACGTTGCGCCGCAAAGCGTTCCATGAAATTCGGGAAGCGCGTGGGATCGAAATGCGGATAGATCAGGTATTCGGCAAGCGTGTCGAAGTCACGGGCCTCGTCGTACGGGACAAACACGGCGTGCGCGCCGTCGCTGTCGCCGAAAGTCTGCCGGCCGAGATACTGGAAGCTGAGTTCGTCCGGGAACCGCTCCAGGCCGTTATTCAGCAATTGTTCTGCTTCGCTGATCCGGCGGTCGGCACAGGCCTGCCGTAACCTGACCAGCAGGCGTGAGTTTTCCGGCAGCTGACTGGCTTCCAGGGCCGGCAGCAGCCGGCTGGCGCCGTCGAAATCACCGGACCATAGCAGCGCGCGGTGGGCCTGGTACATTACGCCGACTTTGTCGCCGAATTGATCGACGGCCGTATTTGCGATCTCCCGCAGCAACGCCTGTGACCCGGGATCGCGCAGGAACTGCATCATGGTGTTGGCATGGACTTCCGAAAATTCATGGTTTTCGAATCGCTCTCTGATCAACTCTCTTTGCGCTGTCCACATGCCTAGACGGGCGTAAGTTGCCATCCAGGCGAACCAGGGCCTCTCAGCGGGAGGTCGCGCGGCAACGAATTCTCCCCACAAGCGGTGCGCGGCCCTGAAATCGAGCTGGATGCTCGCTTTGCTCGCTTCGTAGGCCAGCAGTTGTGTTTCGTCGTCAGTCGCCTCAATCGCGAGGTCGAGGTACTTGTCGCGATTGGCCATGATTTCATCGCGCGGGAGTTCTGTGACACCCGTCGTGAGCACGCTGCTCATTGTCTGGTCGTTCCAAAAAAGGAAAATCTCGAAGTACGCGGCAGAAAACCCGGGATCGATCTCGCTGGCGCGTTCGAATTCCTCTTTCGCCTTGAGCAGGACGAATGCGTCGCCCGTTTCTCTCCACTCGCCAATGGCGCCGCGGCCTGTCAGGTAAGCGTCGTAGGCCGCCACGGAAGCCGTGCCGACAGCCATCATTTCAGCCAGCGCTTCCGGGTCCATGGCCGTGTCCAGCGCGCTCGCGATCTGGATCGCGATTTCTTCCTGGATCGCGATGATGTCATCAAAGGTCCGGTCGAAGGTTTCGGACCACAGGTGAAAGCCGTCAGCGGCGCGGATCAGCTGCGCGGTAATGCGCAGCGTCTCGCCGCCCCGGCGTACCGAGCCTTCGAGCACATGGTCGACGCCCATCTCGGCGGCGATGTCCGTGATCGACAGGTCGGAGCCCTTGTAATTGAAGGAAGAGGTCCGCGAGGCGACCAGCAGGTCCGGCGCCTTGGCCAGCGAGTTGAGGATCTCTTCGGTCAGCCCGTCGGCAAACCACTGCTGTTCCTGGTCGGACGACATGTTGAGAAACGGCAGCACCGCGATCGAGCGGCGCCCGGTGCCGGTTACTGCGGCGGGCGGCGCGTCCTCGGTGACGGCTGCTGGCGTCTCCGCCGTAACGGCCGTCGGCACTGGCGCCGGCGTATCGCCGACCAGGGAGCGCTCGGCCACCAGCACGACCACGGCGAGCGCCAGGATACCGATGATCACCCGGTCGAGCCGACGTCCGGTCTGTCGGGTAATCGACTGGCTGCGGTCGACGTCTTTCTCGCGCTTCATGCCCTCGGGCGTAATCTCGTAAGCCCAGGAGAAGATCAGCGCGACCGGGAAACCGACGGCGAACAGCGCGAGTAGCAGCTGCATGACCCACGGCGGCGCGTGCGTGCTCTCCAGCACGAGGTCGAGCACCTGCAGTATGAGCCAGGTCGCTGCGAGATACGCGATTCCGACCCGGAATACGTTGCGTCGTTTGAGCTCTGCGAAAATCGAGGGCATGTCAGCGGCCGCAGCGGAAGGGTAAGGGGATGACCTCGCGATCCTCCAG
>JABAOE010001023.1_pt4 | contig 99442 bp, 92 predicted proteins | sample 7062141 | NCBI WGS metagenome assembly JABAOE01 (sample SAMN14538627, study PRJNA623070) | marine sediment metagenome | biome: marine biome [ENVO:00000428]; feature: marine pelagic biome [ENVO:01000023]; material: deep marine sediment [ENVO:00002113] | place: India: Gulf of Khambhat ... | reverse complement strand
GCGGCGTCGTGGCTTCTCGAGCGGGACGATTTCGGCGCGCCGCCCGCGCGCTAGCGCGTGCCGTGCTTGCGCTCGACAGACCTCTGCGGCAGTCTTGAGCATCGACGTCGTGGCCGTGAGCGGCGCCTGCGCCCGCGGCACGACCCCCTGCGACGGAGGCCGGCGGTCATGTCGACCCGCAAACGCATCATCGTTGGAATTTCGGGCGCGTCCGGCGTCATCTACGGCATCCGCGCGCTCGAGGCCCTGCGCGCGCTGCCCGACGTCGAGACCCACGCCATCATCTCCCCGGCGGCGGGCGAGACGATCGCCGCGGAGACCGACATGACGCTGCGCGCGGTGCGCGAGCTCGCCGACGTGCGCCACCGCTACAAGGACATCGGCGCGCCGCTCTCCAGCGGCTCCTACGTCACCGCCGGCATGCTGGTCGCGCCGTGCTCGATCAAGACGCTCTCGGGCATCGTGCACTCGTACAACGACAACCTCATCACGCGCGCCGCCGACGTGTGCCTCAAGGAGCGGCGCCGCGTGGTGCTGCTGGTGCGCGAGACGCCGCTGCACCTCGGGCACCTGGAGCTCATGCAACAGGCGACGCGTTACGGCGCCGTCATCGTGCCGCCGGTGCCGGCGTTCTATCATCGCCCGCAGACCATCGACGACATCGTCGATCAGACGATCGGCCGCACGCTCGACCTGTTCGGCCTGGAGTCGGGACTGGTCAAACGGTGGAAGGAGAACGAGGCACACGCGCCGCGCCCGCCCGCGGGCGAGGCCGATTAGCCCGCGGGCCGTGACCCGGTGCACCGGCCCGGCCGCGCACCCGGCACGGGCGCCTCACTCGCGCCGGTGCCGGGGCTCTCCCAGCACGTGGGTGGCGACCACGGAGCGGTCGTCGCCGAGCATCATGAGCGAGAACAGGCGCTGCGGCCACTCGCGCGCGCGGCGCACGCGCCGCTCCTGCAGGGGCGTCGCGGCGGGGTCGAGGACGACGAAGTCCGCCTCCTTGCCGGGGAGGAAATTGCCGATGGCGCCGTCGAGGCGCAGGCAGCGCGCGCCGCCGAGCGTCGCCAGGTAGAGCGCCCGGTAAGGCGACAGCCGCTGCCCCTGCAGCTGAGCGACCTTGTAGGCTTCGGCCAGCGTCTGCAGCATGCCGAAGCTGGTGCCGGCGCCGACGTCCGTGCCCATGCCCACGCGCATGCCGTGCGCATCGGCACGCTCGAGATCGAACAGGCCGCTGCCGAGAAACAGGTTCGACGTGGGGCAGAACGCCGCCGCGGCGCCGCTCGCCGCCAGGCGCGCGCGGTCGGCGTCGTCCAAGTGGATGCAGTGGGCCAGCACCGAGCGCTCCCGCAGCAGGCCGAAGCGGTCGTAGACGTCGAGATAGCTGCGGCTGCCGGGGAAGAGCCGCGCCACCCACGCCACCTCCTCGGCGTTCTCGGCGACGTGCGTCTGCAGGTAGACGTCCTCGAACTCCCGCAGCAGCTCTCCCGCGCGCTCGAGCTGGCGCGGCGAGGACGACGGCGCGAAGCGCGGCGTGACCGCATAGGCGAGGCGACCCCTGCCGTGCCAGGCCTCGATGAGCTCGCGACTGTCGGCGTAGCTCGACTCGGCGGTGTCGCGCAGATAAGCGGGGCAGTTTCGATCCATCATATTCTTGCCGGCGATGACGCGCATGCCGCGCCGCGCCGCCGCGGCGAAGAGCGCATCGGCGCACTGCCTGTGCACGGTGGCCATGACCATGGCGGTCGTGGTGCCGTTGCGCAGCAGCTCGCTGAGGAAGAACTCGGCCGCCTCCGCGGCGTGCTCCGCGCTCTCGAACTCGCGCTCGACGGGGTAGACGTAACGCTCGAGCCAGTCGAGCAGCTGCTCGCCGTAGGAGGCGATGGCGTCCGTCTGCGGAAAGTGGATGTGGGTGTCGACGAAGCCGGGCACGATCAGGCGCCCGCGGTGGTCGACGACGGGGACGTCCGCACCCAGGCCCTCGAGCAGCGCCGACGCCGGCGCACAGCGCACGACCCGCCCTCCCTCGACGAGCAGCACGCCGTCGTCGAACACCTCCACCGCCCCGGCGCCGGCGCCCGTGCCGGGGTCGTCGAGGCAATGCACGATGGCGCCGCGGAACGCCCGCGCCATCACGCTCCCCCGGGGGGCGGCTTGCGGCCCGCGGCGCCCGCGTCGCGCTTCGCCGGTGTGCGCAAGCGACGCACTACTCGAGCGCTGCGCCCTGCGCGATCCATCGCGCCAGCACCCCGCGCTCCTCGAGGGTCATTGCGCTGAGATTGCCGAGCGGCATGGCATGGGTGGTGACCGTCTGCACCCCTATCTGCGGCGCCTGCCTGCGTATCTGCTCCGCCGTGTCGAACACGACGTTCTTCGGCGCGGTCACGAACAGCTCACTGGTGGGCGTCGCCGAGTGGCAGCTCAGGCAGTGGCGGTCGACGATGGCGCGGACCTCGGCAAAGCGAACCGGCGGCCCGGCGGCCGTCGTGCGCGCGCCGTCCGCCGCGGTGAGGTAGGCCACGCCGGCGACGGCGACCGCCGCCAGCGCCAGCAGCCAGGAACTCGCCCAGTTGCCGCTGCGCTGACGCACGTTGAAGTAGTGACGCACCAGGCCCCCGGCGGCGAACAGCACCAGCAGGATGAGCCAGTTGAGCGGGTGCGCGAACGTGGTGGGGTAGTGATTGCTCACCATCACGAACAGCACCGGCAGGGTGAGATAGTTGTTGTGCAGCGAGCGCTGCTCGGAAGCCGCGCTCAGCGCCTCGTCCTGCTCGCGCCCGGCGCGCGTTGCGGCGACGAGCTCGCGCTGCGCCGGCATGATGACGCGAAAGACGTTGCCCACCATCAGCGTGCCCAGCACGGCGCCGACGTGAATGTAGGCGCCGCGCCCGCTGAAGACCCGGCACAGGGCGTACGTCAGCAGCACCAGCAGCAGGCAGGAAATCGCCGTCGCGAGAATTCGCCTCTGTCCCAGCGGCGAGCGCCACAGCAGGTCGTAGACGAACCACGAGGCGACCAGAGAGACGAGACCGACGGCGACCGCCGTCGGGGCAGAGATGTCGGCGACGGCGGGGTCGATCAGGTACAGCCGGGCGCCGACGTAGTAGACCAGCACCAGCAGCGCGAAGCCGCTGATCCACGTCCAGTACGCCTCCCACTTGAACCAGTGCAGGGGCTCGGGCAGCTCGCCGGCGGGGATGCGCCGCTTCTGCACCCGGAAGAAGCCGCCGGCGTGAATCGCCCACAGAGCGCCCAGGACCCGGGTGTCGCCGGGCGGCGGTGCGACCAGACGGTTGAGCAGCCAGTTGAAATAGAACGAAGCGCCGATCCAGGCGATGCCCGTTATGACATGGATCCAGCGAATGACCAGGTCGAGCCACTCGCCCAGGGTCGCGTCCACGAAACCTCCCGCAAGCGCTTGAGCCGCACGGCGCAGCATCCCGTGCGGCGATTTCGGTGCGCGCCGGGCGAGAGCGAGCGGGCACGCGCCCCGCCCGCCCGTCGCCCGCCGAGGCGCTGCGAGGCACGCCGTGGCCGCGCCGGGGGGCGCGGCCGGCGTGCCCGGGCGCTATTTGGGCAGCTTGCCCTGCACGCCCTCGACGTAGTAATCCATGGTGAGCATGTCCTCGTCGGACATGGTCGCGCCCGCGGCCACCTTCTCGGCGCCGGTCTGATCCTTCACCGGGCCCGCGAAGGGGTGCAGCGTGCCGTTGGCGATCTCGTCGTACTTGGCGAGCACCATCTCGCGCACGTCCTGCGGCACCGCCGGCCCGAAGGGGGCCAGCTCGACCATGCCGGCGCTGATGCCGCCCCAGACCGCCTGCGACGTCCACTTGCCGTCGAGCACGGCCTGCGCCGTGCGCACGTAGTGGTCGGACCAGTTGTGGGTGGACGCGGTGAGGTGGGACTTGGGGCCGTACTTCGACATGTCGGAGTGATAGCCGATGACGTAGACGCCCTTCTCCTCCGCGGCCAGCGTCGGCGCGGTGGAGTCGGTGTGATGCGTGATCACGTCGGCCCCCTGGGCGATGAGCGCATCCGCGGCTTCGCGCTCGCGGCCCGGGTCGAACCACGAGTTCACCCAGATCACCTTCACCTGGGCGTCGGGATTGACGCTGCGCATGCCGCGCGTGAACGCGTTGATGCCGCGGATGACCTCCGGGATCGGAAAGGCGGCCACGTACCCGGCCACGTTCGACCGGGTCATCTTGCCGGCGACGATCCCGGTGAGGTAACGCCCCTCGTAGAAACGGGCGACGTAGGTGCCGACGTTCTTGTCACGCTTGTAGCCCGTGGCGTGCTCGAAGGTGGTCTGCGGGAACGCCTTCGCCACCTTGATCGTCGGATTCATGTAGCCGAACGACGTCGTGAAGATGAGCTTGTGCCCGCTGCTCGCCAGCTCGCGGATGACACGCTCGGCCTCCGCTCCCTCGGGCACGCTCTCGATGTACTTCGACTCGACACGATTGCCCAGCACCTCCATCATCTTCTGCCGGCCGATCTCGTGCTGGTAAGTCCACCCGGCATCACCGATGGGGCTGACGTAGACGAACCCGACCTTGAGCGGCTCCTGTGCCCGCGCCGAGGTCGAGACGAGCGTCCCCGCCATGGCGACGAGCGCCGCCAGAGCCATCGTGGCCGCGCGAGTGAGGATGTTTCCGGGTCGTATCATCGCTTCTTCCTCCTTCGGTTCTAGACATCGGGATGGTACGCCTGAGCCAGCGAGGCCGGCGCGTTGAGTCGTATCTTGGTGGCGTCACGGGAGATGACGACCAGCACGGCGATTGTGGCCAGATACGGCAGCATGGACAATACCTGGGAGGCAATGTCGACGCCGGCTCCCTGTATGTGGAACTGGATGATCGTGACCCCGCCGAAGAGGTAGGCGCCGACGAGCACCCGCGCCGGGCGCCAGGTGGCGAACACGACCAGCGCCAGCGCGATCCAGCCCCGGCCCGCGGTCATGGCCTCGACCCAGACCGGGGTGTAGACGACCGAGAGGTACATGCCGCCGAGACCCGCCATGGCGCCGCCGAACAGCACCGCGGCGTAGCGGATCCGGATCACGGCGTAACCCAGGGCGTGGGCCGAGTGCGGCGATTCGCCGATCGCGCGCAGCACCAGCCCGGGCCGGCTGCGGTAGAGAAACCACGTGATGCCGGCGAAGACGAGGAAAGAGACGTAAACCAGCGGGTCCAGGGAGAACAGCAGCGGGCCCACCAGCGGCAGATCGCTCAGCACCGGCACGTGGACGCCGGCCAGCCCCTCCACCGCCACGCTGGTGTAGTCGAGCCCGAGGAAGGCGCTGATGCCGATGCCGAAGATGGTCAGGGCGAGGCCCGTGGCCACCTGATTGGCCTGCAGCGACAAGGTGAGAAAACCGAACACGAGGGCCGCGCCCGACCCCGCCGTCATTCCCGCCAGCGCGGCCAGCACGATGCTGTCGGTCTCGGCGGCGGCGACGAATCCGACCACCGCCCCCAGCAGCATCATGCCTTCCACGCCGAGGTTGAGCACGCCGGATTTCTCCACCACCAGCTCGCCGAGGGCGGCGAACACCAGCGGCGTCCCGGCGCCGATGGTGGCGAGCGCAATGGCGATGGCGGTTTCCGTCGGCGTCACGGCACCGCCTCCGCCGCCGGTGTCGGCGCGCGACGCGGCCGCCGTCGGCGCAGGCGAAAATTGATGAAGACGTCGCACGCCAGCAGGAAGAACAGCAGCATGCCCTGGAACACGCCGGTCACGGCGGAGGGCAGGCCCAGCTCGAGCTGCGCCGACTCGCCCCCGAGATACAGCAGCGCCATCAGCAGGCTCGCGAGCAGGATGCCGAGCGGGTGCAGGCGGCCGACGAAGGCCACGATGATGGCGGCGAAGCCGTACCCCGGCGAGACCGAGGGCAGCAGCTGCCCGATCGGTCCCGCCACCTCGCCGACGCCGGCGACGCCCGCCGCGGCGCCGCCCGCCAACAGGCCGAGCCAGATCATGCGCGCGCGCCCGAAGCCCGCGTAGCGCGCCGCGGCCTGCGCCAGCCCGCCCACCCGCATCTGGTAGCCGACGAAGCTTCGCGTCAGGAACACCCAGCCGATGGCGACGGCGGCGAGCGCCAGCGCGAGCCCGCCGTGCAGTCGCGTGCCCTCGATCAGAATCGGCAGCAGCGCGGCGTCCGGGAACAGGCGCGATTCCGGAAAGCCGTAGCCCTCGGGGTCCTTCCACGGTCCGTGCACGAGATAGCTCAGCAGCAGAATGGCCACGTAGGTGAGCATGAGGCTCACGAGAATCTCGTTGGCATTGAAACGCGTGCGCAGCAACGCGGGCACCGCCGCCCAGGCCATGCCGCCGAGAGCGCCGGCGACGATCATGGCGGGCAGCAGCCAGACGCTGTCGCTGTCGTGCAGCCACAGCGCCAGACCGCCGCCGGCGATCGCCCCCAGCGTGAGCTGGCCCTCGGCGCCGATGTTCCAGACGTTGGCGCGAAAACCGATGCCCAGCCCGACGCCGATGAGCGTGAGCGGCGTCGCCTTGAGCGCCAGCTCACCCCAGCCGAAGCGATCGTCCACCGGCGCGATGAAAAAGGTGTAGAAGGCGCGCAGCGGATCCTTGCCGAGCACGGTGAAGAGCACGAATCCCACCGCCAGCGTGAGGCCGGCCGCCATCAGCGGCGAGACGTAGCGCATCAGCCGCGAGGGCTCGGCACGCGGTTCAAGCCGTATCAACGCGACCCTCCTGCCCCGCGTCCGCCCGCGCGGCGCCCCCGCCCGGGAACAGGCCGCTCATCCACCGGCCGATTTCGTCGACGTCCGTGTGCGCGACCCTTCGGGTCGGCGAGAGACGGCCCGCGGCGATCACGGCGATGCGGTCGCAGATCTCGAACAGCTCCTCGAGCTCCTCCGACACCACGAGCACGGCCACGCCGCGGTTACGCATGTCGATCAGCGCCTGCCGGATGGCGGTCGCCGCACCGACGTCCACGCCCCACGTCGGCTGCGCCGCCACCACCACCGCGGGCTCCTGCAGGAACTCACGCCCGACGATGAATTTCTGCAGGTTGCCGCCGGAGAGACTCTTGGCCTCGGCATGCACGCCGCCGCACATGACGTTGAAATCCTTCACGCACTTCTCGGCGAACGCCTCCACGCGAGCGAACCGGATCAGGCCGTGGCGCACCATGCCCCGACGGTGCCCCGTCAGCAGCGCGTTCTGCGCCAGGGTCATCTCCGGCACCGCGCCGCGACCGAGCCGTTCCTCGGGCACGAACACGAGCCCGAGGTTGCGGCGCCCGCAGGCGTCGAGTCTGCCGACCGCGCGCCCGCCCAGGCGTATCGCCGCGGCGTCGCCGCCCGGGCTCTCGCCGCTCAGCGCCGCCAGCAGCTCCTGCTGCCCGTTGCCCGAAACGCCTGCGATGCCGACGATCTCGCCGGCCTTCACGCGAAGACGGATGTCGACGAGGTCGGTGCCGAACTGGTCACTCGCCCGGCGCGACAGCCCGGCGACGACCAGCGCCTCCTCGCCGCCCTCCACGGGCGCGCCGTGCTCGCACACCGGCAGCTCCCTGCCGATCATCATGCGCGCCAGGCTCGACGTGGACTCGACCCGCGGGTCTGCGTTGCCGCTCACCCGCCCCGCGCGGAGAATCGTGGCCGTCTCGCACAGCTCCCTGATCTCGTCGAGCTTGTGGCTGATGTAGAGAATGCTGCAGCCCTCGGCGGCCAGCTTGCGCAGCGTGTCGAAAAGACGTTCCACGGCCTGCGGCGTCAGCACCGACGTCGGCTCGTCCATGATCAGCAGCCGGGGATCCTGCAGCAGACAACGCACGATCTCCACGCGTTGGCGCTCGCCCACCGACAGCGAGTGCACCAGCCGCCGGGGGTCCAGCGGCAGCCCGTACTTCTCGGAGACCTCCGCAATCCGCGCCGCGAGCCGGTCGAGGTCGCGGTGGCCCTCGACGGCGAGCGCGATGTTCTCGACCACGCTGAGGGTCTCGAACAGCGAGAAGTGCTGGAACACCATGCCGATGCCCAGGCGCCGGGCCTGCGCCGGGTTGCGCACCGTCACCGGCCGCCCGTTCCACGACAGCGTCCCCGCGTCGGCTCTGACCACGCCGTAGATGATCTTCATGAGCGTGCTCTTGCCCGCCCCGTTCTCGCCGAGCACGGCGTGAATTTCGCCGGGCATGACACGCAGATCGATGCCCTCGTTGGCGACGACCGTGGGATAGATCTTGGTGATGCCCTCGAGCGCGAGACGAGGCGTCATGGGCGCCGACGCTCCGTTGTCGGCCTTTGGCGCCGGTAACGTGCCCGCAGCGCAAACCGCCCCCGCCGCGCCCTCCCGGTGGCGGCCATCACGACGCACCCGCCGCCGCCGGCGCCTGCGGCGAGAGCGCCACGAGGCGCTCGCGCACCTGCAGCAGCTGCGCCGCCACGGCAACGGCGATCGCGCCGGGGTGCTTCGAGACGATGCCGTCGATGCCGATGGGGCACACCATGCGTTCGATCAGACCGGCGGCAAGACCGCTTGCGCGCAGGCGCTTCTCGAAGCGCCTGCGCTTGGACATCGAGCCGATGAGCCCGAGATAGGCGAAGTCGGTGCGCCGCAGAACCCGCTCGCACAGCTCCAGATCGAGCGCGTGGCTGTGCGTCATGACGAGAAAGGCGCTCCCCGGCAGCGCCTCATCGACCGCCGCGTGCGGGGGCGCGAGGCCGCGTGCGTGCACGTTTGCCGGCAACGGCGCGGGGAAGATGTCGCGTCGCGGGTCGACCCACGTGACGCGACACGGCGCCGCGCTCAGCACCTGCACCAACGCCTTGCCGACGTGCCCGGCGCCGAACAGCACGAGCGCGAGATCGGCGTCGCTCACCCGCTCGAGGTAGACGAGCGTGCCGTCGTCGAGTCGCTCGAGGCGCGGCGCCGCCGCGCCGTCGGCGGCGTGCAGCAACGCGCGGGCGGCGTCGCTCGCCTGCTCCGTCACGGCGCCGGCGCCGGGATCGTCTTGCACCGACGCACCGGCGAACACCAGGTGTCCGCCGGGCGCCACGCACGTCCCGGCGCCCGGCTCGATCACCGTGGCGACGACGCAGGGGCTGCGCTGCTCGAGCGCCGCCCGCACCGCCGCCCATGCCGGGACGCGCTGGCGCAGCGGCTCGAACACGAGCGTCGCGGCGCCGCCGCAACACTGGCCCAGCGCCGGCCCCAGGGGCACGTGGCGCAGGCACGGCGTCGTCGCGCCCTGCTCGAGCAGCTCGCGGGCGGTGTCGATGCACTCGTACTCCAGCTGCCCGCCGCCGATGGTGCCGAAGCTGCCGTGCGCCGTGACGACGAACTTCGCGCCCGCCTCGCGCGGCGTCGACCCGCGGGCCGCCGCCAGCGTGACCAGCACGCACGGCATCGCGCCGTCGTCGAACGTGCGCAGCGTCTGCAGCCAGTCGGTCACGACGCCGCCCGTCGTGCGCCGGCGCCCGTGCCCGTCCCGCTGTCGGCCTCCCGGGTGCGCAGCTCGTCCACCGAGCGCAGGATCTCCTCCGGGGTCGCCGGTGCGTTCAGCCGCGGGCTCAGGCGATAGTCCCTCACGCTCGCGATGGCGTCCTTGATGGCGTGAAACACCGAAATCGCCAGCATCAAGGGCGGCTCGCCCACGGCCTTGGAGCGGTAGACGGTGTCCTCGCGATTGCCGTCCGTCGCGAGCAGATGCACGTGGAACTCGGCGGGCCAGTCGCTGCACGCCGGAATCTTGTACGTCGACGGCGCATGCGTCGTGAGCGCCCCGGACTCGTCCCAGACCAGCTCCTCCATCGTCAGCCAGCCGGCGCCCTGCAGAAAACCCCCTTCGATCTGGCCGCGGTCGATCGCCGGGTTGAGCGAGTCGCCCACGTCGTGGAGTATGTCCACGCGCACGAGCTTGCTCTCGCCCGTGAGCGTGTCGATGACGACTTCCGAGCACGCGGCGCCGTAGGCGAAATAGAAGAACGGCCGGCCGCTCCACGACGAGCGCTCGTAGCCGATCTTGGGCGTGCGGTAAAAGCCCGTTGCCGACAGCGACACGCGCGCGAAATAGGCGAGCTTGACGAGCTCGGTGAAGGTCATGACGCGCCCGCCCACCCGCACGCGGTTGTCCGCGAACACGATGTCCTGCGGCTCCGCGCCGAAGTGTGCTGCGGCGAACGTCACCAGGCGCTCCTTCACGGTGCGTGCCGCGGCCTGGGCGGCCTTGCCGTTGAGATCCGAGCCCGAGGACGCGGCGGTCGGCGAGGCGTTGGGAACCTTGCTGGTGTCCGCACCGGTGATGCGGATGCGATCGATATCGATCTGAAACTCCTCGGCAACGACCTGCGCGACCTTGGTGAACAGGCCCTGCCCCATCTCCGTGCCGCCGTGGTTCAACATGACGCTGCCGTCGGTGTAGACGTGCACCAGAGCCCCGGCCTGGTTCAGATGCGTCGTCGTGAAGGAAATGCCGAACTTGACGGGGGTGAGCGCGAGTCCGTGGCGCAGCACCGCGCTGTCGGCGTTGCGTCGCGCGAGCTCACGGCGCCGGGCGCGGTAGTCGGCACTGTGCTCGAGGCGCGGCAGGAGCTCGTGCAGCACGTTGTCCTCGACCCGCATGCCGTAGGGCGTGATGTCGCGTTCACCGACGCCGTAGAGATTCAGCAAACGCACGTCGAGCGGGTCCCGGCCGAGCGCCCGCGCGATCTCGTCGACGACGTGCTCGATCACCATCATGCCCTGCGGACCGCCGAACCCGCGGAAGGCGGTGTTGGAGACGGTGTTGGTCTTGCAGCGGTGGGAGACGATGGTGACGTTCTCCAGGTAATAGCAGTTGTCGCTGTGGAACATCGCGCGGTTGTTGATGGCGCCCGAAAGATCGGCCGACATGCCGCAGCGCGATGCCAGCTCCACCTCGTAGCCCCGGATGCGCCCCTCGGTGTCGAAACCCACTTCCCAGTCGGCCACGAAGTCGTGCCGCTTGCCCGTCACCACCATGTCGTCGTCGCGGTCGAGGCGCAGCTTCACCGCACGCCCCGTGCGCTGTGCCAGCAGCGCCGCCACGCAGGCGATCAGCGCCGGCTGCGTCTCCTTGCCGCCGAATCCGCCCCCCATGCGGCGACACTCCACGACGACGTCGCTGCTGCGCCGCCGGCCGAGCGCTTTGGCAACCGCGTGCTGCACCTCGCCGGGATGCTGCGTCGAGCTGTACACGCGCAGGGTGCCGTCCTCCTCGGGAACCGCCAGCGCGATCTGCCCTTCCAGGTAGAAGTGATCCTGGCCGCCGATGCGCAGACGACCCGCGAGCCGCTCGGGCGCGCCCGCGATGGCCGCGCGCGCGTCGCCGCGCGTCATGGTCTCGCTCGGCAGGACGAACGACTGCGCCGCCAGCGCGTCGTCGACGCCCACCAGCGGCGTCCGCTCCTCGTATTCGATGCGGGCGAGCCTGGCGGCGCGCCGCGCCTGCTCCACGCTCTCGGCGGCCACCGCGAAGACCGACTGGCCGACGTACTCGACCAGGGCGCTGGCGAAGATCGGGTCGTCGGCCACCACCGCGCCGTAGTCGTTGGCGCCGGGAATGTCGGGCGCCGCCATGACGGCGACGACGCCGGGAGCACGCCGCACCGGCTCGAGGTCGACGGACACCAGCCGCGCGTGGGCGCGCGCGCTCAGACCGAGCGCGGCGTGCAGCACCCCGCGCGGCGGCACGATGTCGTCGACGTACAGCGCCTCGCCGCTGACGTGGAGGTGCGCGCTGTCGTGGACCTGGGCGGTCCTGACCGCACCTTTCACGGGTCGCGAAGCCACGGTATCAGGTTGCGCCGCCTTCGAGACGCACCCCGCTCGCGCCCGTCGACTCGAGAAAGAACCGCTGCAGGAGATTGCCCGCGACGCGCCGGCGGTACTCGGCGCTCGCCCGCATGTCGTCGATGGGCGTGAAGTCGTGCGCGAGCTGCGCCGCCGCCGCGCTGACGCCGGCCTGCGTCCACGCCCGCCCGCGCAGGGCCGCTTCGAGACGGCGGGCGCGCTGGGGGATCGCCGCCATGCCGCCGAAGCACGCGCGCAGGCTGCGAACACGCCCGCCGTCGCGCTGCAGACAGAAGGCGGCACAGACCGCCGAGATGTCCTGGTCGAGGCGCTTGGAGACCTTGTAGAAGCGCAAGCACCTGTCGGGCGGCAGCCGCGGGATGCGCACACGCTCGAGGAACTCGCCCGGGCGCAGCGCCGTCTTGCGGTAGTCGAGGTAGAAACGATCGAGCGGCAGCGAGCGCAGGCGCCGACCGCTGCGCAGCACGAGCGTCGCGCCGAGCGCGATCAGCGCCGGCATGGTGTCGCCGATGGGCGATGCGTTGGCGATGTTCCCCCCCAGGGTGGCCGTGTTGCGGATCGGGGGGGAGGCAAAGCGGCGCAGAAGCTCGGCGAGATCGGGATAATGGGCCGCCACGATGGGCTCGAGATCCGCGAGCGTCGCCGCCGCCCCGATCTCGACGTGTTCGTCCGTCACCCGGATCTGCCCGAGCTCCTCGACACCGCCCACGTAGATGACCGCGGCGAGATCGCGGTGCTGTTTCGTCACCCACAGACCCACGTCGGTACCGCCGGCCAGCACCACGGCGTCCGGGCAGCGCCTCCGCAGCGTGGCGAGCTCGTCGAGGTCGCGCGGCGCGAAGAACCGCCGCGGCCCGCCGCCCTCGAGCTCACACTCGTAGGTGAGCCCATCGCGACGGCGAATCGATTGCAGGCGCTCGTGCGCCTCGCGCTCACCCCGTGCGCGGGCGGGCGCCGACGACTCGAAGGAGCAGCTCATCCGGTGGCGGTCGGCGTCGCCGAGCCCGTCTGCGATTTCGTACATGCGCTCGGCGGCGGCGATGATGGGCCGGTAGCCGGTGCAGCGGCACAGGTTGCCGGACAACACGTCGTCGATGCGCTGGCGTGACGGGCGCCGCTCGGACTTGTACAGGGCGAACAGCGACATGACGAATCCCGGCGTGCAGAATCCGCACTGCGAGGCGTGACACTCCACCAGGGCACGCTGGACCGGGTGCAGCTCACCGTGCGGACCCTTGAGGTTCTCCACGGTGATCAGCTCCTTGCCGTCGAGGGTGGGCAACAGCTGCAGACAGGCGTTGACGGCACGGTAGCGCACGCGTTCACCGTCGAGTTCGGCCACCACCACGGTGCACGCGCCGCAATCGCCTTCGGCACAGCCCTCCTTGGTGCCGGTCTTGCCCAGGTCCTCGCGCAGGAACTCAAGCACCGTGCGGTTCGGGTCGACTGCGCGCACGTCGCGGACCCGACCGTCGATGACCAGCCTGATGCTACCGTCGAGGACCGCAGACGACGCCGCTGTCCGTGCCATGGCCATACCCCGGGGCAAGCGCAGCGCCCCGTGCGGGCACGCTGTCCGGGCGCTCGGCCGGCGGGCCGAACGACGCCCGATTAGCGCTCAATGGTGCCAGTTGTCCCCACCCATGTAAACGCGCCGGCGCCGCCTGAGGGACGCCACGGCGCTCGACGCTCAGGCATTGACAGGGCCGAAGCGATGCACATAAAAAGCAGGACGGCCGCCCCGGCTTAGATGCCGAGAACGGCCGCGCGCGCGTCAACATCTTCCGCGTGCAGCCGGCGCCGCTGCCCGTCGAGATTCGCATGCTCGAGCGCCACCCGCTGTCGTCGCAGGCGTTCGTTCCGCTCAGCGCGGCACGGTTTCTCCTCGTCGTTGCCGCGCCGGGCGAGTCGGTTCTGCCCGGAGGCATTCGCGCTTTCGTGAGCGACGGCCGCCAGGGCGTCAACTATCGCCGCGGCGTGTGGCATCACCCGGTGCTGGCGCTCGACGCCGAGACGGATTTTCTCGTGATCGACCGGGGCGGCGAAGGCACGAACTGCGACGAGGTGTCGCCGGCGGCGCCGGTGGCCGTCGCCTGGGACCGGGGTGGATGACGCCGCCTAATCGAAGGGGTGGCGAAGGATGATGGTCTGCTCCCGGTCGGGCCCCGTGGAGATGATTTCGATGGGCACCCCGGTCAGCTCGCTCATCCGATCGAGGTAGCGACGGGCGTTGGCGGGCAGATCCGCCACCCGGGTAACGCCCGTGGTGGACTGCTGCCACCCGGGCAGCTCCTCGTACACGGGCCGGCACTCCGCCAGGGTTTCCGCGCCGCTCGGCGCCATCTCGAGGACGGCGCCCGCACGCTCGTAGGCCGTGCACACGCGCAGCGGATCGATCCCGTCGAGCACGTCGAGCTTGGTCACGCACAGCGCCGAAAGGCCGTTGACGACGCGCGCACGGCGCAGCGCCACCGCATCGAACCATCCGCAGCGCCGCGGGCGCCCCGTCGTCGCGCCGCGCTCCTGTCCCCTCTCGCTCAGTTCGCGACCGATGTCGTCGCTCAGCTCCGTGGGAAAAGGCCCCGATCCGACACGGGTGGCATAGGCCTTGCAGACGCCGAGCACCACGTCGAGATCCGTAGGGCCCACCCCGGCCCCGCAGGCGGCGGCGCCGGCAGTGGTGTTCGACGAGGTGACGAACGGGTAGGTGCCGTGATCGATGTCGAGCAGCGTTCCCTGCGCGCCTTCGAACATGACCGACTTGCCGGCCGCGGCCAGCTCCGCGAGCTCGCGCGGGACGTCCGTCACCAGCGGACCCAGCTCCTCGCGCCAGGACAGGCACGCGTCCAGCGTCGCCTGGAAGTCCACCGGTGGCATGTCGTAGAGGTGCTGCAGCACGAAGTTGTGATACTCGCCCAGCTCGCGCAGGGCATCGGCGAAGCCGCCGGCGCGCATCAGGTCTCCCATGCGCAGGCCGCGCCGCGACACTTTGTCCTCGTAGGCGGGCCCGATGCCGCGCCCCGTGGTGCCGATCGCCTTGTCGCCCCGGGCGCGCTCGCGCGCCGCGTCGAGGGCGACGTGATGCTCGAGAATCAAGGGGCACGCTTCACTGACCCCCAGCGATTCGCGCACCGACACGCCCTGCGCCTCGAGCGCCCCGATCTCCTCGCTGAGCGCCTGCGGCGAGAGCACCACGCCGTTGCCGATGAGACAACGCACCCCCGGGCGCAGAACGCCGGACGGAATGAGATGCAGCACGGTGCGGCGGCCGTCGATGACCAGCGTGTGCCCGGCGTTGTGTCCGCCCTGAAACCGCACCACGGCGTCCGCCCGGTCGGTGAGCAGGTCCACCACCTTGCCCTTGCCCTCGTCTCCCCACTGGGCCCCGATCAGCACTACGTTTCTGCCCAAGAGCGCCTCCCCCTCTGCGCGTGTTGCGACCGGCGCCCGGACGGCGGCGCCCTCGTTCAGCCTCCGGAACCGGACTGCGCCAGCCCCTGCACCGTCCAGCGCCCGTCCCGCCAGACCAGCTCGCGGTCACACAAGGCACGCACGTCCTCCGCCGTGTGCTCCGGCATCACCGTCAGCACGCGCTCGCCGCCGTCGCGCAGGGCGTCGATCTCGCTCTGCAGGCCGCGATCGGGATCGCAGGGCGCGGCGATCGCCCGCGCCGGGCTCGCCGGCCGCGGCGGCAGCAAGCGCAGCAGGCGCCGCAGGTCTGCGCTGAAGCCGGTCGCCGGGCGCGAGTGCCCGAAGGCGGCGCCGATGTCGTCGTAGCGCCCGCCCCGGGCGATGGCCCTGCCGCTGCCCGGCTCGAAGGCCGAGAACACCACTCCGGTGTGGTAGCGGTAGCCGCGCAGCTCGGCGAGATCCAGGTGCAGCGGCGTATCCGGGATTGCGCGTGCGGCGACGTCCACGACGGCACGCAGGTTTGCGAGGGCGTCCGTGACTCCCGGCGAGACGCCCTCGAACCGGGCGGCGGCCCGGTCCAGCACCTCGACACCGCCGTTCATCTGCGCGAGCTCGGTGAACCGCGCACGCGCTTCGAGCGCGAGCCCGTAACCGGCGAGCAGCTCGGCGATATCGGGCTGTGACTTGCGCTGAAAAGCGTCGAACAGAGCCCCGGCCTGCGCTTCGTCGAGCTCGGCGGCGCGCGCGAGCTCGCGGTAGACGCCCACGTGACCGATGTCGATGTGAATCTCTCCGATGCCGAGGAGCCGCAGCGACCGCGCCATCAGGGCGAGGATCTCCCCGTCCGCCCGCGGATCGGCGCTGCCGAAGAGCTCCGCTCCGAACTGCAGCGGCTCGCGCGAAGCCCCCACCGACGGCGCCCGCGCCAGCAGCGTCGAGCCCATGTAGCACAGCCGAACGGGCATGTCGGCCCTGAGAAAATGCGCCTCGATACGGGCCACCTGCGGCGTCATGTCGGCACGCACGCCCATGGTGCGCCCGCTGTGCTGATCGGTGACCTTGAAGGTCTGCAGATCGAGGTCCTCGCCGGTGCCCGTCAGCAGCGACTCCAGGTACTCGATCAGCGGCGGCATCACCAGCTCGTAACCGCAGCGGTCGAAGTGATCGAGGAGGCGACGGCGCAGATCCTCCATGCGCCAGGCGTCCTCGGGGAGAATTTCCTCGATGCCGTCGGGCAGCAGCCAGCGCTCGTTGGTCCACATGGCGGGTCTCCAGACGGATGCGGGGCGAAGCGGGACGCTGCGCTGAGAAGCGAACCTGGCGTGCCGGGACGACTATTGGACGATGTTGAGCAACACCAGTCCGAGCACCATGCAGGCGACACCGACGCCGCGCAGCTGCCGATCGCTCAGCCCACCGATCGTCTCCAACGTTCTACGCAGCCCGCGAGGATTCGCGAAAGGCATTATGCCCTCCAGGATCAGAACCAGCGCAATTGCCGTCAGCAGATCGTGCCACGCGAGCATGTCTTGCCGCCGTGCCGTCGGCTTCAGGATCCTCCCGGGGTCTGCTCAGGAACCGGCTGGGTCGTGTTGAAGTAGCGGAAGAACTCCGAGGTCGGCTCGATGACGAGCAGATCGCTCTCGTCCTGGAACGTCTCCTTGTAGGCGTTCATGCTGCGATAGAAGCGATAGAACTCGCGGTCTTTGCCGAAGGCGGCGGCGTAGATGGCCGTGGCCTGGGCATCGCCTTCACCGCGCAGGGTCTCCGCGTCGCGAAAGGCGTTCGCCAACGTGATCTCACGCTGGCGATCGGCATCGGCGCGAATGCGCTCGGCGGCCTCCGCGCCCTTGGCGCGCAGCTCCTTGCCGACCCGGGTGCGCTCTGCCTCCATACGGCTGTAAACGCGCTCGCTGATGTCGGGATCCAGATCGACACGTTTCAGCCGCACGTCGACGACCTCGATGCCCATCTCCTTCGCCTCTTCGTCCATGGCCTCGCGCACGAGTTCCATGATCGTGGCACGATCGCCCGAGACCACCTCGCTGACGGTGCGGTTGCCGAACTGCTGTCGCAGGCTGTCGTTGACCCGCTGCGCCAGTCGCGCACGCGCATTGCTCGCCAGACCGCTCACGGTGACGTAGTACTTGGCGACGTCGCCGATGCGCCACTTGACGAACGAGTCCACCACGAGGTTCTTCTTCTCGCGCGTGAGATAAAGCGCCGGGTCTGCATCCATCGTCTGAATGCGCGCGTCGAAGAACTGAACGTTGTTGATGAAGGGCATCTTGAAGTGCAGCCCCGGCTTGTCGTCGGAGCGGATGATCTCTCCGAAGCGGAAGACGATCGCTCTCTCGCGCTCGTCAACGTTGTACACCGCGGCGGCGCCGACGGCGCCGACGATCACCAGCAGCACGAGTCCAAGAATACCTTTGCCGCCCATCACTGTGTTCTCCCGGTGCGTGCCGTGGAGCGACCGCGCCGTGGCGTTCCCGACGCGAGATCGCTGGGCTGCTCCGCGAAGCCCTGCGCCGACCCCGGCGCTCCGGCGGCGGCCGTCGCCTGTCGCTGGCGTATCAGCTGATCGAGCGGCAGGTAAATGACGTTGTTGCCGTCCTGCTGATCGATCACCAGCTTGCTCGCCTGGGACATGACCCGTTCCATCGACTCGAGATAAAGCCGGTCCGTGGTGATCGCCGGCGCCTTCTCGTACTCGCCGAGCACCTGCACGAAACGCGCGGCCTCACCCTCGGCGCGGGCGATGACGCTGGCCTTGTATGCCTCCGCTTCCTGCACGACGCGCGCCGCGCGACCACGGGCTCTCGGAATGACGTCGTTGGCGTATGCCTCGGCCTCGTTCTTGAGCCGCTCTTCGTCCTCACGCGCCTTGACGGCGTCGTCGAAAGCCGCCTTGACCTCCGCCGGCGGCTGCGCGTTCTGCATCTCCACGGCTCGCACGTTGATGCCCGTGCGGTAGCGGTCGAGAATCTGCTGCAGCAACTCCTTCGTCTGCTGAGCGATCTCGGCCCGCCCCTCCGTGATGGCGAAGTCCATCGTGCTGCGGCCGACGATCTCCCTCACCGCACTCTCGGTGGAACTGCGCACAACCTGCTCCTTGTCTTCCGCCACGAAGAACAGCAGATCGCGCGGGTCCTTGACGTCGAACTGCACCGCGAACTGGATGTCGATGATGTTCTCGTCCGCGGTCAGCATGAGCGCCTCCCGGGGCACCGTCGTTGTCTGGCGGGTGCGCTGGTTCGAGCGGTAGCCGACCTCGACGGTGTTTACCTTCTGCACATTGACGATTTCCACCGTCTCGATCGGTGCCGGAACGTGCCAGCGCAGCCCCGCCGGCTTGGTCTCCTTGTAGCGCCCGAACTGAAGGACGACGCCGGCCTCGCCCTGGTCGACGACGTAGAACCCGCTGAAAATCCAGGCGCCGAGGAGCACCAGCAGCACCAGCGCGATGACGGGCTTGCCCGGCATCTGGCTGCCGGCGCCGCGTCCGCTGCCGTCGCCCCCGCGCCCGCGTCCGCCGAACAGCCCCCCCAGCTTGTTCTGAAGGGTTCTCACGATCTCGTCGAGATCGGGCGGCCCCTGCGGCCCGCGATTCTGGCCCCAGGGGTCCTTGCCCCCGCCCGATCCAGGTTGATTCCAAGGCATCAGTCGTTCCTCTCGGGCCACGCGGCCCGCATCGGTACTCCAAAACCGTGAATGTTACCACGAGCCACGTCGGCGTGTGGGCCGCACGCGGCGTCGGCGCCGCGGCGGCTCACCGCTCCGCTCACGCCGCGCTCGCGTCGCGGGGCCTGTCCCGCCAGTACTCGCTGCGAAACTCGTCGTGCGCCTGCAGCCAGCCGAGATCCCCCGGCGAGAGCTTGAGGTCCAGAACGCAGTCGCCGCTGTCGGTGACGCGCTCGAACATGACCTCGCAGCGCCTGTACACGTGCCCGCGCAGCCTTGCGGCCGCGGGCGGAAGCGTCAGCGTTCCGCGCAGCCGGTCGCGACCGAGATGCTCGGCGATGGCCCGGTGCAGCAGCTCGAGCCCCGCGCCGGTGTGCGCCGACAGCCACACCTTCGATGTCAGCCCCGCCTCGTCGCGCTCGCTGCGGGCCGCCATCTCGGCGCGATCGATCTTGTTGTAGACGCTGACGGCGGCAATCTCGGCGGCGCCGATCTCGGCAAGCACCTGCTTTACCTGCACGACGTGGTCGTGGCGTTCCGCATCGGTGGTGTCGATCACGTGCAGCAACAGGGCCGCCGCGCTCACCTCTTCGAGCGTGGAGCGAAACGCCGACACCAGCCCGTGGGGAAGCTCGCGTATGAAGCCCACGGTATCGGAGAGCACCACCGGCCCGAACCCGTCGATCTCGACCCGTCTCATCGTCGGGTCGAGCGTCGCGAAGAGCTTGTCCGCGGTGTACACGCCGGCCGCCGTCAGGCGATTGAACAGCGAGGACTTGCCCGCGTTCGTGTAGCCGACCAGCGACACGGTGGGAATAGGCACCTTGCGGCGTGAACGGCGCCGCAGGTGCCGCTGCGAACGCACACGCTGGAGCCGGCTCGTCAGTGTGCGGATGCGCCTGCCGATCAGGCGCCGGTCCGTCTCGAGCTGGGTTTCGCCCGGACCGCGCAGCCCGATTCCGCCCTTCTGGCGTTCCAGGTGACTCCAGCCGCGCACCAGCCGCGTGGAGAGGTGGCGAAGCTGGGCGAGCTCCACCTGCAGCTTGCCTTCGTGACTCGACGCTCGCTGCGCGAATATGTCGAGAATGAGGCCGGTGCGGTCGAGGACGCGACAGGCCAATGCCTGCTCCAGATTGCGCTCCTGAACGGGAGAGATCGCGTGATCCAGGATGACGAGGCCGGCGCCGGTGCTCTCGACGACGCGCCGGATCTCCGCCGCCTTGCCCGAGCCCACGTAGGTCGCCGGATGGGGCGTCGCGCGAACGCCGACGACGCGCCCGCAGACCTGGGCGCCCGCGCTTTCCGCGAGCCGCTGCAGCTCCTCGAGAGACTCCGCGTGTGATTCCCGGCGACGGGGGGTCTGGTGAACCAGCAGCGCCCGTTCCGGCTCGAGCCGTCCGTTGCCGCTGGGGCGGCGAACCGCGGTGTCCGAGAGAATGTCCGTCACGCGCGGCGCGCGGCCGGTGCGCTGAGAACCGGCTGATTGTGATCGATCCTGCTCAGGGGGTGGGCGCAGAGACGGCGGCGCATCCGCTTCAGCTGTTGCCGCCGCCGTTGTCTCCCTGTTCGTACGGAACCTTGACCGGACGACTGGGGACCACGGTGGAGATCGCGTGCTTGTAGATCATCTGGCTCACGCTGTTCTTGAGCAGCACGACGAACTGATCGAAAGACTCGATCTGCCCCTGAAGCTTGATGCCGTTGACCAGATACACCGAAACCGGTACCCGCTCCTTGCGCAGGACGTTGAGAAAGGGGTCTTGCAGAGCCGCTCCTTTCTGTTGAGCCATGACTTCGTCTCCTCTTTTTTATCGAGAGCTCGCTCTCGCCTCGACCTTGCCCCGGCGCGGCTGCGGTGCGCCGCTCGCAGCGTGAACCGCCGGGCGGAGCATCGGCTCTAGCGCATATGGGGCTCGCAACGGCCGATTTCAAACGCCGCCGGCGCGCGCCAGAGCCCGGACCGCCCGGCGCCCGTCACGCCGCAAGAGCCTCCAGCTTGCCGGCGACGTACTCGCACGCCGCCGCCACCCGTTCGTCGCCGCAGCCTGTTATCCACACGATGCCGGGCCGGTGACGCAACCAGGTGAGCTGACGCTTTGCCAGTTGCCGCGTGGCCGCAATGCTGCGGCGCACCATGTCATTATACCCGATCTCTCCCGTCAAGTATTGCCAGACCTGCCGGTAGCCCACCGTGCGCATCGCCGGCGCCGACGGCGACAAATGGCCCGGGGCCATGAGCGCGCGCACCTCATCGACCAGTCCGCGCTGCAGCATGTCGGCGAAACGTTCGCCGATACGCTCGTGCAGCAACGAGCGCTCTCCCGCGGCCACGGCAATCCGCGCCACGCGATAGGGGAAACCGGGCGCAGCCGCGCCCGCGAGCCCATCGATGGCCGGCCGGGGGCGCCCCGTCAGTGCCACGATCTCCAGGGCACGGGCGATCCGCTGGGCGTCCGCCGGATCGATCGCCGCGGCCGTTCGCGGGTCACTCCGGGCGAGGCGCGCATGCAGCGCGCCCCAGCCGAGCCGCTGCGCCTCGGCGGCGATGCCCGTGCGCACGGCGGCGTCTGCCGAGGGCAGCTCGGGCAGTCCGTGCTCCAGCACGCGGAAGTAGAACATCGTGCCGCCGACGAGCAGCGGAATCCGCCCGCGTTGCGTGATCGCCTGCATCTCGCGCAGGGCGTCGCCGCGGAAATCCGCCGCCGAGTAGGTATCGGCCGGGTCACGGATGTCGATGAGCCGGTGCGGGACGCGCCGGCGTGTCGCCGCATCGGGCTTGGCGGTGCCGATATCCATGCCGCGATAAACCTGAGACGCGTCGACGCTGATCACCTCGACGGGCATGAGCGCGTGCAGGGCCAGCGCCAGCTCCGTCTTGCCCGAAGCCGTGGGGCCCATGAGGAAGATAGCCGGCGGCGGCGCAGGAACGCCGGCCCTGCCGGGGGCGGCCGCTGCCCCGCTCAGCGACCGCGCAGGAACCACTTGTCCAGTTCGCTCATGCTGAGCTGCACCCAGGTCGGCCGGCCGTGATTGCACTGACCGCTGCGCTCCGTGGCCTCCATCTCCCGCAGCAGCGCGTTCATCTCCGGGAGCGTCAAGCTGCGGTTCGCGCGCACGGCGCCGTGACAGGCCATGCCGGCGAGCATGGTGTTGATGACCTCGCTGATGCGCTGCGTGCGCCCGTGCTCCGCGAGGTCGGAGACGACGTCGCGCACCAGGGCGGCGATGTCGACATGTGCGAGCAGCTGTGGCACACGGCGCACGACCAGGGTCGTTTCGTCGAGCGGCGACAAATCGAAGCCGAAGTGTTCGAACTGATCGCCGTGCTGCTCGACGACACGCGCCTCGGCCGCGCTCACGTGCAGCTTCACGGGCACCAGCAGCGGCTGCGCCGCCACCGCCCGATCCTCGAGCTGGCGCTTGAGATTCTCGTAGACGATGCGTTCGTGGGCCGCATGCATGTCGACGAGGACGAGCCCATGGCGATTCTCGGCGACGATGTAGACGCCCTTGAGCTGCGCACGGGCAAAGCCGAGCGGGGGCGTCTCGCCCGCGTGCGAGCGCTCCTCCGGCGCCGCCTCGGCCGGCTCTGCGTGCAGCGCGGCGTAGGTCTGCATCTGCTCGCTCACCTCGAGCGCAAGCCCGCGCTGATGCCGCGACGGCGGTTGCGGCGCCGGCGCAGAGCCGTGACCGGCTGCGGCACCGGCCGGCTGCGCCAGGGCGGCGTGCAGCGTGCGATAGACGAGATCATGCACGCTGCGGCCGTCGCGGAAGCGGACCTCGTGCTTGGCGGGATGCACATTGACGTCGACGCGGGCCGGGTCCATCTCGAGATGCAGCACGAAGGCCGGATGGCGACCGTGGTGCAGCACGTCCCGGTAGGCCTGGCGCACGGCATGAGCGATCAGCTTGTCGCGCACGGGTCGGGCGTTGATGAAGAAATACTGAAGGTCTCGCTGGCTGCGCGAGAATCCGGGCGTCCCCACCCAGCCCCACAGGCGCATGCCCGCCGCCGACTCATCGACACGCAGGCACTGTTCGGCGAAGTCGTCGCCGCAGACCTCGCCGACGCGCCGCTCACGCGCCTGCGCCGAAACCGCCGCGGCCAGCGCAAGACAGGCACGACCGTTGTGACGCAGCTCCAGCGCCTTGTCGAAACACGCAAGCGCCACCCTGCGCACTACGGTGTCGATGTGCAGCAGTTCGGTCCTCTCGCTGCGCAGGAACTTGCGTCGTGCGGGCACGTTGAAGAACAGATCGCGCACCTCCACCGTGGTTCCCGGGACATGGGCCACGGGCCGGCGGCTGGTGCGCTCGCCGCCCTCGCAAACGACTTCCCAACCGCTGTCGGCGTGCGCGAGCCGAGAGCGCAGCGCCAGGCGCGCCACCGAAGCAATGCTCGGCAGTGCTTCGCCACGGAACCCGAGGGTGGCGACCCGCTCGAGGTCGTCGAGCGCCTCGAGCTTGCTCGTGGCATGACGCGACACGGCCAGCTCGAGGTCGTCCGGGTGGATGCCCACGCCGTCGTCGCTGACGGCGACCCGCCCCACGCCGCCCTGCTGCAGATCGATGGCGATCCGCGTGGCGCCGGCATCGACGCTGTTCTCGATCAGCTCTTTGACGAGCGACGCCGGCCGCTCGATGATCTCGCCGGCCGCAATCTGGTTGATCAGTCCCGTCTCGAGCGCCCGAATGCGGGGCCTTTGCCGTGTGGCGACTGGCATGGTTGTCGAATCCTCTTGCTGAGCGGCAACGTCGGGGGACGGGGCTTGGCCGGCGCGACCCACGGCTATCCGTCCGTGGCGCTCGACGGTATCCGCAGCTTCTGCCCGACCCGGATGCGATCGCTTTCCAGACCGTTGGTCCGTCGCAGCGTGGCAACGCTCACATTGTACCGCACCGCGATATCGGAGAGCGTGTCGCCGGACCTGACGATGTACTCGGCGGCGGGCCGCGGCAGGTTCTCGACGGGATGCTGGCGGTGATGGCGCTTGATCCCCTCGACGACGGCCGCGGCGACCCTCCTCTGGTAGGCACGGCTGCGCAGCTGCTTCTCCTCATTGGGGTTGGAGATATAAGCGGTCTCGACCAGCACGGAAGGAATATCGGGCGATTTGAGCACGACGAAACCCGCCTGCTCCACGCGGCGGCTGTGCACCGGTCCCACACGAGCGAGCTCGGAGAGGACGTTCTTCGCGAAGTCGATGCTGAGCTCGATGGTCTTCGTCATGGACAGGTCGAGCAGCACGTGGGCGAGCAGGTCTTCCTTGTCGTGCAGACTCACGCCGCCGGCGAGGTCGGCGGCGTTCTCCTTGTCGGCCAGCCAGCGCGCGGTTTCGCTCGACGCCCCGCCCTGCGACAAGGCATAGACGGAGGAGCCCCTCACGTTGCGCTGCGGAAACGCGTCGGCATGAAGGGAAACGAACAGGTGGGCGCCGCGCTCGCGCGCGATGGCGGTTCGTCGGCGCAGGCTGACGTAGTAGTCGCCGTCGCGCGTCAGCACGGCGCGCATCCCGGGCGCGGCGTTGATCTGCCGCACCAGTTCTCTCGCGATGGACAGCACCACGTCTTTCTCGCGGGTGCCGCGCGCGCCGAGCGCCCCGGGATCCTCACCGCCGTGACCGGGATCGATCGCCACGACCAGCTCCCGCGCGCGCGGCGCCGCGCGTGGCGCCGCCGCCGGCGCCCTCGCCGAGGCCGTGAGATCGATCACCAGGCGATGGCCGTAGACGGCATTGGGCCCGAGCACGAATGCTCGAGGCGTCACGCGTTCGCGCAGATCGAGCACGAAGCGCAGCGTACCGGGGTCGGGACGACCGCTGCGAATCCCGGCCACGAAGGGGCCGGTGGTCGCCGGCGCGGGCAGCACGCCGGAGAAGGCGGCGTTGCGAATGTCGACAACGACGCGCTCGGGTGCGGAGAGGCTGAAGACGTTGTGGTGCGCCGCTCCGCTCAGGTCAAACACGAGCCGCGAGTGATCGGGACCGTGCCACACACGCAGATTGCGCAGTGTCACCGGGGCGGCGAAACTCGTCTCGGCACACAGCCACGCGAACAGCCCCAGCAGCAATGCGCGACGCGTCACGGCGTGCTCTCGGTCCGCCGCTCGCCGGGAACCAGTGCGCCCTCCCAGCTCACGAGGCGGGCGTCGTCGTCATGGCGCAGCCACACCCGCACGTCGGCCGGCGGAAGCAGATCCCGACCGCGCCGCGCCCACTCGACCAGGCAAACGCTGCGCCCGTCGAACAGATCGCGCAAGCCGATCGATTCGAGGTCGTCGATGTCGGCAATGCGGTACAGATCGATGTGGTAGACGTCCATGCCCCGCAGGCGGTACGTCTCGATGAGAGTGTAGGTCGGGCTGCGCACCCGCCCGCTGTAGCCGAGTCCCCGCAGAATGCCGCGGATGAGGGTCGTCTTGCCGGTTCCCAGGTCGCCGTCGAAATACACGCACAGCCCCGGCCGCATCGCGGCCGCCCATGCCACCCCCAACGCCTCCATTTCCTCGGCAGTGGAGACGCGTCTATCCACCCGTGTCCGTCAGCCGGTTCAAGCCCCGCCGGATGTGTGGCAACAGGTCCGTCGCCATCATGCCGAGTGGGCCGTCGTCCGCCGCCACGGCATCGCCGGCGCCGGCGTGCAGCCACACGCCCAGCCCCGCCGCGCCGAGGGGTTCGAGTCCCTGCGCCCGCAGCGCGGCGATGGCCCCCGTGAGAACGTCACCCATACCGCCCGTCGCCATACCGGCGTTGCCCCGGTCGCACACCCACAGGGAGGATACATCGGCGACGAGCGTACCGGAACCTTTGAGGGCGCAGACGCCGCCGTAGCGCGCAACGATGCCGCGCACGGCCGCCACGCGGTCGGCCTGCACCGCGGCCGTGCTGGTGCCCAGCAAGCGGGCCGCCTCCCCCGGGTGAGGCGTGAGAATCCAGTCGTCGCGCCGGCGCGGCTGCTCGGCCAGCAGGTTCAGCGCGTCGGCGTCGACCACCAGCGGCAACGACGCGTCCACCGCGGCGGCCCACAGGGTGCGTCCCCAAGACGCCCGGCCGAGCCCCGGGCCCAATGCCACCACCGAGGCCCGCCCGAGCGCGCCCTCGAGCCCGGCGCGGTCCTCGACCCCGCTCGCCATGAGCTCGGGGCAGCCGGCGCTCACGTGCGCCGCGTGGGCCGCCCGCGTCGCCACCGAAACCAGGCCTGCGCCCGCGCGACACGCCGCGGCGCCGGCCATGCGCACCGCACCGGCCATTGAGTGCTCGCCGCCGACGACGAGAACGTGGCCGGCCACGCCCTTGTGGGCATCCCGCGGACGCCGTGGCGCCCAGGCGCGCAGCGCGCTCGCGGTGAGGCGCCGCGCCAGCGGCTCGACGCCCTCGTAGATCTGCGTCGGCACGTCCAGCCCGGCGAACTCGATCGCGCCCGAGAACTCGCGCCCGCGCCCTGTGAACAGCCCGATCTTCAGGCCGATGAACGTCACCGTCGCGGCGGCGCGCACCGCGACGCCGGGCACGCCGCCCGTGTCGCTGCTCAACCCCGAAGCGATGTCGAGTGCGAGCACCGGCGCCGGCGTCGCCTCCATGAGCTCGATGGCCCGTTGCGGCAGCCCCTCGGGCGCCTCGAGGAGGCCGGTGCCGAGCACTGCGTCCACGACCACGTCTGCCGTGGGCAGCGCCTGCGCGGGCAACGGCTCGATCGGCACGCCGGCGCCCTCGGCGGCGGCACGCGCCGCCCGCGACTCGTCGGACCTGGGCGCACCGAGGGCCAGCACGCGGGGCTGCAGACCGGCCTCACGGGCCGCCGCCGCGACCACGTAGCCGTCGCCGCCGTTGTTGCCGCTTCCGCAGACAACGAGGATGCGTCGCGCCGTCGGCCACCTGCGCCGCAGCGACGCGAATGCGGCACGCCCCGCCCGCTGCATCAAGGTCGCGGCGGGAATCCCGTGCAGGTCGATGGCGGCGCGATCGAGCGCGCGGGTCTGTTCCGCGGTCCACAGTGACTGTGGCAGTCCGGGCATGGCGCTATGATAGTGGCTCGTGCCAAAACAGCGAAACAACCCGGACGATTACGCCGCACTCGCCGGCCGCATCAAGCAGTGGGCGAGCGAGCTCGGCTTCCAGCAGGCCGGCATTGCGGACACCGACCTGCAGCAGGCCGAGCGGCACCTGCTCGAGTGGCTCGATGACGGCTTCCACGGCGAGATGCAATACATGTCGCGCCACGGCGCACGCCGCTCCCGCCCCGCCCGTCTGGTGCCCGGCACCGTTCGCGTCATCAGCGTGCGCCTGGACTATCTTCCCGGGCAGGCCCGGGCGGCGCACGACGTCCTCGCCGACCCGGCACGGGCGTTCGTGTCGCGCTACGCGCTCGGGCAGGACTATCACCGTCTCATGCGCCGGCGCCTGCAGCGCCTGGCCGATCGCATCGAGACCGAGGTCGGACCCTTCGGCTATCGCGCCTTCGTCGACAGTGCGCCCGTGCTGGAGAAAGCCCTGGCCGAGAAGGCCGGCCTCGGCTGGATCGGCAAGCACACCAACGTCATCAACGAGAGCGTCGGCTCCTGGTTCTTTCTCGGCGAGCTCTATACCGACCTGCCGCTGCCCGTCGACGCACCGGGCACGAACCGCTGCGGGCGCTGCGAGGCCTGCCTGCCGGCGTGCCCGACGGGCGCCATCGTCGCGCCCTACCGGCTGGACGCGCGCCGGTGCATCTCCTACCTCACCATCGAGCTGCACGGCTCCATCCCGCCCGCCCTGCGGCCGCTCATCGGCAATCGCGTGTTCGGCTGCGACGACTGTCAGATGGCCTGCCCCTGGAATCGCTTCGCGCGGGTCTCCCCCGAGAGCGCGTTCACACCGCGCCACCGTCTCGACACGGCGACGCTGGTGGAGCTTTTCGCGTGGAGCGAGGCGGAGTTCCTGCGCTGCACCCAGGGCTCGGCCATCCGGCGCCTGGGCCACGAGCGCTGGCTGCGCAACCTGGCCGTCGCGCTCGGCAACGCGCCCGCCGAGGCGCGGGTGGCCGCGGCGTTGCGCGCGCGCCTGCGGCACCCATCCGCCCTGGTCCGCGAGCACGTTCGCTGGGCGCTCGAGCAGCAACGCGCCGCAGCCCCGGGATAGCGACTCGAGAGCAAGGCAAACGCCCGCCGAGGTCGACGTCGGCGGCGCGCTCAGCCCATGCGCAGGAAATTGGCGCGGTAGTAGCGCAGCTCCTGGATGGACTCGCGGATGTCGTCGAGAGCCCTGTGCGTGTTCTTCTTGCGCAGGCCGTTGTACAGATCCGGTGACCAGCGGCGTGCCAGCTCCTTGAGCGAACTCACGTCGAGGTTGCGGTAATGCAGGTAGGATTCGAGCTTGGGCATGTGCCGGCTCATGAATCGCCGGTCCTGGCAAACGGAGTTACCGCACAGCGGCGAGCGGTTTCGCGGCACGTAGCGCTCAACGAACTCCAGCGTTCGTGCCTCGGCCTCGGCCTCGGTCACGTCCGAGCGGCGCACCTTGTCGATGAGCCCGGTCTCGGAGTGCGTCGTCTTGTTCCACTGGTCCATGCCGGCGAGAACCCTCTCGGGCTGATAGATGGCCAGCACCGGCCCCTCGCCCAGCACGTTGAGCTGACTGTCCGTGACGATGGTGGCGATCTCGATGATCCGGTCCGCGTCGGGGTCGAGGCCGGTCATCTCGAGGTCGATCCATACCAATGCGTTCGAGTCCCGTGACACCTCCGTTCAGCCTCCCGCCGCCGCCACGGCCGCCTCGTGCCCGCGCCGCATCGTCTGTGCCGCCAGCCATTGCATTGCCCTAAACCTGCCGCCGTCCCTCGAAAGCCTGCGCCAGAGTCCCGTGGTCCATGTACTCGAGCTCACCGCCGACGGGGACGCCGCGCGCCAGGCGCGTGACACCGATGTCGCGACCGCGCAGCAGCTCGGCGATGAAGTCGGCCGTGGCTTCGCCCTCCACGGTGAGATTGGTCGCGAGGATCACCTCCCGCACGGGCAGCTTCGCCTCGATGACAGCCATCAGCTTGTCCACCCCGATCTCGTCGGGTCCGACACCGTCCAACGGCGCGAGGTGCCCCATGAGCACGAAATAGACGCCGTCGTAGACCCCGGCCAGCTCGATCGCGTCGAGATCGGCCGGGTTTTCCACCACGCACAGCGTTCCCGTGTCGCGCCGCGGCGACGCGCAAACCGGGCACAGTGCCTCCTCGCTGAAGTTGTTGCACAGCTCACAGTGACGCACCCTCGAGACAGCCGCCGTGAGCGCTGCGGCGATGGCACGCGCGCCATCACGGTCACGCTCGAGCAGGTGAAAAGCCATTCGTTGCGCGCTCTTCGGTCCGACACCGGGCAGACGACGCAGCGCCTGCTTGAGCGCATCGAGCGAGTGCGAGTCCGCCATGCGTGCCGGCTTCACACGGGCAGGTTGAGGCCGGGGATGTTGAGCCCGCCGGCGAGGCCGCTCATCTTTTCCTGGCTGACCTTCTCGATTTTCCTCACGGCATCGTTCACGGCCGCGGCCACCAGGTCTTCGAGCACCTCCTTGTCGTCACTGATCAAGGTCTCGTCGATCTCGACCTTGCGCACGTCGTGGCGGCAGGTCATCGTGACCGTGACCATCCCGCCGCCCGAGCTGCCCACCACTTCCGTGCGGGCCAGCTCCTCCTGTGCCTTGCGCAGGTTCTCCTGCATCGCCTGCGCCTGCTTCATCAAATTACCAAGACCGCCCTTCATGAGCACCTCACCTGTTCACTGCTGTTGGCGTTCGTCCGCCGGCACACCAACGCATCCCTGCATCAGGGGTCGCACGCACCTCGACCCGGCGCGGGTCATGAATCCCCGTCGCCGGGCTGAACCGACTCGGGCACGATGGTCGCCTCGAATCGTTCGATAATCTGCTGGACGTTCGGATCTTGCGCCACCGCCTCAGCGGCCGCCTGCTGCTTCTCCGCCACGCGACGGGAACGATACTGCGCCGGCGTCTCCCGTTGCTCGCCTCCCACCTGGAAGCGAACGCCTACGCCCGCACCGAAGTGGCGCTCGATCGCGCTCAGCACTGCTCGATCGCGCTCGGGGCTGCGCAGGTGCCGGTGGCGCTCCTCGAGCACGAGAACCACCCCCCCGTCTTCTCCGCGGCTCGGCGCGAGATTCATCGCAAGCTCCCGCGCCATCCCGCCGAGATCGCTGTCGGCCACCAGGCGCGCCCAGGCCTCCGGGTCCGGCGGCCCGTCGCCCGCCGCGGCACTGGCGCTCCGCACGCCGGCGCCTTTGTCGGCGCTCGCGGGGCGCGGCGCTCGCCGCGGCGCACTCGGCGGCATCGCCCGTCGAGGCGCTTGCCCGGGCGAGTCGGCGGCAGAGCCCGCCGGCTGGAACGCGATCATCCTGATCAGCACCATCTCGAAGCCGGTCAGCGGATCGGGCGCGAGGGGGAGATCACGTTTGCCGATCAGCCCTATCTGATAACAAAGCTGCAGATCCTCGGCGGACAGCGCTGCGCCCAGCGCCTCGAGCCGCGCCGTGTCGACGCCCTTCGAGGCGAGCGCCTGCGGGGCGACCCGCATGAGGGACAAGTGGTGCAGCGCCAGCAGCAGGTCATCCAGTGCGGCGACGAAATCCACCGTGCGCTCGGCCATGCTTGCGACGGTCGTGAGAGCGCCCGCTGCGTCCTGGCGCGCGATGTCATCGAGCAAATCGTAGACGAACCCTTCGTCGATCATGCCCAGCATGCCGCGAACGGCATCCTCGCGCACGGCGCCGTTGCCGTGGGCGATGCCCTGATCGAGCAGGCTCAACGCATCGCGCAGGCTTCCCTGGGCGGAGCGCGCCAGCAGCTCGAGCGCGCGTGTGTCGAAGTCGATGCTCTCCGCCGCCACGATCTCCTCGAGCCGTGCGACGATCTGCGCCGGGTCGAGGGCCTTGAGGTTGAACTGCAGGCACCGCGACAGCACCGTCACCGGCAGCTTCTGCGGGTCTGTGGTGGCGAGCAGAAACTTGACGTGGGGCGGCGGCTCTTCGAGGGTCTTCAGCAGCGCGTTGAAGCTGTGACCCGAGAGCATGTGCACCTCGTCGATGAGATAGATCTTGTAACGCCCGAGGGTCGGAGCGTACTGGACGTTGTCGAGCAGCTCGCGGGTGTCGTCGACCTTGGTGCGTGAAGCCGCGTCGACCTCGATGAGGTCCACGAAACGACCTTCCTCGATGGCACGGCAGCTGTTGCAACCGCCGCACGGCTGCGAGCTCATGCCCTGCTCGCAGTTGAGCGCCTTGGCGAATATGCGCGCCAGGGTCGTCTTGCCGACGCCGCGGGTACCGGCGAAAAGATAGGCGTGATGGACCCGATCGGTGTCGAGGGCATTGGACAGCGCCGTGACGACATGTTTCTGGCCCACGACCTCGGTGAAGGTACGCGGTCGCCACGTGCGTGCGAGGGCCTGGTATGTCATCTGGTGTCGTCGTCAGGGACGCCCGGCAAGCCGAAGAGCCTGCGCGAAAAGGGCGGCGGAGCCGACCAGCCTTACCGCGGTACCCGAATCGGCTGCTGCGGCTGCTTCCTTCCGGACCTGACCGGGTTCACAGCCTATCGTCACCGTGGAGGCCGGCCGTCCCCACCATGGATACGGCCTGGCGGAGAGGGAGGGATTCGAACCCTCGGTACGCGTTAACGTACACACGCTTTCCAGGCGTGCACCTTCAACCACTCGGTCACCTCTCCCGAGCGGACGCGCAAGGGTAAACTACTTCACCCGGGTGCGCAACGCACTCGCGGCGAGCGCGGCGCCGGCCGGGCGCCTTAGCGCGTCGGGGCACGGGCACACGGACCGGTTGACCCGTCTCAACCGGTCGAGCCGTACGACTGACGGCGCGAGACGAAGGTGAGAATGTCCGCATTGGTGAGGATATCGACCACCTTGTCGCCGACGGTGATCATCACCACCTGATCCTCGAGCAATGCATCGGTCACCTGGCTCAGCATCTGATTGGCATCGATCACGGTGAAATTGTTCTGGCGCGCCACCGACAGTGGCTCGTCGAGCTTCAGTTCGCCCTCGAAAACGGGGCGCAGCAAGTCGTGCTCGGTCACCGCGCCGACGAGGTCGGTGCCGCGATAAACCGGCAGCTGGGAGATGCCGTAGCGTTTGAAGATCTCCACGGCCTCGCGGAGGGTGAGCGTCTCCTGCACGGTGTGCAAGGGCTCCTTGCCCTTGCCGAGGGTGGCGAGGACGTCACGAATCATGACATTGAAGGTGGAGTCCAGATAGCCGTTGTCGCGCATCCAGTCGTCGTTGAAGATCTTCGACGCATAGCGTGAGCCGGAATCCGGCAACAGAACCACGATCCGCTTCGCCTCCTTCAGCGACTCGGCGTAACGCAGAGCGCCGACCACGGCGGCCCCGCAGCTGCCGCCCACGAACAAGCCCTCGTGCGTCAACAGCCGGCGCGTCATGAGAAAGCTCTCCTTGTCGGCGCTGACGACGAACTCGTCGATGACGTCGAAATGGACGTTCTCGGGGAGAATGTCCTCACCGATCCCTTCCACCACGTAGGGCCTCGCTTCGCATATCTCGCCCGTCCTGTGATAGTGGGCGAGGATGGAGCCCTCGATATCGACGCCGACGATGCGCACACCGGGCATCTTCTCTTTGAGAAACTTGCCGACGCCGGAGATGGTGCCGCCCGTTCCGACCCCTGCGACGAAAACGTCGAACTCCCCGCCTGTCTGTCGATGGATCTCGGGACCCGTCGTGTAGTAGTGGGCATCGGTGTTCCACGGATTGTTGTACTGATCGACGTAGTACGAGTTGGGAATGCTCCGGGCGAGGCTCTCGGCCACGCTGTAGTAGCTGCGCGGATCGTCGGGCTCGACATTGGTCGGACACACGATCACCTTGGCGCCGAAGGCGCGAAGGTTGTCGATCTTCTCCTTGGACTGCTTGTCGGCGAGCACGAAGATGCAGCGATAGCCGTTGACAGCGGCGAACATCGCACAACCGATGCCGGTGTTGCCGGAGGTCGCCTCGATGATCGTGCCGCCGGGGCGGAGCTCGCCGCCGGCAACCGCCTTCTCGAGTATGTACTTGGAGATGCGCTCCTTGACGGATCCGCCGGGATTCATGCACTCGAGCTTGACGTAGATCTGCGAATCGACATGGGACGCGATCCGGTTGAGGCGCACGATCGGCGTCTCGCCGATGGCGCCCATTACCGTGTCCACGGCACCTTTCATTGCTAACCCCTCTTCGGTTGCCAGGCGGGTCTCAGATGTCGCGCAGCCCCTCGGACGGCTCGATGCGCGCTGCGCGCAGCCCCCCGAGCGCCGACGCCAGCACGGCGGTGGACAGCGTCAACACGATGGCCACGGCGAAGTGGATGGGCAACAGGCGGCAGATGGCATCGCCAAAACGCACGCTCGCGACGAACAGCTGGTTGAGCGCGTTCTCCACGGCAAGGTAGATCGACACCGCAAGGGCGAGCCCCGTCGCGGCCGTGAACAGCGCCTGCAGGATCGGGAACCACACGATCCCTCCCGTGTGGAAGCCCACCAGGCGCAGCACGCTCAACTCGCGCTGCTTGCGATCGACGTTCGCCCACAGGCTGGCCCCCAGCGACAGCGCGTAGCCGATCGTCGCCACCATCGCGATCACCCAGTAGACGATGCTCAGGTTGCGATCGATGGACTGGACGATGGCGATGTCGGCCCGGCGCGTTCGCACCTCGATTCCCTGCCCCGAGAGCTCGTCGTCGAGCGCGGCGACGTCGTCGATGGAGCGCGCAAACAGCCGGAAACCGCTGAAGGTGCGTTCCCCCTGCGCCGCGTCCCCGTCCCACCCGAGCGCCGGCACCGCCCTGCCGTCGCGAAAATCCTCCGCCGCCGCGAGCAGCGCCAGGGTGACGAATGCGCCCTCGCGGGAGAAGGCTTCGGCCGGGGCGACCGCGGCCACGGACAGCCGCAGCTCCACCCGCTCGCGCTTGCCGCCGTACACGCGCCGCAGGCTGCCGGTGATCTCGTCGCCGGCGCCCACGGAAAGCTTCTGCGCGGCCTTGTGCGACAGCACCACCGCGTCGGTCCGGGACGGCGCCGGGGTGCCCTGGCGAAGCAGCGGATCGCCCGCGGCGGACGGGATCATTTCCACGGACACGATACGCGAGCGCGAGGCATCGGGATTGACGAGGTCCATGGTGGCGGCAATCGTGCGCGTGCGGGGAACGACGAAGGCGACATCGGGGCGCACGGCAAGGCGTTCGAACCACGCCGTGTCGAAACGTCCCGAGCCGAGGGGGCGCAGCTCACGGTTACGCGGATCTTCCACGAGCACGTCTATCATGCTGCTGACGACGCCGAACTTCAAGCCGAACAGCACCAACATGGGCGCCAGCACGGCGGCCAGTGCCAGCACGAAGCAGCTCGACATGCGCCACTCGTGGAGATAGTCCCGCAACGCCAGCCGTATGACGTCGCGAAACGGGGCTCCCCTTCCTGCCATGCTGTTCAGCCGCTGAAAATCGACTCGGTAACGTCGCCGCCCGTCGACGTCGCGAACGTCTGCGCGATGCGACGCAGCCCCGCGCTCTCGACCAGCTGCAGATTGTGACTCGCCACGATCACGGTGGTTCCGAGCTCCTCTGCAAGGCGCAGGAAGAGCACCATGATCCGCTGCGCAGTGAGAGGATCCACGGACGCGGTGGGCTCGTCGGCCACCACGATCGCCGGACGGTGGGCGAGCGCCCGCGCGATGGCGACGCGCTGACGTTCACCCACGGACAGCAGCGCCGGCAGCTTGTCGAGATGCCGCGAGATGCCGAGGGCGTCGGCGAGCTGCCCGACGGTGCCGTCGTCGGGCAGCGACAGCAGGCGACGCGACAGGTTGATGTTGTCGCGCACCGAAAGAAACGGCAACAGCCCTCCGGTCTGCATCACGTAGCCGATGTGGCGCTTGCGCAGTTCGCTCAAGCGATTGCGCTGGCGAGCCTCCCACAGCCCGGGAATGTCGCAATCCTTGCCCGGCCGGGGCACGAATCGAAACGCCCGCGCCTGCGTGGGCTGCAGCACCATCACCAGCAGATCGAGCAGCGTGCTCTTGCCGCAGCCGCTCTCGCCCACGAGCGCGATGCGCTCGCCGGCGGCGATGTCGAGCCTGGGCACACGCAGCCGGAAAGCGGCGCCCGGCGAGGCGCGGACCTTGATGACGTCACGAAGTCGGTACACCGAGGCCATGTCGCTGGCACCGATTCACGGCAAGCGGCTCAGGGCGATCGGGAACACCGAGTCACCGCTGATGGGCCCGCCGTCGAGAGACACCCAAAGATCGACATTGTCGTGCACGGCCTCGTAGTAGTTGACCTTGCTCTCGAGACGATGCAGGAAATCGATCTGCTCGCGCGCCGGCCACTGCTCCCAGACGTCGAGCGAGAGATTCATGATCTCACCGGTGTAGGGCAGGTCCTCGATGTACTCACGCATGTAGCCCAGGTCGGCAAGATTCTGCGCCTCGCCCGCGGCACGGGTGCTGCGTCCCGCCGCCGTCGGGTCGCGGCTTATGGTCGCGGCCAGGCTCTTCAGGTCGTCGAGAAAGGTGCGCGGCGACAAGAGCCCCTCTTCGGCCGCATCCAGCACCCGCTTGAGTACGTACTGCAGGTCGCTCAGCTGATCACGCGTCAACAGCACGCGCACCTCGAGCGAGCGCTGCACGGGATGTGCGAACTGCCTGTCGACGAGCCACGCGTCGAAGACCGCCGGCACCCCGACGCCTTCGGCTCTTGCCAGGTAGCGCATGCGCAGGGCGTAGCCGAGCTTGGCGACCTTGGCCTGGAATTGCCTCAGCGGATCGGGCTCGATCGCGGCCACGGCGGGCGGCAGCTCGGGCGGCAGCCCGCGCGCGGTGTCGCTCACCTGGTCCTTGATCTGGCCCGCCACGATTTCCAGGACCCGGCCGAACTCGTCCACCGAGCCCATCGGCACGGGGTAGTGAAAGTCGCCGATTCCGGGGAAATGGGACAGGCGCCGATACTGCTCTGCGGCAGAGGCGTGGTTACGTCGCCCCTGCGGTGTGAGCAGGTGCAGCACCCACAGGGAGACGCCCTTGTCCAGGGCCAGCTGGCGCAGCGACTCCGCGTCGAGGCCGGTTGCGCTCAGCACGTCGTCGGCGCGGCGCGCGCCGGCATCGGTGATGAGAACGACGTAGCGCGCGTCATAGCCCGACCAATCGATCTCGTCGATGGCCTGCTTCACGCCGGCGTAGGCATCTTCGATGAATCCGCGGCTGGAGACGGTCGCACTGGTCACCCGGTTCACGCGCTCGAAGAAGGTCTCGGCGTTCACGCCTTCGTCCAGCGTGGCGAAGGTCTGAGTGAGATAACCCAGTCGGGGCGACGCAGCGAGACTGTCGCGATATCCGATCAGCCCGAAGCTCACTCGCTGGCGCAGATCGGCGGCCTGCAGTGCTTCGTAGATACGACGCACCGCGCGGCGCGTTCTGTCGATGTACGGGCCCATGGAAAGGGTCGAGTCGATGACGAAGACGATGCCCGAGCGGTAACCCGGCCCTCCCCCGGAGGCCGGCGGCGCGGGCGCGCTCGTCTCGGCAACGGGCGTCGACGCCGAGGACCCGACCAGCGGCACGCTGGCCACCTGCAGCAGCAACGCCGGCTCCGCGCCCAGAAACACCTGCTCGTGCTCGAGGATCGGCACAAGGTAGAACTCCTGCTGAATGTCGACGTGCGCGCGCGGCTGGATGGCGACGACGGGGGAGTCCGCGGCCAGGGCACCGCTCTCGGCCTCGCGGGTCAGGCGGTGATAGGCAACCACGTCGTGACGATCGATGAGGGACTTGAGCGAGCCCCGGTCGCCGAACAGCAGTACGCGGTCGCGTCCCAGAGGCTCCTTGAATGCCACCGTCAGCGACTGCTTCCACTCGAGCGCCTGTTCGCCCCGCAGCCAGCCGGCAATGCCGCCGAAGCTGTCGCCGCCGACCTGGATCCAGTCCTGCCCTGCTTCCTGCTGCCGCGCATAGACGTAGAACACCGTGAACGGCGCGAGTTCCGGCTCGATGACGGTGGCTCCGGCATGGGGTCGGGCGACGAGGACGGCGCCCGGGCGCGAGAGCACGCGCTGATACAGTGACTGCTTCCCCGGCAGCAGCAGGGGCCGCCGCTCCTGCTGCGCCGGCGCGTTCGCCGATGCGAACGCGAGGACCAGTGCCAGCGGCAGGCCGAGCGACGCCCGCGCGAGCCATGGCTTGTGCTCGCTCGAAAACCCCGCTGCCCTGCGCCGCAAGCCGATCCGCCGCGCACGGCTGGGCCGGCTCATGAACGCCATCGCGACAACAGCAGGCTCGCGTCCTCATCGCCGCCCGCGGCCGCCTGCTCCACCCGCGCCCGCAATGCCGTCAACGCATCCAGCGCCGCGCTGTCGCCGCCGTCGGCGGCGAGCCGGTACCACTTGTAGGCCTGCGGCAGGCTGGGTTCGGCGACGATGCCGGCGGCGTGGTGCGCGGGATCGTAGGTTCTGCCGAGCTCTCTGGCCGACGCGATATGCCCCTGACGCGCCGCGAAGAAGAGCAGCAGATGCGCATCGGCGGCGGCACCGCCGTCGCGGAAACGCATCGCCTCGGCGTACAAACCCTCAAGATCGACCTCGCCGTCCCGCGCCCGGATCTCGGCGATCATGGCGCGGGCCCGCTCGCCCGAGGCATCCGCCGCATCCGGCGGCGCATCCCGAGCCGCATCCGCCGGCTGCGTAGCGACCGTATCCCCCGCCGGTGCCACGGAGGGCGCCGGCGCCTCGTCCCCGGGCGGCGCCGTGGCCGACGGCACCAGCCTCTCGGGCGAGGAGAACACGATGAACAGCACCAGCAGCGCGGCCAACGCCAGCGCCAGCCCCAGCGCCACCAGCGGAACAACGCGCCCGCCGCCGCGGCGCCGCAACGCTCCGCGGCCCGCGCCGTTGCCCGTCGCCGCGCGCACGCCGGCCGCTGTCATAGGTTGCCCGAGTGCTGTATCGTCACGCGGCAACGATACCACCAAACACACGCCGGCGCTGCCGTCCCGCCCGCGCGCGCGGGCGCGCCCGCCGCCATCCGTCTTGCCGCCGCCCCATGCCGATGACGAGCCAGACCCGCCACGCGCTGTGCCCGCCCCCGGCGGCGCGACGGCGGGCGCGGGCGCTGGCGCTGCTGGCCCTCGGGGCGTGGCTCGCCCTCGACGACGCCGCCGGCACGGTCACGGTCCTCGACGACACACAACGCCCCGTGACGCTGGCGCAGCCCGCGCAGCGCGTCGTTTCGCTGGCGCCACACGTCACGGAGATCCTGTTCGCGGCCGGCGCCGGCGCACGCGTGGTCGGCACCATGGCCTTCAGCGACTACCCCCCAGCGGCCCGTCGCCTTCCGCGGGTCGGCACGCACCGCAAGGTCGACATCGAGAAACTGCTGACGCTCGAGCCCGATCTGGTGGTCGGTTGGCACAGCGGCAACCCGCGCACCGATCTCGAACAGATCGAGCGCCTGGGGCTGACGCTGTTCGTGTCCGAGCCCCGCCGCGTCGATGACATTGCCAGCAACGTGCTGCGACTCGGTCAGCTCACCGGCGCCGACGACGAGGCCGCGCGCGTCGCGCAACGGCTGCACGAGGGCGTGCGCGAGCTCACCGCGCGCTACGCGCACAGGGCGCCGGTGACGGTGCTTTATCAGATCTGGGGCGAGCCGGTGATCACCCTGAACGGCAACCACCTGGTCAGTGATCTGCTCGGCCGCTGCGGCGGCGTCAACGTGTTCGCCGAGCTTACGGCACTCGCACCCCGGGTCGATGTGGAGGCGGTGCTCACGCGCAACCCCCAGGCAATCATCGCGAGCGGCGCCGACGCCGCACGCCCGACGTGGCTCGACGCCTGGCGGCGCTGGCCCACGCTCGAGGCCGTGCGCCACGGACACCTCTACCACATCGAGCCCGACGTCATCTTACGTCACACGCCGCGCGTGCTCTTCGGCATGGAACGGCTGTGCCGGCTGCTCGACGGCGTGCGCGGCAACGCGCTCAGTCCCCGCGCAGACGCAATCGAACCAGAGCAGTCCGACCTTTCTCATTGAAGCCGGCCACTGTCTCGTAGTCCTCGTCGAACAGATTGTCGAGCAGCGCCTCGACGAGCACGCGCTTGCCGAGCTCGTAACCGACCCGTGCATTGAGCAGTGCATAGTCGTCGAGCTTCACGGTGTTGGCGAGATCGTCAAAGCGCCGCCCCTGGCCGACCAGCGTCAGGTCGAGCCGCCAACGATCGAAGCGGCGTCCGGCGCCGACGCGCAGCGACCGTTTGGCACGCCGCGGCAGGACATTGCCGGTCGCTTCGTCGCGCGGATCGAGGAAGGTCGCGTAGGCGCTCGCGGTCCAGGCGCCCGCGCGGGTCTCGAGCTCGAGCTCGAGCCCGTCGATGTCCGCCTCATCGACGTTGACGGGCACGAACGAGGCGGCGTCGAAAGTGATCAGCTCGTCTATCTCGGTGTGAAACGCGCGCACCGCCCAGTTGCCCCATTGCGCTGCGCCGGTCAGGGCGATCTCGACCGAATCCGACCTCTCGGGCTCGAGATCGGGATTGCTGAAGCCGGGAAAGTAGAGATCATTGAAGGTGGGCGCCTTGAAAGCACTGCCGTAGGAGACGAGCAATCTGATCCCGGCGCCGAGCCGCACGCCGTAGTCGATGCCCCCCGTGGTCTGCGAGCCGAACTGCTCGTTATCGTCGAAGCGCGCGCGCACGACGGCGTCGCTGCGCTCGAATTCGCCCTGCCACTGGCCGAAGACGCCGACGTTGTCCCGCGAGGTCTCGGCAAAATCGACGCTGCTGTCGATGCGGTCGTCGGCATAGTCGATTCCCGCGGTCAACAGGTGAGCGCCGCCGACGTCGTAGTCGTTCTGCCACGATAACTGATCGCGGCGCGTGTCGAAACGGCTGGAACGCACGCCGTCGCGGAAGTCGTCGAGCTCGTCGCGGCTCTGGCCGAGCTGCAGCGTCATCAGCCACCCCTGCGTCGGCGCCAGCCGCACTCGCGCCGTCGCCATCTGCTGCACGAAGTCGCTGTCGTGGGTGACGTCGACGGGATCGAAGCTCGAGTCGTAGTCGGTGTTGCCCTCGACCCGCAGCCATCTGAGATCGGCCGTGGCGCCGTTTTCGAAATCGTGAAGCACGCTCGCGGAGATCGAGCGGTTGTCGTAGCCGTCGTCGTCCGGGTTACCCGCCGTCTGCGCATCGATGCCGTCGGTAGCGAAGCCGCTCACCTGAACGCTGTAGCGGGTCTCGCCCAGCGGGCCCGCCGCGCCGGCTGCGAACTCGCCGGTGCGGTGAGAGCCGTAACCTCCGCTCAGGTTGTAGCTCGTCCGCGGACCGCCTTCGCGGGTGAAGATATGGATGACGCCGCCCACCGCCTCCGAACCCCACAGGCTGGAGCGGGGGCCGCGCACCACCTCGATGCGCTCGACCTGGTCGAGGGGCAGAAACTGAAACGCCGTCGTGCCCGCCGTGGCCGAAAACACCTTGATGCCGTCGATCAGGGTCAACACCTGGTCGGGATCCGTGCCGCGCATAAACAGCGCCGAGTTCTTGCCATAGGCGCCGTTGCGGGCAAAATCGATACCGGGCAGGCCCTGCAGCAGCTCGCTCACGTCGCGCGCCGTGCTCTGCTCGATCTGCTCGCGGGTGATGACGGTCACGGGCGCGAGCGTCTCGTCGATACTGCTCGCGGTGCGCGTCGCGCTGACGACGATGGGCTCGGTGGCCTCGGCGGCGAAGGCACTCTCGACGCAGACAGCGGCCGCGACAACGGCCACAGGCAGGCACGACTTGAACGGCATGATTCGGTCTCCGGCGCGCCCACCCGCGCGCAATGTACGGGCCGTATCCGGGAAATCGTGGGGATCTTCGCCTGAGTCGGAAGCATCCGCCGCGACACCCGAGCATCGTGCCGCAGGCCGGTCTCCGGGCTCACGAGCGGGCGCCGCGGCGCCCGAACCGATGCCTTCCCACCACAGGCTTGCGCCGAAGCGCGGTGCCCGCACGCATTGCCGGCGAGTCGCATCGCGACTTCCGGGCAGTGGTGCCGGCAAACCCTGACGGCGCAGCCGAAGCGGCAGTGGCGTCCTTACCGGTTCTTGACTCGTCTACCGTTGCGGGGGCAGCGCCGGCTTGGCCATGACCCCGTGCGAGGGCCCGGCGCACCGGCTTCCCGATTGACCCCGCGCGCGAGGGCGCGCGGAGCACCTGCAGACAGTGCCGGGACTCTACCCGCCGGCGAAACAGCAAGTCAACGCGCGGGCGCCTCGCGCCCGCGATCGCCGTCGCGGCGCCGCTCAGCCCGGCAGGAAGGCCCGCCGCCCGTCCTGCTCGAGCAGGCGCACGGGATGATCGTAGAGGCGCTCCAGGTGCACGGGCGCCAACAGGGCCTGGCTCTCGCCGTGGGCGTGGCGCCCGTCGCCATAGAGAAGAATGAGGTGGTCGCAGAAACGGGCGGCCAGGTTGATGTCGTGCAGAATCATGAGCGCGGCCCGGGCCGACGCCCGGACCTCCCGGCGCAGCAGTTCGAGCAGGCCGACCTGGTGGCGCACATCGAGATGGTTCGTCGGTTCGTCGAGGAGGAACAGTTCCGGCTCCTGCGTCAGCAGCGTGGCGATACCGAGGCGGCGCCGTTCCCCGCCCGACAGCGTCGCCACCGAGCGTTCCTGCAGATTCTCGATGCCGACCGCCGCCAGCGCCGCACGCGCCAGCCGGCGCTCGGCCTCCCCTTCCCACTGCCACGCCGCGAGGTGGGGGTGACGGCCGATCAGTGCGGCCTCCAGGACCGTGGTTGGAAACGGGTCCGGGTCGTCCTGGAAGAGGACGCCGACCAAGCGGGCCGCGCGCCGTCGCGGCAGGCTCCGCAGCTCGTCGTCGCCCAGCCGCACCCGCCCGCGCTCGGGCGCGCGCAGGCCTGCGATGGTGTGCAGCAGCGTCGTCTTGCCGACGCCATTGGCCCCCAGCATTCCCCAGGTCTCGCCGCCGCGGATGTCGATGTTGAGATCGCGGCACACCGCCAGGCCGGCCACGCTGACGTCCAGAGATTCCGTCCGCAGCAGGCTCACGGTCGGGATACGGACGTACCGCGGTGCAACAGCATGAGGAAGATCGGAACACCGACGAACGCGGTCACCACCCCCACCGGCAGCTGCTGCGGCGCCAGGAGGGTGCGCGCCAGCGTGTCGGCGAGCACGAGCAGGGTACCCCCCAGCAGCACCGCGGCCGGAATCAGCACGCGGTGGTCGCCCGCGCCCAGCAAGCGCACGATGTGGGGCACAACGAGACCGACGAAACCCACGCTTCCGGCCAGGGTCACCGCCGCCGCCGTCGTCACCGAGCCGAGGAAGTAGAGCGCGAGCCGCAACGGCGTGACCGCGACACCGAGAGCCCGCGCCTTGAGCTCGCCGTGTGCGAGTACGTTCAGCTCGCGCGCCAGTGCCATGGAAATCAGGACCGCCGTCGCCAGAACCGCCAGGCTCCACGACGAAGGCGCCGCGTGCCCGATATCCCCCATCAGCCAGAAGAGCATGCCGCGCAGATTGGCGTCGGGGCTGACGACCAGCAAAAAGCCGATCAAGGCGCCCCACCCCGCCGCCACGACGACGCCGGTCAGCAGCAGGCGTGTCGCCGACCAGGTGCCGCGGCCGTGGGCGACGGCGAACACCAGCAGCATGGACACGAGTGCTCCGGCGGCGGCGCCGGCCGACACCAGTGACGTGCGCCCGGCGAGGATGGCCGTCAACGCCCCCACCGCGGCGCCCCCGGACACGCCGAGCACATAGGGGTCCGCCAGCGGATTGCGCAGCAGCACCTGCATGTGCACGCCGGCGAGCGCCAGCATCGCCCCGACGACGAATGCGGTCGCGACGCGCGGCACGCGCAGCTCCCACACGACCGTTTCGTGCAGGGCGTCCGCACCGCCCGCCAGCACGCGCCACAATTCCGCCGCTCCGATCGGTACGGTGCCCGCCGCGAGGGCGCCGAGGAGACTGAGCAGCGCGAGAAGCGCCAGCGCGCCCAGCAACAGCCCCCGGCGCCGCGCCCGGCGCTCGGCCGGGTCCGGCGCCGATGGCGGCGCGGGGGCCGACGGCACGCTGTCACTCACCGGCGACCGCGCGCCTCACCCCTGCGTTGCGTCGTGCGCGGAAGCCGCTTTCTTCTTGCTTGCCCCACGCGAGGGTCGCCTCGGCGCCGGCGTCGCGCGCTCGGCAGCCTGCGCCGGCCAGGGCGAGAACGGGAAAGGTTTCGTGTCGCTGTTGAAGGTCACGAACCGCAGCAGGTCGTACACATAGCGACTCAAACCGGCTCCGAAACCCAGCAGCTGCTCATTGCACTTGCCCGTCAACAGGACGAAGCCGAACTGCACCACCACGACTATGACGATCACAATCTCCGCGACGCTGTAGATCGCGGCGAACAGCAACACGTACAGCGCCCGCAACCAGCTCTCGCGCCGGCGCAGGTTCTCGCGGACCGGATTCTGCTCGCTCTCGGCTGACATCTTCACCTCCGTTCTGCTTGCGCCCCGGCCCGCAACCACCGCGCTTCGGCCGGTCGGGCCGCGGCCGGCACGCCTCCGGCCCCATGAGTCTGCGTATTGTGGCGCTTTCCCGCGGCGGCGCACAGCGCGAATTGCCCGCCTCGGCGACGGCCGCCTCGCCACCGCCGTCGCTGGCGCCGTCTGAGCGCACGCCGTCGCTGCCGCAAGCGGCTCCCGCGCCAACGGGCGCACGGTGCCCCCGGCGAACCGTCTACAGATGGGGCCGGAGGGCATCGCCGATGGCGCGGCGCTTGGCCACGAGATCCGCGTAGAGACGCAGCTGCGCGGCCGCCTTTGCCCGGTTCTGATCGTACAGACTGGCGTAGCGTGAGGGCTCAAGCGTGAAATACGATTCCTCGAAGGCGTCCGTGAGGAAGCGGGCCGCCAGCTCGAGCGTCATCAGTTCCGTCGCCGTCGGCAGGGACTGCTTCTCGCGCGGCGTCAGGAACCGCGCCGTGCCCAGGTAAGCTTCCAGGAACGCCGCGAATGTCTCCAGCGAGAACGCGCTGCCGTCGGCGTCCCCCTCGTCGGCGCGATTGCACCAGCTGCGCAGGGCGTCGCCCAGGTCGACGACGACCGGGGCACGCCCGAGCGTATCGAGGTCCAGCAGGGCCGTCGCCCGCAACCCGGTCGCGTCGAAGCGCACGTTGGCGAGCTTGAGGTCGCCGTGAATGACGCGCTGCGGCAGGTCCGGCGGCAGACCCGGCTGCACGTCGTACGCCTCGAGCACGCGCCGCACCAGCGGCCGCAGCGCGCGCCGGCGCGACGGCGACCCGCAGCGCTGCGCCGTGAGACCCAGTCGGGCCATGATCGCGGCCGTGTCGTGAAATCCGGCCAGCGCATGGGCGAAGCGGTAGTCGAGGTCGACCAGGGCGTCGTGGAACCGCCCGACCAGCACTGCGGCGCTGGCCGCCGCCGCCGCGTCGGGTGCGTGCTCGAGAGAACGGCCCGGTATGAAGCTCAACACGCGCCAGCACCGCCCCGCGCGCTCGACCCCGAGCGCGCCGGCGGCGGTAGGCACCAGTGTCGGCGTGACCACACCCTTGGCGTGCAGATGGCGCGTGACGCGATCGATATCGAGCAGCACCGCCGCCGCGAACACCGGGTGCAGCGCCTGCAACACATACTCGGGCCCGGTAGTGCGCACGCGAAAGGTCCGGTTTATGCGGCCGTTGCCGTAAGCGGCCACGGCAACGACTTCGTCCAGGTCGTAACAGCGCAGCACCTCGCGGCAGCGCGCGAGCTCCTCTCGATCTTCACTCACCGGGGCTTTCCCATCCGTCGCTCACACAACCCGCGCCGCCGCCCCGGAGGCACCGGCGTCTCCCGCTCGGCTCGATCCGCACCGGCACAGCCCCGGGCCGCGGGCGGCGCCCGCACTGTGGCATTCCCGGGCGCCGGCAGGCAAGCGTCGCGACCGATGCCGGCGCGGCTCCGGGCCGCTGTGAGCGGCGCCATGAGGCGGGCCCGCGGGTTCAGGTCGTCCTGTGAAAACGACCGCACGGCGGCAATTGACAAGCAGCGAATTGCCCGCTGGCAGCGCCGTCGGTAGGATCGTCTGCCATACCGTCCAACGGTCGAGCCGGCGATCTCATGCGAGCATACCCCCATCGATCTTCCCCCCGCGGTCTTGTTGTCGCTGTGTCCTGCGCAGCCCTCATCCCCCTGCTCGGCGCCTGCAGCACTCAGCGCGGCTATCACGGAGCCGCCTTGATCGAGTCGGTGCCCGCCGGCGCGGAGGTGGTGGATATGGACAGCGACGCGGTGCTCGGCACCACGCCGGTGCGCGTGTGGTGGCGCCGTGACGCGAATCAGCGCAAGCTGGTCAACGTGCGCCTGGAGAAGGACGGATACCCCGATAAAACAGTCGCTTTCTGGGTGACGCTGCGCCACAAGAGCCGTGAGAAGGCCGAAAGCGATCCCCAGCAGGTGACCGTCAACCTGAACCAGGGAGGCGACTGACCCATGATCCGAGGACGCTCGCCCGGGCGGCGACACGCGGCGGCGCTGATTGCGGCGCTGACACTGGGCGCCTGCGCCCCGACCACGAAGACCGTCCCCTTCTCCATTCAGTCCAACCCTCTGGGCGCCTACGTCTTCATGCAGAACCAGCGTGCCGACGGCGCTCACTCGGATTGGATCTACCTCGGCAACACGCCGCTGACGGCCAACCGCGAGATCCAGACCCGCGGCGAGCACGGCAGCGACGTCATCGTCGTGCGCGTGGTGCGAGAAGGCTACTTCGATCAGACCAAGTCGTGGAGCGCGGGCAGGCTGCCCAGAGAGCTCAAGGACCAGGGCAAGGTCTACTGGAACCCGAAAATGGTGCGTCAGTAAACGCACGAGCCGGCTACAGCCGGGTCTCGTCGCGCGCATCGCCTGCTTTCGTTCTTTCCACCGTCCGCCCCGCTTTCCCGTCGGCCCGCGACTCCCCTTGAGGCGTGTTTTCGTTCACCGCCCGGTCAGGACATCGTTAACCACCCGGTCCTGGTCGGTAGACAAAAACTTTCCCCCGGGAACTCGAAGCATTGCGGGCGCAGCTTCTGCTTAGGCAACGCTTAGGCAGTGACGGCAAAGAGCCTTGCCGCCCCCGTTCGGGGCCGTGACAGCGCCCGCCGCGGCGTAACCCGCACGGACGCTTTGCTCGCACCTCGTGCACGCGATGGGCGAATCCCCTCCCCAAGTCCGCCGACGCCCGAGGAGGGCCGTTCTCGGCGGCGCCAAGGCCTCGTCCGGCGCCGGTGGGATCTCCGCGCTGCGATAAATTAGCTATGCAAATTAAAGTAAGTAATTATATATTTTTCAGATGTTTATATTATTTATATTATATACAACATTAGAAAAGATCGGCTCGGGTTACGGAGAGAATTGCGGCCCGAAGAGAAGCGGGCCTTCGCCCGGCGGTCTCAGTTGTTCTTGGCGCCCTGGTCCACCCAGCGGCTGAGGAGCTCGACCTGCGGTTTGGTGAGCTCCGTGCTGCCCCCGAAAGGCATACGCATGTTGGGATCGGCACTCGGGTGCACGTACAGAATCAGTGTGCTGCTGCCGGCGCTGCCGGGCTCGACGATGCCGCGAGCGCCGGAGCCCCGCATGATCTCGTCGTAGCTGTCGAGTCGGCGCCCGCTCTTGCGGTAACCCAACCCTCCCGGCGTGTGGCAGGCGACGCAGTGCTGGGTGATGATGGGCTGCACGTCGGCGCTGAAGCTCACCTCGGGCCCGTCGGCGGCGCCGCAGGCGGCGAGCACCGCGGCGGCGGCGGCCGCCGCCGGCCCACGCCCGCTCGATCTTTTCCGGAAAAAGCCACCGCTCGTCATGGATAAAGCCTTACCCCGATGCAGAGTACAATCGCCGACGCCGGGCGTGGGGTGCCATTCTAGTCGCCAACGCCGCGGGGCCGTCAATGACGCCGGTCATCCGGCGCGTCGGCCCCAACGGGCGGGAATGCGCGTACGACAACGAAGCTTGGGCGAGGTCCGCGCTCGCGCCCGGACGCGCCCTGCGCTTGCGAACCCACGGAGGCAGACATGTGCAACGCGCCGTTACGCCGGATCGCCGGCTTTCTCTGCATCGTCGCTGCCGCGGCGCTGAGCACGCCGGCCGAAGCCCAGTTCCTTGGCTGGCCGATGACGCCGCCGGGCCCGATGACTTTCGGCATGACGGCCCCGCCGGGCACGCCGATGGCGCCGCACGGCCCCGGCGCAGCCGGGCCCCGGAGCGCTCTGAAACTGAGCGCCGAACAGCAGGCGCAAATGGCCGCTGTCGTCAGCGAGGCGCTTGCCGCTGCCGCCGAGCTGGCACGCCAGATCGGCGGCCAATGGCTGCAGCTGCGCTCGCTGCTGGCCCAGGACACCCTCGACCCCAAGGCAATCGGTGCAACGTACGCCAAGATCTTCGACTACCAGCGCCGGGGCATCGAGGCCGCGGCGGTTCAATACAACAAGCAGATGAAGGTGCTGACACCGCAGCAGCGCGAGTGGTGGCTCGCGATGCGCCGTCACCTGATGGGCGCCTCTCGGCCCGGGCCTGTCGCTCCCCCGCGACCCTAGCCGCCCCAGGCGAAACCCGTGCCTCCGGGGCACGGCGCCGCCATCGGGGTAGGCGCGGCCAGCGCCCGTAGCGTTATCCACAGTTTGTGGGGGTAACTGTGTGCAGAACTGCGCGCAAAGAGCCGGCGCGCATCGCCTCTGCCGCCGATCAACCCCTCTGCCCGCTTCTTCAGCAGATCAAGTTAACGTCTTTGCATCAATGCATTAGGCGAGCTTTCTCAAGCGCTGCGCGGGCCGGCGACAATACTCGATTGACGCCGCGCGATTTTGCCGACGCTGTGCAAAAAAGTCGCTTCCGGCGGCGCGGAGCCGCGCCGCCGCCGCCCCGCGAGGGTAGTGTCCCGTCAAGGAGACCCCCCGTGGAAGCACAGACGTCGCCGTCAAAACTCGACGTAGCCGCTCAGACCCAGAAAGGCAGCGCAGGCCGCCGCAAAAACCAGGGGCACGATTATCTCGACGCGCTTGGCTATGCGTTCACCTCGTTTCATCAGCCCAACCTCTTAATGGCCGAGAAAGACGCAACCATGGCAGCATATTGTGACTGTCATTGGAAGTGATATCTCATGAAACGCCCGTGCCACGCGACGGCCGGGGGCGATCGGCCGTGCGCGGCGGCCCGCCGGCGGGCCGGCGTTCAGCGCCGGGACCCGGTTTCGGCTCAGCAGGACGCTCGATAGCGCAAGGCGTCTTCCCAGGTGCACCCGTAGACGCCGTCGGAATCGTGATCCCAGGTCCCGTCGCCCGCCGAGTCGAGGCGAAAAGGGCCGTCGTCCACCTGCGCCCCGTTGATCGCGGGCGTGGCGCGCAGCACGAACGCCACCGTCGAGACCGCCTCGACGTCCAACGCGTAGTGTCCCTGGCGGCTGAATCCGGCGACGCCGAGTTCTGCGAGGGTCGCGGCATAGGCGTTGGCGTCGAGAAAGTGCCTCTCCTGCGCGGCGGCCGCTGCCAGCAGCGAGAGCTTGGCGTCGGTGCGACGTGCCCGGATCGTGTGCTCGCGGTAGCTCGGAACGGCTACGGCCACGATCAGCGCGAGCACGACCATGGCCACCAGCGTCTCGACCAGCGTGAAGCCCCGGCGCACGCCGCCCTGCGGGGACGGCCCGCGCCGCGGGACGCGGCACGGCCGTCCCTGCTCCCGCGCCGGGGCCTTGGCCCGCCTCTCCCGCACCCTCACTCGGGTGGGCGGACCTCACGCCACGACACCCGCTTGGGCGCGTGGCGTGCGGCGGACTCCTTGCTGACGTCGGTGCCGCGACCGCCGCCGAGGCGGGTGACGGCGGTGCCGGCGCCGTCGGGGCTTGCCATCGCCGGCGATCCCGCCGCACAGCCCGGGCCGCACGGAGCACCGCTCGCGCCGTCCATGCCGTAGAGGCCGGGCTGCTTGTGCTGGCGCAGCCACTCGTTGGCACCGCCGCATTGTGGCGCGGCGCCCGAGTCGGGGACACGGAGTTCGTCCGCGTGCAGGTGCTCGTAGATCGAACTCTCCCAGATGACCTCCCAGGCGCGACCGCCGCCCTGATGGGACCCGCCCGCCATGGGCGAGGGTCCGGTGCGCACCAGTTGCAGAGTCAGGGCGCCGTCCCGGTAAGGGCCGTTTCCGGGAGCGTAGACCTGTCTTACGACATCGCCGTTCGTGCGCATGACACAGCCCGTCGCCGGGTCTGCGCGGCGGTAGCAGTAGCTGCCCGAGAGCGCGGCGCCGCTGTCCGGGCCCCAGCCCCTGCCGCCCGCATCGACGGCATCGCGAACGCCGTCGCCGTCCTGTCGCTCGTCGAAGACGAACTCGTTGCCCATGCCGGGCAGATCGATGTATGTCTGTGCCGTGGGAGCCAGGCTCTCGCTGACGCAGGCCGAGTGCGGTACGGCGCGCAGGTAGTTGATGTCGGCGAGCGCCAGGATGAGGTCGGTGAGGTAAGCGATCCGGCAGCTGGGTGCGCCCGGGTTGTAGAGGTCGCGAGCGCGACCGGGCGCGAAGCCGTTCTGGTCTTCGTGATAGCTTACGACGGGCCCCTCGTAGCGCCACGGCCCGACCCCGCCGTCCTTGTCCCGGCCCCGGGGGTCGGCGCAGCCGATGATCAGCGTCGCGTCCTCGGGCAGCGCGCGGGAGGCGTCGGCATCGAAGGCGCGTCGCTCCAGGGCATCGACCTCCGTGTCTGCGGGATAGGGGTTGACGATGTTGATCCACACCTCGGTGTCGGCGCCGTTCTCGTAGAGGCGCTCCGTGCCGTTCTCGGGCCCCGCCACCGGCCCCGACCCGGCGCTGGAACCGTGCCGGCTCTCCTCGATTGCCGGGCGGCCGCAGCTGAGCGTCGTGTCCGGATAAGCATCGACTGCTTGCGGATGGGCGTCGGGGCAACCGGGCGCCGTCGGCGCCCGCGCGGCGATGACGTCGTGCACCGCGCCCTGATCGCGCTCGAGGATGCCGGTGGCACTGCGCGGATCGCTGGGACGCACGACGATGCCACCGGGTTCGAGCATGTTCACGCCGGAGACGTCCCACGTGTCGTCGTAAGCGTGACTGTGGCAGGCGTCGCGCCCGAAACACCCGCGCGCGCCGCACAGCTCGCAGGCGAAGACATCGTGGTCGAAGTGACCGCCCCGCAGGCCGGGGTCTGCGCCCGTGGCGGCATCGCTCGGGGCGCGGGTGGCGCTTTGACCGTAGGTGATGTAGACGCCGTCGCGGCCGCCGGCCAAGTCGGCGTGAACCGGAGCCGACACCGTGCCCGCACCGAGGAAGCGGCCCACGGCAACGCTGTCGAGGCTGCCGTCGCCGTTGACGTCGAGTCGATCGCGCGCATCGATGTCGCCGTCGCCGTTGACGTCGAAAAAGGGCTCGGGCGGCGCCGCTCCCGTCGCGTAATCGACGGACACGTGGAAGTTGTGATTGAACTCGACCAGCGGGTTCACGGTGGTGAAGGAAAGGCGTTCGCTCGTCAGGACGGGGTCGTTGACGACGCGCTCGCCGTCCTCGAACTCGAGCTTCCAGCCCACCGCGTCGCCGGTCTGCTCCGGCGGCGCTTCGACGATGCGGTGAATCACGGGCCCGGCGCACGACGCGGTGGCGGAGCCGCAGGGAGCACTGTGGCGGGCGAGCGGCCGTGCCGTCAGCGCGGGATCGATGCCGTGGGCACGTCCCGCATCGAGCACGCCGAAGGCGGCGTGGCGCAGGCCGCTGCCGCCGTCGGCGCCGTCGCGCAGCTTGCCCGTGGCGAACAGCACCACGCGTTCACCCGCCGGACCCAGACTCACCCGGGGGGCGGTGGTGATCGGCAGACCCCTGCCACGCAGCGGATCCGTCACCCGAATGAGAGGGGCCGGCCGGCCCGCATCGTCCGCGTGCGCGATCGCAAAAGCGCCCACCTCATGCCGCCAGGCAAAGCCCCACATGCCCCCCTGCAGGTCGCCCGCGTAGATGCGGTCGAGATCGCCGTCGGCGTCCTCGTCCCAGCCCACGGGGCTCGAGAGCCCGTTGCCGCCGGAGAACTCGCCCTCGCGGTGCTCCAGGGCGATCTTCTGCAGCAGGCGCCCGCTGACGGCGTCGACGACGAACAACGCGGCTTCACCGTCGCCGCCCTCGGCGTCACCGTCGCCGAAGACGACCACCCACCTGCCGTCGTTCTGCTTGCCGATGATGGGCCGACTGAAGCTTCGACCCAGCTCGGCGAACGGCTGCGCCGAGGCACCCGACGTGTCGACCAGATCCGCCGCGACCTCCCACAGGAACAGCTCCGCGGCGTTGCCCTCGGCGTGCGTATCGGCGCCGATGTCCGCAACGGGATCCGTCACGTCGAGGGCGAACACCGCGGCGCCTCCGGCGTCGAGTCCGCCGGCCAGCAGGGTGCGCCAGCACGGCTGCCCGGCGCAGCGCGGGAAGGCGCCGTACACCTCCGCCGCCGCGGGACTGCCGTCGACCGAATAGCCGGGTGCGGACGCCGGATCGCTCAGGCGCGCCAGACCGTCCAGCACCGTACGCGGGACGTAAGCGAAGACCTCGCTGCCGTCATCGGCCCGCAGTGCATGCAGCATACCGTCGTTGGCGCCGACATAGACCATCGGGACGCGGGCGCGGTGGGCGGCGACGAAGTCACGGGGCGCGTGGGGACCCGGCGCGCCGACGTACAACGGCGTCGAATGCACGATAGCGCCGAGACGCGACGCGCGCGTGCGGTAGAGGCCGCCGTTGGCCTCCTCGTTGCTGCGGTCGCCGCGCACATAGTCGAGGAGGGCGTTGGCGCGCGCCGCCTTGGCGGCGTCGTCGGCGCCGGCATCGACGCGCGCCTTCAGATCCTCCATGCCACTGCCGTCGAGCCCCCAGGGCGCGGGCGCCGCCGCGGTATGGCCGTTGAGGGCGTCCGCGCCGGCCCCCGCCTGATCCCAGAGGAATCGTCGCCCACCCTGGCGCTCATCGAAGAAGCGGCCCGACGTCACGATCCGTCTGAACGCCGGCGCCGATGCATCGATCCCCGCCGACGCCCGCCAGTTGGCGTTGTCCTGCACCGTGGTGCCGTGCGCATCGACCACGTCCTGCTCGATGGCGCCGTCGAGCCCGATGTCGCGGGAGACGAGATCGCCGGACGCGGTGGCGGGGTCGTAGCGCACTTCGAACAGCAGCGCCCCTTCGACGTCCCCGTCGCCGTCGTGGTCGCGGGCCTCGGGCCCCACATTGGAGCGCGACAACGCCGGCGCGGCGATGCGGTCATACACGACTGCGCCCGCCCCCGCCTCGGCGCGCAGCACCCACGGCGGTGCCGGGCCCGCTGCGGCCATCAGTCCGATCAGCGCCATCATGGTGGCTGATTTCATTGCCGGCACCTCCGTTTGCCAGTGATCAAGAATCTACGGTCGCCCCACCCCGGTCTGCGGCTGCAGGCACGGCAGACCGTCCTGCTTCACGCAAAGCCGCAGTACCGTCTGCACCAGGGTCGTGACGCTCGCCGCGGGGTCCCGTCCTCGACCGGTAATCCGGTACAGCCGCCACTGCCGGTCTGCGCTTCCCGCGAGCGGGCGTGCCCCGAGGTACTCGACGATGTAGTGCCCGTAGGGTCCCGCCGCGGTCGCCCGGGCCTCCCACGCGATCGCCTCGACGTCTGCCACCATGGGCGGAAGGGGATCGAGAACGCAGGCGGCGGTATCCTCGAGGCATGCGAACAGCTCGGCGGTCCAGGCGCGCTCGCCGAAGGCGACCGCATTCTCGGCGTTGTGCAGCGACAGCAGACCGAGCTGGGCGTTCTTGGCCTGCAGCGTCTGCATCTGCGATGTGCCGAGCGTCGCCACGGCCATGACGCTCAGCACCAACAGCACGAGCATCACCACCGCGAGCGCCGCCCCGGCCTGCCCCACGCCCGGTCGAACGCCGCGTCTAGGTGCCGAGTCCATGATTGCGCACGAACACCGTGGCGCTGAACTGCTGCCGGCGGTAGGCATCGCGTGGCGTAAAGGCGGCCCGGTCGGCGAGTTCGTACGAACGGGCGTTGAGGTAGCCGTGATCCTCGGCGGGCGCGCGCAGCAGCAGCTCGATGCGCACGGCACTCACGAGCGGCCAACCGGCTCGCTGGTCAACCGCTGTGGCATTGAGGTAGGCGTCGACCGCGGCGTCGCCGTCGGTGTCGAGACCGTAGAGGAACTGCATGTCCTCGACATACTCCACCAGGGGCTCGGCCGCCACGCGCAGGGTACCGTCAGCGAGTACGAGCCGCTCGCGCACCAGCGTCGCAATGGCGTCGCCCGGCGTAACGCTCCACGGGCGAAGGTAGTAGAGGTGGGCCACCCACGGGTGCAGCGCGGCGGGCGATTCGCCGAGGCCGTCGACGGCGTCGGCGTCCGGCGCGCCGTCGGCATCGGCCTGAAAGAGACGTGCGGACGTGAGCGAGGAGTAGAGATAGAGCCCGCCCCGCCTTACCCGCGCGGGCGCGATGGGTGTGCTGGCGCTGCGGCGCACCGCGAGCATGTCCGTGTCGAGCTTGTAATCCCCGGCGGGCACGCAGTCGCCGGCGTAGGGATTGGTGTCGTCGGCTCCCATCAGGGAAGGCTCGGAGGCCGCGGCCCACGCCCCGCCGCCGCAGTCGTTGGTGACGACGACCCCCGGCTCGACGACGGTGGCGGCGGAGCGGACATTGAGCCCCGCATAGCCCGCCATGCGCACGTCCTCGACGAGCAAACGCAGCGCAAAGCGGCCGTTCTCCTGCAGGCGCGCGAGGTTCTCCTGCAGCGCATACGTTTGCTTGCTGCTCGTCACAATCAGCACCGCCGCCAACACGAGCACCAGCCCCAGCGCCATGGCGATCATCATCTCGACGAGGCCGACGCCGTGGCCACGGCGGCGGGGGAGGCTGACCCAGGGCAGGGCGCTCACGGGCTAAAGCCGCAGCGTCGTCGTCAGCGAGCGCCGACTCGCCGATGCGGCCGGCGCATGGGCATCGAGCCAGCTCACGGTGACGGAAAAGGTGTCCTCGCCGAGCGCCGTGACCGCGCCGACGCCGGCGGGCAACCGCGCGGCGAGCGCCCTGCCCCACTCGTACAGGTCGTAGGCGGCGATGTCGTGCGCGCTGCAGGCGGAGATCTGCGGCGGCTGGCATGCCGGCGGGTATTGGGTCGGCGGGCCGGCGGCATAACGCCCCGACGACGCCGCGACGCGGTTCGCACGCATGCGCTCGGTGAGATCGCTCACCTGCGCGATCGCCTGGCTGCGCAGGTAGGCGGCCTGTCCCAGGCGCAGACTCGTCGCGTGCGCCGCCGCGAGGGCGAGGATACAGGTGGAAAGCAGGAAGAGCGCGGTCAAGGCCTCGATCAAGGCAAAACCGGCGCCCGTTGAGGGTCGGTCGCGTCCGTCCATGGACATTCTCCCGCGTCGGTGGCGTCGCCGCCCGGTCGATACGAGCTGCGGCAGCGCCTTTTCGGCCCCGGGCCGGAACCCCTTCCGTGTGCGGCGGGGGGTCGTTACCTGTAAAACGTAGACGAGAAGGCGACGCGTCTCAAGCCCGAGCGCCGCGCGTCGACCGGCTGCTTGTTCGAGCCGACGTAAAGCCCCGAGCGCTCAACCCCGGCGCCACCCGCCGCGCGGGCGATGCCGGCACGAAACCGCAGCGGGAGCCGGTCCCGCGCACCGCGCGCTCACGTCACGATCTGAACGAATATGATCAGGTTGGCAACCACGCTGACGGCGAAAGCCAGGGTGCGCACGCCGGGGATGCCGGCGATGTGCACCCCCGCCTGCACCACCCGCGCCCAGAAGAACAGCCGAGCGCCCAGCGCCGTCAGCTCGTTCGCCGCGCCGGAGACGTGCGCCACCAGAACCAGGGCCGCAAAAGGCGCCAGGTTCTCCACGAGATTCAGATGCGCCCGATGGGCGCGCTGCGCCCACGCCGGCAGATCGCTGTAATCGCCCGACGGGTAGCCCATCATGCGGCCCAGCCCTTTGACGCTGATGCCGCTGAGGATGTAGGGAATCCACAACGCCAGGCACAACAGCGCGCTGTAAGCGAGCATTCTGAGATCGAGACTGAGGGTTATCTCGGACATGGAAGTCTCCCTGAGGTATGTGCTGAACCGCCTGATTGCACTTTAGACGTCCCGTATCGTTGCATCCACCCGCGGCGCGGCGCGTTCGGGGTCGGCAACGTCCGGACAGCGGCCGCTCTGCACGCCACCCTTGTGGCTCCCGGGCACGTCACCCTGGAGCGCCGGCACCAACCCCCGGCATTGCGCCGGGCGGGGCCCCCGCGCCGGCGATGCCGTCGCAACGCCCCCCCTGGGGCGGACTGCCGCGGCACGACACGGCGGGAGGGAGCGGCAGGGGTGGCTTGCGCGGGATGCCTAGGAGACGGAGCGGCTGCGGAAGGCTGGAAAAGCACTTTTAAACAGTTAGTTCTGGCGGAGAGGGTGGGATTCGAACCCACGTGGGGACAAGTCCCCCAACGGATTTCGAGTCCGCGCCGTTATGACCACTTCGGTACCTCTCCGAGGCGGGCGTCGCGCCGTTGCGGCCGACCACTCGAACGCCGCGAGTGTATCACGCGGCGAGGCTCGTGGCGCAGTGCCGCCGCCCTCCCCCCTGTGCTCAGGGACGGCCGCGCCGCAGGGCGAAGAACTCCGAGAGCAACTCAGCGCAAGGCTCGGCCAGAACGCCGGCGGTCACGCGGCAGCGGTGGTTGAGCAGCGGCGAGTCCAGGAGGTCCACGATGGAGCCGGCAGCGCCGGCGAGCGCGTCGCGAGCCGCGAAGACGACGTGCATCAGGCGCGCCTGCACGATCGCGCCCGCGCACATGACGCACGGCTCCAGGGTGACGTAGAGCGTCGCGCCCGGCAAACGGTAGTTGGCGGCCGCACGGCCTGCGGCCCGCAGCGCCACGATCTCGGCATGGGCGCTCGGGTCGCACGTGGCAACGGACTGATTCCAGCCCTCCCCCAGGACCTCCGCATCGCGGACCACCAGCGCGCCGACCGGCACCTCCCCCTCGCGGCCGGCGCGGATTGCGAGCTCCATGGCACGGCGCATCCATGTCTCGTGCGCTGGAACCGTCGGGCTCATGAGCCGCGCGGCGACGCGCGGCGGCGCGGCCGTCTCCTCACTCCCACTCGATGGTGGCCGGAGGCTTGCTGGAGATGTCGTACGTCACGCGGCTGACACCTCGCACCTCGTTGATGATGCGGTTGGCGATGGTCGCCAGAACGTCGTACGGAAGATGTTTCCAGTTTGCGGTCATGAAGTCGACCGTCTCCACCGCCCGCAGCGCGATGACGTATTCGTAGGCGCGGCTGTCCCCGACCACTCCCACGGACTTCACCGGCAGAAACACCGCAAAGGCCTGGCTCGTCTCGTCGTAGAGGCGGTGGCGATGGAGCTCTTCGAGATAGATGGCGTCCGCCTGACGCAGGATGTCCGCGTACTCCTTCTTCACCTCGCCGAGTATGCGCACCCCGAGGCCCGGCCCGGGGAACGGGTGGCGGTAAACCATCTCGTGCGGCAGGCCGAGCTCGGTGCCGAGCTTGCGCACCTCGTCCTTGAACAGCTCGCGCAGCGGCTCGAGCAGCTCGAGGTGCAGCGTCTCGGGAAGGCCGCCCACGTTGTGGTGCGATTTGATCACCTTGGCCTTGCCCGTGGCGGCACCCGCCGACTCGATGACATCGGGATAAATGGTGCCCTGCGCCAGCCAGCGGGCGTTGCGGATACCGGCCGCCTGCTCCTGGAAAACATCGATGAAGGTGCGACCGATGATCTTGCGCTTCTCCTCGGGATCGCTGACACCGGCAAGAGCATCCAGAAAACGATCCTCGGCGTCGACGCGGATGACACGCACGCCGAGGTGACGGGCAAACGCCGTCATCACCTGCTCCGCTTCGTTGAGCCTGAGCAGGCCGTTGTCGACAAAGATACAAGTGAGCTGAAGACCGATGGCTCGCTGCAGCAGCGCCGCCACCACTGACGAGTCCACCCCGCCCGACAGCCCGAGGATGACCTCGTCGTCCCCCACCCGCTCGCGAATCGCGGCGACCAGGTTTTCGGCAATGTTGCCCGGCGTCCAGTCGGCGGCGCAGCCGCACACTTCGTGAGCAAAATGGCTGAGGATGCGGCGACCCTGGGGCGTGTGCGTCACTTCCGGGTGGAACTGCAGTCCGTAGAGCTTGCGTTCCTCGTCGGCGATCACCGCGAGCGGCGAGTTCGGCGTCGTCGCGACCACGCCGAAGCCGACGGGCGCCTCGATGACGCGGTCGCCGTGACTCATCCACACGTCCAGCAGCGGCTCGCCGCTCGGTGACACGGCGTCGAAGACATCCGCGAACAACGCCGAGTCGCTGCGCACGCAGACCTGGGCATAGCCGTACTCGCGGTGCGTCGCCGTCTCGACCCGCCCCCCGAGCTGCGCCGCCAGCGCCTGCATGCCGTAGCAGATACCGAGCACGGGCACGCCCAGTTCCAGCACCTCGGGCGGCACACGCGGCGTTGCCGCCTCGGTCGTCGACTCCGGGCCGCCGGAGAGGATCACGCCGCGGGCGCCGAAGGCACGCAGCGCCGGCGCCGGCATGTCGAAGGGGTGTATCTCGCAGTAGACGCCGGCTTCGCGGATGCTGCGGGCGATGAGCTGCGTGTACTGGGAGCCGAAATCGAGGACGAGGATGCGATCGCCGTGGGGATCGCGCACCGACACGGGCGTCGCAGAGGCACGGCGCGGCATGGCGGTGACCACGGCCTCAGGCCTCGCGCTGGTAGTTGGGCGCCTCTTTGACGATGGTGACGTCGTGGACATGACTCTCGCGCATGCCGGCGCCGGTGATGCGCACGAACTGGGTACGCGTGCGCAGCTCGTCCAGCGTGTGACTGCCGGTGTAGCCCATGCTCGAGCGCAGCCCGCCCGTCAATTGATGAACGATGTTGGTCATCGGTCCCTTGTAGGGCACACGCCCCTCGATGCCTTCCGGCACGAGCTTGTCGGCGCTCTGGGTGTCCTCCTGGAAGTAACGGTCCTTGGACCCCTCCTGCATCGCTCCGAGCGAGCCCATGCCGCGATACGTCTTGTAGGAGCGACCCTGAAAGAGCTCGATCTCGCCCGGCGCCTCGTCGGTGCCCGCCAGCAGGCTGCCCACCATGACCGCGTGGGCGCCGGCGGCAACCGCCTTGGCGATGTCGCCGGAGAAGCGCACGCCGCCGTCGGCGATCAGCGGTATGTCCGTCTCGCGCAGTGCCCGGGCCACATTGGCGATCGCCGTGACCTGGGGCACGCCGACCCCGGCGACCACGCGCGTCGTGCAGATCGAGCCCGGCCCGATGCCCACCTTGACCGCGTCGGCGCCGGCGTCGACGAGATCGCGCGCGGCGCGGCCGGTGGCAATGTTGCCCGCGATGACCTCCAGACTGGGGTAGCGCTCCTTGGTAAGGCGCACGCGCTCGAGGACGCTGCGGCTGTGTCCGTGGGCCGTGTCGACGACGACGACGTCGACACCCGCCTCCACGAGGCGCTCGAGGCGCTCATCGGTGTCCGCGCCGACGCCCACCGCGGCCCCAACCAGCAGCCGCCCTTGTTCGTCCTTGCACGAGTTCGGGTGCTCAGAGGATTTCTGGATGTCCTTTACGGTGATCAGACCCTTCAGGTTGAACTCGTCATCCACCACCAGAACCTTCTCGATACGGTGGCGGTGCAGCAACTCGCGCACCGCCTCGACGGAGGTGCCCTCCTTTACCGTGACCAGCTTGTCTTTCGGCGTCATGACGCTGCTTACGGGCGCGTCGTAGCGGGTCTCGAAACGCAGGTCGCGACTGGTGACGATGCCCACGAGCCTGTCGCCGTCGATGACGGGCACCCCCGAGATGTGGTGCCAGTGCGTCAGCTCCAGCACTTCACGAATGCTGGCGCCGGGCCCCACCGTGATCGGGTCGCTGATGATGCCGCTTTCGAACTTCTTGACGCGGCGCACCTCTCCCGCCTGCCTCTCGGGTGTCAGGTTGCGGTGAATGATGCCGATGCCGCCTTCCTGCGCCATCGCGATGGCCGTCTGCGCCTCGGTGACCGAGTCCATGGCCGCCGACACGAGCGGGATGCCGAGACGCAGGTTCCGCGTCAGCCGGGTCGCGAGATCGACTTCGCGGGGGAGAATGGAGGAATAGGCGGGGACGAGCAGGACGTCGTCGAACGTCAAGGCTTCCTCGATGTTTTCCATCGCAGGAGTATAAGGATTGACACTCATTCGGTAAACCGGCTACTTTGCGCCGCGCCGCGGTGCGCGCGGCCCGCGACCGTGAAGACACACCGCCCCCGTTGCCGAGATGGAGATTCGCATCCGCGTGACCGGCTCTAGCGCCGCGCACCCGTGCGTGTCCCCGCCGGCGGAGCGCGAGAGCCTCGGGCCGCCCGACACAGTTCGTGTGTGCCGGTGGGCCCGCCGCAGCCGGGCGCCGGGACCGCGATGACGACCGCCCGCGGCGCCTCCGCCCTCGGCCAGCGGGTCTACTCCGTGCTCGAGCTCGCCCGCGAGCTCAAGCAGCTGCTCGAGACGAGCTACCCCGACGTGTGGGTCGAGGGGGAGATCTCCAATCTCGCCGCCCCCCGCTCCGGGCACCTGTACTTCTCCCTCAAGGACGCCGGTGCCGTGCTGCGCTGCGCCCTGTTCCGCAATCGCCGCGAGCGGGCGCTGTGCGAGCCCGCCGACGGCATGCGCGTTCTCGTCCGCGGGCGCGTCAGCCTCTACGAGGGCCGCGGCGACTGCCAGCTGATCGTGCACTACCTCGAGGACGCCGGCGAGGGCGCGCTGCGGCGTGCATTCGAGGAGCTCAAGCGCCGGCTCGACCGCGAAGGCCTGTTCGACCCCGCACACAAGCGAGCCCTGCCCGCCTTTCCGCGCCGCGTCGGCGTGCTCACGTCACCGAGCGGGGCCGCTATCCGCGACATTCTCTCCGCCCTCAGGCGCCGCTTCGCGAGCCTGCCGGTGCTGGTCTACCCCGTGCCGGTTCAGGGCGAGGCCGCCGCCGAAGCCATCGCCGCGACCATTCGCTTCGCCAGCGACCGGCGCGACTGCGACGTGCTCATCCTCGCCCGCGGCGGCGGCTCGCTCGAGGATCTGCAGGCATTCAACGACGAGAGGGTGGCGCGCGCGGTGTTCGCCAGCGAGGTGCCGATCGTGACGGGTATCGGTCACGAGATCGATTTCACCATCGCCGACTTCGTGGCGGACCGGCGTGCCGCCACGCCGACGGCGGCGGCGGAACTCGTCAGCCCGAACGGCGCCGAGCTCGAGCGTCTTGTCACCGGCCACCGGCGCAGGTTGCGACGACTGAGCGTGGAGCGGCTGAATCGCCTCGCTCAGCACGTCGATCACCTGCAGCGTCGTCTCGTGCATCCGCGCCAGCGGCTGAGCGAGTACACACGCCGGCTTGCGGCGTTGCGTCGTGAGCAGATGCTGATCGTGCACGCGCGCCTGCAGCGCTCGCGCCTCGAGCTCGCCCGCCAGGGCGCACGTCTGCGGGCCTGCTCACCGCAGCGGCGACTGGAGCGCCTGGCACATCGGCGCAGCGTCGCCAGCCGCATTCTTCAACGCGATCTGCGCCAGCGGCTGCAGTCCCTGCATGGCCGCCTCGACGCCGCCGGCGCCCGCCTCGCCGGCGTCAGCCCGACGGCAACCCTCGCGCGGGGCTACGCCATCGTGCGCCGCCCGCCCGGCGGCGCGCTGGTGCGCGATGCCGCGCAGGCTCGCCCCGGCGATCGCGTCAGCGCCGAGCTCGCGCGCGGGAAACTGCTTCTCCTCGTGGAGCGGGCGGATGACTAGATCGGGCGCGTGGGCCTGTCTTGCCGCGCTGTGGACGGGCGTTGCCGCAGGCGACGTCCCGCGGCACTTCCCGGTGCCCGGAGGCGTCGCGGTGGTGCCGCTGCTCACCGCCGGAGACCCCGAGCCCACGGCGCGCTTCGGCACCCGACGGCTGGCGGTCGTTGCGCACGCCGGCGCCTGGGTCGCGATCGTGGGCCTCGCCCCGAATCTCACGCCCGGGGACTACATCGTCACGCTGGCGCCCGAAACCGGGACGGCGGACAGCCGGCGCTTCACGGTGCTGCCCAACAAGCAGGCGGCTCGCCGCGCGGCGTCGCCCGCCACGGCCGTGACGCCGGGCACGGGGGCGGCAAGCGCCTGGCGTGAGGTCGAGACGCTGGATCTCGCGTTCGCGGCTCCCGTCGAGGCGCGCGGTCGACCGCGCTACGTCGTGCGCCGTGGGGCGGGGCCGCACGCCGCACTCGAGTACAGCGTGGCTCCCGGCGCGCGCGTGATGGCGCCGTCCGGCGGCATCGTCACGGCCTTGAGCGCGGCGACGGGCGGCGCCGCCATCGACCACGGCCGCGGCGTGGTGAGCCTGCTGCGCTTCGCCGGTCCTGTCGGCGCGACCTCGGGCGAGGCGATACCCAAGGGCGGGACCATCGGCTCGGTCGCGGCCATACCGGGTCACGCGACGGCGAGCCTGCAATGGACGCTTCTGCTCAACGGGGCGACGGTCAACCCGCTGCTTTTCGTCGGCGACGAAAGGCCTTTCTGAATGCCGCGGACGGAAATCCGGTAATCTCACAACGAACCCGACCGCCCGGTGCACCGGCGACCGGCTCCGACTCCATGCATATCCTGGGCATATCCGCGTTCTACCACGACAGCGCTGCGGCGCTGGTCAGCGACGGCGCCGTCGTCGCCGCGGCGCAGGAGGAGCGCTTCAGCCGCAAGAAGCACGATGCCGGCTTTCCCGGCCGGGCCGTCGAGTATTGCCTGACGCAGGCCGGGGTGCGCCTGGCAGACGTCGACCGGGTCGTGTTCTACGACAAGCCCCTGGTGAAGTTCGAGCGGCTTCTCGAGACATACGTCGCCTACGCGCCCAGGGGCTTCCGCTCTTTTCTCGCCGCCATGCCGGTCTGGCTCAAGGAGAAGCTCTATCTCAAGACACTGCTGCGCAAGGAACTGGGGAAGCTCGGCGGCCTCGAGCGCGCCGCGCTGCCGCAACTGCTCTTCGCCGAGCACCACGAGTCCCACGCCGCCTCGGCATTCTTTCCGAGCCCCTTCGAGCACGCGGCGGTGCTGTGCATGGACGGAGTCGGCGAGTGGGCGACGACCTCCGTGTGGCGCGGCGAGCACAATCGCCTCGAGCCCCTGTGGGAGATCGACTTCCCGCACTCGCTCGGGCTGCTGTACTCGGCCTTCACCTACTTCACCGGCTTCAGGGTCAACTCCGGCGAGTACAAGCTGATGGGGCTCGCGCCGTACGGCGAGCCGCGCTACATGCAGCTCATCCTCGACGAACTGGTCGATCTCAAGCACGACGGCACCTTCCGGCTCAACATGGCCTATTTCAACTTCGCCACCGGCCTGACCATGACCAACAAGCGCTTCGACGCGCTGTTCGGCCGGCCGCCGCGGCGGCCGGAATCGCCGCTCACCCAGCAGGACATGGACATCGCCGCCTCGATACAGGCGGTGACCGAGGAAACCGTGCTGCGCCTGGCGGGCACGGTGCATCGGGAGACCGGGGCAGAGAATCTCTGCCTCGCCGGGGGCGTGGCGCTCAACTGCGTCGCCAACGGCCGCCTGCTGCGCGAGGGCCCCTACCGGGGCCTGTGGATACAGCCCGCGGCGGGGGACGCCGGCGGCGCGGTGGGAAGCGCATTGGCCGTGTGGCACCGGCGACACGACCGCCCGCGCCGCGAGAACGGCGCCGACGAGATGCACGGCGCCTATCTCGGACCGGCCTTTGCCGAGAGCGACGCCTGCGCCCGCCTCGACGCCATGGGCGCACGCTATCGGCGCCTGGACGACGGCAAGCTGTTCGAGCGTGTTGCCGAACTCCTGGCCGAGGAGAGCGTGATCGGGTGGTTCCAGGGCCGCATGGAGTTCGGCCCGCGGGCACTCGGCGGCCGCTCCATCATCGGCGACCCGAGAAGCCCCCGTATGCAATCGGTAATGAACCTCAAGATCAAGTATCGCGAGTCCTTCCGCCCCTTCGCGCCGGCCGTGCTGGCCGAACGGGTGTCGCAGTATTTCGATCTCGATCAGCCGAGCCCCTACATGCTCCTCGTTGCCGGCGTGCGCGAGGACATCCGCCTGCCCATGAGTGCCGAGCAGCAAGCGCTTTTCGGCATCGACAAGCTCAACGTGCCGCGTTCGCAGCTGCCGGCGATCACCCACGTGGACTACTCCGCACGGGTGCAGACGGTGCACGCCGAGACGAACCCGCGGTTTCACGCTCTGCTCAAGGCCTTCGAGGCGCGCACCGGGTGCGCCGTGCTCGTCAACACCTCCTTCAACGTGCGCGGCGAGCCCATCGTGTGCACGCCCGAGGACGCCTACCGTTGCTTCATGCGCACGGAGATGGACTACCTGGTCGTGGGCAACCTGCTGCTCGCGAAGGCAGATCAGCCGGCGTGGGAGAAGGACGACAGCTGGCAGCAGGAGTTCGAGCTCGATTGAACCCGCGCGCTCACAGCCGTCGCCGCAACGGCGGTGCCGCCGACAGGGCCCGTTGCGGGTGAATCCTCACGACATTCCGGAGCTCGACGCCCGGGGACTGCGCCGGTTCGGGCTGACTTTTGCGGGCATCGTCGCCGTGCTGTTCGGCCTCGTCCTGCCGTGGCTGTTCGACCGCGGCCTGCCCTGGTGGCCCTGGGCGCTCGGCGCCCTCGTGAGCCTGTGGTCGCTGGCCGCGCCCGCGTCGCTGCGGCCCTTCTACCGCGGATGGATGCGATTCGGCCTGCTGTTGAACGCGGTAATGAGCAGGCTGGTCCTGGGCGTTGTCTTCTACCTCGTCGTTTTGCCCATCGGCTTGGCGCTCAGGCTGCGCGGCCGCGACCCCATGGCCCGGCGACTCGACCCCGAAGCTTCGAGCTACCGCGTCGACAGCCCCAAGCAGCGGCCCAATCATATGGAGAAACCCTTCTGATGATCGAGTTCTTCAAGGACCTGTGGGACTTCATGCGCGTGCGCAAGAAGTTCTGGCTGGCGCCTATCATCATCGTCCTGCTGCTGCTTGGCGCGCTGATCGTATTCACCCAGGGGTCGGCGGTCGCGCCGTTCGTATACACGCTGTTCTGAATCCGGCAAAGCACACAGCGCCGCCGGCCGCGCGCCCTCAGCCGATCTGCAGTCGCGTCGTCAGATCCGCCTCGGCCGACACCTTCGCGACCAGCAACGGATCGCCGATGTGCTCCCATTGGGCGTTGCGCGTGGAGATGACTTCGGAGATGTGCTTGGAGAAGCGCATGAAAGAGAGGGTGACGTCTTCACGGATGATGGCGTGAGTACGCTCGAGGAAGGGAATCAATCCCTCTATCTTCTTCAACTTCTCGCGCTTGACCCGGATGTCCTCATCGTCCTGTTTTGCGCTGAAATACTCCTCCGGGTTGTTGGCGATGGTTTCGACGGCACGATTGAAGTGGTCGAAGTCGAGAACGAACATCCCGTAGGCGCGCTGATAGAGCCTGAAGTACTCGATGATGAACTCCTTGATCTGCTGCAGACGCTTGAAGCGCCTGAGGGCGCGCGTGAACATGAGAAAAATGTCGTGGTCCTGCTGCGCGGCCATCGAGCCGATGCCGCTGGAATCACGCATGTCCGGGTTCATGGCCATCTGACACATGCCCTTGAGGTCCAGCAGAATTTCGTTTATCTGACGTGCTTTCTGCTTCGACTCGCGCTGCGCCGCCACGAGCCTGGCGTAGGCGCCCGCATAGTCGAACGTGCTCATGACCTCGCGCTTCATCGACCGCTCCACCTCGCCGTGTGAACGCGATGCCACCGATCCCGAAAGCCTGCTCTTCAGCCGCTCGCTCGCCTCCTGGGCGATCAGGAACTCCTGTGAGCGCTTGGCCTCGGTTTCGCGCAAAGCGAGGTAGTCGACCATACAGTGATTGAACTGAGTGATCTTCTTTTGAAAAGCGAGAGTGAAGGAGAGAAACGGCGCAAAGAACTGTTCGTTCTCCTCGGGTGTGAGCGGCAGGGAATCGACGTAGTGCTTCAGATAATTGAGCTTCTTGCTGATTAATTCGACGCCGGCAGAGATGCCGCTGCTGATCTTGGATATGTCGCTGAATGCTGCGTGCAGGTCACGGTTGACCTTGAGGATATCGACCAGCTTGCGCAGCATCGTCTCCTCACCGGTGGTGCGAATGAACAGCGCCTGCAGACTCTTCTTGGCGTCGCTCAACTGCGAGCGCGAGATAAGCCCACTTTCCTCGATGAAGGAGAGCGCCGTCATCACGATCAGCATCTCCTTCTGTTTTGCCGCAAGCGCTTCGTTGGGAGTCGTCGTCATGCTCTTGACGTCAGCCGCCGCAGCGACAGGCCCTGCCAGCCCTGTCGCCAGCGAGGCGCCACGCCCTGCTCATTGCAGTCTCGGGCCGCATTTCTTGGGGATGCATTGAGGTGCCCGTCACCCGTCATCGATAGGCGTTAGTATAGACAAGGAAGCGAAGGCGAGCCTACCCCGCGGGGTCCGCGAAAGCGCCGGAATGCGGGCATTTCGCACCGATCCGCGTACGGATTTTCCTGATTCGGCACCGGCGCGGCGATGACACCGCGCGCGGCCGCGGGAGTGCGTCTCTTGCACCCCTGCGGCCGCGCCGCGAGCGCTCGGAAGCTTTCACTCGCCGCCGCGGCGCGATCGGCGGGCGCCCGTCTGCGCGGCGAAGGGATTCTCACCCCGGCGAAAACGCACGCGGACGTTGGTTCCCGACAGGGAATAGGCCTTGCGGAGGTAGTTCTGCAGATAGCGCCGGTACGACTCGGGGATCCTGTGCACCTGCGTGCCGTGGACGATGACAAGGGGCGGATTCCTGCCTCCCTGATGAGCGTATTTGAGCTTGGGCGCGCGCCCGCCTCGGAGCGGCGGCGACAATGCGCGCGTGGCATCGCGCAGGTGGCGATTGAGCGAGGAGGTGTCGAGGGAGATCATGGCCGAATCGAAGGCCCTGTCCACCGCCCGCAGCAGCGATCGCAGGCCCTCCCGGCGCAGTGCCGAGACGTTGACGAAATCGTGGTGGGTAAGAAAAGTGAGCTTGTGCGTAACCTCTCGCCTCAGAGCGGCGCCCGCCACGGCGCCGATGCGATCCCACTTGTTGAGCGCAACCACCATCGAGCGCCCGCTCTCCAAGGCCCATCCGGCGATGGTGGCGTCCTGGGTCTGCACCCCCTCGACCGCGTCGAGAACCAGAACGACCACGTGGGCGTCATCCATCGCCTGTATGGACTTGACGACGGAGAGCTGCTCGAGTGACTCGCGAATGCGGGCGCGACGGCGAATGCCCGCCGTGTCCACCAGGACGTAGTGCCGCCCGCCGTGCTCGAAGGGAACGCGCACGCTGTCTCGCGTAGTGCCGGGCTCATCGGAGACGATGACCCGGTCCTCGCCCAGCAGCGCATTGACGAGCGTCGACTTGCCGACGTTCGGCCTGCCCAGAACAGCGATGCGCGGAGCTTGGTCCTCGTCTTCCTCCTCTGCTTGCGCCGTCGCGGCGACAGCGTCCAGAACTTCCTCGACGAGTCGCGCCACCCCGTCGCCGCGCTTGGCGGAGATGGCATGAGGCGCGCCCAGCGCGAGCACATGGAACTCGGCCGCGACCACGTCGGTGTCAAGACCCTCGGATTTGTTCACGGCGACGAACACGGGCCGCTCGACACGCCGCAGCCACGCGGCGATCTCGCCGTCGGCGCCCGAGAGACCGTCGCGACCGTCCGTCACCAGGATCACCGCGCTCGACTCCCGCACCACCTGCTCCACCTGATGGCGCACCAGCCGGTTCATGCCGGCTCGGTCGTCGTCGAGGCCGCCGGTGTCCACCACCAAGAACCCGCGGCCCCCGAGCCGCCCGACCCCGTAGAGACGATCGCGAGTGACGCCGGGCTCGTCGTCGACCAGGGCGTCGCGGGTTCGGGTAATCCGATTGAAGAGCGTGGACTTGCCCACGTTGGGGCGTCCGAGCAGGGTGATGACTGGCTTCATGGGATTCAGCGCCGGCCGGCGCGTTACGCGCTCAATGCGCTCCGTGCGCCGGCGGTGATGGCACGCTCGGGCCCGACCTGCCGCCGGCGGAAATCCTCAGGGCGTCGGCCGGGGAGCGAGCGCGGCCAGCGCGCCGCTCGCCGAGGCCGCGAACAGGCGCACGCCGTCGCTCATCAGGGGCGTCGACACACTGTCCCCGTGCACCTTGCTGCGACCGACGAGCTCACCGGTCGATTTGCTGAGCAGATGGACATAGCCCTTGAAGTCGCCCACCGCCACGTACTCGCCGATGGGCAGGGGCGCCGTCAGCCCGCGCCGCAAGAGCTTCTCCTGCCGCCAGACGGTGGCGCCGTTCAGTCGATTCAGTGCCACGACGGAGCCCTCGTCCTCGAGCACATAAACATTGTCATTGTCCGCACCCAGATCCCGATACGAAGAGATGTCGCGCGCCCACAGCAGGCGTCGGCTGCCCAGCGCGAGCGCTGAGACCCTGCCCTGATAGGCAGCGGCGTAGAGAACGCTCCCGACCAACAGTGGACTGGCGTCGATATCCACCAGGCGCTCGATCTCGTTGCGCCCGCGCGGCGTGGCGACTTCAATCTCCCACAGCTCGCGCCCATCCCGGATGTCGGCGGCGACGATCTTGCCGTTCGCGAAACCGGTCAGAAGGATACCGCCGCTCTCCACCGGCTCCGAGCTGCCGCGCAGGGTCAAGCTCGGGACGCTGCGCTGGAAGCTCCACAGCGTGCGGCCGTCGCTTGCCGCCAGCCCGACCACCTTGCCGTCCACCGCGCGCGCCACGGCAGTGCTGCGGGCGGCGATGGGCCGCGCCAGCACTTCGCTGCCGATATTCTCCGACCACACTCGGACGCCGTCGCGTGCATCGAGGGCGACGATAACGCCGTTGTCGGTGACCACCAAAACGAGGCCTTCGCCGAAGCCCACTCCCGCCGAGATGCCCTCGTCGAGATCCTGCGCCCAACGCTGGGCGCCCGAGGTCGCATCGAACGCACGCACGTTGCCATCGGGCGACGCCGTGAACACCGAATCAACGGACACGTAGGGCCTGATCGTGACGTAGGGTCCGCCGAAACCCGAACCCATGCCCCGCCGCCACAGCTCGTCGATGCCGACGGAAGCGCGCAGCTCGGGCAACGGCATCGGCGCGTCGGGCCCCTCACCGCGCTGAGAGCTCGCGCCGCCGCACCCGGCCACGAGGGCGGCCAGCATCACCAGCGCGTTCCGCTTCACTGCCCGATCTTCCCGGCGGCCACGTTGTCGAGCTTCATCGTCAGCAGCTCCCGGTAGACCGATCCCACCGGAATCGCCTCGAGGCTCCTGCGGTAGGCCGACCGGGCCTGCTCGTGTCGGCCCGTGGCCGCGTAGACATCGCCGAGGAGCTCTTCGTAGTGGCTCTCGAAACCACCCCGGTCCGCAACATTGAGCAGGGCTTCGGCTTCGGCGTACTCGCCCTCGCCGGTCAGCAGATAGGCGAGCCGCAGGCGGGCCGAGTGCTGGCTGGCGGGTTCGCTGGCGTGCTCCATGGCCCAACGCAGCTCCCCGGTCGCCCGCGCGGGATCGGCATTCTCCACGCTCCTGCGCGCCAAGTACAGCGCGGCCCTCGCCGCGTAGACGCTCGACGCGTAATCCCCCTTCAACGCCTCGGCGGCGGAGTGCGCCGCCTCGGGGTCGTTGCCCTCGACCCCGGCAATCAGGCGCTCGTAGAGCTCCGATGCCGCATCGGCACGCTTCTGTGTGTAGCTTTGCCAGCCGTTCCAGCCGATCACCACGGCGAGACCGAGTCCCACGCCGCCGATGATCGACCAGCGGTTCTCCTGCCACCAAGCCTTCAGCTTGGCCGTCTGCTCGTCTTCGCTGAATCGCGGATCCACTGTTCTCCCCCGGGTCTCCTCGCGCCGGACCGTTACGCCGGACGCCGCAGCACTGCCGCGACCGCCTGCTCCACCTCGCCCAAGGCGACCGAACGCTGCGGCGCATCGCGGCGCAGCGGCTTGAACGTGGCGACGCGCCGGCTCAGCTCCTCCTCGCCCAGCACCAGCGCGACGTCGGCACCGCTGCGATCGGCCCGGCGCAGCTGGCGCTTCAGCGGACCGCCGTCGCAGTTCGCCACCACAGCGATGCCGCGATCGCGCAGTTGCTCGGCCAGACGCAGCCCCGCCGCTTCGGCGTCGCGACCCAGCATGACCATGTAAACGTCCGGATGCCAGCCCGTCGATGCCTGCGAGCGCAGGCGCACCAGCTCGATCAGCCGCTCGATGCCCAAAGCAAAGCCGGCGCCGGGCACTGCCTTGCCGCCCAGCATCTCCACCAGCATATCGTAGCGCCCGCCCGCGCAGACTGCACTCTGCGCCCCGAGCCTGTCGGTCACCCACTCGAAGACGGTGCGCGTGTAGTAATCGAGCCCGCGCACAAGCAGCGGGTTGATACGATACGGCACGCCGGCATCATCGAGATACCCGCACAATCCCTCGAAGTGCGCCTTCGACTCCGCGTCGAGATACGCGAGCAACTCGGGGGCCTGCGCGATGACGTCCCGCATTGCCGGATTCTTGCTGTCGAGAATACGCAACGGATTCAGCTCGAGGCGGCGCAGACTGTCTTCATCGAGCTCGGGGCGCCGCTTTTCGAGATAAGCCACCAGATCGCGCCGGTGGCGCTCGCGGCTCTCAGGCGAACCGAGCGAGTTGAGCTCCAGCGTCACGTCTTCGATATCGAGCACCCTCCACAAGCGGTTGCTCAGCAGCATCAACTCCGCGTCCACATCGGGACCCTGCCATCCGAAAGCCTCGATGCCGAACTGGTGAAACTGCCGGTACCGCCCCCTCTGCGGCCGCTCGTGGCGAAACATCGGCCCCATGTACCACAAACGGCATTGCCGATTGTAGAAGAGCCCGTGCTGGATACCGGCACGCACGCAGCTGGCGGTTGCCTCCGGACGCAGGGTGAGACTCTCGCCATTGTTGTCCAAGAAGGTGTACATCTCCTTGGCGACGATGTCTGTCTGCTCGCCAATGGAGCGGTGGAAAAGCTCCGTGCGCTCCACCACTGGAACCCGGATCTCCTCGTAACCGTACGCCGTCGTGACGCGGCGAATGGCGTCCTCGACCTGGTGCCACAACGAGACGTCCGCGGGCAGGACGTCATTCATGCCGCGCACGGCCTGGATCGGTGAGTTCATGACCCTCGGCGGATCGACACCGCCGGCGCGGCGCGCGGCCGGCTCGTTGCAGGCTGCCGGGGGCACATGGCTCAAGGCGTATCCGCAGCGGCCTCGGCGCCGCCAACGGTGAAGCGGGCGAAGGTCGCGTGCTGCTGCGGCGGGACGTCGAGGCGCCGACCCCGGTAGACCAGCCGGACCCCGGCGGCGTTGCCGAGGAATATGCGAAACGGCGGCTCCCCCTCGACGGTGACGACGTTGCCCTGCGACACCGTTCGGTAGAGCAATCTGGCGTCGTTTAAGTCCCGCACATCGGCCCACGAGCCCTGCTCGAACTCGAGCGTCAGGCGCCGCCCGGTATCGGCGACCGCCGTGCCGGACCCCGCCCCGAGGGGAGTCGCCGCGCGCGCCGCGACGGCGTTTGCCGCAGACGGGGCCGGAGCCACGCCTGCGCTGCCGGCGCTCGCTGCGCTCTGTGCCGCGGGGGGCGCGGCCGCCAGAGGTTTCGCGGGCGCACGCTCGACGCTGCGCCCCGTGGCGAGGTCAATACGGCCGGCGTCCTGCGGTATCCAGCCCGAGGGCGACCAACCCTGCCACCAGGCGAACGTCGCCGCAAGCCCGACGCCGATCAGCAGATAGGCAACGGCGCGCACCAGGCCGCCGGCGACACCCGGTCGGCGCGCGCCGTGCGCGCGCAGCGCCGGCGGCTCCGGCGAAGGCGCCGCCTGCGGATCGATCGACAACCCCACGAGCCGGCCGTAGGCCCGCAGGTAGCCGCGCACGTAGGTCGCGCCGGGCAGGTCGTCGTGGCAGTCGTTCTCCAGCGCCACGACCTGGCTCGGCGAGAGCCTGAGCTCCGCCGCGACGTCGTCTACGGTGAGCTCGAGTCGCTGCCGGGCTTCCTTGAGCCTGGCGCCCGGTCCGGCCTGCGGCCCGCCCAGCTGGGGTTCGCGGGTCATTGCGCGACGGCCGGGACCAGGGCCGACGCATCTTCAGCCTCCTTCGACCGGGGAAAGCCCTGCCGCAGCCGCCTGGCGTATTCCGTTGCCAGGTCGTTGCCGCCGAGCCGGTTCTCGACCTTGACACCCAGCAGCAGGCTATCGGGCGTCTCCGGACCCACCTCGAAGTAACGCTGCAGATAAGCCCGCGCAGAGAGAAAATTCTGCTCGGCGTAGCTGATGCCCGCCATGGCGAGCAGCGCCGCGGGCATGCTGGGATTGATGCTCAGTGCCTGGCGGTAATAGTGAGAGGCTTCGTTGAGCTGCGCCTGGCGGCGATAGCAGTTTCCCGCGTAGAGGTGCGAGATCGCGATGCGGCGGTTGAGCGGGGACGCCAGGGCCACCTCCAGCTGCTCGATGCCCCCGCGGTAGTCTCCGACCTCGCACATGAAGGCACCGAAGTCGTTACGAGCGTCGTTGTTGTTGGAATCGGCCCTGACCGCGTCCTGGAAATAGGAGCGAGCCGCGCTCTGATTGCCGAACCGCAGCTGCAGCAGCGCCATGACGTGGTTGGCACGCGAGTCTCTGCCGTTCAGCTCGAGCGCTTTGCGCGCGTGCGTGAGCGCCACCGCGAGCTCATCACGCTGGAGGTAGTTCCAGGCGAGGTCCACCTGAACGTCGACGCGCTGGGATTTGTCCCAGGGCTCCTGCTTGGGGCGATCGGACACGCATGCCGTCAGCAGCCCGAACAGCACCAGCGACAACGTGGCGCGGGCAACGATCACGAGAGCACCGACTCGCGCACAGCCAGGCGCTGAGAGCGTCGGGTGCGGTCCTTGACGCGACCCGCGAGCTGGCCGCAGGCGGCACTGATGTCCTCGCCGCGGGTCCGTCGGGTGATCGTCATGATGCCGCCGGCCAGAAGCGCGTCGCGGAATCGGTCGATCACCGCCGCGTCGCTCCTGCGGTAGCTCAGCCCCTTCACCGGGTTGAAAGGAATGAGGTTGACCTTGGCCGGCATGTCCGCGAGCAGCCGCCGCAGACGCCGCGCCTGCTCGATGCCGTCGTTGACGCCCTCGATCATGGTGTACTCGAAGGTGACCCGGCGGCGCGGCTCACCGGCGACGTAACGGCGGCAAGCCTGCAGGAGCCGCGCGATGGGGTACTTGCGGTTCAGGGGAACGAGCACGTCGCGAAGCGCATCGTCCGCCGCGTGCAGCGATACTGCCAGGCTGACAGGACAGTCCTGGGCCAGGCGTTCGATGGCGGGCACCACTCCCGCCGTGCTCAACGTGACGCGCCGCCGCGACAGGCCGAAGCCGAAGTCGTCGAGCATGACCCGCATCGCCGCCACGACATTGTCGTAGTTGAGCAGAGGCTCCCCCATGCCCATCAGCACGATGTTGGTCAGCGGCGGCCCGTCGGAGGCGTCCTTGTGCAGCAATCGTTCGGCGAGCCAGACCTGCCCCACGATCTCCGCGGCGGTGAGATTGCGATTGAACCCCTGTCGCGCCGTCGCGCAGAAGGAACAGTTGAGCGCACAGCCGACCTGAGACGAAACGCACAACGTGCCGCGACCGTCCTCGGGGATGAACACGGTTTCGATGCAATTGCCGTCGGCAAGCTGCAGCAGCCACTTGCGGGTGGAATCCGACGACTGCTCCTCGCGCGCGATGGCGGGGAGACCCACCTCGGCGATGCCTTCGAGCCGGCTGCGCAGCGGCTTGGCCAGATCGGTCATGGCGCCGAAGTCCACGACGCCGTGATGATAGATCCACTTCAGCAACTGCGCAGCGCGAAAACGCTTCTCGCCGAGGCTCTCGAAAAAGCCCTCCATGGAGCCGCGATCGAGGCCGAGAAGGTTGGTCCGGGCGACGTTCATCGTCGTGCGGCGTCTAGCGTGTGCGCGGGCAGATCTCGTCGGGCGTGAAGAAGAAATCGATCTCGGTCCGCGCCGTCTCGGAGCCGTCCGAGCCGTGTACGGCGTTCTCCTCGACCGAGGTCGCGAAGTCGGCCCGGATCGTGCCCGTCGCGGCATCCTTCGGGTTGGTGGCACCCATGATCTCGCGGTGGCGACGGATGGCGTCTTCGCCCTCGAGCACCTGCACCATCACCGGCCCCGTCTGCATGTAGGCAACCAGGTCCGCGTAGAACGGGCGCTCCCGGTGCACGGCATAGAATCCCTCCGCCTGCTCGCGAGTGAGGTGGATCATCTTCGCCGCCACGACCCTGAGCCCGGCCGATTCGAAGCGATCGTAGATCTTGCCGATGAGATTGCCGGCAACGGCCTCCGGTTTGATGATGGAGAGAGTTCTCTCAACAGCCATGGTGAAGATGCTCCGAGTCGATTCCGCCGCGCGAGGGACAGGCCGCCGTGCGTCCAAATCAACCGCTGATTTTAACGACTAGGCGCCATCGCTAGCAACGAGGGCATCGCCGCGGCAGCCGCTGATGCGCACCTCGCAGAAATGATCCGCTCGCGCGTGGGTCGCGGGCACGTGCACGGGCAGATAGGCCGCCGCCCGCGCGAGCCGGAAACCCGCGGGCGCCCGCCCGCCGCTCTCCACCAGCACGCGCACACGCCGGCCCACGTATCGGCGCATTACGTCCCCCCGGATCCTCTCGCCTGCCTCGCGCAAACGCCGGGCGCGCGCCTTGCGTTCCGGCACCGGTATCTGCTTCGGGATGCGAGCCGCCGGCGTGCCGGCCCGCTCGGAGTAGGCGAACACGTGCGGATACGCGATCTCCAGATCGTACAGAGCGCCCAGCGTATCGAGAAACTGCCCCTCGGTCTCCGTCGGGAAGCCCGCCATCACGTCGGCGCTCAGCACCACATCCGGCACCGCACGGCGCAGATGCTCCATCCGCTGATAGACGAGCTCGCGCGTGTAGCGCCGTTTCATCCGCTTCAGTATCAGCGAGTTGCCGCTCTGCAGTGACAGGTGCAGGTGCGGGCACAGCTTGGGCTGCGCGGCCATGAGCTCCACCAGCGCCGCATCGACGTGCACGGGATCGATGGAGCTCAGGCGCAGGCGGAAATCGCCCTCGAGGCCGGCAAGCTCACGCAGCAGATCGACGAGCCCATGGCTGCCGTCGCCTGAGTCCCGGCCGTAGGCGCCGAGATCGACGCCGCAGACGACGACCTCGCGGTAACCGTTGTCGACCAACCGCGCCACCTGCCGGCGCACCAGCGCCGGCGACAGCGAGCGACTGGGCCCTCGTGCGCGGTGAATGATGCAGAAGGTGCAGCCCTGGTCGCAGCCCTGCTGCACCTGAACGTAGGCGCGTGTCCGCCCCTCGTACCCGCCCAGCAGCTGGTCCGGAAGACTGACGTGCTCGTCGAGGTCGCCCACCAGAATGCGGGGCCCTTGCTGGCGCTCCAGAGCGGGAGCCAGCGCGTGCAGATCGAGCTTGCGATCGTTACCCACCACCAGATCCACCCCCGGGATCGCGGCGCACGCTTCGGCGTCCACCTGCGCGTAGCAGCCGGTGACGACGATGACGGCCTCGGGATTGCGACGCACGGCGCGGCGCACCTCCTGCCGGGCCTGCCGGTCGGCCTCGCGGGTGACGGTGCAGGTGTTGATGACGTAGAGGTCCGCCTGCGAGCGCGCCGGCACCGGGGTCCAGCCCGAACGCTCCAGGCTCTGCCCCATCAGCGCCGATTCGAAGGCATTGACCTTGCAGCCGAGAGTGACGACCGCCACGCGCTTGCGCAGAGCGCGCCGGGCAGTCGTGCCCGGGGTAAAGGGAACCGCGACAGACTCCATCGAAAGTCCGAGATTGCCGTTGCGCAGGCGCGCGGCTTGGACCCGCGCCGGACGCGGATCCCCGGGCCGCCGGCCGCTATTCCACGCTGAAGCTCTCGCCGCAGCCGCACTCCCCGGTGACATTCGGGTTGTGGAATTGGAAGGACGAGGACAGCCCGTCCTGGCGAAAATCGATGCGGGTGCCGTCCACGTAGGCGAGACTCTTGCGGTCCACGATGACCTTGATGCCGTGACTTTCGAAGACCTCGTCTTCGGCACCGATGTCGCTGGCCAGGTCCACCACGTAGGCGAAGCCCGAGCAGCCGGTGGTGCGCACGCCAAAACGAAGCCCCTGCCCGCTCTCGCTCTGGGCGAGATAGGAGCGCACCCGCTCCGCCGCTGTTTCGCTCAGTGTCACAGACATGACTTGCTCCGGAAACGCAACGACTTCAAACTCGCCGCCCCTCTGGGTCACGGGCCTCAGGTTTGTGCCGCAAAGGCGACGGTCTGCTGGCGCTGGCGCGCCACCACTTCCTGTACATGGGGATCCGTGACCAGCGATGCAAGCGTCATGTCGGCGAAATAGGCCCGGATCTGGCCGCTCAATTCCTCCCACAGCGTGTGTGGCAGGCAGCGTCCGTGACGCGAGCAGTTCAAGTCCCCGCCGCACTGAGTGGCGTCGATGGGCTCCTCGATGGCGTCGATGATCGCAGCAATGGAGATCTTCGTCGCCGCTCCGTTCAGAATGTAGCCGCCGCCCGGGCCGCGCGCGCTCAGTACCAGGCCCCGACGCCGCAGCCGCGAGAACAGCTGCTCCAGGTAAGACAGCGAGATATTCTGTCGCGCGGCGATCTCCGGCAGCGATACCGCACCCTCGCCGCAGTGAATCGCCAAATCGATCATCGCCGTGACGGCGTAGCGGCCCTTGGTCGTCAATCGCACCGGTCCTCCTCCCGAAAGATCCTGCCGCGATCCGGCCCTGTCCCGATTCTCACTCAATTGCCGTGGCGGATCAACCACCTGGACCGTGGTGTTGGAGCCGTATCTCAGCGCGAGTCCCGGCGGCGGCTCCGCTCGACGGCGGTGAGGATGCCGCGCAGGATATTGACGTCCTCGCGGCTGGGGCGCGCGCGCGTGAACAGGCGCACCAGCTTGCGCATGAGCTTGTGCGGCGGCTTGGTCTTGAGGAAGTCTACCTCGAGCAGCACGCGACGCAGGTGCGCGAACAGGCGCCCCAGGTCCTCGGCGGTGGCGTCCTCCGGCTGCGCGCGCGTGCCCGTTTCGGGGGGTGCCTGCTCACCCGCCGCCCGGCGCAGCTCGTAGGCGAGGATAAGCACGGCGCCGGCAAGGTTGATGGAGGCATGGGCGTTGTCGACGGGGATGCGCACCAGGTACTGACAGCGGTCTACCTCGGTGTTGCTGAGGCCCGTGCGCTCGGGACCGAACACGACCGCCACCTGCTGCCGGGCGCTCTCCTCCCAGGCTTTGCGCATGGCGGCCTCCGGGGTGAGCATGGGCCAGTTCACGGAGCGCAGCCGCGCAGTGGTGGCGATCACCAGAGCGCAGTCGGCAATGGCCTCGGCCAACGAGGTGGTGACCACGGCGGTATCGAGAACGCCTTCACCGACCGACGCGCGGGCCGTGGCGACCGGGCTCGGAAATTCCTTCGGCTCCACGAGGTACAACCGCCTCAGCCCCATGTTCGCCATCGCGCGCGCGACCGCACCGATGTTGCCGGGGTGCGTCGGACGCACGAGAACGATGCGGATGCGCTCGGCGCTCACCAGTGGGATCTCCGTACGGGCGCGGGCGCGCACGCGCCGCTGTTCACGTCCTGCCTCGGCCTTGCGCTACAATTACGGCCGGCCGCCGCCGCAGCGGCAGCCGCCCCGAGACGCGCGGGGCCGACGGTCGACGATCTAGCAGATTCGCGCCAGCGCCTCAAGCACGACGGGGCCCGGCCACGTATCTTCCAGGCAACAATCTCGTCCATCCTTCGGATTCGCCTCGGCCGCCGACGAGCAACCCACTGCCGGTCAAAACCCATGCACCCTCTGGTGAACACCGCGATCAAGGCCGCCCGTCGCGCCGGCAACGTCATCGTGCGACACATGGACCAACTCGATCGTGTCGACGTGCGGCGCAAGGGCCGCAACGACTTCGTCAGCGAAGTCGACACCCGCGCCGAAGCGGAGATCATCCGCGTGCTCAAAGCCGCCTATCCCGATCATGCCGTTCTCGCCGAGGAGACCGGCCGCCAGGCCGGCAGTGAGTACGAGTGGGTCATCGATCCCCTGGACGGCACCACCAATTACCTGCACGGCATGCCCCACTTCTGCGTTTCCATTGCGCTGCGCAGGCGCTCGGTGGTGGAGCACGGCGTGATCTTCGACCCGCTGCGTAACGAAATCTTCGCGGCCAGTCGCGGCTCGGGGGCAAGGCTCAATGACCGGCGCATTCGTGTCAGCGACGTGTCTCGCCTGCAGGACTCGCTGCTCGGTACCGGGTTTCCGTTCCGCAACATGGAGCACATCGATCTGTGGCTCGCCAGCTTTCGCACGTTTCTTGCCACGACGAGCGGCGTGCGGCGCCCGGGAGCGGCTGCGCTCGACCTGGCGTACGTGGCGGCGGGCCGATTCGACGGCTTCTGGGAAATGGGATTGAGCCCGTGGGACATGGCCGCCGGCACGCTGCTGGTCGAGGAGGCGGGCGGCCTCGTGGCGGACTTCGGCGGCGGCCAGCAGTTCATGGAAACCGGCAACGTCGTCGCCGCCAACACGCACATCTTCGCCGACATGCTGGCGGTCATTCGCCGGCGTATCCCCGAAACGGTATAGTCCAGGGCACCATGGGTCGATCGCCCTCCCCGGTCGCTCGGCGGCACGCCCCCGAGCACCGCTCAGACAACGCATCCCGCCCGAGCCCTGCCGGCGCTTCCGATCTCGCCGGGCACACGCCGATGATGCAGCAGTACCTGCGCATCAAGGCCGAGCATCCCGACAAACTGCTTTTTTACCGCATGGGCGATTTCTACGAGCTCTTCTACGAAGACGCCGAGCGCGCGGCCAAGCTGCTCGACATCGTGCTCACGGCGCGCGGACAGTCCGGCGGCCGACCCATCCCGATGGCGGGGGTGCCCGCTCACAGCGTCGAGCAGTACCTCTCGCGCCTGGTCAAGCAGCGCGTGACGGCGGCTATCTGCGAGCAGATCGGTGATCCGGCCACGTCGAAAGGCCCCGTCGAGCGGAAAGTCGTGCGCGTCGTCACGCCGGGCACCCTGACCGAGGATGCGCTGCTGGACGAGCGCCGCGACAACATGCTGGTGGCGCTCGCGACCGAGGAAGGCCGCACCGGCGTCGCGGCGCTCGAGCTCTCCAGCGGGCGTTTCCATGCGCGCGAGCTTGATGACGGCGAATCCGTGCTCGCCGAGCTCGACCGCATCGGCCCCGCCGAGCTGCTGCTGCCGGAGGCCGCCCCCGGCGGCCTCGCCCTTGCAGTGGAACGGTTCGCCGTGCGCGAAGTGCCCTCGTGGTACTTCGACCTCGAGCGCGCCACGCTCGCTCTGAGCGACGCCTTCGGCACCCACGACCTGAAGGCCTTCGGTTGCGAGGAGTTTCCGCTCGCCACGGCCGCGGCGGGATGCCTGCTGCAGTACGCCCGCGACGTCCACCGCGGCCGCCTGCCGCACGTGAGAGACCTTGCGATTCACCGCCTCAGCGAGCACCTGGTCATCGATCCGTCGAGCCGGCGCAATCTCGAGATCGACCGGCAGCTCGACGGCGGCAGCGGCGCCACGCTCATCGACGTCTTCGACCGCTGCGCCACGCCCATGGGAGCGAGATTGCTCAGACGCTGGTTCCTCGGACCCATTCGTCATCGCGCCGAGCTCGGCAGGCGCAATCATGCGGTCGCGGCGATCATCGAGCACGGCTTGGCTCGCCGGCTCGCCGAGGCGCTGCGCCGCGGCGGCGACATGGAGCGCATACTCGGTCGCCTGGCGCTGCAATCGGCCCGGCCGCGGGACCTGCTGCGCCTTCGCGAGGGTCTCGCCGCCCTGCACGACGTCCGTTCCTGCCTCGAAGGCGTCGACTCGCCGCGCATCGCGGAGCTCGCCGCGGATACGGCCCCCCTGCCGCAGGCCGAAGCGCTGCTGCAGAAAGCACTGCGTGACGACCCCGCCGCCATGATCCGTGAGGGCGGTGTGATTCGCGAAGGCTACGACGAGACCTTCGACGAGCTCTGCCGCCTGCAGACGAACTCCACCGACTACCTGCTCGAGCTCGAAACGCGCGAGCGCGAGCGCGCGGCCATCGCGAATCTGCGCGTGCGTTACAACCGTGTCCACGGCTACTACCTCGAAGTGCCGCGCAGCCGCGCCGAGAACGTGCCCGCGGACTACACCCGGCGCCAGACGTTGAAGAACGCAGAGCGTTTCATCACTCCGGAACTGAAGCGCTTCGAGGACGAGATTCTCGGCGCCAAGGAGAGAGCGCTTGCGCGCGAGAGATGGCTCTACCAGGATCTCTTGGAGCGACTCAACGGGGATCTCGAACGCATGCAGCGCTGTGCCCGTGGGCTGGCGCAGCTCGACGTGCTCAATAATTTTGCCGAACGTGCCGTCAGCCTCGACCTCACCCGACCCGAGCTGTGCGAGGAGGCCGGGATCCGCATCAGCGCGGGGCGCCACCCCGTGGTGGAAGGCTCTCTCGAGGGGCGCGGCTTCATCGCCAACGACGTCGATCTCGGCGGCGCCGCGCGAATGCTGCTGATCACGGGGCCCAACATGGGCGGCAAGAGCACGTACATGCGCCAGATCGCGCTCATCGTTCTGCTCGCCCATACCGGCAGCTTCGTTCCCGCCGCCGCCGCTGAGATAGGACCCGTTGATCGCATCTTCACCCGCATCGGCGCCGGCGACGATCTCTCCGGCGGCCGCTCCACCTTCATGGTGGAAATGACGGAGATGGCGCACATCCTGCGCAATGCCACCGAGCACAGCCTGGTGCTGGTGGACGAGATCGGGCGCGGCACCAGCACGTTCGACGGGCTGGCCCTCGCTTGGGCCTGCGCGGAGGCGCTGGCGAAGCACAACCGGGCCTACACGCTCTTCTCCACCCACTACTTCGAAATCACGAGCCTGGCCGAGCGCCTGCCGGCGACGGCCAACGTCCATCTCGACGCCGTCGAGCACGGCGGCGACGTCGTGTTTCTCTACGCGGTGAGGCCGGGGCCGGCGAGCCAGAGCTACGGCCTGCAGGTTGCGCGCCTGGCCGGCGTGCCCGACGCCGTGGTCCGCGCGGCGCGCGCCAAGCTGAGCACGCTCGAGACGCACTACACCGCCGCGCCTGCGGCCGACGCACGGCAGCTGCCCCTGTTCCAGAACGCCCCCGGGGAGGACCCGGCGCTGCGGCGGCTGCGCAAGATCGATCCGGACGCCATGAGCCCACGCCAGGCACTCGATGCGCTCTACGCGCTGCGAGCGCTCGTCGACGCCGCGAACACGCCCGACGCGTGACACGTCCGCGGATTTACCGGCGGGGTGCGAGTCAATACAATAGCGCCGCCGCGCCGGCGGTCGGCATCCGCTGGGCCGCGGCAGACATGACCCGAGCCGGAGTTCGCCCATGACCTACGTGGTCACCGAGTCCTGCATCCGCTGCAAATACACCGACTGCGTCGAGGTTTGCCCGGTCGACTGCTTTCACGAGGGGCCGAACTTTCTCGTCATCGACCCCGACGAATGCATCGATTGCAGCCTGTGCGAGCCCGAGTGCCCGGTCGACGCGATCCTCGCCGAGGACGACCTGGCCGAGGAGCAGCGACAGTACCTGGAGCTCAACGCCGAACTGTCACGCGAGTGGCCCGTGATCACGGAGAAGAAGCCGGCGCCGCCCGACGCCGAGCAGTGGGAGGCCGTCAAGGACAAGCTCCAGTACCTCGAGCGCTGACACGTCAGCGGCCACGAAGCCCCGGCGCCCACCCCGCCCTGCGGCCGCTTTCCCGCCGAGACCCGCCCCTGAGACTCTCCGCGTCACCGCGCCGGCCGGGGCACACCTTTCGTCGGCCGTCGCAACCCCGCGTTTCCCCGACTGCGACAAGTCCCGGATCTGTTCCTATACTGATTTATGGGTCTTCGGCTTGAAAGAGCTTACAAGAACGAGTTACAGCGTTCTCCGACGGGGAAAAGTGCCCATGAGTCAGTACGTGCCGCCGCAGCCCGCGGCGGCGGACGGCATGCGGGCCCGTGCCGCGGTCCGCGGCGCGGCCTGCGCGCTCGCGGTTGTGCTCGTCGCAGTCGCGGCGCTGCGGCCGCTCGCCGCGGACACGCTTTTCGTGTACAAGCGCGCCGACGGCTCGCGCCTGATTACCGACCACCCGCGGCATGATCCCGGCTACCGCCTGGTGAAGCAGTACCGCATCGGCGAACGCGGCCTGGAGCCGATGTCCGCGACAGCGAAAGCGCCACCGCGGCGCGCATCGCGCAGCAAGCCGTCACAGTTCGACGCGCTCATCGAGCGCACGGCCTCGGCGCACGGTGTCGACACCGCTCTGGTCAAAGCCATGGTGCAGGTGGAGTCCGCTTTCGACCCCTACGCGGTCTCGCACAAAGGTGCTTACGGCCTCATGCAGCTGATGCCGGAGACGGCGCGGCGATACGGCGTGGTCGACCCGGCGGACCCGGTGCAGAACGTCCGCGGCGGGGTACGCTATCTGCGCCACCTGATGCGGCTGTTCGGCGACGACACGCGACTCGCTCTGGCCGCGTACAATGCCGGAGAAAACGCCGTCAAACGCTACGGCGGCATCCCTCCCTACGACGAAACCCGCAACTACGTGCGCAAGGTGATGGCTCTGCAACGTCGCTACGCGTTGCGCTGATCGCCGCCGAAGTGAGTGTAGCCGCGCACGTCCAGACGCACCTCGCGGCCCTGCTCATCGAGCAAACGCAGCCCGGGCTCGGACTCGATGCGCCCGATGCAGGTGCACGGCACCGGCGAGTGCGCAAAGGCCGCTTCTAACGCCGGCGCATTTTCCGCGGACACGGTGAAACAGAGCTCGTAGTCGTCGCCGTGAGCGACGGCCGCCTCCCAGCCGAGATTCTTCTCCTGCAGGCGCCGATAGACGTCGCAGCGCGGCACGTCGGCAAGCGAGACGCTGGCGCCGACGCCGCTTGCGTCGAGAACGTGACCGAGATCCGCAAGCAGTCCGTCGGAGAGATCAATGGCCGCCGACGCCAAGCCCCTCATCAGCATCGCCTCGCGCACGCGCGGCTCGGGCCGGTCGAGGCGCCCGCGCACGAACTCGACCTCCGCCGGCTCGAGGGCGACCTCGCCGCGCGCGCAGCGCAGACCGATGGCCGCGTCGCCGAGCGTGCCGGTGACGTAGATGCGATCATCGACGCGGGCGCCGTCGCGGCGCAGGGACGCGCCTCGCGGGACCCAGCCCAGGAGCTGCACGCCGATGACCAGCGGTCCGCTCACCGTATCGCCGCCGATCAGCTCCACGTCGTGCTCGCGCGCGAGGGCAGCAAACCCCTCCGCGAACGCCTCCAGCCACGGCGGCTCCACCCGCGGCAGCGCGAGGTTGAGCGTCGCGCAGGCCGGCTCGGCCGCCATGGCGGCGAGGTCACTGAGGTTCACGGCCAGCGACTTGTGCCCGATGTCCCCGGCACGGGTGTCGAGGGGAAAGTGAACGCCGCCCACCAGCATGTCCGTCGTCACCACCAGCTCGTGCCCCGGGCGCGTGCTGATGAGAGCGGCATCGTCGCCGATGCCGAGGACGACGTCATCGCGGTGTCGCGTGCGCCCCAGGAAGAACGTCCGGATGAGCTCGAACTCGTCCACCGCTCATGCGCCGGCGCCCGGCTCTCTCTCGCCGGCCCGCAGCGTCGCCGCGAGCCGGTCGAGCACGCCGTTGACGAATTTGTAGCCGTGCTCGGCGCCGAAGGTTCGCGCCAACTCGACGGCCTCGTCGATGATGACGCGGAAAGGCACCCCGTGCTCGTATTCGAGCTCGTAGGCACCCACTCGCAAAATCGCTCTCTCCACGGGATCCACACTCGCCACCGGCCGGTCCAGGCAGGTCGCCAGGTTGGCGTCGATCTCCTGGTGGTACAACGGGACGTTGCGGATCAGCAGGTGAAAATAATCGCTGTCGGTGGTGCTCATGTCGTGCTCGTGGACGAAATGCCGCTCGATCTCCGCGGGGTCCTGCTCCGTCAGGTCCCACTGATACAGCGCCTGCACGGCACTGCGCCTGGCGCGGTGTCGGGCCCGCGGCTTCACCGGGTGCAACTCCGCCGGCCCGGCGCGAGCGTCCACGTCCCGCCGGCGGCGCTCACGAACTCGGCATCTGCTTGAGCAGACTCGCCATTTCGAGCGCCGCCATGGCGGCGTCCGCGCCCTTGTTGCCGGCCTTGGTTCCGGCCCGCTCTATGGCCTGCTCGATGGTGTCGACGGTGAGCACTCCGAACCCCACGGGCACGGCGTGCTGCAGACTCACCTGCCCCAGTCCCTTCACACACTCGCCGGCGACGTAATCGAAATGCGGGGTGGCGCCGCGTATGACGCAACCCAGGGCGATGATGGCGCCGAAGCGGCCCGAGACCGCCATGCGCTGCGCCGCGAGCGGCAGCTCGAAAGCGCCCGGCACGCGCGCCACCTCGATGTTGGCATCGTCCACCCCGTGGCGGCGCAAGGTATCGAGCGCGGCATCGAGAAGGCGGGCCGTTATGAACTCGTTGAAGCGGCCGACGACGATACCGAATCGTACGCCGCGTGCGTTGAAGTCTCCTTCGATGATCCTCATGCTGCTCTCCAATGATGGCCGGCGGGTCAAAGCGCGCTCAGGCGTCTTGTGCCTCTATGTAATCGACGATTTCCAGACCGAATCCCGACAGACCGTGAGCCTTTCTGGGCGCGCCCAGCACCCGCATCTTGCCGACACCGAGATCGGCCAGGATCTGGCTGCCGACGCCGAGCATCCTCAGATCGGTGCTCAGCGAGTCGTCGGCCGACTCGATCCCCATGTCGTGCATCTGCGTGCGCCGCACCCGATCGAGAAACGCGTCGGCATCCTCGTCGTGACGCAAGATCACCAACACGCCGGCGCCGTGCGCGGCGATCGCGCGCACCGCGCGCCCTATGGACCACGGTTGTTGTGAGCGCACCTCGGCGAAGGCATCGAATAAACCGCTGTAGGCGTGCACCCGGACCCGCGTGGGGACATCGCGGGTTACGGCGCCCAGCACCAGGGCGAAGTGCGTGCCGCCGTCGACCTCGTCGCGGTAGGCCAGCAGGCGAAACGAACCGCAGTCCGTCGCCAGCTCGCTCTCGGCAATGCGCTTGACCGTGGGTTCGTGTTCGAGGCGGTAGCGGATGAGGTCCGCGATGGCGCCGATCTTGATGCCGTGAAGCCTGCCGAAGGCAACCAGATCGGCGAGCCGCGCCATGCTGCCGTCCTCACTGAGGACCTCGCAGATGACGCTCGCCGGCTCGAAACCCGCCAGCCGTGCCAGGTCCACACCCGCCTCGGTGTGTCCGGCGCGCGTCAGCACGCCCCCCGGCTGCGCCATCACGGGGAACACGTGTCCCGGCGCCACCAGGTCCTCCGGCCGGGCGTCGGGGCGCACGGCGGCATGCACCGTGGTCGCCCGGTCGGCGGCGGAGATTCCCGTGGTCACGCCCGTCGCCGCCTCGATGGAGACGGTGAAATTGGTGGAATAGTGAGCGTTGTTGTCGCGCACCATCAGCGGCAGCTTGAGCCGCCGGCAGCGCTCTTCGGTCAAGGTGAGACAGACCAGCCCTCGCCCGTTGCGCGCCATGAAGTTGATGTCTTCGGGGCGAACGCACTCGGCCGCGATGAGAAGATCTCCCTCGTTCTCGCGATCCTCGTCGTCGACCATGATGACCATCTTGCCGCGACGAAAGTCGTCGATGATGGCTTCGATGGAGCTGATCGCGGCCTCGCCACTGGCCGCGGGGCGCACCGCCGGAGCGCTCTTGCCCGAGCCCGTCATGCCCCGCCGGCCTCGTAGCCATGCCGCGCCAGAAACGCGCGCGTCAGCGCGGCGGACCCGTGGCGCGCGTCTCCCGGCGCCGTGATGAGCCGCTCGAGGTAGCGCGCGACGAGGTCGGCCTCGAGGTGCACGCGCCGCCCGGGCGTGAATTCACCCAAAGTGGTGGACTCCAGGGTGTGCGGCACGACGTTGATGCTGAAACGAACGCCGTGCGGCTCATCGACAACGTCGTTGACGGTGAGGCTCACACCGTCGACGCAGATAGAGCCCTTCTCGGCGACATACCGCGCCAGCGCCGCGGGAGCGGAGAACGACATGCGCACCGAGCGCCCGTCCGCGTCGTGGCCGACAAGCTCGCCGACACCGTCGACGTGGCCCGAGACCAGGTGCCCGCCCAGGCGGTCGCCGGCGCTGAGCGCGGGCTCCAGGTTCACCCGCGCCCCGGCGCCGAGATCCCCGAACAGCGTTCGCGACAGGGTTTCCGCAGACACGTCCACGCGCACCCTTGCGCGCGTGCACTCGACGGCGGTCAGGCACACACCGCTGACCGAAATGCTCTCGCCAAGGCCTATCGAGACGCTGCCGAGAGCGCTCGTGTCGATGGTGACCGCGAGATCGCGGCCGTGATGACGGACCGACTCGATGCGGCCGACCGCCTGAACGATTCCGGTAAACATCCCGACTCGAGATTCACATGGGCCGGCTCGGGGCGCGGACTGGTAGCGAACAATACACCATCGCCTTTCCCCGGGTCACTCGATGAGAGGACGGCCACGCGGGCCGGCCGGCGCCGTTCGGGCTGTGGCTCAATGGGCGGAGGCATCGGCAAGCGCCGGGCGTGCCGTCACGCGCAGGTCCTTTCCAACCGCGCGCACGTCCGTGACGAGCAGCTCGACGCCGTCGTGCAGACGCTCGAGCCCCGGCAGTGCGAACATGCCGCGGCCGGCATCGCCCAGCAGCCGCGGGGCCAGGTAGACGATGAGCTCGTCGGTGACACCGGCGTCGAGGAATGCCCCCGCCACCGTCGGTCCTGCCTCGACCAGCACTTCGTTGAGCGAACGCGCCGCGAACTCGCCGAGCAGCGCGTCGATGGCGACGCGCCCGTCGGCGCCCGGCAACGACAACACCTCGGCGCCGCGCTCGCGCAGCGCGGCAGCGCTTGCGTCGTCCCCTCGCGCGGCGACGATCATCACACCGGGCTCGCTCAGAAGACGCGCCCGCGCCGGCGTGCGCAGACGGGAGTCGAGGACAACGCGCAGCGGTTGCCGCCCTACGTCGGGCAGACGCACGTTGAGCCGCGGATCGTCCGCGAGCACGGTGCCGATGCCGGTGACGATTGCGGAGCTGCGCGCCCGCCAGTGCTGGACGTCCGCGCGCGCGGCGCTGCCCGTGATCCACCGGCTCTCCCCGGCTGACGTCGCCGTGCGGCCGTCCAAAGTCGCGGCCACCTTCACGCGCACCCACGGACCGTTGCCGGAGACCCGCTTGACGAAACCGGGATTGAGATCCGTCGCCGCCTGCGCGCAAAGCCCCACCGCCACGTCAACGCCGGCCTGCGTCAGCGCCGCGAGGCCGCCCGACGCCGCCGGATTGGGATCGCGCATGGCGGCAATCACACGCGCCACCCCGGCCTGGGTCAGGCGCTCGGCGCATGGCGGCGTGCGCCCGTGGTGGGCACAGGGCTCCAGGCTCACGTACACCGTCGCTCCGCGGCTCCGACTCCCGGCCGCATCAAGCGCGTGGATTTCCGCGTGGGGCTCGCCGGCGCGATGGTGCCAGCCTTCGCCGACCACCTCGCCCGCGCTGACGATCACGCAACCCACGCGCGGGTTGGGGTCGGTGCTGTAGAGGCCACGGCGCGCGAGCCGCAGCGCGCGTGCCATGAAGCGGTAGTCGTCAGCAGTGAACACGCCGGCAGATCGACGGCCGCCTGCGGGCGGTCATGGCTCCGGCTCGTCGTCGCCCGGCAGCAGCGACAGCTGCTGCCTGCGCACCTCGGCCGGCGGCTGAGTGCGCAGGCGACGCACCTCCTCGCTGAAGGCGTCCACGTCCTGGAAACTGCGGTAGACGGAGGCGAAACGCACGTAGGCAACCTCGTCGAGCTCGCTCAGCTCCTGCATCACGGCCTCGCCGATCGCCTTGGAGGCGATCTCACGCTCGCCGCTCACCATGAACCGGTGCAGCAATCGATTGACCGTGGCCTCCACGGCGTCGGCATCGACGGGGCGCTTTTCCAGCGCACGCTGCAGGCTGGCACGCAACTTATCCTCGCTGAAAGCCTCGCGGCGGCCGTCGGACTTGATGACCTGGGGAAGCTTGAGCTCGGGCCGCTCGAAGGTGGTGAAGCGCTCGCGGCAATCCTGGCACTCGCGGCGACGACGCACCGTATCGCCGTTGTCGGCGAGACGGGAATCGATCACCCGGGTGTCGTCGGAGCTACAGAACGGACAGCGCATCGGTCTCGGGACGCGAACATCCCCTCCACGGCCGTCGCGGGCAGCCCCCATTCGCTGCGCTGGCAGATGCCTTCACGACGGTATGCATGGCCACATCGCCGCACTCGCGCCACGAGGCGCGCATCAAGGCAGCGCGTCGACCTCGGCGCCCTCCTTTTTGACGGGCAGCATGTCCTCGCGGGAAATGCCCAGCATCAGAACGACGGGGCTTGCGACGAAGACCGACGAGTACGTGCCCACGACGATGCCGATCAGCAATGCCGCGGCGAACCCGCGAATCACCTCACCGCCGATGATCAGCAGCGTCAGCACCACCAGCAAGGTCGTCGCCGAAGTCAGCACGGTTCGGCGCAGAGTCTGATTGATCGAAGCGTTCATGATCTCCACCGGAGACCCGCGCCGCATCTTGCGGAAGTTCTCGCGGATACGGTCGAACACCACGATGGTGTCGTTGAGCGAATAGCCGATGACCGCCAGGATGGCGGCCAGCACCGCCAGCGAGAACTCCAGGCCCAGAATCGAGAACAGGCCCATGGTGATGACGACATCGTGGACAAGCGCCGCCACCGAGCCGACGGCGAAGCGCCACTCGAATCGCCACGCCACGTAGATCAGGATGCCGATCAAGGCATAGATCATGGCGAGACCGCCCTTCTCCGTGAGCTCTTCGCCCACCTGGGGGCCCACGAACTCGACCCGGCGCATCTGCACCTGACATTCGACGGGCCCGTCGCTTGCGGCTCGCAGACACCGTTGCAGCCCGCCCTCGGGGCTGTCGGTGAGCGTCTCGCCGAAGGGTGCGCGCAAGGCCTCGGTCACGCGGCTGCTGATCTCGGCGGCCTGGCGGCTCTCGTCCACGGGCAGCCTGATCATGATGTCGCGCGAGGTGCCGAAGTACTGCACCAGCGCCGCCTCGAAGCCCGCCCCCTCGAGCTGGGTGCGCACCTCTCCGACGGCCACCGGGTCGCTGTAGCCCACCTCCACGAGGGTGCCGCCGGTGAAGTCGATGCCGAAGCTCAGCCCGCGCACGGCCAGCGACGCGATGCCGATCACCATGACAATGCCCGAGGCGATCAGTGCAATGCGCCGCCTGCCGAGGAAGTCGATCTGGGTGTCTTGGCGAAAGAGTTCCATGGGTCGCGACCTAGATGGCGAGCTTCGCGATGCGCTTTCCGCCGTAGATCAGGTTGATCACGCCGCGCGTGCCCATGATGGCGGTGAACATCGAGGTGATAATGCCGATGCTCAATGTGATCGCGAACCCCTTGATGGGCCCGGTGCCGAAATTGAACAGCACCACCGCCGCGATGAGCGTCGTGATGTTGGCGTCGACGATGGTCGACAGCGCCCGGTCGTAGCCGACGTGAATGCTCGCCTGCGGCGAGTTTCCGTTGCGCAGCTCCTCGCGGATGCGCTCGAAGATAAGGACGTTCGCGTCCACCGCCATGCCGACCGTCAGCACGATCCCGGCGACGCCCGGCAGGGTCAGAGTCGCCTGGAACAACGACAGCACGGCGACGATCAGCACCAGATTGAGCGCGAGCGCGAGATTGGCCACCGCGCCAAACAGCCGGTAGTAGAACATCATGAAAACCAGCACCAGCACGAAGCCGATCACCACCGAGCGGAACCCCTGTGAAATATTCTCATGACCGAGGCTCGGGCCGATGGTGCGTTCCTCGATGATGTCGATCGGCGCCGCCAGCGCTCCGGCGCGCAGCAGCAGTGCCAGGTCCCGGGCCTCGTTGACGCTGTCGAGCCCCTCGATCTGGAATCGCTTGCCAAGCTGGTCTCGGATCACGGGAGCGGTGATCACCTCCTCGATGCGCTGCTTGACCTTGACGGCATTGCCCTGATCGTCGAGCAGCGGTCGCCCGCTCGCGTCCTTCTTCGTCTCGCTGCGAATCTCGATGTACACCACCGCCATGCGGCGGCCGATGTTGTCGCCGGTGATGCGCTGATTGATCGCGGCACCGCGGGCGTCGAGAGTGATGCTGACGATGGGTCCGCCCGTCTGCGTGTCGAGGCTGGCGGCGGCGTCGACAATGTTGTCGCCGGAGTAGATGACCCGCTTCTTCAGCAGTATGGGAGACCCGTCGCGAAGCCGATAAAGTGCGGAGCCCGCGGGCAGCGATCCCGCCACCGCCGACTGCACGTCGTGCTCTTCGTCGACCATGTGCATCTCCAGCGTCGCCGTGCGGCCGAGGATGCGCTTGGCGCGGGCGGTGTCCTGCACGCCCGGGAGCTGCACGACGATGCGCCGGTCTCCCTGGCGCTGCACCACCGGCTCGGCCACGCCGAGTTCGTCGATGCGGTTGCGCAGGGCGGTGATGTTCTGCTCCAGTGCGAACTCGCCGAGCTCGCGCTGCTCCTCCTCGCGTACGCTCGCCTCCAGGTAGGGCGCGCTGTCACGGTCGGTCTCCTCGAGCAGCAGCTCCGGCAGCTCGAGCTCTATGACGGCGAGTCCACGCGTGCGCTCCGCCGCGTCGCGAAACTTGATCTCGACGCCGCCGCCCAGCGGCCGCCGCACCGACGTGTAACGCACCTTATCCGAACGCAGCAGCGAGCGAATGTCGTCGACGTAGCGCTCCTCGGCGCGTCGCAGCGCACTCTCGAGATCCACCTCCATGAGGAAGTGAACACCGCCGCGCAGGTCGAGACCGAGATACATCGGCGCCGCGCCGAGCCGGTCCAGCCACCGTGGCGTGGCCGGCAGCAGGCTGAGCGCCACCGTGAAGCGCTCGCCGAGCGCGCGCTGGAGCACGTCGCGCGCACGCAGCTGCTCTTCGGTGTCGTTGAAACGCAGCTTGATGTTCCTTTCGTCCATGGTGGCGGCACGAGCAGGGATGCCGGCGTCGGCCAGCGCACGCTGGGCGCTCTCAAGGGTGCTGCTGTCGACGCGCAGCGCGCGCGCACCGCGGATCTGGACGCCGGGATCATCGCCGAAGAGGTTCGGCAAGGCGAACAAAAACCCCGGCACCAGTACGGTGACGATGATCAGGTACTTCCACCAGGGATACTGGTTGATCATGGAGTGTTCGAGGACTCAGGCGTCCTTGACGGTCCCCTTGGGCATCATCTGGGCCACGGCCTGACGCTGGACCTTGATCTGCACCCCCTCGGCCACCTCGAGGTTGATGAAGTTGTCCCCGACGTCGAGGATTTTCCCCAGGGTGCCGCCATTGGTAACGACTTCGTCCCCTTTCTTCAGGCCGGAGACCATCTCCTTGTGCTGCTTGGCGCGTTTCTGCTGCGGACGGATGAGCAGGAACCAGAAAAGCACGAAGATGACTACCAGCGGCAGCAGGCTCAGCAGGCCGCTGCCGGCCCCTTCTGCCCCGGCCTGCGCCCAGGCATCCGAAATCAGCATGTTCATATTAAGTCCCTTAGGAATTGGTTAGAGCCCCCGCCGCCGCACGACGGCGGCCAATTATGCCACACTGGGCAGCGCGGCGAGGCGCCGGGCCCGGAAATTCTCGGTGAATTCCCCGAATCGCTGCTCGGCGATGGCGGCGCGCACGGCCCGCATGAGATCCTGATAGAAGTGCAGGTTGTGAAGGGTGCACAAGCGAGCGCCCAGGATCTCGTTGCACTGGTAGAGGTGCCGCAGGTAGGCGCGGCTGTAGTGCCGGCAGGTGTAGCAGGCACAGCCGCCGTCGAGCGGCGCGGCGTCGCGCGCGTAGCCCGCGTTGCGGATCTTGACCACGCCGTCGCGCGTGTAGAGCCAGCCGTTGCGCGCATTGCGTGTGGGCAGCACGCAGTCGAACATGTCCATGCCCTGAGCCGCCGCGAAGACGATGTCCTCGGGCGTGCCCACCCCCATGAGGTACCGCGGGCGGTCGGCGGGCAGGGCCGGGGCGATCTCGCGCAGCAACCGTTCCCGGGTGTCCTTGGGCTCGCCGACCGAGAAGCCTCCGAGCGCGTAACCGTCGAAACCCATCGCCACGAGCCCGTCCAGCGACTCGCGGCGCAGCTCTTCGTACATCCCCCCTTGGACGATGCCGAACAACGCACCGGGGGCGTCGCCGTGCGCCTGCTTGCTGCGCTCGGCCCATCGCAGCGACAGCGCCATGGAAGCCCTCGCGCGCTCCTCGTCGGCGGGGTAGGCCGTGCACTCGTCGAACGCCATCACCACATCCGACCCCAGCTCGCCCTGGATCCGCACCGACTCCTCCGGGCCGAGGAAGACCTTCGCGCCGCTTACCGGGGAACGGAACCACACACCGCGCTCGCTCAGCTGGCGCAGATCCGCCAGGCTCCATACCTGAAAACCGCCCGAATCCGTCAGAATCGGGCCGTCCCAGTGCATGAACGCGTGCAGGCCGCCGAGCTCGCGGATGACGTCCGCGCCGGGGCGCAGATTGAGATGGAAGGTGTTGGCGAGGATCATGTCCGCGCCGCTCGCGCGCACCTCTTCCGGTGTCACCGCCTTCACTGTCGCCGCCGTGCCCACAGGCATGAATGCGGGCGTGTGCACGCTTCCGTGAGCGAGCGCGAGCCGGCCCGCGCGCGCGCGCCCGTCACGGGCAGAGATACTGAAGTCCAAGGCTCCGGCGTCCCCCGTCTACGCCTCTCCGCGAGCGGGATAGTCCTTGGCGATGATGACGTCGAGCGCGGCGAGTACGTCGCGAAAATGGGGCCGGGCGAAGGGCATGGTGGCGATCGAGCTGGCGTAGAGGGTGCCGTCGGGCCGAACCAGATACACACCGGGCTCGTTGAACAGCGCCGGCTCCTCGATGCCCGCTGAGGTCTTGCCACGGCCGCTGGAGATGTACAGGCCCCACTCGCGCGCCTTGTCCACGGACAGACCGTAGCCGACGGTAAGCGCCGAAAGCTGCCAGTCCTCGCGCGCCGCCCGGGCACGCTCCAAGTCGTCGGTGCTCACGACGAGCACGCCGACGCCGCGCTCGGCGAACTTACCCGCACTGCGATTGAGCTCCTGCAGGTAGGTCTTGCAGATCGGACAATGCTGGCCGCGGTAGGCCACGATGAGGGTGAAGTGATCGGGCGCCTGATCCCGGAGCCGCCAGCGCCCCCCGCCGACGGTCTCCACCTCGAGCGCAGGCGCCGGCATGCGCGGTTTCGGTGCCATATCGTCAATTCCTCTCCTCGCTGCGTCACCGCTAACGACCGCGGCCCGGCACGACAGTTCCCCGGACATGCCCCGCGCGGTCGGCCGCCCGGGCGTCGCGTTACTGAAAATCCTCGAACGGGCGCGGAAAATCCAGAGCGTAGCCCTGCGCGTAATCGACGCCGATCTTCCTCAGCTCGCGCACGATGGCGGCGCTGTCGGCACACTCTGCGATCGTCTTGACGCCCTTGACGTGAGCGATCTCGTTGATGGCGACCACCACGGAGCGGTCCACCGGGTTATCCAGCATGTCGCGCACGAAACTGCCGTCGATCTTGACGAAATCCACGGGCAGGTTCTTCAGGTAGGTGAACGACGACAGACCGCTGCCGAAATCGTCGAGCGCAAAACGCACACCGCGACCCTTCATCTGCTCGATGAAGCGCCGGGCGCGGTCGAAGCTCAGCACTGCGGCCGTCTCGGTGATTTCGAAACACACTCTCTCGGGATCGATGCCGGAGTGGTCCATCTGCTCATGCACGAACTCGAGCAGGTCATCGGCGTTGAGGGAATCACCGGAGAGATTGATGGCGATGCCCGATTCGGGGAAAAGCCCGAAGCCGCGGCCGAAGCGGCGGAAGACCGTGCGGATGACCCAGCGGTCCACCTCCGCGATGAGCCCGTAGCGCTCCGCGGCGGGGATGAAGTCCTCCGGCAGGGCGATGTCGCCGTGCTCCTCGCGCCAGCGCAGCAGCAGCTCGAAGTCCGCCGGTGGTCCGCTGGTGGCGTCGAGCGCCACGATGGGCTGGCAGTACAGCGACAATCGATCGTTTGCGATGACGTCGGTGAGGTCCGCCGCTCGCAGAATCTCCGACTGGCGCCGCGCGAGCTCGCGGTCTTCCCGACGATAGACGTGCACCCGGTTGCGTCCGAGGTCCTTGGCGGTGTAGCAGGCCACGTCGCCGTAGGTCAGCAGCTGCTCGGTATCCTGGATGTCGGCCTCGATGGGCACCAGGCCCGTGCTGGCCCCGCACTCGAAGGTGCGGCCCTGCCAGACGAAGCGGAATTCCCGGATGGCGCGCACCAGAGCTTCGCTGGCCTTGACGGCGGCATCGAGCGAGCAATGCCGCAGCAACAGACCGAACTCGTCGCCGCCCAGGCGCCCGAGCGTGTCGGACGCCCGGATCTTCGTCACCAGCAGATTGGACAGATGCTTGAGCAGCTCATCGCCGGCGCGGTGACCGGCAACGTCGTTGACGATCTTGAACTGATCGAGGTCCAGGTAGCACAAGGCGTGCACCGAGCCGGTGCGCTTGGCGTCGTCCAGCGCATGCCCGAGTCGCCGCTCGAACTCGCGGCGATTGACCAGGCCCGTGAGATCGTCGTGGGCGGCCTGGTAGGCGAGACTCGAAGACATTTTGTGCGACGAGGTGATGTCCTGCGCCGTGTGCAGCACCCGGCCCCAGCTGCCGCGGAACTTGTCGGGCACGAACACGGTGTCGCGCACGTAGATGCGCGTGCCGTCGTAGGCCTTGTGCCACGCCTCCACGATGACGAGGTGCTCGCCGCGCGCCAGCGCCGCGAGCGTGGCGCAGTACGCCGTAAACTGATCGTCGGTGCCGAATTCCCCGCCGCTAAGCTGCAGCAGCGCCTCCTCGCTGGGCGCGCGGTACAGCTGCAGGGTGGCGGCATTGAAGGCCCGCAGCCTCACCTCCCAGGCGAGCTTCTCGACGAGGCCGCGGTTGTTCAGCAGGTAACGCTCGAGGTCGTCGATCTCGCGCCGCGCCAGCGCCGCCAACATGGGCCTGACCGCCGACCAGTCCTCCTGCCAGATGGAGATGGGGATGTCGTCGAAGCGCTCGGCGTACACTTCGCCGTCGCCGGGGCTCACGGGTCCGGGTTCAATGGCGCCGTGCGGCCGCCTCGACGCCGCGGCCGCAACGACTGCCTGACCCTCGAGTACGCTTTTCTCGTTTGCCATGTTCTTGCCGGGGGCGCTCCCGCCGGCCCGCGTGTCGGCCGGCGACGCCTTCAATCCGCCGCGGCGCCCGCCAGGGCCCCATCGCGCGCGCGTTCGCGGTCAATGATAAGACCTCGCGGCACGCGTTTCACCCCGTCGGCGCCGGGTCGCCGCTCTGCAGCGCGCCCGTTCGCGGTGTCAGCGCCTTGCACCCGAGGGCTCGCCCGCCGCACCATCCTCGCCCCGCCCCGGAGGCAGCCAGGGCCGACACACGCGTTCCAGATCCGCGAGACACTGCGCGACCGTGCGCCCGGAAGTGCGCAGCTCGTGGTGCGCACGCCGGTAATCGGATTCGCGCTCACGCAGGATGGTCCGCAGCTCTTCCATCGCCTCCGCGCTGCCGGCGATGGGCCGCAAATCGCCCTGCGCGATGACACGCTGCATGTGGTCGTCCGGCCGCGCGCTCACCCACACCGTGCGGAAATGCTGCAGCAGCTCCGCGTAGGTGGTCTGCTCGGACACCAGGCTGCCGCCCGCCTCGACCACGGCGAAGGGGTGCTGCCGCATGGTCTCGCGCAGGGCACGACGCTCGATGCGGCGATAGGCGCCCTGTCCCGCCAGCGAGATCAACTCGCCGACGTCGATGCCCCCGAGGGAGGCAATGACGTCGCCCAGCCGCACGAACGGCAGGCCGAAGCGCTCCGCCAGCAGCCGCCCGAGCGTGGTCTTGCCGGCCCCGCGCAAGCCGATCAACGCAATTCCCCGCCACTGCACCGGGGCGAACTGCGCCTGCAGCAGCCGGTAGGCCTCGTGCTGCTGCTCACCGTCGAGCGTCTCCAGCAGACCCCACAGCGGCGCGCAGCGGCTCGCGTCCGTGCGCGGGTCCGGCAACAGAGCCGCCAGCTCCACGTCGAGCGCCACAGACACCCGCGAGAGCAGCCCCAGCGAGGCGTTGGCCCGGCCGGTCTCCAGCTGCCCGAGATAGCGCTCCGAGACCCCGGAGTGATGCGCCAGCGTGCGCCGTGAGACGCCGCGGCGCGAGCGGATCGCACGCACGCGCTCACCCACCCGGCGCACCAGCGCCCCGGCGCTGTCGCTCGCGCCGACCCGGTCGACGGCGCCGCCGGCCGCCACGGGCACCGACTCTGCCTCGGTTTTCGGCACCTATATTGCCCTATGAAAACGGCTTGATCCCATCGAAGTTGGCACTATAATGCCGCTTTGGCCGTCGCACAACCTTACGCCGTCCGCCTTCCCCCATGACACAGCCCATCGATTTTCGCGTCGCCGGCGCCGCCTACCGTCACTGGAAGCTCAGCATCGACGGCCCGGTGGCGACGCTCGCCATGGACGTGGACGACCGGGGCGGGCTCTTTCCCGGCTACGAGCTCAAGCTCAACTCCTACGACCTCGGCGTGGACATCGAGCTCTACGACGCCGTGCAGCGCCTGCGCTTCGAGCACCCCGAGGTCGGCGCCGTGGTCATCACCTCGCTCAAGGACCGGGTCTTCTGCGCCGGCGCCAACATCCGCATGCTCGGCCAGTCCTCCCACGCGCTCAAGGTCAACTTCTGCAAGTTCACCAACGAGACGCGCAATGCGATCGAGGATGCCACCGCCTACTCCGGGCAGACGTATCTGTGCGCGCTGAACGGCACCGCCGCCGGTGGCGGCTACGAGCTTGCGCTCGCCACCGATCACATCATGCTCATCGACGACGGTGCGGCGAGCGTATCACTGCCGGAGGTTCCGCTGCTGGCCGTGCTGCCGGGCACGGGCGGCCTCACGCGCCTCGTGGACAAGCGCAAGGTGCGTCGCGATCACGCCGACTTCCTCTGCACCACCGAGGAAGGCGTACGCGGCAAGCGCGCGCAGGACTGGCGCCTCGTCGACGAGGTGGTGCCGCGCTCGCAGTTCGGCGAACGCGTACGCGAACGTGCCCTGGCCTGCGCCCACAGGTCCGACCGACCGCGCCATGCCGTGGGCGTCACGCTCACACCGCTGGCGCGTGCGCTCGAGGACGATGCGGTGCGCTATGCGCACGCGCACGCCTCGCTCGACAGGACCCGCGGCGTCGTCGACGTCCGCATCACCGGACCCCGCAGCGATGCACCGCCAGACGTCGACGCGGCGGCGGCGCTGGGTGTGTCGTTCTGGCCGCTGGCCCTGGCGCGCGAGCTGGACGACCTGATCCTGCACCTGCGCGCCAACGAGCCGGAGATGGGGACGCTGGTGTTCACCTCCCGCGGCGATATCGACCTGGTGCAGGCTTACGACGACTTTCTGCAGACCCACGCCACTCACTGGCTGATTCGCGAGATCACGCTTTACTGGAAGCGCACGCTCAAGCGCCTCGACGTCACCTCGCGCAGCCTCATCGCGCTGATCGACCCGGGAAGCTGCTTCGCCGGCACGTTGCTCGAGATCGTCCTCGGCGCCGACCGCAGCTACATGCTCGAGGGTCGCTTCGACGGCGACGACACGCCGGCGCCATCGGTGCGGCTCACGGCCATGAACTTCGGTCCGCTGCCGACGGTTTCCGGCCTCACGCGGCTGGAGGCCCGCTACCTCGACGAGCCCCCGGGGGTGGAACGCGCACGAGCGCGCGTCGGCGCCGATCTCGACGCCGCCGCCGCCGAGGAACTGCGTCTGGTCACCTTCGCCCCCGACGACATCGACTGGGAGGACGAGGTCCGCATCGGCCTGGAGGAGCGCACGAGCTTCTCGCCCGATGCTCTGACCGGCATGGAGGCGAGCCTGCGCTTCGCCGGGCCGGAGACTCTGGAGTCGAAGATCTTCGGGCGCCTGAGCGCGTGGCAGAACTGGATCTTCCAGCGGCCCAACGCGGTGGGCGACGACGGCGCGCTCAAGCGCTACGGCACCGGCAAGAAAGCAACCTACGACAGACGGAGAGTATGAACTCATGGCAAGCGTCGAGCTGAGCGAACGGATCCCCAACAACGTCGGTCTGTCTGACGATCGCCGTCTGCGCCGTGCCCTGGAGGCCTGGCAGCCGCAGTTCCTGGAATGGTGGAACGAGATGGGGCCGGCAGACAGCCAGGCGCGGGAGGTCTACCTGCGCACGGCGACCAGCGTGGATCGCAAGGGCTGGGCGCGCTTCGGCTACACCCACATGCCGGACTACCGCTGGGGCGTCTTCCTTGCCCAACCGCAGCAGGAGCGCAAGATCGCCTTCGGCGAGCACCGCGGAGAGCCCGCGTGGCAGGAGGTGCCGGGGGAGTATCGCGCGGCGCTGCGTCGGCTCATCGTGATCCAGGGCGACACCGAGCCGGCGTCGGTGGAGCAGCAACGGCTGCTGGGACTCACCTGCCCTTCGCTTTACGATCTGCGCAACCTCTTCCAGGTGAACGTCGAGGAGGGGCGTCACCTGTGGGCAATGGTCTATCTGCTGCACGCCTACTTCGGCCGCGACGGCCGCGAGGAAGCCGAGGCCCTGCTGCAGCGGCGCTCGGGCGACGAGGACAAGCCGCGGCTGCTGGGCGCCTTCAACGAGCAGACGCCGGACTGGCTGTCGTTCTACATGTTCACCTTCTTCACGGATCGCGACGGCAAGTACCAGCTCTCCGCGCTGGCGGAGTCGGGCTTCGACCCGCTGGCCCGCACGTGCCGTTTCATGCTGACGGAAGAAGCGCACCACATGTTCGTCGGCATCACGGGTCTGTCGCGCATCGTGCAGCGCACCTGCGAGGTGATGCGCGAGCACGGCATCGACGACGTGCGCCGCGAGGGACTGATCGATCTCCAGACCGTGCAGCGCTACATTAACTTCCACTACAGCGTGACGCTCGATCTGTTCGGCGCCGAGGTGTCGAGCAATGCCGCAAGCGGATTCACCATGAGCCTCAAGGGGCGGTTCCACGAAGAGAAGATTGAAGACGATCACACGCTGCACCACACGACTTACCCGGTGCTGCACTGGCGCGACGGCCAATTCCAGTTGGTCGATGTGCCGGCGCTCAATTCTCTGAACGAACGCCTGCGCAACGACTACATCGACGATCTGATGCACGGGCTGCGGCGTCTCAACCTGATCATCCAGAAAGCCGGCATTGACTTCGAGCTGAAGCTGCCGCATCGTGCCTTCAACCGTCACATCGGACTTTTCGCCGAACTCAACGTCAGCCCCGAGGGCAGGGTCATGTCGGCCGAGGAGTGGAACGCGCGCAAGGACCGGTGGCTGCCCTCTGAAGAGGACCGGACGTACGTCAAGTCGCTGATGACCCGGGCGGTGATGGAGCCGGGCAAGTTCGCCAACTGGATCGCGCCGCCTTCACGCGGCATCAACGATCAGCCCATCGACTACGAGTACGTGCGCGCCGACTGACCTGCCCCCGATCATGAAAGAGAGCGGGACGTCGCAACGCAGTGAGTACTACCGGGCGCTCGCGCCCATGCACCTCGCACCTCTGTGGGAGGTGCTCGCGGAGCTGATCACGCCGCAACCGGCAAGCCGCTGTCAGCCGGCACTGTGGCGCTACGACGACATTCGCCCCGCCATCATGCGCTCCGGCGAGATCATCTCCGCGCGCGAGGCCGTGCGTCGCGTGCTGGTGCTGGAGAATCCGGGCATGCCGGGGCAATCGCGGGTGACGACCTCGCTCTACGCCGGGCTGCAGCTCATCCTTCCCGGCGAGATCGCGCCCGCGCACCGGCACTCCCAGTCGGCGCTGCGCTTCGTCGTCGAAGGCCGCGGCGCTTTCACCGCCGTCGACGGCGAGAAGACCGTCATGCACCCGGGCGACTTCCTCATCACGCCGTCGTGGGCGTGGCACGATCACGGCAACGAAAGCGATGAGCCCATGGTGTGGCTCGACGGGCTCGACATTCCCATCGCCCAGTTCCTCGACGTGTCCTTCGCGGAAGAATACGCCCAGGAGGCGCAGCCGCCGGCGCGCCCCGGCGGCGACTCGCTGGCGCGTTTCGGCAGCGGCCTGCTGCCGGTGGATGCGCCGCGGCACGCCGACACCTCGCCGGTGTTCAATTATCCCTACGCACGCACGCGCGAGGCCCTCGAGCAGCTCAAGCGGGCCGAGGCCTGGGACGCCTGTCACGGCATCAAGATGCGCTACGTCAACCCCGTCACCGG